>Ga0160495_100005_pt1 | contig 654074 bp, 620 predicted proteins | sample DID4MG_4_FD_108251 | JGI IMG/M metagenome (GOLD analysis project Ga0160495, IMG submission 108251) | Enriched soil microbial communities from UW Madison campus, WI, USA - DID2933_E24_FP4 MG | ecosystem: Environmental > Terrestrial > Soil > Unclassified | place: USA: Madison, Wisconsin...
GACAACGTGGCCATGACGGTCAAGCTGTTGGCTCCCATCGCCATGGAAGAAGGTCTGCGTTTCGCCATCCGTGAAGGCGGTCGTACCGTCGGCGCCGGCGTCGTCGCCAAGATCCTGAAGTAATTCGGATCACTTAAGCAGCAAACAATCAGCGAGGGCGCTTCGTCGCCTTCGCCTCTCGTTCTTTAGGAAACGCCATGAAAAACCAAAAGATCCGTATCCGCTTGAAAGCCTTCGATTACAAGCTGATCGATCAATCGGCCGCTGAAATCGTCGACACCGCCAAGCGTACCGGCGCCGTTGTCCGCGGCCCGGTGCCGCTGCCCACGCGTATCCGTCGCTACGACGTTCTGCGTTCGCCGCACGTCAACAAGACGTCGCGTGACCAGTTCGAAATCCGTACCCATCAGCGCTTGATGGACATCGTTGATCCCACCGACAAGACCGTTGACGCTCTGATGCGTCTGGACCTGCCGGCCGGCGTCGACGTCGAAATCGCGCTGCAGTAAGGCGTACCGAGCCTGCTACCTTCGCCGGTAGGCTCGAAAAATGGCCGTATTCCCCTGGGAGTGCGGCCATTTTGTTTTTTCAGCGGCGCCTGGCGGTGATATGCCCCAGGCATGGCGTCCGGACTTTCGCGGCCCGGTCCGCAAGTTAGCGGGCGCTCACTGTCCCAGCAGGGACCTGTTTTCAAGGTCGCTGGCGGCGCCTTGCCATACTGTGGCAAAACTGCCGCTCCGCACACGCCCTAAGTGGGCTAAGTGCTTGTGCTGACTGAAAAAATCATGCTAATATGCCAAGCTTGCCATTTTGTGGCAAGACTGACTATGGGAACGGGATGGGCTAATACCCAACTAATCCTCGACCCAGGTTGAACATAGTCGTAGGGCAAAGGCCGTTACCTTTTGCCCGATTAGCCCCGACCAATCGCAGTCGGGAATGGAGAAAACGATGTCGAATTCGACACCCACGCCCGCCGCTCATCGGCTGGGGCTGGTGGGTCGCAAGGTCGGCATGACCCGCATTTTTACCGAGGAAGGTGAATCCATCCCGGTGACCGTGCTGGACGTGTCGAACAACCGCGTGACCCAAGTTAAGTCGCAGGAAACCGACGGCTACGCCGCGATCCAAGTGACTTATGGCACTCGTCGTGCCTCGCGTGTGGTTCAGCCGCAAACGGGCCACTACGCCAAAGCCGGCGTTGAAGCCGGTAGCATCCTCAAAGAATTCCGCCTGGATCCCGCTCGCGCTGCTGAATTTGCAGCCGGTACCGTGATCGCTGTGGAATCCGTGTTCGAAGCCGGCCAACAGGTCGACGTGACGGGCACGACCATTGGTAAAGGCTTCGCCGGTACCATCAAGCGTCACCACTTCGGCTCGCAACGCGCTTCGCACGGTAACTCCCGTTCGCACCGCGTTCCCGGCTCGATTGGTCAAGCACAAGATCCGGGCCGTATTTTCCCGGGTAAGCGCATGGCTGGTCACCTGGGTGATGTCACCCGCACCGTTCAAAACCTCGACGTCGTTCGCGTTGACGTTGAGCGTGGCCTGCTGCTGGTCAAGGGCGCTGTCCCCGGCCACGCTGGCGCCGACATCGTCGTGCGCCCGGCCATCAAGGCCCCGGCCAAGAAGGGAGCGTAAGTAAATGGATCTCAAGCTCCTGAACGACCAAGGTCAGGCCGCTGCTACGTTCAGCGCGCCCGATACGATCTTCGGCCGTGACTTCAACGAAGCGCTGATTCATCAGATCGTGGTGGCTTTCCAAGCCAATGCCCGTGCCGGCAACCGCGCTCAGAAGGATCGTGCCGAAGTTAAGCACTCGACCAAGAAGCCCTGGCGCCAGAAGGGTACCGGCCGCGCACGCGCTGGTATGACTTCGTCGCCGCTGTGGCGTGGCGGTGGTCGGATTTTCCCGAACTCGCCCGAAGAGAACTTCAGCCAGAAGGTCAACAAGAAGATGTACCGCGCCGGGATCCGTTCGATCCTGTCGCAACTGGCTCGTGAAGACCGCATCGCTGTTGTCGAATCGTTTGATCTGGAATCGCCCAAGACCAAGGCTGCTGCTGCAAAGCTGAAGAGCCTGGGCCTGGACTCCGTCCTGATCATCACCGACAGCGTTGATGAGAATGTTTACCTCGCCACCCGCAACCTGCCGCACGTTGCTGTTGTCGAGCCCCGTTATGCCGATCCGTTGTCGCTGGTCCACTACAAGAAAGTGCTGATCACCAAGCCGGCCATCGCTCAACTCGAGGAGATGCTGGGATGAACGCTGAACGCTTGATGCAAGTCATTCTGGCTCCGATCGTGACCGAAAAGGCCACGTTCGTCGCTGAGAAGAATCAGCAAGTCGCTTTCCGTGTCGTGGCTGACGCTACCAAGCCGGAAATCAAGGCTGCCGTCGAACTGCTCTTCAAGGTGCAGGTCGAGTCCGTGCAGGTCCTCAACCGTAAGGGCAAAGTCAAGCGCTTTGGCCGATTCGTTGGCCGTCGCCGTAATGAGCGCAAGGCTTACGTGTCGCTCAAGGACGGCCAGGAAATCGACTTTGCGGAGGTGAAGTAAATGGCCCTCGTAAAAGTTAAGCCGACTTCGGCCGGCCGCCGTGGCATGGTGAAGGTTGTCAGTCCCAACCTGCACAAGGGTGAGCCCTACGCGCCGCTGCTGGAAAAGAAGACCCGTGGTTCTGGCCGTAACAACAACGGTCACATCACGATCCGCCATCGTGGCGGCGGTCACAAGCAACACTACCGCTTGGTCGACTTCCGTCGTGACAAGGACGGTATCCCGGCGAAGGTTGAGCGTCTGGAATATGACCCCAACCGTACGGCGCACATCGCTCTGCTGTGCTACGCCGACGGCGAACGTCGTTACATCATCGCTCCGCGTGGTCTGGAAGTGGGTGCCACTGTGCTGTCGGGTATCGAAGCCCCGATCCGCGCCGGCAACACCCTGCCGATCCGCAACATCCCGGTGGGTACGACGATTCACTGCGTCGAAATGCTGCCTGGCAAGGGTGCTCAGATGGTCCGCTCGGCTGGCGCTTCCGCCGTCCTGCTGGCTCGCGAAGGCATCTACGCTCAGGTTCGTCTGCGCTCGGGTGAAGTCCGCCGTGTGCACATCGAATGCCGCGCCACCATTGGTGAAGTCGGTAACGAAGAACACAGCCTGCGCCAAATCGGCAAGGCCGGTGCAATGCGTTGGCGTGGTATCCGCCCGACGGTCCGTGGCGTTGCCATGAACCCGGTGGATCACCCGCACGGTGGCGGTGAAGGCCGTACCGGTGAAGCACGCGAACCGGTCAGCCCGTGGGGTACTCCGGCGAAGGGTTTCAAGACCCGTCGCAACAAGCGGACGAACAATATGATCGTCCAACGGCGCAAGCGCAAGTAAGAGGCGAACACTATGTCACGTTCGATCAAGAAAGGCCCGTTTGTCGATGCTCACCTGATCAAAAAGGTGGACACGGCCGTCGCGGGCAAAGACAAGAAGCCGATCAAGACCTGGTCGCGTCGTTCCACGATCCTGCCCGAGTTCATCGGTCTGACGATCGCTGTGCACAACGGCAAGCAGCATGTCCCCGTGTACATCAACGAGAACATGGTCGGTCACAAGCTGGGCGAGTTCGCGCTGACCCGTACGTTCAAGGGCCACGCTGCGGACAAGAAGGCGAAGAGGTAAGCGATGGAAACTACTGCCATTATCCGTGGGGTGCACATCTCGGCACAGAAGACCCGTCTGGTTGCGGACTTGATCCGTGGTCAGAAGGTCGGCCGTGCGCTGGAGATCCTCACCTTCTCGCCGAAGAAGGCTGCCGTCATCCTGAAGAAGGCTGTCGAGTCCGCCATCGCCAACGCCGAGCACAACGACGGCGCCGATATCGACGAACTGAAAGTCACCACGATTTTTGTGGACAAGGCTCAGTCGATGAAGCGCTTCTCCGCTCGCGCCAAGGGCCGCGGCAACCGTATCGAGAAGCAGACCTGCCACATCACGGTCAAGGTCGGAGCTTAAGGAGTCACGATGGGTCAGAAAATTCACCCCACTGGGTTCCGTCTCGCGGTCACCCGTAATTGGTCCTCGCGTTGGTTCGCCGACGACAAGGCCTTCGGCACGATGCTTGCCGAAGACATTCGCGTTCGCGAGTACCTGAAGAAGAAGCTCAAGAGCGCCTCCGTTGGTCGCGTGATCATCGAGCGTCCGGCCAAGAATGCCCGCATCACCGTCTACTCGGCTCGTCCGGGCGTGGTGATCGGCAAGCGCGGCGAAGACATCGAAAGCCTGAAGGCTGATCTGCAGCGTCTGATGGGCGTGCCCGTGCACGTCAACATCGAAGAAATCCGCAAGCCGGAAACCGATGCTCAACTGATCGCCGACTCGATCTCGCAACAGCTCGAGAAGCGCATCATGTTCCGTCGCGCAATGAAGCGCGCGATGCAGAACGCAATGCGTCTGGGTGCCCAAGGCATCAAGATCATGAGCGCCGGCCGTCTGAACGGTATCGAAATTGCCCGCACCGAGTGGTATCGCGAAGGCCGTGTGCCGCTGCACACCCTCAAGGCCAATATCGACTACGGCACCTCCGAAGCCCACACGACCTATGGCGTGATCGGCATCAAGGTCTGGGTCTATAAGGGCGACATGCTGGCCAACGGCGAATTGCCGCCGGAAACCGCTGCCCCGCGCGAAGAAGAACGTCGTCCGCGCCGCGCTCCGCGTGGTGATCGTCCGGACGGTGCTCGCACCGGTCGTCCGGGTGGCCGTGGTCGTGGTGGTCCCCGCAAGGCGGACGCTGCTCCGGCGCCTGAAGGAGAATAACCATGCTGCAACCCTCTCGCAGAAAGTATCGCAAAGAGCAGAAGGGCCGCAACACCGGTCTGGCGACCCGTGGTACCCACGTGTCGTTCGGCGAATTCGGTCTGAAGGCCACCGGCCGTGGCCGTCTGACCGCTCGCCAGATCGAAGCCGCTCGTCGTGCTATCAATCGTCACATCAAGCGTGGCGGCCGTATCTGGATTCGCATTTTCCCGGATAAGCCCATCTCGCAGAAGCCCGCCGAAGTCCGTATGGGTAACGGTAAGGGCAATCCTGAGTACTGGGTCGCTGAAATTCAGCCCGGCAAAGTGCTCTACGAAATGGAAGGTGTGAGCGAAGAGATCGCGCGTGAAGCTTTCCGCCTGGCCGCTGCCAAGCTGCCGATTTCGACCACGTTCGTCGCGCGTCATATCGGTGCTTAAGGAGTACTAACATGAAAGCTAGCGAACTCCGTTCGAAAGACGCCGCCGAGCTCGGCAAAGAGCTCGAAAGCCTGCTGAAGGCACAATTCGGTCTGCGTATGCAGAAGGCCACGCAGCAACTGGCCAACACCAGCCAGCTGCGCAACGTGCGTCGCGACATTGCGCGCGTTCGTACCTTGCTGACCGAGAAGGCAGGGAAATAAACATGAGCGAAACTCAAAACACCCAAGTGGCCAAGCGCCAGCGTACGCTGGTTGGCAAGGTCGTCAGCAACAAGATGGACAAGACTGTCGTTGTGCTCGTTGAGCGCCGCGTCAAGCACCCCATCTTCGGCAAGATCATCGTGCGCTCCGCGAAGTACAAGGCACACGACGAATCGAACCAATTCAACGAAGGCGATACGGTTGAAATCGCTGAAGGCCGTCCCATCTCGCGCTCGAAGTCGTGGCGTGTGGTGCGTCTGGTTGAAGCCGCACGTATCATCTAAGTAGTACGTCGGAACGGTTCGCCGTTCTGATATAAAACGGCAAGGGCTAAACCCCTTGCCGTTTTTTTTGTCTTCGAGATCTATGCCGATGCGGGTAAATGACATCATGCGCAGCACCGTCAAGGCCGGCGTGCTTGGCATCGCGCTATGCGCGGCTGGCGCCGCCTTGGCGCAGCGCGATCCGGGCGCGGACGTCACGGCGGCCTCGCCGGTGGATGACCTGCGTGCGGGCAAGAACGTCCTGAATGCGGGGCCCGAGCCGCGCGTCAAGCTTCCTGCCGGATCACCGGACCACGCCGCCATCTTCGGCACTGACAACGAGGACGAGCAGGCGCTGGCCTCGCAAGAGCAAGCGCTGCAGGCGCAGCGCAATCAACTGATGTTGCTTGAACGGTTGCTTAACCAGAAACCCGTGGATGCCGCGACGGCGCCGCCGGCCATGATGCCGTTGAACACGGGCTCGACGATGAAGCCCCTGGCGCCGACGCCGGCCGGCTCGCAACTGGACCGCGGCAAGATCGATGAGATGCAGCGGCGGGTGGACGGCCTGCGGCGCGAAGCCGACACGCTGCGGCAGAGCGGGAAGTAGGGCGGGAGTAGGACGGCCTATTGCGCCCTGGTGCCGCGCGCGGCCCCGCCGACGGAATCAATGTCGCCGCGCCAGTTCGCGCAACCGTCCCGCGATGCCCGTCGGGAAGTAGTACACCGACACCACGAACAGGATGCCTAGCCATAGCAGCCAGCGGTCCGGCTCGAACAGCAGGGCCAGCGGCGCCACGCCGGAGACGGCATCGTGGATCACGTGCAGGCCGTCCTGCAGATAGCTTTGCGCGAACACGAACAGGCTCGCGCCCACCACGGCGCCATACATGGTGCCCATGCCGCCGATCACCAGCATCAGCAGGATGTTCAGCATGATCTCGAACGACAGCGAGGTGTCCGGCCCGTTGTAGCGCAGCCAAAGCGCGTACATGGCACCGGCCAGCGTGGCGAAGGCGGCCGCCAGCAGGTTCGACAGGCTACGGTACAGCACCGTGCGATACCCGATGGCTTCGGCGCGGAAGGGGTTTTCGCGAATGGCTTGCAGCACGCGGCCGAACGGCGAATTCACGATACGCAGCAACATCAGGAACAACACGGCGCAGACCGCGGCGATCAGGTAGTAAGTGATGATGCGGCCGTCGATCGTCACGCCGAACAGGGGTTCCGACAGCGGCCGGAACGCCGGGCGCAGCATCTGGGGCACTTTGAAGTTCAGGCCGTCTTCGCCGCCCGTCAGGTCAGAGAGCTGCGACACCAGCGTCTGGAACGCAGCCGCGACCGCGAGCGTGATCATGGCGTAGAAGATCGCGCGTACGCGCAGGCTTGCCAGCCCGATCAACAGGGCGAACGCCAGCGACACGACCAACGCGCCACCGACGCCCGCGAACACCGCGGTCCAGCCTGGCTCCATCCGGATGCTGGCGATCGCCACGCCGTAGGCGCCGATGCCGAAGAACATGGTGTGCGCGAAGCTCACGATGCCGGTGTAGCCCAGCAGCAGGTCGTAGCTGGCGACAAGAATCACGAACACCAGTATCTTGGCGGCCACGGCCAACGATTTGGGACCGGGAAAGAGAAACGGCGCTGCGGCAAGCAGGGCGACGACGGCAATCAGCACGAGCGCCAGGAAGGTGCTGCGCGGTGGGTCGCCGGAGAGCAAGCGGAAAGACATGTCGGCGCTCCTAGCGGTTCGTGACCGGATACACGCCTTGTGGGCGCCACAACAGGATGGCGACCATCAGCGCGATATTCGAGAACAGGGCGGCTTTGGGCAAGAGGAATCCGGTGTAGTTGGCCATCAGCCCGACCAGCAGCGCCCCGATCAGGCAACCGACCGTCGAGCCCAGCCCGCCGATCATGATGACGATGAAGATCAGCACGTTCACCTGTGCACCCAACTGCGGCACCACCGACTGCTGATACATGCCCCACAGCACGCCGCCCAGCCCGGCGAGCATCGACCCGGCGACGAACACACCGACGAACAGGTGCCGGATGCGGTAACCCAGGCTTTCCACCATCTCGCGGTCTTCCACACCGGCGCGGATCAACAGGCCCAGCTTGGTGCGGTTCAGCAGCCACAGCATGCCGCCCAGCACCAGGATGCCGACGGCCAGCGCCACGATCCGGAACTTCTCGATCGCCGCATCCCCCAGCAGGAATGCGCCGCGCAACGCCTCGGGCAGCGGCAGGGACAGGGTCTGCGGACCCCAAATCATCTTGATGATCTCTTCACCGATGATCATGCCGCCCATGGTGATCAGGATCTGCTTCAGATGCTGGCCATACACCGGCCGCACGATCACGCGTTCGAACGCCAGGCCCACGGCGCCCGCCACCAGCATGCCCACGATCATGGCCGGCAGCACGGCGGCCAGGTTCATCCACAGGCTGCCCGTCTGGGTCCAGTCGGCCATGCCGCCCAGCACCGTCGCGGCCATATAGGCGCCGATGGCGATGAAGAGGCCATGCCCGAAGTTCAGGACGTCCATCAAACCGAACACCAGCGTCATGCCCGAGGCCACGATGAAAATGATCATGCCCATCGCCAGGCCCGCGAGCGTCAGCGTGACCCAGGTCGAAAAGGAACCCACCAGCGGCAACGCGATGGCGGCCAGCGCGGCGACCAGCAGTACGGGGCGCAGGTCCGCGCGTGTGCGGGGCAGCGGGGTATCGATATCCAGGGTGCTCATTGATGGCTTCCCAACGACAGCCCAAGCAGGCGTGTCTGTAATGCTTCGTCTTGTGCCAGTTCGCGCATGCTGCCCGCATGGACGACGCGGCCGTTGTCCATGATCGCGACGTGGTCGCCGACCTGCTGCGCGAAGTTGAAGTTCTGCTCGACCAACAGGATGGTGGTGGATGCTTCCTTGAGTTCGAGGAAGGCGTCGATCATGTTCTGGATGATGGCGGGCGCAAGACCCTTGCTGGGTTCGTCGATCAGCAGCAGCCGGCGCGGCTCGATGATGGCGCGCGCCACCGCCAGCATCTGCTTCTGTCCGCCCGACAGCTTGCCGGCCGGATGCAGCCAGAATTTTTTTAGTGCAGGGAAGAAACCGAAGATCCATTCCAGCCGTGCCGTGTCGAGCTGGTCTGCGCTGCGCGCCTGCCGCGCGGCGAGCAAGATGTTTTCCTTCACCGACAAGTCCGCAAAGATGCCCATGTTCTCGGGCACATAGGCCATGCCCATGCGCGCCATGTCGGGCGGCGATTTGCGTGTGCCGGGTCCCCCGATGGGGGTGCCGTCAAACGTTACCTGGCCTTGCGAGGCCCGCCACAATCCCATGATCGTGCGCAGCGTGGTGGTCTTGCCGGCGCCGTTGCGGCCCAGCAGCATGGTGACGCCCGCAGACGGCACCGCCAGGTCGACGCCGTGCAGGATGTGATACGCACCGATATGGGTATGCACCCCTTGCAGTTCCAGCAGCATCGGGGCGCTCATGCTGGCGTCTCCGTCGGGCTCATGCCCAGATAGGCCTGCTGCACGATGGGCGAGGCGATGACGGTGGCGGGGTCGCCGTCGGCCATCAGTTGGCCGTTGTGCAGCACGACGATGCGGTCGGCCAATTCGCGCACCACATCCATCTTGTGCTCCACCAGCAGAATCGTCTTGGTCGGATCGTTCTTGATCTCGCGGATCAGTTCCAGCACCACCGGCACGTCGTCCACGCTCATGCCGGCGGTCGGTTCATCGAACATGAACACCTGCGGTTCCAGCGCGATGAGCATCGCGATTTCCAGCTTGCGCTGGTCACCATGTGGCAGGTCCGCGGCGGCGTGGTCGCGTCGTGCGGACAAGCGGGTACGTTCCAGCAGCGCATCGGCGCGGGCCAATAGGGCGCGATCGTCATCCCAGGTGCGCCAGAAGCGGATCTGGCGCCAGCTCATGCCTTGCTGGCGCGATTGCAGCGCCAGCCGCACGTTCTCATGCACGGACAGGCGCGGGAACAGTTGCGTTAGTTGGAACGCGCGGCCCAGGCCGGCATGCATGCGCGCCGGCGCCGATAGCGGGGTCAGGTCCCGGCCATTCAAGCGCACCGACCCGGCGCTTGCGCGCAACTGGCCGGAGATCAGATTGAAGTAGGTGGTCTTGCCCGCGCCGTTCGGGCCGACGATGGCCGTCAACGTGCCAGGCGCATAAGTGCAGCTGACGTCATTGACGGCCACGTGCCCGCCGAAACGGATCGTGAGCGATTGGGTTTCCAACATTGCAGCGGCGTGCCTTCAGCGTTTGTTCTGGATCGGCACGGTCATCTGGTCGGGCGTGATTTCCTTGACCAGGTCCTGCACCGCCCACGGCACCGAGGGATCGTTCTTGATGCGGAAGTGATACATGGATTGCATCGCCTGGTGGTCTTCGGGCCGGAACGTCATCTTGCCCTTGGGCGTGTCGAAACTCATGCCTTCCATGGCCTTGATCAGCTTGTCCGTATCCGAATCGCCGGCGGTCTTGTTCAGCGCCGCCACGATGGCAATCCCGGACGACATGCCGCCCGCGGTGAAGAAGTCCGGCGGCTGGCCGTAGCGCTTCTGGTGTTCGGCAACGAGCCAATCATTGATCGGATTCTTAGGGATGCCGTAGTAGTAATACGTGGCGCCTTCCATGCCCGCCAACGACTTCAACGGCGTCATCGCGGCCAGCGTGTTGCCGCCCGTGGCGATCTCGATGCCGAAGCGCTTGGGATCCAGATCAGCGATCTTGAACGGGTTGCCCGCGCCCGCCCACAGGATGAAGATGATCTTGCGTCCGGGTTTGTCTTTCAGCGCATCGAACAGGCGCTGGGCGCCTGCCGTGAAATCCGTGGCGTTGGCAGGCAGATATTCCTCGTGCACGATCTTGGCGTTTTTCAGCGCGCCCTTGAAGGCCTTCACGCCGTCGCGGCCAAAGGCGTAGTCTTGCGCCAGCATGGCGATGGACGTGCCTGCCTGGTCGAACGCCACCGCGTTGGCGATCGCATCCTGCGACGAATTGCGGCCCGTGCGGAAGATGTACTTGTTCCACTTTTCGCCCGTGATGGAGTCCGCCACGGCCGGTTCCACCAGCAAGATCTTTTCGTATTCTTCGGCGATCGGCAGCATGGCCAGCGCCACGCCGGACGAGGTGGGGCCGACGGCGATGTCGGCGTTGTCGTCCGCGTAGGCGGACGCCAGCTGCGCGCGGGCGACGTCGGGCTTGCCCTGGTTGTCCTTTTCAATCACGCGGATCTTGCGGCCCGCCACCGTCATCGTGCCTTGGGTCGCGTATTCCAGGCCCAGCATCAGGCCGTTCTGCGTCTGTTTGGCGTAGGCCTCCAGCGGGCCCGTCTTGTCGTACACGTGGGCGACGACGAAGTCTTTCGCCGCGACCGCCGAATTCATGCAAAGGGCTGCCAGCGCGGCAAGCAGAATGCGATTCATGGATGTCTCTCCTGTTATCAGCGGGCGTGGCCGGCCGCGGTGTGGTCATGCATGGGGTCGGGCGTGGCAAGGAACCGGCGGATGGCGTCGATCTGCGGCGCCACGTTCAGCGCGGGTGCATGGCCGCAATCGGGGAAGTCGATGCGCGTCGCGCGTGGTCCACGCTGCGTCATCGCATGGGCGACATCGGGCAGCAGCAGATCGGACTCGGCGCCGCGCAGCAACAGCACCGGCATGCGCAGGGAGTCGTAGCCGCTCCAGCGGTTGTAGTCGCCGGGGTGATGGCTGAACTGCCCGACGATGGCAGGGTCGTAGTGCGCCGTGACGCGGCCGTCGGGCAATCGGCGTACCGATGTTTCGGTCATGCGGCGCCATTGCTCGTCGCTTTGCCATCCATAGGGCTCGTAGGCGACGCGCAACCAGGCTTCCAGTTCGGTGACGGTGTCGAACGCGGGCGGATTGCCCGCGTAGGCCAGGATGCGGTCGATGGCGGGTTGGGGCAGTTCGGGGCCAATGTCATTGACGACCAGATGCGAGATCCGGCCGCGCAGCGTCGTGGCGGCCGCGTGCATGCCGGTGGCGCCACCCATCGACGTGCCGACCCAGCGCACGCGCGCAAGCGACAGGCTGTCCGCGAGAGCGCGGGCGAGGCGGGCGTAGAAATCCAGTTGGTACTCGGCGACGGGGTCCGGGCTCCATTGCGACAGGCCGCGGCCGATCGTGTCGGGGCAGAGGATGCGGTAGTCGTCCGCCAGCGCATTCGCCAGTTCGTCGAAGTCGCGTCCCGTGCGGGCAAGGCCGTGCCACATGATGATGGGGGGCGCGTCCGCGTCGCCCCATTCGGTCACGTGCAGCTCGCGGCCCTCGCAGCGCAGATAGCGCGAAGCGGGCGTGTGGCGGGCGGCCGTTGCGGGCGCGAGTGCCATGAGTCTCCTCCCGGGTTGTCCAGGTTGTGTGCTTATCGGGCTGACTATAGACTTCTGCCAAACGCATTCACAATGCGCCGCCCACCCCAGAGCAGGGTGAGTCAAGAAGTTGTAGACGCAAGATCAATTTGCGCTTCCCGCCGCGTACAGGAGACCGCGCCATGTCCGATACGGAATTCGCCATTTCGGCCAGCGCTGGCGCCGACCGGCGCGAGCAATGGCGCGCGGCCCTGTCGGACGCGTTCGGTCCGTTCGAGGTCCACGGCGGCATGCCGACCCGTTTCGCCGGGCATGTGCGCTACGCGCGCCGCGCCAGCCTGCAGTTCAATGACCTGCACTACCAGGGACAGAAGCTGGAGCGCACGGCGGGCAACGTCTCGCGGCTGGACCAGGAGTTCTACACCTTCGGCCTGCCGCTGGCCGGCCCGCTGGCCGTGCGGCAGCAGGGCCGCGAGTTCCAAGTGGAGCCGGGCTGCGTCTACTTGATGAACCAGAGCCTGCCTTATCAGGCGACGGCGCTGGGGGCAGCGGGCTATCGCAGCCTGAGCGTGTCGTTCCCGCGCAGTGCGCTGTCGCAAAGGGATTCCCGCATCGGCGCCTTCTACAAGCTGCGCGTCGACGATGGTTCGCCGCGCGGCGCGATGCTGGCCAGCTATATGGATCACCTGTTCAAGGGCATGGACGGCTGGTCCGACACCGAAGTGACAGAATTGGGTGAACGCCTGATCGACCTGATCGTGCTGTTCCTGGTGCAGTCGGGGCAGGGCCATGCGTCGGAATCAGATAGCAGCGTCACCGTGGCACACCGGCAACGCGTGCTGGCCTACATCCGGCAGCATCTGGCCGACCCGGCGTTGTCGCCGCAGCGGGTGGCGCAGGGATGCGGCGTATCGGTGGCGTACCTGCACCGCATCCTGCGCGCAGGCGGCCTCTCGGCCGAGTCCTTCATCTTCGATCAGCGGTTGGACAAATGCCGCGACCTGCTGCTGAGCCCTCAGCATCGCCATCGCAGCATCGCCGAGCTGGCATACCAGGTGGGCTTTGCGCATCCTTCGCATTTCAGCCGCCTGTTCAAGCAGCGTTTCGGCATGACGCCGCGGGACCTGCGGGCAAGTTCCTAGAGCGCGACGGGATCCGGGCGGGGCATCAGCCTCCGTGGACGTGGGTCAATATCCACGCCGTGATGTACAGGCCGGCGCCGAATACGGCATGCGCCATCAGGCTGCGCAGGCGCGCTGTGTTCGGATGCGGGGTCTTGCTGGCCGCGATACCGGCACCCAGGCCGGGCTGCAGGATGAAGAAGGGCGCGGCCACGCTCAGGACGCCGAACAGCAGGGCGGGCGCCAGCGTGGGTTGCTGCGTCCAGGCCACACCCACGACGCCCAGCAGCATCGCGGCAAAGATGATGCCGATACCGTAATGTGCGGCCCAACCCAGCAACGCTTCGCCGCGGACGGGTTCGGCGCGGCCGATGTTCTCGTGCTGGAAGCGGCCGCGGGGCAGATGCCCGATCCACCGGCCCACCATCGCGAAGTTCAGGGAAGGGATGCCGAAGCAGCGCTGGAGGAATAGCGCCCACACGTCCATCACCAGCGTGGCGCCCGCGCCGATCAGCACGGCGCGTTGCACGAAATCAATCAGGGCTGGGGTCACGAGGCGTCATCCTTATTTAATACATTCAATTTATTGATTGAATGTTAGAGCGATGCTATCGTGATGTCAATGAATCCGCCAGACAGCCCTCAACCTTCCCAGCGCTTCGACGCGCTTGCCGAGATCGCCAAGACCCTGGGGCAGGCGCACCGCCTGGCCTTGCTTGAACACATCGCGCAGGGCGAACGCGCGGTGGAACGGTTGGCCGAACTGACCGGGCTGTCTGTCGCCAATACCTCGCAGCATTTGCAGCACCTGCGCCGGGCCGGCTTCGTGCAGACCCGGCGTGAAGGTAAGCGGGTGCTGTACCGGTTGGGGGCGGGGCCGATCGCGCCGCTCTTGGCCGCATTGCGAGGCTATGCCGAGCATCAGCACGCAGAGATCCGGGAAGTCATCGCAGACAGCATCCATCAGCGTGACCGCCTGGACGGCATCTCCATTGAAGAACTGCTGGGCATGCTGGACAGCGGCGGCGTCGTGCTGCTGGACGTGCGGCCTTCTGAAGAGTTCGCCCAAGGCCATTTGCCGGGCGCCATCAATATCCCGACCGAAGACCTGGAACGCCGCCTGGCCGACCTGCCCGCGGGCGCGGATGTGGTCGCCTATTGCCGGGGACCGTATTGCGTGCTGTCCACCGACGCCGTGGCGGCGTTGCGCGCGCATGGCGTGGCGGCGCGCCGGCTGGACGCCGGCTTCCCGGAGTGGAAGGCGGCGGGCTTGCAAGTGGAAGCCGCGCCGGCGTGAAACCCGCACCGCCCAGATAAAAAAAGCCCCGCGACGGAAATCGCGGGGCTTTTTCGTACTGTGGGTACGGGGTCAGATGTGCGTGATGAATTTCGTGACCAGGTAGCCGTCGAACGTTTCCAGGCCGCCTTCGCTGCCGATGCCGCTGTCCTTGATGCCGCCGAAGGGCGTCTCGGCCAGCGCGCTGCCGAAGTGGTTGATATTGACCATGCCGGCTTCCAGGCCGTTCGAGACCTTGGTCGCCGTCTTCAGCGAGTTCGTGAACACGTAGGACGACAGGCCGAAGGGCAGGCTGTTGGCGCGGCGCAGGACTTCATCGGTGTCTTTGAAGCGCACGACCGGCGCGACGGGGCCGAAGGGTTCTTCGGTCATCAGCATGGAATCGTCGGGCAGATCCGTCACGACCGTGGGGGCGAAGAAGAAGCCCTTGCGGTCCAGCGGGCCGCCGCCGACCACGACTTTGCCGCCGTGCTTCTTGGCGTCGTCGATGAAGGCGCTCATGGCGGGCACGCGGCGTTCATGCGCCAGCGGGCCCATGTCGGTGCCGGCTTCCAGGCCGTCGCCGACCTTGATGTTTTTCAGCACGTCGGAGAAGCGGGCCAGGAATTGCTCGTAGGCGCCTTCCTGCACGTAGAAGCGGGTGGGCGACACGCAGACCTGGCCGGCGTTGCGGACCTTGAACTTGGCCAGCATTTCAGCGGCGCGCTCGACGTCGGCGTCATCGAACACCAGCACGGGCGAATGGCCGCCCAGTTCCATCGTGACGCGCTTCATGTGCGCGCCGGCCAGCGCGGCCAGTTGCTTGCCCACCGGCACGGAACCGGTGAACGACACTTTGCGCACGATCGGCGAACGGATCAGGTAGTCGGAAATCTTGGCGGGTTCGCCCCAGACGATGTTCAGGCAGCCCTTGGGCAGGCCGGCGTCGTGGAACATGCGGGCAATGGCCATGACGGCGCTGGGCGAGTCTTCCGGTCCTTTCAGCACCACCGTGCAACCGGCGCCGAGCGCGGCGGCGATCTTGCGGATGGCCTGGTTGTACGGGAAGTTCCAGGGCGTGAACGCGGCGCAGACGCCGATGGGTTCGCGCACGACGAACTGGCGCACGTCCGGGTTGCGGGGCGGTACGACGCGGCCATAGATGCGGCGGCATTCCTCGGCGTGCCAGTCGGCGTGCTCGGCGCAGGAGGTGACTTCACCCACGGCTTCGGCCAGCGGCTTGCCCTGGTCCAGCGTCATGTTGCGGCCGATCTCCTTGGCGCGCTCGCGCGACAGCGTGGCGACCTTGCGCAGGATGGCGGAACGGTCCATGGGGGACGACTTCTTCCAGGACTCGAACGCGCGTTGGGCGGCGGCTAGCGCGCGGTCCAGATCCGCTTCGGTGGCGTGAGGCAACTGGCCAAGCACTTCCAGCGTGGCCGGGTTGATGACGTCCTGGGTGCGCCTACCCTCGCCGGAGATGAATTCGCCGTCGATATACAGCGCCAACTGTTCATACATGCCTGTCGTTCCTTGCGAAATAGGAGTGGAGTGCGACCGCAGTCGCCCGCGCCAGTCTAAACCAGCTCGCGGGCGTCAGGGAGGGCCACTCGCGCGCGCAAACCTGGAGCCAATCGGGGGCGGCCAGGGCAATGCCCCACGCCTTGCAAGGCGGCGCCGGCATGGACACAATGGGGCATCCTTGGCAGCTATCACCGAACCCATCGTGCAACCCGTCGACGCGCGCCCCGCCGGCAAGTCCAGTATCTACTCCCGCGTGTTGTTCCGCTTCATCGATTGGCTGCGACACCGCATCGCGAAAGCGTCGCTGGTGGGGGACCGGCCCATTTTCCAGAACAGCCAGTTCCCGTGGATCGCCGCCCTGGAAGCCCAGACGCCCGCCATCCGGGCCGAGCTGACGGCGCTGCTGGCGCAACGTCAGCAGCTGCCGGCCTTCCATGAGATCTCTCCCGATGTGGGGATGATCACGTCGGATGACCAATGGAAGACGTTCCTCTTCATGGGCTACGGTCTGCGCTCCGAGCGCAACCTGGCCAGCTGTCCGGCCACGGCCCGGGCGCTGGAAGGGATCCCGGGTATCCGCAGCGCCTTCTTCTCGATCCTCGAGGCCGGCAAGCGGATCCCGCTGCACACCGGCCCGTACAACGGCGTCCTGCGCCTGCATCTGGGGCTGGTCGTGCCCGAGCCGGCGGACCGGTGCTGGATCGAGGTCGGGGGCGAGCGCTACAGCTGGCGGGAAGGCCGGGCCGTGGTGTTCGACGACCTCTATCCCCACCAGGTGCATAACGATACGGACGGCCTGCGCGCCGTGTTGTTCGTGGATTTTGAACGTCCCTGCCGGGTTCCGGTAAAATGGTTGAATCGCCTGGTGCTCAGGGCGGCTCCCTTCACGGACGAAATCCGGCGGGGCAAGGCCAACCATGACGCCTGGGAGAAGGGCTTTTACCGTCACAAATAAGGGGCGGATAGCTCGAAAACCGTCCCCTCGTTGAGGGGGCGTGGTGTTTTGTGCGTCATTCCAACAAAGTGCTTGCGCTCAAAATTTAACCACGCTAGAATGATCAGCTTTCCCAGATTGTCGATCCAGTTAACCGAAAGTTGTTTCGAAGACTAGTCGGCGTGTTGGGGGAATACCCGCAGGATTTCAACCCAGGGTCGTTGCGTTGCCAACCAGTTGTAGAGATGGAGCGAAAGCTCTAGAGCTACAACACATAAAGCAGGGCGGCAGACCTGACGGGACCAAAACTGGCAGGAATTGCAGTGTTCCCTTATTGGGAAAACCGTATTTCCAGTTAAGTTGGAACAGGAAAAATCATGATCCAAATGCAGACCACGCTGGACGTGGCCGATAACACTGGTGCGCGTCATGTCATGTGCATTAAGGTGCTCGGTGGCTCCAAGCGCCGTTATGCCGGTATCGGCGACATCATCAAGGTGAGCGTCAAAGATGCGGCTCCGCGCGGACGCGTCAAGAAAGGCGAAATTTACAATGCCGTGGTGGTTCGTACCGCCAAGGGCGTGCGCCGTAAAGACGGTTCGCTGATTCGTTTCGGTGGCAATGCCGCCGTGTTGCTCAACGCCAAGCTGGAGCCCATCGGCACCCGCATCTTCGGACCCGTTACGCGTGAACTGCGTACCGAGAAGTTCATGAAGATCGTGTCGTTGGCCCCGGAAGTGCTGTAAGGAGCCCTACGATGAACAACATTCGTAAAGGCGACGAAGTCATCGTCCTGACCGGCCGCGACAAGAAGCGTCGCGGTACCGTGCTGGCTCGTGTTGATGCCGACCACGTTCTGGTCGAAGGCGTCAACATCGTCAAGAAGCACGTGAAAGCCAACCCGATGGCTAACAACCCGGGCGGGATTGTCGAAAAGACCATGCCGATCCACATCTCGAATGTGGCGCTCTTCAACCCCGCAACCGGTCGTGGCGACCGCGTGGGCGTTCAAGAAGTCGAAGGTCGCAAGGTCCGCGTGTTCCGTTCCAATGGTGCCGTTGTCGGCGCCAAGGCGTAAGGGGCGATAGACATGTCTCGTTTGCAAGATTTCTACAAGAGCAAGGTCGCTGGCGACCTGCAGGCCAAGTTTGGCTACAAGAGCGTCATGGAAGTGCCGCGCATCACCAAGATCACCCTGAACATGGGTGTCTCGGAAGCCGTGTCCGATAAGAAGGTTATCGAACACGCGGTGTCGGACCTGACCAAGATTGCTGGCCAAAAGCCTGTCGTGACGAAGACCAAGAAGGCTATCGCCGGTTTCAAGATCCGCGAAAACTACCCGATTGGTTGCATGGTCACGCTGCGTGGTCAACGCATGTACGAATTCCTGGATCGCCTCGTTGCGGTCGCGCTGCCTCGCGTGCGTGACTTCCGTGGTATCTCGGGTCGTGCATTTGACGGCCGCGGCAACTACAACATCGGGGTGAAAGAGCAGATCATTTTCCCCGAAATCGAGTACGACAAGATCGACGCGCTGCGTGGGCTGAACATCAGCATCACCACCTCCGCGAAGACCGACGAAGAAGCCAAGGCGCTGTTGACGGCCTTCAGCTTCCCGTTCCGTAACTAAGGGGCTGATGACGTGGCAAAACTTTCCCTCATCAATCGCGACATCAAGCGCGCCAAGCTGGCTGACAAGTTCGCTGCCAAGCGCGCTGAGTTGAAGTCGATCATCGACGACCAGTCGAAGACCGACGAAGAACGTTACCAAGCTCGGCTCAAGCTGCAACAGCTGCCGCGCAATGCCAATCCGACGCGCCAACGTAACCGTTGCGTGGTCACCGGTCGTCCGCGCGGTGTGTTCCGCAAGTTCGGCCTGACGCGTCACAAACTGCGTGAAATGGCGATGAAGGGCGAAATCCCCGGCATCACCAAGGCCAGCTGGTAGGAGATACATTATGAGCATGAGCGATCCCATCGCCGATATGCTGACCCGCATTCGCAATGCGCAGCAAGTGGACAAAGTTACGGTGAGCATGCCCTCCTCGAAGCTGAAGGCGGCAATTGCCGCTGTGCTGAAAGACGAAGGCTACATCGACAGCTTTGAAATCAAGGGCACCCAGGCCAAGCCTGAGCTCGAGATCACCCTGAAGTACTACGCTGGCCGTCCGGTTATCGAGCGCATTGAACGCGTGTCGCGCCCCGGTCTGCGTATCTACAAGGGCCGTACCAGCATTCCTCAGGTCATGAACGGCCTGGGCGTGGCTATCGTTTCGACCTCGCGCGGCGTCATGACCGACCGTAAGGCTCGCGCCAACGGCGTCGGCGGCGAAGTGCTGTGCTACGTGGCCTAAGGAGAAATTCTAATGTCACGTATCGCTAAGTATCCGGTCGAACTGCCCAAGGGTGTCGAAGCTGACATCAAGCAGGATCAGATCACTGTCAAGGGCCCGCTGGGCACCCTGACCCAAGCCCTGACTGGCGACGTCACCGTTGCGTTGGACGAAGGCAAGCTCACGTTTGCCGCCGCTAACGAAACGCGTCACGCCAATGCCATGTCGGGTACCGTGCGCGCTCTGGTGGCCAATATGGTTACCGGCGTGAGCAAGGGCTTCGAGCGCAAGCTGACCCTGGTTGGCGTGGGTTACCGCGCCTCGATCCAAGGCGATGCCGTTAAGCTGCAGCTCGGTTTCTCGCACGACGTTTTGCATCAGTTGCCGGCCGGTATCAAGGCCGAATGCCCCACCCAGACGGAAATCGTCATCAAGGGCGCCAACAAGCAAGTCGTCGGTCAGATGGCCGCTGAAATCCGCGCGTACCGCGAACCCGAACCCTACAAGGGCAAGGGTGTGCGTTACTCGGACGAACGCGTCGTCATCAAAGAAACCAAGAAGAAATAACGGCGCACGCAAGGACGAATCATGGACAAAAAAGTTTCCCGTTTGCGTCGTGCGGTTCCGACCCGCCGGAAGATCAACGAGCTGCGCGTTCACCGCCTCTCGGTCTTCCGCTCGAACCAGCACATCTACGCCAACATCATTTCGCCGGAAGGCGATCGCGTTCTGGTCAGCGCCTCGACGGTGGAAGCCGAAGTGCGTGCGCAACTGGCCGGCCAAACCGGTCAGGGTGGCAACACTGCCGCTGCTACGCTGGTCGGCAAGCGCGTGGCCGAAAAGGCCAAGGCTGCCGGTATCGAACTGGTCGCTTTCGATCGCTCGGGCTTTCGTTACCATGGCCGCGTGAAAGCGCTGGCCGATGCCGCGCGTGAAGCCGGCCTGAAGTTCTAAGCGAGGATCTGTCAAATGGCTAAAGTACAAGGCAAGAACGCCGCGGAAAAAGAGAACGATGACGGCCTCCGCGAAAAGATGATCGCGGTCAACCGCGTGAGCAAAGTGGTCAAGGGTGGTCGCACCATGAGCTTTGCCGCGCTGACCGTGGTTGGCGATGGCGATGGTCGCGTCGGCATGGGTAAGGGCAAGGCGCGTGAAGTGCCGGTGTCCGTTCAGAAGGCAATGGAACAGGCCCGTCGCGGCATGTTCAAGGTTGCCCTGAAGAACGGCACGCTGCACCACACCGTGGTTGGCAAGCATGGCGCCGCTACCGTGCTGATCTCGCCGGCTGCTGAAGGTACTGGCGTTATCGCCGGCGGCCCGATGCGCGCTATTTTTGAAGTGATGGGTGTGCGTAACGTGGTTGCCAAGAGCCTGGGCTCGAGCAACCCCTACAACATGGTTCGCGCCACGTTGAACGGTCTGCGCGCTTCCCTGACCCCGGCCGATGTTGCTGCCAAGCGCGGCAAGTCGGTCGAAGAAATCCTGGGGTAAATCATGGCTCAGAAGCAGATCAAAGTGACCCTCGTGCGCTCGGTGATCGGTACCAAGCAATCGCACCGTGATACGGTTCGCGGTTTGGGCTTGGGTCGCATCAACAGCAGCCGCGTGCTGGTCGATACGCCCGAGGTGCGTGGGATGATCCGTAAGGTGGATTATCTCGTTTCCGTCTCGGAAGCCTAAGGAATCACCATGTCGGATATGCAACTTAATTCGCTGAAGCCCGCTGAGGGCAGCAAGCACGCCAAGCGCCGCGTCGGCCGTGGCATCGGTTCGGGTCTGGGTAAAACCGCCGGCCGTGGTCACAAGGGTCAGAAGTCGCGCTCGGGCGGTTTCCATAAGGTTGGCTTCGAAGGCGGTCAAATGCCGCTGCAGCGTCGTCTGCCCAAGCGTGGTTTCACCCCGCTCGGTCAACACCTGTATGCCGAAGTTCGTCTGTCGGACCTGCAAGCCCTGCCCATCGACGAAGTCGACGTGCAAGTGCTGAAGGCGGCTGGCGTGATTGGCCAGGCGGTTCGTTACGCCAAGGTCATCAAGTCGGGTGAACTCTCGCGCAAGGTCGTGCTCAAGGGCATTACCGCGACGGCTGGTGCTCGCACCGCCATCGAAGCCGCGGGCGGCTCGCTTGCTTGATCACGAGGTGACGAGTGGCTAACGCGCAGGCATTGGGCAAAACCGGAGCACGGTACGGTGATTTGAAGCGCCGTCTTGTGTTCCTGGTGCTCGCCCTGGTGGTTTACCGTTTGGGTACACACATCCCCGTACCGGGTATTAATCCGGATGCGCTGGCGGACTTGTTCCGTCAGAACCAGGGCGGGATCCTGGGCCTGTTCAACATGTTCTCGGGTGGGGCGCTCTCGCGTTTCTCGATTTTTGCCCTGGGGATCATGCCGTACATTTCGGCATCCATCATCATGCAGTTGATGTCGGTGGTGGTGCCGTCGCTGGAAGCGCTCAAGAAAGAGGGCGAAGCCGGTCGTCGGAAGATTACCCAGTACACCCGCTACGGCACAGTCGTGCTGGCGCTGGTGCAAGCAGTGGGCATTTCGGTAGCGTTGGAGTCCCAACAGGGACTGGTGATCGATCCGGGTATGCTGTTTCGCTTCACGACCGTTGTGACTCTGGTCACTGGCACCATGTTCGTCATGTGGCTGGGTGAGCAGATTACGGAACGCGGTCTGGGCAACGGGATTTCCATCCTGATCTTCGCAGGTATCGTTGCGGGTCTGCCCGCGGCGCTGGCTGCACTGTTGGACCTGGTCCGCACCAACGCGATGTCTGTGCTTTCCGCACTGTTCATCGTGGCTCTGGTGGTGCTGGTTACCGCTTTTGTGGTGTTCGTGGAACGCGGACAGCGCAAGATCACGGTGAACTACGCCAAGCGTCAGGTCGGCAACAAGGTCTACGGTGGTCAAAGCTCGCATTTGCCGCTGAAGCTGAACATGGCAGGGGTGATTCCGCCGATCTTCGCATCGTCGATCATTCTGTTCCCGGCCACGATCACGAGCTGGTTCTCCAGCAGTGAGAACATGCGCTGGCTTAGCGACCTGGCTGCGGCCCTGTCGCCTCGTCAACCGCTCTACATCACGCTGTACTCCGTCGCGATTATTTTCTTCTGCTTTTTCTACACGGCTCTGGTGTTCAACAGCCGCGAAACGGCGGACAACCTGAAGAAGAGTGGTGCGTTTGTTCCGGGCATTCGTCCGGGTGAACAAACAGCGCGCTACATCGACAAGATCCTGATGCGTCTGACGCTCGCAGGTGCCTTGTACATCACTTTGGTGTGCCTGTTGCCTGAATTCTTGGTGATGCGCTGGAACGTTCCTTTCTACTTCGGTGGTACGTCTCTGTTGATTATTGTGGTGGTGACGATGGATTTCATGGCACAGGTTCAGGCCTACATGATGTCTCACCAGTACGACTCGTTGCTCAAGAAGGCCAACTTCAAGGGCGCGGGTTTGCCGATGCGGTAAGCAAAAGAATGTCCAAGGACGACGTCATTCAGATGCAAGGCGAGGTTCTTGAGAACCTCCCGAACGCGACATTTCGCGTCAAGCTCGAAAACGGCCACGTGGTGTTGGGCCATATTTCCGGCAAGATGCGTATGCATTACATCCGGATCCTGCCGGGTGACAAGGTCACAGTGGAGCTCACGCCCTATGATCTGACGCGAGCCAGGATAGTTTTCCGCTCCAAATGAGCGGAACCGGATTACGGAAAATTAGGAGTCAACCATGAAAGTAATGGCATCGGTTAAGCGGATCTGCCGCAACTGCAAAGTTATCAAACGTCACGGCGTGGTGCGTGTTATCTGCACCGACCCGCGTCACAAGCAGCGTCAAGGCTAACTCGGGTTAGCGACTACGCAACAGATTTATTCAAGGAATAGTCATGGCCCGTATTGCTGGCATTAACATCCCGCCGCAACAGCACGCCGAGATCGGACTGACCGCCATTTTTGGCATTGGTCGTACGCGCGCTCGCAAAATCTGCGAAGCGGCAAACGTACCCTTTGACAAAAAGGTCAAGGATCTGAACGACGCTGAATTGGAACGCGTCCGCGAACATGTTGGTTTGTTCACGGTTGAAGGCGACCTGCGTCGTGAAGTACAGCTCTCGATCAAGCGTTTGATCGACCTGGGAACCTACCGCGGTATGCGTCACAAGCGCGGTTTGCCCGTGCGCGGCCAGCGCACTCGCACCAACGCACGGACCCGTAAGGGCCCGCGTCGTGCAGCTGCGTCCCTGAAGAAATAATCGAGGAACAGGATTATGGCGAAAGCTTCCACCAGCGGCGCTTCGCGCGTGCGCAAAAAGGTTAAGAAGAACGTCTCGGACGGCATCGCGCACGTTCACGCTTCGTTCAACAACACCATCATCACCATCACCGATCGTCAGGGCAACGCACTGTCGTGGGCCACGTCGGGCGGTGCTGGTTTCAAGGGTTCGCGTAAGTCGACCCCGTTCGCCGCGCAGGTCGCTGCTGAAACGGCTGGCCGCGTCGCGCTGGAGTACGGCATCAAGACTCTGGAAGTGCGTATCAAGGGCCCCGGCCCCGGTCGCGAATCGTCTGTCCGTGCGCTGAACGCGCTGGGCATCAAGATTTCGTCCATCGCCGACATCACGCCCGTTCCGCACAACGGCTGCCGTCCGCCGAAGCGTCGTCGTATCTAAAGGGAATCCACATGGCACGTTATATTGGACCCAAATGCAAGCTCTCGCGCCGCGAGGGTACTGACCTGTTCCTGAAGAGCGCCCGTCGCTCGCTGGATTCCAAGTGCAAGCTGGATTCCAAGCCTGGCCAACACGGCCGCACTTCGGGTGCCCGCACTTCCGACTACGGCCTGCAGCTGCGCGAAAAGCAAAAGCTCAAGCGCATGTACGGCGTGCTGGAAAAGCAATTCCGCAAGTACTTCGCTGAAGCAGAGCGTCGCCGTGGCAACACCGGCGAAACCCTGATCCAGTTGCTGGAATCGCGCCTGGACAACGTCGTCTACCGCATGGGCTTCGGCTCGACGCGCGCCGAAGCTCGCCAGCTGGTGAGCCACCGCGCCATCGAACTGAACGGCCACACGGCTGACATCGCTTCGATGCTGGTCAAGGCTGGCGACGTCGTTTCGATCCGTGAAAAGGCCAAGAAGCAAGGCCGTATCAAGGAATCGCTCGACCTGGCCACCAGCATCGGCATCCCCCAATGGGTGGAAGTCGATTCGACCAAGCTGACCGGTACGTTCAAGTCGGTCCCTGATCGCGCTGACGTCGCTCGCGACATCAACGAATCGATGGTCGTCGAACTGTACTCGCGTTAATCAGGTCTCTGCCGGCGCCTCCTTCGCAGGTGTGCCGGCACGAAGCTGGTCTCGCGACCCGTTTGCACGTCCCGCAGCAGCCCGCTTTCCGCCTTTTGGTGGGGCGGGCTTTGCGGTAAGTATCGGCCGGCGTTTTCGCGCCGTCCGAGTTTCATGTTTCACCCTGTCCATCAGCCTTATCGGTGTAACGAGCCGAGGGTATTGAAAAGGAACACAGTAAATGTCCACTCAAGGTTTCCTGAAGCCGCGCTCCATTGAAGTCGAACCGGTCGGCACGCACCATGCCAAGATCGTGATGGAGCCGTTCGAGCGTGGCTACGGTCATACGCTGGGCAACGCCCTGCGCCGCATCCTGCTGTCTTCGATGACCGGCTACGCGCCGACCGAAGTCCAGATGACGGGCGTGGTGCACGAATACTCGACCATCCCGGGCGTTCGCGAAGATGTCGTCGACATCCTGCTGAACCTGAAGGGCGTGGTCTTCAAGCTGCACAATCGCGACGAAGTGACCCTGGTTCTGCGCAAGACCGGCGCGGGCACCGTGCTGGCCAGCGACATCGAGCTGCCGCATGACGTCGAGATCATCAACCCCGGCCATGCCATCTGCAACCTGACGGACGCAGGCAAGCTGGAAATGCAGATCAAGGTTGAAAAGGGCCGCGGCTACGTGCCGGGCAACGTGCGCGCGCTGTCGGAAGACCGCACCCACACCATCGGCCGCATCGTTCTGGACGCTTCGTTCAGCCCGGTCCGCCGCGTGAGCTACGCGGTTGAAAGCGCCCGCGTGGAACAGCGCACCGACCTGGACAAGCTGGTTCTGGACATCGAAACCAACGGCGTCATCTCGCCCGAGGAAGCGGTGCGCCAGTCGGCTCGCATCCTGATGGACCAGATCTCGGTCTTCGCTGCTCTGGAAGGCGCTGGCGATTCGTACGAAGCCCCGGTCCGCGGCACGCCGCAGATCGACCCGGTGCTGCTGCGCCCGGTCGACGACCTGGAACTGACCGTGCGCTCGGCCAACTGCCTGAAGGCCGAAAACATCTACTACATCGGCGACCTGATCCAGCGTACCGAAAACGAGCTGCTCAAGACCCCGAACCTGGGTCGCAAGTCGCTCAACGAGATCAAGGAAGTCCTGGCTGCACGTGGTCTGACTCTGGGCATGAAGCTCGAGAACTGGCCGCCCCTGGGCCTGGAGCGTCCGTAAGTCTTAAGAGGGTGATGCCCCGGAAACGGGGCGTTTCCCGCAGCGCCCGGCTTTGCCGCCGGGCCGTTTGCGAAATCGTCGTAAAATGCACCGTTTTCTACCGGACCGCGGCCTGATTGCAGGTTGATAGAAGAGCCGGCAACCCGATGGCGAACGCCATCTTTAGATTCAAAGGAAACTTATCATGCGTCACGGTAATGGCTTGCGTAAGCTCAACCGCACCAGCAGTCACCGTCTTGCCATGTTCCGCAACATGGCCGTTTCGTTGATCACCCACGAAGCCATCAAGACCACGCTGCCGAAGGCGAAAGAATTGCGCCGCGTCATCGAACCCCTGATCACGCTGGGCAAAGAGCCCACGCTGGCGAACAAGCGTCTGGCATTTGCCCGTCTGCGCGATCGCGATGCGGTGGTGAAGCTGTTTGCCGAAATCGGCCCGCGCTACGCGGCCCGTAACGGTGGCTACACCCGCGTGCTGAAGATGGGCTTCCGTCAAGGCGACAACGCTCCCATGGCTTTCATGGAACTGGTTGACCGTCCGGAAGTTGATGAAGCCGCTGCGGACAGCGCCGAGTAATTCTCGGTAGCTCGATAAGCGACAAGGGCGGGTCTTCGGACCCGCCCTTGTTTTATTTGCGCGCCCGCCACGGCGTTTCGATCACGAGGCGTGCAATTCCCCCCGCAACTGCGCTGCGGTGGCCGCCAGCGCCTCCTGAGGCGGTTGTGGCGGCATCCGGAACGTCAGGTCCTGCTGTTCGATGTACTGCGTGGACGTCACGTCTTGCGTGTGATGCATCGGGATGATGTGGGCGTGGGCGTGCGCCACGTGGATGCCGGTGAAGGCGAAGCCCACCCGTTCGACCCCGTACAGGCGCTTCATGTGACGCCCGAGCTTTTGCCCCAGGTTCAGGATGTGGCCGGCGAGATCGGCGGGCATGTCCTCGTAATAGGGGTAATGCTGCTTCGGGATGATGAGGGTGTGGCCCGGGCGCACCGGCTGGATGTCCAGGAAGGCCAGCAGGCGCTCGTCTTCGTGGATGATGTGCGCGGGGATCTCGTGCCGCGCGATGCGGCAGAACAGACAGTTGTCGGACATGCGTGCCTCGGTGAAAACGGATGGCTGGGTGGCATGGCCGGCGCCGAGGATCCGGGCGGCCGCCGCAATACCGATAAAATACCCCGAGTTACATCTCACACGGGTATCCCGAGGAGGCTCCATGTTGCGCGATGACGACGTCGTGCTGGTCATCAGCAATGCGCCGGACGTGCTGCTTGCGAAGCGCATCGCGCACGTGCTGGTGGAAGACGGGCTGGCGGCCTGCGTGAACCTTGGCGCGCCGGGCCTGTCCATCTACCAGTGGAACGGAGAGGTCGAAGGGGCGGAAGAAGTCCCCATCCACATCAAGACCACCTACGCGCGCCACCAGGCAGTGGTTCAGGTCCTGGCGCAGATGCATCCCTATGATGTGCCCGAAATCATCGTGCTGCCGGTCATCGGCGGCGCGGCGCCTTATCTGGATTGGGTGCGCGAGCAGACGGCCGTCATGCAGAACAAGAGAGACTGATGTTGCAACTTGCCGGTATTGTCGGTGCGCCGAGGCGCCCGATTCACGCCACCCGCGCTGCCCGCGCGGCCCATGCCCTGTTCAGGCAATGCCTGATGTTCCTGGCGATGGCGCTGCTGCTGATGGGATGGCAGGCGGCGGCGCATGCCGAGGCCGAGTTCCTGGAGCCCGAAAAGGCTTTCGTGTTCAGCGCGCAGATGGCTGCACCCGATACGCTGGAGCTGCGCTACAAGGTCGCGCCCGGCTACTACATGTACCGCGAGCGTTTCGGCATCACGATCAGCCCCATGGGGGCGACGACGCTGGGCGAAGCCGTCTACCCCAAGGGCGAGGTCAAGTACGACCCGACCTTCGAGAAGGACATGGAGGTCTTCCACAAGGACGTGGTGATCCGCGTGCCGGTCGGCGCCGGGGGCCAGCCCTTCACCCTGACCTTGACCGGCCAGGGCTGTGCGGACGCCGGCCTGTGCTATCCGCCGATGGACAGCAGCGTGAAACTGACGCCGGTGGCGGGTGGTTACGCGCTGGCGGGTGGCGCATCCGCGCTGGCGCCGGCGTCGCAGGCAGCACCGTCGGGCGGGCTGAGCGCGCTGTTCAACGCTGGCGACACCGGCCTGGCTGACGCGCTGGGCGGTCTGGGCTGGGCCAAGACCGCGGGCGTGTTCCTGGTGCTGGGCCTGTTGCTGGCCTTCACGCCCTGCGTGCTGCCGATGATTCCCATCTTGTCTTCAATCGTGTTGGGCGGCGTGGCGCAGCCCCGGCCGACGCGCGGCCGCGGACTGGCGCTGGCGGCGACCTATGTGCTGGGCATGTCGGTGGTCTACACCGCGCTCGGCGTGGCCGCAGGACTGAGCGGCGCGGGCTTGGCCGCTTGGCTGCAGACGCCCTGGATCCTGACGCTGTTCGCGATCCTGCTGGCCGTGCTGGCGCTGGCGATGTTTGACGCGTTCACGTTCCAGATGCCATCGGGCATCCAGGCGAAGCTGGCGGAGCGTTCGTCGCGCATTCCGGGCGGGCGTTATACCGGTGCGCTGGTGATGGGCGCCTTGTCTGCGCTGATCGTCGGGCCTTGCGTAGCCGCGCCGTTGGCGGGCGCGCTGCTGTATATCTCGCAAACGGGCGACGTGGTCCTGGGTGGATCGGCGTTGTTCGCCATGGCCTGGGGCATGGGCGTGCCGCTGTTGATCGTGGGTGCGTCGTCCGGCGCGCTGCTGCCCAAGGCGGGCCCCTGGATGGACGGTGTGAAGCGCCTGTTCGGCATGTTGTTGCTGGCGACTGCCTGGTGGATGCTCATCCCCGTGGTGCCGACCTGGGTGCAGATGACGGGCTGGGCGTTCCTGGCGGTGGTGTCGGCCGTGATGCTGCGGGCGTTCGACGCCTTGCCGGCTAGCGCGGGTGCGGCCCGCATGTTCGGCAAGGGGCTGGGCTTGCTGCTGGCGCTGGCGGCGGCTGCATGGCTGGTCGGCGCGGCCAGCGGCGGACGCGATGTGCTGCAACCGTTGTCGCATCTGGCCTCGCGCGCCGGTGCGCCTTCGGATGCCGCGGCCGCGAGCGGGGAAGTCCATTTCACCCGCGTGCGCAATAACGCCGAGCTGGATGCGCTGCTGGCGCAAAGCCGCCAGCCGGTGATGCTGGATTTCTACGCCGACTGGTGCGTGTCGTGCCGCGAGATGGAACGCTTCACCTTCACCGATCCCGGCGTGGCGCAACGCATGTCGGGCATGCTGCTGGTGCAGGCGGACGTGACGGCGAACAATGCCGACGACCGCGCGCTGCTCAAGCGCTTCCGCCTGTTCGGCCCGCCGGGGATCATGTTCTTCGAGCCGGGTGGCAAGGAATTGCCGGAAGCCCGCGTGGTGGGTTTCCAGGACGCCAAGCGCTTCACGGAATCGCTGGACAAGGTGCTGGTGCGCTGACGCCTGGGCGTATACCATGGCTGCTGCGCCGCGTGGGCGGCGCACACCACTCCCTTCAGGCCGGCGCCCGTGACGTCCCCAACAGTTGATGCAAGCCAGGACCGGCAAGGTCTTATCTATGTTCAATTGATGTTCGTCATGGCCACATGGGGCCTGAACATCGTCTCCATCAAGTACCTGACGCAGCACATGGACATCCAGGCGCTGGCCGCCGTGCGGATCGTCGTTGCGTTCATCACCGTCACCCTCATCATCAAGGCCCGCCGCGGCCGCATCCCCAAGCTGGGCCGCGTCGAGCTGGGCTGGGTAGCGCTGGCAGGCTTCCTGGTGGTGTACGCGCACCAGGTGGCGCTGGTCTCGGGGCTGCGGTTTTCCTCGGCGGCCAACGGCACGCTGATCATGGCCACGAGCCCCTTGCTGTCGGCGCTGCTGGCCGCCATCTTCTATCGCGAAAAACTGACGCTGGTACGCATCTCGGGCGCCATGCTGGGCCTGTTGGGCGTGGGCATGGTGGTCGCAGGCAGCGGCGCGCAGATCGGCCTGACGGGCTGGGGCGACGCGGTCGTGTTCGTGGCCGTGCTGGTGTTCGTGTTCGGCGGCCTGGTCATCCAGCGCATGTCGCGCACGATGGATCCGCTGGGCATGCTTTGGTACATGTATCTGGCAGGCGGGCTGATGCTGGTGGTGCATGCGGCGATGACGCCGGCGTCGTATCAGACCGACACCTGGCAGATGACGTGGTGGCCGTGGCTGGTGCTGATGTTTTCCGCGGTGGTGGCATCAGGCGTCAGCAACATCATCTGGAACGCCGGCATCGCGCGCCTGGGCATCAGCCGAGCCGCGCTGTTCGTGAACTGGCTGCCGATATTCGGGCTGCTGTTCGCCTCGCTGTTCCTGGACGAACACGTCACCCTGACGCACGTCGTGGGACTGGCTTGCGTGCTGGGCGGAACGTGGCTGGGATTGCGCCGCGTGGCGCCTGCCGTGCCGCGCAACGGGCGGGCATAAGGCAAGGGGCATAAGGTAAAGAAGACGCCTTGCGGGCTGGCCGGATACGCCCGGCCCGCAAGGCGTTGCGCGATCAGCGCTGGGCTTTGAGCAGCTTGGCCGCTTCGATCGCGAAGTACGTCAGGATGCCGTCGGCGCCGGCGCGCTTGAACGCCAGCAGCGCTTCCATCATGACCTTGTCGTGGTCCAGCCAGCCATTGGCGGCGGCGGCCTTGATCATCGCGTATTCGCCGCTGACCTGATAGGCGAAGGTGGGCACGCGGAACGTGTCCTTCACGCGGCGCAGCACGTCCAGGTACGGCATACCCGGCTTGACCATGACCATGTCGGCGCCTTCCTGCAAGTCGGCAGCCACTTCGCGCAGCGCTTCATCGAGGTTGCCCGGATCCATCTGGTAAGCCATCTTGTTCGACTTGCCCAGGTTGGTGGCCGACCCCACGGCGTCGCGGAAGGGGCCATAGAACGCGCTGGCGTATTTGGCGGAGTACGCCATGATCTGCGTGTGGATATGACCGTTGGCTTCCAGCGCGCGGCGTACGGCGCCGATGCGGCCGTCCATCATGTCGCTGGGGGCGACCATGTCGACGCCGGCGGCAGCCTGGGTCAGTGCCTGCTTGACCAGGATCTCGACGGTCAGTTCGTTGATGACGTAGCCGTCTTCGTCGATGACGCCGTCCTGGCCGTGGCTGGTGTAGGGATCCAGCGCCACGTCGCACAGGATGCCGAGTTCCGGAAAGCGCTTCTTCAGTTCGCCGACCACGCGCGGAATCAGGCCGCGCGGATTGGTCGCTTCGATGCCGTCGGGGGTCTTCAGCGACGCGTCGATGACGGGGAACAGCGCCAGCACCGGGATGCCCAGCTTCACGCATTCTTCGGCCACGGGCAGCAGCGTGTCCAGCGAATAGCGGACGACGCCGGGCAGCGACGGCACGGCTTGCTGCAAGCCCGTGCCTTCGGCCACGAAGACGGGATAAATCAGGTCATTGACCGTCAGCGCGTTCTCGCGCACCAGGCGGCGGGTGAAGTCGTCGCGACGCAGGCGGCGCGGGCGGGAAACCGGAAACTCGGGGGTGATGATCTGCGGGTTCATGGTACGACCTTGGGAGAAATCCAATTTTCAATGTGGGCGCCGGCTTCTTCCAGACCGATGCGCTCGGGCGCCGAGAAAGGAATGGTGTGCAGCGCGCCGATGTCCGCCAGGTCCTTGCGCACGGAGAAGACGGTGCGCATGCGCTGGCCGTAGGGCAGCTTGTCGGCCTTGGTCAGCAGCGCCAGCACGGGGCGTCCGGTGGGGGCGATGAAGTTGGCCAGGCGGCGGTCCAGTTCGGTGACGCCGCGGCGGATGTCGATCAGCAGCACGATGCCGGCCAGCGACTCGCGGTCACGCAGGTAGCCGCCGAGGATGTCGGCCCATTTTTCTTTCTCGTTGCGGGCGACCGAGGCATAGCCGTAGCCGGGCAAGTCGACGAGAAAACCGATGTGGCCTTCCGGATCCAGCGGGTCGGGCAAGCCGAACATGTTGATCAAGCGCGTGCGGCCCGGCGTCTTGCTCGAGAAGGCAAGACGGCGCTGGTTGCACAGCACGTTGATGGCCGTGGATTTGCCGGCGTTCGAGCGGCCGACAAAGCAGACCTCGGGAGCGCCGGCGGCCGGCAACTGGTCGAGGCGAGCTGCGGAGGTAAGGAAGGAGGCGCGATGTAGGAGGGACACGGATGGGCTTTGGATACGGTTGGTTTCGAGCCCTATTGTATAATCCGGCGTTTGCAACAGTGGTCCCCGTGCGCGGAGCCGTCTTTTTTGCTTACTCTTTGGGTTGCCGATGGCAGCCTGGAAGGCAGAATGGGCAAATCAGGTTCGAGACGGTTTTCCAAGGTGAGCGGGGCAGGCGTGGGCGCCTTTTTGCGCCTTGATCGATGTGATCGTCGAGGTCTTCATGAAGCGTGTGCTGTCCCGGATGTTGGTTGCGAGCGGGCTGTTGCTCGGCGCCTCCGCCTTATCGACCCCCAGTTTCGCCGCTGACGGCGCTGCGGGCCCGGCCAAGCCAGATGCCGCCAAGGGCGGTCAGCTGTTTGACCAAGGCGACGCCTCAAGAGGCATCATTGCCTGTGCGTCCTGTCATGGCGCGGCGGGCAACAGCACCATCCCGGTGAACCCCAACCTGGCCGCGCAACCCCACGAATACCTGGCCAAGCAATTGGCTGATTTCCAGGTCAAGCAGGGCGCCAAGCTGCCTGTGCGCAATGGCGCCGGCGGCAACCCGACCCCGATGACGGCCATGGCGCAGAACCTGACGCCGGCCGATATGCAGAACATCGCGCTGTATCTGGCGCAGCAACCGCTGAAGGAGCCTGCCACGGCCGGCCAGGAGAAGCTGGTTGATCTGGGTCAAAAGATCTGGCGCGGCGGTTTGCCGGAACGCAATGTCCCTGCGTGCGCGGCATGCCACTCTGCCAATGGTGCGGGCTTGCCCGGCCAATACCCCCGCTTGTCGGGGCAGTTCCCCATGTACATCGAAGAGCAGCTCAAGCTGTTCCGCAGCGGTGACCGCAAGAACGACATCATGTTCGCCATTGCGGACCGCATGTCGGACGCCGACATCAAGGCGGTGTCGGACTACGCGGCTGGCCTGCGGTAGGCTTCTTGCCTGCAACACGCGCGGCTGGTCCGCGTTCATGCAACTTGGGCATGACGGAACCTGTTTCCGTCGTGCGCTGTCTATGAGGGGGGTAGCCGATAGCGCGGCCCCCCTTTTTTCATGAATTCAACACGAACCCACACCCGTCCCTCCCTGCGCAGCCTGCCTCGCGATTTCTTCGAACTGCTCGGTTCGATGCGTTTCGCCGTCAGCCTGCTGATGTTCATCTGCGTGGCGAGCCTGGTCGGGACCGTGTTGCAGCAGAACCGCTCGTCGAACAACTACATCGACCAGTTCGGGCCGTTCTGGTTCGAGGTGTTCGACAAGTTCTCGATCTGGCACGTCTACAACAGCTGGTGGTTCCTGGTGATCATGGGATTCCTGGTCGTGTCGACCTCGGTCTGCCTGATTCGCAACGCGCCCAAGATGCTGCGGGATGCACGTTCGTTTCGCGAACACGTGCGGGCCAGCAGCCTGCGGGGTTTTCCGCACCGCGTGGAAACCGAAGCCCCCACCGACGTGCCGCAGACCGCGGCCGGCCTGAAGTCCCTTTTGGAACGCATGGGCTACGCGGTGCGGCAACGCACGGACAACGACGGCGTAATGCTGGCGGCCAAGAAAGGCAGTGCCAACCGGCTGGGCTATGTGTTCGCGCATGCGGCGATGGTCATCATCTGCATCGGCGGCCTGCTGGACAGCGAACTGCCTGTGCGCCTGCAAGTGATGCTGGGCGGCAAGAAGCCCATCGTCGAGAACATGCTGATCTCGGAAGTGCCGGAAAGCGGCCGCCTGTCGGTCGACAACCCGAGCTTTCGCGCCAGCGTGCTGGTGCCCGAAGGCGGCCAGGCCAGCACGGCGGTCGTGATGGTGGGCGACGGCGCCCTGGTGCAGCCGATGCCCTTCACGTTGAAGCTCAAGAAGTTCGTCGTCGATTACTACTCCACGGGCATGCCCAGTCGCTTTCTGAGCGAAGTCGAAGTCACCGACCCCGACACCGGCAAGACGTTTGATTCCACCATCGAGGTCAACGAACCGCTGCGCTTCAAGGGCATGACCGTCTACCAGTCCAGCTTCGACGACGGCGGCAGCACAGTGGTGCTGAAAGGCTATCCGCTGGTAGGTTCTGGCGATGCGACGTTCGCTGTTGACGGCACGGTGGGCAAGACCGCCGAAGTAACCGCTCACACAGCAAACGGGCCGCGCAGCATGGGCGTCGAAATCACGGCGATGCGCCCCATCAACGTGGAAGACCTGACGCGCGGCGAGCCCAAGGGCCCGGACCGCAGCTTCGCCGAGCACGTGGCGTCGGTGTCGGGCAGCGCGGCGGGCAAGAAGAACGAGAACCTGCGCAACGTGGGACCCAGCGTCGAATACAAGCTGATCGACGATGCGGGCCAGGCCCACGAATTCCAGAACTACATGCTGCCCATGGAACTCGACGGCGCCAGCGTGTTCCTGGCTGGCGTGCGCAACAACGCGTCGGAGCCGTTCCGCTACCTGCGCATCCCTGCCGACGACGACAGTTCGATTGCCGAATTCATGCGCTTGCGCGCGACGCTGGCCGACCCGGCGGCGCGGCAGGAGGCGGCCCGCCGCTTCGCCGAGCGCAACAGCCCGTCGGGCGCCGACCGACAGCCCTTGCAGACGGCCGCCGAGCGCGCGCTGGAGACCTTCGCAACGGGGGGCCTGCAAGCCGTGGCCGCCTTCCTGCAGGCCAATACGCCCGCCGCCGACCTGGAGCGCGCGGCCGACGTCGTGATCCGGCTGATCGGCGCCAGCATGAACGAATTGCGCGCCATTGAACGCGAGCGCGCGGGCCTACCCGCCGTGGCGGTCGAAGGCCCCGAGGGCGAGCGCGCGGCGGTATGGTCGCGCCTGGCGGTGGCCGCGCTGTCGGACCTGACGGTGTATCCGGCGCCGGTGTTCCTGTCGCTGGCGGATTTCAATCACGTGCAGGCCAGCGTGTTCCAGGTCAGCCGCACGCCGGGCAAGAACACCGTCTACCTGGGCAGCCTATTGCTGGTCCTGGGGGTGTTCTCGATGTTCTATATTCGAGACCGCCGCGTCTGGATCTGGGTCAAGCCGCATGAGGGCGGAAGCAGCGTCATGGCGGCCATGACGTCCCAGAAGCGTACACTCGACTTCAATCAAGAGTTCGAACGCTTCAAGCAGGCGCTGCTGCGCCAGAAGAGGTCTTAAGGTTTATTTATGTCGACTACGACCACTACGCATCCCTCGTCGCCGAAGGCGCTGAACGCGTCGCCGGACACGCTCTGGCAGGACAGCCTGTCGGAAACCGGCGACAGCCGCGCCCGGCGCGGCAAGCCCGATTGGACCGACATCGTCTTTTTCCTGCTGCTGTCGGTGGGCGCCGCCTTCGCGCTGACCCGCCACGGCAACGCGATGGACTATTACGAGAAGATCATCCTGTGCGGCACCGTGCCCGCGCTGGCGTGGCTGGGTTGGCTGTGGCGTCCGCTGCGCCACCTGATGATCGCCTGTGCGATCGCGGCCGGGCTGGCCCTGATGCTCTACGGCAATGACCTGGCCCGCGCCGAGCAGGTGTTCTTCCTGAAGTACCTGTTCTCGTCCCAGTCCGCCATCCTGTGGATGTGCGCGCTGTTCGCATTGGCGATGGTCTGCTACTGGATCGGCGTGTTCAGCCCGACGGCCGCATGGCTGGGCACGGCGCTGACCTGGGGCGCGGTGTTCGCCGGCGTCACGGGGCTGCTGGTGCGCTGGCGCGAAGGCCATCTGATGGGGCCGGACCTGGGCCACATCCCGGTCAGCAACCTGTACGAAGTGTTCGTGCTGTTCTCGCTAATCACCGCGCTGTTCTACCTGTACTACGAACGCAAATACGCCACGCGCGCACTCGGTGGCTTCGTGCTGCTGGTGGTGACGTCCGCCGTGGTGTTCCTGCTGTGGTATTCGTTCACGCGCGACGCGGGGCAGATCCAGCCGCTGGTGCCGGCCTTGAAGAGCTGGTGGATGAAGCTGCACGTGCCGGCTAACTTCATCGGCTACGGCACGTTCTCGCTGGCGGCGATGGTGGGCTTTGCCTATCTGATCAAGCAGCATGGGCAGACGACGTCGTGGGCAAAGCTCACGCCGCTGTTCATCCTGGGCGTGCTGTTGTGCGCCGAACCGATGGTGTTCCGCACCGACGGCCTGTCGGCGACGTGGATGCTGTACTTCGGCATTGGTGCCGTGATCGTGGGCGCCATTCTGCTGGGCCGCCGCCGCATCGCCGCCGCGCTGCCGTCGCTGGAAGTGCTGGACGACATCATGTATCGCGCCATCGCGATCGGCTTCGCGTTCTTCACGGTGGCGACTATCTTGGGCGCGCTGTGGGCGGCCGACGCCTGGGGCGCGTACTGGCAATGGGACCCCAAGGAAACCTGGGCGCTGATCGTCTGGCTGAATTACGCGGCCTGGCTGCACATGCGCCTGATCAAGGGCCTGCGCGGCACCATGGCGGCCTACTGGGCGTTGATGGGCCTGCTGATCACGGGCTTTGCCTTCCTGGGCGTGAACATGTTCCTGTCCGGCCTGCATTCCTACGGGGAACTGTGAGGGCGCGGATGTAGAGAAAAAGGCCCCTCGGGGCCTTTTTTTTGCGCTGGATAAATCGTGATGCATCGTAGGATGGGTGAAGCGCGAGAGGTCGAAGGCAAGGATATTGCTGCCGAGCGCGCGCAACCCATCGAGCAACGATTGCGTTGTGGCTGAAGTTGCCAAGAAATCACCGTTGCTTGATGGGTTACGCGCGTTGAACGTATGGGTCCTTGCCTTCGACCTCTCGCGCTTCACCCATCCTACGGCAGCGTGGATTCGCCGCGCAGCAGGTCGTCCAGGGTTTCTCGCTGGCGCACGACGTAGTAGTTGTCGCCGTCGACCATGACTTCGGCCGCGCGGGCGCGCGTGTTGTAGTTGCTGGCCATCGCCATGCTGTAGGCGCCGGCGGATTCCACGGCCAGCACGTCGCCTTGCTGGATCGCCAGGGGGCGCTGCCGGGCCAGCCAGTCGGCGCTTTCGCATACCGGGCCGACGATGTCGTAAGGGGTGGGGTCGCCTGCGCGCGGGCGCAGGGCCCGCACGCCATGGAACGCGTCGTACAGCGCCGGGCGCAGCAGGTCGTTCATGGCGGCGTCGACGATCGCGAAGTTGCGCGCTTCGGCATGCTTCAGGTACTGGACCGTGGTCAGCAGCACGCCGGCGTTGCCGACCAGCGAGCGACCGGGTTCCAGCACCAGATGCAGATGCCCGTGGCCGCGCGCGTTCAGGCGTTCGAAGACGCGGTCCAGCAAGGCTTTGGGCGAGGGGGGCGTTTCGTCCGTATAGCGGATGCCCAGGCCGCCGCCCAGGTCCAGATGCGCGATCTGGATGCCTTCCTGGTCGAGCGTGTCGATCAGGTCCAGCAGCTTTTCCAGCGCATCGAAATAGGGACTGATGTCGGTCAGCTGCGAACCGATATGGCAATCGACGCCGACGATATCCAGGCCCGGGAGCGATTGCGCGGTGCGGTAGGCGTCCAGCGCGGCATCGATGGCGATGCCGAACTTGTTTTCTTTCAGGCCGGTGGAGATATAGGGGTGGGTCTGCGCGTCGACGTCGGGGTTGACGCGCAGCGACACGGGGGCGAGCACGCCCATGTCTTCGGCCACTTCCGACAGCCGGTGCAGTTCGGCTACGGATTCGACGTTGAAGCATTTCACCTGGGCCGCCAGCGCCTCGCGCATTTCCCAGGCTTGCTTGCCCACGCCCGAAAACACGATTTTCGATGGGTCGGCGCCCGCTGCCAGCGCGCGCTTGAGTTCGCCTCCGGACACGATGTCGAAGCCCGCGCCCAGGCGTACGAATTCCTTCAGGACCGCCAGGTTGGAGTTGGCCTTCATGCCGTAGCAGACCAGCACCGGGCGTTGCCCGACGGCGCTGCGGTAGGTTTCCCAGGCGGCTTTCAGCGCGGCGCGCGAATAGACGTACAGCGGTGTGCCTAGCCCATGCGCCAGATGGTCCAGGGGCACATCCTCGGCGTACAGTACGTTATTGCGGTACTGGAAGTAGGGATGGCCGGCCAGGTCTGGCTGCACGGGGTAGGCGGGCGTCATGGGATGGTCGGCGCCGGTGGAATCTGCTGCGTGGGCTGCGACGGGGTGCGCGCCGGCGGCTTGCCGTCAGGCGTCGGCATATACAAAGGCCCCTTGTACCCGCAGGCCGCAACCATGCCGGAGGCCAAGAGCGTGGCTACAATGCGAAGAGCCATGCGGCTGAATGCCAATTGGAACACTGGGAACTCCGTAATTCTTGCAGGCTCGATTATGACCGAAACCGAATTTCTTGCGTTGATCGACCAGGTGCTGGATAGCATCGAAAGCCAGGCCGATGACTGGGCGGCTTCGCTCGACGTCGACGTCGAAACCAGCCGCAGCGGTAATGTGCTGACGATGGTGTTCGAGGACAATAGCCACGTCGTGGTGAACAGCCAGGCCGCCATGCAGGAGCTGTGGGTGGCCGCGCGCAGCGGCGGCTTCCACTACCGCTACGACGGCCAACACTGGAACGATACCCGAGGCGGCCCGCAATTGCCCGACGCTTTGTCTCAGATCTGCTCCGCCGCGGCGGGCGTCCCCGTGACGTTGAAGCTGTAAATCCGACCGCCCAAACAAAAAGCCGGCCTTGATAGGCCGGCTTTTTTTTCATCGCCGGGCCGTCCCCACGATGAAAATGCCCCTTTTGGAAGGCCGCAAACCCGCGTGGCGGGTGCGGCCTGGGGTATTTATCTTTTAGAACGGGATCTTCTGCGACCAGGGGGCGGCGTTCTGCGAACCCACGCCCGGAGCAACCTTGATCTTCGTCTCTTCGTTGCCGCTGCCCAGGCCGTGCAGGAATTCACCCAGCGTGTCGGCTTCGGCGAGGCCCAGGCGTGCGACCGCTTGTCCGGGCGGGAATTCCGAGAAGTAGAACTCGCCGTTCTCGACGATGATGCCGTCGGGGCGGGCACGCGGTTTTTCTTCCGGCACGCCCTTGAGCACGTCCTGCATGTAGTCGACCCAGATCGGCATGGCGACGCCGCCGCCGGTTTCGCGCGAGCCCAGCGACTTGGGCTGATCAAAGCCCAGCCACGAGGTCGCCACCAGGTTCGGCGTGTAGCCCGAGAACCAGGCGTCGACGGATTCGTTGGTGGTGCCCGTCTTGCCGGCGATGTCGTTGCGCTTGAGCAGGGCCCGGGCGCGCGCCGCGGTGCCGTAGGTGGCCACACCGCGCAGGATGTCGTCCATGATCCAGGCGGTGCGCGGATCGATGGCGCGCGCTGCCGCGTCGCCGGCCACGACCGGCTTGGATTGCATGATGACCTTGCCGTTGCTGTCGGTGACGCGGTCGATCAGGTAGGGCGTGACGCGGTAGCCGCCGTTGGCGAACACCGAGAACGCGCCGGCCAGCTGCAGGGGCGTAACCGAGCCTGCGCCCAGCGCCAGCGGCAGCACGGCCGGCTGGCGGGCCTTGTCGAAGCCGAAGCGGGTCAGGTAGTCCTGCGCGTACTGCGGGCCGATGGCCTGCAGGATGCGGATCGACACCATGTTCTTCGACTTGTACAGGCCCTGGCGCAAGGTCAGCATGGGCTCGTACTGGTTGCCGTAGTTCTTGGGGTTCCAGGCCTTGGACCCGGTTTGCGCCGCGGTCAGTTCGAACGGCTGGTCGGAAATCTGCGTGGCCGGCGTCAGGCCGCGTTCCAGCGAGGCGGCGTAGATGAAGGGCTTGATGTTCGAGCCCGGTTGGCGCCAGGCCTGCGTCACGCGGTTGAAGTTGCCGCGGTAGAAGTCGAAGCCGCCAATCATGGCGCGGATGGCGCCGTCCTGCGGCGCGAGCGCCACGAAGGCTGCCTGCACCGAAGGCAGGTTGATGATTTCCCAGTTGTCGCCGAACTTGCGGATGTAGACGACGGAGCCGCGCTTGATGCGCTGTTCGGGCTTGGCCTTGTCGTTGAGCGCACGCGCCACCACGCCCAGCACCTTCTTGTCGGTGACGGTGATGATTTCGCGCGAGCTGCGCGCCAGCTTCACTTCGGTGGGGCTGGCCGACAGCACCAGCGCGGTCAGCAGATCGCCGCTGTCGCTGAACTTGTCGAACACGCCATCCAGGAATTCATCCAGGGCAGCCGGGTTGTTCTCGGTGCCCGCGGGCAGGTCCAGCTGCTCTTCGGGGCCGGGGTAGGGCGCGCGGCGCGTGTATTCCAGCACGCCTTCGCGCACGGCGCGGTAAGCCGCTTCCTGGTCCTTGGACTGCACGGTGGTGTAGATGTTGATGCCGCGCGAATAGACGTTGTCCTGGTACACGTTGTACAGGAGCTGGCGGGCCAGTTCGGCCACGTACTCGCCATGGATGGAGTAGCCGCCGGCCGGCGTGCCTTCCGCCGACTTCATGACGATCTGCTGCGCCATCGCCTGCTTGTATTCGGGCTCGGTCAGGTAGCCCAGCGATTGCATGCGGCCCAGCACGTAGCGCTGGCGCAGTTCGGCGCGGGGGCGGTTCGAAATCGGGTTGAAGCGCGACGGGGCCTTGGGGATGCCGGCCAGCATGGCGGCTTCGGCCGGGGTCACTTCCGACAGCGGCTTGCCGAAGTAGGTGCGCGAGGCGGCGGCGAAACCGTAGGCGCGGTGGCCCAGGTAGATCTGGTTCATGTAGAGCTCAAGGATCTGGTCCTTGGTGAGCTCGGATTCGATCTTGAAGGTCAGCAGCAGTTCGTAGAACTTGCGCGAATAGGTCTTTTCCGACGACAGGTAGAAGTTGCGCGCCACCTGCATGGTGATCGTGCTGGCGCCCTGCGTCTTCGACATGTTGATCAGGTTGGTCAGGCCTGCGCGCGCCACCCCCATCCAGTCGATCCCGCCGTGCTGGTAGAAACGGTCGTCTTCGGCCGCCAGCACCGCGGACTTCATGACGTCCGGGATTTCATTGAAACGCAGCACGTTGCGGCGTTCTTCGCCGAATTCGCCGATCAGGACGCGGTCCGCCGTATAGACGCGCAGCGGCACCCGCGGGCGATAGTCCGTCATGGCGTTCAGGTCCGGCAGGTTCGGCCAGGCCAGCGCCAACGCCATCCCGGCCAGCAGTACGCCGCACAGGAACAGGCCGGCACAGAAGATGCCGGCTTTCACGAAGAATCGCAGTATCGGGGAGCCGCTCTTGGCGGGCTTGTCTTTCTTGGAGGAATTCTGGGGCTTGCTCATCGCGGCGATTTTACGGGACTCTCCGGGCCCGGCTCAGCGCAGGGGATCGGTTTCTGTAACAAGATAGTTCAATGTGGTGCGCGGGCAACTGGCGGCAGATGTGATAATGCCGTCATGAACTTTTCCGCCAACTCATGTCCGGAGGCTGATCCGGACCCAGCGCCCTCGGACGAGGGGACTGAAAACCTGCCTTGCGCCTTGGAGTGCACAGGCAAGACCGTGTCGTTGCCGCACGACCTGCCCGTCTTCCTGGTCGGGATGATGGGAGCGGGCAAGACGACCATCGGCCGGAGCCTGGCGCGTGCGTTGGGACGCGAGTTTATGGATCTGGATCATGAGCTCGAGGCGCGTTGCGGCGTGCGGGTGCCGGTAATCTTCGAAATCGAGGGCGAAACCGGTTTTCGTCGCCGAGAGTCCGCCGCCTTGGAAGAGTGTACCCAACGGCGCAACATTATTCTTGCCACCGGCGGGGGCGCGATCCTCGCGGCCGAAAACCGCCAACGGCTGCACGAACGCGGGATCGTCGTCTATTTGAGGGCCAGCGTGGACGAATTGTTCCGCCGGACCTGCCGCGACCGCAACCGCCCCTTGCTGGCCACCGCCGACCCCCGCGGCACCCTGCGGGACCTGATGACCCTGCGGGAGCCCCTCTACAAGGAAGTCGCCGATCTGGTGGTGGAAACGGGCTCCACGCCCATCCACACCCTGGTCAAGGCGCTGCTGCCGCAATTACAAGCCTTCGAGAAGCGCATATGAACGTTGTTGACGTCGACACCCCGGGCGGAAGTTATCCGATCCATATCGGCCCCGGCCGCATCGATGCCCTGGACCAATGCATCCCCGCCGACGCCACCGCGATTGCGGTCGTCACCAACCCCACGGTGGCGGCGCTGTACGGCGAGCGCGCCGAGGCGGCGTTGGCCCGCACCGGCAAGCGCGTGCTGCGCATCGAACTGCCCGACGGCGAGGCCTACAAGGACTGGCAATCGCTGAACCTGATCTTCGACGCCCTGCTGACCCATCGCCTGGACCGCCGTTGCGTGCTGGTGGCGCTGGGCGGCGGCGTGATCGGCGACATGACCGGGTTCGCGGCTGCCGTGTACATGCGCGGCGTGCGCTTCCTGCAGGTGCCCACGACCCTGCTGGCCCAGGTGGATTCGTCGGTGGGCGGCAAGACGGCCGTCAACCATCCGCTGGGCAAGAACATGATCGGCGCGTTCTACCAGCCCGTGGCGGTGGAAATCGACACGGACGTGCTCAATACCTTGCCGGCGCGCGAAGTGTCCGCGGGCCTGGCCGAAGTGATCAAGTACGGCCTGATCCTGGATCCGGCCTTCTGGACCTGGTGCGAAGACAACGTGCAGCAGCTGCGCGATCTGGAGCCGGAGGCGATTGCCTACGCCATCCGCCGCTCGTGCGAACTGAAGGCGCAGGTGGTGGGCAAGGACGAACGCGAGTCCGGCCTGCGCGCCATCCTGAACCTGGGCCACACCTTTGGCCACGCAATCGAATCCGGCCTGGGCTATGGCGCCTGGCTGCACGGCGAGGCCGTGGGTTGCGGCATGGTGCAGGCGGCTGAATTGTCGGCGGACGTGGCGGGCTTTAACCGCGCCGACGTCGAGCGCGTGCGTGCGCTGGTGGCGGCCATCGGTTGCCCGGTGGTGGCGCCCGATCTGGGCGCGGACCGCTGGCTGGACCTGATGCAGGTGGACAAGAAAACGGAGGGCGGTTCGATCCGCTACGTACTCATGCCCCGCATCGGCGAAGCCTTCATGCAGGCCGCCCCGGACGACGCGGTGCGCGCCGTCCTGGCCCGCACCACTCAATAACCGCGACCGGAGACGGTGTTGCAGATGAAAGAACTGGCTTCCTACGCATCCGACCCGTCTCAATCGCGCGGCCGGACCTATGCCGAGCCGCCGCCGGAAAATCGGACCGAGTTTCAGCGGGACCGCGACCGCATCGTGCATTCGGGCGCCTTCCGGCGCCTGGAGTACAAGACGCAGGTCTTCGTGAACCACGAAGGCGATCTGTTCCGCACCCGCCTGACCCACAGCCTGGAAGTCGCGCAGATCGGGCGCACACTGGCCCGCAGCCTGGGGCTGTCCGAAGACCTGACCGAAGCCATCTCGCTGGCGCATGACCTGGGCCACACGCCGTTCGGCCACGCCGGCCAGGACGAACTGAACGCCTGCATGCGCGAGCTGGCGCCCGAGGCCGGGGGCTTTGAGCACAATCTGCAAAGCCTGCGCGTGGTCGACGAGCTTGAGGAACGCTATGCGGACTTCAACGGCTTGAACCTGTGCTTCGAAACGCGCGAAGGCATCCTGAAGCATTGCTCGGCCGCGCATGCGCGCCAGCTGGGCGACGTGGGCGAACGCTTCCTGAACCGCACGCAACCGTCGCTGGAAGCGCAGTTGGCCAACCTGGCCGACGAGGTGGCCTACAACAACCACGACATCGATGATGGCTTGCGCTCGGGCCTGATCACGCTGGAACAGCTGCAAGAGGTCTCGATCTTCGAGCGCCACCACGCCTACGTGCTGGAACGCTATCCGGGACTGGCCTCACGCCGTGCCGTGGCGGAAACCATCCGCCGCATGATCAACACGCTGATCGTGGACCTGACGCAGACCTCGCTTGCCCGCATCCGCGATGCGGCCCCGGCCAGCGCCGACGATGTGCGTCGCTCGCCGCAGCTGGCGGGCTTTTCGGACGAGATCCGCCGCGAGGCCGATGCGCTGAAGAAATTCCTGTTCGACAACCTGTACCGGCACTATCAGGTGTTGCGCATGACCACCAAGGCGCGCCGCATTGTGCGCGAACTGTTCGCGGCCTTCCTGGAAGATCCGCGCCTGTTGCCGCCCGACTACCGCCGCCCGGCCTTCAATGACCAGGCCCGCGCAATCGCCGACTACATCGCCGGCATGACCGACCGCTACGCCATCCGCGAACACAAGCGCCTGTTCGAGATGGGGTAGGGTCGTTGCAGCTGCCTCAGCGCGTCAGGTAGCGCTGGGTCAGCAGCACCCAGTACGCCGCGCCCACGGGCAGGCTGTGGTCGTTGAAGTCATAGCCCGGGTTGTGGACCATGCAGGCGCCATGCCCGCTGTTGAAACCATCCGCCGACCCGTCGCCGTTACCCACAAGCAGGTAGGAGCCGGGCACGTCTTCCAGCATGAAGGCGAAGTCTTCGCTGCCGGTCAGTGGCCGGGTCTGCGGGTCGACCTTGTCGGCCCCGACCAGTTCCACGGCCACCTGCCGCGCGAAATCCGTTTCCGCCTGCGTGTTCACCAGCACGGGATAGCCGCGGCCGTAGTCGATCGTCGCCTGGACCTGGTAGCTGGCCGCCTGATTGTGGACAAGCTCGGTGATGCGCGCCTGCAGCGTGTCGCGCACGCCGCGGTCGAGCGCGCGGACGCTGAGCTTGAGCGTCGCGGTCTGGGGAATGACATTGTTGGCGCGGCCGGCATTGAACGCGCCGACAGTGATCACCGCCATGTGCAGCGGATCGATATTGCGGGCGACGATGCTCTGCAGCCCCATCACGATGGCGGCACCCGCCACGACGGGGTCGGCGGCGCGGTGCGGCACGGCGCCGTGTCCGCCCACGCCTTCCAGCACGATGGTCACGTTGTCCGAGGACGCCATGGTGGGGCCATCGCGCAGCAGCAGATGGCCTTGCGGATGGCCCGGCATGTTGTGCATGGCGAAGATGGCGTCGCAGGGATACTTCTTGAACAGCCCGTCTTCCATCATGCGCTTGGCGCCGCCCAGGCCTTCTTCGGCGGGCTGGAAGATCAGGTTGAGCGTGCCGTCGAATTCGCCGTGCCGGGCCAGGTGGTGCGCCGCCGCCAATAGCATGGCCGTGTGGCCATCGTGGCCACAGGCATGCATGACGCCTTCGTTGCGGCTGGCGTGGTCCAGGCCCGTGGCCTCCTGGATAGGCAAGGCGTCCATGTCGGCGCGCAGCCCCAGGCGCTTGCCGCCATTGCCGCGGCGCAACTGCCCGACCACGCCAGTACCGCCCAGACCGCGTTCCACTTCATAGCCCCATTGCGTCAGGCATTGCGCCACCAGGTCGCTGGTGCGGAATTCCTGGAAGCCCAGTTCGGGATGGCGGTGGATGTCCCGCCGGATCGAGACGAATTCGTCGGCCTGGGCGGTCAAGGTCTGCAGGATCGGATGCATGTCGGCGTGTTCCTTGTGGGGGGAGGCGGTAGTCATGGCTTTGCGGCTCCGTCCACCCGGGTGGCGATCTCGCGGAAGCGGCTGGTTTCGGCGCGGTACATCGCTTCTGCCGCGTCCGCACCCATCGGCTCGGAGACGAGGATGTTCTGGAATTCCAGCCCGCGTTTGACGGCGGGGTCCTGCATGGCGTCGTTGAGCGCGGCGTGCAGCCGCAGCACCACGTCTTCCGGGGTGTCGCGTTTGACGAAGTAGCCGGTCCAGGTGGTGAAGTTGAAGCCCTTCAACAGTTGGCCTTCGTTGACCGAAGGCACGGCGGCCAGGGACGGCAGCTGGCTGCGCTGCGCATCGAGCGTGGCCACCAGCTTGATGCGGCCCTGCTCGGCCATGGCCATCTGCTGCTGCGATAGCGGCAGGATGGCCAGATCGACCTGGCCGCCGCCGATGTCCTGCATCAGCGGCGCGCCGCCCTTGTACGGCACGTGAACCATGCTGGCGCCGATGGTGTGGGCCAGGTGTTCGCCCAGCACATGGTAGAGAGAGCCGACGCCCACGCTGCCGAAGGTGAGGGGCTGCGACGCCGAGCGAGAACGTGCCAACGCGACCAGGTCGTCGGCGCTGTTGGCAGGCAGGTCGCTGCGCGCCACGATCACCAGCGGCGCCATGCCGATCATCTGCACCAGCCGGAAGTCCTCGCTTTTGAGTTTGACCGCGGGGTTGGCGATGGGCGACAGGATCAGTTCGTTGGGCGAGCCCTGGAACAGGTAGTAGCCGTCGGACTTGGCGCCCAGCACCTTCTGCGCGCCCAGCGCGCCGCTGACGCCACCCAGGTTTTCGACCAGCACCGGCTGGCCCAGCGTCTTGGACACCGGAGGCGCCACCAGGCGGGCAATGGCGTCGGAAGTGCCGCCGGCCGGGTAGGGCACCATCATCATGACGGGCCGGCTGGGATAGTCGGCGGCCCGGGCGCCCGGCGCCCACAGCATCGCCGCGCCCAGCGCCAGCGCACAGGCCGCAAGGTGCAGGCGATTGGAAAGCATGCTCACGAGATTCCCCTTGTGATGTGGTTGTGATCCGCATGCTAGGGACAGCCCTCGCTAGTTGTCTAACGAATTGTTATTCTGGAAGCTAGAAAAAAAACTCATACCTGGACATGAATCTGAAGCAGCTGGAGCATCTGTTGGCGGTGGCCGAAGCAGGTTCGTTCAGCCGCGCGGCCGAGCGCCTGCACCTGACGCAATCGGCGCTGAGCCGCAGCGTCCGGCTGCTGGAAGAGGATCTGGGCGCGCTGCTGCTGGACCGCATGGGCAAGCGCACTGAGTTGACGCCGTTAGGCCTGACCGTAGCCGACCGCGCCCGGCGCATCCTGTTCGAATCGGCCGAATTGCGCCGCAGCGCCGAACTGCTGACCCACGGGGACCGGGGGGCGATCAACATCGGCCTGGGCTCGGGGCCCGGCGCGATGCTGATGACGCCATTGCTGACGCATGTGGCGCAGCGCTATCCGCAACTGCACCTGGAGCTGATGCGCGGGCCGCTGGAGGCGCATCTGGCGCTGCTGCGCGAACGGCGCCTGGACGCATTGGTGGTCGATACCCGCGGCATCGCGCCATCGGCCGATTTGCGTATCGAACCCGTGTCGCAGATGCGCGCAGGCTTCATCTGCCGCCGTGGCCACCCCTTGGCTAGCCAAACGCGGCCGCCGCGGTTCGCGGACATTGCGGCTTATCCCTTGGCCTCCACCTTTCTGGCGGCCGACACCAAACGGATCCTGATCGAGCATTTCGGCATCGAGCCCGACCCCCGCACGTCGGTGCGCCTGCGTTGCGATGAGATCGGCAGCCTGCTTGACGCGGTGCGCGTGTCGGACGCGGTGTTCCTGGGCATCGTGGGCGCGGCCCGGGCCGGCATTGCGGCCGGCGAACTGATGGAGTTGCCGAGCGAGCCCCCGCTGCGCAGTCACGCGCTATTCGCGCTGGTGACCCTGACGGGACGGACTGAAGCGCCCGCGATGGCGCTGCTGCGCGAATTCATGGCGCAGCGGCTGCACGATTGAAAGGATTGGCCAGCGCTTTTCAGCGATGCTTGCGGTAGGGCTCGTCTTCGGGAACGAAGGTGGCTTCGGCGCGGGCGTCGCGCATCCATTCCTGCATGGCGGGCAGCGCCAGCACCGCGTCCATGTAGTCGCGCACCGGGCCGGCGGCCGCAACGCCGTAGGTGGTAAAGCGCGACACCACGGGTGCGAAGAAGGCATCCGCAATCGAAAAGGCCCCGAACAGGAACGGCCCGCCCTGGCCGAATTCGGCGCGCGTGTCGCGCCAGATGGCGTGCAGGCGCGAGATGTCCTGCCGGGCCGCTTCGGGCAGGTCGATGCCGGGCAGATGTGCTTCGATGTTCATCGGCATGGCCTGGCGCATGGCGGAAAAGCCGCTGTGCATCTGCGCAGCCAGCGAACGCGCGCGGGCGCGCGCCTTCGCGTCTTGCGGCCAGAGGCTGGCCTCGGGGCGTTGTTCAGCCACGTACTCGCAGATGGCCAGGGAATCCCAGACCGCGAAGTCCCCGTCAAGCAACACGGGCACGAGTCCCGCGGGCGACACCGCGTCCACCTGGCGCGTGAACGCTTCCGTGAAAAACCCGAGCTTTTGCTCGGTAAAGGCCACGCCCGCGGCGCGCAGGGCGATCCACGGACGCAAGGACCACGATGAGTAGTTCTTGTTGGCGATGATCAGGGTGTACATGCCGCTTTTCCTTACGCAGGGGTTGCCAGGTTGTCCGCTACAACGTGCTGGTTCATCGTCCGGCATTGCGGCGCAGCAGCTTGCCCAGGTACTGCCCGGTATGGCTGGCCTGTGTGGCCGCGACATCTTCCGGCGTGCCTTGCGCCACCACATAACCGCCGCCGTCGCCGCCTTCCGGACCCATGTCGATCAGCCAATCGGCCGTCTTGATGACGTCCAGGTTGTGTTCGATGATGAGGACGGTGTTGCCGCTGTCGACCAGCTGGTTCAGCACCTGCAACAGTAGCTCGATATCCCGGAAATGCAAGCCGGTGGTGGGCTCGTCCAGGATGTACAGCGTGCGGCCGGTGCTGCGGCGCGACAGTTCCTGAGACAGCTTCACGCGTTGCGCTTCGCCGCCCGAGAGCGTGGTCGCGCTTTGGCCCAGACGAATATAGGACAGACCGACATCGATCAACGTGTGCAACTTGCGGGAAATGGCCGGCACGGACTCGAAATACTCCAGCGCCTGCTCAACCGTCAGGTCCAGCACTTCGCTGATGTTGCGGCCGCGGTAGCGGATTTCCAGCGTTTCGCGGTTGTAGCGTTTGCCATGGCAGACGTCGCACGGCACGTACATGTCGGGCAGGAAGTGCATTTCGACCTTGACCACGCCATCGCCCTGGCAGGCCTCGCAGCGGCCGCCCTTGACGTTGAAGCTGAACCGGCCGGGGTCGTAGCCGCGCGTGCGCGCTTCCGGCACGCCGGCGAAGAGTTCGCGGATGGGCGTGAACAGGCCCGTATAGGTGGCGGGGTTGCTGCGCGGCGTGCGGCCAATGGGGCTTTGGTCGACGCTGATGATCTTGTCAAAGTTCTCCAGCCCCTGCATGGACACGTAGGGGGCGGGTTCGCTTTGCGCATGGTGCAGTTGGCGCGACACCGCGACTGCCAGCGTGTCGTTGATGAGGGTGGACTTGCCGGATCCCGACACGCCCGTCACGCACACCAGCCGGCCCGCCGGAAGGCGCAGTTCCACATCCTTCAGGTTGTTGCCGCTGGCGCCGGTCAGGGTCAGCCAGGGAAGTTCGTCGTTGACCGGACGGCGGGGAGGGATCGCGATTTCGCGCGCGCCGCTCAGGTACTGACCCGTCAACGAATTCGGGTCGCGCTGCACGGTTTCGGGATCGCCTTGCGAGACGACTTCGCCACCGTGTTCGCCCGCGCCCGGGCCCATGTCGACCACCCAGTCGGCCATGCGGATCATGTCTTCGTCGTGCTCGACGACGATGACGCTGTTGCCGAGGTCGCGCAGGTGCTGCAAGGTGCCGATCAGGCGGTCGTTGTCGCGTTGATGCAGGCCGATGGAGGGTTCGTCCAGCACATACATCACGCCGGTCAGGCCCGAGCCGATCTGGCTGGCCAGCCGGATGCGCTGGGCTTCGCCGCCCGAGATCGTGTCGGCGCTGCGGTCCAGCGACAGGTAGTTCAGGCCGACGTTGTTCAGAAAGCTGAGCCGCGCTTCGATTTCACGCACGATGCGCTGCGCGATCTCTTGCTTGGCACCCGTCAGATTCAGGTCGCGGAACCAGGCCAGGCAACTGGACAGCGGCATGGCCTCGACTTCGTAGATGGCCTGGCCGTGGCGTTCGCCGCCGCGCGGGTCGTGCCCGATCAGCACATTGCGCGCTTCGGGGCGCAGGCGCGAGCCCGCGCAGTCCGGGCAGGTCTTGATGTTGCGGTATTTGCCCAGCTCTTCGCGCACCGTGGCCGAATCCGTTTCGCGCCAGCGGCGCTCCAGATTCGGAATGACGCCTTCGAACGTATGGCGCTTGACGGTGCTGCGGCCCTTCTCGTTCAGGTACAGGAACGAGATCTCTTCTTCGCCCGAGCCGTACAGCACCGTGTCGCGCAGCGCTTCGGGCAGGTCTTCGAAGGGGGCTTCGATGTCGAATTCGTAGTGCGCCGCCAGGCTCGTCAAGAGCGAATGCGTGAACGCGTTGCGGCGGTCCCAGCCGCGGATCGCACCGGCGGCCAGGCTGAGTTCGGGGAAGGCGACGACGCGCTTGGGGTCGAAGAAGCCCACCTGGCCGATACCGTCGCAGCTGGGGCAGGCGCCCATCGGATTGTTGAAGCTGAACAGCCGCGGTTCCAGTTCGGGCAGGCTGTGGCTGCATACCGGGCAGGCGTAGCGGCTGGAGAAGACCTGCTCGCGTTCGCTGTCCATGTCCAGCGCCAGCGCGCGGCCGTCGGCCAGCTGCAGGGCGGTTTCGAAGCTCTCCGCCAGGCGTTGTTTACTTTCCGGCTTGATGCGCAACCGGTCGATGACGACGTCGATATCGTGCTTCTCGGTCTTCTTCAACGGCGCCATGCCGTCGATTTCCACCAGTTGCCCGTCGACGCGCAGGCGCACGTAGCCCTGCGCTTGGAGGCTGGCACATTCGTCCTCGAAGCTGCCTTTCTTGCCGCGCGCGATGGGCGCCAGCACGGCCAGGCGCGTCTCGGGCGTCCAGCCCAGCACCGCGTCGACCATCTGGCTGACGCTCTGGGCTTGCAGCGGCAGGCCGTGGTCCGGGCAGTAGGGCGTGCCCACGCGTGCGTACAGCAGGCGCAGGTAGTCGTGGATCTCGGTGATCGTGCCGACGGTGGAGCGCGGGTTGTGCCCGGCGGCCTTCTGCTCGATCGAAATGGCCGGCGAAAGGCCTTCGATCAAGTCCACGTCCGGCTTGTCCATCAGTTGGAGGAATTGGCGGGCATACGCGGAAAGGCTTTCTACGTAACGTCGTTGGCCCTCCGCGTACAGCGTATCGAACGCCAGCGAAGACTTGCCCGAACCGGACAAGCCGGTAACGACCACCAGTTTGTGGCGCGGCAGGTCCAGCGAGACGTTCTTGAGGTTGTGGGTGCGTGCACCCCGAATGCGTATCGCGTCCATCGGGCTCTTTTAAGCGGTTTCAAAGGCCAACTTGGTACTATAGCGCGCCGAATCCCCCCGCGTTCAGGGTAGTCCGCCAAGTTGGACTGAACCGGAGCCGGCGCGGCACCGCTAGATCAGACCGTGAGCGTGTGACATCCACGCGCGCCCGCCCTTGTCATTGTTGAAATTTCCGCATGCCGGCAGATACCAGACTGAAATTGACCCCTTCCGAGCGCCGCGCCAGCATTGCGCTGGCCGGCCTGTTCGCCGCGCGGATGCTGGGGTTGTTCCTGTTGCTGCCGGTTTTCGCCGTGGCGGCCGCCGGCCTGCCGGGCGGCAATGACCCGGCCCGCGTCGGCCTGGCGCTGGGCATGTACGGACTGACCCAGGCCTTCATGCAGATCCCCTTCGGGCTGGCCTCCGACCGCTGGGGCCGTCGCCCCGTCGTGCTGTTCGGCCTGCTGCTGTTTGTAGCGGGCAGCGTCGTCTGTGCCCAGGCGACGGATGTGTACTGGATCACCATCGGGCGCGCCATCCAGGGGGCGGGCGCCATTTCCGCCGCCGTCACCGCCTGGCTGGCCGACGCCACCCGCGACGAGGTCCGCACGCGCGCCATGGCCATGGTGGGCGGGTCGATCGGCCTGTCGTTCGCGGTGTCGCTCGTCCTGTCGCCCGTGCTGGTGGGCTGGTGGGGGCTGTCCGGCCTGTTCTGGACCATCGCCTGTCTCGGCGTCATCTGCCTGGGCGTGGCGCGCTTTGTGGTGCCCGTAGTGCCTCGCACGCAGGCTCGCACCATGCAGGCCGCCCGTCCGCGCGAAGTCCTGACCCACCGCGACCTGTTGCGCCTGAATTTCGGCGTGTTCGTGCTGCACCTGATCCAGGTGTCGCTGTTTGTCGTGGTGCCCGCCTTGCTGGCCAAGGTGGGCGGCCTGGATGCCCGCGAGCTCTGGAAAGTCTATTTGCCGGTCATCCTGGTGTCGTTCGTGCTGATGGTGCCGGTCGTGTTCATCGCCGAGAAGCGCCGCGCCCATCGGGGCGCCTTGCGCGCCGCCGTGGCAGGGCTGGTGGTGGTGTGCGCCTTGCTGCCTGCGGCCAGCCACGGGTTTTACACACTGGCCATCGCGCTGACGGGCTTCTTCGTGGCCTTCAACGTGCTGGAAGCCTTGCAGCCGTCACTGGTGTCGCGCGTGGCCCCACAGGCCTACAAGGGCCTGGCGCTGGGTTTCTACAACACGGCCCAGGCGGCCGGGCTGTTTGCGGGCGGCGCCTTGGGCGGGTGGCTGGCGTCGCATTCGGGCGCCGGCGCGGTCTTCATCGGCGCGGCCATCCTGTCGGCGATCTGGCTGGCCGTGACCTGGGCGCTTCGGCCCCTGGCCTGACCCCCGCGCAGGGGATGCGTCCCCGACTGTGCGGAAAAGTGGCTGATTGTGTCGCGTACGGCGGCCAACTGCCCTGAATTCGTTTTCCGGGCTGGACGGATTTGTCACGAATCGCGTTTGGCGCGGCAAGCCCTTTTCGTCGATAATACGTACCAAACTAGGGCTTCATCCGGCGTCGCCGGTCATCGTTACGGTGACCGGCGTGTTTCATGAAGCCGGTCTTCAACATCGCTTTTTATGTTGTTGCCGGCGCGCTCGCGGCAACGCACAGGCGCAGGCTGTCAACAACAGAGGGACATCGGCATGGCATCGGTTAACAAAGTCATTCTCGTGGGCAATCTGGGGCGCGACCCGGAAGTCCGCTACAGCCCGGACGGGGCGGCAATCTGCAACATGTCGATTGCCACCACTTCGTCCTGGAAAGACAAGGCCAGCGGCGAAAAGCGCGAAGAAACCGAATGGCACCGCGTCGTCATGTACAACCGCTTGGCTGAAATCGCCGGCGAATACCTGAAGAAGGGCCGCTCGGTCTACATCGAAGGTCGCCTGAAGACGCGCAAGTGGCAAGACAAGGACACCGGCGCTGACCGTTACAGCACCGAAGTCGTCGCCGACCAGATGCAAATGCTGGGCGGCCGCGAAGACGGCGGTGGCGGTGGCGCCAGCTACGGTGGTGGCGGCGGCTACGACGACGCCCCGTCGCGTCCGCAGCAGCAACGCGCACCGGCGCAACGCCCGGCGCCCCAACAGCGCCCGGCTCCCGCAGCGGCTCCGGCCAGCAGCGGCGCCAACCTGGCGGACATGGACGACGATATTCCGTTCTGATTCCGACCTGACGCGCTCTAGCAGTCAAAAAGCCCCGGCTCTTCACGAACCGGGGCTTTTTTACGTCCTGTGGTTTCTACGGCCTGTGCTTCACGCGGCTGCTCGCAATGCCCCGGACAGCAGCCGCACCTCGTCGACTGCCGCGTCGATTCCGTCCGTTGCCAACACCTCCACCAGCCGTGTGCCGACGGCGACCAGATCGGCATGGCGGCCGACGGCGCGTGCCTGCTCGGCGGAGCGCACGCCGAACCCGGCGGCGATGGGGAGTTGCGTCCGGGCCCTGACCCGTTGCAAGGCGTCGGCGATGGTGCCATCGGAAGGGAGCGCGCCGCCTGTCGTGCCCGCCAGCATGACGTGATAGACAAAGCCGCTGGCTCCGTGCAGCACGGCGTCCAGCCTGGCCGCGGGCGTTGTCGGCGCCGTCATGCGGATGATGTCGATGCCTTGCATGCGCGCCTGCCGGCCGATCTCGCCGGCGTGATCCGGCGGCAAGTCCACGATGATCAGACCGTCCACGCCCGCCCGGGCCGCGTCGGTCATGAAGGCCGCGACGTCGTATCGCAATAGCGGGTTCAAGTATCCCATCAGCACGATCGGGGTCCGCGGATCCTGTTCACGGAACGTTTGCACAAGGTCCAAGGTCCGCCGCATCGTCTGGCCGGCGCGTAGCGCCCGATCATTGGCCAATTGCAACACCGGGCCGTCGGCCACCGGGTCGCTGAACGGCATGCCCAGTTCAATCACGTTGGCGCCGGCCGCGGGCAGGCGTTTCAGAAGGCTCAGGCAGTCGTCATAGGTGGGGTCGCCGGCAGTGAAATACGCGGCCAGCCCCGCGCGGCCGGCCGTGCGCAGCGTGGCGAGGGTGTTTTCCAGTCGGCTCATTTCGTGGCTCCGGCAAATTGGAGGACCGTGTTCAGGTCCTTGTCCCCGCGGCCGCTCAGGCAGACCACGATGGTCTTGTCTGCCTCCAGGCGCGCGGCAAGCTTTCGGGTGTAGGCCAGGGCATGCGCGCTTTCCAAGGCGGGGATGATGCCTTGCTTTTCCGTCAGCCAGCGATAGGCGTCGACCGCCTCGGTGTCGGTGACGGAGGCGTAGCTCACGCGCCCCGTGTCATGAAGCAGGGCGTGTTCCGGCCCCACGCCTGGGTAGTCCAGCCCGGCCGAAATCGAATGCGCGTTCGTGATCTGGCCGTCCTGATCCTGAAGGAAGTAGCTGCAACACCCGTGCAGCACGCCCAGCCGGCCTGCGCCAATGCTGGCAGCGTGCTGCGCGGTGTCGACTCCATGGCCCCCAGCTTCCACGCCGTGCAGCTGGACTTGGGGCTCACCCAGAAAGGGGTGGAAGAAGCCGATGGCGTTGGAGCCGCCGCCGATGCAGGCGACCATCACGTCGGGCAGCCGGCCCGTCTTCTCCAGGATTTGCGCTCGGGTCTCTTCGCCGATCACCTTCTGGAACTCCCGGACCATCCACGGGTAAGGGTGCGGTCCGGCGCCGGTACCCAGCAGGTAGTAGGTGTCGTCGGAGCGCGCGATCCAATCGCGGATGGCCGCATTCATCGCATCCTTGAGCGTTGCACTGCCGTCGGGAACCGCACGCACTTCGGCGCCCAGCATCTTCATGCGGGTGACGTTGGTGGCTTGGCGCGCGACGTCGACCGCGCCCATGTAGATCACGCACTGCAGGCCGTACAGCGCGCAGACGGTGGCGGTGGCCACTCCGTGCTGGCCGGCGCCGGTTTCTGCAATGACGCGCGTCTTTCCCATCCGTCTGGCCAGCAGGATCTGGCCCAGGCAGTTGTTGATCTTGTGCGCGCCGGTGTGGTTGAGATCTTCCCGTTTCAGGAAGATGCGGGCCCCCAGTGCTTCGCTGATTGCGCGGGCATGGAACAGCGGGCTGGGGCGGCCCACGTAATCGGCCAGCATCGACCTGAATTCGTTCCAGAACGCGGGATCCTCCCGCGCCTCGCGATAGGTCCGCTCCAGATCATCGAGTGCGGGGATCAGGGTCTCGGGCATGTAGCGGCCGCCGTAGGGGCCAAATTGCCCGAGCGCGTCGGGGAAATCAGGGTGGGAAACAAGCGACATGACCTTAGCCCGTTGAATACGTTAAGACTATGGTAGCGACGGATATTCCTCGGATAAATCATAGATTTCTTGCCTGTGATTATTAGATTTTCTAATATCGTGAGCATGCGTACGCTTCCCCCGATGAACTCGCTGCGTGTCTTTGACAGCGCCGCCCGGCACTTGAACCTTTCCCTTGCCGCCGATGAATTGCGCGTATCGCATAGCGCGGTCAGCCAGCAGATCCGGCAGCTGGAAACATGGGTGGGCAGCAAGCTCTTTGAACGGCACTCGGGGGGCGTGCGGTTGACCGTTGCCGGGCAGGATTTGCTGCGCGCCTGCCAGCCGGCCTTCGACATGCTCGAACAACGCTGCGTCGAGCTACGGGGCAGGACCACGTCGGCCGACGTGGTGGTGGGCGCCCCGGCCAGTCTGCTATCCAACTGGATCATCCCAAGGCTGGAACATTTCGAGCGCACGCACCCTGGGATCCAGGTCAGGCTTCAGACCGCGACCGACATCGGGCTATTGGAGCGGCGGGTTATTGACGTGTTGATCGTTGCCGAGGACCACGCGTCTGCGGCCATCGGCGCCGTGCCGTTGTTCCCCGAGGCGATCGGGCCCGTCTGCACCCGCGCGCTGGCACAGCGCATCAGCACGCCGGCCGACCTCCTGGACATGCCGCTGCTGCACACCTCTTCCCGGCCCGCGGCCTGGGAGCAGTGGGCCTCGGCTGGCGGTGTGGCGCTGGCGCGGGCCGAGGCCCGGCCCAAGCGCGAGTTCGATCAACTGGGCCACATGCTCGACGCCGCGGCCGTGGGCTTGGGCGTCGGCATTGCGCCCGAGATGCTGGTGCAGGCCGATCTCCGCGCAGGAAAGCTCGTGGCGCCCCTCGGGTTCACGGCAACGGGAGGCTGGTTCAGCCTGTACTTCCGTGCAAACGCCAGTGCTGCGGTGGAGTCCCTGAAGCTCTGGCTGACGGCCGAGGCCGCTTCGCACGCCGTCCAGCCAGGTGGTGGCTAGCCGAAGCCCTACCAGCGATAGCGCAATGTCGCCATCACCGTGCGTTCCGCGCCCCAGTAGCAGCTGACGGCCGTACCCAGGCAATTGGCGACGTAGCGCTTGTCGAACAGGTTCGAGACGTTCAACGCCACTTGCGCGCCGGCCAGCGTGGGGCTGGCGCGGCCCAGGTCATAGCGGATCGCCGCGTCAACCAGTGTGACGGCGGGAATGGCGTACCGGTTGTTCAGGTCGCCGTAGAAGCCGCCGCGGTACGTGACGCCCGCGCCCAGGCCCACGCCTTGCAGCGGGCCGTCGCGCAGCGTGTAGTCGGCCCACAGCGCAGCTTGATGGCGGGGTACGAAGATGAGCTGGTTGCCGCGTTGCGCGGCCGTGTTGGTCTTGGTGATCTCGCTGTCGCTAAGCGCATAGGACATCGTCAGGTCCAGCCCATTGTCGAAACTGGCTTTGCCTTCGAGCTCGATCCCCTGCACCTGGACTTCACCGGTCTGCACCACGAAGCTCGTGTTGACCGGATCCGGCGTGCTGACGTTCTTTTGCGTGATCTGGAAGGCCGACAGCGTGACGAAGCTGGCGTATCCGTCTGGCTGGAACTTCACGCCGGCTTCGTATTGTTCGCCGGTCGTGGGCTTGAGCGGCGAGCCGTCGCGCGTGACGCCCGTCATCGGCTGGAACGACGTGGAATAGCTCAGGTAGGGCGCCAGGCCATTGTCGAAACGGTAGGTCACGCCGGCCCGGCCGGTGAAGCGGTCGGCGTCGGCGTTGCGCGACGTCCAGGCCCACTGGCCGCCGCTGCCCGCCACGCCGTTGTCGGTGGTGCCTTCGGTCCAGTCATAGCGGCCGGCGAACGTGAAGCGCAGGCGGTCCAGTTCGATCTGATCCTGCGCGTACAGGCCCAGCTGGCTGCGCGTCATGTTGATCTTGGTGGCCGTGGCAGGGCGCGTGACCGGAGTGCCATAGTCGGGATCGAACACGTTGAACAGCGGGGACGCCGGCGGCAGCATCAGCCCCAGGCTGCTCTCGTTGTAGCGTGATTTTTCGCGCAGGTAATCCAGGCCGAAGGTGACGTCGTGACGGGTCGGGCCGGCGCTGAACTTGGCGTTCAACTGGTTGTCGATCTGGAAGGTGTGCGACGTTTCGGGGAAGGCCCAGGCGTAGCGGACGGCCTGCGTGTCCGACACCATCGCGCCGATCTGCACGCGGCGCGTGTTGGTGTCGACATTGGTGTAGCGGGCGCTCTGGCGCACGCTCCAGATGTCGTTCACGCGGTGGTCCAACGTGTAGCCGACCATGGCCTGTTCGTTGGTGAAGATGTCGTAGCCCGGCTCGCCCACGAAGCGGTCGCGAGGGATATAGCCGGCGGTGGCGCTTTTTTCCAGCGTGCCTATCACGGGCAGCACGGGGGCGCCGCCGCCGCCGTGGCTGGTGATCTTCTGATATTGCGCGCTCAGGTTCAGGCTGGTGTCCGAAGACGGGCGCCACGTGAAGCTGGGGGCGATGAATTGGCGTTCGTCGTCGACGTGCTGGTACTGGGTGTCGCTGTCCCGCAGCGTGCCGGTCAGGCGATAGAGGAATTTGCCTTCTTCGTCGGCCGGGCCCGAGAAGTCGAATGAACCCTGATACCGGTTGAAGCTGCCGGCCTGCAAGACCACTTCATTGAACGGTTCAGCGGTGGGGCGCTTGCTGGTCATGTTGACCAGGCCGCCCGGCGCGCTTTGCCCGTACAGCCCGGACGACGGGCCTTTCAGGATTTCCACGCGTTCCAGTCCGTAGGTGTCGATCCGCGGCTGCGAATAGCCGCGCGAGCCGAAGGGCAGCAACAGGCCGTCCAGGTAGCGCGAGGGCGTGAAGCCGCGCACGGTCAGCCAGTCATAACGCACATCGTTGTCGCCATACTGGGCGAACACGCCCGGGGCGTAGCGGACGGCCTGGGCGACGGAGGTGACGCCGCGTTCGTCCATTTCATTGCGGGTGATGACGTTGATGGTTTGCGGCGTATCGATGAGCGCCGCATCCGACTTGGTGCCGGAGCGGCTGCGCGTCGTCACGTAGTCGGCGCCGGACACCGGCGACGCCTCGCTCGCGCCCCGCACCACGACGGGGGCCAGCGTGGTCACGCCAGTGCCGGCGGGTTGGACGGTTTGCGCGGCGGCGGGGGCCGACGCGGCAAGGGCGGCCAGCAGCGCCAACGGCAGCGGCTTGACGGAAAAGGACACGGTATTACCCCTGGGTCGATTTATAATTAACAAGAATCATTCCTGCGCGTCGGCATGATTCCAGAACTCTCGGCACCTGTCTGACGATTCTTCGGCGGGGATTGACGGTTTTGCTGCCGCCCCGTTTTTTGCGCTTCGCCCATGTCCGTTCGCGCCGCCGCGCCCTTGTTCATTCCGCCTCTGCCCGACCCGTCCACCGCGCCGCCCAAGCCGCACGAATGGTGGCGCGGCACGCTGCCGACCGTGCCTGCCACGCAGGACTGGGAAGACGTCATCGAATGCGTGCTCCGGGTGGACGAGGGCGTGAGCCTGGTCGTCCTGGACGGCAGCCCGCGGCGCGCGTTGACGATTCCCGCGCCGGGGGCGCCCGTGTTCGGCATGCAGGTATGGCAGGAAGGGCACGCGACGCTGGCCTTGGAAGGCGGCGAACCCATGCGGGTGGCTGCCGGGGCGGCGCTCCTGTTCAATCACGAACGGCCTTTGCGCTGGGCGACGCACCTGCCCGCGAACCAGCGCGTGCGGATGGTGGATGTCCGCTACACGCCCGAGGCGCTGGCCCGCGCGGGCGACACGGGGCTTGTCGCCATGTTGCGGCGGCGGTTTCGCCGTGACGTCAGCGTGCCGGCGCACGGTTCTTTGGTGGCGGCGCTGGACGCCCCGACCGGCCTGTTGGCGCTGGCCGGCAGCTTGGCGCGGAATCCGCCGCCTGCCGCCGAGGCGCGCCGCCTGTGGTATCGCGCCAAATCGCTTGAAATGCTGTCGGCTTTCGTGCAGCTGCTGTCGCAACCGGAGGCGTTGAATGGCCCGGCGGCGCAGGAACGCCAGCGGCTGCACGAGGCCTGCGACCTGCTGCGGGCACGCCACGCCGAGCATTGGCCGCCGGGCCTGTTGGCGCGGACGGTGGGCTTGTCGGAAAAGCGGCTGCAGCAGCTGATGCGCGAAAGCACGGGCCAGTCCGTGCACGCGTATCTGAGCGACGTGCGGCTTGCCCGCGCGTGCGACTTGCTCCAGGCCGGCATGAGCGTGACGCAGGTCGCGGGCGAAGTGGGGATTTCCAGCCTGAGCCATTTCAGCAAGGTCTTCAAGGCGCGCTATGGCGTGTCGCCCCGGTCCTGGTAAGGTCAGCCCTGCGCGGCGTTTCCGGCGCCGCACCCTGCCAGGAACACGCCATGACCCAGAACATCTACGACACGCCCGAATTCTTCGAGGGCTACAGCCAGATGGCGCGTTCGGTGCACGGCCTGGACGGCGCGCCTGAATGGCCCGCGTTGCGCGAATTGTTGCCGGACTTGCGGGACCGCCGGGTCGTAGACCTGGGTTGCGGCTTTGGCTGGTTTTGCCGGTGGGCCGACCAGCAAGGGGCGGCCGAGGTGCTGGGGCTGGATGTTTCCCACAACATGCTGGAGCGGGCGCGCGCCACCACGCAGTCCAACCGGATCCGCTATCAGCGTGCCGATCTGGAACAGCTGCAATTGCCAACGGCCAGCTATGACCTGGCCTATAGCTCGTTGACCCTGCACTACATCGAACATCTGGCCGACTTGTTCGCGACGGTCCACCGAGCGCTGGCGCCGGGTGGACGTTTCGTGTTTTCCGCCGAGCATCCGATCTATACCGCGCCGGCTCGGCCGGGCTTCGTGGAGGATGCGGCGGGCGGTCGGATCTGGCCGCTGAACCAGTACGCGCGGCAAGGGCCGCGCATCACGGATTGGCTGGCCAAGGGCGTGGTGAAGCAGCACAGGATGCTGGGCACCACGCTGAACCTGTTGATCCAGACGGGGTTCACGATCACGCACGTGGAGGAATGGGCGCCGACGGCCGAGCAACTGACGGCGCAGCCTGCGCTGGCCGAGGAGCAGGACCGACCGATGATGGTACTGGTCGCCATCAGCCGGTGAACGGCTGTTGCCCGCAGGCATCATGAAATATTTGGTTTCACAATACCCGCTTGCGCTATCTATCTAGTAGTAGGTAAGATTCATCCATCGACGCAGCAAACCCAACCAAGCCGCTGCCGCCGAACCAGAAATACAGTAGGACCGCTTTTTTATTTCCCAAGTTGTCTACCTATAAGTAGATAGTTAAACCGAAACCCGCATCGAATCGTTATCTGGAGATCAACCATGAAGACCCTCGTATCCGCCCTGATCCTGTCCGCCTCCTTCATCGGCGCCGCCCAAGCCGGCGAACTGGACTACCCGCCCGCCCTGAACACCCAAAGCACGGTCACCCGCGCCCAAGTGCAGCAAGAGCTGGCCGCCGCCCGCGCCAATGGTGAACTCGTCTCCGGCGAAGAAGGCTACGCCGCTACCGCGTTTGCCGCCGTTGGCAACGACAAGACCCGTGCCCAAGTCACGCAGGAACTGGCCGCTGCCCGCGCCCAAGGCCTGACCGAAAGCGGCGAACTGGATTACCCGCCCGTTCAAGGCTGAGTTTTTTTGAAGTCGTATCTATCTAGCGATAGATAGCTTTACCCAAATACCCTGATGCAGCACTGATCCTTACTGGAGATCAACCATGAAGACCCTCGTATCCGCCCTGATTCTGTCCGCTTCCTTCATCGGCGCCGCCCAAGCAGGCGAACTGGACTATCCGCCCGCCCTGAACACCCAAAGCACGGTCACCCGCGCCCAAGTGCAGCAAGAGCTGGCCGCCGCCCGCGCCAATGGTGAACTCGTCTCCGGCGAAGAAGGCTACGCCGCCACCGCGTTTGCCGCCGTCGGCCACGACAAGACCCGCGCCCAGGTAACGCAGGAACTGGCCGCTGCCCGTGCCCAAGGCCTGACCGAAAGCGGCGAACTGGACTACCCGCCCGTGCAAGGCTAAGCAGGATGCCGGCACATGCGGACCCCGGGGGGCGGGATGTTTCCCGGCCGCGGTCCGCACGGGCGTTTTGGACCGCACTTAGGGCGGCCCCCGATGACGAACCGACCTATTAGTAGGTAATATTCAGCCATGGACACTCCGACCCCCAACACCACTCGAGACCTGCTGCTGGCGCACGCCGAGAAGCTGATCCGCACGCGCGGCTGCAATGGTTTCAGCTACCGCGACCTGGCGGAGCATGTGGGCGTGAAGACGTCCAGCATCCACTATTACTTTCCCGGCAAAGACGACTTGCTCTATGAAGCGGTCGAGGCCTACAGCGCACGCGCGCTGGGCACGGTGCGCGCCATCGACACCGCGCAGCCCGCGCAGGCGCAGCTGGAGCAATACCTGTCGATGATGGAATCGCGCGCCTGCGGCGCCGGTGAGCTCTGTCTGGGCGGCATGCTGGCCGCCGACATCATGAGCTTGTCCGACCGCGTGCGTGGCGCCCTGCAGGGCTTTTTCCGTGCGCACGAAGCGTGGCTGGCCCGCGTGCTGGCCGAAGGCGCGGCGCAGGGCACGTTGAAGTTTTCCGGCACGGCCGAAGCGGCGGGCCGGGCCGTATTCGCCACGGTGCAAGGTTGCTTGCTGGTGGCGCGCCTGTTCCAGCAGCCGCCTGCGTTGTGCGAGGCGATCAGCGCCTTGTATGTGGAATGCGATCATGTGAAGGGCAGCCAGGCGGCGCAACCCGCCGTGGACGCCTAGCGCAGACGCGCTCCGATTGCAGCGATCAACCGTACGGCCGCCTGGCTCCCGCAGGCGGCCGTTGTTTTTGGCGCGGTCAGGCTTGCAGCGCCCGGGCCATGTCCACGCTGGTGCGCTCTTGCATGCCCAGATCGCGCATGCGTTGCAGGAAGGTCGCTTGCGCATCGGCGAAGCCGGCAACGGGGCTCATGCAATCGGTCAGCAGCACAATGCGTGACAGATTGCCGCCGGGCAGGTGTTCGGCCAGGTGTTCCACGGTGGCGCGCACGCAGTGGCTGCCGGCTTCTCCGCCGATGATGATCAGATCCGAGCGGTCCAGCGACCCCAGCAGGCTGCGGTTGAGCTGGCTGCGGGGATCATCGGGATCCGGCACTTCGGCCATCAGCGCGCTGTAGTGTTCCGTCCAGGGATTCGTGCCTTTGGGCACCTTGCGCACGATGAACTGGTCCGCGTCTTCCCAGCGGCTGTAGGCTGCGCGCACATCCGCATGCACGTTGTGCCCCCAGGTGCCGATCTCGCAGTGCACGGGCCACACCATCAGTGTGTAGCGGCCGCGCGCCTCCAGTTCGTCCAGATAGGTCAGGGTGCGGGGCAGGTCGTCGATGTGGCGCGGGTGGAAGGCGCCAGCGCGCACTTCTGCGGCCGTGATCGGCGTGAAGGGCGCGACGGGCTGGCCGTCGCCCGTGCGCCAGAACGTGGGGTGCGCGACGTCCAGCCGGTGGTGCGAATCCAGCGTCACCGTGATGGAAGTCAGCGCATGCGCGGTGGCGTCGATGAAGCGCGCCAGCCGTTGCATGTCGGCGTGCGCGCCCGCTACCGGCAGCGCCGGCAGGCTGGGGTTTCCGGTCAACGGGTCCGCAGGCAGATACGCCTCGGGCAGGTCGCAGAAATCGTTCTGCGGATCGACGATCAATAAATGGACGGAACGCGGCATGGCTGGATTCGATTGGACTATCCCGGAATATAGACCGGGATGCTGCTAGTTCACTAGAACAGCACAAGGTGTTCGGCGCAGTCGGGCAATTGGCGCAGCAGCGCGCGCCATTGCCGCCACAGGTGGGCCAGTGCGCCGGCGGCGATGGCTGCGATCAGAATCCACATGGCAAGCTCCAGATATAAATTCGCACGGTCGTGCGAAATTCGGGTCAAGAAACGCCGGCATGCGCCGGCGCGTTCAGTTATTCAACGTAGGTGAAGCTGCGGTAGGTCGAGATCAGCCGCTCATACGCCGCCCGCACGCGTGCGGGCGCCTTGGGGTCCCGCAGGAAGCGGGCGTCGTGCATCAAACCGATCATCAGGCTATAGACCTCGAACACCAGTTGTTCGGGGTCGGTGTCCGGCCGCACGTGGCCCGCTTCCAGCGCCTGGTTGACGGTGCGCACCATGGCCGCGCGCCAGCGCCGCAGATTGCCTTCCAGCACGGCGCGCAGCGGCGATTCGACGTCGTCGTATTCGAAGGCGCCGGCCACATAGATGCAGCCGGTCAGCAGTTCGACGTTGCTGGCGCGGTCCACCCATAGCGAGACTAGCGCGTTCAGCCGGGGCAGCCCACGGGGACGCGCCATGGCCGGCGTGAAGACGGCGGCCACGAAGCGGCGGTCATATTCGTCCAGCACCGCTTGCTGCAAGGCCTCAAGCGAGCCGACGCGCGAGAACACGCCGCTTTTGCTGATGCCCAGCTGCTTGGCCACCTGGCCTAGCGACAGGCTTTCCATGCCTTGCGCGGCGGCCATGTCCACGGCCGCGTCCACAATGGCCGCGAAAGTCAGTTCGCTTTTCTCGGTTTTGGCTGTCATGGACGAGAATTTAGCACGGTCGTGCGAAATATTGGGATTTATTAATCGGGGCAGGATCGGCAGCCCAAAAAAAACGGACCGCCGAGGCGGTCCGTTTCGGGGACGCAGGGTGCGCGGTGCCGTCAGGCGGCCGCGGCCTTGAACTGCAGGCGGTACTTGTGCAGCAGCGGTTCGGTGTAGCCGTTGGGCTGGGTCAGCCCTTCGAACACCAGGGCGCATGCCGCCTTGAACGCCAGCGAGGTGTCGAAGTGGCCGGCCATGGGCTGGTAGGCCGCATCGCCGGCGTTTTGGCCGTCGACGACCTTGGCCATGCGCTTGAACGTTTCCATGACCTGGTCTTGGTTGGTCACGCCGTGGCGAATCCAGTTGGCGATGTGCTGGCTGGAGATGCGCAGCGTGGCGCGGTCTTCCATCAGGCCCACGTTGTGGATGTCCGGCACCTTCGAGCAGCCTACGCCCTGATCGATCCAGCGCACCACATAGCCCAGGATGCCCTGGACGTTGTTGTCCAGTTCCTGCTGGATGTCGGCCGCGGACCACTTGGAGCGGTCGCCGACCGGCACCGTCAGCAGGCCGCCAAGCAGCTCGTCGCGGACGTCGGCCAGCTTGGTGCGTTCCAGTTCTTTCTGGACCGCTTGCACATCGACCTGGTGGTAGTGCAGTGCGTGCAGCGTGGCGGCGGTGGGCGAGGGCACCCAGGCGGTATTGGCGCCGGCCTTGGGGTGCGCGATCTTCTGTTCCAGCATGGCGGCCATCAGGTCAGGCATGGCCCACATGCCCTTGCCGATCTGGGCGCGGCCGCGCAGGCCGCTGTCCAGGCCGACCAGCACGTTGTTGCGTTCGTACGCGGTGATCCAGGCGGTGGACTTCATGTCGCCCTTGCGCAGCATCGGGCCGGCTTCCATGCTGGAGTGCATTTCGTCGCCGGTGCGGTCCAAAAAGCCCGTGTTGATGAAGGCCACGCGCGAGGCGGCCGCGCCAATGCACGCTTTCAGGTTGATGCTGGTGCGGCGCTCTTCGTCCATGATGCCCATCTTCAAGGTGTTGCGCGGCACCTTGATCAGGTCTTCGACGCGGTCGAAGAGTTCGCTGGCGAATGCGGCTTCAACAGGGCCGTGCATCTTGGGCTTCACGATGTAGACGGAACCGGTGCGCGAGTTCAGCTTGTTCTTGCGGTCTTGCAGCGCGGCCAGGCTCGTGACCACGGCGTCCAGGATGCCTTCGGGGATTTCCAGGCCGTCGCGGTCCAGGATGGCCGGGTTGGTCATCAGGTGGCCGACGTTGCGCACGAACATCAGCGAACGGCCGTGCAGGGTCAGCGAGGAGCCGTCCGGGCGCGTGTAGACGCGATCGGCATTGAGCTTGCGCGTGAAGGTCTTGCCGCTCTTGGTGACGGCTTCGGTCAGGTCGCCCTTCATCAGGCCGAGCCAGTTGCGGTAGATGTGGACCTTGTCGTCCGCATCCACGGCGGCGACCGAGTCTTCGCAATCCATGATGGTGGTCAGCGCTGCCTCGACCAGCACATCCTTGACGCCGGCGGCGTCCGTGCTGCCGATGGCATTGGCGCGGTCGATCTGGATTTCGAAGTGCAGCCCGTTGTTCTTGAGCAGGATGGCAGTGGGCGCGGCGGCCTCGCCCTGGTAGCCGGCGAATTGCGACGCGGACTTCAGGCCGGTGGCGCCGTCTGCCAGTGCCACGCGCAACTGGCCGCCTTCGACCGTGTAGCCGCGGGCGTCGGCGTGCGAACCTTGGGCCAGCGGCGCGGCCGTATCCAGGAAAGCGCGCGCGCGCGCGATGACGGCGGCGCCGCGGTCGGGGTTGTAGCCCTTGCCGGTGTCGCCCGGCGTGGCGGGAATGGCGTCGGTGCCGTAGAGCGCGTCGTACAGGCTGCCCCAGCGCGCGTTGGCGGCGTTCAGCGCGTAGCGCGAGTTCGACATCGGCACGACCAGCTGCGGGCCGGCCTGCTGCGAGATTTCGGTGTCGACGTTGTCGGTCGTGGCTTGCACGCGGGCCGGCTGCGGCAACAGGTAGCCGATGCCTTCCAGGAACTTGCGGTAGGCGGCGGGGTCGGCGATGGGGCCCGGGTTGGCGCGGTGCCAGGAATCCAGTTCGGCTTGCAGGCGGTCGCGTTCAGCCAGCAGCGCGCGGTTCTTGGGGCCCAGATCGTGTACGAGGGCGGCAAAGCCTTGCCAGAAGCCGTCGGCATCCAGGCCGGTGCCGGGCAGGGCTTCCTGTTCGATGAATTGGTTGAGATTGGCCGCCACTTGCAGGCCGTGGTGCTGGATGCGTTCAGTCATGCGGATCTCTAGCGTAAGAAGGGCTGGCCGGCGCCGAGCGCCGGGCGAATCTGTCCTGACATCATCGTTCGCACCTGCAGCAATGTCCATATCAAAACCAACTGGTCATACCAGTTTATTTTTACGCGCTCCGGCAAAGCCGTTCTTTTTATGGTTTTATATCAGCTACTTACAGAGGTGGGGTCAAGCGGCGCGAACCGGAAGAACGCTTGGTCATACCACTGGTCCGGAGAGTGCATGTACGCGGAAACCGAAGAGAAACCCCGCCAGGTGGCGGACGAGGTCGCTGAACGGATCGAACGCCTGATCCTGGACGGCGTGCTCAAGGCGGGGCAGGCCCTGCCGTCCGAACGGCGCCTGACCGAAAAACTGGGCGTGTCGCGCACGGCGTTGCGCGAAGGGCTCAAGCTGTTGCGGGCGCGCGAGATCATCCATACCGCGCAAGGCAAGGGATCGTTCGTCGCCCATATTTCGAAGGTGGATGCCGGGCCGCTGATGCACCTGTTCAACTCGCAGCCGCGCACGCTCTACGACCTGCTGGAAGTGCGTTCGCTGCTGGAAGCGGAGTCCGCCCGGCTGGCGGCCATACGCGGCACCGAGGCGGACTTCATCATGATCCGCCGCCGCTATGACGAGATGGTCAGCGCGCAGGCCACGGCCACCGATACGGCCACGCACGCGCATCTGGACCATGCGTTCCATCTGGCTATCTGCGAGGCCTCTCACAATCCGGTGCTGGTGCACACCCTGCAGTCGCTGACGGACCTGCTGCTGGGCTCGGTGTTCGCGTGCGTGAACAACCTCTATCACCGCGAACCGGAAAAGCGCCAGATCGACCGCCAGCACACGCGTCTGTTCAACGCCGTGACCGGGCGCCAGCCCGAATTGGCGCGCAAGGCCGCAGCCGATCATGTGGACAGCGTGCGCCAGAGCCTGGCCGAGATCGAACAGGAAGAACAGCGCCTAGTGCGCGCGACGCTACGCCTGGAAGGCTGGACGTAGCGCCCGCGCGGCGGGGTATGGATCCCGGCGCTTAACGGTCGGCGGTGGCGCAGCCGGCCAGCGCCAGCGGCTTGCCCGCGTAGATGCGGCCGAAACGGTTGTTCAGCAGCGCGTCCAGGTCAATGGCTTCCTGACCCACGAAACCCTGTTGCGGCAACGCGCCTTGCGCCACCAGATCCAGCGCGGCGCAGATGCCTGCGGCCGTCGACAACTGGATGGCGCTCAAGCGATGGCCGTCCACGTCCGCGCCGAACACGCGGATCGGGTACGACTCTTCTTCCAGGCGGCCGTGGCGGTGGCCCGATGCCGAGGCCTGGATCACGATCACGTCCTGTTCGGTGGTGGGGATGGCCGACTCGAAAATGTCCTTGAGCAGATCGCGGCGGTCGCGCAGGCGCAGGTCATTGAGCAGCAACTTCATGATGTTGCAGTGGCCCGGATAGCGCACCGACTTGTAGTCCACGTTGCGCGCGCGGCCCAACAGGGTGGCGGGCAGGGTGCCCAGGCCGCCCGAGGTGTTGAAGGCTTCGTATTCCACGCCGTCCAGCGCGAACGTCTCATAGCCTTCCAACGCGGGCACGCTGGTCAGTTGGCCGTCCACGATGGCCTCGCACGGGTTGCAGTATTCGTTGATCAGCCCTTCGGTGCTCCACGTCAGGTTGTAGCGCAGGCTGTTGGAGGGATAGCGCGGCAGGGCGCCGACGCGCATGCGCAAATCCAGCAAGGTGTCGAAGCGTCGCGCCAGCGCGTTGCCGACAATGCCGATGAAGCCGGGCGCCAGGCCGCATTGCGGCATCAGCACGCTGCGCGCGTTCTCGGCCAGCGCCTGGATGGCATGGGTGCTGGCGACGTCTTCGGTCAGGTCGAAGTAATGCACGCCGGCCTTCGCGCACAGTCCGGCCACTGCGGTGGCGCGATGGAACGGCAGGGCGTTGACCACGGCATAGGCACCTTCGATCGCGCGCGCCACCGAGGCGTCGTCGCTGATCTGGCGCGTCTCGCAACCCAGTTCGGCCAGGACGGCCAGGCGGGCGGGGTCCTGGTCGGCAACCAGCACGGAATAATCGCCGCTGCGTTCCAGCATCAGGGCGATGGCGAAACCGATTTTTCCGGCGCCCAGCAGAACGATGGGACGGTTGAGGGTGGACATGGTGCGACTCCTGCGATGAGGGGGGATGGGTTGGCCTCATCCTATGCGGGAGTGCTGTCGATTTGTAGATCTGAAAGTGTCGTAACGGCTTAAGTTAACGTCGATATGACTTAATACGGTGTCGAAACGTCAAAAACAAAGCCCTCCGGCTTGGGGCCGAAGGGCTTTCGAGGGGTGATCGCAGGGCCTTTGCCGGCCCGGGGATCAGCTGCCCATGGGGGGGTAGTCCATGTTGCCGAAGGTGACCAGGCCTTCTGCCTTGGCTTGAGCCAGTTGCGATTCCACTTGGGCGCGGGTCAGCGACGTGGCGGATTCAGCGGTGGCGACGGGCGGGTAGTCCAGGTTGCCGAAGGTGACTTCGCCAGCGGTCTTGGCTTGCGCCAGTTCAGCTTGCACTTGTTGCGAGGTCAGGCTGGACTTCTGGGCGATGGCGGCGGGGTAGCCTTCTTCGCCAAACGTGTATTGGCCCGATACCTTGGCTTGTTGCAGTTCGGCTTGAACCTGGGCGCGCGACGGGCCTTGGTCGGCTTCAGCGGCTTGGGCGCCAGCAGCCAGAACGGACATGGACAGCATCAATGCGGTAGCAAGGGTTTTCATAGCAGACCTCCGGTGTCTTGTGAGCTTGGGATCCGAACCTCTGGCCTCATTGCTGGGGGTTCGCTTGCTGTGTCCCGATGAGATGCATTCTGTGCTCAAACAACCCTGGGATAAACCCTTATTACCTGAAAACATCTTTCCAAAATCTGTACTAATCGATTTGGATTCTTCCAAATGACACCATAGGTGGCGATATTTCCATTTGATGACGCAATAGGTGGTGGTCCGGGCAGGCGGGCGGGACGGCTTTGGGGGCGCAAAAAAGACGCAGCCCCGGGACGAGCCCGGGGCTGGCAGGGGAAATGGACTTGCGATGCCGGTGTCAGCGGTTCAGTTCAACCAGCGCGGCGTTGTATTCGGACTGGGCTTCTTCCAGCTTGCGCTGCGCCTTGTCGATCTTGTCCTGCTTGCCCTTGGCGCGCGCTTCCTTCAATTCCTGCTCGCGTTCGGACACCTTGGATTGCTTGTCCCGCACGTCGGCCTCGCGTTGCGATTGCAGGCGGCTGTCGGTGCAATGCGCTTTGGCTTCCGCCAGGGCCTTGCGCAGGCCGGCTTCGCGGCGGGTGTTGTTCTGCGCCTGGGCGGCGGCGATGTCGTTTTCGATCTCGCAGAACTTGGCCGCGCAACCGCGCTGCGCTGAGCAGTCGGTGGCGGCTTGCGCGGGCAACACGCCGAACAGGGCGCATGCGGCGGCGGCGGCTGTCAGGGATTTGATCAAAGAGGGCATGCGGTGTCTCCGTAAGCGTGGCGGGGACACCATGATCGCGCGATCGGGCGTTGCCGGCAATGTGCAGCGTCAATGGCGCTGCACATTGCCGGCAACGGCTCACCGAATCAGCGTGCCGGCCAGCGCGGCCGCCACCAGCAGCGCGCCCAGCCAGAGGTTGGCGCGGAACAGCATGAAATTGCGGTCGGGGCGCTGGATGTCGAACACCTTCAATTGCCACGCCAGATGCACCGCAACGGCGGCCATGCCGACCTGATACGCCCATGACAAGCCCATGGCGTAGCCGCCCCAGGCCCACAGCAGGACGGTGGCGACATAGAAGCCGCCGATCCACAGCTTGCCCTGGTCGCCAAAGCGCATGGCGGTGGAATGCAGCCCCAGGCTGCGGTCGTCGCGCACGTCGACGTAGGCGTAGATGCTGTCGTAGCCCACCTGCCAGAGCACCGCGCCGAACCACATGGCCACGGCGGCCAGCGGTACGTGGTTCTGCGTGTCGGACCAGGCCATGAGCATGCCCCAGTTAAAGCAGATGCCCAGGACCACTTGCGGCCAGTAGGTGACGCGCTTGCACAGCGGGTAGATGAAGACGAAGGGCAGTACGGCCACAGCCAGCCAGCGGCTCATTTCGTTCAGGAAGAACAGCAGCGAACCGCAGACCACCAATTGGCCCAGCAGGAACCACACGGCGTTCTTCATCGTCAGCTGGCCGCTGGTCAACGGGCGAAAGCGCGTGCGTTCGACGTGCTTGTCGAAGTTGCGGTCGCACATGTCGTTGACCGTGCAGCCGATGCCACGCATCAGCAGGGCGCCCAGCGAGAAGACGATCAGCCGCTGCAAGTCCGGCAGGCCGCCCGCGCTCTGGACGAGCGCGGCGATGGCCGGCAGCAGCGTGAGCCACGTGCCGATGGGGCGGTCCAGGCGGCACAGGCGGGCGTAGGGCCGCCACGATTTGGGCAGCCAGCGCTCGACCCAGTCGGTGAAGACGATGTCGCTCAAGTCGAGAGGAGGTTGTTGCGGGGCGCTCACTGTCACGGTCGGAAAATGGTCGGGAAAGCCGACAGCATAAAACAATGGCCGGGCATTAAGCCCGGCCGCCGCCTCAGTATTCTGCCGTTCGGGTTTTGATACCCCTGCGAGGCACCCCCTTCATCGGTCGCCAGTGCAGCTCAAAGCGGGGCCGCACGGATCCGGCTCCGCCGGTCCGTCGCGGCGCCCCCTGGGGGGAGGCGCCGCAGGCGCTTCGGGGGGGCTTATTCCTCTTTCAGCAGCTTGCCCAGGATGGCGATGCCGGTGCGGATCTTGTCTTCCGGCACGGTGGCGAAGCTCAGGCGCAGCGTGTTGGCGCGGCCGGCGCCGCTGTAGAACGGGGCACCCGGCACGAAGGCCACGTTCTGCGCAATGGCCTTCTCCAGCAGCTTGGTGCTGTCGATGTGCTCCGGCAGCGTCAGCCAGATGAACATGCCGCCTTCCGGCTTGGTCCAGGTGACGGTGGACGGGAATTCGCGCTTGATGGCGTCCAGCATGCAGCTGCCCTGGGCGCGGTAGATTTCGCGCACGTTGGGCAGATGCTCTTCCAGGAAGCCATCCTTGACGATTTCGTACACGGCCATCTGCGTCAGCGTGGGCGTGTGCAGATCGGTGGCTTGCTTGGCCTGCACCAGCTTGTTGATCAGCGGACGCGCGGCGGCGATGTAGCCCAGGCGCAGGCCCGGGGCCAGCACCTTCGAGAACGTGCCCAGGCGCACGACGTTGGCGCCGTGTTCGGCGGCCAGCGCGATCAGGCCCGGCTGGGGTTCACCGGCGTAGCGCAGTTCGCCGTACGGATCATCTTCGACGATGGTCAGGTTCAGTTCGGCGGCGCGCTTGACCAGCGCGATGCGGCGTTCCAGGTTCAGCGTGCGGCCCGTGGGATTCTGGAAGTTGGGCAGCGCATACAGGAAGCGCGCGCCGTCGGCCAGTTCAGGGGTGATGGCTTCCGGGATCAGGCCGCCTTCGTCGGTGGGCACCGGCACGAACGTGGGCTGATACAGGCTGAACGACTGCAGCGCGCCCAGGTAGCTGGGGTCTTCGACGAGGACCTTGCTGTCCTTGTCGATCAGCACTTTGCCCAGCAGGTCCAGCGCCTGTTGCGAACCCGAGACGATCAGGATCTGGTCGGCGGCGACATTGGCGCCGGCGCGGTTCAGGTCTTCGGCAACCCATTGGCGCAGCGGCGCGTAGCCTTCGGTCGGGCCGTATTGCAGGGCCGCGCGGCCGTTGGTGGCCAATACCTTGTCGAATGCAGCACGTACCACTTCTACCGGGAAGCCGCCGGGCGCCGGCAGGCCGCCAGCGAACGAAATGACTTCGGGGCGCTCGGTGACCTTGAGGATTTCGCGGATGGCGGAGCTGGTAAGTTGCTGAGCGCGTTCCGAGAAGGAAAACGCAGGTTCGAAAGGCTTGTCCATGGATTGCTTCTTGATCAAGAAGGGTAAAGGGAGAGGCGTGTGAGGGGGACTGCGGTAAAAAACTATTGTCCCATACGGTAGCAGCCCGGCCCCTTTAACGCGCGGAACCCCTAAAATCACCTGCATCGATAACCGCCTGTACAGTTACATTTGACGCCATGTTTGAAGCCGCCCCGATCGTCGCCGACTCCAAAGCCGCCCTGTACGCCGAACTGGTCGTCCAGGCCCGTGCCCTGCTGGAAGGCGAACCCGACCGCATCGCCAACGCCGCCAACCTGAGCGCGCTGGCTTATCAGGCCCTGCCCGATCTGAACTGGGCAGGTTTCTATTTCTTTGACGGCACGGAACTCGTGCTGGGCCCCTTCCAGGGCAAACCGGCCTGCGTGCGCATCCCGCTTGACCGCGGCGTGTGCGGCGCGGCCGCCAGCCAGCGCCAGACGCAGCTGGTGCCGGACGTGCACGCGTTTCCGGGCCATATCGCCTGCGATGCCGCCTCGCGTTCCGAAATCGTCGTGCCGCTGGTGCATCTGGGCGAACTGATCGGCGTGTGGGACGTGGACAGCCCCATCCCCGACCGCTTCGACGAAGACGACCGCCAGGGCATGCAGGCGCTCTGCGCCGTGTTCCTGGCCAGCCTGGGCTGAACCGGGCAGGGCGTTTGCCGCCGTTGACACGGCGGCGGGCGCCCGGTAGATTTCTGCATCCGTCGCTTATCGCGCGTTCCATTCATTCATGATTCATCAGGCCTTCCAATCCGCTTCCTGCATCCTCGCCCTGGGCGTGGTGCTGGCTGCTGCCGGCCTGAAATCCAAAAAACAGCCGCTCATCTGACCGGAGCATGCTGTTCCGTCAGATGGGCGACGGAACAGCGGCCTCCTGGCGGCGCATTGGCGCCTCCGCGCGCACCCCCTGATATCCCGAGCACTTCTGTACGGCAACCACCACGGTCCGCTTACATCGAAGGAGTGTTCCCATGTCATCGCAATCTTCACTTTTCCAGGGCGTCTGGGTGCCGCTGGTGACGCCGTTTTCCGGCGGCGCCGTGGACGGGGGCGCCTTGCGCCGCCTGGTGCGCCACTATGCCGCAGCCGGCGTGGACGGGCTGGTCGTGTGCGGCAGCACGGGCGAAGCCGCGTCGCTGGATGATGCCGAGCAATTGGCCGTTCTGGACGCGGTGCTGAACGAGGCCGGCCGCCTGCCCGTGATCATGGGTCTGGCCGGCAACCACCAGGGCCACGTGATGCAGCGGCTGTCCGCATTCGGCACCCGGCCGCTGGCCGGCATCCTGGCGCCCGCGCCGTACTACGTGCGCGCCGGGCAGGAAGGCGCCGCCGCCTACTTCCGCTGTCTGGCCGACGCCTCGCGCTTTCCCCTGGTGCTCTACGACATTCCCTACCGCACCGGCACGACGCTGGATACGGCGACCTTGCTGTCGCTGGCCGCGCATCCGAACATTGCCGCCATCAAGGATTGCGGCGGGTCGCTTGAGAAGACGCTCGCGCTCATCGCCGACGGCCAGATGAACGTGCTGGCGGGGGAAGACCTGCAATCGCTGTCGACGCTGTGCCTGGGCGGCACCGGCATGATTGCCGCCGCGGCGCATATCCGGCCCGATCTGTTCGTGGCCATGCACCAGGCCGTGCGCGCGCAGCAACTGGACCTTGCCCGCAGGCTGTTCCAAGCGCTCGTTCCCGTGATCCAGCTGGCGTTCGCCGAGCCGAATCCGGGCCCGTTGAAGGCGCAACTGGGCCGGCAGGGCCTCTTGAGCGACGAGCTGCGACTGCCGATGCCTGCCGCAAGCGCCGCGCTGGCGGCGCGCATGGATGCGGCCGTTGCAGGCTTGAACCGACTCTATCCCTGCCAGTAGCCGGAAGTTAGGCCGTTGCCGGGGCGCTATCAGCCAGCTTTGTGGTGCCCGGATTCATTTTGTAATAAATGGCCTACCGGGATGCTGACGGATTGCTTATGATGCGGCCATTCTCAGGGTGATACCAAACGTTTATGGCCCAAGCTTTTGAAGCCTTGTCCGCCTGGCAGGTAATGCTGGCGGGGCTGCTGTTTTTTAGCGGCATCTATCTGGTCTTCGGCGCGGCGACCTGGCTGCTGACGCAGCACGTGTTGCCGGCGCTGGGCATGGGGCGTCCGCTGGACCCGCGGCCGCTGGCGCCAGGCCAGCTGCGGCGCGAGTTCGCCCAGTCGGGGTTGTCGATCCTGTTGTTCGGTACCGGCATGATCTTCCCGTGGGGCCTGCTGCAACTGGGGTGGGCGCATCTGGACCCGGATCCCAGCTGGCAGAAGGTGGTGGTCGAAATCCTGGTGCTGGTGGCCTGGAACGACGTGCATTTCTGGATCAATCACCGGCTGCTCCACACCAAGCCGCTGCGGCGCTTTCATCTGCCGCATCACCGTTCGGTCGTGACGACGCCTTTCTCCACCTACAGCTTCCATCCCATCGAGGCCCTGATGCTGGGCAACGTGATCCTTCTGCCCATGCTGCTGCATGATTTCAGTTTCTGGGCGCTGGCGTCGGTGCCGCTGTTCAGCCTGTTCTTCAATTGCATCGGGCACGCCAATTACGACTTCTTCCCCAAGGTGTCGTATGCGCACTGGTTCGCCGCCAGTCGCCGGCATCATCTGCACCATGCCTGCTACAACGGCAACTACGGTTTCCAGTTCACCTTCATGGACCGCCTGTTCCGCACCCGGCTCAAAGCCGAGGCGGCGGCCCCGCAGCTGGACGCGTTCCAGCGTCGAGAATCGCTTGGCGGACGGGCGTAGTCCAAAGCGCCGGCTGCCGTCGCTGCGCAACGGACGCGACTGGCAAAGCCTGGCTTATCTGGCCGCGCTGCCCGCGCTGGCGGCCTGGCAATGGGTCTACGGATTCTGGTGGCCGCTGTATGCGTTGATGCTGTTCTTGACGCTGGGCATCGGCGTCATCCACCACAACCACACGCACATCCGGATGTGGCGCGGCCGCTGGACCAACCGCGCGACCGATTTCTGGATCACGCTGCTGCAGGGGCACCCAACCTTCGTGTTCTACCCCGCGCATGTGGCCAATCACCACCGCTTCAAGCACGGCGCGCGCGACGTGGCGCGCACCTACCGCTTCGGCGGCGATACGAACCACCTGTGGGGCTACCTGATCCATCCGCTTCAGGCCGGCTGGGTGCTGTACCCGCTGTTCTTCGCGTGGCTGGGCCGCTTGCGCCGCCATTGGCCCGGCGCGTGGCGCTACTGCATGGCGCAGTACGGCGTGTGGCTGGGCTTGTGGGGCGGCCTGATGGCCGTGAACCCCGTGAAGGCGCTGGTGTTCGTGATCGTTCCGCAGCTGCATGGGCTGCACTGGCTATTGGCCACGAACTACCTGCAACACGCGCATGCCGACGGGGGGCCGCGGGCGGTCGCCGGGCTGAACTACGCACGCAATTTCGAAGGGCTGGTCAACCCGCTGTTGTTCAACATCGGCCTGCATACCGCGCATCACGAGCATCCGCGCGCGCATTGGTCCGACCTGACCCGGCTGCACCGCGAGCACTATCGCCAACACGTCGATCCGGCGCTGAACGAAAAGGGGCTAACGCCCTACATGTTCCGCGTCTTTGTGCTGGGCACCTTCGTGCCGCGGTTCCGCAGCCGTTCCTGCATGGCGCCCGAGCACATCCGCTAGCGCCGCATCCACACTCCCACTAGAGACCCGCCACATGCCTATCGCGTTCAATCGTGTCTACCTGGAGAGCGCCGGCTATTTCATGCCGGGCGAGCCCGTGTCCAACGACGCCATGGACAGCTACATCGCGCCATTGAACCGGATGTCCAGCCGCATCAAGAGCCGCATCCTGGCCGAGAACGGCATCAAGCACCGCTATTACGCCATCGATCCCGAAGGCGCCACCGTGTTCACCAACGCCCAGTTGGCCGCCAACGCGATCCGCGATTGCCTGCGGCGCAACGACAGCGATCTATCGGCCGTGTCGCTGTTGACCAGCGGCTCGTCGGGCGGCGACGCGTTGATGCCGGGCTTTTCGAACATGATCCAGGGCGAACTGGCCGCGCAGCCGATGGAGACACTGTCGGTGCACGGCATCTGCGCCGCCGGCGTGTCGGCGATCCAGGCGGCCGCGCAAGGCGTGGAAATGGGCGGGCACGCCAGCGCCCTGGCCGTGGCCAGCGAACTGCCGTCGCGGCTGTTCAAGCGTTCGCGCTTTGCGGCGCGCGGCTACGACGCGGATTTCGATGCGCACTTCCTGCGCTGGATGCTGTCGGACGGCGCGGGTGCGCTGCTGCTGGGCAATACCGGCCGCGCGCTGCCGGGCGCCTCCAGCGGCGTGCGGCTCAAGCTGAAGTGGGTGCACCAGCGTTCGTTCTCGGGCGACTATCCGGTGTGCATGCAGCTGGGGCTGTCGGCCGACCGGCAGAAGGGCCACCTGGACTACCCGTCCTGGAACGAGGCCGAGGCCGACGGCGCGCTGTCCCTGCGCCAGGACATCCGGCTCTTGCCGCACCTGTTCGACATCGGCATCCACGAATACGCGAAACTGGTGCGCGACGGTTGGCTGGACCCGGACCAGGTGGATCACTTCCTATGCCACTACTCGTCTGAAAAATTCATTCCGGTGGTCGAGGACCTGATGGAGAAGGCGGGCCTGGTGATCCCGCGCGAACGCTGGTTCAGCAACCTGGCGTGGCGCGGCAACACGGGCGCGGCATCCATCCTCATCATGCTGGCCGAATTCCTGGAGACGCGCGAGGTCAAGCCGGGCGAGCAGATCTTCTGCTACATCCCCGAGTCCGGCCGCTTCATGGCCGCCTACATGCTGCTGGAGGCCGAAGCCGTGCATGCGCCGCTGGCCGTCGCGGGCGCCAAGGCAGCGGGGTTGCCTGCGGCTGCACGCGAGGACGCGCAAAGCGGCGACGCCGATGCGATCGCGCCGCCGCATGACCCCGACATGGCGCCGCAAGGGCTGGGCCAGTTGCTGACCGAGCTGGCCGCCATCTGGCACGACTACCGTTCGCGCGTCTGGCGCACGCCGGTGGTGCGCCGGTTGCGCAACCGCCAGTTCCAGACGGCGGACTACCTGAACTGGATGGAAAACTGGGTTCCGCAGGTGCGCGAAGGCAGCAAGTGGATGCGCGAAGGCGCGGCTTCGCTCTCCGAGCAGTACGCGCCGCTGGCCGCGCTGATCGACATGCACGCGGGCGAAGAGCAGAACGATTTCCAGATCCTGTTCCAGGATTACCGCAACGCGGGCGGTACGGTGGACAACATCGATGCACTGCGCCGCAACCCGGGCGGCGAGGCGCTGAACGCGTATCTGCACAGCCTGGCCGCCACGCGCGATCCGATCGGCCTGTTGGGCGCGATCTACATCATCGAAGGCACGGGCCAGCGCATCGTGCCCGCGCTGTTGCCGCTGCTGAAGGCCAGCCTGACGCTGCCGCCCGACGCCTTCCGCTTCCTGGAATACCACGGCCACAACGACGAGCACCATCTGGCGCGCTGGCTGTCGGCGGTGGAGCTGGCGCTGGACTGCGACGAGGACGGCCGTGCCGAGCAACGCATCGTGGATACCGCGCGCCGCACGGCCGCGCTGTACCTGATGCAGTTCCATCACGTGATGGAGGGCGACACCGCATGAGCAAGGAACCCGAATTCCTGACCCGCGCGCACGATCCGGCTGACCCCAGCCCGTGGCTGGCCTTGTACCTGGACCGCAGCACGCCCTTGCCCGACAAGGTGAAGAAGGCCTGGCTGACGGATTCCAGCTGCGCGTCGCGCCAGTACCTGCTGCCGTTCCTGCGGCCGCTGGCGCGCGCCTTCATCATCCTGATCCAGGTGATCAAGACGTTCCTGCCGCGCCGCTGGTCGCATTCGAAGCTGCTGCACCGCATCCTGGCGTGGGGCCTCAAGCGCTTCGTGTCGCCCGAGGCCAACTGGCTGATCCTGCGGCACTTCCATCTGGGCGCGCAGGCACTGGCGTTCATCGCCGCGAATTCGCCCGTGCCGATCACGACGCATCCGCTGGAACCGCTAGAGATCGACGACTTGAAGGACGAGCTGTTCGTCAAACACGACCTGAACCTCTTCAACTTCGTCATCCGGTTGAACCAGGCGCTGCGCGAGGCGGGCGTGGAAATGCACGCGCCGGAATCCGTCGATTTCTCGATGATCCAGGACCCGCCGCTCAAGCTCGAAGACATGCCGCAGGGCAAGCTGAACTTCCTGGACCTGCAAAGCGCCATCGAACTGTTCACGCCGCTGTATCAGCTGATGCTGACCGATAACGATTTCTGGCGCGCGTGCAATTCGCTGCAGCTGGACGAAACCATCGGCATCTACGCCGCCAAATTGCTGGGCGCGCCGCAGCATCTGATCCTGGTCAACAACAGCCATCCGCTGGTGCCCATGTCGACACTGCGCGCGGGCTACCGCCTGGTGCTGCACGGCTTGTCGACCGAGATGCTGCATAGCCTGTTGATGGAGATGAAGGCCGCGCAGCAGGGGGCGGAGCCGCCGGCGCCGATTGCTTAGTGACTTGGTGTTGACCCTGCGTTACAGGGCGTAAGGTGCGCGTTATAGTCCGAGTCCCTATTACGGAAAGCGCCTGTCATGCCTCAGCCCATTGAAGTCATTGCCACCGTCCTGTTCGCCGTGGCGGTCCTTCATACTTTTTCGGTGCCGGTCTTTGCGCGCCTGGCGCATCGGGGCGGCCCGCATGCGGGCTTCTGGCATCTGTTCTCGGAAGTCGAAGCCGTGTTCGGCGTGTGGGCCTTCGCGCTGATCGTGGCGATGGCGGCGCTGTCGGGGCCGGCCACCGCCATCAACTACATGGACACGCGCAACTTCACGGAGCCGCTGTTCGTCTTCGTGATCATGGTGGTGGCGGCCAGCCGGCCCATCCTGGAGCTGGTGGGGTTGCTGGTGCGCATCGTGGCGCGCGTGCTGCCCTTGCCGCGCGAGCTGGCCACGTTCTTCGTCGTGATGGCGCTGGTGCCGCTGGGCGGCTCGTTCATCACCGAGCCGGCCGCCATGACGCTGGCCGCCATCCTGCTGCGCGACGCGTACTTCCGCACGAGCGGGCGCGCCGGCTTCAAGTACCTGACCCTGGGCGTGCTGTTCGTGAACGTGTCGATTGGCGGGGTGCTGACGTCCTACGCCGCGCCGCCCGTGCTGATGGTGGCGTCCACCTTCGGCTGGGATTCCACCTACATGGTGCAGCACTTCGGCTGGCGCGCCGCGCTGGCGGTCTGCGTCAACGCCGCCATGCTCACCTTCATCTGCCGCAAGGCGCTGATGGAACGCTCGGTGGGCACGGGCGGGGGCGTGGACGCGCCGGAAGGGGCGGATTCGCGTCCCCCGGTGCCGGCCATCGTCATCCTGGTGCACCTGGTGTTCCTGGTGGCCGTGGTGCTGACCGCGCACCATCCGGCGATCTTCCTGGGCCTGCTGATGATGTTCATCGGCTTCTCGGAAGCCTACAAGCGCCACCAGAATCGCCTGCTGATCAAGGAAGGCCTGATGGTGGGCTTCTTCCTGGCCGGGCTGGTGGTGCTGGGCGGCCTGCAGAAATGGTGGTTGCAGGACCTGCTGGGCGGACTGGAGCCGTTCGTGCTGTTCTGGGGCGCGACCGCGCTGACGGCCATCACCGACAACGCGGCGCTGACCTACCTGGGATCGCTGGTGGAAGGCACCAACGAGGCGTGGCGCTACATGCTGGTGGCCGGCGCGGTGACGGGGGGCGGGTTGACCGTGATCGCCAATGCGCCCAACCCGGCGGGTTTCGCTATCCTGAAGAACCACTTCCCGGACGGCAGCATTTCGTCCGGCCGGCTGTTCCTGTCCGCCCTGGGGCCGACCCTGGTGGCGGCCGTGATGTTCCTGCTTCCCGTCTAGGGGAACGGCGCCGCCGCGCCCGGGGACGGCCCCCGGGACGGCGCTTGCCGCCCGCCTGGCGGGCCGGACACCGACGGTTCATGAAAAACCGCTAAAATTCAAGACTTTCCCCGTATTTTTTCCGGCCTTGCCCACCCGCCGCCCCGGACGCCCTCGTCCGGCGACTGACGGCTTTTGATTTGCCGGGCCCGCGCCTGGGAGCCCTTGATGCCCATCTACGCTTATAAGTGCAGCGCCTGCGGCCATGCCAAAGACGTTCTGCAGAAGATTTCCGATGCGCCGCTTTCGGTTTGCCCCGAATGCGGCCAAAGCACGTTTTCCAAGCAGGTGACCGCGGCTGGATTCCAGCTCAAGGGTTCCGGCTGGTACGTCACCGATTTCCGCGGCAACGGTTCTGGCGGCGCTGCGCCGACCAGCACGCCGGCCCCGTCGGACAGCGCCGCGCCCGCTGCGGCGCCGGCGGCTTCGGCGCCTGCCGCAGCCCCCGCCACCCCCGCGCCGGCTGGCGGAACCCCCGCCGCCTAGGCCTACGCGATGCGGATGCGCCTGATCAAAAAGTACTTCATCACCGGCCTGCTGATCTGGGTTCCCCTGGTCATCACGGTGTGGGTGCTGGGTTTGCTGGTCGCCACCCTGGAAGGGTTCGTGCCTGGCTTTCTGTCGTCCGAATCGCTGTTCGGCATCGACATCCCCGGCTTCCGCTTCGTCCTCGTCATCGTGGTGGTACTGTTGACCGGCGTCTTCGCAGCCAACTTGATCGGCCGTACCATGGTGGACCAGTGGGAGAACCTGCTGGGCCGCATTCCGTTGGTGCGCTCGATCTACAACTCGGTCAAGCAGGTCAGCGATACGGTGCTTGCCCCGAACGGCCAAGCGTTCCGCCGCGCGGTGCTCGTGCAATACCCGCGCGCGGGCTCCTGGACCATTGCTTTTGTCACCGGCACGCCCAGCGGTGAAGTGGCCGGCCTGATGCCAGGTGACCACATCAGCGTGTATGTGCCGACGACGCCGAACCCCACGTCCGGCTTCTTCCTGATGATGCCTCGCACTGAAGTGATTGATCTTCAGATGAGCGTGGACGCGGCTTTGAAGTACATCGTTTCCATGGGCGTGGTCGCCCCGGCCCAGGCGCTCGCGCCCGAGCCGGCCCCGCTCTCTCCGGCGCATGGCGTGCAAGACGCGCCTCGCGCCGATTCGTAACCCTTACGCTCAAACTAAGCACACAACGGAGTCATCCCGCATGCGTACCTGCTACACCGGCCAGGTTTGCCGTGACCATCTCGGCCAGACCGTCACCCTGTACGGCTGGGTGAACCGCCGCCGCGACCACGGCGGGGTCATCTTCATCGACTTGCGCGACCGCGCGGGCCTGGCTCAGATCGTGTTCGATCCGGACAACGCCGCCTTCGCCACCGCCGAGCGCCTGCGCAACGAATTCTGCGTCCGCGTCACCGGTCTCGTTCGCGAACGTCCGGCTGGCACCGCGAACAGCGAACTGGCCTCGGGCGAAATCGAAGTGCTGTGCAAGGAAGTCGAAATCCTGAACGCGTCGGTCACGCCGCCGTTCCAGCTGGACGACGACAACTTGTCGGAAACGACCCGCCTGACGCACCGCGTGCTGGACCTGCGCCGCCCGCAGATGCAGCGCAACCTGATGCTGCGCTACCGCGTGTCGATCGAAACGCGCAAGTTCCTGGACCAGTTGGGCTTCATCGACATCGAAACCCCGATGCTGGCCAAGAGCACGCCGGAAGGCGCGCGCGACTACCTCGTGCCCTCGCGTGTGAACGCCGGCCACTTCTTCGCGCTGCCGCAATCGCCGCAGCTGTTCAAGCAGATGCTGATGGTGTCGGGCTTTGACCGCTACTACCAGATCACCAAGTGCTTCCGCGACGAAGACCTGCGCGCTGACCGCCAGCCCGAATTCACCCAGATCGACTGCGAAACCTCGTTCCTGAACGAGTTCGAGATCCGTGAAATCTTCGAAAACCTGATCCGCCACGTCTTCAAGGTGGTGCAGGGCGTCGACCTGGCGTCGCCGTTCCCCATCATGCCGTGGACGGAAGCGATGCGCCGCTACGGTTCGGACAAGCCGGACCTGCGCGTGAAGCTCGAATTCACCGACATCACCGACGTGATGCGCGATGTGGACTTCAAGGTGTTCGCCGCCGCCGCCACGGCGCCCGGCAGCCGCGTGGTCGCCCTGCGCGTGCCCGGTGGCGCGGAAATGTCCCGTAGCGAAATCGATGCCTACACGCAGTTCGTCGGCATCTACGGCGCCAAGGGCCTGGCCTACATCAAGGTCAACGAAGTGGCCAAGGGCCGTGACGGCCTGCAATCGCCCATCGTCAAGAACCTGCACGACGCTGCGCTGGCTGAACTGGTCAAGCGCACCGGCGCGCAAGACGGCGACATCATTTTCTTCGGCGCGGATCGCGAGAAGGTCGTCAACGACGCCATCGGCGCGCTGCGCGTGAAGATCGGCCACAGCGAATTCGGCAAGAAGACCGGCCTGTTCGAAGCCGGTTGGCAGCCGCTGTGGGTGGTCGACTTCCCGATGTTCGAATACGACGAGGAAGACGGCCGCTACACCGCCGCCCACCACCCGTTTACCAGCCCGAAGGATGGCCACGAAGACTTCCTGGAAACCGATCCCAGCAAGGCGTTCGCCAAGGCCTACGACATGGTGCTGAACGGTTGGGAAATCGGCGGCGGCTCGGTCCGTATCCACCGCGAAGAAGTCCAGAGCAAGGTGTTCCGCGCGCTGAAGATCGGCGCCGAGGAAGCCCGCGAGAAGTTCGGCTACCTGCTGGATGCGCTGCAGTACGGCGCGCCTCCGCATGGCGGCATCGCCTTCGGCCTGGACCGCATCGTCACGATGATGACCGGCGCCGAATCGATCCGCGACGTGATCGCCTTCCCGAAGACGCAGCGCGCGCAGGATCTGCTGACGCAAGCGCCGTCGGAAGTCGATGAAAAGCAACTGCGCGAATTGCACATTCGGTTGCGTAACGTCGACAATAAGTAATCCCCCCCGAGGCGCCGGGGCGCCTCCCCCCCAGGGGGGCGCCTCGCGGGACCGGCGGAGCCGGATCCTCGGCGGCCCGGCTTGGGGCAGCACTTGTTTGCGCAGTGCTGCGCTCTTTGAGCGGCTGGCCTTGCGGTGAGCATCTTTTTGTTGCGGCAAGGGTTCGCTGAATTGGAGTAATCTGGCAAACGCCGCTTTCCGGCGGTGCTTGCCAGAGTCGCTCTTGGGCCTGGCTAGTGGTTCCTCTGCTTTCAAAGGCGCCATCGCTTTTATGTCGCTCATCCGTGTCGTCAGCTACAACATCCACAAGGGCCGTTCGGCATTGGGCCGGCGCGACTCTCTGAATGAACTGCGCTTAGGGCTTTACGGCCTGCGCCCCGACCTGGTCTTCCTGCAGGAAGTCCAAGGCCGCAACGAGCAGAAATCCCTGCTCGATGCCCAACACGAATCCCTTGCCGCCGCCTTGCGGCTGGATGTGGCCTATGGCCGCAACGCCATCCGTCACGCGACGGACCATGGCAACGCGTTGCTGTCGCGCTTTCCCATTCTTGATCACGAAAACCTGGACATCTCCGACCATCGGTTGGAGCAGCGCGGCCTGCTGCATGCGCGCGTCGAGCTCGATGGCCGGGCGGTGCATTGCTTCGTGGTGCACTTGGGCCTGTTCGCCGGCAGCCGCACCCGCCAGGTCCTGGCGTTGACCGAGCGTATCCGGCGCATGGTGCCGGACGGCGAGCCCATCCTGATCGCGGGCGACTTCAACGACTGGAACGACCGCCTGGCGCCGCTGTTCGTGCAGCAGTTGGGGCTGTACGAAGTGTTCTCGCATGCACCGCGTAGCCATGGCGGTGAATTGCCGCGCCTGCGTGATTCCGTCAAACGGCTGAGCAATGCGCTGCGAGGTCTGCCCAATAGCGGCCTGTCCGTCATGGAACGCAACAATCAGCTGGGCATGGAGGGCAGTTCGCGCCTGCTGCTGCCGCCGCCCCGGACCTTCCCGGCCGTGTTCCCGTGGTTCCGTCTGGACCGCATCTACCAGCGCGGCTTCGCCGTGCGCAGCGCACGTGTGCTGCGCGGCCGCGAATGGGCGCGGCTATCCGATCACTCTCCGTTACTGGCCGAACTGGAACTCCCGTGAAGGCCGAGCAGGTCAAGCTGGAATGGACCGACGGCAACAGCATCCGCCTGTTGCAGAACGGCGCCGATTTCTTTCCCGCGCTGTGCGCGGCCATCGATGCCGCCCAGTTCAGCGTGCATCTGGAAACCTATATCTTCATGCTGGACCGCACCGGGTTGCGGGTGCTGGAATGCCTGGCTGCGGCGGCCCGGCGTGGCGTGAAGGTGCGCGTGGTGCTGGATGGTTTCGGCAGCGCGATGAACGTCGACGCCGTACGCGCAAGGCTGCTTGAAGCCGGCGTGCAATGCCGCATTTTCCGGCCCGAACCGCGGTGGTTCGCACGCCTGATCCCGTCGCGCAGCCGCTTGCGACGGCTGCATCGGAAGGTCACTATCGTGGATGGACGCGTCGCGTTCATCGGCGGCATCAACGTCATCGACGACTACGACGATCTGGACCCCACGGACGGCATCGCGGCGCCGCGCTTCGACTTCGCCGTGCAGGTGGAAGGGCCGCTGGTCACCGATGCGGCCTACGCGCAAGACCTGCTGTGGGTGCGCCTGAACTGGGCGCGCCTGCGGCGCCATCCGCGCGACTGGAACCGCATGCGGCTGACCAAGCCGCACCATGCCCCTGTCGCCCCATGCGGCACGTTGCGGGCGGCGCTGGTGTTGCGCGACAACCTGCGCTACCGGCAGACGTTCGAACGCGCCTACCTGTACGGCATCACGCAGGCGCGCCGCGACATCCTGATCGCCAACGCGTACTTCTTTCCGGGCCGCCAGTTCCGCCGTGCGTTGGCAAAAGCCGCCGCCCGCGGCGTGCGGGTACGGCTGCTGCTGCAAGGCAAGGTCGAATACCGCATGCAGTACCACGCCACCCGCTCGCTGTATGACCAGCTGCTGCGCGACGGTATCGAGATCTATGAATACATGCCGAGCTACCTGCACGCCAAGGTCGCGGTGATCGACAACGTGGCTACCGTGGGCTCGTCCAACCTGGACCCCTTCAGCCTGCTGCTGGCGCGCGAGGCCAACGTCGTCGTGGACGACCAGCCCTTCGCCTGGGACTTGCAGGAGCGCCTGGAGACGGCCATCCGAGACGGCGGCCACTTCATCCGCCCGCTGGAATACCAGCGCCGCGGCTGGGTGCGGCGCTGGGTGGATGCGGCGTCCTACACCCTGCTGCGCATCGGTGTGGCGCTGACGGGGACGTCGGATAAGTACTGAGCGCGCGGCTCAAGCGCGAGGTTCACACGCGTCGCTTGATCAGCCCCAGCGCCAGCGCGGTGCCCACCAGAATGATGGCGGCGCCCACCGCGATGGACGGCGTGATGCGCTCGTCCAGGAACCACGCACCCCACACCACGCCGAAGATCGGCACCAGGAAGGTCACGCTGACGGCGCCGGTCGGGCCGACGTTGGCGATCAGGCGGAAGAAGATGATGTAGGCCGCGCCGGTGCACACGACAGCCAGCAGGATCGTGGAGATCCACGCCGCCATCGAGGCGGGCGTTTCCGGCCAGGCGGAGATGGCCAGCGGCAGCAGCACGAGCGACGCGGCGATCATGCTGCCGGTGGCGCTGGCCAGGGCGTCCACGCCGGTCAGGAAGCGCTTGGTCCAGTTCGCGGCGATGCCGTAGAAGATGGGCGCCGACACGGCGGCCAGCACCGCCGGCCCCGTGCCGCCCGCCTGGAAGTTCAGTTTGTCCCACACCAGCACGATAATGCCCAGGAACCCGATCATCAGGCCCAGCGAACGCATCCATGGCAGCCTGTCCTTCAGCCACAGCCATCCGACGACCGCGCCCCAGACGGGGGTGACCGCGTTGGCCACCGACAGGAAGCCGGCGCCCAGGGATTGGGCCGCGTAGGCGTACAGCAGGAAGGGTATGGCGGCGTTCAGGGTGCCAACCACCAGCAGCGCCTTCCAGTGCCGGGCGATCACCGGCAGCTTGCCGCGCCACATGGCCGCGGGCAGCAGGAACAGCGCGGCCAGGCCGACACGAAGCTCGATCAGCGCGATCGGACCGAAATCGCCGACGGCGACGCGCATGAACAGGAAGGAGCCGCCCCAGACCGCCGCAAGCAGCAGCAGGTCCAGCAGATTGCGTTGACGCATGGTTTGTCTCGGGTTTGCCTTTAGGGGGCGTGTCTGGGCTTGCGCCTATTTCCGGCTAGTGACCAGATTCTTCATCTTGACCCGATACGCCAATAGCGCACAGGCCAATGAAAGGACGATACATAGGACGAGCCCGGCCCGCACTCCGTTTAGTACCGTGCTGTGGGAAATGATGATGCCCACCACGGCCGTGCCCAGCGCGCTGCCGATGGCGCGGGTGGTCTGCACCAGCGCCGAGGCCACGCCCACGTCGCGGCGTTCGCTCAGCATCTGCATGAAGAGCGTCAGGTTGGGCAACAGGAAGCCCAGGGCGCAGCCATTGACGAAGAAGGCGGCCAGAATCCACCAGGCGGAGGTGCCCGGAGAAATCAGCAGCACCATCAGCGTGCCGGCCGCCAGCAGCAGTCCGCCGAACACCATCAGGCGCTGCGGCTCGGTCTGCTTGGGGAACAGCCGTCCGTTGACGATGCTGCCGACCGAGATCGCCGCGACCAGCGGGGTCAGCAGCAGGCCGGCCTCGCTGGGCGTATAGCCCAGCACCTGCTGCAGCAGCAGAGGGCTGTAGAAGATCAGTACGAACATCACCGCGCCGACCATCATCGCGGCCAGGTTCAGCAGCTGGGAATCGCCGCCGGCCAGGACGCGCAGCGGAAAGATGGGCGATTTCACGCGGCGTTCGGTGGGGATCAGGATGGCGATGGCGGCCACGCCGATCAGGGCGAGGATGCCCCCCAGCAGCGGGTGCGCGTGTTCGCCGCGCGCAAAAGCCAGCTCCAGGGCTGCCAGCGGCGCGCCGACGGCCAGCACCAGCAGGATGGCGCCCAACCAGTCGATCCGGCGGCTGCCGTCATGAATGGGGCGGATGCGGGGGAAGTAGCGCGCCAGCAGGAAGAAGGCGCCGGCCGCCGCGATCGGGGAAATGAAGAACGCCGCGCGCCAACCCAGCGCCTGCGTGGCCGCACCGCCCAGCACGGGGCCAATGCCGCTGGCCATGGCGAAGGCGGCGGACACCAGCGCCATCCAGCGCACGCGCTGCTTGGCGTCGGGAAACAGGTCGGCGGGCGCCGCAAACGCGGTGGCGATCATCATGCCGCCGCCGATCCCTTGCAAGGTCCGGAACACGATCAGCTGGGTCATGGACTGCGCCAGTCCACAGGCGATGGATCCCAGCGCAATGATCAGCACGGAGACCAGCATCAGCGGCTTGCGGCCGAACATGTCGCCCAGGCGGCCGAAGATCAGGATGGAGGCTGCAGTAGCCAGCAGGTAGCCGGTGCCGACCCAGGCGTAGAGGGCCATGCCGTTCAGCGCTTCGGCCACGCGCGGCAGCGTTGTGCTGATGATGGTGGAATCCAGCGCGGCAAGCACCACGGTCGCCGACACCCCCGCCATGGCCATCAAGAGGTCCCTGCGGGAGTGGGCGGGGTCGGTGGCTGGCGGGGTCGGTGATGGCGGCGGCGTCATGCCGCCTAGGATATCACCGGCCCACTAGGGTTTTCACTTGTAGAACGAGTGGTAACCCCAGAATACCGCGACGACCAGCAGCACCAGCACCCACGACCAGCGCGAATTGGACAGTCCGCGGGGTTCGGGCTCGGGGGGAGGGGGCGGCGGCGCCACGCGGGGTTGTTTGGCCATGTGGTCGATAAAGGCCGCGAAGAACTTCTGGATGATCTTGTCGCCCGCTTTCAGCAGCAGGCCTTCGCCGCACTCGGCCAACTTGCCGCCCGCCATGCCGGCCACGGTGTAGGCCACGCGGGTGCCCTGGTCTTTGGTGCTGAGGTTGACCTGGGCGGTGCCGATGGCCAGGCAGGCGGCGCGGCCTTTGCCTTCGAACACCAGGGTACAACTGTCGGGGGCATTGACGTCAGAGAGCAGGATCTCGCCCTCGTAGTCGGTATCGATCCCCGCGATATTGGCTCGAAGGGTGACGGCATACTCGGTCGGGCTGCGCATCGCGACTTCCACGCAGCCCGGTATGCATTTCTGCAACACTCTCGGGTCGGTCAACGCATCCCATGTCTGGTGCTGCGTCGAAGGAATCCATTGGGCATCGGCAATGCGCATGGCTGTCTCCTTATGCCTGTCGTTGTGAACCTATTCTCGCTCCAATTTCGGGCAGATGCCAGTATTGGCTGCCGCGGCCGGGTATCGGCCACGGGCAAGGGGACACTAGGGCAGGGGCTGGAAGACGGGGGCGAGGGCCTCGCGGAAGCGGCGCGTGCCCGCATCGGTCAGATGGTGCTTGTCGCGGTACAGCGTGCGGCCATGGTCGGCGACCAGGCAGCCGGGAGCGGAACAAAGCAGTGCGGCGGGATCCAGGACGGTGAAGCCATATTTGGCTCTCAGCGCCTCGATATCTGCGTTCACAGCCTGTTGCCGCAACTGGTGCTGGGCCAAGGTGGGACCGTAAACCGCTTCGCCGCCGTGCCGCAGGCTTTCGATCACCTTGCCGTATGGGGTGCGGTCCGATGGCAGCTCCGGTACGTCCAGAACCAGATCGATTGTCTTTCCAGCCTTCGACAGCCGCGCCAGGGTACGGTCCAGGCCCGTGTAGAAGAGCGAACGGCCGGGTTCGGCCTGGCCGTCGCGCAGTTCAGTCACCGTTTCCGCGGCGTCGGTCCAGTAGCCGGCGATGACAACGCGTTTGATCGGCGAACGCACCAGATAGTCCAGCGCGGCATCGGTGATATCCACGCATTCCCGGCGGGTCGGCGGCACGACCCCAGCCAAGGGGACGCAGCTGGAATAGGTCAGGCCGATGCCGGGTTGCTGCTGTTCGTAGGCAAGGACGTCCAGGGCCGATGTCCACATCCGGGCGTGTGAATCTCCAAGGATCGCGAAGGCGGGCGCGCCTGCGTCCGCGTCGCCCAACGCGCAGCCGCCTTTGCCGTCGCGGATTGTCTGCAGCGAGGGATTGCCTTCGCATCGGGCGCCCGGCGTAGCCAGCGTGTCGGCGCCCAGCGTGATGATGGCTTGCGGCAGCGGCTGCGCGAACGGCTGGCCGGCTTCGCCGACGCGCTGCGCCCCATATCCCAATGCCCAGCACGCAACCAGGGCGAATGCCGCCCAAGCCAGCGTGCGGCGTTCGGCGAGGGCGTCACCGCCAGCGGCGCGGAACGGCCGTTCAATCCAGCGCCAGGACGCCCAGGACGCCACGAGGATGACCCCTAGCAGCCACCAGACCGGTACCGGTGGTAGCCCCCAGGCATACCACCCTGTGGACCGCATGAGCACAAGCAGAGGCCAATGCCACAGGTACAGGGAATAGGAAATCAGTCCAATGAAGACAATGGGGCGAAAGCTCAGCATGCGGCTTACCCAGCTGCCGCCCGGGCGGGCGCCGGAATAGATGATCAGCAAGGCCCCCAGGCACGGTGCCAGCGCGTTCAGCCCCGGAAAGACGGTTTTTCCCGTATAGGCAAAGACGCTCCAGAGGATGAGGCAAAGGCCAAGCGTGCCCGCGATCTGCGCCATGGCGGCGCTGCGCGGTACCCCTTTGCCCCGCTGAGTGCTTGACGCCAGCAAGCTGCCCAGCAGCAATTCCCAGGCGCGCGTCGGCAACAGATAGAAGGCGCCGGCGGGGTCGCGCGCCAGCATCCATTGGCTGAGGCCGAGCGACGCCAGCAGCAGGGTCCACAGCAGCGCTTCCCGGCCATGCCCTTGCCTGTCGCTGTGACGGCCCAGCCAGAAACACAGCGCCAGCAGGCCGGGCACGACTACGTAGAACTGTTCCTCGACTGCCAGCGACCAAGTGTGGAGCAAGGGCTGGTTCGACAGCGCATTCTGCTGCCAGTAATCGTTCTGCGTGTGCCAGAACAAGTGGTTCGAGAAAAAGTAGGCGACGCGTTGCGTGGCACGGCCGACTTCCGTCAATTCGCCGGGCAGCAACAGGAAGACGCTGGCCAGCAAGGTGAACGCCACGGTCGCCAGGAGCGCAGGGAAAATGCGCCGCACCCGCCGCACGTAGAAATGGCGCAGCGAAAACCGCTGTGCGGCGAAATCCTGCAACAGCAGCAGCGTGATCAGGTAGCCAGAGATGACAAAGAAAACGTCCACCCCGACAAAGCCGCCGTGGAACGGATTGATGTCGGCATGGAACAGCACGACAGGCAGCACGGCCAGCGCGCGCAGGCCGTCGATATCTGGGCGGTACTTGATCACGGGAGTGTCATTGAGCGTGCGTAAATCAGCATTCGATTCATAGGTCGGATCCTGCGCCGATGCTGAGTTGACGCGGCGCCAGACCCTCTACTGCTGATGGAAGTAAGCGTCTTTGTGCTGTTCGAAGAATGCTTTCAGCTGGGCAGGGTCCTTCAAGATGTTCAATTGCTTGATCGAGACGTTGAAGGCCTTGTCGGTCGCTTTCGTGTAGATCCGCAGATACAAAGAGCCTAGGTTGTCCGTGAGCTTGTCGCCGCGATTGAATCCGAGGCGGTTGAGCATAACGATGTTGTCCTTACCTGCCTTGATATCGTTGTACTCGCGGGTAGCAGAGTGCCCTTCCTTGTCATAAAGCAACATTCCCAATTGGTGGTCTGCTGCGCTGTTGATGATCAGGGCAATCGTGTCGCCGCTAGTGACGGGACGATTCAACTTGAGCTCGATGCGTCCTTCCGTGTGCCCTCCCGCCGGGTTTATACGAAGGTCTCCCGCCGCCTCGTTTGCCTTGGAAGCGTTATAGGAGGCTTCCATATCCAGGGGCAGGTTCTCCGGTTGCAGGACCTTTTCGACGGTGAACGCCGACTGCGTGTAGGCAAGCGTGCGACCGCTGGGCAGGGGATGCACATAGACCGAGCATTGTTGAGGAGTCTTGTCTAGTCGCAGCGAGACGAAGAACCTGTCGTCAAACGGGAGGCTCTGGTTGTAGTGCCCTCGGCTCTTTGCGGACACCTCGCGGCCATCGACGCTGCAGCTTACCGTGACCGGATACGTGTCCGTCCAATATGGATGTGGCGCGCCCACCATCGAAAACATAACCGTGTATGAATTATCGGCATTCTGCGACAGTTGCAAGGGATACTGCTGTCGGAAGTCCTGGGAGCGGACGTCGGCATCCTTGCGCCATGCCGGATCGCCGGTCACCAATTCCAGCGCGCGGAATTGCGCCGTTTCAAAAAGCAGATAGTGCGTCGGATTGATCGTGGGGGGCGTGGTTTGATACAGCGTCCAGGAATGGTCAGCATTCATGAACTCGCCGCGTCGGGCAATCGTGCCGTCGCGCGCGCAACTATAGGCTTCGGTCAGTGCGGGATCCTGGGTCTGCGCCGCAAGCATGGCCAGCGCCTGCAAACCGTACAAGTGCCCATTCAGCACATGGAACTCCTGCTCCTGAGTCATGGAAGCCCACGCATACTCAGACAGCCAGCATCCTTTAGGTGAGCGCCACAACACGCCGCCCTCGGTAGGAGGAACAAGACTGCGCTTGGCGCTCTTGATGGCTTCATCGCGATAGCGTTCGATGCCGAACTGTTGCCAGCCAGCATAGAGTACCAAGGGGCCGAACAGCGCATCCATGCTCGACCACCAGTTGGCGGGAAGATTCTCGTAAGGGAAGCCGTAGAACCAGCGGTAGCCCTTGGGTGAGCGCTCGGCGGGCTCATACTCATCCAGCATGAAGTCGAGTGCACGCTTCGCCGCGGCACCTACCTTTTCGTCATGGGTGCGGTCGTAGATGTGAAGCAGACGAAATGCCAGGAAGAACGGACGCAGGGGGTCTTTTTTTGCAGCGGTAGCTTGAAGCCCTTCTTCCGTCAGGGTGACTTCATCCATCCACGTCCAGAGATACGGTGCGAGCGCTTCATCGGACCACCGGACAATAGAATGATCAGGGGCCTTCAGGGCGGGCATGGGTGCCTCGGCCGTTTGCTCAAGCACAGGCGCCCCCGATTTGCCGACAGCAAGGTAGCCAATGCCCAATGCAAGTATGGCAACGATTGATGCGATGGCTACGGCGTGTCTGAACTGCATGGCTTTCCTAGAAAATTTAGCAAGACGTGGGATCGGGTGTGTCGGCATCTGCAAAGATGCTGGCTTTTGGCCCGCTGCGCTTTGAGCGGGTTGCGCGTTCGGGTGTTGCCTCTCGGTCTAGTTATTGTTACGGCCCGCGCCCAATGCCGCTGCCACTATCACGAACGGCAAGCCGGCCAACAGGAAGAGCGTCTCGGGCGCCAAGGCTTGATTGTGATGATAGCCCCACCACAATACGGCGCCGAACCACAGCACGGCGACCAGGAAATAGCCGAGGCTGACCGGACCGTGCGCCCGGCACTTGCGTGCGAGGATCTGGTAGGCATGCGAACGATGTGCGACGTTCGGGCGCTGCTTGTGGATTAGGCGCACCAAAAGCGTTACGGTGGCGTCCAACACAAACGGGGCGGCGGGCAGCAGCCAGAGGAACAAACTCTGCTGCACGGCCTGCTGCATTTGCAAGGAGGCGACGGCGATGAAGAAGCCGCAAAATGCGCTGCCTACGTCCCCCATGAACACTTTGGCCGGCGGCCGGTTGTAGACAAGGAAGCCTGCCGCGGCCAGGGCGAGCGTCAGGCCGGCAACGGCGGGCGCCGGACCGGCCACGACGGCCCAGCACAGGCCGATCGCAATGGCCTGGGCCGCGGCGATGCCGTCAATGCCGTCCATGAAGTTGTACAGGTTGGTCATCCAGACGATGCCGATCAGGTAGAAGGCGAGCGTCAGGCCGATGGGCAGCGTGAATCCGAAGACGGTCAGGGCGGGCAGCGGCGAGAGGAACCACAGGGCGCCCGCGGCGCTTGCGACTTGCACAAGCAGCCGGCTGCGCGCGGACAGCGAGCGGCGGTCGTCGATATAGCCGATAACCGCGATGGGCAGCCCGCAGGCGAGGGCGCCGGCCGCCGAGTGCGACAGGAGCCCCATTGTCGTTGCGCCGGCGATGCCGACAATGCAGGCGGTCACTACCCCGATGCCGCCACCGCGCGGTGTCGGGCGCGAATGCGAGCTTCTGTGGTTCGGTTCGTCGAGAATGTTGCGATGATGGGCCCAGGCGATGCTGGCCCGTGTCGCCACCACTGCGACCACGAAAACGGCAATAAGCAGGAAATAGAACGTGGACATGTCGTTAAACGGCGGGCGAAACGGAATTGAGCGAGTCGGCCAGGGCGCGAGCCGGTGCAGTCGGCGGCGTCCAGCCTGCGGCGCGCGCCTTGGACCAATCCACGGGCATCGGCCGCGTCAGGCTGTCGACTTCGCGTTGACGGCCGATTGCCCCTGCGGCCACGCGCAGTAGCGCGGGGGGGAATGGCAGCAACCGTGCCGGGGCGCCGATGCCGGCGGCGATGGCGCGTATCAGGTCAGGCAATTCGAAGTCCGACCCGTCGCCCGCGATGTACACGCCCGGCGCCGCTGGCCCAGCGGCGCAGAAAGTCAGGAACGACGCCAGGTTGTCGACGTGGATGAACGAGCGGATGCCTCGCACGCTGCCGAAAGGCAGCGGGATGCCGCTCTTGACGAGCTTGATCAGGCGCGGGAAATTTCCTGGGCAGGCCGCGCCATAGACCATGGGCGGCCGTACGATGGTCAGGCGGGTGCCGCCCTCGGACAACAGGGCGGCAAGTTCGCGTTCGGCCGCGATCTTTGACCGCGCGTAGGGCGTATCGCCGCTGAGCGACGAGGTTTCGGTGATCGGATCGGCCGACCAGCTGCCGTGCACGCCCAGCGTGCTGACCTGCACGAACCGCGGCACACCGGCGGCTTTCGCGGCGGACGCTGTAGCGCGGGCCAGTTGGTGGTTGGCCTGGTCGAACAGGTCGACGCCGTCCTGCAATGCCAGCCGGGTATGGGCGCGTCCAGCCAGGTGGACCACGGCGTCGCAGCCCAGCAGGTCGGTCGCTTCAGGCTGGCCGTCGGCCTTGATGCGCCATTGGGCTCGCGTGGTGCCTGCAGGCGTCGCGTGGCGGGTGAAGGCAATGATGTCGTGCCCCTGGCCGTCAAGATAGCGCAACAGGGCCAGGCCGATGTACCCGGACGCGCCGGTCACTGCAATCCGCATGGTCATTGCTCCCGCGGCTGGTCCAGCTGCAGATAGGCCTGGGCAAGCGCCTCGTAGCTGTGATGTGTCAGAACGTAGGCATGACCGCGCTCGCCCATGGCGGCGCGTTCCGGCTCGCTGAGCGCAGCGAGTGTGCGCAGTCCTTCGGCGATTGAGCCAACCTCGCCGGGGTCGACCGAGATGCCGCACCGTGCTTCCTGCACGGGGTCGTTGCCAGCATGCAGGGCGAACAGCACCGGCAGGCGTGCCAGCATGTAGTCCCACAGCTTGTTGGGGCTGACGCCGAAACGGAACAGGGGCTCGGGACGCAGCGAGATATAGCCAATGCTGGCATGTGCCAGCAACGCCAGGACGGCCTGCTTGGGCATCTGTTCGAATAGGGCGACGCGGTCCCCCAGATTGCGTTCGGCGATCTGGGTGCGTAGCGCATCCTGGAGCTCGCCGCGGCCGACGATGATGGCCGACACCTTGTCGTCACCTTGGTCGCGCAGATGCGCGATGGCCTGCACCAGTGAATCCACATGGTTGGGCCGGCCTAGCGCGCCCGCGTAGACGACCACGCTGCGGCCTGCCTCGCGCCACTGCCGCGCCAGTTTGACGCTGGGTTGTTCCTCGGCGCTGGCGGAGGGGGCGCCTTCATCGGTGTGCACGCCATTGGGGATGTAGCACCAGCGTTCCGGCGCCAGGCCGGTAGCCGTCATATGCTCAAGCGTGCAGGGCAGCAGGGACACGACCGTGTCGGCGTGGCGGTGGGCATAGCGCTCGACCCAGCCGGTAAAGCGCACAAGTGGATGCGTCGGCGAGACGCCCGCCAATTCTGTAAGGCTCAACGGCCACAGGTCACGTACTTCGAAGACCGAACGCGCGCCGAATTTGCGCGCCAGTGCGTGGGTGGCCAGGAACACATACGGATGCGGGCTGGAAGCCACGATGATGTCCGGACGTCCGTGCAGGCGGGCGAATTTTTCCGCATGCAATCGCATTTTCAACGTAAACGCCGCCATGTGCAGCAATCGGCCGGCGCCGTTACCCTGGTAGGCGCGGGCAGGCACGAATTCGTAGGGCACGCCGGCGATGTCACGGGTGCCAGCGGTCTGCGCCGCGTCCAGCAGATGATGGAACGACGGGGTAAATACCGTCGCCCGGGCGCCCGCCTCCAACCATTGCCGGGCAAGATAATAGGGCCGGCTGTATCGGCCCACGCCCGGACCGCCCGCGTAGGGGTGTACGTACCAGATGTTGGGCTTGCCGCCGGCGGAATGCTCAGCCAAGGTTGAGGCTCCTGTAGCGTTGCACCAGATTCGCCGCCTCGATCTCCCAGTTGAATGCCGCGGCGGCCTGGGCCACGCCCGCTTGTCGTTGCGCCAGCTGTTCACGCGTGGCGCCGCGCAGCATTGCAGCCAACGCCGCATCGTCTTCCGGGGCGACCCAGCCGCACTGATACTGCTCGATGATGCGCTGCTGTTCCTGCAACGGGTTCACGATGATTGGCAGGCCCGCATGCAGGTACTCGAATACCTTGTTGGGCAGGGAATAGTAGTGGGACAGGCAGGAGTTGTCGGTCAAGCAGATCCCGACATCCGCCGCCTTGGTATAGCCCAGCACTTCCTGCGGGGCGACTGGCGGCAGCAGATGGATATTCGGATTGGCCTGAGCGGCCGCGGCGATCTGATCGCGCAGCGGGCCGCTGCCCATGCACATCAGGTGCGTGCTGGCGGGCATCTGCGCAAACACGCTGAGCAGCCGTTCGATGCCCCGGCCGGCGATGAAGCCACCCTGGTAGATGAATAACAGATCGTCCGGCTTCACCCCCATTTTTTCACGCAGGCCATGCTGATCGGCGGCGGTAGAGGCCTGGACGGTGAATTGCGGGATGTTGCGCGTAACGTGGGGGCGTGCAATGCCGTAGCGGTTTGCATACCAGTCAGCGATAGCGTCGCTGACCACGAATACATCGTCACAGCGGCCGATCAGCCGCTTTTCGATGAAGCGGCCCAGCTTCTGTCGCACACCCTTGTAACCCGTAGTCTCGGTTTCAAGTTCGTGCGTGTCGTAGATCAGCCGGGCCCCGGTCATGCGGCTGGCCAGGTAGCACAGGGGCAGCACGGCCAGGCTGTGCGCGTTGACGCAGGTGACTTTACGGCCGCGCAGGCTGGCGAGGATACGTGCCGACCATTCCAGGTTCTTGGCGACCTTCGCGACGAACCCGTCGCGGGTGCCGAAGAGCTTGCGCGGGTAACGCAGGAAGGTGCGCTTTGCGTCCACGGGTTGTCGGTCCGGCAGGCCGGGTGCGCTGACACCGTAGATTTCGATCTGATCGAACACCTCGGCCCGTGCCAGCGCATCGGTGATGCGCAGGATCCGGCTCTCGTGGGTCAACGGCGAAGGGTAGATGTGGATATTCAGGGAAGCCATGGCGGATCAGATCGACTTGGCCCGCCGGCGGATGTACGTGCGCAAGCCGGACAACCCTTCGATGAACTGGCTCTGGTTCGGGTAATCGGTGTGCTTGTGGTTGGGGGCGGCAATGATGGCGTCGAGTTCCGCACGCGTTATGCCGAATTTCTTCAACACGAATTCCGTGTCGCTGGCCAAGTCGTTGCTCGCGTAGGGATCCTGCTCCATCTCTTCCAGGCCCTGCTGGCGGGTGATCTGGCCGGCACACACCAGGGCCGACAAGTGCGCGCGGCGCTTGTCGAAACCGAACTTGGTGGGCAGGTAATAGCCTTGGTACCAGCGCGTGTAGATGGATTCGTAGTGCTTGCCGCCGTAGTATTGCCAGCCAAGCTCGTCTTGCATCACGCGCATGGCCGCGGCCTTGTCGTAATCCAGGTAGTTCAGCAAGTTCACCATGCGGTACTTGCCGGTCAGGATACGCAGGGTGAACGCAGGCAGCCCGATCTGCGGGAACGTCTTCAGGCGGGTCTTGCCAAAGCGTGAATGGATCGCCCGGATGTGCTTGAGATCGTGGCTGTAATACACCCATGAAATCGGCAGGATGCCTTCGGTAACGACGTTGCTGCCGTTGATGACGTAAGGCGTGCCTACCCGTTTGGCCGTATTGAGCAGCGTTGCCGTGATGGCGTGATCCGTGGGGATCTCGCAATTCGGCACAGACGCGCGCAGGAAGGACATCTGCAGGTCCTTGAACTCTTCCCAGTCGACCACATAGGTGTGCAGGTCGATGCCCAGCTTGTCCAGCGCGTTCTTGATGTTGTTGACGGCCAGCTCGGAATTCCAGCCATTGTCGAAGTGCACGGCCAGCGGGCGTAGGCCCAGTTCCTTCAGCTTGTAGATGACGTAGGTACTGTCCACGCCGCCGCTGACGCCCGTGACGCAGTCATAGTCCTTGCCCTTGCCTTCTGCGCGGATGCGCTCGACCACCTGGGCCAGCATGGATTCGCCCTGCGCGCCGCGGTGCACTTCATTGGCCACGCGCGAGAAATAGCGCGTGCAGTGGTTACAGCCTTCATCGTTGAAGACGATATCCGGGTCGGACGTGTCCATCAGGCATCGGGTGCATTGCTGATAGGGCCGCTGGAGGAATTGACTGGAAGTCATGCGTTATTTTGTGCGGAAGAAGTATAGGAACAGCGCAGTCATGGCCAGCCAGCCTGCACCTGAATTCAAGGCGGTGATGATACTGGTCTCCATCGAGACCATGACCAGCGGGATATTCAGCGGCAGTGCGAGCGGATGGTCTCGATAGACGATCGTGATCACGCAGAAAAGCAGGGCGGTCAGGATCGTGGAAACGACCACGCCGATGGGGCCGAAGTTGGCGTAATCGCTCATGAACGACACGGCGTTCAGGCTGCCCTGCATGCCCCGCTGTGTGTTTTCCTGGTAGAAGGCCTGATACAGCTTGCTGGGAACGGGTACGTATTCGCAGCCCATGAAGCGAGCCAGGGTCCGGTATCCGCATCCGTGTTCCCGCACTTCCGGGCGGCTGTAGAAATAAAACCACTGGTCGATCACCTGCCCGGGCACGAACAGGGCGCGTTCAAAGATGGCATATAGGGCCGATCCGGTCCGCCAGTCTTTTTCGGGCGCCTTTGCGGCGGTGTAGCCAGAGGCCACTTCCTTTTCGGATTGGCTGATCAGGGGTTTGCTTTCTTCCGGTACGAAGCTGGTGCGGATCCCAGGCGCGGACGCCGAGGTGGCTACCGTGATGAGCAAAGCCAGCAGCGCGGCGGTCAGCACCAGGTGCAGCCAGCGGCGCTGGAACAGCAGCAACAGCAGCAGAGGGGTGAGGAAAATGGCGGGCAGGATGCGCACGAACACTGCCAGGGAATACAGCGAGCCCACCAGCAGAACGAACCAGAAGAGCCGCTTGCGGTACAGGTAGGTGATGACTAGGAGTGCCGGCCCAAGCGCCTTGAAGCTGTAGTCGCTCATGTAGCGTAGCCACAGCGGCAAGCCGAAATAGCCTTCCTGCCGGATGACGCTGATGCCGTAGTCGTCCGAGGAAGACAGTGCCGCGAGGATCGGGACGTTGCCCAGGGTCACCATGTGGGCAATGAACACGGCCGCAAACAGCAGGGCCAGCGCCAAAAGCACCATGGACTTGGTGCGCGATAACGGCGGCGGGACGAGGTGTGTTTCGCTGGGCCAGTTGGTCAGGCGCGGGGCTGCCAACGACAGGGCTTTCCAGATCAGCACATACGATATGACGGCGCCGCCGATAATGGCGGCCACGACCGGTGCATGGCCCAGCCCCTTATTGGTCAATTCCGCGAACCACAGGCTCGCGGCCAGCAGCCATAACAGTGACGCGCAATACGCGACAAAAACGCGGTGACGTGACAGCAGACCCAGCATACGGCGCCCTTATAGTTTGGTTATCGCTCGTTTCACACGCAGCCCAATATCGAACAACTTGGCATACGACGCGTAGTCGGTATAGTCCTTATTGGGCCGGGCAAATATCTCTTCCAACTCAGCAACGGTTACGCCCAGCTTCTTGGCGACGAATTTCTTATCGTCTTCCTGCAGCGCGGGGTCATAGGTTGGCTGCTGCAATTCCTCCAGCGCCGCTTCGCGCGACAACTGCCCCGATTTAATCAACGAAGACAAATGCGCCAAGCGCTTGTCGTAGCCGAACTTCGTGGGGAGATAATAACCCTGGAAGAATCGTGTAAATATCGACTCATAGTGCTTGCCGCCGTAATCGCGCCAGCCCAACTCATTCATGATGGTCTGCTTGGCATCGAACTTGTTATACGGCAGATAATTGAGTGGTTTAACCGTTTTGATTCCGCGGATATACGGATACCAGATGTACTGTTTGAAGAATCCGATAGTAGGATAATCCCGAAGTCGGCCTTGGCCGAACTGTCGTTGAATATCCTTCAAATGCCTCAGGTCACCCGACTGGTAACCCCAGGACGACGGCAAGATGAATTCAGTGGCGTAATTGCTGCCCGACAGCACATATTTAATACCATGGCGCGCAGCCTGGCGTAGCAGGATGGCTGGGAAAGCGTGATCAGTCGGAATGTCGCAATTGGCCACCGACGCCTTGAAGAACGCCAGTTGCAGGTCGCGCATTTCGTCCCAGTTCACGACATGCGTGTACAAGTCGATGCCCAGGCGCTTGACGATGTTCTCGATGTTGTTGACTGCCAGTTCCGAGTTCCAGCCGCTGTCGAAGTGCACCGCCAGTGGGCGTAGCCCCAGGCGCTTGGCGGTATAGGCCACGTACGAGCTGTCGACGCCGCCGCTCAAGCCCATGATGCAGTCGTAATCCTTGCCCTTGCCCGCTTCCTTGATGCGCGCAACCATGGCGTCCAGTTCCTGCGTGCGTTCGCCGCGAGTGGCGCGGTCGACAACGTCGCGGACCAGCAGGTCGTAACGTTGGCAGTGGTTGCAAACGCCCTGCTCGTTGAACGTGATGTCCGGGTCGGTGGTGTCCATGACACAGCTCGTACATCTCTGGTAGGTACGGGTATTCATAAGGTCCTGTTGCACATTGGCTGTGCGGGCATAGCAATTTGTAGAAGCCGGGAGCCGAGTTCCGGATGCTCGCTTGGGATCGAGGCGGTGGGGGCGGTCGCGCCTGGCGCCACCGGGGTCCTTTGCCGCCTGTATCGATCCGCCGGGCGGTGGCGGTCATCCGGTTACGTCTGCGTCCGTCGTTGACCGTCAACGATTGGACCAATCCAGCGCGTAAGTGGGTGCTGCGATTTGAAACTTGGAAAAAAAGGGGCCGTTATGAAAACAGCTGGTCCAACTCTTTCTGGCTAGGGTAGTTGATCAGCACCGCTCGGTGCTTGCCGTGGAAGACGAACATGCTGCCGGCTGCGAACGCCGGTACATGGGCCTTGTCCACGGCTTCGCGCATATGCTGGAGGTTGCCTGCCCCTCCGCAGGCAATGATCGGCGTGTCCACAGCGGCGGACATTTTTTCCAGGAATGCCACGTCGTAGCCTGACATCGTGCCATCGCGGTCGACACTGTTGACCAGGATCTCGCCTACGCCGGCCTTGGACAAGTCTTCGGCATAGCGGATCGGGTCTTCCTTGGTGTTGGTCTTGCCGCCGTTGATCCACACTTCGTACTTGCCCAGGAACGTCTTTTTGACATCGATCGAGGCGATCACGCTGGAACTGCCGAAGGCGGCGCAGCTTTCCTGCACCAGCCGACGGTTGGTGAACGCCGCGGCGTTCAGCGAGATCTTTTCGACGCCGAGCCGGTACAGCCGGCGCATGTGCTCCATGGAGGCGACGCCGCCGCCATAGCTCAGGGGCATGAAGCATTCGCTCGCGATATCTTCGATCAGCTCGAAATTCGGTTCGCGCTTTTCCTGTGTCGCGGTGATGTCGAGCAGGATCAGTTCGTCCACTTCCTTTTCGTTGAAGATCTTCACGGCGTTGACAGGATCCCCGACGTAGGTGGGGTCCTTGAACTTGACGGTCTTATAGAGACCGCGGCCGCGCAGCAACAGGCAGGGGATGATGCGGGTCTTTAGCACGATTGAAATTGCTCGACGAAGTTGCGATAGATCTGGAGGCCGTATTTGTGGCTTTTTTCCGGATGGTATTGCATGGCAAGGATATTGTCCCGACCCAATACGCTGACGAATTCCTGACCGTAAGGGGTGGTGCCGAGGGCAATATCGGGCGAGTCGGCGACCATGTGGTACGAATGGACGAAGTAAAAGCGCATGGGGTCGGCCACGCCTTTGAAGATGCCGATGTCGGGCCGAGTAGGCTTGACGATGTTCCAACCCATGTGGGGGATTCGCAGGGACGCCCCTTCAGGAACGCGGAAGCGCTGGATGTGCGCGTCCAGCCAGCCAAACCCGGGTTGAGCGCCTTCTTCGCTGGAACGGGTCATCAGCTGGGCGCCGAGACAGACGCCCAGGATCGGCTTGCGCTCGGTCAGGACCAGTTCATTGAGAAGGTCCCAGAGTTCGAAGCGGCGCAGGTGGGCGATGGCCTCGTCAAAGGCGCCTACGCCAGGCAGCACCAGCTTGTCGGCCGCGCGCAAGGCTGCGGGGTCCCTGGTGATCTCGGCCTTCGCGCCGACCTTGCGGAGCATGTTCAGGACGGACCCGACGTTGCCGACGTCGTAATCAACGATGGCGATCATGTTGCTGTTTCCTTCACGTGCATGATTAGAGCGACATTTCGCCACAGCTTGCGGCCCGTCAGGGCCGCCGCAGCGGAAGCGATGACTGCTGCGCCAACCGCGATAGCCAGGCTAGGCCCCGGGAGCAGGCGCAAGGCACCCAGCACCAGGCACGATAACCCGAAAGCCATCCATCCCAGGCCCAGAAGCCGGCTCAGCCGATTGGACGCGAATCCGCTCACGCGGTAGATCGCGATGAGGTAAATGCTGTGGTAGAGCAGATTGGCCGCAGTGAACGCGGCAATCGAGACAATGACGTCCATACCCATCGCCAGCGGAGTGATGACTGCGGCGGCCGTGATTATATCCGCGGCGATCTGGACCTTAAATGAGACATCCTGGCGCATCGAAACCTCGAACAGGCGTTCCGGCCAGCCTGTTTGCAATGACATCCAGGCAGCCGGCGCCATGATCATGGCGAAATGACCGGCCTGCGACCAGTTGGCGCCGAACAGGTTCTCGAACAGCACGTCGCCCCAGACGGTGCAGAATGCGAACAATGGTGCACCCGCCAGAAGGCCCAGCTTGAGTAGACCTTCGGTCAATTCCGCCAAGCGAGGGGTGCCTTTCAGCGCTACTGCCTCGCGGAAGAAAACCTGGCTTAGCGCGCCGGACACCAGCAAGGTGGGCGCCAGCAGCACCGTGCGCGTCAGGCCGTAAAAGCCGGCGGCAGCCGTGGCGGACATGGCGGCGAACACGAAAATGGGCATGTCGCGGGCGATTGTGCCGATCAGGCTGTACGGAGTGTTGTAGTACAGGAACTGGCGGTAGCTGCGCGCTACAGTGCGCATTCGCGTCCAATCCCAGTTCTGAAGTACGCGCCGCAGCGCGTATCCGACACCGCCCAGGATGACCGCAAGACCTAGCAACTGGCCGCCCATCTTGGCCCAGACCAGACCCTCGGCGTGCGCGCCCAGCAAGCCGATACCGACGGCGATGGCTGCATAGCCCGCTTGATTCAGCACAGCGGCCTTGGCGATGCGGGTGAAACTGCGCTCGCGGGACGCATAGGCAGTACCCAGCAAGGTGAGCGTGGTACCGAAGACCATGGGCACCAGCAACCACAGCCAGGCAGTGTGGCCGGCATATCCGGACAGGTTTGCCAGGTCACCGCCGGCAAGCGCTACGGCTACAGCCAGTGCCAGCAGCACGAAGGTGGCGATGGCCAGGACAACGGCGGCGATGCTGTCGGCCTCGTCATCCGAATCAGGCAGCACCACCGCCAGGTCGTAACGGCACGTCGCTGCGACGCCGAGCGCGGCCGTCCATCCCATGAAAAGCGTTTGCAGCCCGATAGCTTCGGGGCTGTACAGGCGCGTCAATACCGGGGACATGGCCAGCGGAATCGCTTGGGCCGCGGCCGTACCTGACAACATCGCAATGACGTTCTTGCGAAAGCTCAAGCGGAACTCCTGACCGTGCTGTGGGTGCAAGCCCGGGTCATGTTGCCGCCGTCGGTTGGTATTCCGGCACCAACTGCTGCAGCATGGTGACGATGGCGAGGCGGTCGTTGGTTACCAGGGACTGGCCGAGCGCTTCCAGGGCCACCATCAATTCGGCATAGGGGATGTCCCGCTCGCGTGCTTTCAGGATGCGAGGATGCTCGGTTTCCGTCACGTCGCCGCCAATCAGCAATTCTTCATAGAGTTTCTCGCCCGGGCGCAAGCCGGTCACGAGGAGCTCGATATCGCCGTCGGGGTGGTCTTCGTCGCGTACCGTCAGGCCGTACAGACGGACCATGCGGTAGGCCAGGTCGACGATGCGCACCGGTTCGCCCATATCCAGTACGAAGACTGACCCGGACTCGCCCATTGACCCGGCCTGCAGCACCAGCTGCGCGGCTTCGGGGATGGTCATGAAGTACCGAGTGATTTCCAGATGGGTGAGGGTGATCGGGCCCCCTGCGAGGATCTGTTTCTGAAACAGGGGCACGACGCTGCCCGAGCTGCCCAGCACGTTGCCGAAGCGGACCATCGAAAAGCGGGTGCCGGTCTGTGTCTGCGACAAGGCCTGCAGGATCAGTTCGGCCAGGCGCTTGGAAGTGCCCATGATGTTGGTGGGCCGTACCGCCTTGTCGGTCGAGATCAGCACGAAGTCCTGCACGCCGCATTCCACTGCCGCCGTCGACAGCGTGAGCGTGCCAAATGCGTTGGTCAGAATGCCTTCTGCCGGATTGTGCTCGACGATCGGCACATGCTTGTAAGCGGCCGCATGGTAGATGGTCTCGACGCCGTGTTCGCGGAATACCGATTTGCATAGCTTGGCGTCGCGCACCGACCCCAGCACCGAAACGACCTCCAGCAGCCGGGCGTCGGGCAGTGAACGGATCGCCTGATCGACGAGGTAGAGCGCGGCCTCGGAAACTTCCAGGATCACGAGCTTGCGGGGGCGCAGGCTGACGATCTGGCGGCATAGTTCGGATCCGATCGAGCCACCGCCGCCGCTGACCATGACCACCCGGCCGGTCACGCAGCGACCCAGTAGTTCCTGCTGCGGCGCCACAGGGTCGCGACCAAGCAAGTCTTCGATCTGCAGGTCGCGCAGGCGCGGCCCGTCGGTCGGGACGATCAGTTCACGGATGCTGGGTACCAGGCGAATCCGTAACGGGTAATCGGCGACACTTTCGACGATTTCGCGAACGCGCCCGCGCGAAGCAGAGGGCATCGCTATCAGCAGTTGGTGCGGGGTGTAGCGTTCGATCAGTTCCGGTAGCTTCGAGGGGGCATGGATGCGGATGCCCGCCATCATCAGCCCCTGCTTGCGTGGGTCATCGTCCAGCGCCGCGACCGTGCGGTAATGCGGGCCGGCGTCCAGTGCGGTCGCAAGCTGGGATCCGGCGCCGCCCGCGCCGTAGATGATCACCGGTACATAGCGCTCGGCCGACATCATGCCGGCTCGCGGGAACAGCACACGGCGCGCGAGCAGGCGCGAGCCCAGCAGCAGCACCAACGCCAGCAGGCAGTAGATGGTCAGCACGCCGCGCGACAGGCCGCGGCCGATTTCCAGGAAACGGTCGACGCTGACCACGGCCATCAGGGATACGATGATACCGCCCATGACCGACAACACCACGCGCTCGTTCATGTAGCGCAGGATGTATCGGTACAGGCCCAGCGCGGCAAGCGCAAGCACGCCGGTGCCGCTGGCGACAATCGAGAACAGGATGTAGTGATCGTCGAAAAAGAACAGTTCGAAGCGCAGCCAAAGCGCGAGCTGAAACGCCAAGAGCAGCAGGCACGCGTCAAGCCCAATAGCCAGTATTTGCTTGATGCGACGCGGCAGGTTGACGAATGCGTGCCTTATGGAGTTTTGTAATTGACGCATAGTGCCATCATGGATAGCGAAGATTCGGGGTCGCAGGAAGGAAAACAGGGCCCGAAGGCCCTTGCGTTATTCAGCCAGACTCTCGGCTATTTTGTCTGCTGCGCTACCGTCGCCATATGGGCTGGTAGGCGTAGGCTGATGAGTTAGTGCCATCCCGATGGCCGAGAGGATGCCCTCCACCGATGTCGGGGGCGCCAAGCGGTTCCAGCCGGCGTCGACCAGTTCCGTCCATTCGGTTTCGTCGCGCACAGTGACGCAGGGTCGCTCATGGAAGAATGCTTCCTTCTGGACGCCGCCGGAGTCGGTCAGGACCAGCTTGCAGTACTTCTCCAGTTGCACCATGTCGAGGTAGCCGACGGGCTCGACCAGCTTGATGCGGCTTGCGAGTTTGTCCCGCAGGCCGAGCTTTTCCAGGATGTTGCGCGTGCGCGGATGCAGCGGCCACACCACTTCATGGTCGGCGCCAACTTGCATCAATGCATCGACGATGATGCCGAGCCGTTGGGGATCGTCGGTATTTTCGGCGCGGTGGATCGTCACCAGGATGTACTGCCCCGGCGTCAATCCGAAGCGGGCCAGTGCGCCGCCTTCGGCGTTGACTCGGGTGCCCTGGAAACGGGCCACGTCCAGCATGACATCGCCCACCTGGATGATGCGCGAAGGATCCATGCCCTCGCGGATCAGGTGCGCAGTGGCGGTATCCGTCGGTGTATAGAGCCAGCGCGATACGCGATCCGTCAGAACGCGGTTGACCTCTTCCGGCATGCGCATGTTGAACGAACGCAGTCCCGCTTCGACGTGGGCCACCGGGATATGCAGCTTGGCGGCCACCAGGGCGCCGGCCAACGTCGAGTTGGTGTCGCCGTAGACCAGGACCGCGTCCGGACGTTCGTCCTGCACGACGCGTTCCAGTTCGATCAGCATGCGGCCGGTCATCTCGCCGTGGCCGCCTCCGTGTATGTCCAGCTGATGCTCGGGTTGCTTCATGCCGAGTTCGTCGAAGAACACATCAGACATGTTGGCGTCGAAATGCTGGCCCGTATGGACCAGCACTTCGGATAGCTGCGGGTGCCGGGCGATGGCCGCCGACACCACGCTGGCTTTGATGAACTGCGGGCGGGCCCCCAGGACGGTCAGGATCTTCTTGGTCATATTCAACGGGCGAGTGCGGCGCGGACGGTAGCGACGATCTGATCTTGCGTGGCCTCGTCAAGATCGGGATGCATTGGCAGGCTCATGACGCGTTCCGCCAACATGTCCGAAACCGGGGTCGCGCCTTCGCCGTCAGCGAACGCTGCATACGCCGGTTGCGCGTGAATAGGGCGCGGGTAGTGGATCGCCGTCGGGATGCCGGCTTCCTTCAGGTGCGCGATCACGGCCTCGCGGTTCGGCACGATGACGGTGAACTGGGCCCAGACGCTGTCGCGGTCCGGGCGCACCGTCACGGTACGCGCCCCGTCCGGCAAATCTGCCAGCAATTGCTGGTAGCGGGCGCCGATCTTCAGGCGTTGTTCGACTTCCCATTCGAAGCGTTCCAGCTTGCCGAGCACCACTGCGCATTGCAGGGTGTCCATGCGGCCGCCGACGCCGACGCGGGTGTGGTAGTAGCGGGCAGACTGGCCGTGCACGCGGATTTCGCGCATGGCCTGGGCCAACTCGTCATCGTTCGTGAACAGTGCGCCGCCATCGCCATAACAGCCCAGCGGCTTGCTCGGGAAGAAGCTGGTGCAGCCGATGGTCGACAGATTGCAGCTTTTCTTGCCCTTATACGAGGCGCCAAAGCTCTGCGCCGCGTCTTCGATGACCGCGATGCCGTGTTTGGCGCCGATCGCGTTGACCTCGTCCATGTCGCCGCACTGCCCGTACAGGGAGACGGGGATGATGGCCTTGGTGCGAGGCGTGATTTTGGCTTCGATTTCCGACACTTTGATGTTGCAGGTGTCGGGCTCGACGTCGACAAACACCGGCACGGCGCCCAGCAACACGATGACCTCGGCCGTGGCGACGAACGTGAACGACGTGGTGATGACTTCGTCGCCCGCCTTCACGCCCAGTGCCATCAACGCAATCAGCAAAGCCTCGGTGCCCGAGGCTACCGTGATGCAATGCTTGGCGCCGGTGTACGCGGCCAGGGCGGTTTCCAGTTCCTTGACCTCGGGACCCATGATGTACTGCCCATGATCCAGGACTTTCTGGATACGGGAGTTGATCGGATCGCGCAGGACTTGGTACTGTTTTTTCAGGTCAATGAATTGCATGGTGTTTACGCCTGTTGGCAGACGCCATCCTTCAAAATATAGGTTTCGCCCGTATGTGCGCACGTGGCCTGGCCGTTGCCGGTCAGGGGCAGGTCGAGCTGTTCGCCATAGCGGCTCATCCAGCCGATCTGCTTGGCAGGCACGCCCACAACGAGGGCATAGTCAGGCACGTCTTTATTGACGACGGCGCCCGCGCCGACGAAGGCGTAGCGTCCTACGGTGGCGCCGCACACGATCGTGCTGTTGGCACCCAGCGTGGCGCCCTGGCGCACCAGCGTGTTGCGGTATTCGTTCTTGCGTTCGATGGCCGCCCGCGGGTTGTAGACATTGGTGAACACCATGCTCGGGCCGCAGAACACGTCGTCTTCGAGCGTCACATTGTCGTAGACGGATACGTTGTTCTGGATCTTGACGCGATCACCGATCTTGACCTTGTTGCCGACGAACACGTTCTGGCCCAGCGAGCAGCCTTCGCCGATAACGGCGCCGCCACAGACGTGGACCCAATGCCATACCCGGCTGGTCGTGCCGATTTGGGCGCCGTCATCAACGATAGCAGTGGAATGGATGCTCATGGGATCAGTCCAGCGGCAGCGGAACGCGCACGCCATCGCGGGCGGAACGGTACATGGCGGTCAGCAGCGCCAGGGACTGCAGGCCTTCGCGGCCGTCGGTCTCCGGTTCGCATTCGCCGCGCAGCGTGCGGATGACGTTGTCGTAATACAGCGGGTGGCCAAAGCCGTAGACCGAAGTCGTTTCGTAGTTGGCTTCGCGGATCTTGGTGTCGTCGGGGTGCTCGTCAGCGAATTTCCATTCGTCGATTCGGTTGACGGCCACGCCGCCCACGCGGACAGTGCCCTTCTCGCCCAGGATGGTGATCGAGCCTTCCAGGTTCTGCGGGTAGGTCAGCATGGTGACGTTGATCGAGCCCATGGCGCCATGGCGCCAGCGCACTGCTGCTACACCGGTGTCTTCCGCTTCGATGCGGCGCGCAAGGGTAGCCGTGAAGGCATAGACGCTTTCGACCGGGCCGACCAGCCAGTCGAGCAGGTCGACATAGTGGCTGGCCTGGTTCATGAATGCGCCACCATCCCACTCCCACTTTCCGCGCCAACGGGCCGCGTCGTAGTAATCTTGCGGTCGCGTCCAGAAGACGTTGACGGTGACCATGTAGATCCGGCCGAAGCGGCCTTGGTCGATGGCCTTCTTCAGCAGCTGCAGGGTGGCATTGCGGCGGTTCTGCTTGACGACGAAGAGGCGGACCCCGGCTTCGTCACAGGCCTTGACCATGCGCTTGCCGTCTTCCCAGCGCGTGGCCATGGGTTTTTCGCTGATGACGTGGCGACCGGACTGGGCGATCTCGATGGCTTGCCACGGGTGCAGGCCAGAGGGCGTGGCCAGGATTACGGCGTCAGCAGTGCTGTTGGCCAGCAGTTCGGTCAACGAGGAATAGGGGGTAGCGCCCGTCGCTTCGGCGGCAGCCTTCAATGCGTCAGGGTTGGTGTCGCAAACTTCTACCAGTTCGGCCCTGTCCCCGTGCTGGGTGATCGCGCCGATGTGATTCTTGGAGATGCGTCCACAGCCCACAATGGCAAAACGCAGCTTCCGGTCAGTAACGGGATTGATGGTCATCAGATTGTTTTGATGTAAATTGCCGGGGTTATTTGGACCCACCCGGGGTTAGACAGTAATAATACTTGAATCCCCTGGGTGTCCACGAATGTAAACATCCAATTTCTTATTGATGCCTACTCGCATTCTCATCGTTCGAACATCGTCACTTGGCGATCTAGTGCATATGTTGCCTGCTATTACCGATATTGCCCGCCATGTGCCGGACGCGGAGATAGATTGGGTGGCGGAAGAGGCTTTTGCCGAGATCCCGTCGTGGCACCCTGCGGTGAGTTCCGTGATCAAAGTGGCACACCGCCGGTGGCGAAAAGCCTGGTGGTCGCAGCAGGTGCGGGCAGAACGTAAAGCGTTGCGCGAACGCCTGCGCGAAAAGCAATATGACGTCGTGCTGGATATGCAGGCCTTACTGAAGTCCGCCTGGCTGGTGCGTCAAACACGCGGCGTTCGCCACGGTCTGGATTGGCGATCCGCACGCGAACCGTTGGCATCGTTGTTTTACAACGTGCGACATCGTGTGGAGTTTTGGCAGCCCGCAGTCATTCGGCAACGTAAATTGGCGGCACTGACTTTCGGTTACCAGCATGCCGGTTTGCCTGATTTCGGATTGCAAGAATTCGCGCGACTGGCGGCACAATCGCGCGATGTTTCCGATATTGTCGACCAAAATAATGTGGCGGATCTGCCACGTTTACATCATTTGGATACCGATCGCGGCTACGCCGTGATCATGCCGTCGGCCAGCCGCGACGATAAATTGTGGCCCGAAGAGGACTGGCGGGCGGTTTTTCGCCGGTTGCGCGAAGCCGGCTGCACCTTGAAGCTGCTGGCAGGAAATGAATCTGAAGCCCAGCGCGCCGGCCTGCTGGTGGCCGGCATGGACGGGGCCGAGGTGATGCCCCGCATGGATCTGAGTTCGGTGGCCCGCCTGCTGGCGGGTTCGCGCCTGATGGTGGGCCTGGACAGCGGCCTGACCCATTTGTCCGCCGCCCTGGGTCGCCCCACCATCGGCATCTACCGCGCCTCCACTCCCGTGAGAACTCCGCTGGTCGGTTCGAACTACACCGCCAGCCTGGGCGACCGCGGCGCGTCGCCGTCGCGTGAAGCCGTGATGGCGGCGGTGGAGCAGGCATTGGCCGCCCAGTGACATGAACCGCGGCGTCTACTCTCTGGCGCTCAGGGCATTGTCACCGCTGGTCTGGCTGTGGATGGCCCGTCGGGCCAGGCGCGCTGGCGGCGAATGGGGAATCTTCTCGCCGGAACGGTTTGGCCATGCCGCAGCGCCGTCGCCGGCGGCAGCCGACGCCGTGCCTTTTTCGTCCTGGACGGCGCCCGTGTGGGTGCATGCCGTCAGCCTGGGCGAGACCCGCGCCGCCCAACCGCTGCTGCAGGCGTTGCTGGACCGCGGCCTGCCCGTGTTGTTGACCCATATGACGGCGACTGGCCGCGCCGAAGGCCAGCGCCTGTTTCCCCAGGCCATTGCCTGCGGCCAATTGCGCCAGACGTGGCTGCCCTACGACTTTCCCGGTGCGACGCGTCGCTTCATGGATAGCTATCACCCCCGGTGCGGCCTGCTGATCGAACGCGAGATCTGGCCCAACCTGCTGGCGGCGGCCCGGCGCGCGCGCGTGCCGACGGCGCTGGTCAGCGCCCGGTTCTCGGCCTCGTCGCTGCGCCAGGCGGGCCGGATGGGCGGCGTGATGCGCGAAGCGCTGGCCGGCCTGGACCTGGTGCTGGCACAGACTGCCGAAGACGCAGGCAGGCTGGCGCAGGCGGGGGCCGCCGCGCCCATCGTCACGGGCAATCTGAAATTCGATCTGGCCCTGCCAGTACCGCAGGTGCAGGCGGGCCGGGCGTGGCGGGCGCAGTTGGGCAGACCCGTCCTGGCCGTGGCCAGCACCCGCGAGGGCGAGGACAGCGGTTTCATCGCCGCGATCAAGCGGCATGCCGCCGCGCCGCGGGCGCCGGACGCCCCATTGTTCCTGTTGATTCCCCGGCATCCGCAGCGTTTTGACGAGGCAGCGCGCCAGTTGGCAGAGGCGGGGCTGGCGTTCGTGCGGCGTTCTGAGGGCACCGAGCCCGATCCGGACACCGTGGTGGTGCTGGGCGATACGCTGGGCGAGATGGCGTTCTATTACGCGGCGTCGGACGTGGCCATCGTTGCGGGCAGTTTTGCGCCGCTGGGCGGCCAGAATCTGATCGAAGCCTGCGCCGCCGGCGTGCCCGTCATCGTTGGGCCGCACACGTTCAATTTCAAGCAGGCGGCGGAAGATGCGATCGCAGCGGGCGCGGTCTTGCGCGCGGCGGATACGGGGCAGGCGGTGGACAGCGCGATGGCCTTGCTTGCCGATGCGCCGCGCCGGCAGGCAGCGAGTCAGGCGGCGCGTGCCTGGTTTGATTCGCATGCCGGGGCAACGCGGCGGACCTTGGCCGCGCTTGCGCCCTGGCTGGACCGACCCGGCAGCACCTGATCGGGCTTGCCCCGGGGGCAGGCCTACGGCGCTTTACGGGGAACCAGCGTCACCGCGCCCGGGTTCAGCTCCTGGCTGAAACGGCGGGTGTCGCGGCCTTCGTCTTCGGGCCGTATGCCGATCCAGCCTTGGCCCAGCGCCGCTATCCACAGATTGGCCAGCAGGATCAGGATGAAAAGCACTCGCATGGCGGGCCTCGCTCAGGCGTTGGCGTCCAGGGTGGCGCGCGCCACCGCGGCCAGGCCGTCCAGGACGGGGTGATCCAGGTAGACCGGCACGGGGGCGGCGCCGAACGCGCCGCCGGCATCCGCCAGCAGGCGCTCGATTTCCTGATGCACTTCCGGCCAGCCGCCGCCCGCCGCGTAGATCTGCGGGGTCTGGCCATAGCGCTGGCGGCCGGCCAGCCATTGGCGCACGACGGCGCCAGCTTGGGCCGCGGCGATGCCCGAGGCGATGGCTTCGTGCGTGTCGACAGGGTAGGCCACGACCTGGCCCTCGGCGATGGGCAGGTTGGCGGTGCCGTGGGCGAGCGACGTGCGCATCATGGCCGGGCCGGGCAGGATCAGGCCGCCGGCGAAGACGTTGTCGGGGCCCACCGTATCGATGGTGGTGGCGGTGCCGAAGCTGGCCAGCAGGAAGGGCGGGTGCGCGCCGGGCAGGCGCGACAGCACGCCCAGGAGCGAAGCCCAGCGGTCCGCGCCCAGTTGCGTGGGCACGCGGTAGCTGTTGACGAGTCCCAAGGTGCTGGCCTGTGAAGGCGACCAGGTGACCGCACAGCCGTGTTTTTGCAGGATGGCGGAAATGGCGGTGCCGCGGGCTTCGCCCGCCACGTTCACGCCCACCGCGCGCACCGGGCGGCGCGGCAGGGCGGCCAGCCAGCGGTCCAGCGCATCCAGGTCCAGGCCGTCGAACGCGACCGCCGCCGGTTCGCGCGGCATGTCGGGGTTGCTGGCGTCCAGCCAACCCACCTTGAGACGGCTGTTGCCGGAGTCGATGAGAATAATCATTCTTGGCGTCGAATCGAAATTTCGCCGACCGAAATCGGTGTGGCGCCCTCGGGCGTGCGCACCAGCAGGCGGCCTTGCTCGTCCACACCGCTGGCGGCGCCGCTAAGCAGGATATCGCCTTTTTCCAGCACGTTGACCGTGCGGCCCGCCAGGGCGTCCACCTGGTCGAAACGCTGCCGAAATGCCGCGAAACCGTCGCGCTCCAGCGTCTGGACGGCTTCGTGCCAGGCGGTGGCGCTGGCGCAGATCAGGTCGGCGGCGGTGGCCAGCCGGTGCGATTGGGCCTGCACTTGCGTCCAGTCGGCGACCTCGCGGCCCAGCGTCCGGGACAGTTCGGCCGCGTCGATCAGGTTTACGCCCATGCCGATGACGACGGTGTAGCCGGCCTCGCGGCCGCCGGGGTTGCGGGTGGTTTCCACCAGCACGCCCGCCAGTTTGGCGTCATGCCATTGGACGTCGTTGGGCCACTTCATGCACAGGCCGCGGGCGTCCGGGCCGGCGACGGCGCGCAGGGCTTCGCAGGCGGCGACGCCGGCCAGCGGGGACAGTGCGGGCAATTGCGCGGCCGGCAGGTGCACGTCGAACGCGCACGAGAACATCAGCGTGGAGCCCGATCGGTTCTGCCAGGGGCGGCCGGCGCGGCCGCGGCCGGTTTCCTGCAGATGGGTGCCCAGCAGCCAAGGCTTGCCGACGCCGGCGCCCGAGCGGGCGCGGGCCAGCAGGTCGGCGTTGGTCGACCCGGTGCTGCCTGTCCAGGCAATGTCTTGGAATACGGGCAGGCGCGAGCCTAGCTCCCGGGCCAGGGCTTCCGGCGCGGGCAGGTCGATAGGGCGGACGTGATCGGACATGGCGGCGATTGTAGGGCACGCGGCCCCCCTCACGCGGCCTTTCGGCCTTCAAGCGTTTATGATTGGCGATACATTTTGCATCGGTCCCCTGCCTACATGCCGCAAACCGCTTCACCCGCGTCCGCCGCCGCACCATTCCGTCAGGACGGGAACGCCTGCCACGTCGCGGGCGACTGGAGCGTCCTGGCCCTGGCCGAGGCGGGCGAAGTCGAACGCCGGCGCTCGGCATTGGCCCGCGCCGTCCAGGACGGCGTGCGTTGGGATCTGCACGGCATCAGCCGGCTGGACACCATCGGCGCCTTGCTCATCTGGCAGGCCTGGGGCGAAAAGCTGCCCGAACGGGTGCGCTGGTCGGCCGGCCAGCAAGACGTTTTCAACGCGCTGGCCATGAACAAGGGCGGCACCCGGGCGCCCGAGCCCAAAGCCGAATCCCTGGGCTGGGTGCGCGCCCTGGGCGGTGCGATCTTCCGGGGTGCCGAAAACGGCCGGGCACTCTTGGTCATGCTGGGTCAGCTGGTGCTGGATTTCGGCGCCATGCTGCGCCGTCCGCGGCTGGGCCCCTGGCGCGAGATCTCGGCGCAGGTGTACCGCACCGGCGCGCAGGCGCTGGGCATCACGGCGCTGGTCGGCTTCCTGATCGGGGTGGTGCTGTCTTACCTGTCGGCGCAGCAACTGCAGATGATCGGCGCCGACCGCTTCATCGTGCGGCTGCTGGGCGTGTCCATCGTGCGCGAACTGGGGCCCGTGCTGGCCGCCATCCTGGTGGCAGGGCGGTCGGGGTCGGCCATCACGGCCCAGATCGGCGTGATGCGCGTGACGCAGGAACTGGATGCGATGCTGGTCATGGGCATCTCGCACGGCCAGCGGCTGATCCTGCCGCGGGTGCTTGCGCTGGCCGTGACGATGCCGCTGCTGGTGCTGTGGACGGACGCCATGGCGATCCTGGGCGGCATGCTGGCCGCGCAGATGCAGCTGGGCGTATCGGCGCAGTGGTTCCTGACATCGTTGCCGGACGCCATCTCCCTGACCAATTATTGGATCGGCATCCTCAAGGGCGTGACCTTCGGCATCCTGATCGCACTGATCGCGTGCCATTTCGGCCTGCGCATCCAGCCCAACACGGAAAGCCTGGGCCGCGGCACCACCACGTCGGTCGTGACCTCGATCACCGGCGTGATCCTGCTGGACGCGCTGTACGCCATCATCTTCAGTTCGGTGGGCATCTGATGAACGGCGCCGCCCAGCACCGGTTGTTCACCGACGACAGCGTCACCGTCGAACCTGTCATCTCGGTGCGGGGATTGCGCACCGCCTTCGGCGACCACGTGGTCCACGACAATCTGGACTTGACCGTCTTCCCGGGCGAAATCCTGGTGCTGGTCGGCGGATCGGGCACGGGCAAGACGGTGCTGCTGCGCCAGATCATCGGCCTGGACCAGCCCGCGGCCGGCATCGTGAAGGTGCTGGGGCATTCGCTGTTCGAGCTGTCGCCCGCCGAACGCAGGCGCCTGTCCTATCGCTGGGGCATGCTGTTCCAGGCGGGGGCGCTGTTCTCGGCGCTGTCGGTGTTCGACAATGTGGCCCTGCCGCTGCGCGAGCTGCGCACGGTGCCGGAAGACCTGGTGCGTGACGTCGTCATGTGCCGGCTGGCGATGGTGGGCCTGTCGGCGCAGGACGCCGGCAAGCGGCCGTCGGACCTGTCCGGCGGCATGGTCAAGCGCGTGGCGCTGGCGCGTGCGCTGTCGCTGGACCCCGAACTGGTGTTCCTGGACGAACCCACTGCGGGCCTGGACCCGTTGCGATCGGACGAATTCGTGGACCTGGTGCGCAGCCTGCACCGGCAGTTGGGATTTACCGTCGTCATGGTGACGCACGATCTGGACACGCTGCTGGCGTTGGCCACGCGTGTCGCCGTGCTGGCGGACAAGCGGGTGATCGTGTGCGACACGGTGCCGGAAGTACTGAAGGTCGACCACCCGTTCATTCACACATTTTTCCTGGGCGAACGCGGTTTGCGCGCGCTTGGGGATCTGGCGCCGAAGGGAATGCATCATGGAAAACCGTAGTCATGCGCTCATGGCCGGGATTTTTACGCTGGTCTTGCTTGCCGCCGCCGCGTTGGTGGCCGTCTGGATCGGCCGGGACCGGACCAAGCTGCAAACGTACGAAATCGTGTCGGCCACGGCGGTCAGCGGGCTGAATCCGCAGTCGGCCGTGCGCTATCAGGGCGTGCCGGTGGGCAAGGTGCAGTCGCTGGCGCTGAACCCCGACAAGCCGGGGCAGGTGCGCATCCGCATCGGCGTGGCGCCGAATACGCCGATCACCGAGTCCACCTGGGCCGAGCTGGGCGTGCAGGGTGTGACCGGCATGGCCAACGTGGAACTGCGTGACGACGGCACGTCGCTCAAGCGCCTGGCCTCGTCGGCCGAGCATCCTGCCGCCATTCCGCTGCGTCCGGGTTTCCTGGACCGCATCGAGCAGCGCGGCGGAAAATTGATTTCGAACGTGGAAGAAGCCACCGAGCAGCTGCGCCGCGTGCTGAGCGAACAGAACGTGCAGGCACTGACTGCCAGCCTGCAAAACGCCACCGACATCACGCAGTCGCTGCGCGATGCCAGCCGTGATCTTGGACCCACGCTGGCCAAGTTGGGGCCGCTGATGGATTCGCTAGGCAACACGTCGCGCCAGGCGGATCGCGCCGCGCGCGAGATCGCCGATCTGGCGCAGCAGTCGCGACAGGCGCTGGCGCGGTTGAATGCGCCCGACGGCCCCTTGTCGGTGGCCACGCGCAGCCTGAACGACATCGCGCTAGCCGCGGCCCGGCTGGATGGCGAGACCCTGCCCGCCGTCACCAACATGGCCGCCAGCGTCAGCGCCGCTGCGCGTGGCGCCACCAACACCCTGCGCCGTGTGGACAGCACGCCGCAATCGTTTTTGTTCGGCCCGGCGCCCGTTGCGCCCGGACCCGGCGAAGCCGGATTTGCCGGTTTCGGGAGACAGCCCAAATGAAGATGCGCCGCGCCGTACTGATCTTGACCCTGACCATGACCGCGGCCCTGGCCGGCTGCAGCATCGGCCGCGTGGGCGCGCCGCCCTCGGTGTTCGATTTAGGGCTGGACGCCAAGCCCGTGCCTGCGTTGCCGGCACGCGCGCCAATCGCCATGAGCCTGCAAGCCGCGCCTGTTCTGTCGGACACCAGCATGATCTGGCGCGTGGGCGACAGCGCCGCGCCCAAGGCCTACGCGACGTTCCGCTGGGCGTCGTCGCCCACGGAGCTGGTGCGCCAGCGCATCACTGACCGTCTGTCGCGCCAGGGGCCGGTGCTGGCGGATCGCGTCAACCTGCAGATGCCGCAATTGCAGCTGTCGTTGATGCAGTTTGAACAGGTGTATGCCGAAGACGGGCAGTTCAGCGAAGGCCGCATCCTGCTGCAGGCGGTGCTGCTGAATGGCCGCGCCGTCGTGGCTCAGAAGCGCATTCAGGTGCAGACGCCCGCGCCCACGCAAGACGCGGCGGGTGGCGTTGCAGCGCTGCGGCAAGCCACGGATGAGGCCGCGGACCAACTGGCGCAATGGCTGGCCGAGGTGGTGCAAGGCGCACCCGAATCCACCCCTCGACGCGGATTCGGCCCCAGACCAGGCCCGTCGTACGAACCGGCATTCGATATCCCCGCCAAGTCCTCCGGCGCCTCGCGGTCCGCCAATTAAATCGATTTTCCTTTTTGCACGTTGAGTCCTGCCATGTCCTCCGCTCGTACTGATACCCACGCCTTTACCGGGGCCGCCGGCCGCATCGATTGCGCCGTCGACTGGCCTGCCGGCACGCCACGCGGCTGGGCCCTGGTCCTGCACCCGCATCCGCTGCAAGGCGGTGCGCGCGAGAACAAGGTGGTCACGACCCTGTCCCGCGCCTGCGTGCAGCACGGCCTGGTGGCGGTGCGCCCCAACTTCCGCGGCGTGGGCCTGTCGGAAGGCGCGTTCGACAAATCGGTCGGCGAAACGCAGGACATGCTGGCGGTCGTGGCGCAGATGCGCGAACTGCACCCTGAATTGGCCGAGGCCCCGTGGGTGCTGGCCGGGTTTTCCTTCGGCACTGCGGTGGCCGCACAGACCTATGCGGCGCTGGCTGAGGCCGGCGACGCGGTGTTGCCGGCGGCGCTGATGCTGATGGGGCCGGCCGTGAACCGCTTCCAGTCGCATGAAGTGCAGGTTCCTGACGACACGCTGATGGTGCATGGAGAAGAAGACGAAGTCGTGCCGCTGTCCGAAGCCATGGACTGGGCGCGCCCGCGTTCAATTCCCGTGGTGGTGGTGCCGGGGGCGTCGCACTTTTTCCATGGCAAGCTGCTGGTGCTGCGCCAGCTGGTGCAGGCGCGCCTGAAGGTCGCCCTGGACTGAGCGACCGTTGCGGCCGGGCCGCAGGTTGCATCAGGTTGCATGATTTAAATGCTGCGGAACCCTGCGCGGGGCGGACCGGTCCAATGGGCTGCCTATAATTGTCAGCCATTAGCCCCGCGCCGGCGGGCGTCTTTCCTGGACCCACGTTGCCGATGAAGAATTTGCCTTACTCCGCTCAAACCCCCGTTGTCTTGACCCGCCGCTTGCTGTCTGGCGCGGTGCTGTCGGCGATGCTCGCGGCCTCGATGCCGGTCTGGGCGCAACAGGCTCCTGCGGCCGCACCCGCCGCGGCTGGCGCCACGGCGCCGGCTCCGACGGCTTCGGGCGCGGTGCCGGTGGGTGACGTGTCGGCCGTGCCGGCGCCCACCATCGCGGCCAAGGCCTGGATCGTGATCGACGTGAACAGCGGCCAGACACTGGCCGCCTCCAACCCCGACATGAAGGTCGAGCCGGCCTCGTTGACCAAGATCATGACGGCCTACGTCGTGTTCAACGCGCTGGATGAAAAGCGCCTGACGCTGGAGCAGACCGTGCCCGTGTCCGAGCACGCCTGGCGCACCGGCGGCTCGCGCATGTTCATCGAACCGCGCAAACCCGTCACCGTCGACGAGCTGAACCAAGGCATGATCGTGCAGTCGGGCAACGACGCCTCCGTGGCGCTGGCCGAGGCCGTGGGCGGCAGCGAAGCCGCCTTCGCGTCACTGATGAACCAGGAGGCCGAACGCCTGGGCATGAAGAGCACGCACTTCATGAACGCGACTGGCCTGCCCGATCCCCAGCACACGACCTCCACGCGCGACCTGGCCACCTTGTCGTCGCACCTGATCACCGATCACCCCGACTTCTTCCACTACTACAAGCAGAAGAGCTACACCTACAACAAGATCACGCAGCCCAACCGCAACCGCCTGCTGTGGGCTGATCCGTCGGTGGACGGCATGAAGACCGGCCACACCGATTCGGCCGGCTACTGCCTGGTGTCGACCGCGGTGCGCGGCGACCGCCGCATTCTGGTGGTCGTGGTGGGCACGGACAGCGAGGCCACGCGCGCCGAAGAAAGCCTGAAGCTCTTGAACTGGAGCTTCCAGAACTTCGACACCGTCAAGCTGTTCGACAAGAGCCAGCCGGGCATCGATGCGCGCGTCTGGGAAGGCACGGCTGAAAACGTCAAGCTGGGCCCGCCCAACCCGGTGTCGATCGCCGTGCCGCGCGGCAAGGCCGGCGACTTGAAGCCGGTGGCGCAGCGCACGGATCCGCTGATCGCCCCGCTGGCCAAGGGCCAGCAGGTTGGCACGCTGCAGTTCACGCTGGATGGCAAGGTGCTGCGCACCGAACCGCTAGTGGTGCAGGACGCCGTCGAACGCGCCGGCTTCTTCGGCCGCATGGTCGACACCGTCAAGCGCTGGTTCCAGTAAGCGGGCGCGCCACAGGCGCGGCCCCGGGTGTAAGCTAGCAGCGGGCGTTTCGTACGCGAAACGCCCGTTTTCCATTCTGGGACGGACCGGGCGGTTCGTCCTTCGCCATTTCACAGGAGTGCCTCATGATTCCGGGCGTGCCGGGCGAAAGCCAGGTGTATCTCAACGGTGAGTTCCTGCGTGTGGACGAGGCCAAGGTCTCTGTCCTGGATCGCGGCTTCATTTTCGGCGACGGCATCTACGAAGTCGTCCCCGTCTACCAGGGCAACGCGTTCCGCATGGCGGAGCACCTGAACCGCCTGGACCGCAGCCTGGCCGCCTTGCGCATCGCGCAGCCCTTCGACCGCGAAGGCTGGGTCAACCTGATCGAGCAGTTGCTGGCGCGCACGAACCTGGAGACCTGCATCGTGTACCTGCAGGTGACGCGCGGCGTCGCCCGTCGCGACCACCAGTTCCCGGCCACACCGGTCACGCCTACTGTGTTCGGCATGATTTCACCGTGGGCGCCGCCGTCGGCCGCGCAGCGCACGCAGGGCCTGACCGCCATCAGCATTCCCGACGAACGCTGGCTGCACTGCGAGATCAAGTCGGTATCGCTGCTGGGCAACGTGCTGGCCAAGCAGCAGGCCGTGGACGCGGACGCCGACGAGGTCGTGCAGTTCCGCGACGACTACCTGACCGAAGGGTCGTCCACCAACATCTGGGTGGTTTCCGGCGGCAAGCTGTTGGCCCCGCCGAAGAACAACCTGATCCTGGAAGGCATCCGCTATGGGCTGATGGGCGAACTGGCGGCCGAGGCCGGCGTCCCCTTCGAGGCGCGCCGCATCACGCGGGAAGAGGTGGAATCCGCCGACGAACTGATGCTGTCGTCGGCCACCAAGGAAGTGCTGCCGATCGTGGCGCTGGACGGCAAACCGGTGGGATCCGGCAAGCCCGGCCCCGTTTTCGAGCAATTGCGTGCGGGTTATGATGCCCGCATCGCCGCGCTGTAGACCGTTGTTCCGGGCGGCCCTCCGGGCCGTCCCGCCCCCAGCGGACACTTGCCAACGCACCGGTTGCCCCCATATAAGAACATTCAGGGGCAACATCCACTCTAGGCAAATCATGCATATTCCGCCCGAAGAATCGCTTATCGAATATCCCAGTGACTTCCCCATCAAGGTCATGGGCAAGCACCATCCCGAATTCGCGCAGACGCTGACCGAAGTCGTGTTGAAGTTCGACCCGGGCTTCGATGCCGCCACGGTCGAGATGCGCCCTAGCAAGGGCGGCAACTACATGGGCCTGACCTTCACCGTGCGCGCGACCTCGCGCGAACAGCTCGACAGCCTCTACCAGGCGCTGCACGGCCACCCGATGGTGTCCATCGTTCTGTAAGCGGGATTGCCGTGATCAAGTGGCTCGCGCGGCCGGCGGACTATCTGCCGGTCTGGCAGGAAATGCAGGCGTACACCAACCAGCGCGGCGCCGATACGCCTGACGAGATCTGGCTGTGCGAGCACGCGCCGGTCTACACCCTGGGCCAGGCCGGCCTGCCGCAGCACGTGCTCAACCCTGGCAACATCCCCATCGTCCACTGCGACCGCGGCGGCCAGGTGACCTACCACGGCCCGGGCCAGGTAATGGCGTACGCGTTGTTCGACCTGCGCCGCGTGGACATGTACGTGAAGGAATACGTCAACTTGCTGGAAGGCGCCGTCATCGACACGCTGACCCAGCATGGCGTCGACGGTGCTTGCCGCAAGCCTGGCGCGCCGGGCGTATACGTGCCGGATCCCGATGGCGGCGAATTGGCCAAGATTGCCGCGCTGGGCATCAAGATCCGCAACGGGCGGGCTTATCACGGCGTGTCGCTGAACGTGGCGATGGACCTGGCGCCCTTTTTGGGCATCAACCCCTGTGGCTACGAAGGGCTGCGCACCGTCGACATGGCGGCCTGTGGCGTGCGACGCACGCCTACCGACGTGGGCGACGCGCTGGCGCAGAATCTGGCGGCCGCCTGGCGCCGCGCAAGGAACCCGATATGAAGACATTCAGCGCCGCCGACGTTGCCGTGACGTCCCCGGAACAGCTGGCGCTCCTGCGTGAAGGGCCGCCCGAAGACTACGCCGCCTGGATCCGGGCGGCCGCCGAACTCGGGCTGGTCGAAGCGCAGACCATCTACGGGCAGATGCTGCTGGACGGCGTGGGCGTCGAACGCCAACCGGAAGAGGGCGTGGCGTGGTTCAAGCGCGCCGCCAACGCCGATCACCCGATGGCCATCAACATGGTGGGCCGCTGCTACGAAAACGGCTGGGGCGTGCCGCGCGACGATACGGTGGCGGCGTACTGGTTCCGGCTGGCCGCCGACCGCGGGCTGGATTGGGGCATGTACAACTACGCCCACATGCTGCGCAGCGGCCGGGGCGGGGTCACGCAGAACAAGGCGGCGGCGCTGGCCTTGTACCAACAGGCGGCGCAGACCGGCCACGTGAAGTCGATCGGCGTGGTCGGGCGCTTCTATGAAGCGGGCGATGTGGTCGAACAAGACCTGGAACGCGCCTTCGACTGCTACCAGCGTTGCGCCGAGGGCGGGGACTTCCGAGGCATGTTCCACCTGGGACGCCTGCTGTTGCTGCGCGGCAAGAAAGAAGAGGGGGTGCAGTGGCTCGTTCGCGTGCCGGAAACGTCCACCCCGGCGTTTCTGAAGGAAGCCAACGCCATGCTGCAGGATTGCGGATTCCCGGCGCTGTACGAGGTGTGAAGTAGCCCGGCAGTCAGAACGCTCGCGCTACACCCATCCTACGTGCTCAACCGGGTTTCGAAGACCGCTTCCAGCGTGTCGCCCTGGCCGAGGCCGCGTACGCCGGCCAGGCGGTCCAGCAGCAATTGGGCTGCCCGCCTGCCCAGGTCGGCGGCATCCACGCCCAGCGTCGTCAGGCCTTGCGCCCATTGCGCCGCGCTGCCATCGTCCGTGAAACCCAGCACCGCCAGGTCCTGCGGCACGTGCAGGTCACGGTTGTGTGCTTCGGAGACCGCGGCGGCTGCCAGCAGGTCCGACGTGCAGAACACCGCGTCGAAGATCGTGTTGGTGGCCAGCAAGCGCAGAAAGGCCATGCGGCCGTCGTTCATCTGCTGTACCTCGGGCTGCACGATGTCGGCAACCCGGTCCAGGCCCAGCGCGGCAGCCGTACTGAGGAAACCGTCGCGCCGCGCGCGCTCCCAGGGGTTATGGGCGCTGATGCAGGCCACCATCGCATGGCGCTTTTCGGCCAGATGGCGCGCCGCGGCGCGTCCGGCTTCCTCGTTGTCGATCACAACCGCGCTGTCCAGCGGCCGGGCCGAGGCGCTCCAGGTTTCCACCACCGGTATTTCCAGCGCGGCCAGGCCGGCCCGCAGGACGGGCTCGTCCAGGGGGCCGATGACCAGGGCAGCGGCCGGGCGCAGGACGGCCAACTGGGGCAGCATGGCGGCATCGTGCCAGGGACCGGCGGCCAGGTAATAGCCGGCGGGCGCCAGGCGTTCAGCGCAGGCCTGGATGGCGCGGCCAGCGGGCCCGGCATCCAGGCGGGGCGCGATGAGCGCCACGGGGCGCAGCGTAGGCAGGGAAGACATAGAGAATTTCAGGGGATTCGTCAGGCGTGACGATAACCCAGGCGGGCAGGCGCCGCCGGGCGCGGGCGGGCGTTCGCGGCGGATCCCGGCGCGGGGGGGTAAAATGCCTCTTTTGTCTCAGACCGGGCCGTCCTGCGCCCCGGTTTCGAAGGTGCCCAATGTCTACGCTCGCCGAGTCTCCTGTTCCCTCGAACGAATCCGCCGCCGCGCCCGCGGACTCGGCCTACGATCCGACGCAAAAGCAGAAATCGCAGGCCAAGACGGCACGCATCCCCATCAAGATCATTCCGGCTGAACGCCTGAAGAAGCCCGAGTGGATCCGCGTGAAGGCCGCCGCGCCCGGCTCGCGCTTCTACGACATCAAGCGCATCCTGCGGGAACACAACCTGCATACGGTGTGCGAAGAAGCGTCCTGCCCGAACATCGGCGAATGCTTCGGCAAGGGCACGGCCACGTTCATGATCATGGGCGACAAGTGCACGCGCCGCTGCCCGTTCTGTGACGTGGGCCACGGACGCCCCGACCCGCTGGACACCAAAGAACCCGAGAACCTGGCGCGCACCATCGCCGCATTGAAGCTGTCTTACGTCGTGATCACGTCGGTCGACCGCGACGACCTGCGCGACGGCGGAGCCGCCCATTTCGTGGATTGCATCACGCACATCCGCGAACTGTCGCCCAACACGCGTATCGAGGTGCTGGTGCCTGACTTCCGCGGCCGCCTGGACCGTGCGCTGGCGATCCTGAACGCCGGCCCTCCGGACGTCATGAACCACAACCTGGAAACCGTGCCGCGCCTGTACAAGCAGGCCCGCCCGGGTTCGGACTACATGCACTCCTTGAAGCTGCTGGCCGAATTCAAGAAGCTGCACCCGGAAGTGCCCACCAAGTCCGGTCTGATGCTGGGCCTGGGCGAGACGGACGAAGAAATCCTGCAAGTCATGCGCGACATGCGCGAACACAATGTGGATATGCTGACGATCGGCCAGTATCTGCAGCCGTCGGAGCACCATCTGCCGGTGTTGCGCTACGTGCACCCGGACACCTTCGCCATGTTCGAGCGTGAAGCCTATGCAATGGGCTTCTCGCATGCGGCAGTGGGCGCGATGGTGCGTTCGTCGTATCACGCGGACGAGCAGGCGCACGCGGCTGGGGTGAACTGAGTCAGCCTGAGTCAGCCCGTTTCGGCGTCGTTCAGGGACACGCCGTTAGCGTCCTTCGCGGACAACAACGGCGTCATGCCGCCCGGCCAGGTAATGCCCACGGCCGGATCGTCCCAGCGGATACAGCGCTCATGGTGCGGGGCGTAGTAGTCCGTCGCCTTGTACAGGACGTCGGCGGAATCCGACAGCGTCAGGAAACCGTGGGCGAATCCTTCGGGGATCCACATCTGGCGCTTGTTCTCTGCCGAGAGCACCACGCCAACCCATCGCCCGAAGGTCGGCGACGTGCGCCGCACGTCGACCGCCACGTCGAATATCTCGCCCGCGCATACGCGCACCAGCTTGCCTTGCGGCTGCGTCACTTGATAGTGCAGGCCGCGCAAGACGCCCTTGGCCGAGCGCGAATGGTTGTCCTGCACGAAGCGGCGCGAGAGGCCGGTCGCGGCTTCGAAAACGTCCTGGTTGAAACTCTCGAAGAAGAAGCCGCGCGCGTCGTTGAACACGCGGGGTTCCAGGACCAGCACGTCTGGGATGGCTTGCGCAAGGGATTTCATCAGAACACCTTGTCCACCAGGACACGCCTCAGGTATTGGCCATAGCCGCTTTTGGACAAGGGCGCGGCCAGCTTTTCCAGGGCGTCGGCGCTGATCCACTGCTGGCGGAAGGCGATTTCTTCCGGACACGCCACCTTCAATCCCTGGCGGTGTTCCAGCGTGGCGATGAACTGACTGGCTTCCAGCAGCGATTCGTGGGTGCCGGTGTCCAGCCAGGCAAAGCCGCGTCCCATGATCTCCACGCTCAGCTTGCCTTGCTTCAGGTAGTGCTGGTTCACGTCTGTGATCTCGAGTTCGCCGCGCGCGGACGGCCGGATGCCGCGGGCGACGTCGATCACATCGTTGTCGTAGAAATACAGGCCGGTGATGGCATAGCCGGATCGGGGGCGGGCGGGCTTTTCCTCGATGGACAGCACCTTGCCGTCGCGGTCGAATTCGGCCACGCCGTAGCGCTCCGGGTCCTGCACGTGATAGGTGAACACGGTGGCGCCGTCCGGGCGTCCGTTGGCGTTTTGCAGCAGCCGGGGCAGTTCGTGGCCGTAGAAGATGTTGTCGCCCAGGACCAGCGCGCACGGGTCTTGCCCGATGAAGGGTGCGCCGATCAGGAACGCCTGCGCCAACCCGTCGGGCGAGGGTTGCACCGCGTAGGCAAGATTCAAACCCCATTGCGATCCGTCGCCCAGCAACTGCTGGAACCGCGGCGTGTCTTGCGGCGTCGAGATGATCAGGATGTCGCGGATGCCCGCCAGCATCAACGTGGTGAGGGGGTAGTAGATCATCGGCTTGTCGAAGACCGGCAGCAGTTGCTTGCTGACCGCCAGCGTCGCCGGATGCAGTCGTTCGCCGGCGCCGCCGGCCAGCACTATGCCTTTACGCATCATGTGAATTCCCCGCGCGCCGAAAGTTGATCCAGGAAGCGGTCAGCGCCTTGCGTCCAGGAGGGCAGCGGCAGCGCCAGTGCGGCCGAGAGCCGCGTGGTGTCCAGCCTTGAATTGTGCGGGCGTTTGGCCGCGGCGGGGTAGTCTTTCGAGGCGATGGCGCGGATCCGATCCGGAGTCAGTGCCAGGGCCGCGCCCCGCGCCGCAGCGCCGGAAACCAGATAGCGCGCGAAGGCATGCCAACTGGTGGCGCCGCCGGCAGCCAGATGATAGATGCCGGCCGGCAGCCGCTGTTGTCGGTGGCGGGCCACGGCCTGTGCCGTGACGTCGGCGATCAGCGAGGCGGAGGTCGGTGCGCCGATCTGGTCTGCCACGACATCCAGATGGTCCCGGGTCCGAGCCAGACGCAGGATCGATGTGGGGAAGTTGCGGCCGTGCGGCGCGTAGACCCAGCTGCAGCGGAACACCAGCGCGTCGCAGCCGCTTTCCAGCACTGCCGACTCCCCCGCGAGTTTGGTGGCGCCATAGACGTTCAGCGGGCGGGGCTTATCGGTTTCCGTGTACGGCTGGTCGCTGTCGCCGTCGAAGACATAGTCGGTGGAATAGTGCACCAGCAGGGCGCTTGCGTCCTTCGCGTACTGCGCCAGCGCGGCGACCGCCTGCGCGTTGACCTGACCAGCCGCCTCCCGATCGGTTTCGGCCTGGTCCACGGCGGTATAGGCCGCCGCGTTCACGATTACATCGGGACGGTGCGCAGCCAAGGCGCGCAGCAAGGCATCCTGATCGCGCAGGTCGACGTCGCCGTGGCCAAGCGGGACGACCTCGCCCAGTGCGGGCAAGGCGTGCCGCAGTTCCTGACCAATCTGACCCGCTTTGCCCAGCAGTAGGATCTTCACGCGGTTCCGCTAAATCGTGGAGTGGGTGCGATAAGCGCCGCTGGCAACATTTGCCACCCATTGCGCTTCGTCCAGGTACCACTGCACCGTCTTGCGGATGCCGGATTCGAAGGTCTCGGCCGGTATCCATCCCAGGTCGCGCTGCAGGCGCGTCGCGTCCACGGCATAGCGGCGGTCATGGCCGGCCCGGTCCGGCACGTGGACGATCTGCGATGCGTACGACTGGCCGTCGGCCCGCGGCCGGCGCTCGTCCAGCAGCGCGCACAGGCCTCGCACCAGATCCAGATTGGTCTTTTCGTTCCAGCCGCCCACGTTGTACGTCGCGCCCGGAACACCGGCTTGCAGCATCCGGCGGATGGCGTCGCAGTGGTCGGCCACATACAGCCAATCCCGCCGCTGCAGGCCGTCGCCGTAGATCGGCAGCGGCTTGCCGGCGAACGCGTTGTGGATCACCAGGGGAATCAGCTTTTCCGGAAACTGCCGCGGGCCGTAGTTGTTCGAGCAATTCGACGTCAGGACGGGCAGCCCGTAAGTCTGGTGATAGGCACGCACCAGGTGGTCGCTGGCCGCCTTGCTGGCGGAATAGGGGCTGTTCGGCGCGTAGCAGGTCAGCTCGGTGAACGCAGGGGCGTCTTCGTCCAGCGAGCCATAGACTTCGTCGGTGGAAATATGCACAAAGCGGAAATCCGCCTTGTCGCCGTCGTCCAGCGCCGACCAATAGTGGCGTACGGCCTCCAGCAGGTGGAAGGTCCCGACGACGTTCGCCTGCAGGAACGTGCCCGGATCGGCGATGGACCGGTCGACGTGGGTCTCGGCGGCGAAATTGATCAGCGCGCGAGGGCGGTGCGTGTGCAACAGCGCCGACACCGCCGCCTGATCGGCGATGTCGCCGTGGACGAAGGTGTGCCGCGCGTCGAGCGCCAGCGATGCCAGATTGTCCAGATTGCCGGCGTAGGTCAGCTTGTCCAGCGTGACGACCGGTTCGTCGCTGCGGGCAAGCCAGTCTAGGACGAAGTTGGACCCGATAAAGCCGGCGCCGCCGGTGACGATAATGCTCATGTGCTTGGAAATCTGAAGGCCGGGGACGTCCGGCGTGTCGCGGCCACGCCTTAGCGGCGCGCCTGGGCTCCCGCCCAGAACGTGTCTTTCTGCCCCGCATGCTGGTTTATACAACGGGCTAGCACGAACATCAGGTCCGACAACCGGTTCAGGTACTGGCGCACCGGCGGATTCACAGATTCAGCCCCCGCCAGCGCCACCACCGCCCGTTCTGCCCGCCGGCACACCGTGCGCGCCACGTGCGCCTGCGCTGCGGCGCGAGTGCCGCCCGGCAGAATGAATTCGCGCAGCGGGGCCAGCGTCGCGTTGTAGTGCGCCAACCGCGCATCCAGGCGGGCGATTTGCGCGTCAGTCACGGCGGCGTGGCCGGGAATGCAGAGTTCCGCGCCCATGTCGAAGAGGTCGTGCTGGATCGCCATCAGGTCCAGCGAAATCTCGGGCGGCAGGGGGTCAGTCAGCAGCAGGCCGATGACGCTGTTCAATTCATCCACGTCGCCCAGGGCCGCGATGCGGGGGCCATCCTTGGGAACGCGTGATCCGTCCCCCAGCCCTGTCGTGCCGTCGTCTCCGGTGCGGGTGGCAATGACGGATAAGCGGTTGGCCATGGGGAGTGTCCTGAATCGGGGAAAAGGAAGGGGGCGGATTGCGTCCGGGGGTAAGCGCACGCCCGGGCGGACTGCCGCTTCGCAATCAACTGTAAGGATTGTTGCGTCGACCCCGCCGGAACTGTTGCATAACGGCGGTATCCTAGCATTGTGGAAAGCAGCAAGGGCGCGCGTTTCGGCCCCTTCGGCTTTCGCTGTCAATGGAGGACGCCTGTATGGCTTTTGACCGCAAATATGCAATGCCCATGGCTATCGCTACCGCGATGGCCGTCGTGACCCTGGCTACGCCCTTGGCGTTCGCGCAAACGGCCGACGCCAGCGGCGAAGTGCGCCGGGTGGATCCGGCCGCGGGCAAGGTCACGATCAAGCACGACGAGATCAAGGCCCTGGACCTGCCGGCCATGACGCTGGTCTATGAGGCCGATCCGCCGGCCCTGCTGTCCAAGATCAAGGCGGGCGACAAGGTCCGCTTCACGGCCACCCGCAAGGACGGCAAGTATGTCGTGACGGCGATCACGAACTGACGCCGCGCCATGGAAAACGCCGTTTACCGCAAGATTGCGATAAACGGCGTTGATCAGAAGGGAGCGCGCCAGGCGCGCCGCCCGACTTACAGCACGTAGCGCGCCAGGTCCTGGCTGCTGGCGGCTTCCGCCAACTGCGAGTTGACGTAGGCGGCGTCGATCTTCACGTGCTTGTCCTGGCTGGACGTCGCGTCGAACGACAGTTCGTCCAACAGCTTTTCCATCACCGTGTACAGGCGGCGGGCGCCGATGTTCTCGGTGGTTTCGTTCACGTCGTAGGCCAGTTCGGCCAGGCGGCGCACGCCCTCATCCGTGAACTCCAACTGCACGTCTTCGGTGGCCATCAGCGCGGTGTACTGCTTGGTCAGCGAGGCGTCCGTATCGGACAGGATGCGCACGAAGTCTTCGGCGGTCAGCGATTCCAGTTCCACGCGGATCGGGAAACGGCCTTGCAGCTCGGGAATCAGATCCGACGGGCGGGCCAGGTGGAATGCGCCCGACGCGATGAACAGGATGTGGTCGGTGCGGACCATGCCGTAGCGCGTGTTGACGGTCGTGCCTTCAACCAGCGGCAGCAGGTCGCGCTGCACGCCCTGGCGCGATACGTCGGCGCCGCCCGATTCCTGGCGGGCCGCGATCTTGTCGATCTCGTCCAGGAAGACGATGCCGTTCTGCTCCACGTTGTTGATGGCCACGGTGCGCAGGTCTTCTTCGTTGACGCGCTTGGCGGCTTCTTCGTCGACGATCAGCTTGAAGGCTTCGCGCACCTTCATCTTCTTGGGTTTTTTCTTGTCACGGGCCATGCCGGCGAACATGCCGCGCAGCTGCTCGGCCATTTCTTCCATGCCGGGGGGCGTCATGACGTCCATCTGCGGCGCGGCCTGGGCCACTTCGATCTCGATTTCCAGATCGTCGATCTTGCCTTCGCGCAGTCGCTTTCTGAATGTCTGGCGGGCGCTGTTGTCTTCGCCGCGTTCCGGTTCGCCGGAGGCGCCGCGGGCGGGCGGGACCAGGGCGTCCAGGATGCGGTCTTCGGCGGCGTCTTCGGCCTGGGTGCGCACGCGGCGCATTTCCAGTTCACGCGTCTGCTTGATCGAGTACTCGGTCAGGTCGCGGATGATGGTGTCGACGTCGCGGCCCACATAGCCCACTTCCGTGAACTTGGTGGCTTCGATCTTGATGAAGGGCGCGTTGGCCAGCTTGGCCAGGCGGCGCGCGATCTCGGTTTTGCCCACGCCGGTGGGGCCGATCATCAGGATGTTCTTGGGGTGGATCTCGTGGCGCAGGGGCTCGGCGACCTGCTGGCGGCGCCAGCGGTTGCGCAAGGCGACGGCGACCGCGCGCTTGGCGCGATTCTGGCCGACGATGTATTTGTCGAGTTCGGAGACGATCTCTCCGGGCGTCATGTTGGATGCGGACATGAGGGCGAATCCTTGAAGCTAGAGCGGGCTGGGGAGGCGGCGGCGGCGCACCCGGTGCGCCGCGTGGCGGGCGTCAGTCGCCCAGCGTTTCGATGACGTGGTTCTGGTTGGTGTAGATGCAGAGGTCGCCGGCGATTTCCAGCGATTGCTTGACGACGGTCTCGGGCGACAGGTCGGTGTTGCGCAGCAACGCCAGGGCAGCCGATTGGGCGTAGGCGCCGCCGGAGCCGATGGCCGCCAGGCCGTGTTCGGGTTCCAGCACATCGCCGTTGCCGGTCAACACCAGCGTGTGCTCGGTGTCGGCGACGATCAGCATGGCTTCCAGCCGGCGCAGGACGCGGTCGGTGCGCCAGTCGCGGGTCAGTTCGACCGCGGCGCGCATCAGGTTGCCCTGGTGCTTTTCCAGCTTGGCTTCGAAACGTTCCTGCAACGTGAATGCGTCGGCGGTGGCGCCGGCGAAACCGGCCAGGATCTTGTCGTGGTACAGGCGGCGGATCTTGCGGGCCGTGCCCTTGACGACGATGTTGCCCAGGGTGACCTGGCCATCGCCGCCGAGCGCGACGCGGTTGCCGCGGCGCACACACACGATGGTGGTGGCGTGAAATTGTTCCATGCGTTCCTTCCTTTGAAAGGACTAGCTGGGGGCGGTTGACCGGAAATCAAGGCTGCGGGCGTGCATCCTCTGGGCCGGCAAAAAGGACAATAAAAAAGGCTATGCCGGAAACCAGCATAGCCTTTCAGGGCAGGGCGTGAAATACGGGACGGATTAGTCGCCGTACAGCTTTTGGCGCATTTCACGGCGTTCCTGCGCTTCCAGCGACAGGGTGGCCGTGGGGCGGGCCAACAGGCGGGGTACGCCGATCGGTTCGCCCGTTTCTTCACACCAGCCGTATTCGCCGCTGTCGATGCGGGCGATGGACTGTTGCACCTTTTTCAGCAGCTTGCGCTCGCGGTCGCGGGTGCGCAGCTCCAGGGCGTGTTCTTCCTCGATGGTGGCGCGGTCGGCGGGATCGGGCACGAACTGCGTTTCGCGCAGGTGCTCAGTCGTTTCGCCGGCGTTGGCCAGGATGTCCTGTTCGAGTTGTTTGAGCCGTTCCTTGAAGAAAGCCAGCTGGCGTTCGTTCATATAGTCGGACTCGGGCATGGCCAGCAATTCCTTCTCGCTGGGCAGATCAATCGCCGTATCGCTCGTCGACTTGCTTGATTTTTTGGTTGCTGCCTTGGTAGCCATGAAAACACTCCACTATGAATCGATCCTGGCGCGGGCGTCCTTTCCCAGTTCGTGTTGCTTGCTGCTTACGCTATTCGTACCTCACAGTACTGCCTTCGTCGCATCGCGTCACGTCGGGAAGGGGGATTACCCCGCCAGGCACTGCTCCAAGCCCCGGGTGAAAATCTCCTGGGGCAGCTTACGTCCGATGAACACCATCTTGGTGGACGGTTTTTCGGCCGCGGTCCACGGCTTGCCGGGTTCGGCGCCCATCATCATGTGCACACCCTGGAACAACATGCGGCGGTTGATGCCCTTCATGTACAGGATGCCCTTGTAACGCATCAGGTCGGGACCATAGACCTGCACCACGCCACCCAGGAATTCCTCAAGGCGCGCGGGATCGAACGGCTTGTTGGAACGGAACACGAACGCGCCGATTTCGTCGTCGTGCTGGTGGTGGTGATGATGGTGGGCATGATTGCAATGCGCCCCGCAGTCGCCGTCGTGATCATGGTCGTGATCGTGGGCATGGCCGTGATCGTGCCCGTGGTCATGCCCATGGTCGTGGGCGGCGTCGGGGTGTTCATCGGCCAGGAATTCCGGGTCGATGTCCAGAATGGAATTCAGGTTGAAGCCGCTGATGTCGATGATGGACTTCAGGTCGACTTCGCCGAAGTTGACCGGCGTGATCGGCGCGCGCGGGTTCATGTGAACCAGGCGATGGCGCAGCGCTTCGTAGTCGACTTCGTTGACCAGGTCGCGCTTGGAGATCAGGATGCGGTCGGCAAAACCAACCTGCTTCTGGGCTTCCGGTTGCGCGTCGAGCGTGGCCATGCCGTGCTTGGCGTCGACCACCGTCACCACCGCATCCAGGCGGTAGTACTCGGCGATGTCGTCATCCATGAAGAACGTCTGGCAAACGGGACCGGGGTTGGCCATGCCGGTTGTCTCGAGGATGACGCGTTCGAAATTCAGTTCGCCGGCTTCGCGCTTGGCGCGCAGCTCGGACAGGGTGCGCATGAGGTCGCCACGGACCGTGCAGCAGACGCAGCCATTGGACAGTTCGATGATTTCTTCATCGCTGTCTTGCACGAGCAGGTCGTTGTCGATGCTTTCCGGTCCGAATTCGTTTTCGATGACCGCAACGCGGCGGCCGTGGAATTCGGTCAGGATGCGTTTGAGCAGGGTGGTCTTGCCCGCACCGAGAAAGCCGGTGAGGATGGTGACGGGAACCATTTTGTCCAAACTGCGCGGGGTGTTCATGGCGAAGCTGCTAGCGTGAGGTCAAGGCTGAAGTCTAGGCATTCAACACATGGGCCTGGCAGGGGATTTTTCCCGTGCAGGATGATGTTTGCCACAGGCTGCGAAGGCCGCCAACAGCGGCCGGACGCAGGATTACAGCACAGTCGGGGGCAGGGGGCAAACCCCGGGTCAACCCAGGGGCCGAAGCCGTCCGGATCGCGGCTGTACGCCGTCAAGTATCGGGCGATATCACTATTTTGGGGCGGTTTGCCGGATTTCAAGGGCGGCGGCGGCCCTTGCCCGATGAGGGACAGAGGGCGGTGAGGCGTCCGTCCTGCCGCGGGCGGGGCGCGCCAGGCGGACGCCGTCCGCCGGATGGCGCCGATGCCTAGTGGTGATGGTGGTGATGGCCGGCGTCAGCGGGCTGCTTCTGCTGGCATTGGGGACACAACGCGCGGATCTCGGTTTCGTGGGTGGCCAGGGCGTAGCCCGTTTGGGCGACGCGTTCGGCCAACTGGCGGCTCATGGCCGGATCGGACACTTCCGCCACGGCGCCGCAACCCGTGCAGACCACCAGCAGGTCGTGGGGGGCGCCGCCGGCGTCATGACAGGCGCTCCAGGCGTTGACGGCGTCCAGCCGGTGGATCAGGCCTTCGTCCATCAGGAAGTCCAGCGCCCGGTACACCGTCGGAGGCGCGGCGCCCGGGTGGACTTCGCGCATGGCGTCCAGCAATTCGTAGGCTTTCAGGCTGCGGCCGTGACGCAGCAACAGTTCCAGCACCTTGCGGCGGATGGGCGTGAGGCGGCGTCCGCGCTGCTCGCACAGCGTCTCGGCGACGCTGAGCTGAGCGCCGACGGTGTCGCTGCGGGGGGATCGGGGCGGAGCGGGCATGGCGGGCTTTACCTGAATGAGGAACGCGCGCGACGCGCGCGAGATGCCTGGAAGGTAGCAGAAAACATGAATATGCGGGCGTCCAGGGCGGATTCAAGCCTTATTGGTTATGATATAACATAATAAAACCACGCAGCATCGCAATTCCACCGCCTTTCGAACACCGCTTTCCCATGTCTCACTTTTCGCTTCTGCCTACGCGGCCCGGCGCCGCACCCCGGCAAGGCGCCATCCCCCGTTCCGCCTTCCTCGTTTCCGCCTGGCGCCGCATGGCGGCGGCACTGGCGGCGGCCGCCGCCCTCTGGGCCCTGACCGGCTGGGCGCTGGACTGGTGGCCGCGATGAGCGTGGCGCCGGTGCACATCGAACTGGATGACGCGTCGTTCGGCTGGCATGGCCATCCGGCGTTGAAATCGGTGTCGGGCCAGTTTGCCGCCGGCGGCATGACGGCCGTGGTGGGCCCTAATGGGGCAGGCAAGTCGACGTTGATCAAGGGAATCATGGGCGTGCTGCGTCCCATGACGGGCAGCGTGCGCATCAGCGGCGCGGGCCGGTCCGAACTGGCCTGGCTGCCGCAGGCGGCTGAACTGGACCGGTCGTTCCCCGTGACGGTGCTGGACCTGGTGGCGATGGGGGCGTGGCGCCGAGTCGGCGGATGGCGCCGGTATGGCGGCGAAGAACTCGACCGGTGCATGGATGCGCTGGAGACGGTGGGGCTGGCGGATGCCGCCGGACGCGGCGTGGATACGCTCTCGGGCGGTCAGATGCAGCGCACGCTGTTTGCGCGGATGCTGATGCAGGATGCGCCGGTGCTGCTGCTGGATGAACCGTTCGCGGCCGTGGACAGCCATACCGCCGACGACTTGATGGCGTTGCTGTGCGGACTGCACGGCCAGGGCCGGACGGTGATCGCCGTCCTGCACGACCTGGACCTGGTGCGTGACCACTTCCCCGATTGCCTGCTGCTGTGCGGATCGGTCGTGGCCTGGGGCGCGACGCAAGACACCTTGAACGACGCGCATCTGAAGATGGCGCGGCAATGGCACACGAGGGCCTACGCATGAGTCTGGCGCAATGGGTGGTCTCGCCCTTTCTGGATTACGGCTTCATGCGGCGCGCGCTGGCGGGCGCCAGCGCCTTGTCGCTGGGCGCCGCGCCGTTGGGCGTATTCCTGGTGCTGCGGCGCATGAGCCTGATGGGCGACGCCATGTCGCACGCCATCCTGCCGGGCGTCGCGGCCGGCTTTCTGCTGTCGGGTTTGTCGTTGGGCGCGATGATGCTGGGCGGCATCGCCACCGGCCTGGCCGTGGCCCTCCTGGCGGGACTCGTGGCGCGATTGACGCCGTTGCGCGAGGATGCGAGTTTTGCGGCTTTCTATCTGATCTCGCTGGGGCTGGGTGTGCTGCTGGTGTCGTTGCGCGGCTCCAATATGGATCTGCTGCACGTGCTGTTCGGCACGGTGCTGGGCCTGGACGACGCGGCGCTGCTGCTGGTGACCATCACGGCCAGCGTGACCTTGCTGGTGCTGGCGGCGATCTACCGCCTGCTGGTGGCCGAATGCCTGGACCCCGGTTTCCTGCGCGCCAGCGGCGGCGGGGGCGGCTGGGTCCACATGGGCTTCCTGGTGCTGGTGGTCGTGAACCTGGTGGCGGGCTTTCAGGTGCTGGGCACCTTGATGGTGGTCGGGATCATGATGCTGCCCGCGGCCGCCGCCCGCTTCTGGGCGCGTTCAGCGGCCCGGCAGATTCCGCTGGCCGCGGCGTTTGGCGTGCTGGCGTCCGTCAGCGGGCTGCTGGTCTCGTACCACTACAACGTGCCGGCCTCGCCCTCGATCATCCTGGCCGCCGGCGCCTGTTACCTGTTTTCCATCGTTGGCGGCCCGCATGGCGGGTTGCTGCGGGCGCCGCGCGGCATGCGCCGGGCCTGAGTTCACTAGGAGATTCGCTATGCGTTCCATTCTGCCGGCGCGCCGCCGCGCCCTGTTGGCCGTTGCCGGACTGTGCCTGTCGGCCGTTTTCGGCGCGGCGCACGCCGCCGACCCCGTGAAGGCGGTCGCCAGCTTTTCCATCCTTGGGGACATCGTGCGCGAAGTGGGCGGCAACGACGTCAGCCTGACCACGCTGGTGGGCCCTGACGGCGATGCGCATGAATACGAACCCACTCCGGGCGACGCGAAGAAGCTGTCCGCCGCGCAGGTGCTATTCGTGAACGGCCTGGATTTCGAGACCTGGCTGCCCAAGCTGACGAAGGCCTCGGGCTTTGCGGGCAAGACCGTGGTGGCCTCGCAGGGCGTGACGCCGCGCAAGTTCGCCGGGCACGGCGATGCGGACAAGCACGACGATCACGGCCATGACGATGACCACGGACACGGCCACGACCACGGGCATGACCGCGCGGACGGTCACCATCATCACGGCGATGCCGACCCGCATGCCTGGCAGAACCTGGCCAATGGCGTGATCTATGCACGCAATGTGGCCGAGGGCCTGGCCGCCGCCGACCCGGCGCATGCCGACAACTACCGCCAGCGTGCAAACGCCTACATCGCCAAGCTGCAAGCGCTGGACGCCAATGTGAAGAAGACGTTTGCCGCCATTCCCGCCGAGCGCCGCAAGGTCGTGACCTCGCATGATGCCTTCGGCTATTTCGGCGACGCCTACGGCGTGGCGTTCATTTCGGCAATGGGTGTGTCAACGGACGCCGAGCCGTCGGCGGGTGAAGTCGCCGCCATCATCGAACAGGTCAAGCGCGAACGCGTGCCGGCCGTCTTCGTCGAGAACATCACCAGCCCCAAGCTGGTGCAGCAGATCGCGCGCGAGACCGGCGCCAAGGTGGGTGGTACGCTTTATTCCGATGCGCTGTCCAAGTCCGGACAGCCCGGCGCCACCTATCTGGAAATGTTTGAATGGAACGTACGTCAGCTTGCCGCGGCCTTGCAACCCTGAGCGCCGTGACGGCCATGCTGGCGGCGGGCGCCGCCAGCGCGCATCCGCACATGTGGATCGACGCTCGCGCCACCATCGATATCGACGCGCAGCACCGCATCACGGCAGTCCGCCAGGTCTGGTTGTTTGACGAGATGTTCGGCGCCTATGCCACGCAAGGCCTGAAGACGGGCAAGGACGGTTCCTTGCCCGCCGCAACCTTGAAGGGCATGGCCGATGACTGGATGAAGGCACTGGGCGAACCGATCTCGCACTATTTCACCCGGGTCACCGCGGACGGCAAGATGGCCGCGTTCGCAGCTCCGCGCGACGCGCGCGTCGATTGGAATGCGAAGACCAAACGGTTGACGCTGTCGTTCACGTTGCCGCTGGCCGCGCCCGTGGCGCCGGGCGCCGACGGCGCGCAAGTCGATATCTACGACCCCACGTATTTCGTCGCGTACGCCTTCGATGAAAAAGGTGCCGTGGCGCTGGGCGGCCCGGCCGCCGCGGCGTGCACGTCCGAATACCGCAAGCCCAAGGAACTGGATTGGAAGACCATGCAGCAACTGGCCGCGATCCCGGCCGACCCGGACGCGTTGCCCGACGAGCTTTTCGCCATCACCAAGGGGCTGACGCACCGTATCGAGGTGCGGTGCCCGTAGTGCGACGTCCGAGCGTCGCCGTGATCGCCGTGCTGCGGTTCGCGGTGGCTTTGGTGCTGCTGGGCGGCATGGGCGCGGCTGTCGCCCAGGGTGCACATCCCTTTGGCGTGCCGGAAAGCGGTTCGGGGTTGGCCGGGCCGGGATGGCTGGCCAGCTTCTTTGGGCAGGTGTCGGTCTGGCAAAGCCATTTCTACCGTCAGCTGACGGGCGCAGTGCGGGCCTGGCAGGCGGAAGGCGGCGCGGCCTGGGCGCTGATCGGCCTGTCTTTCGCCTATGGCGTGTTCCACGCCCTGGGGCCCGGGCATGGCAAGGCGGTGATCTCTTCCTATGTGCTGGCCAACCGGCAGACGGCGCGCAACGGCGCGCTGCTGGCGCTGGCTTCCGCGTTGATCCAGGCGCTGGTTGCGATTGCGGTGGTGGCGGTGCTGGCGTTGGTGTTCAACGCCACCGCAGCGACGATGAACCAGGCAACGCGTTGGCTGGAGCTGGCGTCCTATGCGCTTGTGACGCTGCTGGGCGCATGGTTGGTGTGGGTGAAGGCGATCCGGCCGTTGCTGTGGCGCCGGGCAGGCCAAGGAGTCGCGCCGGCGCCGGCCGTCGCTGCGACCATGCCTCCCGCACCTGCGCTGAAGGGCGCCGCCGCATTGCGGGCGATTGCCGTGCATGCGCCCACCGCGCCGGCGCCGGCGCATCACCATCACCACGATGACGACTGCGGTTGTGGCCATGCGCACGTGCCGGCGCCTGATCAGGTTGCGGGCCCGTTGAACTGGCGTCGTGCGGGATCGGCGGTATTGGCGGTGGGATTGCGGCCCTGCAGCGGCGCGCTGATCGTGCTGGTGTTCGCCTTGTCGCAAGGCTTCTTCCTGGCCGGCGTGGCGTCGGCCCTGGCGATGGGCTTGGGCACGGGCCTGACGGTTGCGGCGCTGGCTTGCCTGGCAGTGGCGGCTGGTAGCGCCGCAATGCGTATCGGCCACCGCTTGTCCGGTACGGGCGCGGCGCGCTTGCGCTACGGCGTGGAAGCGCTGGCGGCGTTGGCGGTGCTGTTGCTAGGCGTCATGCTGCTGGGCGGCATGGTGGCGGCAGGCGGCTAGGCCTTCAGGATTTGCGGCCGGCGCGCGGGTGCGCCTGGTCGTAGGCTTTGGCCAGATGCTGGAAATCCAGCCGGGTATAGACCTGGGTGGTAGAAATGTTGGCGTGGCCCAGCATTTCTTGCACGGCCCGCAGGTCCTGCGCCGATTGCAGCACGTGGCTGGCGAAACTGTGGCGCAGCACGTGCGGATGCACATGCGTGGGCAGGCCGGCGTCTTGCGCGATGCGCGCCAGTTGCAGCTGCACGACGCGGGGCGAAATACGTTTGCCGCGGGCGCCCAGGAACAGGGCCGCGGCGTCTTCCGGCTGGGGGGCGGGCGGCGCCAGTTGGGTCCGCACCTCGATCCACTTCTGCAGCGCCGCCACGGCGGCCTGCCCGACCGGCACCGAGCGGCGCTTGCCGCCCTTGCCCAGCACTTCGACTTCGGCTTCGTCCAGCTTCAGCCAGCCGCGGGATTCATAGTCGGCTGAGCGCGTGTAGCGCAGATCCAGCCCCACCAGTTCAGACAGCCGCAGGCCGCTGGAATACAGCAGTTCAAGCATGGCCTGGTCGCGCAGTGCGGCGGGCTCGTTCGCGACCTTGGCCGGTGCACGGTCCAGCAGCGCCTGCGTCTGTTCCACCGACAAGGCCTTGGGCAAGCCGCGCGGCGCCTTGGGGGCACGCACGCCGGCCACGGGGTTGCCGGCCAGTTCGATCGACGGCGCCCACCATTGATAGAAGCCGCGCCAGGCCGCCAGCGTGCGTGCCAGGCTGCGCGGGCCGCGGCCCTGGGCATGCAGGCGCGCGACGAACTGGCGGATGTGGCCGTTGGCGATCTTGTCCAGCGGCAGACGGGCCTTTTCGGCGAGTTCGCGCAGGAAGTGCAGTTCGCGTCGGTAGCCGTCGAGCGTGTGGGGAGAATAGCGGCGGTTGGTTTCCAGATGACGCAGCCAGGCGTCCATCGGATCGGGCAAGGCTTGCCCGCCCGCAGCAGGCGGCGGGGAGTCGGGCGGGGGCGCGTCGCGCGTAGTGGGATTCATGTCCGCCCGCCCTGGCGTTGTCTTACGCCTTCGGCGAGGCCGGATTCAGGCGATGCAGCGCCGCCGAAGCCAGTTGGCCGATGGATTCGAGGAATGCCGTGCCCATTTCCGGGGTGAAGCGCTCGGGGTCGTCGGAGCCCAACACCAGCAGGCCGACGGCGGCGCCGTCGGCTTCCAGGCGCAAGGGCACCAGTGCGAGCGACTTCGGCGTGCTGTCCAGCCAACCCGCGGCTTCGAACGCGGTATCGGTGCCGCAGTACGGCGTCTTCAGGCTGTCGGTGAACGTGCGCACGTCTTGCGAGACGGGTTCGCCGTAGCCGGTGGCGGGCAGCTCGGACAGATTCCACAGGCGCAGCGCCACGTGGTTCAGTTCGAACTGTTCAGCCAGCCCCAGGGCGATTTCGCCCGGTACGCGCTGGGCATCGTTTTCGGACAGCAGGCGGCTGCACCATTTGGCCACATGCGTGCCGATGCTTTCGTTGGCGGTGGCGTTGCGCACCAGCTCGTTCAAGCGCCATTCCAGTTCGCGATTGCGTTCGCGCAGCGTGAGGATCTGGCGTTCGCCCAGCGAAATCGCGCGCGAGCCGTGCGGATGAGGCACCTGCATGGTGGCGAAGACGTCAGCGTGCTCGTCGAAGAAGCCGGGGTGTTCTTGAAGGAAAGCGGCGATGTCCTGGGCGGTGAATGCGGTATCAGTCATAGGGTCAGCGGTTCAGCGCCATGGAGAAGACGAGCTTGTCGATGTCGACCTGCCCCGTGAAGACGGACTCGGCCGGGCCGGTCATGCGCAGCTGTTCGCCGTTCCAGGCAATAGTGAGCACGCCCCCGCGCGTTTGCACGCGCACGGGCGATTCCAGCAGGCCGCGGCGGATGCCGGCCGCGACGGCCGCGCAGGCGCCGGTGCCGCAGGCGAGGGTTTCGCCCGCCCCGCGTTCAAACACGCGCAGGCGGATGTTGTGGCGGTCCACCACTTGCATGAAGCCCGCGTTGACCCGGCGCGCAAAGCGCGGATGGGTTTCGATCAGCGGGCCCTGCACGGCGACGGGCGCGGTGTCGACGTTGTCGACCACTTGCACGGCATGGGGGTTGGAAATGGCCACGGCCGACAGCAGCACCTTGGCCGGCACACCGGCGGGCGCGTCCAGTTCCAGTTCCCACAGTGTGTCTTCGCCTTGGCGTTGCGAGGCCAGGCCGGCGGTGTCAAACGGCAGCGCGGCGGGATCGAAACGGGTGCTGCCCATTTCAACCGTGACCTGTTCGTCGTCGCCTTCGTCCAGGACGAGGATGCCGGTGGCGATTTCGGCGCGCAGCGGATTGCGGTCGGACAGGCCTTGCTCGTGCACGAAGCGTACGAAGCAGCGGGCGCCATTGCCGCAATGTTCGACTTCGCTGCCGTCGGAATTGAAAATGCGATAGCGGAAATCGGCGTCCGGCCGGGTGGCGGGTTCGACCAGAAGGATCTGGTCGGCGCCGATGCCGAAGTGCCGGTCGCCCAGGGCGCGCGCCCGTTCGGGCGTCATGTCGATGGTCTGGCGGACCCCGTCGAGCACGACGAAATCGTTGCCCGCGCCATGCATTTTGGTGAAGTTCCAGTTCATTCCTGGATTATCGCCCATTATTGGGGTGCGGGCAGCGCGTGGCGGGTCCTCAATAGACTTTCGGTTCGCCCGGGGGGCGGGTCTTGAAGCGCCGGTGCACCCAGTAGTACTGGCTGGGGCAGCGGCGCACCCAAGATTCCAGCTCGCGGTTCAGGCGGGCGGTGGCGGCTTCCAGCGAGTCTTCGCCCGGGAAGTCCTCCAGCGCCGGCAGCACGTCGACGTGGTAGCGGCCGGTCTGCGGGTTCCAGAAACCCACCACCGGCAGCACGGCCGCGTTCCACTTCTGGGCCAGCTGGGCGGTGGCCAGCAGCGTGGCAGCGGGAACGCCAAAAAAGGGCACGAACACCGAGCCCTGGCGGCCGAAATCCATGTCGGGCAGGTAATAGACCGGGCGCGGGGCGCGCAGGTGGCGGATCAGGTCGCGCACGCCGTCCTTGCGGCTGACCAGGAAGACCTCGTTGAAGCGGGCGCGCCCGGCGGCCACGACCGCGTCGATGTGCGGGTCGCTCTGCGGGGTGTACATGGTGGCCGCGCTGGGCACTTCCATGGTCAGGCGCGTGGCGGCCGCGTCCAGCGCGATGAAGTGGGGCGCCAGCAGGATCACGGCACGGCCTTGGGCCGTCAGTTCGTTGATGCGGTCGGCGCCCGTTTGCGTGACCAGGTCCTTGACGGCCTCGGGCGTGCCGTACCAGAGCACGCCGCGGTCCACGATGGATTGCGCCAGCGCCCGGAAGTGATCAGCAACCCATTGTTCGCGCACGGACGCGGGCTGGTCAGGAAAGCACAGTTCCAGATTGCGGCGCACGATGTGGGCGCGGGACCGGGCCAGGCGGGGGGCCAGCCAACCCAGGACAGCGCCGATGCGCTGGCGCGTCGACGGCTTGATGCGGCCGAACCATTTCAGCAGGGTGACCAGCGTGCGCGTTTTCGATTCGTTCATGGGGTAGTGGGGGTAAGACCGGGCTACTTGGGACGGCGGGGCTTTCAGGGAGCGGCCGGGGGCGCCGTGCCAGCATCTGGCGCTGCCGGGGCGCCGCGCGGGGTCTTGTAGCGGTTGTAGCTCCAGAGGTATTGCTGGGGGCAGCGGCGGATCAGCGTTTCCATCGCGGCGTTGATCAAGGCGGCTTGTGCCTGCGGGTCGGCAGGCAGCGGCTCCGGCACGCGCACATAGTGGATGCGCCAGCCCCGGCCATGGGGCAGGCGTTCGCCCGCAGTCAGGATGATCGGCACATTGGTTTGCGTGGCCAGTTTGCTGGGCAGCGTCATCGTGTAGGCCAGACGGCCGAAAAACGGGACCCACACGCCGTCGCCCACGCTGGGCGCCTGGTCGGGCAGCATGCCGACGGATTCGCCGCGGCGCAGGGCGCGTACGAACTCGCGCACGCCTTGCATGGTGGCAGGCACCGCGTTGACGTCCGAGCTGTTGCGCGCCGTTTCCAGCAGCGGGGCCAGGATGTCCTTGCGCGGGGGGCGGAACATCACCGTCATCGGCATCTGGCGCGCCAGGTAGCGGGCGGTGATTTCAAAGCAGCCCAGGTGGGGCGTCAGGAACAGGATGCCGCGGTTTTCGGCGCGGGCGGCCGTGACGATGTCGTTGTCGTCAGACACCACCTGCGCCAGGCTTTGCTCATTCTTGAACCAGACCCGGGGGTTCTCCAGGATCATGGCGCCGGTCTCTGCCGCGGCCTGGCGGGCGAACGCCGCACCAGGGTAACCGGCCTGGGCCGCGTTGGCCTGGAGCCGGCGGCGGTACTTGCCGGGCCAGGCGTAGACTGCAAGCCCCGCCAGGCGCCCGATGGCGTGCGCGACGGGTAGCGGCAAGGCGGCGAAGAGTCTGAACAGGGCAAGCAGCATTCGGTAAATGGAGAAGGACGGGTACGGCCATGCCGGGGGATGCCGGGCTTGCGGGAATATGTTTACACCCCGGCCGTAAGCATAAGAACGGCATTTTCGCTTAAAATGGGCTCAGTCGCCGAGTTAACCGACAACTTGCGGGGCGACGGCAAGGGTGCGGCGCCATGCGCGGCCTTTGCTGAATCCGCTAAAGCGTCGCGCCCAGATTAGCGTATGCCATGCAGTCCGGGGTGCAACGCGCCTCGTGAACCTATGCGCCGGCCAAGCCGGACACTAAGGACGCATCTGTGGCCAATAACGATTTTCTCTTCACCTCCGAATCCGTCTCTGAAGGGCATCCCGACAAGGTTGCCGACCAGATTTCCGATTCCATCCTGGACGCCATCTTCACGCAGGACCCCAACGCGCGTGTCGCAGCCGAAACGCTGTGCAACACGGGCCTGGTTGTCCTGGCCGGTGAAATCACCACCACCGCCAACGTCGACTACATCCAGGTCGCGCGGGACACCATCCGCCGCATCGGGTACGACAACACCGAATACGGGATCGACTACAAGGGCTGCGCCGTGCTGGTTGCTTACGACAAGCAATCGCCCGACATCGCCCAAGGCGTGGACCGCAGCTCGGAAGACTATCTGAACCAGGGCGCGGGCGACCAAGGCCTGATGTTCGGCTACGCGTGCGATGAAACGCCCGACCTGATGCCGGCTCCGATCTGGTACGCGCACCGCCTGGTGCAGCGCCAGAGCGAGCTGCGCAAGGATGGCCGCCTGCCGTGGCTGCGTCCGGACGCCAAGTCGCAAGTGACGTTCCGCTATGTCGACGGCCGCCCGGCCGAAGTCGATACCGTGGTGCTCTCGACCCAGCACGCCCCGGAAGTCACGCAAGAGACCATCCGCGAAGCCGTCATTGAAGACATCATCAAGCCGAGCTTCCCCGAAGGCCTGATCACCCCGAATACGAAGTTCCTGGTCAACCCGACCGGCCGCTTCGTCATCGGTGGCCCGCAAGGCGATTGCGGCCTGACCGGCCGCAAGATCATCGTCGACACCTACGGCGGCGCATGCCCGCACGGCGGCGGCGCGTTCTCGGGCAAGGATCCGTCCAAGGTCGACCGTTCGGCCGCCTACGCCGCGCGCTACGTGGCCAAGAACATCGTGGCCGCCGGCCTGGCGCGCCAGTGCCAGGTGCAGGTCAGCTACGCCATCGGCGTGGCTGAGCCGATCAACATCACCGTCTACACCGAAGGCACCGGCGTCATCCCCGACCACGAGATCGCCAAGCTGGTTCGCGAGCACTTCGACCTGCGTCCGAAGGGCATCGTGAACATGCTGGACCTGCTGCGTCCGATCTACGCGAAGACCGCCGCCTATGGCCACTTCGGCCGTTCGGAACCGGAATTCTCGTGGGAAGCCACGGACAAGGTCCAGGACCTGAAGAAAGCGCTGTAAGCCGCTTCTTCAAAGAAAAAGCCCCTGCGGAAGGTTCGCAGGGGCTTTTTTTCGTCTTGCACCCCGCCCGGGCTAGGCTGGGTGGGACGGTTTTCGCGTGACGCGCCTACAGTCCCCAGGCCGACAGGTCCGGCACGCGCGGCGCAGGCAACAGCACGGGTTCCAGCGCGGCGGCGCAGTCCAGCAGGGCGGCGTCGCAACCGGCGGGGGCCAGCAGCTGGACGGCGATGGGCATGCCTTCGTTGTCGAAGCCCGCCGGCAGCGAGATCGCGGCCGCGCCCAGGAAGTTGGCGGGGCGCAGCAGCTTGCCCAGTCCGACGTGGCGGACGTCTTCGGCGTCCAGCGCTTGCGCGGCTTGGTCGCAGGCGGGCATCAGCAGGGCGTCGACGCCCTGCATGGCGCTGGCGAACGCGGCCATGTCGGCTTGGCGGCGGCGCAGTGCGGCGTCGTAGTCGGCCTGCGATATCCGGCCGCCTGCCGCGATGCGCGTACGCACGATGTCCCATAAGGGGGCTGCGGGGTTCTCGGCCAGCGCGCCGTAGTAGCGATAGGCCTCGTAGGCCAGCACTACCGAATTGTCGTCCGCCATGCGCGCAAACGACAGCGAGGCGGGCGGGTGCCAGGCGGTGGGGGTGAGGCCGGCTTGCTCCAGGCGCGCTTGCGCCTGATGCCAGACCTGCAGCCCGGCTTCAGTCAGCGGCGCGGGCCAGGCCTGGGGGGCCAACACGGCGACTGCGCCCGGCCGGCGCGGGGCAGGGTGGCGCAGCGCGGTGAAGCAGGCGGCGGGCAATGCCAGGGTCGTGGCGTCATCCACATCAGGGCCGGCCAGCAATTGGGTCAGCAGACGAGCGTCCGCCACGTTGCGGGCCAAGGGGCCCAGCACGTCCAGCGTGTCTGACAGGGGCAGGCAGCCTGCCCGGCTGATCACACCGGTCGACGGCTTGTAGCCCACCACGCCGTTCAACGCCGCCGGGGCGCGCACGGAGCCGCCCGTATCGCCGCCCAGCGCGATCGGCGCCAGCCCGGCCGCCACCGCCACGCCCGACCCGCTCGATGACCCGCCTGGCGCACGCGCGACACGGGCGTCCCACGGATTGCGCGCCGTGCCCTGGGTCGGGTTCTGGCCCGACAGCCCGAACGCGAATTCGGTCATGCGCGTCTTGCCCAGGATCACCATGCCTTGCGCGGCCAGCGCGCGAACGGCGGCCGAGGTCTCTCCGCTGATGACGCCGCGCCGGGTCTGCGAGCCGCCGGTGGCCGGCGTGCCTTGCCACTGGATGCTGTCCTTCACCGCCACCGGCACGCCGTGCAGCGGGCCCATGAGGATGCCGGCGTCTTGCAGGCGGTCCGCCGCGTCGGCCTGCGCCAGGGCGCGTTCGGCCGTGACTTCGCTATAGGCCGCAAGCGCCGGAGCGCGTTCGATGCGGTCCAGGAAGTGCGTGGTGACCTGGCGCGAACTCAGCTCGCGTTGGCGGATGGCGCGGGCAAGTTCGCGGGCGTCTCGGAAATGCAGGTCGGTGTGGTCTTGTTCTGGCATGGGTCTCATGGAAAAAGAAAAAGCTTTCCGGCCCTTGCGGAGCCGGAAAGCGTTTACACGGGTGCCTGGCCGCTACTTCAGCGTCTGGCCCTTGGTTTCGGGCATGCGGATGAAGGTGATCAGCGTGATCACGGCGCCTGCCAGCACGTAGTAGAAGAACCAGCGCTCCATGCCCTTGCTTTGCAGCCAGGTCAGCAGGTAGGGCGTGGTGCCGCCCAGCAGCGCGACAACCAGGTTGTAGGGCGTGCCGATGCCGACCGCGCGCACGCTGGTGGGGAACTGCTCGGACATGATGGCCGGAGCGATCGCCGTGTACATGGCATACAGCACCAGGCCGAACAGCTCCACTGCCAGAATCGAACCGAAGGACGGGCCCAGCGTCGTCATCAACGGGTAGAAGAACACCAGGTAGCCGGTGGCGAAGAAGATCAGCTGCGGCTTGCGGCCGATGCGGTCGGACAAGATGCCGAACAGCGGCTGCACCAGCATGAACACGATCAGTGCGACGGTGTTGGCGGCGAACGCGGTCTTGGGGTCGGCACCCACCTGGCGGATGGCGTAGGTGGGGACGTAGGCCACGAAGATGTAGAACGCGAAGGTCGTCAGGACGGAAAAGCCCACGATGCGCAGCACTTCGCGCGGGTGGTCACGCAGCAGCGTGCGTAACGGCTGCTTTTCGACGCCGGCCTTCTTGGCGTGCGAAAAGGCTTCGGTTTCCGGAATGGCGCGGCGTATCCACATGCCGGCCAGGCCGCCCAGGGCGCCCAGCAGGAAGGGAATGCGCCAGCCCCACGACGCCATGTCGGCCTTGGTCAACGTCGAGGTCAGGATCCAGCCCACGGCGGAGGCGGCCAGGATGCCGACGGCGGCGCTGAAAAAGACGAAGCTGGAATAGAAGCCGCGCTTTTCCGGCGGGGCCATTTCCGCCAGGAAGGTCGTGGCCGAGGCATACTCTCCGCCCAGCGACAAGCCTTGCAAGAGGCGGGCGCCGGTCAGCAGCAGCGGGGCGGCAATGCCGATCGTGGCGTAAGTGGGGGTGATGGCGATGATGAGCGAGCCGCCCGCCATCATCAGGATCGTCAGGCCGAGCGCGGCTTTGCGGCCGTAGCGGTCGGAGAAAATGCCCAGGACCCAGCCGCCCACCGGACGCATGAAGAAGCCCACGGCGAAGATGCCGAAGGTGGCCAGGAGTGCGGTGGTTTCATTTCCAGGCGGGAAGAACTGGCTGGAGAAGAAGATGGCGAAGGAGGCGTAGATGGTCCAATCGAACCATTCGACTGCATTGCCTACACTACCGGCCAGGATGGTGCGGGCGCGGGATACGGGCGCTGCGCTGGCTGATGCGGCGCTTGCTCCTTGCTTGCTGCGCAAGGTCGCGGATGGGCTGCTCATGACGTCCTCAAAATAAGAATTTATTTTTGGTCAAAAAGACCGTTTAATTTTGTGTTTTTATCAATGCGCGAACGTTAGATTAATGAATATGGTCACGTCAAGTAAGGGTAAGCCCCTAATGCCAGCGCTCGATGACACCGATCTGGCCTGCCTGATTGCCTTGCAGTCGGATCCCCGCGCGTCCTGGCGCGAACTGGGCGCGGCCACCGGCATCGCCGAGCGGACCGTCGCGCGCCGCATCCGCCGCCTGATGGACGCCGACGCGCTGCGGGTTATCGCCGAGCCCGACCCGCTGGCCATGGGCCAGGGGGTGGTGCTGCACGCCTGGGTGCGCTGCCGGTCGGGCCGCGTGCCGGACGTGGCCGATCAGCTGGCGCGGCTGGACATCAGCCAGTTGGTGGTCACCCTGGCCGGTACCGCGGACCTGATGGCCGAACTGACGCTGGCGGATGCGGCCGACATGCCGGATGTGGTCACGCGCGTGCTGCCCTCCATCGACGGCGTCGAGCACGTGGAGGCGCGGCTGGTGCTGCGGCCGTTCCGCCGCGCCGGGCAATGGCGCATCCAGGCTCAGCCGGACGCTGCCCCGGAAGCGCCGCACGCACAGCCGCCGGCGGCGCTGACGGAACCCGAACAACGCATGGTCGCCCATCTGATGCGCGACGGGCGGGCAAGCCTGGCCGAACTGGCCGAGCACGCCAGCGTCAGCGAACCCACGGCGCAGCGTCTGCTGCAGCATCTGGTCGAGCGGCGCGCGCTGAGCTTCCGCGTGGAAGTGGAGCCGGCCTTGGTGGGGTTTCCGGTAGAGGCCGTGATTTCGGTGCAGGTGCGCCCACAAGCGGTGGACGCGTTGGCCGCGCATCTGGCCCTGGATCCGAATACGCGCTGCCTGTTCGGCACCAGCGGCGCGTCGCAGCTGTTCTGGCACGTGCTGTGCCGCGACAGCCTGCATCTGTGGGACGTCGTGACGCGCCGGCTGGGGGAACTGGACGGCGTGCTCAACAGTGAAGTGGGCGTGGTGATGCGCGCACACAAGCGCTGCGGCATCGTGCGCGCCGGCGCGCGGCTGGAGGCGGACGCCGAATAACGTCCGCCGGCCAGGGGTGCGCGGCCCCGGGGGGGCTGCCCGCGCCGCTACGCGCCCAGGTAGGCGCGGGCCAGTGCCCCGTCCTCCGCGATCTCCGCGGCCGTGCCTTGCGCGGCGACGCGGCCCGACTCCAGCACATAGGCGCGGTCTGCCAGCGACAGCGCCAGCGCGGCCATCTGATCCACCAGCAGGATCGTCATGGACTCCGAACGCAGACGGTCCAATGCATCGAACAATTCGTCGATGATCTTGGGCGCCAGGCCCAGCGACGGTTCGTCCAGCAGCAGGATGACGGGCTTGGACATCAGGCCGCGCGCAATCGCCAGCATCTGCTGTTCGCCGCCCGACAAGAGGCCGGCGCGTTGATGCAGGCGTTCGCGCAGGCGCGGGAAGCGCGTCAGCATCTCTTCGACGCGCGCCTCGCGGTCTTGCGGGTGAAGGAAGGCGCCCAGCCGGATGTTGTCCAGCACGCTCAGGCCTGGAAAGACCTGGCGGCCTTCGGGCACCAGCACCAGGCCGCGTGCCACGATGCGGTCGGCCGCCAGGCCGTTGAGCTCTTGCCCTTGCAGATGCATGCCGCCTTGCGCCGGCCGGTGCAGTCCGGCCAACGTACGCATCAACGTCGATTTGCCCGCGCCGTTGGCGCCCAGCAGGGCCACCATCTCGCCCTGCCGCACTTGCAGGTCAATGCCGTGCAGCACGGGGTTGGCGCCGTAGCCGGTGACCAGATTGCCCACGCCCAGGACTTCCGGCGCGATGGGGGCGCCTGCGGGGCGTTGCCGCGCGGCGGGCGCGCGACGGGCGGCTTCGTCGCCCAGATAGGCTTGGCGCACGGCGGGCGATTGCTGGATCTGGGCAGGGTTGCCCTGCGCCAGTTCGCGGCCGGCGTCGATGGCGACGATGTGGTCGGACACCCCCATCACCAGCGCCATGTCGTGTTCGACGAGCAGCACGCCCGCGCCGGCCTCGGCGATGCGCCGCAGCAGGCCGGCCAACCGCGTCTTGTCTTCGCGTGACAGGCCCGCAGCGGGTTCGTCCATCAGCAGGATGTCGGCATCGGTGGCGAGCGCGCGGGCGATCTCCACCAGGCGCCGGTCAACGTGCGGCAGGTCGGCGGCGGGCACGTCCAACGCGCCCTCGTAGCCGCAAAACGCCAGCAGGGCGCGTGCCCGTTCGCGCACGTCGGGCGCCAGATATCGGCGCGACGCCAGCAGCCCGCCCAGCCGCCCGCGCACCATGCCTAGCGCCACGTTGTCTTCCACGCTCAGCGTGTCGAACAGTTGCGAGGTCTGGTAGGTGCGGCCGATGCCGCTGCGCGCCACGCGGTAGGCGGGCATAGCGGTGAGCGGCGCGTCGCCCAGCGCGACCGCGCCGCTGGTGGGCTGGTAGTAGCCGCTAAGCATGTTGATGACCGTGGACTTGCCCGCGCCGTTCGGCCCGATCAGCGCCGTGACGGCGGCCGGCGGCACGGTGAACGACACCGACTGCACGGCGCGCACGCCGCCGAACGTCATGGTCAACGCGTCCGCGCGCAGCACACGCCGGGGGCGGCCACCGGCAGGCATGGCGCCGCCCTGGCGGGGCGTCAGCGCGTGGCCCGCCGCATGGCGGCGCCAGCGCGACACCAACCCGGCCACGCCGTCCGGCGCAGCCCATAGCACCACCAGCAGGAAGACGCCGAAGAACAGCAGGCGGTATTCCTCCAGGCTGGACAGCATTTCCGGCAGCAAGCCGACGACGACCGCGCCCAGCAAGGGTCCGGCGAGCGATCCCGCGCCGCCCAGCGTCACCGCCAGCACGAACAGAATGGACTGCATGAAATTGAAATTGTGCGGCGTGATCATGCCGGCTTGCGGCGCATAGAGTCCGCCCGCCAGGCCTACCACCGCCGCCGACACCATGAAGGCCACGGCCTTGACCGCCAGCGGATTGATGCCGATGGATTCACTGGCTGTTTCACTGTCCTTGACCGCGCGCATCGCCGCACCCCAGGTACCGCGCGACAGCAGCGCGTAGGCCGCCAGCGCCACGAACACCGCCAAGATGGCCAGCATGGCCACGCCGCGGTCCCCGCCGATGCCGGCAACGGACGGCTGCACGATTCCCATCAGCCCGTTCTGGCCGCCAGTAACGTCGCCGCCTTCGATGAGCGCGTGCTCGACGATGAAACCGAAGGCGATGGTGATCATCGCCAGGTAGGGGCCCTTCACGCGCAGCGCGGGCAGCGCCAGCAGCAGCCCGAACGCGCCGGCCACAAGTGCCGCCGCCGGCCAGGCCAGCCAGAAGCTCCAGCCGGCCTGGCCGGTCAGGATGGCCACGGTATACGCGCCGATGGCGTAGAAGCCCGCATGGCCGAACGACATCTGCCCGGTCAGCCCCAGCAGCACGTTCAGCCCGATGCCGGCGAGCGCCAGCAGCGCCACGTTGCCCAGCACGAACACGTAATAGCCGTTGACGGTGGCCGCCAGGGCCAGGCCGGCCACGGCCAGCAGGGCGTAGAGCGCCAGCGGCAGCCAGCAGGATGCAAGTCGTTTATTCATCAGACCTTCCTGACATCGGCGCGTCCGAACAGTCCATTGGGACGCACGGCCAACATGAGGATCACCAGCGTGAAGCTGATGATCTGGGTGTATCCGGAGCCCAGGGCCACGGTGATCAGCGCTTCGACCACACCGAACAGCAGTCCGGCGATCATCACGCCCCAGGCGCTGGTGATGCCGCCCAGAATCGCGACGACAAAGGCTTTCAGGCCGAAGAGCGTGCCCATGTCGGCCTGCACGTTGAACAGCGGCGCGACCAGGGCGCCCGCCACGCCGGCGAACAGCGTGGACACGGCGAAGGCGGCCATGATGGCGCGGCGCACCGGGATGCCCATCAGCCGCGCGGCGCCGGGGTTCTGCACCACCGCGAGCAGCGCCACGCCCCAGCGAGTGCGGCGCGACAAGGTGTGCAGCGCCGCCGCCAGCACCAGGCCGACCAGCGGGATCAGCAGCTGCAGCGGATAGATGCCCATGCCCAGCCCGCCGATCTCCAGCGGCGCTTGCGCCAGCGGCGACGGCAGGCTGCGCGGCTCTTTGCCGAAGGTGAACATCACGACGTTGTCCAGCACGATGCCGAGCGCCACCGTGGACATCAACCAGGCGTTGGAGCCCCGGCTGGCGAACGGCCGCACGGCCAGCCGTTCGACCGCGAGACCATACAGCGCACACAGCGCGAAGGCCGCCAGCAAGGCAGGCGCCAGCGGCCAGCCCAGCGTCTGCGCGAACGTATAGGTCAGCACGGCGCCCAGCATCATGGAACTGCCCTGGGCGAAGTTCACCGTGCCCGACACGGCGTAGGTCAGGTAAAAGCCCAGGGCCATCAGTCCGTACATGCTTCCCAGACCCAGGCCGCTGACGATGGCGGACATCAACAACATGCGCGTCTCCCGCGTGAACGTGCCGGTTACTGGGCGCCCTTGACGGGCAGGATGCGGTTGTCGATGAACTGCGTCCACACGTAGTCGTTCTCGCGCAGCGCGTCGTGCGAGGCCGGCGTGAAGGGCTGTTCATAGGTCTTGATCAGGCCGTCGTACTTGCCGATCTTGTAGAAGCCCTGGCGCACCGCGTCGCCATCGGTCGAACCGGCTGCTGCGATGGCCAGCGCAGCCAGCTGCATGCCGTCATACGCGTTGGCCACACCCACGGCAGGCGTGATGTCCTGCGGGCCCTTGATGTCGGAATACTTGGCCTTCAGCGCCTGCATCACCTTGTCGCCCACCGGCCCTTGCTTGCCGAAGAAACTGTAGGTCTGCACGAAATGCACGTTCTTGGCATTGGGGCCGGCCAGCTCGGTGAAGCGGCCGCCCGCGGGACCCCAGTGCGACACGATCGGCACTTTCCAGCCCATGCGGTCCAGCGATTTCACGACCTGCGCCGACGGGCCGACGTTGCCCACCAGGAACAGTGTGTCCGCGCCCTCGGCCTTCAGGCGGCTCAACTGGGGCACCACGTCCAGATCGTTGGGCTGGAATTTTTCGACGCCGGCGGGCGTGACCTTGGCCGCAGCCAACGCCGCGTTCAAGCCTTTCTCGTTGGATTCGCCCCAGGGGTTGTTCACCAGGATCATGCCCGGCTTGGCGCTCTGGAACGTCTTTTGCGCGTACTGGACCATCGCGCTGTCCACGATCTCGTCCATGGCCGACACGCGGAACACGAAGTTCGGGTTGCCCTTGTTCTGCGTGATCGCCGTGCCGGCGGCCCACGGCCCCATGAAGGGGACCTTCTCCTGGTTCACGATGGGCACGATCGCCATGGAGACCGGCGTGTCCAGGCCGCCGAACAGCACGGCGACCTTTTCCTTGAAGATCAGTTCGCGCGCGGCCGCCATGCCCTTGGCGGGATTGCCTTCGTCGTCGCGCCGCACCAGCACGATCTGGCGGCCGCCCAGGAGGCCGCCCTTCGCATTGATCTCGTCGATGGCGATCGTCATGCCGCGCGTCAGGGCTTCACCTGCGCGCGCCGACTCGCCGGACAGTGCCGTGATCAGGCCGATCTTGATGGGGTCGGCGGCAAGCGCCGGTTGCAGGGCGAGGCCGGCCGTGAAGAGGGCGGCGGCGGTGGCGCGAAGCAGAAAGGAACGGCGGGTCGGGACCATCGGGCACTCCTGGAAAAGTGGAACGGATCTTGCATGGGGTTAAGTGCTGCTTTGCTTCCCTATGCAAGATCCATGCCATCTGGTCCAAGTCGGTCGCCGGGGGCGGCGATCACCCCGCTACGAGAGGGATGCAGCGTCTTTGGCCGTGGTTTGTCCGCATCAGATTCAAATTTTGTGTCCAAAGTCTCACGGATTTTGTTAACAATCATGCATCAGGATTTGCACCAAAATGAATCCAACCTTGCTTTCAAGCACTAATCCGGGGCGCGGCGACGCGTCCGCGTGGACGCCCGCGCCGCTGGCCTGCCATGGCCGCTTCGCCTACCAGCCGATCACCGGGCGGGGAGACTACGCGTGGCCGAACGGGGCGCGGCTGGCCGTGTACCTGGGCTTCAACATCGAGCATTTCGCGTTCGGGGAAGGGCTGGGCGCAGAACTGGGACCGGCCTCGCCGCATCCCGACGTGCTCAACTACGCGTGGCGCGAATACGGCAACCGGGTGGGCGCGTGGCGTTGCCTGGAGCTGTTCGAGGAATTGCGCCTGCCCGCCGGCGTGCTGCTCAACACCGCGCTGTATGAGCATTGCCCCGAACTGATCGACGCCTTCCTGGCGCGCGGCGATGAACTGATCGGGCACGGCTACAGCAATGCGCACCGGCAGGGCGGCCTGCCCGAAGCCGAAGAAGGCGCGCTGCTGGCGCATTGCCGCGACCGCATCCGCCAGCACGCGGGCCACGCGCCGGCGGGCTGGCTGTCGCCGTGGATTTCGGAAAGCCGCGCCACGCCCGACCTGCTGGCCGAAGCGGGCTACCGCTATACGCTGAACTGGTGCCATGACGATCAACCCATGCGCATGCGGACCCGCGCGGGTGACCTGTGGGCGATTCCGTATCCGCAGGAGCTCAACGACATCCCGATGATCATGGGCCGCAAGATGGATGCGCGCGACTTTGCCGATATGATTCTTGACCAGTTCGAGGAAATGCGTACACAGGCCGCACGCCAGCCGCTGGTGATGGGCATCGCGCTGCATCCGTATATCGTCGGGCAGCCGTACCGGCTGCGGCACCTGCGCCGAGCGCTGGCGCCGCTGGCCGCGGCCCGCGACCGGGGCGAGATCTGGTTCACCACGCCCGGCGAAATCTGCCGCCATGTGGACAGCCTGCCGTCCGGCGCGCGCTGAGCTTCCTACGTTCCGATCCCTTCTTTCGTCTGCCCATTCGAGTCCCGCAATGCCTACCCGTCCAACAGCCAAACCCCGCGCCAAGCCCGCCGCCCGCAGCAGGATCGCCGTCGAGCCCGGCGCGACGGATGCCGCCGGCAGTACCGAGGCGGTCCCGGACAGCGACATGGAGCGCCGCATCTGCGAAGCGGTGTATGAAAGCGTGATGAGCCAGCGGCTCACGCCCGGCACCAAACTGCCCGAGGCCGCCATCTGCGAGCTGTTCGGCGTGTCGCGCTCGGTGGCGCGCAAGGCCTTGCAGCGGCTGGCGCACGAACACGTGGTGGACCTGCATCACAACCGCGGCGCGGTGGTCGCCGAACCCACACCCGAAGACACGCGCCAGATCTTCCAGGCGCGCCGCGCGCTGGAGGCGGCGCTGCTGCCCTTGGCCGTGGCCCGCGCCACCAAGGCCGACTACGCGTCGCTGCGCAAGCAGCTGCGCGACGAACACGCCCTGCTGCATCGGGCCGGCCAGCCCGCGTGGGCGCGCCAGGCCAGCGCGTTTCACGTGCGGCTAGGCGAACTGTCGGGCAACGCCATCCTGCACGGGTACCTGGCGGAACTGGTGTCGCGGTGCTCGCTCATCGTGGCGCTGTACGAACCGCCCGGCAACGCCGCCTGCGAACACGGCGAGCACGTGCTGATCGTCGACCTGATGGAACGCGGCGACGTGGCCGAGGCCGTGAAGATCAATGACAACCACCTGGCGGACCTGGAGCGGCGCATCAGCCTGGAGCGCCCGCAGCCCGCCCAAACCCTTGCCCAGATGCTGGGACTGGCCTGACATGGAAATCGATTTCGACGCAATCACCGAATACCAGCGCTACAAGCTGATGGCCAGCCTGATCGTGCCCCGGCCGATCGCGCTGATCACCACCCTGTCCGAGACCGGCGTGGTCAACGCGGCGCCCTTCAGCATGTTCAACATGCTGGGCGAGGACCCTCCCATCGTCATGGTCAGCATCAACCGCCTGGAAGACGGCGGCTTGAAGGACACGGCGCGCAACATTGCCCGCGACAAGGAATTCGTGGTGCACCTGACCGACGAGGCGATGGCCGAGAAGATGCACCGCTGCGGCGACCGCCTGCCGGCGGACGTCAGCGAGCTTGCCCACGCGGGGCTGGACGCCGCGCCCAGCCACCACGTCAAGCCGCCCCGCATCGTGCAGGCGCCCGTGGCCTTCGAATGCACGCTGTACGAAACGATGGAAACCGCCAGCCGGCAGATCTTCATCGGGCAGGTGCGCTGGCTGCACGCGCGTGACGGCCTGATCGACACGGAAACCTGGCGCGTGCGCCTGCAGGACTACTTTCCGGTGGGCCGCTTCGGCGCCAGCTTCTACGTCACCACGCGGGACCGCTACGCGATCGGCGCAGGCGATGCGCCGGCGGGTACGTCGGCCAGCACGGCCATCGACGAGATCTGAGCCGGCCGGCCTTCACCACACGGCGTCGTGCCCGCCCGGCGTGCGCAGATGCCGGGCGAAGCGCTGCGACAGGAAGTCCACGAACGCGACGGTCTTGGCCGGCAGGTTCAGGCGTTCGGGATACAGCGCATGGATGTCGGCGGGCGGCGTGCGCCAATCCGTCAGCACCTCGCGCAGCCGACCGGCGCGCAGGTAGGCGGCGGTCTCCCATTCGGACCGCATCACGATGCCGTGGCCGTCCAGCGCCCATTCCAGCGCGCTCTGGCCGTCATTCGAGCTGACCGGGCCGCGCACCTTCACGGTTTCAGCGCGCTGGCCGGATTCCAGCCGCCACGTACCGTAGGCCACGTCGTTCTCACGCACCACGATGCAGCGATGGCGTTGCAGATCGCCCGGCGTGCGCGGTTCGCCATAAGTATCCAGGTAACGCGGGGAGGCGCAGAGCAGCCGCCGATTGGACGCGATCTTGCGTGCGGTCAGCCGGGCGTCGGGCAGGTCGCCGAAACGCACCGCCACGTCGAAGCCTTCTTCGATCAGGTTCAGCGGCCGGTCCGTCAGCCGCATCAACACCTCCACGTCCGGATACTGGCGCGCGAAGTCCGACACGGCCGGCACGATGTGGGCGCGCCCGAAACCGAACGTGGCGTTCAGCCGCAGCAGGCCCTGGGGTTGGGCGCGGGCGCTTGAGACCGAACGTTCCAGCGCCTCGAGGTCGGCCAGGATGCGGCCGCCCTCGGCCAGATACAGTTCGCCCTCTTGCGTGACGCTGACCCGGCGCGTGGTGCGGTTCAGCAGCCGGACGCCCAGCCGCTGCTCCAGCCGGGCCAGCCGGGCGCTGATGGCGGGCGGGGTCAGCCCCAGTTCGCGCGCCGTGGCCGACAGGTTGCCGTGCTTGACCACCAGCGAAAAGAAGGCGAGATCGGAAAGGGCGTCCATAGGGGCCTCCAGCCGCTATTTATAAATCTAATTTAATAAAGATTTAGTTTTATCAGTAATTATAAGAATTAAACCGGCTTATACACTGGCCTTACCGATATAGAGCCGCAATGACGCGGCCAACCGAGGAGACCAGGAATGAAGATCAAACCCGTGGCCGGCGCCGTGTGCGCGGCCCTTGCCGCCGCATCCTGTTGGACCTTTCCGGCGGTGGCCGCCAATGCGTTTCCCGAACGCGCGGTGACGCTTGTCGTGCCGTTCGCGCCCGGCGGCAGCGTGGATATCGCCGCGCGGCTCATCTCGGACGCGTGGGGACGTGCTCTCGGCCAGAGCGTGATCGTCGAGAACCGGGCCGGTGCGTCCGGCAACATCGGCATGGCGGCCGTGGCGCGCGCCCAGCCCAACGGCTACACGCTGGCGATCAACACCATGTCGCTGGCCATCAATCCCGCGCTGTTCAAGGACATGCCGTTCGACACGAAGCAGGACCTGCGGTCCGTGGGCACGGTGGGCACGTCCCAGCACGTGCTGACCGTCACCAACGCCTTGCCGGTCGCCAGCGTGAGCGAGCTGCTGGCGTATGTGCGCGCGCGGCCGGCCAATGACCTGAGCTTCGGTTCCGCCGGCACGGGCAGCACGTTCCACATGGCCGCGGAACTGTTCAAGTCCGTATCGAAGACACAGATCCTGCATGTGCCGTACAAGGGCGGCGGACCGGCCATGGTGGACACCATCAGCGGCCAGGTGCAGATGAGCTTTCCGGTGCTGTCCGCAGCCAAGCCGCAGGTCGACGGCAAAAAGCTCCGCGCGCTGGGCGTGACCGGCACCACGCGGTCGCCGCTGTTGCCCGACGTGCCCACTATCGCGGAATCCGGCTTGCCGGGCTACGAGTTCAACACCTGGTTCGTCGTCAGTGCGCCGGCGGGCACGCCGCAGCCGGTGATCGATACCCTGAACGCCAAACTGGCCGAAGCGTTGCAGTCACCCGCGCTGAAAGAACGCATGCAAAAGGAAGGGTTCGATCCCCTGATCTCCACGCCGGCCAAGACCGACGACATGGTGGCCGCCGAGATGACGCGCTGGGCGAACATCGTGAAGGACGCCGGCATCCAGGCCAACTAGACCGCAAGATGCGCCCGCGCTCTGCCGCGGGCGCCGCAATCAAGGACGAAAGACATGCCCGGCATGACGCTGTACGACAAACTGGTGGCCAGCCATGAAGTGGCCCGCATCGACGACGAGCACATCCTGCTGTACGTCGACCTGCACATCATGAACGAATACACCAGCCCGCAAGCCTTCAGCGGCCTGGCCGCACGCGGGCGGGACGTGCTGCGTCCCGGCCAGCAGATGGCGGTGGTGGACCACATCATCCCCACGCACCCGGTGCCGGCGGCGTTGCGCGTGATCCCCGACGACGCCTCGTCGCGCCAGGCGCTGAACCTGAAGCGCAATTGCGACGCACAGCACATCGCGCTCTTCGACACCACCGACCCGCTGCAGGGCATCGAACACGTGATTGCGCCCGAGCACGGCATGATCCTGCCCGGCATCGTGGTGCTCTGCGGCGACAGCCACACCACCACCTATGGCGCCTTGGGCGCCTTGGGCTTTGGCATCGGCACGTCGGAAGTCGAGCACATCCTGGCCACGCAGACGCTGGTCTACCGCGTCGCGCGCAACATGCGCATCCGTGTCGACGGTGTACTGGGCGCGGGCGTGTCGGCCAAGGACCTGGTCATTTACGTGGTCCACCGCATCGGCGCCCAAGGCGCGCGCGGCCACGCGGTGGAGTTCTGCGGCACGGCGATCGACGCCCTGTCGGCCGAGGCCCGCATGACTTTGTGCAACATGACGGTAGAGGCCGGCGCGCGCGCCGCGCTGATCGCCCCGGACGCCGTGACCGACGCGTACGTCACCGCCCACGCGCCGCAACTGCGCGGCGAAACGCTAGCCGCCGCGCGCGCCTATTGGTCCACGCTGCGCAGCGACGACGACGCCGCCTTCCACGTGGAGCATGCGTTTGACGCCGCCGACATCGCGCCGTTCGTCACCTGGGGCACCAGCCCCGATCAGGCCATGCCGGTGACCGGCCGCGTGCCGGATCCGGAGGCCGAGCCCGACACGCTGGCCCGGCTGGCGTTGGAAAAGGCCATGGACTACATCGGCCTGGCGCCGGGCATGCCGATTGCCGGCGTGCCGATCGACCGCGTGTTCATCGGCTCGTGCACCAACGGCCGCATCGAAGACCTCCGCGTGGTCGCCGCGATGGTGCGTGGCCGGAAGGTCGCCGCCGGCGTGCGCGCGATGGTCGTGCCGGGTTCGGGCGCCGTGCGCGCGCAGGCGGAAGCCGAAGGACTGGCCGCGCAGTTGATCGACGCCGGCTTCGAATGGCGTCAGCCGGGCTGTTCGATGTGCCTGGCCATGAACGACGACGTGCTGCGCCCCGGCGAGCGCTGCGCCTCCACCACCAACCGGAATTTCGAAGGGCGCCAGGGGCGGGCAGGGCGCACGCACCTGATGAGTCCGGCCATGGCGGCGGCAGCCGCGCTGGCCGGCCGCATCGTTGACGCCCGCGACTGGGAGCAAGCCAAATGAATCCGTTGATCGAAGGCATCGCCGCGCCGTTGCCATTCTCCAATCTGGATACCGACCAGATCATGCCCAAGCAGTTCCTGCGCATCATCGACAAGGCGGGGCTGGACCGCGGCCTGTTGTATGACCTGCGCTTTGACGAGCATGGTGGGCCTCGTCCCGGCTTCGTGCTGAACCAGCAGGCCTACACGGGCGCGTCCGTGTTGGTGGCCGGCCCGAACTTCGGTTGCGGGTCCAGCCGTGAACATGCGGTGTGGGGCCTGCAGCAGTTCGGCATCCGCGCCGTGATCGCGCCGAGCTTTGGCGAGATCTTCTACTTCAATGCCGTCAACAACGGCCTGCTGCTGGTCAGCCTGCCGCCGGCCGAGGTCGACGCCTTGCTCGCACGGGTGTCCAATACGGATCTGGCCGGCGGCAACCGCGTGGCTGTCGATGTGATGGCAGGCCAGGTCCGCGCCGCCGACGGCTGGACGGCGAACTTCACCTTGCCCGAACGGCATCGCCGCATGTTCGCGCAAGGCCAGGACATGGTGGGTGCGTCGCTGGCCCAGTTGCCCGAGGTGGAACGCTTCGAAGCCGCCCACTGGGCGCGCCATCCCTGGATGAAGGACGTGGCGCGCACGGTGCGCGACCGCCTGGACGCCGGGCACGAGTAAACGCAACAGGAGGCAGTACCCATGACCGCATTCTTCGACTTGCCCGTGCGCCGCATCCAGGGCGATGGCATTGAAATCGCCGCGCGCATCGACGGGTCGGGGCCGCCGCTGCTGTTGCTGCACGGCCATCCGCAGACGCATGCCATCTGGCACCGCGTATGGCCCGAACTGACGCGGCACCGCACGTGCGTGGCCGCGGACCTGCGCGGCTACGGCGATAGCGGCAAGCCTGCGGCCACGGCGGACCACTCCGCCCATTCCAAGCGCCAGATGGCGGCCGACATGATCGCGGTGATGCGCGCGCTGGGCCATGAGCGTTTCGAGGTGCTGGCGCACGACCGTGGCGCCCGCGTGGCGCACCGGCTGGCGCTGGACCATGCCGACGCCGTGTCCCGCATGATGCTGCTGGACATCGCGCCCACGCTGGACATGTACGAGGGCACGACGCGGGCGTTCGCCCAGGCGTACTACCACTGGTTCTGGCTGATCCAGCCCGCGCCCGGCCCCGAAACCATGATCGAGCACGACCCCGTGTTCTACCTGCGCTCGGTAATGGGCGGCCGGCCGGGCGGCCTGGCGCATTTTTCCGACGAAGCCATGGCGGAATATGAACGCGCGGCCCGGCAGCCGGGCTGGGCCACCGGCATCTGCGAGGACTACCGCGCCTCGGCCACGCTGGACCTGGATCACGACCGCGCGGGCCGCGCCGCTGGCGAGCGCCTGCGCATGCCGGTGCGGGCGCTGTGGGGCGAGCGCGGCGCGGTGGGCAAGAATTTCGACGTGCTGGCGCTGTGGCGCGCCGTGGCCGACGAAGTCTCGGGCGCGCCCTTGCCCGGGGCGCACTACCTGGCCGAAGAGACCCCCGACGCGCTGCTGGCCGAGGCCGGCGTGTTCTTCGGATGGCGGTAGCGGGCGGCTGTCAATCAAGCCACGGCGGGCGATAGGGCTATCCAAAAGGGGACACACCCCTGGTGTTAACCTTCGCCCCATGAATCGTTACTTCGCCGATCTTTCCGAATTGCCCGAGCCTGAAGACGCCCAACGCGTCTTCAAGGCGACCGACTCCCCCTGCGTGGCCGTGTGCTCGACCCTGTTCGACGACATCTGCCGCGGCTGCGGCCGTACGGCCATGGAAGTCGCCAATTGGGTGTTCATGACGGAAGAGGAAAAGCGCGAAGTCTGGATCCGCATCAAGGCGCAAGGGTATCCCCGGCGCAACAACTGAGCGCGGGCGGCGGCCTGGATTTTCCGGCCGTCTTGGGCATGTCATATCGCGCGGGCTAAATCGCGTTATCGCCCACTTCCGGCCCTATCATGCGCATCGTCCTGGTTACGGATGCCTGGCATCCGCAAGTCAACGGCGTCGTCCGCACCTGGACGACCATGCAGCAGATCCTGAGTGAATGGGGCCACGAGCTGATCGTGGTGAACCCGCAGGGCAGCCGGACCGTTCCGGCCCCGTCCGAGCCGGACCTGCGGCTATGCCTGCAGCCGGGGCGCCAGTTGCGGCGCATCCTGGGCGACACCATTCCTGACGCGCTGCACATCGCCACCGAAGGCCCGCTGGGCCTGGCCGCGCGCCGGATGGCACTGGCCCGGGGCTGGCAATTCACCACCTCGTTCCACACGATGTTCCCCGACTACCTGCAAGCGCGCATGGGTATCCCCGCGGCCTTGCCGTGGCGCTATCTGCGGTGGTTTCACCGGCCCTCGCAATGCGTGCTGGTGCCGACCCCCACGGTACGCGACATCCTGGTGCAGCGCGGGCTGGCGAACCTGCGGGTCTGGTCGCGCGGCGTGGACCCGCGCAAATTCCAGCCGGCCGACAGCGCGGCGTTCGCGCACCTGCCGCGGCCGGTCTACCTGAGCGTGGGCCGCGTCGCGCGGGAAAAGAACCTGGATGCCTTCCTCTCGCTTGAGCTTGCGGGCAGCAAGGTGGTGGTGGGCGCAGGCCCGGACGAGGCGCGGCTGAAAAAGAAATTCCCCGGCGCGGTGTTCCTGGGCATGCAGCAGGACGATGCGCTGCCAGGGTTCTACGCTGCCGCCGACGTCTTCGTGTTCCCCAGCCTGACCGACACGTTCGGCCTCGTGATGCTGGAGGCGATGGCCTGCGGCACCCCCGTGGCGGCGTTCCGCAGCGAGGCGCCGCTGGCGGTCGTGACCCAGGGCGTCACCGGCTGCCTGGACGATGACCTGGCCCACGCCTGCCGCGCCGCACTGCCGCTGGACCGCCACGCGGTGCGGGCGCACGCGTTGACCCGCAGCTGGGACTCGGTGGCGTCGGACCTGCTGGATTCCCTGGTGCCGCTCGTGGCGGGCGCGCCGTCGCGGCCGTCGCTGGCCCGCGCCGGGTGAGGCTTGGGGGAATTTTTGGGGGACGGGTTTCCGCACCCCACCCCAAACCGGTACAATCCTTCGCAATCCTGAGGAGCGTTGCGACGACCCTGCGGTTCCCGCCGTGCTGTGATCCAAAACAGCCACGCCACGCGGAACCCGGCTCGCCAGGCTCAGGAATCCTTGTTCAAGCGCCGCGCCCTGCGCGTCGCTACAGCAACGGCGCTCACCTTTGTCGCATATGGCGGGAAAGGCGAGCACTCGACTGTCGTGGTGTATTCGCGTTGTCCGGCCATATCGTGCGCCGTTCGATATTCACGTGGAGCCTACACACACCATGAACGCTGTGACTGATAAATCCTTCTCCGATTACCTGGTTGCCGACCTGTCGCTGGCAGGCTGGGGCCGTCGCGAACTGGCCATCGCCGAAACCGAAATGCCCGGCCTGATGGCCATCCGCGAGGAATTCGCCGCTGCGCAGCCGCTCAAGGGCGCGCGTATCGCCGGCAGCCTGCACATGACCATCCAGACCGGCGTGCTGATCGAAACGCTGGTTGCCCTGGGTGCCGAAGTGCGCTGGGCCTCGTGCAACATCTTCTCCACGCAAGACCACGCCGCCGCCGCGATCGCCGCGTCCGGTACGCCGGTCTTCGCCGTCAAGGGCGAAACGCTGGAAGAGTACTGGCAGTACACCCACAAGATCTTCGAATGGCCCAACGGCCAGAACGCCAACATGATCCTCGACGACGGCGGCGACGCCACGTTGATGCTGCACTTGGGCACCAAGGCCGAGAAGGATCTCTCGGTGCTGGCCAACCCGGGCAGCGACGAAGAGCGCATCCTGTTCGCCGCCATCAAGGAAACGCTCAAGCGTGATCCCAAGTGGTATTCGACCCGCCTCGCGCTGATCAAAGGCGTGACGGAAGAAACCACGACCGGCGTGCACCGCCTGTACCAGATGTCGCAAAAGGGCGAGCTGGCCTTTGCCGCCATCAACGTCAACGACTCGGTCACCAAGTCCAAGTTCGACAACCTGTACGGCTGCCGCGAATCGCTGGTGGACGGCATCAAGCGCGCCACCGACGTCATGGTCGCCGGCAAGATCGCCGTCGTGGCCGGCTACGGCGATGTGGGCAAGGGCTGCGCCCAGGCGTTGGTCGCGCTGCGCGCGCAAGTCTGGGTCACCGAAGTCGACCCGATCTGCGCCCTGCAGGCCGCGATGGAAGGTTTCAAGGTCGTGACGATGGAAGAAGCTGCCGCCCACGGCGACATCTTCGTTACCGCCACCGGCAACTACCACGTCATCACGCGTGAGCACATGAACGCCATGAAGGACCAGGCGATCGTCTGCAACATCGGCCACTTCGACAACGAAATCGACGTCGCCGGCCTGGCCGACTGCCAGTGGGAAGAGATCAAGCCGCAAGTCGACCACGTGATCTTCCCGGACGGCAAGCGCATCATCCTGCTGGCCCAAGGCCGCCTGGTGAACCTGGGTTGCGCCACCGGCCACCCCTCGTTCGTGATGTCGTCGTCGTTCGCCAACCAGACCATCGCCCAGATCGAGCTGTTCACGCGCAACGAAGCGTACAAGTCCGGCGAAGTCTACGTGCTGCCCAAGCACCTGGACGAGAAGGTCGCCCGCCTGCACCTGAAGAAGCTGGGTGTGAAGCTGACGACGCTGCGCCAGGATCAGGCCGACTACATCAACGTGCCGGTGGAAGGCCCCTTCAAGCCCAACCACTACCGCTATTGATGCATGTAGCAAAATAGGAAGGTGCCGCGCCATGTTGGCGCGGGCTTTCCGAACCGCGGAGCTCCCCCGGGCTCGCCTGGCGATCAAGGGGCCGCGGAGCGTTAATACAGGAGAACGAACATGGTGACTTTGATACTCGTCTGGATCCTGAATGCAGTGGCCCTGCTGGCCGTTGCCTACCTGTTGCCCGGCATCGCCGTGGCCAGCTTCGGATCTGCGCTGATCGCCGCGCTGGTGCTGGGCCTGGTGAACATGCTGGTCAAACCGGTGCTTGTGCTGCTGACGCTGCCCATCACGATCGTCACCCTCGGGCTCTTTCTCATCGTCATCAACGCCTTGTTGTTCTGGTTCGTCGGCTCCGTGCTGAAGGGCTTCCAGGTCAACGGGTTCTGGTGGGCCGTGGGCGGTGCGATTCTGTACAGCATCATCTCTGGTCTGCTTACCAAACTGATCCCCTAATGTCCGACTCGACTTCTCCCGCCTTCAGTCTGGAATTCTTTCCCCCGCGCGATCTGGCCGGTCAGGAACGGCTGGTCCGCGCGGCCAAGCAGATGCTGGCGATCCAGCCCAAGTACGTCAGCGTGACCTTCGGCGCGGGCGGTTCCACGCGCGCCGGCACGGCAGACGCCGTGCGCACGCTGCGCAACCTGGGTTGCGATGCCGCGCCCCACTTGTCGTGCGTGGGCGCCACGCGCCAGGATCTGCGGGACATCCTCCAGGCCTATAAGCATGAAGGCGTGCGGCGCGTGGTCGCCCTGCGCGGCGACCTGCCTTCGGGCATGGGCGGCGATGCGGGCGAATTGCGCTACGCCAACGAACTGGTCTCGTTCATCCGTGAAGAGACCGGCGACTGGTTCCACATCGAAGTGGCGGCCTATCCCGAAATGCATCCGCAGGCGTCCAATCCGTCGGCCGACCTGGACCATTTCGTGGCCAAGGTGAAGGCCGGCGCCGATGCGGCCATCACGCAGTACTTCTTCAACGCCGATGCCTACTTCGACTTCGTCGACCGGGCCCAGGCCAAGGGCGTGCGAGTACCGATCGTGCCGGGCATCATGCCCATCACGAACCACACGCAACTGCTGCGCTTTTCCGAAATGTGCGGCGCGGAAGTGCCGCGCTGGATCCGGCTGCGTCTGGCGGAGTTCGGCGACGACAAGGCTTCCATCCGCGCCTTCGGCGTGGACGTCGTCACCGAGCTGTGCCAGACCCTGCTGGACAACGGTGCGCCGGGCCTGCACTTCTACACCTTGAACCATGCGGAAGCCCCGCTGGCGGTGTGGAAGGAGCTGTCGCTGTAGTCGTTGCGTCGCGTACGCAATGGGAAAGGCCGGCAGAAATGCCGGCCTTTTTTTCATGCTTGAAGCGGGTGGGGGTCCAGGTTCAATCCGCGTACACGCCCACCTTCCTGATGATGCCGCCCCATTTGTCGACTTCGGCCTGCAGCCAGGTCCGCAGGCCTTCCGGCGTCTGCTTGGATTCGGGCACGATCTCGGCGCCCAGCTCGGCCATCTTCTGCGAGAAGGCTGGGTCCTTGAGCGCCGTGCGCAGTGCCGCGTTGAACTTCGCGATGGCCTCGGGCGGCGTGCCCTTGGGCGCATAGACGCCGTGCCACACCTTGACCTCGAAGCCCTTCAAGCCGCCTTCCTGCAGGGTCGGCGAATCCGGCAGCGCCTTGATGCGGTCCAGCGTCGTGACGCCATAGAGCTTCACGCGTTCCGCCTTGATCTGCGGGATGGTCTGCGTGGTCTGGTCGCACAGCACGTCGACTTGGCCGCCCAGCAGTGCCGTCATCGCCGGGGCCGTACCGGCGTAGGGCACGGTCGTGAACTGCACCCCTAGCGACTCTTGCAGCAACATGCCGCACAGCTGCGACACGGCGCCCAGTCCGGCGTTGGCCAGGTTGACCTTATTGCCGTTCTCTTTGGCGTACTTGATGAAGCCCGCCATGCCGTCGGCGGGCAGGTCCTTGCGGCCCAGCAGCGTCATGGGCACGTCCGCCACCTGGCCGACATACGCAAAGTCCGTCAGCGGATTGAACGACAGCTTGCGGTACAGCGCCGGCGCCGTGGCCATGCCGTTGTGGTGGATCAGGAAGGTATAGCCGTCAGGCGCCGCGCGCGCGACGTGCTGGGATGCCAACGTGCCGCCCGCGCCCGTGCGGTTTTCAATGATGATGCTTTGGCCCAGTGTCTTGGCCATGGAGGCGCCCAGGCTGCGCGCGACCACGTCCGTCGGGCCGCCCGCCGCGAACGGCACGACAAGCGAAATGGGATGGTTCGGATACGCGCCTTGCGCGCTGGCGGAACCCCAGGCAAGGCAGGACAGGGCCAGCATGGGCCAGGCGGCACGCGTCGCCGCGCGCGCGAAAATTGGGGGCATGTCTCGCTCCTTGTGGTTTTCTCGGACCCGCGAACGCATCGCGGACCACAGCCAGTGTGGCGCGTCATGCCAAGGATGAGAATTTGCCGTTTCACAAGCCGGGCTTCGGCAGCGGGAAAGGCGGGTTTACGCGATACCCCGCGCATCCAGCCCGCTATACGGCAATGCGGCGGCCTTCATGCGATCATGGAAGTAATGATGGAAAATTTCCCAATCGTCATATTGGCTCGATTCCACTTGATAGGCGCATAGCCTGCCGATAAGGCCACATATCCAGTCTGCGCATTGAAGGGTCTGGAATAGGTGGCTTTCACCTTGAAGCGGCGGCTCGACCAGTGCTCTGCACCGATTTGTTTCGGCGGCGAACATTGCGAGCGTGCAGGCCTCCACATTCGCTTCTCGCCAGACGCTGCCGGCTTGCTGTTCATCGAGCAACACCATGAACGTGGCGTCTCGCGCAGCACAAAACTGGTCTGCCTGACGGACGAGTTGCAGCAGATGATGCCGGAAGACCTTTGCGGGCTCGTGGGCTGCGGTGTCGGTCGTTTTGTGCTCGCCGCCATAGATCACATGGCCGCCGAACTGCCTTAGCTGATTGAGCAAACGTGCGGTGCCAGTCCTCAGCTCTCGATACTTCTCCACATTCTTGACGGTGTAGAGTTGCGCTCCTTTTTTCTCCCATCGATACGCAGGTTGATCCTGTCGCTCAAGCTCGAACTTCAAAAGTCGGCATTTCAGCTTGTAGAAGTAGATGGCAAAGTCACGTACTGCAGCAACGGGTAAAAGCAGTCCGCCAAATCCAAAAACGGGGCTGGTTCTGTGTTGTTCGTGATCACGGGAGACGAAGGGGCCGATATGACCGAATTCGTCCAGATACACGACATAATGCATGGCGAAATCCTCTGCGCGGCATGCTTGGCGCATGCGATTGGACGCAGTGTAGGATGCGGAAAATGAGGAGGTTTGCGCCAGCGCGCGGAAATGTCACCATTGCCCTTCCCATGCGGGCGCATTCTGTCGAGCAAAGACACGAAAGCCCGCGACAATTGCTTGCGCGGGCCTCGGAAGGTGGGCACATGACGAGCATATGCGTTGAGAAGACTTTAGGCGAATCCCAGGCTTCGGTGCAAGCGGTAAGGTCGCAGAATTGCCCATGCAGCAGTCAACATCGTCGTTATCAGACCGAATCCGAACCCAGCGTATCGGCAGTAGCCGAAAGCGGTCGACGTCGGTCCGGCCTTAATTCGCCTGATCCTTGCCCGGATCCTCCGCCAGCACCTGCGGGGTCGGGTAGCTGGGCTGCGGGGCGTTCACGGGGTCGATGCGCAGTGGCTGGTGGACGCGGCTGGGCGGCACGAGCGAACCGGGGTCATCCGGGTTGGTCCACAGCGGGTCCGGGATTTCGGCGAAGACCTGGCGCAGGCGTTCGCCCCAGGTGCCGCGGATCATGCGGAAGTACTCGTTGTGCTCGTCGATGCTGGCGAAGTGCGTGACGCGCAGCGCGTTCGTGTCGTAGACCAGCAGGTCCAGCGGCAGGCCCACCGAAATATTCGAGCGCAGCGTGGAGTCCATTGAGATCAGCGCGCACTTGGCGGCCTCGTCCAGCGAGGTGTCGGGACGCAGCACGCGGTCCAGGATGGGCTTGCCGTACTTGGCTTCGCCGATCTGGAAGTACGGGCATTCCTGGCCGGCTTCGATGAAGTTGCCGGCCGAATACACCTGGAACAGCCGGCAGCGCTCCGTGCCAATCTGTCCCCCGAAAATCATGCTGACGTTGAAGTCCACGCCTTGCTCGTGCAGGGCGGGGGCTTCGCGTTGATAGACCTCGCGCACGGCGGCGCCGACGCAGCGGGTGGCCTCGAACAGGTCGGCCGCGTTCCAGATGGTGTCGCCGCCTTCGTCGTGCTGGCGGGTCAGCACATGCAGCACGGCCTGGCTGACCGCCAGGTTGCCCGAGGTCATCAGGACCATGACGCGCTCGCCCGGGCGCTCGAAGACGGTCATCTTGCGAAAGACGCTGATCTGGTCGACGCCCGCGTTGGTGCGGGAGTCGGACAGGAAAACCAAGCCGGCGTCGAGGCGGGCTGCTACACAGTAAGTCATGATCGAAAATTTGAAAAAACCACGCCGCATTGTATTGCGGCGCGGGTGCGGCGGTTATTGCTGCCCGGAGGTCTGGACCTGCACGCTGATCTCCATGGATTCCTCGCCGCCGCCGCTGCGCACGCCGCGCACCGGCGAGGCCGAGTCATAGTCGCGCGCCACGGCCAGCCGGCAATGGCTGTCCGAGGCGAACTGGCGGTTGGTGATGTCGACGCTGGTCCAGCCGATGTCGGCCAGCCAGACATCGGCCCAGGCGTGGCTTGCCGAGTGTTCGGTCGTGGTGTGCACGTAGCCGCTGACGTAGCGGGCGGGCACGCCCAGGCCGCGCACGCAGGCCAGGAACAGGTGGGCATGGTCCTGGCAGACGCCATGGCCCATGGTCAGCACCTGGCTCGCGGCCGTGGTCACATCGGTCGTGCCCGGTTCGTAGGCCACGCGATCACTGATGGCGTTGGCGAGCGCCAGGATGTCGTCTGGCGTCGTCAGCCCGCCGGGCAAGACCTCGCGTACGAAGGCCATGATCGTGTCGTCGGCCTGCGTCAGTGGAGTCTGCACGCAATAGGCATGCACGGGCAGGCGGCTGTCCTCGCCGCCTAGCAAGCCGCGCGCAAGCGGCGCGACCTGTACCTGCCCGACCACGCGCAGCTCGATGTCGGTATGCGGGTGGTTCAGCGTCAGCGTGTGCGTGATGTTGCCGTAGGCGTCCACCTGCTTTTCCAGCGCGCCGGGCGCTTCGATGTGCCAGCGCAGCACGCGCTGGTGCTCGTCGTCGCGCGGCGTCAGCCGCAGCGTCTGGATGCTGTAGGTGACCGGCGCGGTGTAGCGGTAATGGGTGACGTGGGTGATGAACTGTTTCATTGCTGTCTCCGTGTTATGCCGACAGCGGGACCAGGAAGTCCTGGCTGATCCGGTTGCCCAGGTCGTTGATGCGGTCCAGGAAGTGGTCCAGATACTGGTGCAGCCCGCTGTCGAGGATGTCCTCGACGCGGCCGTATTGCAGTTCGGCGCACAGCATGCCGGCGCGGCGTTGCGTTTCGGTCGAGCGCTGGTTGGAGACGCGCGCCAGATCGTCGGCCACCGCCCGCATCGACGCCAGCAGCGAACGCGGCATGTCGCCGTGCAGGATCAGCAGTTCGGCCACGCGGTCCGGCGTGATCACGTCGCGGTACACCTTGCGATAGATCTCCAGCCCGGACACCGAGCTCAGCAGCGCGGACCAGCGGTAGAACTCGCTTTGCAGCGCGGCGGTGCCGCTCGGTTCGGGGCGCGCCTCTTGCGTGCCGCTCTGCGACGCGCTTTGCGACCCGTTGCCGCCGCGTTCATGGAACTTCACGTCCAGCATGCGGGCGGTGTTGTCGGCGCGTTCCAGGTGCATGCCGATGCGCAGGAAGTACAGCGCTTCGTCCTCCAGCATGGTGCCGATGGTGACGCCGCGCGCCAGGTGCGAACGGAACTTCACCCATTCGAAGAATTCGCCCGGGTTGCGCTCCAATAGACCGGTGTGCAGGTGCTTGAGCAGTTCAAGCCAGGTGGTGTTGTAGGTCTCCCAGACTTCGGTCGTCAGGCTGCCGCGCACCGCGCGCGCGTTCTCGCGGGCGGCGCGCATGCACGAATAGATGGACGAGGGGTTTTCGGGGTCGCGCACCATGTACTGCAGCACGTCGTGCGGCGAGATGGCCGCGTACTTGCTCTGATATAGGCCCTGCAGTTCAGAGATGCGCAGCACGCCCAGCCACGAGCCCTCGCGCGTCTGCGTGTCTTGCGGCAGCAGCGACATCTGCAGGTTCACGTCCAGCATGCGCGCGGTGTTCTCGGCGCGTTCGGTGTAACGGCACATCCAGAACAGGTTGTCGGCGGTTCGGCTCAGCATGTTCAGTCCTCCAGAACCCAGGTGTCTTTGGTGCCGCCGCCCTGGCTGCTGTTGACCACTAGCGAGCCCTCGGTCAGCGCCACGCGGCACAGGCCGCCGGGCACGGTGCGGATGTCCTTGCCGCACAGCACGTAGGGACGCAGGTCCACGTGCCGCGGCGCAACGCCCGATTCCACATAGGTGGGGATAGTGGACAGCGCCAGCGTCGGCTGCGCGATGTAGTTGGCGGGGTTGGCGCGCACGCGGTCCTTGAACGCATCGACTTCGGCGCGTGTGGAGGAGGGGCCGACCAGCATGCCGTAGCCGCCCGCGCCGTGCACTTCCTTGACCACCAGGTCGTGCATGTTGGCCAGCACGTGGGACAGTTCATCTGGCCGCCCGCAACGCCAGGTCGGCACGTTCGACAGGATGGGCTCTTCGCTGAGATAGAACCGGATCATGTCCGGCACGTAAAGGTAGGTGGACTTGTCGTCCGCGATGCCGGTGCCGATGGCGTTGGCAAGCGTCACGCGACCGGCGCGGTACACCGACAACAGGCCCGGCACGCCAAGCGCAGAATCCGCACGGAACGACAGGGGATCGAGGAAGTCGTCGTCCAGCCGGCGGTAGATCACGTCCACTTTGCGCGGGCCTTGCGTGGTGCGCATGTAGACGGTGTTCTGCTCGACGAAGAGATCCTGGCCTTCGACCAGTTCCACGCCCATCTGCTGGGCCAGGAAGGCATGCTCGAAGTAGGCCGAGTTGTACATGCCGGGTGTCAGCACCACCACGGTGGGGTCGTCGCCGCCGTGCGGCGCGACCTCGCGCAGGTTGTCCAGCAGCAGGTCGGGATAGTGCGCCACCGGTTCGACCTTGATGCGGCTGAACGCGTCCGGCATCAAGCGCATCGACATCTTGCGGTTCTCAAGCATGTAGGACACGCCGGAGGGTACCCGCAGATTGTCTTCCAGCACGTAGAACTCGCCCGCGCCCGCGCGCACGATGTCCACGCCGGCGATGTGGCAGTAGATGTCTTCCGCCACGTCCACGTCCTGCATTTCCGGGCGGTACTGGGCGTTCAGGAACACCTGTTCGGCCGGCACGATGCCGGCGCGCACGATGTCGTGCCCATGGTAGATGTCATGGATGAACATGTTCAGCGCGCGCACGCGCTGCTTCAAGCCGGCTTCCAGATGACGCCATTCGTCGGCGGGGATGACCCGGGGGATCAGGTCGAAGGGAATCAGGCGTTCGGTGCCGGCGGCGTCGCCGGCGACCGAAAAGGTGATGCCGACGCGGCGGAAACTCAGGTCGGCTTCGAGCCGTCGCACGGCCATGGCTTCGGCCGATTGCTCTTGGTGCCAGCGCTCGAAGGCCTGGTATTGGGAGCGTATGCCGCCGGCGCTGTCGCGCATTTCATCAAAAGCGGCTGGACGGGATGATCTGTCCTTCATGGCTCCTCCGATGCTGGGTGCTGCGGCCAGCCGGCACGCGGCGGCCTTGCACACGGTCATTACCCGGCCGATACGTGGCCGGTTCCAAAGAATAAGCAACCCGCATGCCAGCTTTTCGGGCAAGGCGGGGCCTTGGGCACAATATCCTCCCAAGGGCGCCGAAACGCCATCCCCTGCCGCGCGTAGGGCACCAGCGGTACTGTATGCACCGTATTGGTGCATGCCGCCGGGCCTATCTGGTGCGTCAGTTCATCCGGTACGTGTGTAGCGTGGTGCCGCTCGTGGCGCCTTGTTCCAGCGGCGCATGCGGCACCCAGCCGTCCTGCGTCAGCACGGCGTCCAGCGGGTAGTCGTGCGCGGCCGGGACATAGTCGGCGTCCAGTTCGCCGCAGCTCCAGGCGATGCCGATCGTGACGAACGGGTGGCCGCGTTCGCGCAGCGCCGCCAGGGTGCGGTCGTAATAGCCGCCGCCGTAACCCAGGCGGTCACCCTGATCCGTGTAACCGAGCGTCGGCACCAGGACCACGTCGGGCAGGACTTCGGCGCCAGCCACGGGTTCCTGGATGCCGTAGGGGCCGGCGCGCAGTTCCGCGTCAGGGGTCCAGGGAAGGAAGGCGAGGGGGGCGTTGCGTTCGCGCACCACGGGCAACGCCACCGCCACGCCGTTTTCCACCCATTGCGACAGCAGGGGGCGCAGGTCGGGCTCGTCCGCCATGGGCCAGAAAGCAGCCACGGTGGCAGGCGCCGGACGGCCGGCTCGGGCCGCTTCGTCGCGCGCCACATTCAGCCAGGTGAACAGACGCGCACGCATCAGCAAACCGCCACGGCTGCGCTGGTCTTCGGGCATTTCGGCACGCAGTTTCCGCAATCGCGTGCGGTGCTGGACTGCGGTATCCTCTGGAGTATTTTGCGTAGTCATGCAGTGGCTGTGATGGGGGTGGACAATGAAGGCGAACATGCTGGAATCGGGCATGCAGGAATCTGAAACGCCAGTCGGCATGCCGGCGTGCAGGGCCGGTGTATGACGGCAAATGAGGGACGCGGCATGACACAGATTCTGCAAGTCCGACGGTATCAGAAAACCGGCCGGAAATCCCCGGGCGGCGCCGTCGCTTCGGACCCCCGTGCGGGGCTGCGCCGCTGGCTGCCGCTGCTGGCCCTGTTCACCGCCGCCTGTGCGCCGGTTGACGCGCAACAGCGCAGCGCCGCCGTCAATCCCCAGCCGCAACCCGCCGTCCAGGCGACGCAACCCATCATCTCGGTGCCGCCCGCCGTGTTGGCCGGCCTGCCGCCCACCGCCGACACGCCCGCTCTCGCCGCCGTCGTGGCCGCGCGCGAAGCCATGAACCGCAAGCAGTGGTCCGTGCTGGGCGCGCTGGTACCGCAGGCCAAGCCCGACACGCTGGGCATGTACCCCGAATACTGGTTGCTGCGCTATCAGCTCTGGACCCCGCCCGCCACGGGCCGGCCCACGGCCGACCTGCAGCGCTTCATCAGCAGCAACGGCGACGCCTACCTGGCCGACCGCCTGCGCGGCGACTGGCTGCTGGCGGCCGCGCGCAGCGGCGATTTCGAAACCGTGCGCAAGCTGGCGCCCGTGAAGAACAGCAACGCGCAGATTGAATGCGCCATCCTGGACGCCAAGCACATGACCGGCCAGCGCGCCACGGCGGCGCAAGCCACGGCGGTGTTCGCGCCGGGCGGCGCCTGCTGGGCGCTGTATGACCAGTTGGTGGCCGACAGCATCCTGGGCTGGGAACAGCTGGAGCCGCAGCTGCGCGACGCCATCGAGGCCGACAAGACGGCCGACGCGCGCAAGCTCGTGCAATACATGTTCGAGGCGCGCGACATCAAGACCTACGACCTTCTGATGAAGGATCCGATGAAGTGGCTGACGCGGCAAGACCGCATGCCGGTAGGCCGCAACGAAAAAGAGTTGGTGACCATCGCGCTGGCTCGCCTGGCGCGTTCGGACGTCAGCGTGGCCGATTCCTATCTGCGCCGCGAATGGGCCAAGTCCATGTCCAAGCCGAACCTGGCCTGGGTGCGCGGGCAGTACGCGCTGATGGCCGCCTTGAAGCTGGATAGCCGCGCCGACGACTGGTATCACGAAGCCGGCCATATCCGCATGACGGACTACAACGCCGGCTGGAAGGTGCGCGCCGCGCTGCGCCAACCGAAGATCGACTGGAAGTGGGTCATCGAATCCATCGACGAGATGCCCGCGTCGCAGCGCGATGACCCCTCGTGGGTGTACTGGAAGGCGCGCGGCCTGGCCGCGACCGGCCGCAAGGACCAGGCCAACACCCTGTACGCCAGCATCGCCGACCGCTTCGATTTCTACGGGCAGTTGTCCGCCGAGGAACTGGGCCGCCGCATCAATGTGCCGCCGCGCCCCGCACCTGTCAGCGACCGCGAAATCGCCGAGGCCCGCGCCAATCCTGGCCTGCAGCGTGCCGTGCAGCTGTTCCGCCTGGGCTGGCGCGGCGAAGCCGTGCCCGAATGGAACTTCACGTTGCGCGGCATGAGCGACCGCCAGTTGATCGCGGCCGCCGAGCTGGCTCGCGCCGAAAACATCTACGACCGCGTCGTCAACACGTCCGACCGCACGGAAAAGGAATTCGACTTCAGCCAGCGCTTTATCGCGCCGTTCGAAGGCCGCGTCACCGCCAAGGCCAACGCCATCGCGCTGGATCCTGCCTGGGTCTACGGCCTGATCCGCCAGGAATCGCGTTTCATCATGGACGCGCGCTCGCATGTGGGCGCCTCGGGCCTGATGCAGCTGATGCCGGCCACCGCCAAGTGGGTCGCGGGCAAGATCGGCATGACCGATTTCACTCCGGCCAGCGTCAACGACTTCGACACCAACACCGTGCTGGGCACCAATTACCTGAACATGGTGCTGCGCGACCTGAACGGGTCGCAGATGCTGGCCAGCGCCGGCTACAACGCCGGTCCGCGGCGGCCGCACAACTGGCGCTCGACGTTCACGCATCCGGTTGAAGGCGCCATCTTCGCCGAGACCATCCCGTTCAATGAGACGCGCACCTACGTGAAGAACGTAATGTCCAACGCGGTCTATTACGCGGCGATGTTCAGCGGGCAGTCGCAGTCCCTGAAGGAACGGCTGGGCAATATCGTGCCGATCGGCGCCGAGAGCACGTCGATTCCATGACGCGGGATCCGGCCATCGACGGCTTGCAGGTCTATATCGTGGGCGGGGCGGTGCGCGACGCGTTGCTCGGCCTGCCGCCGGGCGACCACGACTGGGTCGTGGTGGGCGCCACGCCCGAAGACATGGTCCGCCGTGGATTCATCCCGGTCGGCGGCGACTTTCCGGTGTTCCTGCACCCGCGCACCAAAGAGGAATACGCGCTGGCGCGCACCGAACGCAAGTCCGGCCGCGGCTACAAGGGGTTCACGTTCTACACCGGCGCCGACGTGACGCTGGAAGAAGACCTGCGCCGCCGCGACCTGACCGTCAACGCCATCGCCCAGACGCTGGACGGCGAACGGGTCGATCCCCTGGGCGGCGAGGCCGACGTGCGCGCGCGCGTCTTTCGCCACGTGGGCGAAGCATTCGAAGAAGACCCGGTGCGCATCTTGCGGCTGGGCCGCTTCGCGGCGCGCTTTCCCGACTTCACCGTGGCCCCCGAAACGCTGGCCTTGTGCCGGCGCATGGTGGACGCCGGCGAGGCCGACGCCCTGGTGGCCGAGCGCGTCTGGAAGGAATTGTCGCGCGGCCTGATGGCGAAGAAACCGTCGCGCATGCTGGGCGTGCTGCTGGATTCCGGCGCGCTCGCCCGCGTGATGCCCGAACTGCAAGGCGTGAATGAAGTAGGCGCCGACGTGGACCGCGCAGCGGCGCAGGCGTTATCGCTGGCGGGGCGCTATGCCTTGCTGTGCCGGCTGACACCCGACCGCGAGGCGCTGGGCCGGCGCATGCGCGTGCCCACCGAATGCAATGATTACGCCCGCCTGCTGCCCGAGGTGCTGGCGGGCCTGGACGCCGCCGAAGGGGGCGGCGCGGATGCGCACCTGGCGCTGATGGAGCGCGCCGACGCGCTGCGCAAGCCCGAACGTTTCTTCGATCTCTTGAAGACGGCTTCGGTCTTGCAACCCGTGGACATGGCGGCCTGGCAGTCGCGTGCGGACGCCGTACGCGGCGTGGACGCGGGGGCGATTGCCCGCGCCTGTGCGGGCGACCCGGCCCGCATCAAGGACAGCGTGCGCCAGGCGCGCCTTGAGCGTTTGGAACAGCTGCAGGCGGGCTGAGGCCGCCCGGCCCGCCCAGCGCTACAGCTTGCCCAGCCGGTCGCCGCGCGAGAACCCGGCCAGCGGCTCGGTCACTCCTCGGCCCACGGCCAGCACCTTGAAGAGTTCGCCCATTTCGGCTTCCGACAGCAGCTTCTGAACCGGCGCCACGGCTTGCGCGTATTGCTGCGCGTCGGACGGGTCCAGCTGGGCCAGCAAGTCCATCAGGCCGGCGTTCATCAGGAAGCGGGCCTGCGACGTGTAGCCCAGCACCTGCAAGTCGGAATCTAGCGCCGCGTCGGCCATGGCGGTGAAATCCACGTGCGCGGTGATGTCCTGCAGACCCGGCGCGGTGAAAGGGTCGCCATGCGCATGGTGGCGCAGATGGCACATGAGCGTGCCGCCGGCGCGCTGCGGATGGTAGTACTCGCTGCGGGGGAAGCCATAGTCCACCAGCAGCGCCGCGCCGCGCTCCAGCCAGCTGCCCATCGCGGCGATCCACGCCTCGCCTTGCAGGTTGATCTCGGACACGTAGCCCGGCAAGGCCGGCATGCGTGCGGCAACGGCCGAGGCCAGCGCGACCGGGGCGGGGCGGTCTTCCCAGATGAAGCCCCCGTCGGCATCCAGCGCCACGCCGCGTTCCTGCACGGCGCCGGCGGCGTCCCAGGTGAACAGCGATACGGGCATCGCATCCAGCACTTCGTTGGCCAGCACGCAGCCCGCGAACGCATTGGGCAGCGCATCCAGCCAACGCACGCGATCGCCGAACGGCGCCAGGCGCGCCGCCTGGCGGGCGCGCAGGTCTGCGGACACTTCCAGGATCAGGTACCGGGTCTGGTCCAGCCCCATCGCATCCAGCTCGCGCAGTACGCCTTCGGCCAGCGCGCCGGTGCCCGCGCCGAATTCCAGCACGGCCTGCGTCTGCGTCTGACGCAGCACCTGGGCCGCCTGGCGGGCCATCGTGCGGGCGAATAACGGCGTCAGTTGCGGCGCGGTGACGAAGTCGCCTGCGGGCGTCTTGGCGTCGTCGTCGCCGTCGGCCAACTTCACGTTGCCGGCGGCGTAATAGCCCAGGCCGGGCGCATACAGCGCTTCCGCCATCCAGTGGTCGAACGGCAGCCAGCCGCCGTTGGCCGTGATCGCGGCGCGCAGGTGCGCGGCAGCGGCGTCGCTATGTTCCTGGGCGGCGGGGGACAGCGGGGGAAGATTGGCGGGAGCGGGGCGTTGCATGGTCGAAGAAGGCGTGGTCATTGCGGCATTTTCCCAAAAAAAGAACGGCCCTGCTGCGCACGTTTGCCGGCCTGAAAAGACAAACCCCGCGACAGGCGCGGGGTTTGTTTGGGGTCAAGCGGGCGAATTAGCCGCGGCGGTCAGCCGGCTTGGCGAAGCGCTTGGCGGGGCCGCCGGGGCGCTTGTCGAACGAGGGCTTGGCGCCACGGAAACCGCCTTCCGGACGGTCGCCGCCGCGGAAGCCGCCTTCGCGCTGGGGACGGTCGCCGAAGCTGGGACGATCGCTGAAGCTCGGACGGGCATCACGGTCACCGCCGCGGAAACCGCCTTCACGGGGAGCACGCTCGCTGAACGGGCGGGCATCGCGCTGGGGACGATCACCGAAGCTGGGACGGTCGCCGCCGAAGCTGGGACGCGCATCGCGGTCGCCGCCACGGAAGCCGCCTTCACGCTGGGGACGGTCGCCGAAGGGACGATTGCCCTGGTAGCCGCCTTCGCGCTGGGGACGATCACCGAAGCTGGGGCGGTCGCTGAACGAACGGGCCGGGCGGTCGCCGAAAGGACGATTGCCTTGGTAGCCGCCTTCGCGCGGCGCACCGTCGCGATTGCCTTGGTAACCGCCTTCACGCGGCTTGAACTCGCCACGCGGGGCGCCGTCACGCGGGCCGCCGAACGAACGGTTTTCACGGTTGCCTTGGTAGCCGCCTTCATGACGCGAACCACCGAAGCCGCCAGGACGCTTGCCGAACGGCTTGCCGCCACGCGGGGCGCCGCTGCCGCCAGCCGACGGACGCGGCGTGCGCTTGGGTTCCAGGCCGGCGATCACTTCAGGCGTGATCGATTGGCCGATGTAGTGCTCGATACGGCGAACCTTGTGGCGCTCGGAGTGCGTCGCCAGCGTGAACGCCAGGCCGCTGCGGCCGGCGCGGCCGGTACGGCCGATACGGTGCACGTAGTCTTCGGCTTGCATCGGCAGGTCGAAGTTCACGGCGTGGCTGATGCCTTGCACGTCGATGCCGCGGGCAGCCACGTCGGTGGCAACCAGGATACGCAGCTGGCCGCGTTGCAGTTGCGACAGCGTACGGGTGCGTTGGCGCTGGTTCATGTCGCCGTGCAGGGCAGCGGCGGCAAAGCCTTGGTCGGCCAGGCGGTCGGCCAGGTCATCGGCGCCGCGCTTGGTCGACGTGAAGACAATGGCTTGGTCCAGCTTGGCGTCACGCAGCACGTGATCCAGCAGCTGCATCTTGTGGCTGGCATCGTCCGCGTACAGCAGGCTTTGCGTGATGTTGGTGTGCTTTTCCTTGGCGCCGGCCATTTCGATACGCTGCGGGTCGCGCATCATTTTGGCAGCCAGCTTGGCGATCGTGCCGTCCAGCGTGGCCGAGAACAGCAGCGTTTGGCGATCTTCCGGCAGGCGGCTGACGATGGTTTCGATATCTTCGATGAAGCCCATGTCCAGCATGCGGTCGGCTTCGTCGAGCACCAGCGTGTGCACGGTGTTCAGCTTGACGCGGCCCGATTGCAGGTGGTCGATCAGGCGGCCGGGGGTGGCGACCAGCACGTCAACGCGGCGCGACAGCGCCTTGAGTTGCGCGCCGTAAGGCATGCCGCCCACGACGGTAGCGGTGCGCAGGTCAGCCAGCTTGCGGCCATACGTTTCAGTCGCTTCGGTGACTTGCAGAGCCAGTTCGCGGGTCGGGGTCAGCACCAGCACTTGCACGCCGACGCCCTTGTTGGCGGGCATCTGGGCAATACGGTGCAGGGCCGGCAGCATGAAGGCGGCGGTCTTGCCGCTGCCCGTCTGCGAGGACACCATCAGGTCGTGACCGGCCAGCGCTTGCGGAATGGCAGCGGCTTGGACGGAGGTGGGGGTGCTGAAGCCAGCTTCTTGAACGGCCGACAACAGAGCGGGTGCAAGACCCAGGTTTTCGAAAGACATTACTTTCCCTTGCCGCAATCAATGCGACGCAGTGCTTGGTCGGGCCAGGGGATTAGGCGGCCGGATCCAGGCGACGGTTGATGGAGCATCGTGCCGACCGAATCAACCGTGCGCGTGGCGCGTTCTCGTATACAGAGTGGAACGCAGGGCGAAAGGAAAGGAGGTCAGGAATCGATGATAGTTCGGCATGGGGCCGGGGCGTAGGCTGCCCGGCAGACTGCAAAAAATTCCGCTAAATCAAGGCGGTAAATGCCGAACTCGTTTTGTGCAGTGCGGCGATCATAACCCGAATTCACCCTGCAAGGGAATTATTTTTTTGTCCAGTCCCCAATCAATAGGGTTTTTCCCTTGGTCGACGAGCCAGTCATTGGTCGCCCGGAAGTGGCCGCAGCCCAGAAAAGGCACCGGGGGCCGCCGGGCGGAAAGCGGGGAGGGATGATTGGACATCAGGACGAGGTGGCCGCTGTTGTCGGGCAGCAACATCCGCTTGGCCTGGGCATGGGCGCCCCACAGCAGGAAGGCCTTGGGCGACGGGTCGCGGGCGACCAGCGAAATCAGGGCGTCAGTCACGGTCTCCCAGCCGCGCTTGGCGTGGGAGGCGGGTTGGCCGTCTTCCACCGTCAGTGCGGTATTCAGCAGCAGCACGCCCTGGTCCGCCCAGGGGCTCAGGTCGTTGCCCGCCGGGACGGGGGTGCCCGGGAACTCGTGCGCAATCTCATTGAAGATGTTGCGCAGGCTGGGCGGACGCTTGCAATCGTCGGGCACCGAAAACGCCAGGCCCTGGGCCTGGCCCGCGCCGTGATACGGGTCTTGCCCCAGGATCACCACGCGCACGTCCGACGGCGCCAGCCCGTGCAGGGCCCGGAACGGCGTGGCGGGATAGACCACCGCGCCTTCGGCAAGGCGCTTTTCGACGTGGGCGGTGACCGCGGCCAGCGCGTCGGCGACGGCACGGTTGCCGAAGGCGGCGGCCCAGGCGTCGGGAAGTTGCGCCGTCTGGGCGGCGAGGGCGTGGGGAACGAGGCGGTTATCGATCGGCATGGGCGCGATTTTGGCATAGGCAAGGCGTCGCGTGCCGGCGTGGCGGCACGACCGGGATATTGTTTATTAATTGAGAATCATTGTTAATATTGCCGCCTTCGTGCCTTTGCCGCAGTCGCCCTCATGTCCCGTCCCCCCAGCAGCCTGAAAGCCTGGCTCGCCCATTACGGCGAGTTGGTGGGCGCGTGGGCCAAGCGCAACTCCAGGCCTTGCGATGCCGAGGACGCGGCCCAGGACGTGATGGCCGGTTTGTTGAGCGGGGCGAACAGCGGCGTATTGAATGGCAAGTCCTATCTGTTCCGGGCGGCGCAGAACCGGCTGATCAGCGAGATCCGGCGGCAGACGCGGCATGACGAGGTGTCGCTGGAGGCGTGGGCGTCAGATGACCCTGCGCAGTGGCATGATCCGGAGTCCGACGCGCGTGCGCGCCAATTGGCCGATGCGCTGGAATGTGCCCTGGCCAGCCTGCCGTTGAAGAAGCGGCAAGCCTATGTCTGGTGCCGCCTTGAGGGCTATACGCAGCCCGAAGTCGCTGCCCGGATGGGCTTGGCGCTGAACACGGTCGAGCGCTATATCATGGACGCCACGCGAGAAATCCGCGAACAGCTGAAACACTTCTGCCCGGATTGATCCGCCGCGCAATGACAGACCCCATCGACCCAGACACCCTGACTGATCCCCGCGACGCGGCGGCCTTTTGGTTCGCCCGCGTGCATTCAGAACAGATGAGCCAGGCCGAACGCCAGCAGTTCGAGGCGTGGCTGCGGGCAGACCCCGCGCACGACCTGGAATACCGGCGTGCGCGTGGCATCTGGAACGCCAGCAGCCGGTTGGGCGAAGACCGGTTGCGCGCGCTGCTGCAAGAGGCGCCCGCCGCCGCCCGCCGGCCCCGTGCCGTGTCGTCGCGCCGCCGTGTCATGGCGGGCGTGGCGGTGGCCTGTACCGCCGCTGTGGTCGCAGCCGTGGTGTTGCCACGATGGATCGCGGGGGATCCCGGCTACTCGGCGCAGTACGCCACGCAGCCGGGGCAACGCCAGCACGTGACGTTGCCTGATGCATCGGTCGTCGACCTGAACACGGCCACGCAATTGTCGGTGGCGCTGTATGACGACCGCCGCGTGGTGGCGCTTGCTGCCGGAGAGGCCACGTTTTCGGTGACGCCGGACGCCAGCCGGCCGTTCTACGTGGAAGCGGGCGGCGCGACCGTCCGCGTGACCGGCACGCGATTCAACGTGCGGCGCGACGGCGACGCCGTGCGTGTGGCCGTCGAGGCCGGCACGGTGGCGGTCGAGGCCGGGCATTGGTGGAACCGCAGCCAGGTGCTGTTGAGCGCGGGGCAGGGCACCCGCACGGTCGAGGAGGGACGCCTGTCGCCCCCCGAAAAATGGGACGTGCCAAACCTGCTGGCCTGGCATGCCGGCCGCGCGGTGTTCCGCGATGTCCCGCTCGCCGACGCCGTGGCCGAGATGAACCGTTATGGCCACGCGCCGATCCGCGTGTCCGGCGCGGACGTGGCCGCAATGCGGGTGTCGGGCGTGTTCAGCGTCGACAACCCCCGGGCGTTCCTGGACTTGTTGCCCGCGATTGCGCCGGTGCGCGTGCAAGCCGGCCCGGATGGCTCGTCCCTGATAGTCCGCCGGTAAGCCAAGCCCGGCCGACGGCTGCCGCCCACCTTGCGCGGCGAATGAAATTACGAATAGTTACTATTCAGCGGTGTTTTTCCATCAGGGATTTCACCGCGACAGGCGTCTTGTCTCCCAAGGGCATCGATCCGATGCCGCTGCGCCGCCAGAATCTTCCGCATCCGGCTGACTGGCGAGCCCTGTCTCAAGACCCCTCCAGGAATGCTAGTCCCGTGAACCGTATCCCTTCTGGACCCTCTACCCGCGCCGCTGCGCGCCTGGCTTTGCCGACGCGCGGGTTGACCGTGCTGGCCGTGTCCGTGCTGCTGGCGCTGGCCATCCCGCAGCCTGCCGCCCAGGCGCAGGAGGCGCCGCTGTCCTTGAACATCCCCGCGCAATCGCTGGAAGGCGCATTGACGCAGCTGGCGACGCAGGCCGCGCTGGAATTGGCCTACGCGCCCGACACCGTGCGGGGCCTAAAGGCGCCCGCAGTGTCGGGCAGCCTGACGCCGGACCAGGCGTTGCGGGCCTTGCTGGCTGGCACGGGATTGGTGTTCGAACGGTCCGGCAGCAGCGTGTCCGTGTCGCGCCAGGCGGAGGGCGACACGTCCAGCGTCATGTTGAACACCATCACGGTCGTCGGCAAAGGCAACTCGATCACCGAAGACACGGGCTCCTACACCACCGGCGCCATGAACACGGCGACCAAGCTGCCGCTGACCATCCAGGAAACGCCGCAGTCCGTCAGCGTGGTCACCCGGCAGAAGCTGGACGACTTTGCGATGCAGACGATCGATGATGTGGCCAATAGCACCACCGGCGTCACGGTGAACCACTGGAGCAACGATCGCTCGCGCTATTTCTCGCGCGGCTTCACCATCAACACCTTCCTGATGGACGGTCTGCCCGTGTCGTACGAGACGGACACGTCCACCTACAGCACCACGGCCATGTACGACCACGTGGAAGTCGTGCGCGGCCCCACGGGTCTCATGACCGGCATGGGCGACCCCTCCGGCACCATCAACTTCGTGCGCAAGCAGCCGACCGATGCCGCCCAATTCATCGCCACCGCGCGTGCGGGCTCCTGGAACAATTTCTCGGGCGAATTCGACGCAAGCGGCCCGCTGAACGACAGCGGTTCCGTGCGCGGCCGCTTCGTGACGTCGCAGCAATCGCGGGACTATTTCACCGACGGCTACAGCAGCCGCAAGCAGCTGTACTACGGGGTGGTGGACATCGACATCACCGCCAACACCACGCTGACGCTGGGCGGGCATTCCAACCGCGAAGACAACCCGGGTTCCGAATGGATGGGGGTGCCTACCGCACCGGATGGCTCGCCGCTGGACATCCGGCGTTCGCGTCGGTTCTCGCCGTCGTGGAGCTACTGGGACAAGAGCGAGTACAGCTTGTTCGCCGAACTGAAGCACACCTTCGACAACGGCTGGATCGCGCGCGCCGCGGCCCGCGGGGTCAATGGGAAATCGTCGCTGGATGGTGCGTACTTCGTCTCGGGCGACTACGACGCGCAAGGCGGCATCGTGTACGACGTGATGGGTGGGCGCTACGACTACGACAAGAAGCAGCGCAGCTTCGACGTGTCCGCGCAAGGCCCCATCACGCTGTTCGGCCGCGAACACGATATCGCGGTGGGTGCGAGCTACCGCAACGACAAGTGGCTGGACAACGGCTACAGCTATCTGGACGAGCCGGGCGGCTACCTGATGGTGTCCGGCGTGAATCCCTACACGTGGAATCCGGATTCGCTGCGCCGCCAGGACTTCGTGCGTGACACCATGTGGCGCCGTGACCAGCGTTCCGAGCTGACCTCGGGCTACGCCACGGGGCGCTTCAGCCTGGCCGATCCCCTGAGCATGATCCTGGGCGCGCGCATGGACTGGTTCGACTTCGACAACAAGCAGACCCAAGGCAGCTGGAGCAGCCACCGCAAGTTCGGCGAGGACGCCCACTTCACGCCGTACGCCGCACTCATCTACGACCTGAACGACAACCATTCGGTCTACGCCAGCTACTCCAGCATCTTCAAGCCGCAGTACTACCTGGACACGTCCGGCACCGTGATCAAGCCGGTGGAGGGCACCAACTACGAGATCGGCCTGAAGGGCAGTTACCTGGACGAGCGCGTCAACGCCGCCATCGCGTTGTTCTCGACCACGCAGACGAACCTGCCGCAGGCCGTCACGGATATCGCGTCCTGCTTTGTCGCCACCAACTGCTACCGTGCCGTGGGCGAGGTGAAAAGCGAGGGCGTGGAGATCGACATCAACGGCGAATTGCTGCCGCGCCTGAATGTGGGCATCGGCTATTCCTACACGCGCGCCAAGGTGTCCAGCGGCGGCGTGGACGGCGCCGCGGGCCAGCCCTACGCCAGCTACATCCCGCAGCACCAGTTCAAGCTGGCCGCGATGTACCACTTGCCAGGCGCCTACGAGAAATGGCGCGTCGGCGGCGCGCTGCGGGCGCAAAGCAAGATCACCACGCAATCGCTGACCGGCAGCGCCGGGTACGTCATCAAGCAGTCGCCCTATACGCTGGTGGACCTGGTGGCGGGCTATCGGGTCAATCGCCAGCTGGACATCCAGCTGAACGTGAACAACCTGTTCGACAAGCGCTACTTTGAGTCGATGCAGGGCAACAATGGCGGCAATTACTACGGTACGCCGCGCAGCTTCCTGCTGAGTACGCGCTATCAGTTCTAAGCACGGGCCGGGGCGCCCAACGGAGCAGGCAGACCCCCGCCCGTGCCGGACTCAGACCGGCCAGCCGGCCTGGCGGTGGGCCGAGTCCCAGAACATCCATTCCAGCTGGGCGGCGTGCGTGTAGGCCTGGTGCATGGCTTCGCGCGTTTGTGCCGACGCCGTTTCCGCGGCGCGGTCTACCGATGCGATCACGGAACGCACCAGCGCGTGGAAATCTTCGCCGGCATAGGTGTCGATCCACGCTGCGTAGGGATTCGGGCGCGTCGCGCGGGCATGGATCTCGCGGCCGATCTCGGCATAGATCCAGAAGCAGGGCAGCAAGGCGGCGAGCGCCACCGGGTAGGGCGCGCTCCAGGCGGTGGCGATCAGGAAGCTGGTGTAGTGGTGGCTGGCGGGCGTCAGCGGGGTGGCTTCGAAAGTGGCCGCGTCGATGCCGAACTGCTTCATGAAGCCCGCGTGCAGCGAACGCTCGGCCACCACTGCCCCTTTGGCCGCGTCCGCGAATTGCACCACGCCGTCGGCGTCGTCCGCCTTGGCGGCTGCGATCGCCAGCGCGCGCCCGAACGCCACCAGGTAGTGCGCGTCCTGGATCATGTAGTGCTTGAATGCGTTCTCGTCGAGCCGGCCGCTGGCCAGTTCCTGGTTGAACGGCATGTCGCGCGTTTTTTCATAGAGCGCGGCATTGCGCGCCCAGGCGTCAGAGCTGAAAGACATGGGATTCCTTATGCCCGCAGGCAGGCCAATAACGGCCAGCGCGCAACGCCGCGCGCCGGCTCAACGGCATAAGGGTATCAACTTCGGCGCATCCGCCCGCCTATTGCATGTACCAGCCGTGGCTGACCACGAATGACTGGCCGGTGAAGGCCGCGCTGGGAAAGGCGCACAGGAACAACGCGGTCTGGGCCACGTCTTCCACGGTGGTGAAGACGCCGTCCACCGTATCGCCCAGCATCACCTTCTTCACCACGTCTTCTTCGCTGATGCCCAGTTCGCGGGCCTGCTCGGGGATCTGCTTTTCCACCAGCGGCGTGCGCACGAAGCCCGGGCAGATGACGTGCGAACGCACGTTGTGCGCCGCGCCTTCCTTGGCCAGCACGCGGGCCAGGCCCAGCAGCGCATGCTTGGCTGCCACGTAGGCGGACTTCAGCGGCGAGGCTTCGTGCGAATGCACCGATCCCATGTAGATGACTACGCCGCCGCGATTGTCCTGGTACATGTGCTTGAGCGCCGCCTTGGTTGTCAGGAAGGCGCCGTCCACGTGGATGGCCTGCATCTTCTTCCAATCCGAAAAGGCGAAGTTCTCGATGGGGTTCACGATCTGGATGCCGGCGTTCGAGATCAGGATGTCGATGCTGCCGTAGGCGGCCGCGACCTTGTCGATGCCCTGGTTCACGGCGTCTTCGCTGGTGACGTCCATCGCCACGCCCATCGCCTTGCCGCCAGCCTGCTCGATTTCGCGGGCAACGGCGTCAGCGCCGGCCTGGTTCAGGTCGGCGATCGCAATGGTCGCGCCTGCGCGCGCAAGCGTCAGGGCGATTTCCTTGCCGATACCGCTGGCGGCGCCGGTCACGACGGCGACTTTTCCATTCAACTGGCTCATGCTGCAACCTCCGGTTCAGGAATGCCGGCAGGCCCGCGCATGCTGCATCGTGGCGGGGCCGGCAACAGGCCTTGCGGGGGAAGGCGCGGGTGCGCAGCCCCAACGCAAGGAGCATCTCTGGATGGTAGTCCTTCAGCTTGAGCAACGCCTGAACGCCATCGGGCCGCCGGTTGCCGGTAACATCTGGCCCATTCCGGCGGCTGGGCCTTACCCAGGTGCCTTCCCTCCTTGCAGGCGGTCATCAGCGTGCCATCAGCTTTTATCCATCGTTTCCCGGGCGCAGCGGCGTGCGTGGCGTTATGCGCGGGCGTTCTGCTGGGATTGCCCGCGCAAGCCGCGCACATTGTGGTGGATACCGGGCACACCCCCAACCGGCCGGGCGCGACGGGCGCAAGCGGGCGGGTGGAGTACCTGTACAACCTGGATGTCAGCAATCTGGTGGCGGCCGATCTGCGCACCGCCGGCGATCACGTGACCCAGGTGGCGGCCAATGGCGCCGAAGTCGAACTGGGCAAGCGTTCGCGCATCGCGCCGACGGCGGATTTCTTTGTCTCGATCCATCACGACTCGATGCAGCAGCAGTACATCGATGCGGGGCGCCAGCGCGAGTTTGCGGGGTTCTCCGTGTTCGTGTCGGAACGCAATCCCAGGTACGAACAAAGCCTGCGCTGCGCGCGCGCCATCGGCGAGCAGTTGGTGGCCGCGGGCGAGAAGCCGTCGCTGTATCACGCGGAACCGATCGCCGGCGAAAACCGGCCGCTGCTGGACCGCCGCCTGGGTGTGCACCGTTTCGACGGGTTGGCGGTGTTGAAGACGGCGCCGATGCCCGCGGTGCTAGTAGAGGTGGGGGTGATCGTGAATCCGGACGAGGAACGCCGCCTGGCCCGCCCTGAAGTCATCAAACGGGTGGCGCAGGCGATCGCAAACGGCGTGCAGGCCTGCCAGCGGCCGTAGCGGGAAGCCAGGCCCTACGCCGCGCGCGTGCGATGCTGCCGCGCGTATTCCTGCAGTGCCTCGCGCAGGACGACGGCCTGGTTGTGTTCGGTGTCGCGCGCGCCGTACAGCAGTGTCAGGGGGCGTGCGCCAGCGGCTTCCAACAATGCGGCGATGCGGGCCTGTTGTTCAGGCGTGGCCAGTTGGGCCAGGTACTGCGCGCGGAAACCTTCCCAGCGCGCATCCTGGTGGCTGAACCACTTACGCAGGTCGGCGGTGGGGGCGATGTCCCGGGCCCATTCGTCCAGGTCCAGGTCGGCGCGGCGCAGGCCGCGCGGCCAGATGCGGTCCACCAGCGCCCGGTAACTGCCCGCCGGACCGGTGCCTTCATAGACACGCTGTACCTGGATGGGGGGAAGTTTCATGACGCCTCCTGCGAAAACGTTGCGGCCAGTCTACTGCAACGTCCGCCGGGCGGCAGTCATCGTGGCGCTGCCGCTTCCACCGGCTTGCCGCAAAGGCGCAGCAGCAGGAATCCGGCCACCGCCGAAGCGAGCGATCCGGTCAGCACGCCGATCTTGGTGGCGTCTACGGTTGCCGCGTCGGTGAAGGCCAGCGCGCCGATGAAGAGGCTCATCGTGAAGCCGATGCCGCACAGTAGCGCCACGCCGTACAACTGCGTGAACGACGCGTGGCGCGGCAGGCTGGCGACGCCCGTCTTGATGGCCAGCCACGCGAAACCGAACACGCCGAGCTGCTTGCCCAGGAACAGGCCCAGCGCCACGCCCAACGGCACCGGTTGCGCCAGGCTGTCCAGCCCCATGCCGGCAAACGACACCCCCGCGTTGGCGAAGCCGAACACCGGCACGATCAGCAGCGCCACGGGCTTGTGCAGCGCGTGTTCCAGGTCATGCAGCGGCGAATGCGCTTGCGGCTGGCCGGCATTGCGCGGACGCAGCGGGATCGTCAGCGCCAGCGCGACCCCGGCCAGCGTGGCATGCACGCCGGACTTCAGCACGAAATACCACAGCACGGCGCCGATCAGCAGGTAGGGGGTCAACCGCAGCACGCCTGCGCGGTTCAGGCAGAGCAGGCACACCAGCAAGGCGCCCGCCATGACCAGGGCGAAGACGTTCAACTGCGAGGTATAGAACAGCGCGATGATGACGATGGCGCCCAGGTCATCCAGGATCGCCAGTGCGGTCAGGAAGATCTTCAGCGAGGTCGGCACGCGGCTGCCCAACAGCGCCAGGATGCCCAGTGCGAAGGCGATGTCGGTGGCGGCGGGGATCGCCCAGCCGCGCAGGGTGTCGGGGTTGCCCAGGTTGACCAGCACGTAGATCAGCGCTGGCACCAGCATGCCGCCCAGCGCGGCGATGCCCGGCAGGACGATTCTTGCGGCGCCGCGCAATTGGCCATCCAGCACCTCGCGCTTGATCTCCAGACCCACCAGCAGGAAGAACACGGCCATCAGGCCGTCGTTGATCCAGTGCAGCACGGTTTCTCGGAGCACAACGGGCCCCGTCTGGAAACCCAGTTTGGTGCCCAGCGCATCGAAGTAGAGCGGAGCGGCCGGGCTGTTGGCGATGATCAGGGCTGCCAGGGCGGCGGCCATCAGCACGTAGCCACCCAGCGCTTCGGATCGCAGGAAAGCCTGGAGGAAAGAGGGGCGGTGCGAATGAGCCGGAACCTGCTGGGTCACTGGGCCTCCTTGGTAATGTTTTGTTAAGATGTCGAGTGCAAGCTGAATTTTAACTGAACAAAGCTATAGAATTTGGCTTTTGCCGCCTAACGTCGGCTATTTTCGATGAATTGTTGCAAAAATTAGCTGAATTGGAGAAATCCTGGGGGCTGGGATATTGCGGTCCCTACCGATGACTTCCTTAGATATTTCGACTAAATTCCGATCCGCGGTGCGTCGACACGTAATAAGTATTTCAGTCAATTTCTAAAACGGCTTTTTTCTTGAACATCTTGACCAGTTTGTGGCTAGCGATGCCGCCTGGCGACACCTGCTAGCTCCATGACTCTGCCTTCTCTATCGGTGTTGATCTACACGCCTGCAAAGCCCGGCGCCGCGAGTCGTCTGGTCGATGTGGGGGAGGCACTGGATCCTCCGGCCGCTCAGCCTGTGCATGGTCGCTATCACGTCAAGCGCGTGGCGCCCAGCATGCGCCTATTGACGTGGCAACGGGAGGGGTCACGCTTCGATTTGTCCCGTACTGGCGGAATCCGCGTGTGGACTGGCCGCGAACTTGCGGCGTCGGAGTGCGCGCACGAGTGCCAGGCGCAATCCGCGCTCCCGCTGGAGCCGGACGACGTCGCCTACCTCGAAGCCTTCCTGCTGTGGCAGAACCGCAGCTGGAACGATCTCAACGCTGCTGAAGACTTGTCCGCCCATGATGCCCACACCCGCTGAACCGCATGCCGGCAACACCGGCGCCCGCCTACGCATCCTGCACACCGAGGCGGCCACCTCGTTCGGCGGGCAGGAATTCTGCATCTACAAAGAGATGATCGCCATGCGCGAGCGCGGCCATCACCTGGAGCTGGTCTGCCAGCCCGGGGCCGAACTCGGAGACCGCCTGAGCGAGGCCGGCTTCACGGTGCACCGAATCGTCATGGACGGCGCGGGCAATTTCCTGCGCGGCGTGATGTTCATGCGGCGCCTGTTGCGGCGCGAACGTTTCGACGTCGTGAACACCCATAGCCGCCGCGACACCGTGCTGGCCGCCATGGCTGCGCGCCTGGCCGGCACGCCGTTGATCGTGCGCACGCGGCATCTGGCCAAGCCCATCAATTCGCTCTACGCCTACACCTGGCTGGCGCATCGGGTGATCGCCGTCAGCCGCTACGTGCGCAAGCAATTGCTGGATGGCGGCGCGCGGCCGGAGTCGGTCGCGACGATCCATTCGCCGGTCGTGTTGCCGCAGGTACGCGAAGGCGCTTGCGTGCGCGATGAGCTGGGGCTGCCCCCGGACGCGCTGGTGGTGGGCTGCGTTGCCGTGATGCGGGCCGAAAAGGGCCACGGCGATCTGATCGACGCATTCCATCTGGTTTGCTCCCGCTTCCCGTCGGCGCATCTGGTCCTGGTGGGCGACGGCATGCCTTTGTTCGACCAGTTGCAGGCGAAGGTGTCGGCGTTGGGGCTGATGGACCGGGTGCACTTCACCGGTCGCCGGCACGATATCGGCAACGTGCTGATGGCTTTGGACGTGTTTGCCTTGCCCACGCACCGGGAAGCCCTGGGCACGGTGTTCATCGAAGCCGCGGCGATGGGCGTGCCCGTCATCGGCACGGACGTGGGCGGCGTGCCGGAAACCATGCTGGCGGGCGAGACCGGGCTGCTGGTGCCGCCGCGCGATCCCGCCGCGCTGGCGGCGGCGCTGGAAACCCTGCTGGCGGACCCGGCCCTGCGCCGCCGCATGGGCGACGCGGGCCGCGATCTGATCCGCGGCCAAGGCCTGTTTTCCGCCGAGCGCACCGCGGGCCAGGTGGAACACGCCTACACGCATTGGCTGGCCGAACTGGGCCGGCCCGTGCGCGTGGCCTGAGGGGTTATCTACCGGCGGGCGCCGGCGTTCAGTGCATGAGCAACGCGTTCATCGCCTCGATCACGCGGTTGCGGTAGCGCGGCAGCAAGGCCTGCGTACGGGCCTGCCGTTCGTGCCATTCCGCAGGCTCCGAACCGGCCGCAACGCGGGCCGCCGCCCAGATCGGGTCCGGAAAATGGCGGTCGCTGCGCCAGCGCGGAATTACATGCCAATGCAGGTGCGGCACCATGTTGCCCAGCGACGCCAGATTGATCTTGTCCGGCGTCAGGACCGATTGCTGTGCTTCTTCCACCGCATACACGGCGCGCATCAGCAGATCGCGCCCGTGCGTGGACAGGCTGGTCATTTCCGCCAGGTGGGCGTTCCAGATCACACGCGTGAAGCCGGGATAGTCGGCATCGCCGACTTCGATCACGCGCAGGTGCGGGCCACGCCACAGCAGCGTGCCGCCGTCTTCCTGGCACAGGGGGCAGTTCGGGTCGCGAGCGCTCAAGCCATCACCTTGCGGTACTGAATGAAGCCGGAGCGGTCCGCGATGCGGTCGTACAGCTGCATCGCGGTCGCGTTGGTCTCGTGCGTCAGCCAGTACACGCGCGCGCAGTTGTTGGCGGCGGCCTGGGCGTAGACGTGTTCGATCAGCTTGCGGCCCGCGCCCGTGCCGCGTACGTCCGGGTCCACGTACAGGTCCTGCAGATAACAGTAGTCGCCTGCCGTCCAGGTGGAGCGGTGGAAAATCCAGTGCACCATGCCGATGGCGCGGCCGCTGTCGTAGGCAAGCGCCGCGTGCATGGGCTCGGCGGGGTCCAGGAAGCGCGCCCAGGTGTTGCGGGTGACCGCGTCGTCGATGTTGACGCGGTAGAACTCCTGGTAGCTCTTCCACAGCGGCAGCCAGACTTCGAAGTCGGCAGCGACGATGGGGCGGATTTCGGCGGTACTCATGGCGCAGGGCCTCCTGTCGGGATTCAGAGTTGGTTTTCCATCGCTTCGACGACGTGTCGCAGCACTTGCAGCCGAGCGTAGCGCTTGTCGTTGGCGGACACCAGATGCCAAGGCGCGTGTGCGATGTCGGTGCGGGCCAGCATCTCGTTGGCTGCGGCTGCGTATTCCTTCCATTTGTCGCGGTTACGCCAGTCGTCGGGCGTGATCTTGAAATTCTTGAAGGGCGATTTTTCGCGTTCCTTGAAGCGTTCCAGCTGCACGTCGGCGGTCACGGCCAGCCAGAATTTCAGCACGATCGCGCCGCTGGCCGCCAGTTGTTCCTCGAAGTCGTTGATCTCGGCGTAGGCGCGACGCCAGTGGGCGGGCGCGGTCAGCTTCTCAACGCGTTCGACCAGCACGCGGCCATACCAGGACCGGTCGAAGATCGCGACGCGGCCATGGCGCGGCAACTGCCGCCAGAAGCGCCACAGATAAGGGCGTGACAGTTCATAGCTGTTCGGGGCGGCGACCGGCGTGATGTCGAATTGCCGGGCGTCCAGCGCATGGGTCACGCGCCGGATGGCGCCGCCCTTGCCGGCGGCATCCTGCCCTTCGAACACCAGCACCAGCGAACGGTCCTGGAATTTCTTGGACCGTGCGGCACGGGCCAGCCGGCCTTGCAGCAGGCCGAGTTCGGACTCGTAGTCGCCCTTGTCGACGCGGGCTTCGTAATCCAGTTCGCCCAGGCGGTCGACAATGCGGGCGGGCGCGGAATGCGCCAGGAACGATTGCGGAATGCGGGGCACGCCGCGCTGGCGCATCGCCGCCAGTACCGCCTCGGCGGTGCGGGCCGACCGCAAGTTCTCGTCGGCGCTGGGGATGACCACCCAGGGCGCGTGGCCGCTGTCGGTGTGGTTCAGCACAACCTGGCCGCCGGCGCGGATGCGGTCGTATTTCTTGTAGACCTTCAAGTCCACGGGGCTGACTTGCCACGAGGTCTCGGGGCTGGCCAGGAGGCGCTCCGCCCGGTCCTTCTGCGCCTTGGCGGACAGGTGGAACCACAGTTTGACGATCTGCACGCCTTCGGCGGCCAGCATCGCCTCGAAGCGGCGGATCGCGGCGGACTGCGCCTCGATGGCGTCCTGGTTGGGCTTCTTGCGAGCCGATTCAATGATCAGCGGCGCATACCAGGACCCGAACACGATGCCCGTGCTGCCCTTGGGCGGCAGGTCTTTCCAGTAGCGCCAGAAGGGCGGCCGGTCCTGCTCGTCGCCCTCAGGGGGGCCGTAGGCCAGCGTCTTGATGTGGCGCGGATCCATCCATTCGTTCAGCAGGTTGACCGTGGCGCCCTTGCCGGCGCCGTCGATCCCCGCCACCACGATCAGCAGCGTCTTTTCCGCCTTTTCAAGGCGCTGGTACTGCGCGTTCAGCAGGGCGACGCGCAGCCGCGCTTCCACCGGTTTAAATGCTTCCTTGGACAGGCTGGGGTCGGCTTCGGCTTCTGCGAACATGGGGAATCCGTCTGATCGGCAATCGGGAGATCGGCCGATCTTGCGGGATAAGCGCCCGGCGCGCAAGTGCGGCGCGGGCGCCCGAGTCAGAGCCCGTCGATGGGGATTTTCAGGTAGCGCACGCCGTTGTCCTCTGGCGGCGGGAAATGGCCGGCGCGGATGTTCACCTGGATGGCGGGCAAGATCAGGGTGGGCATGGACAGGGTGGCGTCGCGCCGGGTGCGCATGGCGACGAACTCGTCTTCGCTGATGCCGTCATGCACATGGATGTTGGCGGCGCGCTGTTCGGCCACCGAGGTCTGCCAGTGGGCCTCGCGCCCCGCTGGCGGGTAGTCGTGGCACATGAAGAGCCGCGTACCGCCCGGCAGGCCCAGCAGCCGCTGGATCGAGCGGTACAGCTGATGGGCGTCGCCGCCAGGGAAATCGCAGCGCGCGGTGCCCACATCCGGCATGAACATCGTGTCGCCTACGAAGGCGGCGTCGCCCACCAGATAGGCCATGTCGGCCGGCGTGTGCCCGGGCACATGGATCGCGGTGGCTTCCAACGCGCCGATGCGGAAGGTTTCGCCATCGGTGAACAGGTGGCCGAACTGGGAGCCGTCTAGCTGGAACTCGGGCTCCAGGTTGAAGATCTGCTTGAACACGCCTTGCACGGTGCGGATGCTTTGCCCGATGGCGATGACCCCGCCCAACTGCCGCTGCAGATAGGGGGCGGCCGACAGATGGTCCGCGTGGGCGTGGGTTTCCAGCAGCCATTGGGTGGTGAGCCCCGCTTGGCGCACATAGTCCGCCACGCGGTCTGCGCTGGCGGTGCTGCTGCGCCCGGATTTGGGGTCGTAATCCAGCACCGAATCGATGATGGCGCAGGCGCTGCCGTCGTGCACGACGTAGGTGACGGTAGCGGTGACGGGATCGAAAAAGGCTTGGATGTGAGGACTCATGGCCGCCAGCAGATGACAATATATATATTTAAATAATATTGTTTGATAATTTATCCGTCAATATAATGATCCGCTACTGTCCGACCTGCCGATACGCCTTATGAATGCCGCCCTGACCGATTGCGAACTTGCCGTCCTGCGGGAATCCGCGGCCCAGGCCTGCGCGCTGCTCAAAGCGCTGGCCAACGAAGACCGCCTGCTGCTGCTGTGCCAATTGGTGCAGAACGAACGCAACGTAAGTGAACTGGAATCGCTGACCGGCATCCGCCAACCGACCTTGTCCCAACAGCTGGGCGTGCTGCGCGACGAGGGGCTCGTCACGACGCGCCGCGACGGCAAGTACGTCTACTACCAGATGGCCAGCTTCGAAGTCAGCCAGGTCATGAAGACGCTATCCAGTTTGTACTGCGGCCGCGCAATGGAGTCACTGGCGTGAATCCGGACTGGTCCGCCCTTGAACCATTCAAAAGCCGGTAATCCGGCGCGGAGACAAGCATGCCCCAGGTACAGTCAGCACCCGCCGCATCCGCCGATTTCGACGTGGTGGTGGCAGGAGGAGGCGCGGCAGGCATCGGCGTGACCGCCAGTTTGCTGCGGCGCCGGCCGGATTTGCGCATTGCCGTCATCGAACCCAGCGACAAGCATTATTACCAGCCGGCCTGGACGCTGGTGGGCGGCGGCGCGTTCGATGTGAAGAAGACCATGCGTCCGACCCGTTCGGTAATGCCGTCGCGGGCCACGTGGCTGCATACGTCGGCCGCGGGTTTCGAACCGCAAGCGAACCGGGTGCGCCTGGCCGATGGCGGCAGCGTGACTTACCAGCAACTGATCGTATGCCCCGGCCTGCGGCTGGCCTGGGACAAGATCGACGGCCTGTCCGACGCGCTGGGCCAGAACGGGGTGACGTCCAACTACCGCTACGACCTGGCGCCCTACACCTGGGAACTGGTGCGGTCGATGAGGCAAGGGCAGGCGTTATTCACCCAACCGGCCATGCCGATCAAATGCGCGGGCGCGCCGCAAAAGGCGATGTATCTGGCCTGCGACCATTGGCGCCGGACCGGTGTGCTGGACCGCATGCATGTTGAATTCGACCTGGCGGGCGCGGCGCTGTTCGGCGTGCCCACGTTCGTGCCGCCGCTGATGCGCTACGTCGAAAGCTACGGCATCGACCTGGCGTTCAATTCCGCGCTGGTGGCCGTGGACGGGCCGGCGCGCAAGGCCTGGTTCGATGTCAAGGGCGCCGACGGCAGTGTGTCGCGCGTGGAGAAGTCGTTCGACATGCTGCACGCCGTGCCGCCGCAAGTGCCGCATGACGTGGTGCGCGACAGTGCGCTGGCAGACGCGGCCGGCTGGTGCGAGGTCGACCCCGGCAGCCTGCGGCATGTGCGCTTTGACAACGTGTTCGGCCTGGGCGATGGCATCAGCACCAGCAACGCCAAGACGGCCGCCGCCGCGCGCAAGCAGATCGTCACCGTGGCCGAAAACCTGATCGCGGTGCGCGAAGGCCACGCCATGCCCGTCACGTACGATGGCTACGGCTCGTGCCCGCTGACGGTCGAGCGCGGCCGCATCGTGCTGGCCGAGTTCGGCTACGGCGGCAAGCTGCTGCCCACCTTCCCGCTGGACCCGACGGTGCCTCGCAAGAGCGCCTGGTTCCTGAAGACCACACTGTTGCCGTGGATCTACTGGAACGGCATGCTGCGCGGCCGCGAATGGCTGGCGCGGCCGCTGGGCAACTGAACCTGCGCTACTCGTAGGTGCGCACGTCGTCGATGACCTTACCGTCGTTCGGCAGGCCGTCGGCGTCCACCCATTCCACGTCGGCGCGCAGCTTGGTCACGTCGCGCACGGATTCGGCGATGCGGTTGGACAGCTCTTCGCTGCGCACCCGCGAGTCCACCTTCAACACCATGCGGTCCGATCCGGTGCTGCCGCTGATGACGAGGCGGGCGCGCAGGATTTCAGGGTGGCGCCGCACCACGTCCGCGACCTGCGAGGGGTGGACGAACATGCCGCGTACTTTGGTGGTCTGATCCGCGCGGCCCATCCAGCCCTTGATGCGGGTGTTGGTGCGCCCGCAAGGCGAAATGCCGGGCATGACGGCCGACAGGTCGCCGGTGCCGAAGCGCACCAGCGGATAGTCCGGATTCAGCGTGGTAACCACCACTTCGCCGACCTCGCCGTCAGGCACGGGCTCGCCAGTGCCGGGGCGCACGATTTCCACGATGATGTCTTCGCCCAACACCAGCCCCTGGCGGGCAGGCGTCTCGAAGGCGATCATGCCCAGGTCGGCGCTGCCGTAGGCCTGGTAGCCTTCGATGCCGCGGGCCGCCAGCCAGTCGCGCAGCGACGGCGGAAAGGCTTCGCCCGACACCAGCGCGCGCCGCAGCGAATCCAGCTTCACGCCCAGTTCGTCGGATTTCTCGAGGATGATCTTCAGGAAACTGGGCGTGCCCGTGTAGCCGCTGGGCGCCAGGTCCTGAATGGCGCGCACCTGCTGTTCGGTCTGGCCCGTGCCGCCGGGAAAGACCGTGCAGCCCACGGCATGCGCCGCCGTCTCCATCATGGAGCCGGCCGGGGTGAAGTGGTAGGAAAAGCAGTTGTACGCCAGTTCCCCGGCGCGAAAGCCGGCCGCGTACAGGGCACGCGCAAAACGCCAGTAATCCGCGCGCGCGCTTTCCGGTTCGTAAATGGGGCCGGGCGAGGCGAAGACGCGCATCGCTTCGCCCCAGCCGATCGCGGAGAATCCGCCAAAGGCTTTGGCCGGGCCCGCAGGCGCCGCCGCATCGTCGCGGCTGTGCTGCTGGCGTTCCAGCAGTTCGTGCTTGCGCAGCACGGGCAGGCGGGCCAGCGCCGCGCGCGACGTGATGGTGGCGGGGTCAACGCCGCGCAGCTGTTCGGCGATTGCCGGGGCGCGCGCGATCGCCCGTGCAATCGCGCCGGGCAAGGCGGCCATCAGCTCGCGCTCGCGTTGCTCGGGCGCTCGGGTTTCCAGGACATCGAAAAACTCGGACATGGGATCGCACCCTCTCGTGTGCCGTACTGCGGTGTCGTTGCCGGCGGGGCGCCGGTCCACACCGGCGCTGCCGCTCCAGGGATCAGGCCAGCCAGCGTTTGCGGCGGCGGTAGAACTTGTTGTCGCGGAAACTCTTTCTTTCGCCGCTGGAAATGCCCAGGTAGAACTCTTTGACGTCCTCGTTCTGGGCCAGGTCCCGCGCGGCGCCGTCCATCATCACGCGCCCGTTTTCCAGGATGTAGCCGTAATCGGCATAGCGCAGCGCGATGTTGGTGTTCTGTTCGGCCAACAGGAAGCTCACGCGTTCGCGCTGGTTCAGATCGCGCACGATCTCGAAAATCTCTTCCACGATCTGCGGGGCCAGGCCCATGGACGGCTCGTCCAGCAGGATCATGTTGGGGTTGGCCATCAGCGCGCGGCCGATAGCGGTCATCTGCTGTTCGCCGCCCGACGTATAGCCGGACTGGCTCCCGCGGCGCTGCTTCAGGCGCGGGAAGTATTGGTACACGCGTTCCAGCGCGGCCGCGGTGTCGCCGCGGCTCATGCTGCGGGTGTAGGCGCCGGTCAACAGGTTCTCTTCGATGGTCAGGTGGGCAAAGCAATGCCGGCCTTCCATCACCTGCACGACGCCGCGCTTGACCAGTTCCGACGGCGACAGCCGTTCGATGCGCTGGCCGCGGTATTGGATATGGCCCTTGGTGACGTCGCCGCGCTCGCCCTTGAGCAGGTTCGAGATGGCGCGCAAGGTCGTGGTCTTGCCCGCGCCGTTGGCGCCCAGCAACGCCACGATCCTGCCTTCGGGCACCTGCAGGGACACGCCCTTGAGCACCAGGATCACGTGGTTGTAGATCACCTCGATCCCGTTCACGTCGAGCAGCACGTTGGGCGCTTCGACGGGGGAAGGGGCGATGGATGCAGCAGTTGTTGCAGCGGTCATGACGATTCCTGCGGCGTGGTGGCGGCGGGCGCCGGCAAAGGCGCCCGCCGCCGGTTCACATCAGTTCTCGCAAGTGCGGGGCGTGATGTTCTTTTCCTTGGCGTACTTGGCCGCGGCCTCCTTGACCATCGGGTCCAGAACGGTCTTGTCGGCCTGATACCAGTCGGAGGCGACCTTGAACTTGGCGCCGTCCCACTGCACGATGCGGGCCCAGTCGTCGCCCTTGTGGTTGCTGCACGAGGTCTTCACCGGGCGCATGATCTGGCCAAAGCCCAGCTTGTCCAGCTTCTCTTGCGTCAGGTTCAGGTTCTCGAAGCCCCAACGCACCTGGTCGGGAGTCAATGCCTTGCCTTTGCCGAACTTCTCTTGCGCCGTGCGGATCGCTTCCACTTGCAGCATCGAAATCATCATGCCGCGCGTGTGGGCGATGGTGCCCAACGTGTTCTTGGCCGTCTTGTCCGAGCCCTGGCCCTTGTCGTAGACGAACTTCTTCAGGTCGTCATAGACCTTGTCGTGCTCGGCGCCGCTGTTGTGCACGGTGATGGCGTTGTAGCCCTTGGCGACGTCGCCAAGGTCCTTCACGTCGCCTTCAGAGCCGGCCCACCAGATCGCGTACATCTTGTCGCGGGGGTAGCCGCTGGCCTGCGCCTCGCGGATGGCGGTCGGCGTCATGATGCCCGCGCTCCACAGCAGCACATAGGCCGGACGCGCCTGGCGGATCTGCAGCCACGTGGACTTCTGTTCCACACCCGGCGCCGTCACCGGATACAGCACCAGCTCGAAGCCTTCCTTGGCGGCGCGTTTCTGCAGCAGCGGGATCGGTTCCTTGCCGTAGGGCGAGTCGTGGTAGACCAGGGCGATCTTCTTGCCCTTGAGCTTGTCCATGCCGCCTTCTTTCTTGGCGATGTCCTGGATCATCACGTCGGCCGCGGTCCAGTACGTGCCCAGGAGCGGGAAGTTCCACTCGAAGACGCTGCCGTCCACCGACTGCGACAGGCCGTAGCCCATCGTTTCGACGGGCACCTTGTCGACCATGGCCTTGTCGCTGACCGCAAACGTGATGCCGGTGGACTGGGTGTCGAAGCCCGAAGCCCCCGTGCCCTTGCCCTTCAGGCGCTCATAGCATTCCACGCCGCGGTCGGTGGCATAGGCGGTCTCGCATTCTTCGTACGTGATCTTGACGCCGTTGACGCCGCCATCGCGCTCGTTGACCAGCTTCAGGTAGTCCAGCTTGCCATCTGCCCAGGGAATGCCCAACGGCGCGAACGACCCGGTGCGATACACCAGCAACGGAACGAACTGCTCTTCGGCCGCCATTGCCGGCGTGGCCACGGCGCCGACGGCGCCGGCTGCGGCCACCAGGGCTGCCGCCAACTTCAGGTTAAGACGCTTCATCTCCATTTACCTCCTGCGTGGTGTTTGGGGCAGTAAACCCTGGGACACCGGGATTGGCCCGGTCTTGAGCCGGGTATTCAGGATGTGGGCCGCGGCACTTTTGCCGCCGCGGTCCGCAGAAATCAATGCGAAATCAAAATACGGTCAATGCGGGAACGGCCAGATGCGCAGCTTCTCTTTGCCAATGCTCCACAAGCGCGCCAGCCCGTGCGGTTCGGCGATCAGGAAGAACACAATCAGCGCGCCGAACACCATGTGTTCGATGTGCGCGGCGGTGTCGACCGACAGCGGGATGCCGAGCGCGTGCGGGATGTTCGACAGCGCCACCGGCACCAGCACGATGAAGGCCGCGCCGAAGAAGCTGCCGATGATCGAACCCAGCCCGCCGATGATCACCATGAACAGCAGCTGGAACGAACGCGTCAGGTCGAACGCCAGCGGCTCCCACGAACCCAGGTGGATGTAGCCCCACAAGGCGCCGGCTACGCCGACGATGAACGAACTGACGGCGAACGCAGTGAGCTTGGCGTACATGGGCCGGATGCCGATGACGGAGGCCGCCACGTCCATGTCGCGGATCGCCATCCACTGGCGGCCGATGGCGCCGCGCACCAGGTTCTTGGCCAGCAGGCTGAAGATCACCACCAGGATCAGCACGAACAGGTACTTCTCCAGCGCGCTCTGCACGGGCAGGCCGAAGGCCGTCAGCGGCGGCACCGACACGTTGCCCGACGACGAGTAGTTGGTGAAGAACGGGATGCGCAGGAACGCCCAGTCCACGAAGAACTGCGCGGCCAGCGTGGCCACAGCCAGGTACAGGCCCCGGATGCGCAGGCTGGGGATGCCGAAGATCACGCCCACGATCGTGGCGAAGCAACCGCCCAGCAGGATCTGGATGACCAGCGGCATGCCGGGAAAGCGCACGCCGAAGTTCCAGGCCGCATAGGCGCCCACGGCCATGAAGGCGCCGGTGCCCAGCGAGATCTGGCCGCAGTACCCGACCAGGATGTTCAAGCCCACGGCGGCCAGCGACAGGATCAGGAACGGGATCAGGATGGCGCGCAGCAGGTAGTCGGACGACAGCGCCGGCACGGCGATGAACGCCACGGCCAGCAGCAGCCAGATGAAGATGCGGTCCTGGCGGATCGGGAAGATCTGCTGGTCGGCCCGGTAGCTGGTCTTGAATTGGCCGTTTTCGCGATAGAACATGTTTTTATCCTAGAGGGCCTGGTGGTTACACGCGGTCGATGATCTTCTCGCCGAACAGCCCTTGCGGACGGAACAGCAGGAACACCAGCGCCAGCACATAGGCGAACCAGATTTCGATACCGCCGCCCACGAGCGACCCCAGGTAGACCTCGGACAGCTTTTCCCCCACGCCGATGATCAGGCCGCCCAGGATGGCGCCCGGCACCGACGTCAGGCCGCCCAGGATCACCACCGGCAATGCGCGCAGCGCCGCGGTGGACAGCGTGAACTGCACGCCGAACTTCGATCCCCAGATGATGCCGGCCACCAGCGCGACCAAGCCCGCCACGCACCACACGATCACCCAGATGCGGTTCAGCGGGATGCCGATGGATTGCGCGGCCTGGTGGTCGTCGGCCACCGCGCGCAGCGCGCGGCCGGTCGAGGTGTATTGGAAGAACAGCGCCAGCACGGCCACCAGCAGGGCGGCGATCACGGCGGCCGTCAGGTCTTCCAGGTTGATGAGCAGCCCGCCTTCGAAGACGGTGTCCAGGATCATCATCGGATCCTTGGGCATGCCCACGTTGATGGAATACACCGAGCTGCCGAACGTGATCTGGCCCAGGCCGTCCAGGAAATAGCTGATGCCCAGCGTGGCCATCAACAGGGTCGTGGCTTCCTGGTTGACCAGGTGGCGCAGCACGAAGCGTTCGATAGCGACGGCCAAGAGGAACATCACCATGGCGCTGACGATGAACGCCAGCACGTTGGCCAGGATCATGTTGTCAAAGCCGAGCCAGCGCGGTATCCATTCCGAAAAACGCGCCATGGACAGCGCGGCGACCAGCACCATCGCGCCCTGCGCGAAGTTGAAGACGCCCGACGCCTTGAAGATCAGGACGAAGCCCAGGCCGATCAGCGCATACATCATGCCGCTCATCAGGCCGCCGAATAAGGTCTCTAGAAAAAATCCCATGTCTGTTCGCCTTAGTGCGAGACGCCGAGGTAGGCGCGGATGACGTCTTCATTCGCACGGACTTCGTCCGGACGCCCGTCGCCGATCTTCTTGCCGTAGTCCAACACCACCACGCGGTCCGAGATATCCATGACCACGCCCATGTCGTGCTCGATCAGCACGATGGTCGTGCCGAATTCGTCGTTCACATCCAGGATGAAGCGGCTCATGTCCTGCTTTTCCTCGATGTTCATGCCGGCCATCGGCTCGTCCAGCAGCAAGAGGCGCGGCTCCATCGCCAACGCGCGGCCCAGGTCCACGCGCTTTTGCAGGCCGTAGGGCAGGCGGCCGACGGGCGTCTTGCGATAGGCCTGGATCTCCAGGAAGTCGACGATGTTCTCGACGAATTCGCGGTGCTGCGTCTCTTCGCGCTCGGCTGGCCCCAACCGGAAGGCTTGCGACAGCAGCCCGCACTTCATGCGCAGGTTGCGGCCGGTCATGATGTTGTCCAGCACGCTCATGCCTTTGAACAAGGCCAGGTTCTGGAATGTGCGCGCGATGCCCATTTCGGCGGCGCGGCGCGGGTTCATCTTCGAGAAGCGCTCGCCCCGGAACGCGATGCCGCCTTGCTGCGGCGTGTAGACGCCGTTGATGACGTTCAGCATCGAACTCTTGCCCGCGCCGTTGGGGCCGATGATGGCGCGGATCTCGTGCTCGCGCACATTGAAGGAAATGTCCGTCAGCGCTTTGACGCCGCCAAAGGACAAGGAGATGTTCTGCATGTCCAGCATGACGTCGCCGATACGCTGGTCGCGGTCGTTGTTGCTCATGATCTCTACGCGGCCTTGGCAGTGATGGCGGGGAACGTCTTGACGGGGTGGATCTTCAGGTCGGCCGAGATCTTGCCGGAGCGTCCGTCTTCGAACTTCACTTCGGTCTCGATGAACTGCGATTGCTTGCCGCCGAACAGGGCGTCGATCAGCACGCCGTACTTTTGCGCGATGAAGGCGCGGCGCACCTTGCGCGTGCGGGTCAGTTCGTCGTCGTCCGGGTCCAGCTCCTTGTGCAGGATCAGGAAGCGGCTGACCTGCGAGGCCGAGAGCTTCGGGTCGGTGGCCAGGTCGGCATTGACCTGTTCCACGCATTCCGCGATCAGCTGATAGACCTCGTCCTTGGCCGCCAGGTCGGTATAGCCGGCGTAGGGCAGCCCGCGGCGTTCGGCCCAGTTGCCCACGGCTTCCAGATCGATGTTGATGAAGGCGCAGACATCTTCGCGATCCGCGCCGAAGGCTACGGCCTCCTTGATGTGCGGGAAGAACTTGAGCTTGTTCTCGATGTACTTGGGCGCGAACAGGCTGCCGTTGGCCAGCTTGCCCACGTCTTTGGCGCGGTCGATGATCTTCAACTGGCCATCGGTGTCCAGGTAGCCGGCGTCGCCGGTATGGAACCACCCGTCGGCGCTGCGCGCTTCGGCCGTCGCGTCCGGATTGCGGTAGTACTCCTTGAAGAGGCCCGGACTCTTGACGAGGATCTCGCCGTTGTCCGCCACCCGGATCTCCACGCCGGCCACCGGCGGGCCGACGGTATCGTCGCGCACGTGGCCGTCGGGCTGCACGCAGACGAACACGGACGTTTCGGTCGAGCCGTACAGCTGCTTCAAGTTGATGCCGATGGAGCGGTAGAAGACGAACAGGTCGGGGCCGATGGCCTCGCCCGCGGTGTAGGCCACGCGCACGCGGCTCATGCCCAGCGCGTTGCGCAAGGGGCCGTAGATCAGCACGTTGCCCAGCGCATAGCGCAGGCGGTCCCAGGCGTTGACGGATTCGCCGTCCAGGATCTTGGTGCCCACGCGGCGCGCCAGGTTCATGCAGGCGCCGAACAGCTTGCGCTTGATGAAGCCCGCGTCTTCCATGCGGATCATCACATGCGTCAGCAGGCCTTCCAGCACGCGCGGCGGCGCGAAGTAGTAGGTGGGGCCGATGTCGCGCATGTCGATCGACACGGTGTCCGGCGATTCGGGATGGTTCACGGTGAAGCCCGTGACCAGCAACTGCGTGTACGAGAACATGTTCTGGCCGATCCACGCGGGCGGCAGATAGGCCAGCACGTCTTCCTGGTCGGTCAGCTTCTCCATGTCGGACACGGCGCGTGCGCGGTCGATCAACGCGTGGTGGGTCAGCACCACGCCTTTGGGCTTGCCCGTGGTGCCCGAGGTATAGAACATGGCGGCCGGGTCGTGCGGCTGCACGGCAGCGATGGCGCGGTCCAGGTAGTCGGCGTGCTGGGCGGCGTATTCCTGGCCCAGCGTCTCCAGCTTCTCATAAGACAGCAGCATGGGGTCCGCGTAGTGGCGCAGGCCGCGCGGATCGTCGAACACCACGTGCTTCAACGCCGGGCACTGCTCGCGCACTTCCAGCATCTTATCGACCTGTTCCTGGTCTTCCACGACGGCCACGCTGATCTCGGCGTCTTGCAGCACGTAGACCATTTCTTGCGCGACGGCATCCTGGTAGAGCGGAACGGGGATTGCGCCCAGCGACTGCGCGGCCATCATCGCCATATACAGGCGCGGACGGTTTTCGCCGATGACAGCGACGTGCATGCCGGGACGGATGCCCAACGAGGCAAGGCCGTTCGCCACGTGCCGGACATGTTCGGCCACGTCGGACCACGTAAGGGTTTGCCAGATCCCCAGATCTTTTTCACGTATCGCGGGCCGCGACCCACGAACTTTGGCATGCGCGAACAGCAGCGCTGGAAAGGTGTCCAGCGCCGCCGGCACCTGTGCAGATGCGGGCGATGAATGTGCCACGTTGTCTCCTCCGGTTTGGGCACATCGCGCCAGGGGTCCGCGGGAGCGGCAGTGGCGATGAAGGGCTTGACCAGTTGGTTTTAGATTTACGGCAGGAGTTAAGGTATAAGGTTGGGTTGCTACCAACTGTCACCATCGCGACATTCAAGGAACTTTTAGGGTATTCCCGATGCAGCTAGCCGACTCCCTGCAACTCGCCGCGGCCTGGTTCCGTTTGCTCAACGCCGAACAGCAAACGCGCGTCGAGCGGGACCTGACCGTGCAGCAAGCCGTTGCCGGATCGATCATAGAGCGCAAAGGTGAACTCGCCCAGGCATGGATTGGCGTATTGGCCGGATTGGTCAAGGTGTCGGTCGGTAATGCGGAAGGCAAGGTCGCGTCGCTGACCGGCGTGCCCGCCGGCGGCTGGATCGGCGAAGGCTCGTTGCTCAAGCGCGAGGTCCGCAAGTACGACATCGTCGCGCTGCGCGATTCGGTGGTGGCGCGCTTGCCGGCTCCCACTTTCGATTGGTTGCTGGACACCAGCATCCCGTTCAACCGTTATCTGCTCCATCAACTGAACGAGCGCGTGGCGCAGTTCATCGGCAAGGCGGAGTACGACCGCCTGCTGGATCCGGACGCGCGCGTGGCCCGCTGCCTGGCCGAGCTCTTCAACCCTTTGCTGTATCCCGGCATGGGGATGCGTCTGACCATTACGCAAGAAGAAGTCGGCTATCTGGCCCGGGTGTCGCGCCAGCGCGCGAACCAGGCGCTGCGCAAGTTGGAAGAGGCGGGCCTCTTGAACGTGGAGTACGGCGCCGTGCGCGTGCTGGATCTTGACGGCCTGAAACTGTACGGCTCCGACCGCAGCGCGGTCGAGGGCGAACAGGCGCTCTGAGCGAGTGCAGATTTCTTTTTGAAAAAAGCGCTTGACGTTAAATAGCGCGCTATTTAATATTGCGCAATGAAATCCAGATCCAAACCCAAAGGCGCTTTCAACCCGCTGCTGCTGGACAGCCAGCTGTGTTTCGCCCTGTACTCGACCTCGCTGGCGATGAACAAGGTGTACCGCAAGCTGCTGCGCGGGCTGGACCTGACCTATCCACAGTACCTGGTGATGCTGGTGCTGTGGGAGGGCGACGAGATAACGGTGACGGATATCGGCGACCGCCTGTTCCTGGATTCCGCGACGCTCACGCCGTTGCTCAAGCGCCTGGAGGCCGCAGGCCTGGTCAGCCGCAAGCGCGCCGTGGACGACGAGCGCCAGGTGATCGTGTCGCTGACCAAGCAAGGCCGCGACCTGCGCGAGCAGGCCCAAACCGTGCCCCACGCCATCGCCGGTGCAGCACAATGCACGCTGGACGAGGCGCAGGGCATGATGAAGACGCTGCACGCGCTGCGGGAAAAGTTGGCCGACAGTATTTGAAGTGAAGGGTGACGCGCGCCGTCATCCGTTTAAATAAATAGTGCACGATATAGTTGTGTGCTATTAATATAGTCAGCAGGTTTGCATGTCATCGGTAAGCGCCAGAGCGGGAGGGCCCGCCCGGCGAGGCAGTTCAACTTTCATCCTACAAAGGAAACGCACCATGTCTATCGAAAAAGTCCTCTACCGCGCCAATGCCACCGCAACCGGCGGCCGCGAAGGCCGTGGCGTCAGCGATGACGGCAACCTCGACGTCAAGCTGACCACGCCGCGCGAACTGGGCGGTGCGGGCGCAGCCGGCACCAATCCGGAACAACTGTTTGCCGTGGGCTATTCCGCCTGCTTCCTGGGCGCCATGAAGTTCGTCGGCGGCCGCGACAAGATCGCCATTCCGTCGGACGTGTCGGTGAACGGCATCGTCGGCATCGGCCCGATCCCCACGGGCTTCGGCATCGAAGTCGAATTGAAGATCTCGCTGCCCGGTATGGAGCGCGAGTTGGCCGAGAAGCTGGTGGCCGCGGCGCATATCGTTTGCCCTTACTCGAATGCGACGCGTGGCAATATTGACGTGACGTTGACGATTGTCTGATCGTTGGGTTTTTTGGGCGGATGGGCGAGCTTCGTAGGTCGCCCGCCGACTGTGGCCGCCCGGGCGGCGCGCAATCGGCATACGCGCTTCTGGGCGTCGTGGCGATGCTCGCTTGCGCGCCACCCGTCTCTCGCAGTCGCCGTAGGATGGGTGGAGCGCGGCAAATCCGTTACAGGAACGATGCTAGACATCGCGCGCAACCCATCGTGCCGTCATCCTTCGATTGCGCATGATGCGTGGCGTGCGCCGATGACAGCGATGTCCGGCATGCGTCGATGATGGGTTACGTGCGGCACGCTGCGGTCTTCGTAGCTAGACTCGAACGCACTCCACCCATCCTACGAAAAATAGCAAGACGCACGCACCACACGCGAAGCGGCATCACCCCGACGCAAGACTTCGCGTAAGCCCCACGAGGCCGCCCGCGCGGCCGGCATGGGGCGGGCCCCGCAAGACCCTCCACCACACCCCACGATTGATGCGAAGCCAAAGAACCCCATTCGCCCCAGCTGCACTGAGATTGCAACTAACGGAGCCCGACGCGTGGGTGGCCTGTGGGGCGCGGGGAGTCGATAAGCCCGAGGGAATCTGAAGGCAGCGGCCGTAGGCCGCAACGAAGATGACAAGGGGGCAGTCCGGAGCGAAGGCTCCGGACCGCAATCGTTGACCCGCGCCCCACAGGCCACCCACGTGCCGGGCGGCCTAAGAACGCCGACACCCGCAGACAAACCCCCCTCTAATGCCCACCCCCCAAATAAGCCGCCACCACCGCCGGATCATCCCGTAACTTCTCCGCACTCCCATGCACGGAGATCCGCCCGTTCTCCAGCACATACCCATAATCCGCCACATTCAACGCCGCCGCCGCGAACTGTTCCACCAGCAGCATCGTCACTCCCTCGTCCTTTAACCGCGCAATGATCCGGAACACTTCCTCAACCAGGATCGGCGCCAGCCCCATCGACGGTTCGTCCAGCAGCACCAGTTCAGGATTCAGCATCACCGCGCGCGCCATTGCCAGCATCTGCTGCTCACCCCCCGACAGCGTGCCGGCCAATTGCTCGCGGCGTTCCTTCAGCCGCGGGAACAGGTCCATGGCGCGCCCCAGGTCGGCCTGCACGTCGCCCTTGGGGCGGCTGCCCGTCAGGCGCGGGAAGGCCCCCAACAGCAGATTGTCGGTCACCGACAGCGTCGGGAACACCCGACGCCCCTCCGGCGAATGGGCCAGGCCCAATCGCGCGATGCGGTGGGATTCCAGGCCGTCAATGCGCTTGCCGCTTAGCGTGACCTCGCCCGCGGTCGGTCGGATCATGCCGGACAGTGCACGCATCGTCGTCGTCTTGCCGGCGCCGTTCGAGCCGATCAGCGTCACGACCTTCGCCTTCGGCACCTCCATGCTGATGCCGTGCAGCACCTTCACCTTGCCGTAACCCGCTTCCAGATTCTTGATCGATAGCATCTTGTTGTCCTCTTGGCGTCAGGCGGGCGCGCCGCCCAGATACGCCTCGATAACCTTGGCGTTGCTTTGCACTTCGTTCGGCAGGCCTTCGGCAATCTTCTGGCCGAAGTCCAGCACCGACACCGTGTCACACACTCCCATCACCACATCCATATGGTGTTCGATGAGGATCAGCGTGATGCCGTGGTCGCGCACCTTGCGGATGATGGCCAGCAGCTCGACGATGTCGGGCGCGGTCAGGCCGGCCGCGGGCTCGTCCAGCAGCAGCAACTGCGGGTCCAGCGCCAGCGCGCGGGCGATTTCCAGCAGGCGCTGCTTGCCATACGGCAGGTTGCGGGCTTCCTCGCTGGCCAGCGACTCCAGGCCCACGAATTCCAGCAGCGCCATCGCGCGAGCCCGGGCGCCTTGCTCTTCGCCTTTCCACTTCGGCGTGCGCAGCGCGATGCCGGCCAGCCCCGTGGTGAAGGTGTGGTGCAGGCCCACCAGCACGTTCTCCAGCGCGGTCATTTCGCCGAACAGCTGCACGTTCTGGAACGTGCGCGCGATGCCGGCGGCGGCGATGTCCGCGGGCGCCAGGCCAACCAGCGACTTGCCCGAGAATTCCACCGCGCCGGCGGTCGGCACATAGATGCCGGTCAGCACGTTCATCATGGTGCTCTTGCCGGACCCGTTAGGGCCGATCAGGCCGTGGATGGTGCCGCGCTTGATGGTCAGGTCCACCTCGTTCAACGCCTTCAGGCCGCCGAACTGCATCAGCACGCTCTTGGCCGTCAGCAGCGTTTCGCCCTTGCCGGCCACGGCCGCTGCTTCGGGGACCGCGTCTTGTTCCTTCACCAGGTCCGACTTGACCGTCAGCGCCGCGCGGCGGGTCGAGAAGAACAGGTTGCGGACGAAGCCGACGATGCCGTCGGGCAGGTAATACACGACGAACAGGATCATGGCGCCGAAGATGGTCAGGCGCCAGTCGGTCACGGCGTCCAGCCAATACGAGAAGACCGCCAGCACGATGGTGCCGACGACGGGCACCACCACGCGCCGCGGTTCGGCGCGGCCCTTGGACACCGCGACGATGCTGCCCACCGTTACCAGGATGGCCACGGCCAGTGCGATCAGCCGGAAGGTGCCGATGTCGTCCAGCATCTTGGGCAGCAGCACGATAATGGACGCGCCCAGCAGGGCGCCCGTGCGGCTCTTGCGGCCGCCCATGATGATGGCCAGCAGGAACAGGATGGTCAGTTCGAAGTTGTACGTGTTGGGCGAGATGTACTGTTCAGAGTAGGAGTACAGCGCGCCCGCCAGGCCGGCGAAACCGGCGCTGATCACGAACGCGAATACCTTGTGCCGGTAGACCGACACGCCCATGCAGTCCGATGCGATCGGGCTGTCGCGCAGGGCCTCGAAGGACCGGCCCAGGTGCGACTTCATGATGCGGTGTACGACGATCAGCGAGATCACCAGCAGCGCGCCTACCAGCCAGAAGTACTCGCTCTTGGTCAGGATGTGCCCGCCGATGGACGGCTTGGGGATCTTGATGCCCAAGGGGCCTTCGGTCATGAAGGTCATCTCGTTGATCAGGATCTGGATGATGGTGCCGAACGCCAGCGTCACCATGGCCAGGTAAGGCCCCGTGACCCGCAGCGCCGGTAGCGCCAGCACCGCGCCAAACGCCGCCGCGATCAGGATTGCGGCGGGCAGTATCACCCAGATAGGCATCTGCAGATGGAAGAACAATACGCCGGCGACATACGAGCCGATGCCGAACAGCCCGGCATGGCCGAGCGACACCTGGCCGGTATAGCCCACCACGATATCGAGCCCGAACAGCAGGATCGAATAGATCATGATGGTTTCGATCAAGTGCAGGTAATACGTGTTGGTCACGCCCAGCGGCACGGCGGCCAGGCAGGCCACGGCCACGACGGATAGCAATAGGTGCAAGGGTTTCATCGCTTACACCTTCTTGATCGCGGTCTTGCCGAACAGGCCGGCGGGCTTGAAGGTCAGAACGAGCAGCAACAACACCAATCCCGGCACGTCTTTGTACCCCGTCGAAAGATAGAAACCGGTGGTCGTCTCGGCGATCCCCAGGATCAGCCCGCCCACCACGACGCCCATCCCGCTGGACAGGCCGCCGATGATCGCCACGGCGAACGCCTTCAGGCCCAGCACCGCGCCCATGGTGGCGCCGGTCAGCGTCAGCGGCGCCACCAGCACGCCCGCGAACGCAGCGGTCAGCGACGACAACGCGTACGAGAACGTGATCACCATGCCGGTGTTGATGCCCATCAGGCCGGCCGCGTCGCGGTCGTTGGAGGTGGCCACGAATGCCTTGCCGTAGATGGACTTGCGATTGAAGATTTCCACCAGGATCATCATGCCCAGCGCCCCGAATACGACCAGCAGCTCCATGGGCAGCACGTTCGCGCCCAGCACCTGGATCGGCGCCTCGGGCAGCGGGGAGGGGAAGCGCAGGTCGTCGCGGCCCCAAATGTTTTCGGCCACGTTCTTGAAGATGATCCCCAAGGCGATGGTGGCCATGATCCAGCCGAATTCCGACCGCGTCTTGATGGCCGGCCGCACGCCGACCCGTTCGACGAGCGCGCCTTGCGCAAAGCCGAATATGCAGACGATGGGGATCATGACCCAGTAGTTCACGCCCAGGCCGACCAGCGTCAGCCCGACCAGCGCGCCCAGCATCAGGGCTTCGCCCTGGCCGAAGTTCAAGGTGCCCGAGGTGGCGAAAGTAAGCTGGTATCCGAACGCGATGACGGCATAGATCATGCCTAGCGCGATGCCGCTATAGATAAGCTGTAGAAGAATCATGGTGTGTGTCTTGAGGCGCTGTGTTCCGTCCCAACCCCCTTGGGCAGAACGCTGTTTTCAGGCGGCTGCATGCCCCGCGCCCGATGACCGGGGCGCGGGCGGCGGCGGCCGGGAAGCCGCCGCCTTCCTGCTTTTTTCCAGGCTTAGTTGGCCTTGACGACGCGGCCGCCCTTGACCTCGCCGATGACCACTTCCTTCGCGGTGATCGCGTCGTGGTTGTCGTGCGTGAACGGCTTGTTGTAGGTCATCACCACGCCTTCGACCGGCGTTTGCAGGTTTTCAAGCGCTTCGCGGACCTTCGGGCCGTCGGTGGAGTTGGCCTGCTTGATGGCCGCGGCCAACAGGAAGATCGAGTCGTAGCCCTGGGCTGCCGACACCGGCGAATCGATGCGGCTGTTCTTGGGCTTGAACTTGGCCAGGTAGGCGTCGATGAACGCCTTGCGCTTGGGGGTGTCGGGGTCCTGGATGAAGGTCTGCGGCATGCGCGCGCCTTCGCCGTTGGTGCCCGAGTTGTCGATGTAGTTGGCCATCGAGAGCGTCCAGCTGCCGATGATCGGCACCTTCCAGCCCAGCTTGGTCATGCCGTTGGCGATCTGCGCCAGTTCGGGGCCGATGCCGTAGGTCAGCACGGCTTCGGCGCCGGCGGCCTTGGCCTTCAACAGCTGGGCCGTCATGTCGACGTCCTTGATGTTGAACTTTTCGACGGCCACGGCCTTGATGCCCTTGGCGTCCAGGGCCTTTTCCAGGTCTTCGCGGCCCAGTTGGCCGTAGTTGGTGGAGTCAGCCAGGATCGCGACCTTCTTGTAGCCGCGGCGGGTGATCGCTTCTTCCACGATCATCGGGGCCTGGATGCTGTCATGCGCCGCGTTGCGGAACACGTAGTTGTCGGGGAATTCCGGGGCCTTGAACTGGTGCGTGATCACGCTGCCCGTGGCCACGTTGTTGAACACGGGGATCTTGGCGTCCTGGTAGAAGCGCTGCGAGGCCAGCGCCACGCCCGTATTGATGTAGCCGACCGTGGCGGCGACCTGTTCCTTGTTGATCAATTCCTGCGCGATCTGCACGCCGCGTTCGTTCTTGGCTTCGTCGTCGCGCTCGACGGCCACCAGTTGGCGGCCCAGCACGCCGCCATTCTTGTTGATTTCCTCAATGGCCAGCCGCACGCCGTCGCGCATGCTCACGCCCATGGATGAGGAGCCGCCGGTGTAGGGGCCGGCCACGCCGATCTTGATGGGGTCGGCGGCGTAGGACGCGGCCGATGCGGCAAATGCAAGGGTTCCTGCTAGCAGCTTCAAACGAAAATCCATGGATGTCTCCGTTGTAATTAGATGAACTGCGTGGAAAACCGGTTGCCGGCGCCAGACGGCGGGAAATCTGATGTTGCGGCGCTCTCCTGTGTTGCGTGTTGTGACTGTCTGCTTAATCGCTTACGCGAATCTGACCCGGCGGGGGTTTTCCGCGTAAATACCTAGTACGGGCGCAAGGGGTGCGGGCCATGCGTTGCAATGCAGCACGGGCAGGCGGGGCAAGCCGGGTCTTGCGGGGCGCCAAGGCGGGCGACGGGCGGACAGCCGCGTTGGCCGCATGCTAGCCAGCGTGGGGAGCAGGCGCGCGGAATTTCATTCCGCCCTTCACTGGAAATTTATTCCTGGCTGGCCGGCAGGCCGCATGGCCATTGGGATGCCTGTTTGCAGACGTCTTCCAGCCATAGGGAAAACGCTTGGACGGCACGGCCCGGCGGGCGGGACATTTCGGTGCACAGGTGGTACTGGGATTCACCCGGGATGGCGATGTCCAGCACGCGCACCAGCTTGCCCTCATCCAGCCATTCCGCGGCCAGGGTGCGGCGGGTCAGTGCCAGCCCCTGGCCGGCGCGGGCGGCGGCCAGCATCATCCCCAGATCCACGAGCCAAACTCCGCGTGACGGTTCGGGCCAGTCCAGGCCGGCCGCGTCCAACCAGGGGCGCCAGGGCTCCATCGGGCAGCGCAGCAGGTCGGCGTGGGCAAGGTCCGCGGGGCGATTGAACGGGCCGTGCCTGGCCAGATACGACGGCGAGCACACGGCGAACGCGGGGTCGGCCGTGAGCTGGCGCGCGTGCAGGCCGGGATACTTGCCGCTACCGAACCGTACCCAGACGTCAGCGTTGGGCGGCATGATGTCCAGATAGGGGATAGACAACATGATCTCCAGCTCGACGTCCGGATGCGCGGCGGTGAAGCCGGGCAGGTAAGGGATTAGCACCTGGCGGGCAAAGGTGGGTGTCGAGACGACGCGTAGCGGTTCCGGCTTGGGTTCGCCGCGCTTGTGCAGCGAGGCGTCCGACAGCAGGTCCAGCGCGGTGCGCACCTGGTTCAGGTAGTCGCGCCCGGCGGCGCTGAGCGTGGCGCCCCGGCTGCTGCGGATGAAGAGCGAGACGTCCAGCAGGGCTTCCAGCGCGGCGATGCGCTTGCCGATGGCGCTGGCGGTGACGAAGAGTTCTTCGCTGGCGCGTTCGAAAGAGCCCAGGCGGGCGGCCGCTTCGAATGCCTGGATGGCAGCCAGCGGCGGCAGCCGCACATCTTTGGAAGGAGAGGGTCCGCGCATGATCGTCTGGCGGGCCGGCCGTGCGCCCGACGAAAAAGTGGCAACGGAGAGATTATAAAAGTGATGGCGGCGCACCGTCCGGGCGCGCCGCCATGATGCGGAAAGCGGGGCTTAGACGCCCTTGATGGCCAGGCTGACCGCCAGTGCGGCCATGACCACGGCGATGACGCCGTCCAGGATGCGCCAGGCCGAGGCGTTGGCGAAGAAGCGGGCGAACAGGCGTGAGCCGATGCCCAGCACGGCCAGCCACAGCAGGCTGGCGGTGAAGGCGCCGGCGGCGAACGCCATGCGGGCGTCCTCGAAACCGTGCGCCAATGAGCCCACCACCACCATGTCGAGCCAGAAATGGGGGTTCAGCAAAGAAAAGCCCAGCGCGCCCAGCATGGCGGCGCGGCGCGACGGCACTACGTCGCGCGCGGCGGCCAAGCCGCCCGTGGCCGTCCAGGCGCGACGGGCCGATTGCACGGCGTACCAGGTCAGGAAGGCGACGCCGAACCACAGCACGGCGGTCGTCAGCCAGGGGAACCAGGCCGTCAGCGTCTGCAGCCCGGAAACGCTGGCGAAGATGAACACGGCGTCGATCAGCGCGCAGATGGCCACGACGCTGAGCAGATGCGCCCGCATCAGGCCTTGGCGCAGGATGAAGGCGCTTTGCGCGCCCACGACGGCGAACAGGCCGAGCCCGGTGGCGGTTCCGCTGGCCCAGGCGGTCAGGAAGAGGGGGGAGGACAAGGTGGCGAACATGATGCAAATACCTGTAACTGCAACGCCTGTGGCGGCGCTTTGATGATGGTTCCAGAGGCATTGCGCACTCTGGTGATAGCGTATTTTCCCTTGCGCGACAGATGAAATACAGCTAATTTTCCTTCACTATATTAAGTAAAACTAATCCATGAAACTCGATCACGGCAACTTGCGGGCGCTGGCCGCCGTTGTGCGCGAAGGCAGCTTCGAGCGGGCCGCGCTGTCCCTGAGCGTGACGCCGTCGGCGGTGTCGCAACGAATCAAGGCGCTGGAGGACCGCATGGGCCGCTTGCTGGTCCAGCGCACCGTGCCGGCGGCCGCTACGGCGGACGGCCAGGTGCTTGTGCAACTGGCGGAACAGACGGCGCTGCTGGAACACGATGCGCTGAACCGGCTTGGCGTGTCGGACGACGAGGTTCCCCACGCCAGCATCCCCATCGCGGTCAATCACGACAGCCTGGAGACCTGGTTCGTCGACGCGGCCCTGCAGTTTTCGGCCCGGACGCGGGCCACGCTGGACATGCTGTCCGAAGACCAGGACCACACGGCGGCACTGTTGCGTAACGGCTCGGTGCTGGGCGCCGTGACCACGCTGGCCGATCCCGTGCAGGGTTGCCGCATCCACGCGCTGGGCAGCATGCGTTACGTGGCCACCTGCACGCCGGATTTCCACAAGCGCTATTTCGCCCATGGGGTCAACGCGCAGACGTTGGCGGAAGCGCCGGTGCTGGTGTTCAACCGCAAGGACGCCCTGCAGGCGCGGTTCGCGCACAAGATCTCAGACCCGGCACCGTGGCAGCCGCCCGTCTGGTGGGTGCCGTCCACGCGCGCGTTCGTGCAGGCCACGCTGGGCGGGCTGGGCTGGACGATGAATCCGCTGCCGCTGGTTCAAGAACACCTTGATGCCGGTCAGCTGATGCTGCTTCGGGGGCGCGCCTGGGAGGATGTGCCGCTGTATTGGCAGCATTGGCGGGTAAACTCCGAGGCGATGGAAGCCTTGACCGATTCGGTTCTGTCGGCCGCCCGCAGCTTGGTCCGGCGGCGTTAACCCACTAGGAGGACACCCCATGAACATCCGCAAGTTCGCACTCGTTGCCGCCCTGGGCCTGTGTACGGCCGGTTCGGCGTGGGCGAAGGACTACAAGGTCGGCCAGATCGAAATCGACGACCTCTGGGTTCGCGCGTCGGCGCCGGGCCAGTCCAATGGTGCGGGGTATATGGATATCGACAACGATGCCAAGACGGAAGACCGCCTGCTGTCGGTGTCGTCGGAGGCCGCCGAGCGGGTCGAGCTGCACACCGTGCAGACGGAAAATGGCGTGTCGAAGATGCGCCAGGTCGAAGGCGGCATTGCGCTGCCCGCCGATACCGAGGTCAAGCTCAGCCCGGGCGGCTACCACGTCATGTTCATCAAACTGAAGGCGCCATTCGCTGACGGCGCAACCGTGCCGGCCACCTTGAAGTTCGAAAAGGCGGGCGAAGTCGCGGTGCAATTCAAGGTCAAGCCGGCCTCGCACAACCCCGGCATGAGCCACGGCGGCATGGACCACGGCACGATGAAACACTGAGCGCCCAGCGCTGCCCGCGCCTGATGGCGCGGGTGTGTTTCACCTGAACAGACTCTCAATTGGGCAAGTCTGTCCCGATCAGAGGCAGGTCTACCCCAATCGGGCCGCGCGGAGCCGGCTTCGCCGGTCCGCAGCGGCGCCCCCCTGGGGGGGAAGCGCGCAGCGCTGCGGGGGGGGGGTTAATACAAGCCTTGCTGACGCATCGCGTCGGCCACCTTCACGAAACCAGCAATGTTGGCACCGTCCAGGTAGTTGACGTATTCACGCTCGCTATGGCCGTGGCGCACGCAGTTCTCGTGGATGTCGCGCATGATGGCGTGCAGGCGGGCGTCGACTTCTTCGCGGGTCCAGGCCAGGCGGGCGGAGTTCTGGGCCATTTCCAGGCCCGATACGGCCACGCCGCCGGCGTTGGTGGCCTTGCCCGGGGCATACAGCACGCGGGCGGCGATGAAGGCCTTGGCGGCTTCCAGCGTGGCCGGCATGTTGGCGCCTTCCGCCACGCACAGCACGCCGTTCTTGATCAGCGTTTGCGCATCGGCCAGTTCCAGTTCGTTTTGCGTCGCGCACGGCAGGGCCACGTCGACAGGCACGTGCCACGGGCGCTTGCCGGCTTCGTACGTCAAACCGAATTGCTTGGCATACGTGTCCAGGCGGCCGCGCAGGTCGTTCTTGATGTGCATCAGGGCGACCAGCTTCTCGTGCGTGAAGCCGGCTTCGTCTACCACGGTGCCGTTGGAGTCCGACACGGTGACGACCTTGGCGCCCAGCGACATGGCCTTCTCGATGGCGTATTGCGCCACGTTGCCCGACCCCGAGACCGACACGCGCAGGCCGTCGAACGACTTGCCGACGCGCTTGAGCATCTCTTCAGCGAAATACACGGTGCCGTAGCCGGTGGCTTCGGGGCGGATCAGGCTGCCGCCGAAGGTCAGGCCCTTGCCCGTGAAGACGCTGGCGGTGGAATTCGACAGCTTTTTCATCATGCCGGCCATGAAGCCGACTTCGCGCGCACCCACGCCGATGTCACCGGCCGGCACGTCGGTGTCCGGACCCAGGTGGCGATACAGCTCGATCATCAGCGCCTGGCAGAAGCGCATGACTTCAGCATCGGACTTGCCCTTGGGGTCGAAGTCCGAACCGCCCTTGCCGCCGCCCATGGGCAGCGTGGTCAGCGAGTTCTTCAGCGTCTGTTCGAATGCCAGGAACTTCAGGATGGACAGGTTCACCGAGGGGTGGAAACGCATGCCGCCCTTGTACGGGCCGATGGCCGAGCTGTGCTGGATGCGGAAAGCGCGGTTGACCTGGGCACGGCCCTGATCATCGGTCCAGCACACGCGGAACTGGATCACACGTTCCGGTTCCACCAGACGCTCAAGCAGGGCGTGCTCGGCGTAGTGAGGGTGCTTTTCGATGAAAGGCCACAGGCTCAGCATCACCTCCTGGACGGCTTGCATGAACTCAGGCTGCTGCGGGTCGCGCGCGGCGACGCCACGCAGGAAGTCGTCCAGACTCTGCACTTTCAACATGATCTCCTCGGGGGTGCTTCGAACAGGTGCGGGTGTGCGCCGTTTTGGGGCGCGAATTATTTGTTCTGGTGCATTTATCGCACCAGCATGGTGCGGAATTGTAGGGGCAAATTGTTGCCCTGCGCAAAGCCGGAAACGCCGCCATCACCTTGATATCTAAGCACTTTTCTATGTCTTATATTGGGGACATATTAAATCACACGGAACAGGGTTTACAGGGGTGAAGACGTGATCCGACGGCGTTAGCCTTGTATTTACAGGGAAAATAAATATGTCCCCATTTTATGTCTTGATGTACGGGGGCTGCGAAATGGCGCATCCCTAAGTAAATAAGGGGCTCGCGACGGTATCCGTGTGTCCTGAGCCTCGTTCTTTCTCTACTATACGTCCCCATTAATTATTTGAGAAAGATCACCTGAATTGGCGCGGAATCAGACCTGCACGACCGCCAGCGCGGCGCCCAATGCCATCAAGATGGCGCCAACCACCCGGTCAGCGGTGCGTTGGTGGTCCAGCAGCAGCCGGCGCAGAATCACCGACGACACCGACCACGCCACCACGCTGAACCACACCCAATGTGCGAAGGACATGAACAACCCGTAGCCGAACTGCTGGGGCAACGGCGTGCCCGACGCCACCACCTGCGTGTAGGTGCTGATGACGAAGAGGGTGGTCTTGGGATTCAGCGCATTGGTCAGGAAGCCGCTGTACAGCGCCTGCCAGGCCGAAATCGGGGGGCGCGCCGACAGGTCCCGGCTGACCAGCGTGCGGTTGAAGAAGGTCTTCCAGCCCATATAGACCAGATAGCAGGCGCCGGCCAGTTTGATGCCTTGCAGCACGGGCTGCGCGTAATGGGCCAGCAAGCTCACGCCGAACATCGTATAGAACACGTGGACCTGCACGCCCAGGGCGATGCCGAGCGCACAGACAAGGCCCGTGCGCCGGCCGAACAGGTAGCTGTATCGGGTCACCATCGCAAAGTCCGGCCCCGGACTGATGACGGCAAGGACGGTGATAAGGGCAACGGCGATCAGTTCGGTCATGGCAGCGGCGGCGGGAAAGGCGCGCAATAGAGGCTTTGGAATGGCGCCCATTGTGTGGCGCTGGCGCGGCAATGAAAAACGATTTTTAATGCCTGATATCCGTTAGAAAAAATCACCTATTGCGATGAAACTTCCCCCGCTGGGATCCCTGCGTGTCTTCGATGCGGCGGCCCGTCATGAAGCCTTCGGCCGGGCGGCAGAAGAGTTGCACGTCACACACGGTGCGGTCAGCCGGCAGATCAAGCAACTGGAGCAGGCACTGGGGCTGGTCTTGTTCGAACGCCGGAATCGGGCTGTTTTTCTGACCCATGCCGGGCGCCAGCTGCTGGTTCTGACGCGTAGCCTGTTCGAGCAGTTGGCGGCTGGCTTGGCGCAACTGCGTCAACCTGCTGCCGACGCGCCGCTGGTGCTGTCATGCGAACCGACGATCGCCATGATGTGGCTGATTCCGCGCCTGCCCGATTTCCAGCGGGCGCATCCCGGCATCCAGGTGCATCTGTATGCGGCGGGCGGCCCCGTGGACTTCGCGGCGCAGGGCGTGGACGTGGCACTACGGCGCAACGATTTCGAATGGAACACGGCCTTGCATGCCGAGCGCGTATGCGATGAATGGACGGGCCCGGTCTGCCGGCCGGGCGTGGCGGGCAGTCCCGGCGAGCAAGCCTGGAACGGTGCGGCGGCCTTAGGGAGCGCAACCCGGCCGGGCGCCTGGCGGCAATGGGCCCAGGCTTCGGGCCACAAGGCCCCGCGCAAGGCCGGACCCGTCTATGAACATTTCTATCTCAGCCTGCAGGCAGCCGCGGCGGGTCTGGGCGTTGCCATCGGCTCGGCGCTGATGGTGCGGGACGCATTGCGCGACCGTCGGTTGGAGGCGCCTTGCGGATTCCTCCGCGACGGTTCGGCGTACTTCCTGCTGTCGCCCCGCCCGTACGGGGACGATCCCCGGGCGGTGGCGTTTCTGGCATGGCTGCGCCAGGAGGCTGCGGCGTCGTTGCCGGATGCGGAGGGCAGCGACGCCGGGCCGGTTCAGAGCGTGGCGTCGTAGTCGATCGTCAGCGGCGCGTGGTCCGAGAAGCGCTCGTCCTTGTAGATGGCCACGTTACGGGCGCGGGCGGCGATGCCGGGGGTGGCGATCTGGTAATCGATACGCCACCCGACGTTCTTGGCCCAGGCCTGGCCGCGGTTGCTCCACCAGGTGTACTGGTCGGGCCGGTCGTCGATGGTGCGGAACACGTCCACGAAGCCGCGCTTGTCGAACACGTCGGTCAGCCAGGCGCGTTCCTCGGGCAGGAAACCGGAATTCTTCAGGTTGCCCTTCCAGTTCTTCAGGTCGATTTCCTTGTGCGCGATGTTCCAGTCGCCGCAGATGATGAACTCGCGGCCGGTGGTCTTGTGCTCGTGCATCAGGGCGTCGATCCAGGGGCCGAAGCGGTCCAGGAAACGGTACTTGGCTTGTTGCCGTTCGTCGCCGCTGGACCCCGAGGGCAGGTAGGCGCTGATCACCGACAGGTTCTTCCAGTCGGCGCGGATGATGCGGCCTTCGGGGTCGAATTCCTCGCAGTCCAGTCCGACATTTACACGTTCGGCGGCATCGCGCAGGTAGATGCCCACGCCGCTGTAGCCCTTCTTGACCGCGTGGTGGAAGTGGCCGGTATAGCCGGGCGGGTGGCGCAGGTCATCGGTCAGGTCCGCGTCGGCGATCTTGATTTCCTGAAGGCAAAGGACGTCTGCGGCATGCTTGTCCATCCAGGGTTGCAGGCCCTTGCGGAAGGCGGAACGGATGCCGTTGAGATTGATGGACGTGATGCGCAGCAAAGCGAGACTCCTGTAGAGCGGCCCTGGGGCCGGAACAATGTCAGGAATTTAACCGACTCGGCGGCGGGGCCGGGCAATAGCCCTGACACCGGATAAAATGCCGGGGTTTGCCATCTACCGGATCCCCCTCGTATGCCCGCCGCCACCTCTTCCGCCACCTCCCTCGATTTTGTCCGCTTTGCCCTGAACGAAGGCGTGCTGCGCTTTGGCAGTTTCAAGGTCAAATCGGGCCGGATCAGCCCCTATTTCTTCAATGCCGGCCTGTTCAACAGCGGCGGTTCGGTCGGCAAGCTGGCGCAGTTCTACGCGCAGGCGCTGCTGGATTCGGGCGTGGAATTCGACATGCTGTTCGGCCCGGCATACAAGGGGATTCCGCTGGCGACCGCAACGGCCGTGGCGCTGGCCGGCCACCCGGCCATGCAAGGCCGTGGCGACGTGCCGTTTGCCTACAACCGCAAGGAAGCCAAGGACCACGGCGAAGGCGGCACCCTGGTCGGCGCACCGCTTAAGGGCAAGGTCGTCATCATTGACGACGTCATCACGGCAGGCACGTCGGTGCGCGAATCGGTGGAGATCATCCGCAGCGCGGGCGCCGAACCGGCCGCCGTGCTGATTGCCATGGACCGCATGGAACGCGCCGGCCCGGACGATGCGCTGTCGGCGCATTCGGCGGTGCAGGACGTGGCCAAGACCTACGGCATCCCGGTCGTGGCAATCGCGTCGCTGTCGGACATCATGGCTTTGTTGCAAGACGACGCATCGTTCGCTGAAAACCGCGACGCCGTACAGGCGTACCGGACGAAGTACGGGGTGAAGTAAACAGGGGTGAGGCAAAGGGCTGGCGGGTGCGTGCCAGCCCGCTCAACCGTTGACCCTCCCCATTCTTCGCAAAAGAAAAGGCCGCGGCAATGTGCCGCGGCCTTTTATCCGTCTGATTTCCCGAAGGAACGATCAGCTGTCGAGCTTCTGCTTGAGCAGGTCGTTCACTTGCTGCGGATTGGCCTTGCCGCGGGCAGCCTTCATGATCTGGCCCACCAGCGAGTTGAACGCCTTCTGCTTGCCGGCCCGGTACTCTTCCACGATGGCCGGGTTGGCGGCCAGCACCTCGTCGATCATGGCGCCGATGGCGCCCGTGTCGCTGATCTGCTTCAAGCCACGCGCGTCGATGATAGCGTCCGCGTCGCCGCCGTTCTCGCCTGCCCACATGGCGCCGAAGACTTCGCGGGCGATCTTGTTGGAGATCGTGCCGTCGATGATGCGGCCGATCAGCGCGGCCAGCGCCGGCGCCTGCACGGGCGAATCGGCGATGCTCTTTTCGTCCTTGTTCAAGGCGGCAGCGACTTCGCCCATGACCCAGTTCGCAGCCAGCTTGGCTTGACCCGCCGGCAGCGCGCGCGCCACGGCTTCGAAGTAGGCGGCCAGATCGCGGCTGACGGTCAGTTGGGCGGCGTCGTAGGCAGGCAGGCCGAATTCCGATTCGAAGCGGGCGCGCTGGGCGGCCGGCAGCTCGGGCATGGCGGCGCGCACTTCGTCGACCCAGGCGCTGGAGATCACGAGCGTGGGCAGGTCGGGGTCGGGGAAGTAGCGGTAGTCATGCGCATCTTCCTTGCTGCGCATGCTGCGCGTTTCGTCGCGGTCGGCGTCGTACAGGCGCGTTTCCTGCACGACCGTGCCGCCGTCTTCGATCAGCTCGATCTGGCGGCGCGCTTCATAGACGATGGCGCGTTCCAGGAAGCGGAACGAGTTGACGTTCTTGATCTCGGTGCGGGTGCCGAATTCCTTCTGGCCGACCGGGCGCACCGACACGTTGGCGTCGCAGCGGAACGACCCTTCCTGCATGTTGCCGTCGCAGATGCCCAGCCAGACTACCAGGCTGTGCAGGGCGCGGGCATAGGACACGGCTTCGGCGGCCGAGCGCATTTCGGGCTCGGTCACGATTTCCAGCAGCGGGGTGCCGGCGCGGTTCAGGTCGATGCCGCTAGCGGGCGAGCCGTTGGCCAGCGTGAAGTCGTCGTGCAGCGATTTGCCGGCGTCTTCTTCCAGGTGGGCGCGCGTCAGGTTGACGGTTTTTTCTTCTTCACCTACGAAGAACGACAGCGAGCCGCCCACGACCACCGGCAGCTCGTACTGGCTGATCTGGTAGCCCTTGGGCAGGTCGGGGTAGAAGTAGTTCTTGCGCGCAAAGACAGAACGCGGCGCGATCGTGGCGCCCACGGCCAGGCCGAATCGGATGGCGCGTTCGGCCGCGCCGCGGTTCATGACCGGCAGGCTGCCCGGCAACGCCAGGTCCACTTCGTTGGCATGCGTGTTGGGCGCGGCGCCGAATTCAGTGCTGCTGCCCGAAAAAATCTTGGAGCCGGTGGAAAGCTGGGTGTGCGTTTCCAGGCCGATTACGATTTCCCAGTTCATTATCTGTAGTTCCAATCAATAGTGCCGCGGCGGAGCGCGCCAGCGGCGCCGGGCCGCCCCAAGGCGCTGGCAGCCCCCTTGGGGGGCAGCGAACGGAGTGAGCGTGGGGGCACGCGACTTGCGCCGGGCCGCCCCAAGGCGCTGGCAGCCCCCTTGGGGGGCAGCGAACGCAGTGAGCGTGGGGGCCTCATCAGAGCGGGGACCGCGTATGCCAGTCGGTGACTTGTTGGTAGCGGTCGGCGATGGCCAACAGGCGGCCTTCGTCGAAGTAGTTGCCGATGATCTGCAGGCCGACCGGTCGGCCCGAGCCGAAGCCGCACGGGATCGACATTGCGGGCAGGCCGGCCAGGCTGACGCCCAGCGTGTAGACGTCGGCCAGCCAGTCGGCCGTCGGGTCGTCGCGGTTGTCGCCGATGTTCTTGGCGACCGTCGGGGTGACCGGGCCCATGATCACGTCGCATTGGCCGGCGTAGGCGCGCTGGAAATCCTGCGCGATCAGGCGGCGCAGGCGCTGCGCTTGCAGGTAGTAGGCGTCGTAATAGCCGTGCGACAGCACGTAGGTGCCGATCAGGATACGGCGCTTGACCTCGCTGCCGAAGCCTTCGGCGCGCGAGCGGCTGATCATCTCGGTGAGATCGCCGTATTGCTCGGTACGGTGACCGTAGCGTACGCCGTCGTAGCGGGCCAGGTTGCTAGACGCTTCCGCGGGGGCGATGACGTAGTAAGCGGGAATGGCCAGTTCGGTGCGCGGCAGCGACACGGGCACGCGCACGGCGCCCAGCGCTTCGAACTGGGCCAGGGCGGCTTCCACCGCCGCGGCCACGTCGGCGGCCAGGCCGGCGCCGAAATACTCTTGCGGCACGCCGATGCGCAGGCCCTTCAGGGGCTGGCTGCCGGCGGCGTCAAATGCGGCCTGGGCCGAATCGAAGTCGCGGCGGACGCGGCCCGGTTCGTTCACGGCGGCGTCGCACTTTTCCAGGCTGGTGGCGTCGCGCGGATCGAAGCCGCTGACGACATCCAGCAGTTCAAGCAGGTCGCGGCTGCTGGCGGCCAGCGGGCCGGCCTGGTCCAGGCTGGAGCCGAAGGCCACCATGCCATAGCGCGAGACAGTGCCGTAGGTCGGCTTGATGCCGCTCACGCCGCACAGGGCAGCGGGCTGGCGCACCGAACCGCCGGTGTCGGTGCCGGTGGCGGCGGCCACCAGTCGGGCGGCGACGGCGGCGGCCGAACCGCCCGAGGAGCCACCCGGTACGGCGGCGTGATCCCAGGGGTTCTTCACGGCGCCGTAGGCCGAGTTCTCGTTGCCGGAACCCATGGCGAATTCGTCGCAGTTCAGCTTGCCGATGGACACGGCGCCGGCCGCGCCCAGGCGTTCGACGACGGTGGCGTCGAACGGGCTGACATAACCTTCCAGCATCTTGCTGCCGGCAGTGGTGCGCCAGCCGCGGGTCACGAACGCGTCCTTGTGGGCGATGGGCACGCCGGCCAGCGGGCCTGCCGTACCATCGGCCAGGGCGGCGTCGGCGGCGCGGGCCTGCGCCAGCGTCAATTCAGCGTCAATATGTAAAAAGCAATTCAGTCCGCTGGCCGCATCGGCGGCCGCCAGGGCGCTTTGCGCCAGTTCCACGGCGCTGACCTGGCGTTGGGCGAGGGCCGCGCGCAAAGCGGCGATCCCCTCGAATTGGGTGTGCAAGGCGGATTTCGTCATGGCTCAGTCCAGGACTTTAGGGACCAGGAACAAGCCTTCCTGGGCGTCGGGGGCGTTGGCCAGCAGCGCCTGGCGGCGGGCTTCCGAGCTGGCCTCGGTCACGGCGTCTTCACGCAGGCGCAGCACGATGTCCTCATGGGCGGACAGGGGGTGGGCCAGGGGTTCGACGCCTTGGGTGTCGACGGCCTGGAGCCGTTCGATCAGGTGGAGGATGCCGTTCAACTCGGCCTGCGCGACGGTGCGCTGGTCGGGGGTCAGTTCGATTCTGGCCAGCCGGGCAATGCGGGCCACATCTGTGTCATTAAGCGCCATAGGGATTGCAAAATCGATAAGCGAAGGCCGAAGGGCGGGACTGGGCAGTATGCATGCGCCAAACCCGTTACAAAGCTTGAATAGCCTGCATTTATGCGCTATTTCCGGTGAAATTATAAGTTATGATTCACGGTTTAATCGCCGTGATGACAGGCGGACCCGACGTTTTTCGGGCCAAACGCCCCACGGCATGAACCCAATTCCCCCCAGAATTTAGCTGAGCTCCCATGTTCGGATTCCTGCGCAGTTATTTTTCCAGCGATATGGCGATCGACCTCGGTACCGCCAATACGCTGATTTACGTCCGCGGCAAGGGCATCGTGCTCGATGAGCCCTCCGTGGTCGCAATCCGTCATGAAGGCGGGCCTCACGGCAAAAAGATCATCCAGGCCGTCGGCCACGAAGCCAAGCAGATGCTTGGCCGAGTTCCCGGCAATATCGAGGCCATTCGGCCCATGAAGGATGGCGTTATCGCTGACTTCACGGTCACCGAACAGATGCTCAAGCAATTCATCCGCATGGTGCACCCCCGCAACATGCTGGCGCCCAGTCCGCGCATTATCGTCTGCGTGCCCTGCGGCTCCACCCAGGTTGAACGTCGCGCCATCCGCGAATCGGCGTTGGGCGCGGGCGCGTCTCACGTCTTCCTGATCGAAGAACCCATGGCCGCAGCCATCGGCGCCGGCCTGGCCGTCTCCGACGCCAGCGGCTCCATGGTCGTCGACATCGGCGGCGGCACCACCGAGGTGGCGGTCATCTCGCTGGGCGGCATGGTCTACAAGGGTTCCGTGCGCGTCGGCGGCGACAAGTTCGACGAAGCTATCGTCAACTATATCCGCCGCAACTACGGCATGCTGATCGGCGAGCCCACCGCCGAACTGATCAAGAAGGAAATCGGGTCCGCATTCCCGGGTTCCGAAGTCCGCGAAATCGAAGTCAAGGGTCGCAATCTGGCCGAAGGCGTGCCGCGCAGCTTCACGGTCTCGTCCAACGAGATCCTGGAATCGCTGACCGACCCGCTGAACCAGATCGTGTCCGCGGTGAAGATCGCCCTTGAGCAGACCCCGCCCGAACTGGGCGCCGACATCACCGACAAGGGTATCGCCCTGACCGGCGGTGGCGCGCTGCTGCGCGATCTGGATCGCCTGCTCCAGGAAGAGACCGGCCTGCCCGTCGTGGTGGCTGACGATCCCCTGACCTGCGTCGTGCGCGGTTGCGGCGAAGCGCTGGAACACCTTGAGAAACTGGGCGCCATCTTCATCAACGACTAATACCGCCCGCCAGCCCGGAGCCTCGCTTTTTCACGGCTCCGGCCGCTGCGGGAGCGACGGACGCGGGTGCCCGGGCTGAGATTCATGCAACGACAAGGGACCCCCCCCCTATTCAGGCGCGGCCCACCTGCGGAGGTGCGGCTGGTCGTTCTGGTCGTCCTTGCTTTGGCCCTGATCATCATGGATTCGCAATGGCGCATGCTGGAACCGGCGCGCCGCGCGATGTCCGTGGCGCTTTACCCCTTCCAGCGTGCCGTCATGGCGCCGCGCGACCTCGTCCAGCAAGTCAATGAGTGGGTCAACGCGGCCAACCTCATCCGCAGCGAAAACGAAGCCTTGCAGCGCCAGCGCATCGAACTGGCCCAGGTGGCCAGCCATGCGGCGCAACTGGCCGCCGAAAATGCGCAACTGCGCCGCCTGCTGGGCGTGACCGACACCGTGGCGCAATCGGCCGTGGTGGTCGAAGTCATGTACGAACCCACCAACGCGTTCACCCAGCGGCTGGTGTTCAACAAAGGCAGCAAGGCCGGCCTGGCGCCGGGCATGCCCGTCATCGACGAAGGCGGCGTGGTCGGCCAGATCGTGCGCGTGACGCCGATGACGGCCGAAGCCGCCCTGGTGACGGACGAGCAGGTCTCCATCCCCGTCCAGCTGCTGCGCAACGGGCTGCGCCTGATCGCGTTCGGCGGCAATTCGCCGGGCAAGATGGAAGTCCGTTACCTTGCCGCCAATGCCGACATCAAGGAAGGCGATACTATCGTTACCAGCGGCGTCGGCGGTTTGTTCCCTGCCGGCCTGCCCGTGGCCAAAGTGACCTCGGTCGAACGCGACACCGCATCGGGTTTTGCGCGCGCCGTGTGTGAACCGCTGGCCCACCCCGAACGCTATCGCCACTTCCTGGTCTTGCAGGTGGATGTGGCCCGCGCCGAGTCCAACCGTCAGGAGGTCGATTCCGGTGGATCGGACTAATCAATCGCAACCCAGGCGCCGCCTGGGTACCCCCAGCAACGTGCATCCCGACCGCCTGTCCGGTCCGGCCCACGGCGTTTTCGTCTGGGCTACGGTGCTGCTGGTGTGGCTGGTTTCGCTGCTGCCGTGGCGCTTGTGGCAGGGCGCACCCGACGTGCTGCTGCTGATCATCGCCTTCTGGTGCGTGCACGAGCCGCGCCGAGTGGGGCTCTTCACCGCGTTCTTCTTTGGCTTGCTGATGGACGTGCACGACGCGGGTCCGCTGGGCGAGCACGCCTTGTCGTACACGCTGGTCGCCTACGGCGCCGTGGTGCTGCATCGCCGTCTGCAACGGTTCGACCTCTGGAGCCAGGCGATGCATATGCTGCCTGTCTTCTTCATCGCCCGCTTCCTGACCCAGATCATCCACGCCTGGCTGGCCGGTAAATGGCCGGGCTGGGACTGGTGCATCAGCGTGGCCATCACGGCTGCCCTGTGGCCGTTGGCGGGCTGGGTCCTGCACTTGCCGCAGCGCGGTGCCGACGACGCCGAATCCTCCTCCGCCTGATGGCGGCGTCGCCTCATGTTTGAATTCAAGAAAACCGGCCAGCAGCAGAAGCAGCGCTTCCGCCTGCGCGCCTGGGTCGGCGGCGTATTCGCCCTGGCGTGTTTCGGCGTGCTGGTGGGCCGGTTCTGGTATTTGCAGGTCGACCGCTACGAAGGCCTGTCCGAACGCGCCGACCGCAACCGCATCGCGGTCGTGCCGATCCCGCCGCGTCGCGGCGAGATCCTGGACCGCAACGGCGAAATCCTGGCGCGCAACTACCGTACCTACACGCTGGAAGTGGTGCCCGCCCACGCCGGCAACATGAACGAGCTCTTCGAGCGGCTGACCGAAGTCGTCTATATCAGCCCTACCGACCAGCGGCGCTTCAAGCGGCGCGCGGCGGAGTCCAGCCGCTACGCCAGCTTGCAGCTGCGCAACAACCTGAATGAGACCGAGGCCGCGTGGTTCGCCGCGCACTCGTTCCAGTTCCCAGGCGTCGAGCTGCGTGCGCGCTGGGTGCGCGAGTACCCGCAGGGCCTGTCGGCCGCGCACGTGGTGGGCTATATCGGCCGCATCGCCGAAGGCGACAACGAAGAACTGGAACGCGCCGGGCAGTTGGGCAACTACCGCGGCACCGATGTCATCGGCAAGAAGGGCATCGAGAAGACCTGGGAAGAGCAACTGCACGGCCGTACCGGCCTGGAAGAGGTCGAAGTCACTGCCGGCGGGCGTCCCATGCGCACGCTGCGGCGGATCGACCCGGTGCCGGGATCGGACATCATGCTGTCCATCGACCTGGGCTTGCAGAAGGTGGCCGAAGAGGCCTTCGAGGGCCAGCGCGGCGCGCTGGTCGCGATCGACCCCGACACGGGTGAAGTCCTGGCCTTCGTGTCGCAACCGTCCTTCGACCCCAATCTGTTCGTGGACGGCATCGACGTGGACAACTGGCGGATGCTGAACGAATCGCCGGACCACCCGCTGATCAACCGCCCGCTGTACGGCACCTACCCGATCGGTTCGACGTATAAGCCCTTCGTGGGCCTGGCCGCCCTGGAGCTGGGCAAGCGTCGCGCAACCGACCGCATCTCCGACCCCGGTTATTACGAATTCGGCGGACAGAAATTCCGCAACGCGGGCGGTGCGGCCTACGGCATGACTGACATGCACAAGGCGATCGTGGTGTCGTCGGACACGTATTTCTATTCGCTGGGCCCCGAGATCGGCGTGAACGCGCTGCACGATTTCACCAAGCAGTTCGGTTTTGGCCAGATCACCGGCATCGACCTGGAAGGCGAAAAGCGCGGCGTGCTGCCGTCCACCGACTGGAAGCGTTCGGCCTACAAGGACAAGGACCGCCAGCGCTGGTACGCGGGCGAAACCATTTCGGTCGCCGTGGGCCAGGGCTACAACGCGTTTACCTTGCTGCAGCTGGCGCAGGGCACGTCGACGCTGGCGAACAATGGCCTGTATCGCCGCCCGCATCTGGTGCACGCGGTGCGCGACCCGCGCACGGGCGTGGCCAAGCCCACCGAGTCCGCACCCGACTACCGGATTCCGTTGAAGCAGGCCAACGTCGATGTCATCAAGAACGCGATGGCGGACGTGGTGCGGGCCGGCACGGCGCGGCGCGCCTTCGCCAACGCCCCGTATCAGGCGGCAGGCAAGACCGGCACGGCGCAGGTGTTCAGCCTGCGCGGCGGCCACTACCGCGCCAGCGCCATCGACGAACGCCTGCGCGACCACGCGCTCTTCATGGGGTTTGCGCCGCTGGAGCATCCCCGCATCGCCGTGTCGCTGATCGTCGAGAACGCAGGCTGGGGCGCCAGCGTGGCCGCGCCCGTGGCGCGCAAGGTGTTCGACTACTGGTTGGCCAAAGACCGGCAGGACAAGATCGTGCGGCCGGAACGGGCCGATCCGCTGGCCTCCGTTGAATCCATTACTTCCGACGTGGTGCGCCAACAATGAAGCGCCTGGGCCTTATCCTGCTACGCGTGTTCACGGCGTTCGATTGGCCGCTGCTGGCGATCCTGATGATGTTCGCCGCGCTGGGCCTGACCGTCATGCATTCGGCGGTGGGCGGCACGGACTGGCGCTTCGCGGAGCAGTCGCGCAATTTCATCATTGCGTTCTTCGCGATGTGGACGATGTCGCTGATCCCGCCCAAGTGGCTGATGAAGCTGGCCCTGCCGTTCTATGTCGTGGGCGTGGTGCTGCTGCTGGGCGTGGAGTTCTTCGGTGAAACCAGCAAGGGCGCGACCCGCTGGCTGAACCTGGGCGTGACGCGTATCCAGCCGTCCGAGATGATGAAGATCGCCGTGCCGATGATGTTGGCCTGGTACTTCCAGCGCCACGAAGGCGCGGTGCGCATCCGCGACTTCCTGGCGGCTGCCGCGATGCTGGCCGCGCCGTTCGGCCTGATCGTGCTGCAGCCCGACCTGGGCACGGCGCTGCTGGTGTTCGGCGCGGGTTTCTTCGTGATCTATTTCGCGGGCCTGTCGTTCAAGTTGCTGGTGCCGGTGATGCTGGCCGGCATCATCGCGATCGGCACGCTGGTGTATTACGAAGACCAGCTATGCGAGCCAGGTGTGGACTGGGTGGTGCTGCACGACTACCAGAAGCACCGGGTCTGCACGCTGTTGAACCCCAGCTCCGATCCCTTGGGCAAAGGCTTCCATACGATCCAGTCGATGATCGCGGTGGGCTCGGGCGGCGTCTACGGCAAGGGCTACATGAAGGGCACGCAGACGCACCTGGACTTCATCCCCGAACGCACGACCGACTTCATCTTCGCGGTGTACGCCGAGGAATTCGGCCTGTACGGCGGTATCGCAATCCTGGTGCTGTACGGCCTGATGATGGCGCGCGGCCTGACGATCGCATCGCGCGCATCCTCGCAGTTCGGCCGCTTGCTGGCGGGGGCGCTGACGATGATGCTGTTCATCTATGTGTTCGTGAACGTCGGGATGGTGACAGGGATCCTGCCTGTCGTCGGCGTGCCGTTGCCGTTCATGAGTTACGGGGGGACGGCATTGTTTACGATGGGGATCGCATTCGGGATCATGATGAGTATTAGCCGACATCGGTCGGTTAAGGCTTGATTGCTGGTGTCGGGCGGGCTGGTGATTCGTTGAGCGGCTTGGTGGTGCTGCGGGTCGGGTTCGTCTTACTGCAGGGCATGATTCTTCTTGCTGGGGATCGTGCTTCGTAGGTTGCCCGTCGGTGTGAGCGTCATGGCCACTCGCGCCCACGATTGCGGTCCGGCGCCCGGGCGCCGGACTTCCCCTTCGTCATCTTCGTTGTTGCCTACGGCCACTGCCTTCAGATTCCCTCGGGCGCATCGAGGTTGCTCGCGTCCATGACGCCCACACCGACGGGCTCACGCCGTCTTGGTTTGGTGCGGTGCTGGACCTGTGTTCAGTTTCGAGGTTTGCGTGGCCCGCCGATTGCGGCCGCGCGGGCGGCCGTAATCGGCATACGTGCTGTGCGTCGTCGGGGTGGTGATCGCTTGCGCGCTTGCGTGGGGGGCGTGTTGATGGGTCCGCAATCACGTGGGGTGGGGTAGAGATGGGCGGCAAGCCGCCCATCCGGCAGCAGGGTTCAACTGACGAAGCTTGTACGATGGGTGAAGCGCGGTTGGGCTTTTGGAAGAACGATTGCCTCGATCGCGCGTAACCCATCTCTTGGCATGTTTTGTGATGGGTTACGTGCGCTGAACGCTCGTGTTCTTGACGGTGTCTGCACGCACTCCACCCATCCTACGAACGGCGAACAACTCCCCAGCCTACAGGCGTAGCGGCTTGCTTCCGACGCAAGACACCGCGTAAGCCCCCAAAGGCCGCCCGGGCGGCCGGCCGGGGGCGGGCCCCGCAAGATATTTCTCACCCCAATTCCGCGTGCAAGAACCCTAAGCACACGGCTCCCCCCAGTGGAAGTCAGGTTGCATCTGCGCGAGCCCGTCGCGGCGGAGGCCTGCCGTGCGCGGGGCGTCGATAAGCCCGAGGGAATCTGAAGGCAGTTGCCGCAGGCAACAACGAAGATGACAAAGGGGAAGTCCGGAGCGAAGGCTCCGGACCGCAATCGTTGACCCGCGCACGGCGGGCCTCCGCCGTGACGGGCGTCCTAAGAACCAGCACCCGTCACTACGTACATACCGTCAACCCGGTAACGCCTCCGGCACACCCAGGTCGGCTGCCAGCTTCTTCAAGCCATCCCAGATCCGGCTATCGAATTCCACCGAATCGGCATTCACCGCCCGGTTGCGAGCTTCGTACTCGCCTGGATACTGCACGGATTCCACGCCGGGTTGCGGCTTGCATGCGTGCAGGTAGTCGATGAACGCGCCGACTTCCATCGTTCGCCAGTCGGTGTTGAAGTCCACCTGAGGATCCAGCAGCAGCGCGAACATGTTGTTCGTCGCCACGCCGATGCGCGGGTGTTCGGGCTGGATCGTGCCGCCGCCAGACAGGACGCCTGCCAGCAGTTCGGCCACCAGTCCCAGCGCGTAGCCTTTGTGGCCGCCGAAAGGAAGCAGGGCGCCGGGCGGGTCGGTGAAAAGGGCGCCCGGGTCCGTCGTCGGGTTGCCGTCGGCGTCGATGAGAGATCCCGGGGGCGCTTGTTCCCCCTTGGCCGCCAGCACGCGCGCCTTGTTCACGGCGATGGAACTGGTGGCCATGTCCACGATGAAGGGCGGACGGCCGCCCGGCAGCGGGCCGGCGAAGCACAGCGGGTTCGTGGTCAGGCACGCCTGCGCGCCGCCGAACGGCGCCACGGTGGGCGAGCGGTTGATCACGTTGGTGAAGGCCAGCAGGATCAGACCCTTGGCCGCCACCATTTCGCCGAAGTGGCCCATGCGGCCCAGGTGATGGCTGTGGCGCAGGGTCACGATGCATTGGCCGTGTTCCTGCGTGCGCTCGATGGCCTTTTCGATGACGACTTTGCCGACGTATTGGCCCAGGCCGTGGTGGCCGTCGTAGGCCAGCATGGCGCCGCGGTCGTTGACCAGTTCGGGCCGGCCGTCCGGCTTGGCCAGCCCTTCGGACAGCACGCGCCGGTAGTTCGTCAGGATAGACAGGCCGTGGCTGGTGTAGCCCACCCGGTCGGACTCGACCAGGTGTTCGGCCACGTCGCGGGCGATGTCTTCGGGCACGCCTTGTGCCATCAGCACGCGGCGGCCGTATTCATTGGCTTGGGCAATGGAGAGTTTCATGATGCGTACTCCTTAGAGCCAGCCGAGCCAGCGCCAGTACGTCGCGCCCATCACCAGCATCAGCAGGTAGCCCACGATGGTGACGATGATGCCGACTTTGGCGAACTGCTTGGCGTTGAAGGTTTCCGTGCCCAGGCACACCATGTTCTGCGGCGCGTTGATGGGCAGGATGAAGCCGTAGCTGACGACGAAGCCCAGCAGCATCGTCATGCCCAGGCGGCTGAAGTCGCCCGGCAGCGTGGCCAGCACCGAGATCAGGATGGGCAGCATGGCCGAAGTCAGCGCGGTGGCGCTGGCGAAACCCAGGTGGATGACGATCAGGAACGCGGCAAGGATGGCGAAGATGGCCAGCGGTCCCAGGTGATCCAGCCCGGTGTGCGCCACGACCTGGTTGCCCAGCCATTGGCCCGCTTGCGTCGTCAGCAGGGCGGTGCCCAGGCTGATACCCACGCCGAACACGATCACCGTGCCCCATGGGATGCGCGATTGCACGTCTTTCCACGTCATCACGCCAAAGCGCGGCAGCATCAGCAGGACCAGGCCGAAGTAGGTGGTCGACGTGGTGTCGAACTTGTGCAGCTTGCCTTCAGTCGACCAGAACAGCAGCAGCATGACCGACACCGCCATCAGGCGCTTTTGCGCACCCGTCATGGGGCCCAGCTCAAGCAGCGACTTTTCGACCGCTTCCTTGCCTCCGGCGATGCTGTCGCTTTCCGGCGGCAGCATCTTCAGCACCACGATGATCAGCACGGCCGACATGATCAGCGACCAGGGGGCGCCGGCGATCAGCCAGTCCGACCACGCCACGCGTTCGCCCAGCATCTTTTCCATGAAGCCGACCGTCAGCAGGTTCTGAGCGGCGGCCGTCTGGATGCCGACGTTCCAGATGCTGGTGGCTTGCGCCACGATGATCATGATGCCGGCGGCGATGTTCGAGCGCTTGTCCACGCCGAAAGCGGCGATGACACCCATCATGATGGGCACCACGGCGGCGCTGCGGGCGGTGGCGCTGGGCACGACCAGGCTCAGCACGATCGTCACGGCGATACATCCGATCAGGATACGGCGCGTGCTGGTGCCGACCTTGGACAGGGTGACCAGCGCGATGCGCCGGTCCAGCCCGGTGAAGGTCATGGCGGCGGCAATGAACAAGGCGCCGGTGACCAGCGCCAGCGCCGAATTCGCAAAGCCGGTCAGCGCCATGCTGATGGCGGCCGACGTGCCGTACAGCACGTTCGGGTCTTTGATTGTCGGAGCCGTGCCCAACAGGAAAGCCATCAGCGTCGTGATCATGATCGCGCTGGCTTCGTAAGACACGGCTTCGGTAATCCAGACCACCACGGCAAACGCCAGGATCGCCAGCATGCGGTGTCCCGCGACCGGCAGGTCGGCGGGCAGGGGCATCATCAACACCCCGATCATCACCAGGATGCCGGCGACGAGTCCGATTGGGATTTTTGCTTTCTTTGGGGCTTGCGAGGCAGGGACAGCGGCTGGCGCGGTCATATCCATCTCCGGTTAAGGTCAAACTACCGACACACTCCCCGCGAGCACGGGTGATTCAATTCGATGTGTCGGTGCTACAGGATGATCGTGACGGCATTGAGGAAAACCCGTATTGATGTGGGTCAAACCGAAGAAGATTTGCGCTTGTGGAAAACCCACGTGGGGCATTATGCTCGTCCGCCCTCGCTGGTCGCAAGTCTGGGAATGTTGCATAAATGCACCCTAATTGTGCCGAAGCCACCGCGACGGCCGCGACATTCTTACGTTAATTCGTTCGTGTTATGGCGCAAATGCGCTATTCAACCCAGCGCCAGGCGCAGCTGCTCGTCCAGGTGCAGCGTGGGCGCCACGCGCCAGCCGCTCTGCGCATACCGCAGCCACCGGCCCAGCACCAAGTGCGTCAGCAGGCTGGCATGCGCGGCCACATTGGCGTCCGGCGGCAGGCCGCCGTCCGTGATGGCGATGCGCAGCGACTGCTTCAGCGACGTTTCGATGCGGTCATTGATGTGGTTGATGCGCTCTTGCAGCCGATTGTCTTCCGTGACCAGCGCGTCGCCGGTCAGCACCCGCGTCATGCCCTTGTTGCGTTCCGAGAAGGTCAGCAGCATGGAGACGGTCTTGTGCGCTTGCGGCACCCCATAGGGTTCGGCGACGGCAATCTGGTTCACCAGCGTGAAGATGCTGGTTTCGATGAATTCGATCAGCCCTTCGAACATCTGCGCCTTGCTGGCGAAGTGCCGGTAGAGCGCGGCTTCCGACACTTCCAGGCGCGCGGCCAGGGCGGCTGTGGTGATGCGGGCCGCATGCGGCTGCTCCAGCATCTCGGCCAGTGTCTGCAGAATCTGGGTCTTGCGCTCGCCGGGTTTGCTCGCCATGGAAGGGACTGCTCTCGCGCAGGCTTGACGGTGAAGGGGAGGGAGGAGCGCGCCGCTATCCCCGCAGGGGACGTCGGCGTAACAACAAATCACTGACGGAGTTTACCCGCAAGTCGACGTAGGCCGGACGATGCGAGCGGCCGCGGGAAAAGGGAGTGCCCGGGTGATAGACGTGCACCGTGCGGACGCCCGCCTGGCGCGCGCCCCGCAGGTTGGCCAGCGTGTCTTCCACCAGAACCGCGCGGTGGGCCGGCACGCCTTCGCGGGCCAGCACGTAGCGCAGCAGGGCGGGCGACGGCTTGGGGCGGAATTCGCCATGCAGGCGCATGTGCTCGATGGCCCACAGGCTGTCGAACTGGTGCAGGATGCCCAGGCGGGACAGTACCGCGCGGGCGTAATGCAGCGGCGCGTTGGTCAGCAGCACCTTGCGGCCGGGCAGTTGCCGCAGCTTGTAGGCCAGCGCCTTTTCGGCGCGCACCAGCGGGTTGACGTCGAAGTCGTGGCTGCGGTGCAGGAAGTCATGCGGGTTCACGCCGTGATGCCGAACCATGCCGATCATCGTGGCGCCGTAGCGCTTCCAGTACAGCCGTCGCACGTCGTTGGCCGTGTCGATGTCGACATTCAAGGCCTCGGCCACGGCCATCGTCATGCCGTGGTCGATCTTGGGGAAGATGGCGTGCGAGGTGTCGTGGAGCGTATTGTCCAGATCGAACAGCCACAGGCGTTCGGAAACGCCCGTGGCCGTTCGGCGCGAGCGGCGCACGCGCACCGCCGGCCGCAGCAATTGCCGGCGCGCCAGCATCAAAGACGCCCCCTGGCGGGAAGCGCGTAGTGCTGCGGGAGGGGCATCAGTGCGAGCTGATCATCGTGCCGACGCCCTGGTCGGTCAGGATTTCCAACAGCAGGCAGTGCGGCACGCGGCCGTCGACGATGTGCACGGAGTTCACGCCGTTCTTGGCGGCGTCCAGCGCCGACGAGATCTTGGGCAGCATGCCGCCCGAGATCGTGCCGTCCGCGAAGAGTTCGTCGATGGTCTGGGCGGACAGGCTGCGCAGCAGCTTGCCGGCCTTGTCCAGTACGCCCGGGGTGTTGGTCAGCATCAGCAGCTTTTCAGCGCCCAGCACTTCGGCCATCTTGCCGGCGACGACGTCGGCGTTGATGTTGTAGGCCGTGCCGTCTTCGCCATAACCGATCGGCGAGATCACGGGGATGAACTGGTCGTCCTGCAAGGCCTTCACGACGGCCGGCTCGACCAGCGTGATGTCGCCCACGAAGCCGATGTCGATCGGTTCGTTGGGGTTGTCCTTGTTGGCCATCAGCTTCTTCTGGGCCTGGATCAGGCCGCCGTCCTTGCCGGTCAGGCCCACGGCCTTGCCGCCGACTTCGTTGATCATCATGACGATGTCTTGCTGCACCTGGCCGCCCAGGACCCATTCGACCACTTCCATGGTCTCGGCATCGGTCACGCGCATGCCCTGGATGAAGGTGCCTTGCTTGCCGATGCGGCGCAACGCGTCGTCAATCTGCGGACCGCCGCCGTGGACGACCACCGGGTTCAGACCCACCAGCTTCAGCAGCACGACATCGTGCGCGAAGCTGCGCTGCAAGCGCTCTTCCGTCATGGCGTTGCCGCCGTACTTGACCACGATGGTCTTGCCGTGGAATCGTCGGATATACGGCAGTGCTTCAGACAGCACAGCGGCTTTGACAGCGGGGGACGAAACGGCAGCAGGGTCGGGGGTGTCGGTCATGGCAGCTAAGTCGGCAAAATAAGTATGAGAGGTTAGAAAAAATGCCTGCACAAAATCGCGTTCGGAACGCGGTAGCGCAAGCATACGACGGATTGTAGTACCCACGCGTTTCATATGCCTAAAACCTATGTCCATATGCCCGACAAATAACCGGCATTCAGGTAAATTGGGGGCGTTTTCGAGAACGTGGCGCCCCGCAAAAGGGGGCGAATCCGCATCCGGGTGGACATCGGCCCCCATTTTTATCCTTATAAGAGGCAACACATGCGTTTGAACTTCGTCCGCGCTGCCCTCGTGGCATCGGCCTTCCTGGTGGCAGCCAATGCCGCCCATGCTGAAAAAGTGGTGGTGGGCGCAACCCAGGTGCCGCATGCCGAGATCCTGGAAGTGGTGAAACCGCAGCTGGCCAAGCAGGGCGTCGAGCTCGACATCAAGGTGTTCAGCGACTATGTGCAGCCCAACCTGCAATTGGTCGACAAGCAGCTGGACGCCAATTTCTTCCAGCACAAGCCCTACCTGGATTCGTTCAACAAGGACCGCAAGGCCACGCTGGTGCCGGTGGCGCTGGTCCACGTCGAGCCCTTTGGCGGCTACTCCAAGAAGATCAAGAGCCTGGCCGAACTCAAGGACGGCGCCACCGTCGCCATCCCGAACGACCCGTCCAACGGCGGGCGCGCGCTGGTGCTGCTGCAAAAGCAGGGCGTGATCAAGCTGAAGGACCCGTCCAACATCCTGGCGACCGCCGCCGATGTGGTCGAAAACCCCAAGAAGCTGAAGTTCCGCGAGCTCGAAGCCGCGATGCTGCCGCGTTCGCTGGATGACGTGGACCTGGCGCTGATCAACACCAACTACGCGCTGGAAGCGGGGCTGGTGCCGACCAAGGACGCGCTGTTCATCGAAGGCGCCGATTCGCCCTACGCCAACATCCTGGTGACCCGCACGGACAACAAGGACGCGCCCGGCATCAAGAAGCTGGTCGATGCGCTGCACACCCCCGAAGTGAAGAAATTCATCCAGGAAAAGTACAAGGGCGCCGTGGTTCCGGCTTTCTAAGCCCGTTCTCCGCTGTCTACCGCAGAAACCGCCCGCTTGCCGGGCGGTTTTGCTTTTGGCGGCGGCCGCCGGGCGGCAGGGCAATACCCTGGGCCACGCGAAAAAAAAACCGCCCAAAGGCGGTCTTCTTAAGCGGGCGACGCGGCGGGCCTCAGCCTGCCGCCAGCGCCTTTTCCACGGTGGCGTGGAATTCGGCCACATCGTATTCGCCCAGATAGCGCTTGATGATGTGTCCCTGTTTGTCGATCAGGAACGCCGTGGGCGTCAGCCGGATGTCGCCGAAGGCGCGCGCGATGTCGCCTTTGGTGTCCAGCGCCACGGGGAAGGGCAGCTTGCGCTGTTCGGCGAAGTTCAGCACGAAGTTGGGCGGATCGTAATCCATGGCGACCGCCACGGCCTCGTAGCCCTTGGCGGCGTACTCTTTATAGGCGGCAATGGTTTCCGGCATCTGCTTCACGCAGGTCACACAGCTGGTTGCCCAGAACTTGACCAGCACGACCTTGCCGCGCAGGTCCTGCATCGAGAAGGTCTTGCCTTCCAGCGTGGTGAACGTGACGTCGGGCGCCGTCTGGGCGGGGCGCCAGACGAACCAGGCGCCGATGCCGACCGCGACCAGCACGGCCAGGGCTACGATGGCTTTTTTCATTTGATGGGCATCGCTTCAACGCCATTGCTCGTGCCGGCCGCGTTGTTATCGCTGGGTGCTGCGCCGGCGCCGCTTTGAATGGGCGCTTTGGTTTCGGTGGAGGCGTCTCGGGTGCTGCTGTTGGACAGCCGGATCGCTTCCTCGCGGCTGATGGTTTCGAACAGTTTAACCACCTTGGCGACGCCGCCGACATCGGCGGTGGCGTTGGCGGCGTACTCGCCCTCGGCCTGGGTGACCTTGCCCATCAGGTAGACGACGCTGTGGTCGGTCGTCAGCGCGATGGTGCCGGACGGCACGTACTTGGTGTTGATCAGCGCGGTCTTCACCTTGGAGGTGAGCCACGTGTCGTTCGAGCGGGTGCCGAACGAGGCGATGGGGCCCACATTCAGCTGGTTGATGACCTGTTTGACGTTCTCGACGCCTTGCGCGATGGCGGTCGCCTGGGATTTAGCTTCCTCGGTGGGGACGTCGCCCGTCAGCAGCAGGTGGCCGCCGTAGGCCATGGCGTTGACGCGCGCGGTATCGCCCAATTTCTGCGAGATCTGGCTTTGCGCCTTGAAGGCCATGTTCTGGTCTTCAAGCTGGATGCCTGACGTGCGGCGGTCCGTGACCACGACCGCCGTGGTGGCGGCGGCGCCGCCTACGATCAGCGGTGCGCAGGCCGTCAGCGAGAGCGCCGCGGTGGACAGTGCGGCCGCGAGCATCAGGGGGCGGACTGCGGTTCTGACGTCAGAAATCATTCGGTGTCTCCAAGCAGAAGAGCGTCGATGCCGTCGCACAGTGCGTGCAGCAGCAGAATATGGACTTCCTGGATCCGCATCGTGCGATCGCTGGGAACACATAGATGGACGTCCATCGGCGTAATGAGTTCCCCCATGACGCCGCCGCCCTTGCCCGTCAGGGCAAGAACATGCATTTCGCGCGCACTGGCGGCTTCCATGGCGCGGACCACGTTGGGGGAATTGCCGCTGGTGGAGATCGCCACCAGGACGTCGCCGGCCTGGCCGAAGGCGTTGACCTGGCGCTCGTAGATTTCGTCGAAGCCGTAGTCGTTGCCGACGGCGGTGAGGATCGCGGTGTCCGTATTGAGCGCGATGCCCGCCAGCGGCAGGCGTTCGCGTTCGAAGCGGCCTACCAGTTCGGCGATGAAATGCTGCGCGTCCGCGGCGGATCCGCCGTTGCCGCAAGCCAGAATCTTGCCGTTGTTCGCCAGGGCGCCGAATAGCACGTCCACCGCCACTGCCAGCGGTTCGGCCAGGACGTTCATACTTTGTTCGCACGCAGCCATGGCGTCGCGAAAGTGCGACGTCATACGAGAGGTCATATCCATGGGCGCGATTATCTCACGGGGCGGTCGCGCTGTTCTGTCGATGCGTAACGACGTTGCGGCAGGGCGTTACGGGGCGCCGGGCCGGGGCAGGACGCGCCAGGCGGCAAACGCAATCAGGGCAGCAGGAACGCGCCTCGCAGCCATTGTGGATGGCCGGCGTCAAACACCACGGCATCAAAGCGCGCCGCCGGCTGCCTTCCCTGCCAGTGACGCCGGGCCAGTTCTGGCAGCCATTGCGCCGCGGCGCGGGCCAGTCGGGCCTGCTTGTCCCGGCCGATGCTGGCCGCCGCACCGCCAAAGCGCGTCGGACCCCGGGCCCGGACTTCGACGAAGACCAGCGTGTCGCCGTCCCGCATGGCCAGGTCGATCTCGCCAGCCCGCGTCCACAGGTTGCGGGCCAGCAGCACCAGGCCTTGGGCCTGCAGCAGGCGCAGCGCGGCGTCTTCGTGCTGGTCCCCGCGGCGTTGCATGGGCGAGCGGCGCGGGGGCGTGTCCTCGGGGGCTGCGCGCTGCCGGGCGCGGCGGCGGCGCTTGTCGGCCCGGCGGCGGGCCGCCAGCGCCAGTTCACAGGCCAGGCGCAGCGTGTCGTCCGTCATGGGGGGCTTCCGAAATAGGCGGGCATTGGCGGCTACACTGACATGGTTTTCCGTGTCAGTAGGCTGCAATGAATCAAAATGTCTCACCCCCGCCTGCCGGCGATGCCTGGAGCCGCGTTGCCGAACGCGTGGCCGGGCAGCATTGGCCCGCGTCGACCCTGTACGTGGTGGCCACGCCGATCGGCAATCTGGGCGACTTGGGGCTGCGCGCCTGGCATGCCCTGCAACGCGCCGATGTCATCGCGGCCGAAGACACGCGCGCCAGCCGTACCTTGCTGGACGCCTGGGGCGTCAGCACGCCGCTGATGGCGGCCCACCGTCACAACGAGGCCGCCGCTGCCCAAGCCATTTGTGAACGCCTGGCCCAGGGCCAGCGCGTGGCGCTGGTGTCCGATGCGGGCGCGCCCGCCGTCAGCGATCCGGGCGCCCGCGTGGTGCGCGCCGTGCGCGAGGCTGGTTTCACCGTCGTGCCGGTGCCGGGTCCCAGTGCGGTGATCGCGGCCTTGATGGGCAGCGGCGTCACCACCGACGAAAACCCGGCCTATGCCTTCGCCGGCTTCCCGCCGCCCAAGGCCGTGGCCCGCCAACGCTGGCTGCGCTCGTGGTGCGCCTTGCCTGCGCCTGTCGTCATGTTCGAATCGCCGCACCGGTTGGCCGCCACGCTGGCCGACCTGCTGGAAGTCTGCGGCCCCGACCGCCAACTGACCGTGGCGCGCGAACTCACCAAACGGTTCGAAGAAATCGCCACCATTACGCTGGGCGAAGCCGCGGCCTGGCTGGCTGCCGACTCGCATCGCGAACAAGGCGAATTCGTCCTGATCGCGCACGCCCAGGCCGGACAGGACGTCGACGAGGAAGCCGACCCGCGCACCGACGTGCTGCTAGACGCGCTGCTGGAATCGATGTCCGTGCGCGACGCCGCCCGCGTGGCCGCCAAGGTCACGGGCGTGGCCCGCGACGTGTTGTACAACCGGGCGCTGGCCCGCAAGAAGTCGTCGGAGTAAGGCATGGTGTATTCAACGGTCGTGTCGAACAAACCCGCCGACCCCCTCGAACCGATCGCTTACCGCGACATGGCCACGCCGCTGGGCGAACTGCGCCTGGTGGCCAGCCCCAAGGGCCTGCGCGGCGCGTGGTTCACCGATCAGGAATTGCTGCCCTCGGCCGAAGGCTGGACGCATACGGAAACCGATCCCATCCTGGAACAGGCGCGGCGCGAGCTGGAAGAGTGGTTCGCGGGCAAGCGCCAGGGTTTCGACGTGGCGCTGGACCCGGTCGGCACGACGTTCCAGCACAAGGTCTGGCATGCGTTGTGTGCTCTGGATTTCGGCAAGCTCGCCAGCTATGGCGACCTGGCGCGCACCGTGGGGCGGCCCAAGGGCGCCCAGGCGGTCGGTGGCGCGGTCGGCCGCAATCCGATCATCATCATCATCCCCTGTCACCGCGTGATCGGGGCCGATACCTCGCTGACGGGATTTGGCGGCGGGTTGCCGCGCAAGCAGGCGCTACTGGCGCACGAAGGTAATCGGTACGTCAGCCGCAACGCGCGGGCGCGCCGCGTCTGCGACGGGCAGGCCGAATTGCCCTGGTAAGCATAGCGGCTGACGCGGGCGTGCCCGTCCCTTATTGCGTGGCGATGCTCGGCAGGATGCCGATGCGGTCCGAGACCAGCTGCACGGCGTTCATGGCGCTTTGCCGATCGGGGTAGGGCCCGATCCTGACCCGGTACAGGTTGTTGGACTGCTCTACCTGGGCGGGCGGCGCGCCCGCTGCGCCCAACTGCGAATTGATGCGGGCGACGAGCGACTGCGCGTTGGCCGGCTGGCTGAACGCGCCGACTTGCAGATACACCGTGCCGGCGCCGCCCGACGGGGCCTGGCGAACCGGCGCGGAGCCGGGCGCGGGGCCTGGCAGCGGCTCGGCCGTCAGCGCGACGGGCGTGGCGGCTACCGGCGCCATTACGGGGATCGAGCCCGTGGCCGATGCGGGTTCCGGCGCGGCCGGCGCGCCTTGCGAGGCCAGGCGCCGGATTTCTTCCTGCGGAATGCTCTCTACCACCACCTGACCGCTGCCCGGCCCGATGATGCCCAGCTTGTACGCGGCGACGTACGACAGGTCCATGATCCGGTCGCTGTGGAACGGCCCGCGGTCGTTCACCCGCACGACGATCGTCTTGCCGTTGACCAGGCTCGTGACGCGTGCATAGCTGGGGATCGGCAGCGTCGTGTGGGCGGCCGTCATGGCGTACATGTCGTAGGACTCGCCGATGGACGTGGAATTGCCGTGGAATTTCTTGCCGTACCAGGACGCGACGCCGCGCTGCTTGTACGGCTGGCCGCTGGTGTCGGGCACATAGCGCTGGCCGAACACCACGTACGGCCGGTTGGCGCCGCTGGCGTAGGGTTCGATGCGCGGCACCGCATCGGGCACCTGGTCCAGGTTCGACGGGGGATTCGCATCCGGGCCGTCGTCCTTGTAATACCCGCCGCCCTTTTTGCGTCCACCGGTGGAAGAACATCCGGCCACGGCAATGGCCAGCAACAGCATCAGGATCAGGTGGAGCGGGCGGGACAGGGTCATGCGGATTCGACGGGCAATTGGTTGCGGTGGCGCACCAGCAGGGGATCGTGGTCAGCAAAGCGCAGTGCCAGCTGTTCGACCACATAGACCGAGCGGTGCTGGCCGCCGGTGCAGCCGATCGCCACGGTGAGGTAGTTGCGGGTGTCTTGGGTGTACTGCGGCAGCCAGCGGTTCAGGAAGCCGGCGATGTCGTCGATCATCTGCCCGACCTGCTCGTACCCGGCCAGCCACGTGGCTACGGGCTCGTCGCGGCCGGTCAGCGGACGCAGGTTGCGGTCGTAATGCGGGTTGGGCAGGCAGCGCACGTCAAACACCAGATCGGCGTCGCCGGGCACGCCGCGCTTGTAGGCGAAGGATTCGAACGTCAGCACCAGCGGCGCGCGGTCGGCCTGGATCAGGTCGCGGACCCAGGCGCGCAATTGGCCAGGCGTCAGGTCCGAGGTGTCAATCACGTGCTCTTGTTCGCGCAGCGGCGCCAGCAGTTCGCGCTCCAGCGCGATGCAGTCGGTCAGCGAGGGCGCGGTGCCGCCGCGCTGCAGGCGATCGGTCAGCGGATGGCGGCGGCGGGATTCGGAGTAGCGCTGCACCAGCGTGGCGGTGTTGGCGTCCAGGAAGACCACGCGCAGGCTGGTGCCCATGGCGCGCAGGGCCGTGACCACATCGGGCAGTTCCGCCAATTCGCCGGGGGACCGGACGTCGATGGCGACGGCAACGCGCTCCAGGCCGTCATCGCGCGCGTTGGCGATGAACTCGGTCAGGAAGCGGACCGGCAGGTTGTCGACGCAGGTGTAGCTCGCATCCTCGAGCATGCGCAGGGCAACGGATTTGCCTGAGCCTGAGATGCCGGTGACAAGGACAACTTTCAACATGGACATGATTGTGGCACGCTTTTTCCAGGACGATGCCGGCGGGATGGCATCTGATATGGCCGTAAACTGGGAATCTGCGCCTGTACCGTTTCGACTGCCCTGGCGTAAGCTTGGGGCCGGATACTTTGATCGATTCACTTACGCGCCCCGCCGTCATGCGCTTCGGGGGATTGGAATTCGACATAGATGTTAGCCCTCATTTCCTTTCGTAGTGTTTCACTGCCGCGGTTTGGGGCGATTTTCCGCGTGATGGCCATGGCTGTTGTTGCCTTTATGACAACGTCCGCGCTGGCGCAGCCGGCCTCCCCAGACACCTTGCGCCCCGACACCATGGCGGCCCGGGTCGCGGCCTGTACGGCCTGTCATGGGGCGCAGGGCCGGGCCGGCACCGACGGCTACTACCCGCGCCTGGCCGGCAAGCCGCAGGAATATCTGTATCACCAGCTGCTGAATTTCCGCGATGACCGGCGCCAGTACCGCCCCATGGCGCATCTGCTGGCCGGTTTGCCCGACGACTACCTGCGCGAGATGGCCGCGTATTTCTCCGAACAGCATGTGCCGTATCCGGCGCCCACGCGCGCGCAGGTCTCCAGCGCCACGATGGAAGCGGGCCGCACGCTGGCCTTGAACGGCGACGCTGCCCGCGGCCTGCCCGCCTGTGCGTCCTGTCATGGCGCGGCCCTCAGCGGCCTGATGCCGGCCATCCCGGGCTTGCTCGGCTTGCCCCGCGACTACATCGGCTCGCAGATCGGCAGCTGGAAGAACGGCTTGCGCCGCGCCGCCGCGCCCGACTGCATGGCGGACATCGCCGACAAACTTACCCCTACCGACATCGGCGCTCTGGCGGCGTGGCTGTCGTCGCAACCGGTCGTCGAGCCCTATGCGCCCGAGGCCGCCGGATCGCTGCGCCTGCCCGCCGAGTGCGGCAGCCAGGCGCAACGCTGAGAGGGGGCCCCGATGAAACTGCTGAAGAGAATCCTGGGTGTGGTGTTGCTGGCGGCGGTCGTCACCGCAGGCAGCCTGTATTGGCTGGGCACGCGCGATGACACCAGCACGGGGCCTGCCGCAGCGTCGGCCGACGCCTCCACGCTGATCGAGCGCGGGCGCTACCTGGCGCTGGCGGGCAACTGCATGGCCTGCCACACCAGCCGGGGCGGCAAGGCGCTGGCCGGCGGCACACCGATACCGACGCCGTTTGGCACGGTGTATGGGCCGAACATCACGCCGGACGACAAGACGGGCATCGGCACCTGGACCGCCGACGATTTCTGGCAGGCCCTGCACAACGGCAAGTCCAAAGACGGCACCTTGCTGTATCCGGCCTTCCCGTACACCGAATACACGCGCGTCACGCGCGCCGATGCCGACGCGCTTTATGCCTACCTGCGCAGCGTGGCGCCCGTCAGCCAGCCCAACCGTCCACCCGAACTCGACTTCCCCTACGACCAACGCGCCTTGCTGGCCGCGTGGCGCGCGCTGTATTTCAAGCCGGGCGTCCAGGAGCCCGAAGCGGGCCAGTCGGTGCAGTGGAATCGCGGGCGCTATCTGGTGGAAGGGCTGGGGCACTGCGCCGCCTGCCATACCCCGCGCAACAGCCTGGGCGCGACGCGTTCGTCCGAATCGCTGACGGGCGGCGTCATTCCCGTGCTGGACTGGTACGCGCCGCCGCTCACCAACGACATGCAGACGGGCATGGGCCGCTGGACGGCGGCCGATATTGCAGCTTTGCTCAAGACCGGCATTTCGGCGCATTCCAGCGCCAGCGGCCCGATGGCCGAAGTGGTGCTGGGCAGCACGCAGCATCTGACGGATGACGACGCGCTGGCGATCGGCGTCTACATCAAATCGCTGCCGGCCACGCCGGCCTCCACGCAGCGGCAGAAGGTGGCGGCGGCGCCAGCCGCGATGGAGCTGGGCAGCAAGATCTACGAACAGCAGTGCGCGCAATGCCATCAGGCCAAGGGCGAGGGCAGTGGCACCGCCTGGCCCGCGCTGGCGGGCAATCCCACGGTTACGGCGCCGTCGCCGGTCAACGTGATACGCATGGTGCTCGACGGCGGCTATGCGCCGGCAACGGCCGCCAATCCCCGGCCGCACGGCATGCCGCCGTTCGGGCAGATCCTGAACGACAACGATATCGCCATGCTGGTGTCCTACTTGCGCAATAGTTGGGGCAATGAAGCCGGCGGCGTCACCGCGCTGGAGGTCAAGCGGGCGCGGGCGGCATCCACGTTGAATTGACGTCGGGCTAGCTTGATCGGGCGGCGCGCGCGCAGGCTTGCCGCGCCAGTTCGCCCAGCACGCGGATCGCGGTGTCGTGGGCGGCGTCCCAGGGGTGGCCATAGTTCAGGCGCAAGGCGCTGGCGAACTGGCCGCTTGCCGAAAATATCGGGCCCGGCGCCACGCTGATGCCGCGCGCCAGCGCATCGCGGTGCAAGGCCAGCGCGTCCACCGCCGCGGGCAGTTCCAACCACAGGAAGAATCCCCCTTGCGGACGCGTCACGCGCGTGCCGGCGGGGAACTCGCGCGCAATGGCGTCGGCCATGCGTTCCTGCTGCGCCTGCAGCGTTTCGCGCAGGCGGCGCAGATGGCGGTCGTAGCCGCCTTGTTCCAGGTACTCGGCGATGGCGCCTTGCGCGGGGCCGGAGGCGGACAGGGTGGAGGTCAGCTTCAGCCGCTGCACGCGCTGCGCATAGCGGCCGGCGGAGGCCCAGCCGATGCGGTAGCCGGGCGCCAGGCACTTCGAGAACGACGAGCAGTGCAGCACCAGCCCCTGCTTGTCGTAGGCCTTGGCGGGCACGGGCCGCGCGGCGCCGAAATACAGTTCGCCGTAGACATCGTCTTCGATCAGCGGGATGTCGTGGCGCGCCAGCAATTCGACCAGTTGCCGCTTCTTGTCGTCGGGCATCAGGCTGCCCAGCGGGTTCTGAAACTGGGTCATCAGCCAGCACGCTTTGGGCGCATGCCGCTGGATGGCGGCTTGCATCGCGTCCAGGTCGATGCCGGTGCGCGGATGGGTGGGTACTTCCAGCGCTTTCAGCCCCAGCCGCTCCAGCGCCTGCAAGGCGCCATAGAACGTGGGTGCTTCCACGATGACGGTGTCGCCCGGCTGCGTGACCGCTTGCAGGCACAGGTTCAAGGCCTCCAGCGCGCCGTTGGTCACGACGATATCGCTGGCGGGCACATTGATGCCACCGATCAGGTAACGCAGCGCGATCTGGCGGCGCAGGCCGGGATTGCCGGGGCTCAGGTCTTCGACGGTATCCAGCGGGTTGTGGCGTTTCAGGTGCGAGGCCATCGCTTGCGCCAGCCGCGGCAGCGGAAACAGCAGGGGCGAGGGAAAGGCGGAGCCCAGCGGCGTCACGTCGCGGTTGCGCACGGAACCCAGGATGTCGAAGATGCGTTCGCTGATTGCCAGTTCGGTGGAGTCACCGCCAGGGCACGACGCGCCGGGTTCAGGCGGCAGGGATTCCGCGGGGGCGTGGACGTAGTAGCCCGAACGCGGCTGGGCGCGAATGAGGCCCTGGGCTTCAAGCAGGTAGTACGCCTGGAATACGGTGGAGGGGCTGACGCCGCGCGCGGCGCAGGCGTCGCGCACGGACGGCAGCTTGTCGCCCACGCGCATCACGCCGTCGCGGATCGACTTGGCGATCTCGGCGGCAAGGGTTTCGTACAGGCTCACGGTGCCGCGTGGCGACGCGCGTTCATTTGCTGCTTTGCAGGATCGCCATGGCTTGGCGTTCCATGAACTCGCCCAGCGTATCGATCCCGCGCAGCTTGAGTATCGTGTTGCGCACGGCGGCTTCGACCAGCACCGCCAAATTGCGGCCGGCGGCCACTTGCAGCATCACCTTGCGCACGGGCAGGCCCAGCATGTCTTGCGTGATGTCCTGCAGGGGCAGGCGTTCGAACTTGTCTTGCGCGGTGGCGCGCACCAGATGCACGATCAGCTTCAGTCGCATCTTCCGGCGCACCGAGGTCTCGCCGAAGATGGTGCGGATGTCCAGCAAGCCCAGGCCGCGCACTTCCAGCAGGTTCTGCAGCAGCTGCGGGCAGTGGCCTTCGATCATGTTGGGGGCGGTGCGCGAGAACTCCACGGCATCGTCGGCCACCAGGCCGTGTCCGCGCGAAATCAGTTCCAGCGCCAGTTCGCTTTTGCCCAGGCCGGATTCACCCGTGATCAGCACGCCCAGGCCCAGCACGTCCAGGAAGACGCCGTGCACGGTGGTGGTGGGCGCAAGCTTCTTGCCCAGGTAGATGCGCAGCAGGTCGATCAGTTGCGCGGCCGCCACCGGGGTCGACAAGAGCGGCACCTGATGCTGGTCGCATTGGTCGACCAGGTCCTGCGGCGGCGTCAGTCCGTCGGCCAGCAGGATGGCGGGCACACCGCCGATCAGCAGCTCGTCCATGTGGTGCATGCGGCGACGCAGGTCGAACCGCGTGTAGTACGCCAGTTCTTCCTGCCCGAACACCTGGATGCGCGACGGGTGGATCAGGTTCAAGTGGCCGACGAGGTCGGCTGCCGCCATGCCGTCATCGGGAATCGCGCGGTCAGCGGCGCCTTGGCCAGAGATCCAGTTGAAGGGGATTTTGTCGGCGTTGTCGTCGACGAGTTCCTGCACCGTGAGCATGGCAGCGTTTCCGCGGAGGGGTCAGAGTTGGCCGGTCGTGAGCATCTTGTGGACGATGGCCGGGTCGGCCTCCGTGGCCAGGGCCTCGCGCAATGCCTTGTTGGACATGAGTTGAGCGAGTTCGGCCAGGATGTCCAAGTGCTGCTGGGTGGCCGTTTCCGGCACCAGCAGGCAGAGCAGCATCGACACCGGTTGCCCGTCGGGCGCGTCGAAGGTGATGGGCTGCGCCAGGCGGATGAATGCCGCCAGCGCCTGCTCCAACCCCTTCACGCGGCCGTGGGGAACGGCTACGCCCTGCCCAAGGGCAGTGGAGCCAAGACGTTCCCGGGCAAACAGGCTGTCGAACACGAGCGCGCGTGCCAAGCCATGGTTGTTTTCAAAAAGAAGGCCAGCTTGTTCGAACGCCCGTTTCTTGCTCGTGGCGAGCATATCGAGCACGACGTTGCCGGCGGGTAGGATGCGCGACAAATGATTCATCGGATCATTATATGGTTATATGACGCAGTGCAATAAATTGGCCTTGCGCCGCGCCCATTGCGTGGGCGGACGACGGCACGGCAAGAGCGACAGCATAGACTGATCACGCGGGATTGTGGGCATTCCAGGGGGCAACGCGGTGTCCAAATGGCCGGATTCGGCCCGAAATGCCGGAAAACGACAACGCGCCTGCGATTCGCCGGAACAACCGGGAATTCGGGGACAAAGCTTCGTGGGGGAGTGACGCGGGAGGGGTAGTGCGGGGAGTTTGCCGATGCCCCGGCTGGACTGACGTCTAGCGGGACACCGGGACTTAGGCAGGATTTTTACAATCGCTGTTTAGCTTGATCGCCCAGGGCGAGTGATCATGAAGCGCATTACTGCTGGGGTGGCGAGAGGCTCGCCGCTTGCCGCTTCACGGACTCCGCTGAGTGACTTCGTACCTTGTCCTTGTGCTTGATGACCTGACGGTCGACTTTGTCAGCAAGAAGGTCTATGGCTGCATAGAGGTTTTCATCGGTTGCTTCACAATGAATGTCCTTACCGCTTAGACGCATGGTGATTTCGGCTCTATGCCGCAGGGGCTCTACTGAGAGCATGACCTGGGTATCGATGACGTGATCGAAATGCCGCAGCACTCGCGCCAATTTGTTCATGACATATTCCCGGATTGCCGGGGTGACGTCGAGGTGACGACCGCAGATGCTCAGGTTCATAGTGTGCTCTCCTTCTAAAAGAGAAAAAAGGGTGCGCAAAATGCGCGGTGAGGTCGTTAGGCGTTCTCCTTGATTGGGTGGCTTCGTTAAGTACTAGTGTATAGACTCGGGCCGATAAAACAAGCTGACCTAGCGCAAGAACATGGCATTTTTATGGCGGAGTCCCTGGGGCGTATTGTCCCTTGCCCGAGAGAGGGCTAGGGGTCTTCCCCAGGTGCCTGTTACATGCGGAAGTGCTCGCCCAGATAGACGCGGCGCACGGCCGGATCGCCCACGATTTCGTCGGGGTGGCCGTCGGTCAGCACCTTGCCTTCGCTGATGATGTAGGCGCGGTCGCAGATGCCCAGCGTTTCGCGCACGTTGTGGTCGGTGATCAGCACGCCGATGCCGCGGCCCTTCAGGAACCGCACAATGCGCTGGATTTCGATGACGGCAATGGGGTCGACGCCGGCAAAGGGCTCGTCCAGCAGGATGAAGCGCGGGCTGGTGGCCAGCGCGCGCGCGATTTCCACGCGGCGGCGTTCGCCGCCCGACAGCGAGATGGCGGCATTGCTGCGGATGTGGCCGATCTGGAGCTCTTCCAGCAAAGACTCCATCTGCTCGTTGATCTTGGGCGTGGACAGCGGGCGGCCGTCCTCGCCGACCTGCAATTCAAGCACGGCCCGGATGTTCTGTTCCACCGTCAGGCGGCGGAACACCGAGGCGTCCTGGGGCAGGTACGACAGGCCCATGCGCGCGCGCTTGTGGATCGGCATCGCCGTGATGACCGAGCCGTCGATTTCGATGCGGCCGGCGTCCGCGGGCACCAGGCCCACGATCATGTAGAAGCTGGTGGTCTTGCCGGCGCCGTTGGGGCCCAGAAGGCCCACGACTTCGCCGCTGACCACGGACAGGGAGACGTCCTGCACCACGGTCCGGCCGTTATAGGTCTTGCGCAAACCGGTTGCGCGCAGGCTGCCCTGCTTGACCCCCGAGGGGGCGGAGGTCACGGGGGTCGGCACAGAAGGTTGGTTCATCGTGGCTGCGAGTGGTGTTGCGTGGGGGGCGGCTTAGCGCCCTTTCTTGGCGGCTTGCTGCTTGCGGCATTCGGCGACTGCCGCGTCCGACTTGGCGCGCGGTTCGGCAACCGAGCGGACCCGGCCTCCGGCTGCGGCGGAATTGGGGCCGCCCTGGGCCTCGTACGTGCCGGTTTTCTCGTTGTAGCGTACCCGTTCGCCGCGAATCGTGTCGAACGGTTTTCCACAGACGTAACGGATGACGACGGCCTGGCCGATCAGGTCGAAGGTGCTCTTGGTGCCGTCGTATTCGGCGCGCAGGCCCTTGCCTTCGATCAGTTCGAAGGTCTCGGGGCGCTCCTGGCGGATGGTCACGACCTTGCCCTTGTTGGCGGTGGCCGTGCCGTATTGGCCGCCCTGGGCGTCCTCGTGCATTTCCAGCGTGTCGGAGGTCAGGGTCATCAGGCCGCGCGTCATGTTGACGTTGCCCGTGAAGACGCTTTGCTTCTTCACGTCGTCGTAGTGCAGGGTGTCCGACAGGATCAGCGTGCTGGGCTCCTCGGCGGGGGTTGCCGCCTTGCTGGCGCCGGCCGCGGGCTTGGCGGCGGCGTCCTGTGCGTGCACCGGCGCAAGCACCGATGCCGTCAGCAGGACGGCGCCAATCAGGCGGGTCGTCGGGGCAAGGAGAATCCGGAGGTCGGTCATGGTTTCTTCTGGTCAGGGTTGTTGGCGGGTATCTCGGTCCGGCGCTGTTGCTTGCCTTCGGAACCGGCGATCTCGACGTCCGTCGACGCGGATACCTGCAATTGGCGTGTTTTGTTGTTGTAGTGCATGCCCTTGCCGTTCATGCGCGAACGGCCTTTGATGACTTCGGCGGGCAGGTCGGTAAAGACCACGTCATCATCGGGCAGGATAATCAACTGCTGGCTGCGCACGTCCAGCATGTCGTTGTTGGCGTCGGGCTGGCGATGCACGTGGGCGTCGCCGTTCATGACGATGCGCTTGCCGCCTTGCTCCATCACGGCGGTCTTCGAGACGCCCACCGTGATCGGGTTGGCTTCGCGCTGGCCCACCGCGCGGGGCGCGGTGATGTGGTACGAATCATCGTCCGGGAAGTGCTCGGCGTATTCGCCTTCCAGGCGGTTGATGGGGCGCCCCGACGGGTCGGTACGCAGCATCACGAAATTGCGCGACCACGCGTCCATCTCGTGCGTGAGGCGCCGCGGCGGGTCCACCTGGATGGCGCGCTGCGCGTAATCGGCCGCCCACCACGAACTGGTGACCAGCACCAGCAGGAGGAACAGCGCGATCAGTGAGGGGAAACGTTCTTTCATCAGGTTCGCCGCAAAGGCGTATGCGTATTCAAGAGGGTCATTGGATGGCGCCCGGGCCTAACAGGCCTGGGGCCGCCAGGAACGCGCCCAGGCGCCCTTGCGAGGCCAGCAGCAGGTCGCAGCATTCGCGCACCGCGCCGCTGCCGCCGGATTGTGTCGATACCCAATGCGCCGCCTGGCTGACGTAGCCCGGGGCATTGGGCACGCTGGCGGCGAAGCCCGCGCGCTGCATGGCCGGCAGGTCGATGATGTCATCGCCCATATAGCCGGTCTGGTTCAGTTGGACACCCAGGCGCTGCGCAAGTTCTGCCAGGGCGGCGCCTTTGTCGCGTACGCCCTGCGTGACTTCCGCAATGCCCAGCTCCGCGGCGCGGCGCGCCACGATGGGGCCAGAGCGGCCGGTCATCAGCGCCACCGTCAGCCCGCCTTCCATCAGCAGGCGCAGGCCGTGGCCGTCCAGTGCGTTGAAGCGCTTCTGCAGTTCGCCGCTTTCGCCATAGTAAAGGCTGCCGTCGGTGAGTACGCCGTCGACGTCGAACACCATCAGGCGCACGGCCGCGGCGCGGTCGCGCACGGTGGCGGGGATACGGGCAAGGACCAGCGCTTCGGCCGGGTGAGTCACGGAAGCAGGAAGATTCATAGTCATACCACTTTAGCGGCCATCAGATCGTGCATGTGCAAGGCGCCGAGCAGCGCGCCGTCATTGTCCAGCACCAGCATATGGTTGAGCCGTTGTTCGTCCATTTGCTGGGCGGCCTCGACGGCAAGCGCGTCGGGGTTGATGCTGCGTGGCGACCGGGTCATGCCCGCCTCCACGGTCAGACTGCGGATATCGCCGTGCCGGGCGATCAGGCGGCGCAAGTCGCCGTCGGTGAAGATGCCCAGCGGGCGGTGCTGCGCGTCGGTCACGACCGTCATGCCCATGCCCTTGGCGGACATGACTTCCAGCGCCTGGGACACGGGGGTGCCGGCCAGCACGATCGGCAGGGCGCTGCCGTGGCGCATCACGTCGCGCACGTGGGTGAGCAGGCGGCGGCCGAGGGCGCCGCCCGGATGCGACCGCGCGAAATCCTGCGGGCCGAAGCCGCGGGCTTCCAGGCAGGCGACCGCCAGGGCATCGCCCAGGGCGAGCGCGGCCGTGGTGCTGGCGGTGGGCGCCAGGTTCAGCGGGCAGGCCTCCTGGGCCACGCTGCCGTCCAGGTGCACGTCGGCCAGCAGCGCCAGTTCCGATTGGGGGTTGCCGGTGATCGCCACCAGCTTGGCGCCCATGCGGCGCGCCACGGGCAGGATGGTCAGGAGTTCCTGCCCGGCGCCCGAATACGAGATGGCGATGACCACGTCATCCTGCGTGATCATGCCCAGGTCACCATGGACGGCCTCAGCGGCATGCACGAAAAAGGCGGGCGTGCCGGTCGAGGCGAACGTCGCCGCGATCTTGCGGGCGATATGGCCGGTCTTGCCGATGCCGGTGACGACCACGCGTCCGCGGCATGCCAGCAGCAGGGCGACGACCTGGGTGAAGGTGTCGTCCAGCCGCGCGGACAGGTCGAGCAGACCCTGACTTTCGATTTGCAGCGTTCTGCGCGCAGATGCCAGCGCGGTGTCGGACGATGTGGTGGGATGATCAGTCATGCGGCGATTTTAATATCAGTATGCGGGTTTGCCCCCGGCAGGGGCGTATGGCATCCTGGCGGCTGTTTTCAACGGCTTTCAATCCTTCTATCCAGGCCCGCTCCATGTCCAGCATTTCCAGCCCCGTCCTTGGCACGCCCCTGTCCCCCTTGGCCACCCGAGTCATGCTGCTCGGATCAGGCGAATTGGGCAAAGAGGTCATCATTGCCCTGCAGAGGCTGGGCGTGGAAGTCATTGCGGTGGATCGGTACGCCGACGCGCCCGGCCATCAGGTGGCGCATCGGGCACACGTGGTCTCGATGACCGATGCGGACGCCCTGAAGAAGATCATCGAACAGGAACGGCCGCACGTTATTGTCCCCGAAATCGAGGCCATTGCCACCAGTTTGCTGGTGGAACTGGAAGCCGCCGGCGTGGCGCGCGTCACCCCGACCGCCCGCGCCGCCCAGCTGACCATGAACCGCGAGGGCATCCGCCGCCTGGCGGCCGAGACCCTGGGCCTGCCTACCTCGCCCTACAAGTTTGTCGATACCGAGGCGGAATTGCGCGCCGCTATCGATGGCGGCATCGGCTACCCCTGCGTCATCAAGCCGGTCATGTCCTCGTCGGGCAAGGGTCAATCCGTGATCAAAAGCGCGGATGACGTCGCGCAATCGTGGCGTTACGCCCAGGAAGGCGGCCGGGTTGGAGGGGGCCGCGCCATCGTCGAAGGCTTCATCCGCTTCGACTACGAAATCACGCTGCTGACCGTGCGCGCCCGCGGCGCCGACGGCAAGATCGAGACCCGTTATTGCGAACCCATCGGCCACAAGCAGGTCGATGGCGACTACGTCGAAAGCTGGCAGCCACACCCCATGTCGCCCGCCGCGCTGGCCCGCGCCCGGGAAATCGCCCTGGCGGTTACGTCGGACCTGGGCGGGCTGGGCATCTTTGGCGTCGAGCTCTTCGTGGCCGGCGACCAGGTCTGGTTCTCGGAAGTCAGCCCGCGTCCACACGACACCGGCATGGTCACCATGATCACGCAGGCCCAGAACGAGTTCGAACTGCATGCCCGCGCGCTGCTGGGGCTGCCAGTGGACACGACCCTGCGCCAGCCGGGCGCCAGCAGCGTCATCTATGGCGGGGTGGACGCCGCCGCGGTCACGTTCCACAACGTAGCCGAAGCGCTGACCGAATCCGGCACTGACATCCGTCTCTTCGGCAAGCCGGAATCCTTCGTGAAACGCCGCATGGGCGTGGGCTTGGCCGTTGCCGAGGACGTGGCGACCGCGCGCGCCAAGGCCAAGCGCGTATCCGCCGCCGTGTCGGTCAAGGCCGGCTGACGCCGGCGGGCCTGGCCCGTCCCCTTTAATTGCTGCCGGGGGCGCCGTCCTCCTTTACAGCCACCCGCCTCACAAGCCGGTGGCTGTCTGCATTGGGGCGCCTGCGGCGGTCATATCCGGTGGGTAACTTAGCCAGTGCGGCCCGCGGGGCAGGCTTGCGCCATTACCCCTGCGAGCAGTGTGGTTTGCGCTTTCTCACAGTTTGTTCGATAATTTCAGGAATTACTGAAAACGGTGTAACTGTGTATATCAGTCAAGCCGCTGTCCTGACCTGCTGGCGTCGATACTCATGGTTCTTACCCCCCAAAACGAACGTTTCGTGCTGCACTTTGGCGAAATGGGCAGCCGTTGGGGCGTGAACCGCACCGTCGGTCAGATCTACGCCTTGCTGTTCCTGCACCCTGAACCGTTGAACGCGGACGACATTGCCGAAACCCTCGGGTTTTCGCGTTCGAACGTCAGCCTGGGCTTGAAAGAGCTGCAGTCCTGGCGGCTGGTCAAGCTGATCCATCAGGTGGGCGACCGCCGCGACTACTTCGAGACGCCCAAAGACGTCTGGGAGATCTTCCGCATCCTGATGGAAGAAAAGCGCAAACGCGAAATCAATCCCACCCTTACCCTGCTGCGCGACACCCTGCTCGAGACCCCCTCGGGCCCCAACGACGCCTACGCGCAGCAGCGCATGACCGAAATGCTGGAGCTCATCGAACTGTCTTCCGGATGGTTCGATGAGGTTCAACGCCTGCCCCCGGAGACCGTACAAAAGCTCATGCGACTGGGTTCGCAAGTGCAGAAAGTGCTGGGCTTCGCCGGCAAATTGCGGGGCAAGAGCTAAATCCCCATGCGCCCCGATTTTTCAGGAAACCTCTATGAAGTTGTATCCATCGCCCGTAACATGGCGCGAGAGACGGCCTGGGAACCATGCCGGTTGCCGCGGCACCTCAACTGCTTGGGAGCGCCCCAATGATTGATCTCGACGTCGTAAATCTGTCGCGATTCCAGTTTGCCGCGACCGCGCTTTACCACTTCCTGTTCGTCCCTCTCACGCTTGGCCTGTCGTTCATCCTGGCCATCATGGAAAGCGTGTACGTCATGACCGGCCGCCCCATCTGGAAGCGGATGACGATGTTCTGGGGCACGCTTTTCGGCATCAATTTCGCACTCGGCGTCGCGACCGGCGTGGTGATGGAATTCCAGTTCGGTATGAACTGGTCCTACTACAGCCACTATGTGGGCGATATCTTCGGCGCGCCGCTTGCGCTTGAAGGGCTGATGGCCTTCTTCCTGGAAGCCACCTTCGTCGGCCTGTTCTTCTTCGGCTGGAACCGCATGTCCAAGGTCAGCCACCTGGTGGTGACCTGGCTGGTGGCGTTCGGCACGAACTTCTCGGCGCTGTGGATCCTGATCGCCAACGGCTGGATGCAGAACCCGGTGGGCGCGATCTTCAATCCCGACACCATGCGCATGGAGATGACCGACTTCGCGGCGGTGATCTTCAACCCGGTGGCCCAAGCCAAGTTTGTGCACACCGTCAGCGCGGGTTACGTTGCCGGCGCCATGTTCGTGATGTCGATCAGCGCCTGGTACCTGCTGAAAGGCCGTCATACCGACCTGGCCAAGCGTTCGATGGCGGTGGCCGCCAGCTTCGGCCTGGCCGGCGCGCTGTCGGTCGTGGTGCTGGGCGACGAAAGCGGCTACCTCACGACCGAACACCAGAAGATGAAGATCGCGGCCATGGAGTCCATGTGGCACACGGAACCCGCGCCCGCGTCCTTCAACCTGATCGCGATCCCCAACCAGGCCGAGCGCAAGAACGACTTCGCCATCGAGATCCCGTACGTCATGGGCATCATCGGCACGCGTTCCCTGACCACGCCGTTGCTGGGCATCGACGACCTGATCCTGCGTGCCGAGAACCGCATCCGCGACGGCATGGTGGCCTACGAGGCCTTGCAGAAGATCCGCGCGAATCCCAAGGACACGGATGCGCGCATGACCTTCGACAAGACCTGGCCGGACCTGGGCTACGCCTTGCTCGTCAAGCGCTACCAGGAAGACATGAGCAAGGTCACCGAGGCCGACATCAAGAAGGCCGCGGTAGACACCGTGCCCAATGTGGCGCCGCTGTTCTGGGCGTTCCGCATCATGGTGGCGGTGGGCATGTACCTGATCCTGTTCTTTGGCGTGGCCTTCTGGCTGGCGTCGCGCGGCCGGCTGGACAGCCGCCGCGGCCTGCTCAAGGTGGCGCTGTGGAGCCTGCCGCTGCCGTGGGTCGCCATTGAAAGCGGCTGGTTCGTGGCCGAATACGGCCGCCAGCCCTGGGTGATCGAAGGCGTGCTGCCGACGTACTACGCCGCATCCGGGCTGACGATTGCCGACCTGGCGATCAGCCTGGCTATCTTCCTGGTGCTGTACACGGTCCTCTTGATCATCGGCGTGAAGGTGATGTTGCACGCCATCAAGGCGGGTCCGAAATCCGATGGGCCGGTGGCGGGCAACGCCGCCGCCGATCCTGTGCGCGCCGCCGTGCGCGCCTGAGGGGGAGAAGCAGATGGATACCCTTATTCCTTTTGACTATGGCACCTTGCGCGTGATCTGGTGGGCGCTGCTGGGCGCTTTGCTGATCGGCTTTGCCGTCATGGACGGCTTCGACCTGGGCGTGGCCGCCTTGCTGCCGGTGGTGGCCAAGACCGACGCCGAGCGCCGCGTGGTGATCAACGTGGTGGGTCCGGTGTGGGAGGGCAACCAGGTTTGGCTGATCACGGCGGGCGGCGCGATCTTTGCCGCCTGGCCGCTGTTGTATGCCGCGTCGTTCTCCGGGTTCTACCTGGCGATGATGCTGGCGCTGATCGCGCTGATCCTGCGTCCCGTGGGCTTCAAGTACCGCAGCAAGATGGAAGGCACGCGCTGGCGCAACAGCTGGGACGGCGTGCTGTGCTTTTCGGGCGTCGTGGCCTCGCTGGTGTTCGGCGTGGCGGTCGGCAACATCATTCTCGGCGTGCCCTTCACGTTCCAGGGCTCGGCGCTGCGCATGGTGTACGAAGGGCATTTCTACCAGTTGTTCACGCCGTTCGCCCTGCTGTGCGGGGTGCTGAGCGTGGTGATGCTGGCCATGCACGGTGCGGTGCTGCTGGCCTGGCGCACGGAGGACCCGATTTCGTCCCGGGCCCGCAATTTGGGGCGCCTGCTGGCCTTGCTGACGGTGGCGCTGTTTGTGGCGGGTGGATTCTGGGTGGCGGGCGGCTTGAGTGGGCACGTCATCACCAGCGCGGTCGACATGAAGGGTCCGTCGGACCCCATGCTCAAGACCGTGACCGTGCAGACAGGCGCCTGGATGGCCAACTACGCGAAATGGCCGCTGATGTGGATCGCGCCCGCGTTGGGCGTGGCCGGTGCGGTGTTGGTGCTGCTGCTGTTGAGCGTCCGGGCGCACGTCCTGTCGTTCCTGGCGTCCGCGCTGTCGATCACCGGCGTCATCCTGACGGTGGGCTTCTCGCTGTTCCCGTTCCTGATGCCGTCGTCGACCAATCCCAAAGCCGGCCTGACCGTCTGGGACGCGTCGTCCAGCCACCTGACGCTGTGGATCATGGTGATCGCGGTGGCCATCTTCCTGCCGATCGTGACGCTCTACACCGCCTGGGTGTATCGCGTGATGCGCGGCAAGGTCACCCATGATTCCGTGGGCGACACGCCCAACTCTTACTGATAAAGGAGCCTCCACCATGTGGTATTTCTCGTGGATACTCGGCTTGGGTCTGGCGTGTGCGTTCGCTATCCTCAATGCAATGTGGTTCGAGCTGCGTGAAGGGCATTCGCATGACCCGCGCGCCAGCCGTAGCGACGAGTGAGCGGCGGCGCTAGCACCCTCGAGCACGACCCGTCCGCCAGCCAGCAGAAACCGCCGCGCGAACAGTCGCGGTGGCTGATGGCGCTTGCCAAGGCGGCGAGGGTTCCGCTGATGGTGGCGGGCGCTGCGCCGCTGGTCAGCGGCGCCTTGCTGGTCGTGCAGGCCTGGCTGCTGGCCAGCGTGCTGGATGCGGCGATCGTCCGCCAGGCGCCGCGCCAGGAATTGCTGGCAAGCATCCTGGGCATCGCCGGCTTGATGCTGCTGCGCGCGTGCATCACCTGGGCGGGTGAACGCGCCGGGGCGGACGCGGCCGAACGCATCAAGCGCCATGTGCGCCAGTCGCTGTTTTCCCGGCTGGTGGCGAAAGGCCCCTATTGGAGCCGCGGCAAGGCGTCTGGCGAACTGGCCAGCGCAGTCGTGGACCAGGTCGAGGCGCTGGACGGCTTTTTCGCCAAGTACCTGCCTGCGATGGCCGCCGCCGCCATGCTGCCCGTGGCGTTTTCCGTGTTGCTGTTGCCCGTGGACGTGATCGCGGGCCTGGTGCTGCTGATCACCGCGCCGCTGATTCCGCTGTTCATGGCGCTGGTGGGGTGGGGCGCGCAAGGCGCCAGCCGCCGTCACCTGCGCGCGTTCGCCCGCTTGTCCGGCTTCTTCGCCGACCGCTTGCGCGGGCTGTCCACACTGAAGCTGTATGGCCGCGCCGAAGCCGAGGCGGCTTCCGTGGTGGCCGCCAGCGACGCGCTGCGCCAGCGCACGATGTCGGTGCTGCGCATCGCTTTCCTGTCGTCCGCCGTGCTGGAGTTCTTCGCCGCGCTGGGCGTGGCGGGCGTGGCCGTATATATCGGGCTGACCTATCTGGGGTTCCTGGACGTGCGGTGGTCGCCCCTGACCTTGCAGGCGGGCCTGTTCTGTCTGCTGATGGCGCCTGAAGTCTATGCCCCGCTGCGCCAGTTCGCCGCGCACTATCACGACCGCGCCACGGCACTTGCCGCCGTCACGCAGATCGCGGTGCTCTTCGATGGCCTGCCGCAAGACGACGCCGCCGAGCCGAAGGCGGCCGGACGCGGAACCGTCGTGCCGCCGGCGTCGGAAGCCGGCGCGCCCGTCGAGGTGACGGGCCTGCGCGTGACAGCGCCGGGGCGTGGGCAGCTGGTGCTGGCCGACGCCGCGTTGCGGCTGGTGCCGGGCGAACAAGTGGCATTGATGGGCCCCAGCGGCATCGGCAAGTCCACGCTTATTGAAGCCATTGCCCGGTTGCGGCCATTCGATGGCGACGTGCGCATCGACGGCGTGCCGCTGGGCGATTGGGACGAAGCCGCCTTGCGTCAGCGCGTGGCGCTGATCGGGCAGAAGCCGCAATTGCTGGCCGGGTCGATCGCCGACAACATCCGGCTGGGCCGGCCGGGCGCATCCGACACCGATCTGCGGGAAGCCGCCCGGCGCGCCTGTGTGCTGGAGTTTTCGGACGCGCTGCCGCAGGGCCTGGACACGCTGCTGGGCAGCCGGGGCCATGGCCTGTCGGGGGGGCAGGCACAGCGCGTGGCGTTGGCGCGCCTGTTTCTGCGGGATCCCGGGCTGATCCTGCTGGACGAGCCCACGGCGCATCTGGACGAGGCGACTCAGGCCCGGGTGCTGGATGAAATCCTGGAATTCTCCGCAGGCCGCACCTTGCTGCTTGCGACGCATGCACCCGTGGTGGCGGCCCGCTTCGGCCGCGTGCTGCGAGTAGCGGGCGGGAAAGTGGAAGACGCATGAAGAATCTGTTGTTGCTGCTGCCGCTGTACGCACGCCGGAAAAGCGGGCTTTTACTCGCATTGTTCTGTGCGCTGGCCACGGTGGCCGCGGGCGTCGGCTTGCTGGGTGTGTCGGGCTGGTTTCTGACGGGCGCAGCCCTGGCGGGGGCGGGCGGGGTCTTCAACCTGTTCGCGCCGTCCGCGCTGGTGCGGGGCTTGTCCTTTTTGCGCATCGTGTCGCGCTATGCCGACCGCGTGGTGGGCCACTCGGCCACGTTGCGCCTGCTGGCGGATCTGCGCGCCACGGTGTTCGGGGCGCTGATCCGGCTGACGCCGCGCCAATTGGCGAAGTACCGCAGCGGCGATCTGGTGGCGCGTATGACGGGCGACGTCGACGCGCTGGATACGGTCTTCCTGTTCGTGCTGGCGCCGTTGGCCACCGCGATCCTGGGCGGCGCCGTGCTGACGGCGGTGCTGGGCATGTGGGTGCCTGCCGCCGCGCTCGCGTTTGCGCTGGCGTTGCTGACGGCCTGTGTGCTGGTGCCGGCATGGTTGCTGCGGGCGGCGCGCAAGCCGGGCGCCGCCGCCCAGGAAAGTGCGGCCGGCCTGCGCGCGGCTACGCTGGACGCGGTGGATGGCCACGCCGACATGGTGGCGTTGCATGCGCAGGCGCCCACCGCCGCGCATTTCGAACGGCTTTGCGAAGCCAGCGCGCTGGCGCGCCGCAGCCAGGCCCGGGTGGCGGCACGCGGGCAATGGTTCCTGCAAGTCGCGGCCGGCGTTTCGGTGTTGGCGTTACTGTGGTTCGGATTGGGGACGCATGAAGCGGGGCAGATCGAGGGACCCGTGCTGGTGGGTCTGCTGCTGGCCGTCATCGGCATTTTCGAAGTGGCGGGGCCCATCATGCGCGGCGCGTCCCGCATGGGTTCGGCCATGTCGGCGGCGGCGCGGATCCGCGAGGTGACGCAAGCCCAGCCCGACATGCAGGACGCGGCCACGGTGCGCGCCTTGCCGTCCGCCGGCGTGCTGGAGTTGGACGGGGTGGTGTTCCGCTATCCGGCCCGGGCGGAGGGTGCGCGCCCGGTCGTCCTGGACGGCATCGACCTGCGGGTGGCGCCCGGCGAACGCGTCGCCATCGTGGGGGCCAGCGGGCAGGGCAAGTCCACGCTGCTGCATCTGATCCTGCGCCTGGAAGACCCGCAAGCGGGACACGTGCGCTTTGGTGGCTGCGACGCGCGCGATTGCGCGCAGGCGGACTGGCACCGGCGCATTGCCTTGCTATCCCAGGACGCGCCCGTTTTCCTGGGCACCTTGCGCACCAATCTGCTGATCGGGGACCCGCAGGCCGACGATGCGGCCCTGTGGGGCGCGTTGGACGCGGCCAGGCTGGGCGATTTCGTGCGCGGCCTGCCCGACGGGCTGGACACCTGGGCGGGCGAGACCGGTTCGCAACTGTCGGCGGGCCAGGCGCGCCGCCTGTGCCTGGCGCGGGCGCTGCTGTCGCCGGCGGCGGTCATCGTGCTGGACGAACCTACGGCCGGCCTGGATGCCGCAGCGCAAGCCGACTTCTTCAACGACCTGGAACGCGCGGTGCGGGGACGCACCGTGGTGCTGGCGACGCACGCGGCGTTGCCCCCCGGTGCGGTCGACCGCTGCTATGAATTGCGCGGCGCGCAATTACATGACTTGTCACCGGCGGCAATCCTGGCTTAAGCGCGGTGGCAAGGTTATAGTTCGCCTTGCTTCAATTCTTCAGGGCCGCCTTCCATGCAGACCGACAACGCCGAGTACATCCGGCGCACCATCCGCAGCGTTCCGGACTGGCCCCAACCCGGTGTCGTGTTCCGCGACATCACGCCGGTTCTGCAAGACCCGCGCGCGTTCCGGGTGTTGATCGATCTGTTCGTCTACCGCTATATGCGCCAGCGCCTTGACCTGGTGGCAGGCGTGGACGCGCGCGGCTTCATCGTGGGCAGCGTGCTGGCCTATGAACTGAATCTGGGTTTCGTGCCGGTGCGCAAGAAGGGCAAGCTGCCTTACCGCACCGTAGCCGAGGAATACTCGCTGGAATACGGCAATGCCGCCGTCGAGATGCACACGGATTCCGTGCGCACCGGCCAACGCGTGTTGCTGGTCGATGACCTGATCGCCACGGGCGGCACCATGCTGGCCGCGATCAAGCTGCTGCAGCGCCTGGGCGCGAACGTGGTCGAAGCGGCCGCCATCATCGATTTGCCCGACCTGGGCGGCTCGGCCAAGGTGGCCGCCACCGGCACGCCGCTCTATACCGTCTGTCAGTACGGCGACGCAACGCCGTAAGCGACCCCGATTGCAGGGCGTAGGATGGGTGGAGCGTGAGGGTTCTTAAGCAAGAACGCAGGTGCTCAGCGCGCGAAACCCATCAAGCAGCCTGTGCGTTGTGGCTGACGCTGCTAAGAACCCACCGCTGCTTGATGGGTTTCGCGCGCTGAAGGTCGGAGTTCTTGGCACTGAACCCTCGCGCTCCACCCATCCTACGAATCTGATAAGCGGGGCTGGATGAAGTCCAGGAACGCCTTGGTCTTGGCGGGCAGCATGCGCGAGGGCAGCAACGCGAACAGGGGCAGGGGCGTCAGGCTCCAGTCGGGCAGCACCCGCACCAGCCCTGCCTGCTTGATGGCGCGTTCCATTGCATCGAACACCAGCAGCGGCGTGATGCCCAGGCCCTGGCCGGCCAGGCGTCCCAGCATGCCCACATTGTTCGCCGACAGGCGACCGGACACTTGCACGCGTTCCACCTTGTCGCCCGAATGGAGCATCCAGAAGGATGATTCTTCGCGCATGGTCGGCCGCAGGCATTCGTGGTGCGTCAGGTCGGCAGGCACCCGCGGTTCGCCGTGGCGGGCCAGATAGTCGGGCGAGGCATACAGTTGGTGCGCCATCAGCACGATCTTGCGCGAGATCAGGCTGGAATCCGGCTGCTGGCCGAAACGCAGGATCAGGTCGAACGGATTGCTGATGGGGTCGATCGGGCGCATGCTCAGATCGAAATCGCATTCGATGTCCGGATGCTGCTCGCGGAATTCGCTGATGACGGCCGGCAGGAACAACTGGGCGAGGCTCGTGGGCAGCGAGATGCGCAGGCGGCCCTTGGGCTGCACCGCCATGTCGAGCAATTGGTCGTGCGCAATGCGCGCTTCTTCCACAATGTGCCGGCAGCGTTCGAAGTAGATGGCGCCGGCTTCAGTCAGGTCGATCTTGCGCGTGCTGCGGTTCAACAGGCGCATGCCGACGCTGCGTTCCAGTTCGCTGACGCGGCGCGAGAGCGTGGAGGTTGGAATATTCAAGGCTTCCGCCGCATGGCTGAAGTTCTTGCGCTTGGCGACTTCGACAAAAAGCGCGATGTCGTTAAGCTGGATATCCATAGTGCCCTCTAAACTCAAATTTCCATTTCTGGCAGATTTGTATGATAAATGGAATTATTGTCCCGCCAGCAGAAATGTCTATTTATCCACACGGAACATCCCATGCCTTGGGTGGTGGGTGCATGTTCCGTCACCCAGCTTGCTTCCAGCTGAATGCCTGCAAGGCTTGCGGTACCTTGCTCTACCAGGGGACTGCGCAATAATCGCGCAGATTGCATCGGATACATCGTGCAATTGTCCCATCGGTGAAAATATGTTCACCAAAATAAGGGTTTTTACTAGGCGCCAATCGCCAGATACTTCGTCCCAGCAATCAAACAGTCACATCGCACCTGCCAGCCTGGCAGAAGACGGTGTGCAAGGTTTAGGATGGAGTCATCACAATGAAAGCCCTAGCAACTGCACTTATGGTTACCGCAACCCTGGTTGGCATGACCGCCGCCCACGCCGATGGCAAGACGCGTGAACAGGTTCAACAAGAACTGCAAGCCGCCAAGGCGGCAGGCCAGGTCACGTTCGGTGAACTGGACTACCCGCCCGCCACCGCGACGCAAACCAGCATGACGCGCGACCAAGTTCAGCAAGAACTGCAAAGCGCCAAGGCCGCCGGCCAGGTCACGACCGCCGAACTGGACTACCCGCCGCGTGCCGCCGTGTCGCAATCGGGCGGCAAGACGCGCGAACAAGTCCGCCAGGAATTGGCCGAAGCCAAGGCCCGCGGCGAATACACCTTCGGTGAACTGGACTACCCGCCCAAGGGCAAGTAAGTCCCGCCCCGGGATGGTCACGAGAAACCCCTTGAGACGCCGAGGGGTTTTTTATTGCCCGCACAGCTGCGCGGCGGCGACACACTGTGGCATTTTTGCCGCAAAACTGTGCGCTCGCGTCAACAAGTGTTGTCGATGAATCCAGGCTGCCGAGCGGGCCGAACGCATCGGTTGTTCGATTTGCGAGCAAAGATTCATATTTATTTTCAAGGCGTTAACGCAGGTTTCCCGGCAAGGCGAAGGGTCGGCCGCGCGCGATTATCCCAACCATGGAAAGTAGTTCGTCGAAATCCGTGTTACTTCGGGTTGCCGCAAGCCGGACACTAGATTCAGTGCAGACGCCGCCTGCTTGTTTGCAGCGGCACGCGAAGGCCCCGTCGTTCGGACGGCGCGTTTGCGGATGCCTTTCATCTCGCCATTTTGGGGACTTATATGAAGAAGACGCTATTGGCCGTCGCGTTGCTGGCAGGCTTTGCCGGCGCCGCGCAAGCCGCCGACTCCGTGACGCTGTACGGCTTGATCGACGCCGGTGTCGGCTACGAGCAGGTGAAGTTCAATGGGGTGTCGCAAAGCCGCTTCGGCGGTGTGCAGGGCGTGAGCAGCGGCTCGCGCTTCGGCCTGCGCGGCACGGAAGATCTGGGCGACGGCCTGCGCGCCGTGTTCACGCTGGAAGGCGGTTTTGGTCCCATGAATGGCAAGTCGTTGCAAAACGGCCGCCTGTTCGGCCGTCAAGCCACCGTGGGCCTGGACAGCGATTCCTGGGGTCGCCTGGAATTCGGCCGTCAGACGAACCTGGCGTCGAAGTACTTCGGTTCGATCGACCCGTTCTCGATCAGCTACAACACCGCCAACATGGGCACCACGTTCGGCAGCGCCAACACGATGCGCCTGGACAACATGGTGCTGTATCAAACCCCCAGCCTGAGCGGCTTCAAGGCAGGCGTGGGCTATTCGTTCAGCGCGGACGACAGCGTCAGCGACACGACCCAGACCGGCTTCGCCACGGGCGACAACAACCGGGTGCTGACCGCCGGCGTGCAATACGTAAACGGTCCGCTGAACCTGGCCGTCGCCTATGACCGCTTCGACCCGACGAACAAGCGCGTCGGCGGCAAAGACGCCGCACGCATCCAGGAATACATCATCGGCGGTTCGTACGACTTTGAAGTCGTGAAGCTGGCTGCTGCTTTCGGCCAGACCCGCGACGGCTGGTTCGTGGGCCAGAACATGGGCACCACGCCCGACGGCATGAACAACCTGGGTTCGTTCAAGCTGGCTGACGGCTTCCGCGCCAACTCGTACCTGATCGGCGCCACCGTGCCGCTGGGCCGCCACGCCATCTTCGGTTCGTGGCAGCGTGCGACGCCGGGCAACGACAAGCTGACGGGCGACGACGCCACGTTCAACGTGTACAGCCTGGGCTACACCTACGACTTCACCAAGCGCACCAACCTGTACGCGTACGCCTCCTACGGCGACAACTACGCGTTCCAGCACGATGCGCGCGACACCGCCGTCGCGATGGGTATTCGTCACCGGTTCTAAGCGGCAACGCGCCCGGCCGGACCTTGCTGAATGCGCGGCTTATCTCCGTGAGCCGCCGAGTGACAGCGAGCCCCCCCTACATGGGTCCGGTCGATCGCGCTTGACGGTCAGAAGGGAAGGGCCTCCGCAAGGAGGCCCTCTCGCATTGGGGCTGCGGTGGGATGCCTGGCGCCGCTGCTACAGGAACAGCTTGTAGGCGGGGTTGTCGGTTTCGTTCCAATGCGGATAGCCGAGTTCGGCCACGAACGTGCGGAACTGCTTCTTGTCGGCCGCCGGCACCTGGATGCCGATCAGGATGCGGCCGTAGTCGGCGCCCTGGTTGCGGTAATGGAACAGGCTGATGTTCCAGTCCGGGTTCATCGCGTTCAGGAAGCGCATGAGCGCGCCCGGGCGTTCCGGGAACTCAAAGCGGTACAGCAATTCATCGCGCGCCAGCGCCGAACGCCCGCCCACCATGTGGCGCAGGTGGGTCTTGGCCATTTCGTCGTGCGTCAGGTCCAGCGTGTCGAACCCGTGGCGGCGGAAGTTCGCGGCGATCTTGTCCGGTTCGGTGGCGGACGACACCTGGATGCCGACAAAGACGTGGGCGCGGTCCGCATCCGAAATGCGGTAGTTGAATTCCGTCACGCTGCGTTCGCCCACCAGTTCACAAAAGCGGCGGAAGCTGCCGCGCTGTTCGGGCATGGTCACGGCGAAGACGGCTTCGCGCATTTCGCCCACTTCGGCGCGTTCGGCCACGAAGCGCAGGCGATCGAAGTTCATGTTGGCGCCGCAGGCGATGGCCACCAGCGTCTTGCCCTTCAGATGGTGTTCGGCCGCGTACTGCTTGGCGCCGGCCACCGCCATGGCGCCTGCCGGTTCCAGCACGCTGCGGGTGTCCTGAAAGACGTCCTTGATCGCCGCGCAGATCGAATCCGTGTCCACCACGACGAAGTCGTCGACGTACTTGCGGGTCAGCTTGAAGGTTTCGGCGCCCACCATCTTGACGGCGGTACCGTCCGAGAACAGGCCCACGTCGTTCAGTTGCACGCGTCGGCCGGCGCGCACGCTGCGCAGCATGGCGTCGGAGTCCTCGGTCTGCACGCCGATGATCTTGATCTCGGGCCGCAACTGCTTGATGTAGGCGGCCACGCCGGAGATCAGGCCGCCTCCGCCGATGGCGACGAAGATGGCGTCGATCGGGCCCGGATGCTGGCGCAGGATCTCCATGCCCACCGTGCCCTGGCCGGCGATCACGTCGGGGTCGTCGAAGGGGTGGACGAAGGTCAGCTTTTCTTTCTTTTCCAGGATCTGCGCGTGCGCATAGGCGTCGGTGAAGCTCTCGCCCGCCAGCACGACCTCGCCGCCCAGCCGGCGCACCGCGTCGATCTTTACCTGCGGGCTGGTCGTGGGCATGACGATGACGGCGCGGCAACCCAGGCGGCTCGCGGCCAGCGCCACGCCCTGGGCGTGGTTGCCGGCCGAGGCCGCGATGACGCCGCGATTGCGCACGGCGGGCGTCAGGTTGGCCATCTTGTTGTAGGCCCCGCGCAGCTTGAAGCTGAAAACCGCCTGCGTGTCCTCGCGCTTGAGCAGGACCGTGTTCGAGATCCGCTGGGACAACTGGGGCGCTATTTCCAGCGGCGACTCGACCGCGACGTCATAAACCTTGGAAGTCAGGATGCGTTTCAGATAATCAGTGGACATGGACCGCGCGTAGGGACAAGAGTGGGGACGTGGGCACGATTATTGCAGGGAAAGGCCCCAATCGTTTCCGACCTGGGTCCTCTTGCGCGCGGCTACACTCGCTCATCATGGAAGAAAGCCTCTTATCTGCTGTTCACTGGCTCCTGGGGATGCTGGCACTGCCCTCGGTGGGCTTGTCGGCCATCTTCACGGTGTCGCTCGTTTCCGCCACGCTGCTGCCGCTGGGCTCCGAACCTGCGGTGTTCGGCTACATCAAGCTGTCGCCGGACATGTTCTGGCCGGCCGTCCTGGTGGCCACCGCCGGCAATACCGTGGGCGGCGCAATCAGCTACTGGATGGGCCTGGGTGCCGAAAAAGCGGTCGAACGCTGGAAAGAGGCGAAGGCCCCCACGCCGCACCCGCAAAGCGGGCTTGCTGCCCCCCAAGGGGGCGTTCTCCCCTTGGGGCGGCCCGGCGGGGAGAAACATCCCCACCCGCACCCCGACGCCGCCGAAGGCGGCCGCATGCGCGGACGCTGGAACGAGCGCGCGCACGACTGGATCCACCGGATGGGTCCGCCAGCGCTGCTGCTGTCCTGGTTGCCCGCAGTGGGCGACCCGCTGTGCGCGGTAGCCGGTTGGCTGCGCTTGCCCTTCTGGCCATGCGTCGTCTATATGGCGATCGGAAAATTCCTGCGCTATCTGGTCATGACCGCCAGCCTGCTGTGGTTCTTTCCCGGCCAACTCTGACACTGACACCACGCTTAAATAGGGACGGATAGTCGCCGTTTCCTGCTGCTTTTGGCCGGCTTCCTAGGGGTATTTGGGGTCAAGTCCGCCCGATGGCATAAAATAATTTTTTATGGGCCCCTCTTGCCGCCATGAACGCCCCACTCGCTAGCCACATCTTAAACGGGGCGATGCCGCCCGCAGCACCCGCGCGATTGCGCGAAATTCCCTACAACTACACGTCGTTTTCCGACCGCGAGATTGTCGGCCGGTTGCTGGGCGAAGACGCCTGGAGCCTGCTCGGCGACCTGCGCGGAGAACGCCGTACCGGCCGCTCCGCCCGGATGCTGTACGAAGTGCTCGGCGACATCTGGGTCGTGCGCCGCAACCCGTACCTGCAGGACGACCTGCTGGACAATCCCAAGCGCCGCAAGCAGCTCATCGACGCCTTGCATCACCGCTTGGGCGAGATCGATCGCCGCCGCGAGCCCGGCTCCCCCACCGAGGAAGGCCACGATCCGCATCGCGACGAAAAAGTCGTCGGCCTGCTGGGCCGCGCTCGGTCCGCCATTGCCGCCTTCGAAGGCGAGTTCGACCAGACCTCCATGATGCGCAAGCAGGCGCAGAAGGTGCTGGGCCGCATTACGGCGCGCGACAACATCAAGTTCGACGGCCTGTCGCGCGTATCCCACGTGACCGACGCCACCGACTGGCGCGTGGAGTACCCCTTCGTGGTGCTGACGCCGGACTCCGAAGACGAGATCGCCGCGCTGGTCACCGCCTGTATTGAGCTAGGCCTGACCATCGTCCCGCGCGGGGGCGGCACCGGCTATACGGGCGGCGCCATCCCGCTGACGTGGAAGTCGGCCGTCATCAATACCGAAAAATTCGACAAGCTGGGTAAGGTCGAGTCCTGTATTTTGCCGGGGCTCACCGAGCCCGTGGCCGTCATCCATGCCGGCGCCGGCGTGGTGACCAAGCGGGTGTCCGAAGCGGCCGAGGCCGCCGGCTTCGTGTTCGCCGTGGACCCGACCTCCGCCGAAGCGTCGTGCGTGGGCGGCAACATCGCCATGAACGCGGGCGGCAAGAAGGCCGTGCTGTGGGGCACCGCGCTGGATAACCTGGCCTGGTGGCGCATGGTCGATCCGGACGGCAACTGGCTGGAAGTCACCCGCCTGGAACACAACATGGGCAAGATCCATGATGTGGAGATGGCCCGCTTCGAGCTCAAGTGGTTCGACGGCAAGGGCAAGCCCGGCGAGCGCCTGCTCAAGACCGAAACGCTGGAAATCAAAGGCCGCGTGTTCCGCAAGGAAGGGCTGGGCAAGGACGTCACGGACAAGTTCCTCGCCGGCCTGCCGGGCATCCAGAAGGAAGGCTGCGACGGCCTGATCACGTCCGCGCGCTGGGTGCTGCACCGCATGCCGCGTCACACACGCACGGTCTGTATGGAATTCTTCGGGCAGGCGCGCGACGCCATCCCGTCGATCGTCGAGGTCAAGGGTTACCTGGACGGCGAAGGCCGTGCCCGCGGCGCCATCCTGGCCGGCCTGGAGCATTTGGACGAACGCTACCTGCGCGCGGTGGGCTACGCCACCAAGAGCAAGCGCGGCGTGCTGCCCAAGATGGTCCTGATCGGCGATATCGTGGGCGACGACGATGACGCGGTGGCCGCTGCCGCCAGCGAAGTCGTGCGCCTGGCCAACACGCGCCACGGCGAAGGCTTTGTGGCCGTCAGCCCCGAGGCGCGCAAGAAGTTCTGGTTGGACCGCTCGCGCACCGCCGCGATCGCGCGCCACACCAACGCCTTCAAGATCAACGAAGACGTCGTGATTCCGCTGCCGCGCATGGGCGAATACACGGATCACATCGAACGCATCAACATCGAACTCTCCACCAGCAACAAGTTGAAGCTGCTGGGCGCGCTGGACGCGTACCTGTGCACGCCGCTGCCGGTGGGCAAGGCGGACGACGCCGATATCGACGGCACCCGCGCCGAAGTGCTGGCCGAGCGCACGCGGCAGGCGCTGGAACTGCTGGGCGCCACCCGCCAGCGCTGGCAATGGCTGCTGGACAACCTGGATCTGCCGCTGGCCCAGGCGCTGCCGGAACTGCAGGCGCTGGGGCTGGGCGACGTGCATGCCGCGCTCTCCGAGCGCCTGGCCGCGCAACCCGGCGCCCGCGTGTTCGACATCGTGCAGGACCGCACGATCCGCGTGTCCTGGAAGGTGGAAGTGCTGCCCGGGTTGCAGCGCGCGTTTTCGGGCGCCGCCTACAAGAAGATCGTCGATGAGCTGGTCGCCATCCATGGCCGCGTGCTGAAAAGCCGCGTGTTCGTGGCGCTGCACATGCATGCCGGCGACGGCAACGTGCACACCAACATCCCGGTCAACTCGGACGACTACGAGATGCTGCGCGAGGCCCATCAGGCCGTCGACCGCATCATGCAGATTGCCCGCGACCTGGATGGCGTGATCTCGGGCGAACACGGCATCGGCCTGACCAAGTACGAATTCCTGACCGAAGCCGAACTGGCGCCGTTCCAGGACTACAAGCGCCGCGTCGACCCCAACGGCCACTTCAACGCCGGCAAGCTGATGCCGGGCGCTGACTTGCGCCATGCCTGGACGCCCAGCTTCAACCTGATGGGCCACGAGTCGCTGATCATGCAGCAAAGCGACATCGGCGCCATCTCGGATTCCATCAAGGACTGCCTGCGCTGCGGCAAGTGCAAGCCCGTGTGCGCCACGCACGTGCCGCGTGCGAACCTGCTGTATTCGCCGCGCAACAAGATCCTGGCCACGTCGCTGCTGGTGGAAGCCTTCCTGTACGAAGAGCAGACCCGTCGCGGCGTCAGCCTGAAGCACTGGGAAGAATTCGAAGACGTGGCCGACCACTGCACCGTCTGCCACAAGTGCTACAACCCCTGTCCGGTCGACATCGATTTCGGCGACGTGTCGATGAACATGCGCGCCGTGCTGCGCCGCATGGGACGCAAGTCGTTCAACCCGGGCACGGCCAGCGCCATGTTCTTCCTGAACGCCAAGGACCCGGCCACCATCAACGCCACCCGCAAGGCGATGGTGGGCGTGGGCTACAAGGTTCAGCGCGCCGCGCACGACCTGTTTTCGGGCCTGGTGAAGAAGCAGACGGCCAAGCCGCCCGCCACCGTGGGCAAGCCGCCGCTGCGCGAGCAGATCGTGCACTTCGTGAACAAGAAGATGCCGGGTGGGCTGCCCAAGCAGGCCGCGCGCAAGCTGCTGGACATCGAAGACGCGAACTACGTGCCGATCATCCGCGACCCCAAGGGGACCACCGCCGACACGGAAGCGGTGTTCTACTTCCCGGGCTGCGGCTCCGAGCGCCTGTTCTCGCAAGTCGGCCTGGCCACGCAAGCCATGCTGTGGCATGCGGGCGTGCAGACCGTGCTGCCGCCGGGCTACCTGTGCTGCGGCTATCCGCAGCGCGGCAACGGCATGACGGACAAGGCCGAACAGATCATCACCGACAACCGGGTGCTGTTCCATCGCGTCGCCAATACGCTGAACTACCTGGACATCAAGACGGTGGTGGTCAGCTGCGGCACCTGTTACGACCAGCTGTCGGGCTATGAATTCGACAAGATCTTCCCCGGCTGCCGCCTGATCGATATCCACGAGTACCTGCTTGAAAAGGGCATCAAGCTGGAAGGCGCCAAGGGCGTGCGCTACATGTATCACGACCCTTGCCACACGCCGATGAAGCTGCAGGAGCCCATGAAGACGGTGCGCGCCCTGGTGGGCGACGACGCCATCAAGAGCGACCGCTGCTGCGGCGAATCGGGCACTCTGGCGGTGAGCCGGCCGGACATCTCCACGCAGGTGCGTTTCCGCAAGCAGGAAGAGCTGCTCAAGGGAGACGCCGCGCTGCGCAGCGACGGCTTTGCCGGCGACGTGAAGGTGCTGACCTCGTGCCCGTCGTGCCTGCAGGGATTGTCGCGCTATGAAGGCGACACCGGCATGGACGCAGACTACATCGTGGTCGAGATGGCGCGCCACATCCTGGGCGAAGGCTGGATGGAAGACTACGTGAAGCGCGCCAACGCGGGCGGCATCGAGCGCGTTCTGGTGTAGGCGTCACGCCGCTTTCACACCCCCTGCGCCACGCTGTGGCGCAGGGCGGACGATCCCTTTTTTCCCCATTTCGCCGACTCTTGAAGTCGGCGAAATTGCTCCCATCATTGGTCCTGAGGCGATCAGACCTGCGGTCGCACTAGCCGCGATTGCGTCGTGTCCTGATCTGTCCCTTTCCACTTGGGAGACCAACATGAGCAACTTTCCATTCAGCGATAGCGGCTTCGCGTCGGCCTTCGACGCGATTCAGGAACATATGGGGCGCGTCTTGCGCAGCGCCGGCGTGCCGGCGGCCTTGCGCGCCACCCCGCAAGCCTTGTTTCCCCCGGTGAATGTCGGGGTGTCTGGCGACTCGGTCGAAGTGGTCGCCTTTGTGCCAGGCATGCAGCCTGACGACCTGAACGTCACGCTCGAAAAGCGTGTGTTGACCATCAGCGGCGAACGTACCCCGCCGGCATTGCCGGAGAACGCCCGCTATTACGCGCGAGAACGGGCAGTCGGCCGGTATACGCGGGTGATCGAGCTGCCTGCCGACGTGGATCCAGACCAGGTGCAGGCGCGCTACACGGACGGCTGCCTGGCCATCTCGATCAAGCGCAAGGAGTCGTCCAAGCCGCGGGTCGTACCCGTGCAGTAAGTTCCGCCAACCGCATAAGGAGTACCGATCATGAATGAACGTAAAGATCTCACCGTGACCGCGGACGACTCGGCCAAGCGCGAAGACAGGGCGGTCACCGTGCCCGCCGTGGACGTCTATGAAGACCCGCAAGCCATCACGCTGGTGGCGGACCTGCCCGGCGTGTCCAAAGAACGGCTGCACATCAACGTGGAGTCTGACGTGCTGGTGATCGAAGGGGAGGCATCCGTTGCGACACCGGGAGATCTGCAACTGGTATTGGGCGAACTGCGCGCGCCTGTGTTCCGGCGCGCGTTCCGGCTTGGCCAGGAGTTCGACCGGGCGCAGATCAACGCCAGTCTGAAGCAGGGCGTCCTGACGCTTCGCATTCCGCGTGCGCGCGAGGCGCAGGCCCGGCGCATCCCCGTCACGGCGGACTGACGCCGGCGTCACGCCGGCAGGCACAAAAAAAGCCGCGGCCCCAAAGGGCTGCGGCTTTTTTCCTAGGCCGGTCGGGCAGCGGCGCGATCACTCCAGCTTGATGTTCGCCTTCTTGATCACGTCGGCCCAGGCGCTGCGTTCCTGCTCGGCATAGGCCTTGAAATCCTGCGCCGACATCGGCATCGGGATCACGCCCATGTCCAGCATCTTCTGCGACACGGCCGGGGTCTTGAGCGTGGCGTCCAGGTCGGCCGACAGCTTCTTGACCACCGCTTCCGGCACGCCAGCGGGGCCCACCAGGCCCTGCCAGGCGTAGGCCGTGAAGTTAGCCACGCCTTGCTCGGCCATCGTCGGGGTGTCGGGCAGCACCGATACGCGCTCGGGCGTGGCGGCTGCCAGGACGCGCAGCTTGCCGGCCTTCACGTTGGGCAGGCCCGAGGCCAGGTCGATGAACATCACGTCCACCTGTCCGCCGAGCAGGTCCTGGATGGCGGGGGCGGCGCCCTTGTAGGGCACGTGCAGCAGGTTGGCGCCCGTGCGCTGCTTGAAGAGTTCCAGCGCCAGGTGGTGGGGCGAGCCCGCGCCGGCGGAGGCTGCCGTCAGCTTGCCGGGTTCCTTCTTGGCGGCGGCCAGCACGTCGTCGACCGTCTTGTAGGGCGAGTTGACGTTCACGGCCAGCAGCAGCGGGAACTTGGCGATGCCGCCGATGTAGGTGAACTTGGCCGGGTCGTAAGACAGCTTGGCGTACAGCGACGAGTTGAACGCCAGCGTGCCGGAATCGGCCGTGCCGATCATGTAGCCGGTGGGTTCGGATTGCGCGATGGCGGTGGCGCCGATGATGGTGGCGGCGCCGGGGCGGTTTTCGACCACGATGGTCTGGCCCAGGGGCTTTTCCAGGCCGCTGGCAACCGTGCGGGCGACGACATCGGTGCCGCCGCCGGCCGGGTAGGGCACGATCCAGCGGATGGGCTGCGTGGGCCAGGATTGGGCGGAAGCGGTGGCGGCGGCCAGCGACAGGGCGGCCAGCGCCACTAGGCGCCGTGCGGGGTTCTGCATGGGGTGTCTCCTCGTGCGGGGTCTGTATTGAGCGCGACGTCGGCGGCGTCGTGTCTTGCGCCGTCGGTCTGCGTCGCTATTTTTGCGACGCTATTATGCCTCGCGCGCCCGTCGGAAAGGGGACCTTGTGCCCCCCGGTTTTCCCGCAGTGCACCACGCCGCCGGCTACTGCGGATCAGGGTAGGTGCGCGCGCCGAAGATCGCCGTGCCGATGCGCACTTCGGTGGAGCCTTCTTCGATCGCCAGTTCGAAGTCGCCGCTCATGCCCATCGACAGGCGGTCCAGCGAGATCCCGGCGATGTCCTCGTCCCGCAAGCGGTCGCGCAGCTGGCGCAGGGCGGAAAAGCACGCGCGCACCGCCTCGGGATCGGGGGAATTCACGGCCAGCGTCATCAATCCCTTCACCTTCAGGGTGGGGAATTCGGTGGCGATGCGGCGCAGGAAGGCAGGCACGTCTTCGGCGGCCATGCCGAATTTGCTGGGTTCGGTCGAGGTTTTCACCTGCACCAGCACGTCCAGCGTCCGGCCTTCGTTCAGCAGCCGGCGGTGCAGGGCTTCGGCCAGGTCGGGGCGGTCCAGCGACTGGACTTCGGTCGCGTCGCGGGCGGCGTCCTTCGATTTATTGGTCTGCAGGTGCCCGATCAGCACCCATTCCAGGCCTTGGCCCGCCAGCGCGGCGGCCTTCTGGCGGATCTCTTGTGTCTTGTTTTCGCCGAACCGGTTCAGGCCCAGTGCCATGGCTTCGCGGATCGCGTCCACATCGAAGGTCTTGCTGACAGGCAGCAGGACGACGCTGCCGGGCGCGCGTCCGGCGCGCGCGCACGCGTCGGCGATGCGTTGCTGAATCTGGGCAAGGCGCCCGGCCATGGTGTCTTCGACGGTCATGCAGCTCTCTTGCAGGAACAGGATGTCCCATAGTGTAGGACTCTTGCAGGATCGTTTCGCCACACTGGCCGCTTTCGCCGTTGACCCTGCGTAATCGCCAGGCTTAGAATTTACCGACATTTGTTTATATTTCAATGTTCTATGCCCTCCCGGCGCCGCCCCTCGGGCGACACGGTTTCCCACCTTTCCAGTCCCCCGCCATGTCCAGCGCTGCGCCAGAATACGCCTTTGCCACGCCTTTCCTGAATCCCCCCGCATCCCCCATCCGATCGCTCATGCCCTACGCCATGCGGCCGGGCACGATTTCGCTTGCGGGCGGCTACCCCGCGCAAGAGCTGTTCGATGTGGAGGGCCTGTCGATCGCGTCGACGCAGGTCCTGGCCCGCCTGGGCGCCTGCCTGCAGTATTCCAACATCGACGGCCAGGCCAGCCTGCGCCACGAACTGGCGCGCCTGTCCGCCGCGCGCGGCCTGCAGTGCAACGCCGACACGGAACTGATGGTGACGGGCGGATCGCAGCAGGCGCTGGCGCTGCTGACCCGCGTGATGCTGCAACCCGGCGACCATGCCATCATCGAGTCGCCCGCGTTCCCGAATTCCGTCCAGGCGCTGCGCTATACGGGCGCCACGGTGCATACGGTTCCCTCCGGCCCCGACGGCATCGATGTGGACGCGCTGGATGAACTGGCGGCCCGCATCAAGCCCAAGATGGTCTGCGTGGTCGCGTCGTTCTCGAATCCTTGCGGCGCCACGCTGACGCGCCAGCGCCGCCTGCGCCTGCTTGAATTGGCGGTCAAGCACCGTTTCCTGATCGTGGAAGACGACCCGTACAGCGAACTGCGCTTTGCCGGCGAAGCGGTGCCGCCCATCGCGGCCCTGGCCGAAGGCGAAGCACGCCACTGGGCGGTGTACCTGGCCAGCATGTCCAAGACCATGGCGCCCGCGCTGCGCATCGGCTGGCTGGTCGCGCCGCCCGAGATCCGCCGCCGCTGTGTTGGCGCGAAGGCGGCCGACGACATGGCCTCGTCCGCATGGATCCAGGAAACGGTGGCGCAGTACCTGGCCAACGGCCGCTATGAAGAGCACGTGCCGCGCATCCGCGCCGCCTACGGCCTGCGCTGCGACGCGATGGCCGAGTCCCTGGCTCGCGAGCTAAACGGCCGCATCAGCTTCAGCAAGCCCGAAGGCGGCATGTTCTTCTGGGCGCGCCTGACGGGTGAGGTGGACGCCACGCGCCTGTTGCCGTACGCCATCGAGCACGAAGTGGTCTACGTGCCGGGCAAGGCCTTCTACGCCAATGCTGATCAGGCCGATCTCTTCGCCATGCGCATGTCGTTCGCCACCATGAACGAAAGCCAGATCGCCCAGGGCATGGTCCGGCTGGGCCGCGCGCTGGAAGCCTGCGAAGCCAACGAACCCGTCTCGATCTCGCTGGCGGCGTGATCGTGGCTTGACCGCGGCCAAGCCCGGCCGCGCAAGCCTTGGTTATGCTGGGAATCGGTCCGTCTGCGCCCGCATGCGGGGTGCGGGCGGATATACCTAAATAAGCGCTTGTTATTTGGCGCGGGCGCTTCATGTCTATAAGCTTCTCGCCTCGGCGCGTCCCCGCGCCCGGCATAACAGGAATCCAGGTCATGAACATTGCAAAAGGGTTGGTGGGCGCGGCGCTCTTGATGGCGGCGGCGCAAGGCGCGCAGGCGGCAACACTGGACGTCGTGCGCCAGCGCGGCGCGGTGGCGTGCGGCACGACCACGGGCTTCGCGGGCTTCTCGGCGCCCGATGCGCAAGGCAAATGGCAAGGGCTGGACGTGGATCTCTGCCGCGCCATCGCCGCGGCGGTCTTTGGCGATGCCGACAAGATCAAGGTCGTGCCGCTGAATTCGCAGCAACGCTTCACCGCGCTGCAATCCGGCGAAGTGGACGTGCTGACGCGCAACACCACCGTGACGCAGCAGCGCGACACCGCGCTGGGCATCATCCACGCCGGCATCAACTTCTACGACGGCCAGGGTTTCCTGGTGCCGAAGTCGCTGGGCGTGAAGAGCGCCAAAGAGATCAACGGCGCCACGATCTGCCTGCAGACCGGCACGTCCAACGAGAACACGCTGGCCGACTGGGCGCGCGCCAACAACGTGACGTACAAGCCGGTGGTGATCGAGACGTTCAACGAAGTGGTCAACGCGTTCGCCGCGGGCCGCTGCGACGTCTTTTCCACGGACGCATCGGGCCTGGCTTCCATCCGCATCTCGAAATTGCAGAATCCCGACGACTACGTCGTGCTGCCCGAGATCATCTCGAAAGAGCCCCTGGGCCCCTTCGTGCGCCAGGGTGACGACACGTGGCTGAACATCGTGCGCTGGTCGCTGTCGGCGATGATCGAAGCGGAAGAATACGGCGTGACGTCCAAGAACGTGGACGAACAGGCCAAGAGCGCCAACCCCAACATCAAGCGCATCCTGGGCGTCACGCCCGGCGGCGGCGCCAACCTGGGGCTGGACGAAAAGTGGGCCTACAACATCGTCAAGCAGGTGGGCAACTATGGCGAGAGCTTCGAGCGCAACGTGGGCCAAGGCAGCCCGTTGAAGATCAAGCGCGGCCTGAATGCGCAATGGACGCAGGGCGGTTTGATGTACGCGTTGCCGATCCGTTAAATACAAGGCACTGCCAATATCGGCAGGATGGTGGCGCGCGCAGATTCGTCGGCAAGGATCGCCGCCGATCGCGCGCAACCCATCATCCCCGCCGATACACCTGCGCGATCTTCACGAAGGCGCTGCGCAATTCGCGTGTGCCGCCCTGAAGGATCACGGGCCGTCCCCGGTGGGTGAACACCACCAGCCGTTTCGAGAACAGCATGGGCACGAAACGCGCGTAGCGCACGTCTTCCCACGCGACTTCGCGGCGCGTGAACCAGGTCTGGCGCAGGCCGCGGTCATCGATGGTGGTGATCGACGTCTGCATGTGCCAGGACACGAACAGCAGCCCCACGAAGCACAGCATCACCACCACCGCCAGCACGGTATCGAACGGCTGCGCGGGCGCGCGGATGGCGGTCGTCACCACCTGCACGCCCAGCACCGCCAGGATCACCCAGGCCAGGATGCGTACCCAGTCGGGCCATGCCTGGCCCGACAGCGGCAGCGGGCCGATCTCGCGCAGGAGCGCGGCCCGGTCTTGCTCGGCGGGGGCGGTGTCAGGCGAGGTCATGCGGCCCGTTTGGCGGCGATTGCGTTGCCGGCACGGCTGGAACCCTTACGGTTCAGGTGGGCCGACATCCATTGGCCGATATCGACCACGGCGTCGAAGTCCACGCCGGTGTCGATGTCCAGCCCGCGCAGCATGTACAGCACGTCTTCGGTGGCGACGTTGCCGGTGGCGCCCTTGGCGTAGGGGCAGCCGCCCAGGCCGGCGACCGAGGTGTGGAAGATGGAAATGCCGGTTTCCAGCGCGGCCAGGATGTTGGCCAGCGCCTGGCCGTAGGTGTCGTGGAAGTGGCCGGACACGCGAGCCGGGTCGACCACGCGCGTCACCGCCGCCATTACGTCGCGCACGCGCTGCGGCGTGCCCACGCCGATGGTGTCGGCCACGTCGATCTCGTCGACCTGCATCGCCAGGTAGCGTTGCGCCACGTCCACCACCGATTCCACGGGAACGTCGCCCTGGTACGGGCATCCCAGCGCGCAACTGATGCTGCCGCGCACGCGGATGCCGGCTTCGCGCGCGGCTTGCACCACCGGTTCAAAGCGGGCGATGGATTCGGCGATGGAACAGTTGATGTTCTTTTGCGAGAACGCTTCGCTGGCGGCGCCGAAAATCACAATCTCGTCCGCGCCGGCGGCCAGTGCGCCTTCAAAGCCCTTCATGTTCGGCGTCAGCACCGAATAGATCGTGCCGGGACGGCGTTCGATGCGTGCCATCACGTCTGCGCCGTCGGCCATCTGCGGCACCCATTTGGGCGACACGAACGAGGCGGCTTCCACATTGGGGAAGCCCGCCGCGGCCAGGCGGTTGACCAGTTCCACCTTGATGTCGGTGGGCACGAATTCCTTTTCATTCTGCAGACCGTCGCGAGGCGACACCTCGACGATCTTCACGCGGGAGGGCAAAGCCATGTCTCTTCCTGGTTCGGTATTGGGTGACGCGGCGCGCAAGGCGGCGGCGCTTGCGCCAATATTAGCGCCATCGCGCGGCACTCCGCTTGCACGGGGCGGGGGAATGCGACCCTACTTCAGACGCTGGTAGCGGCCGTCATCCAGACGGGCGATGCGGCCCTGCAATTCCAGTTCCACCAGCTGCGCTTGCAGGTCGCCGGTGTCGAGCGTCAAGCGCGCCTGCAGGGTATCGAGGTGCAGCGGGTCGAAGCCCAGCGCCTCGAGCACGGGGTGGGCGGGCAGCGACGCTTCGGGCCGGGGGGCGCTGCGCACGCCGGGCATCGGGCCGCCGCCCAGCTCGTCGGTAATGTCGGCGGCCGTCTCCACCAGCTTGGCGCCTTGGCGAATCAACGCATGGCAGCCGCGCGACAGCGGCGAATGGATGGAACCGGGGATGGCGAACACCTCGCGTCCGCTTTCGCCCGCCAGCCGCGCCGTGATGAGCGACCCGCTTTGCTTGGCCGCTTCCACCACCAGCACGCCGCGCGCCAGGCCGGCCACGATGCGGTTGCGTTTGGGAAAGTGCGGGGGCAGGGCGCCCGTGCCCAACGGAAACTCGGAAACCAGCGCGCCCTGCGCGGCGATGCGGTGCGCCAGATCGCGGTGGCGGGCGGGGTAGATGCGGTCGATGCCGGTGCCCATGACCGCCACCGTGCCCGCCCCGTCCGGGCCGGCGTCCAGCGCGCCTTCATGCGCCGCCGCATCGATGCCCAGCGCCAGTCCGCTGACGACGCGCCAGCCGTGCGTGGCCAGATGGCGGGCGAAGGCGCGGGCGTTTTCCTGGCCCCCGGGCGTGGCGTTGCGGGCGCCCACGACGGCCAGCGACGGGCCTTGCAGATAGGCCGGGTCGCCCGCGACATACAGCAGGATGGGCGGGTCGGCGATGGTCAGCAGGCTTTGCGGATAAGTCGGGTCGGCCAGCGTCAGGATGTGCCGGCCGGGGGCGCTGACCCATTCCAGCGCGCTGTCCACCTGGGCCCCCATGTCCTCAGGCATGGGCGCGGCCAACTGGCGCGCCAGCGCTTCGGGAACCTGGCGGACCAGCGCCGTGGCGCGCTGCGCGTAGATCTGTTCGGGCAGGCCGAGCGCACCCAGCAGCATGCAGGCGGTGGCGGAACCGATGTTCGGTTCCAGGGACAGCCGCAGCCAGGCGGACAGTTCGGAGGAAGAATGCGTAAGCGGCATGGGGCAAGCGCGTGAAGCGTCGACGGGTGCGTGAGTGTCGCATGCGGGGCAGGCGACGCTGGGCGAGCGGGACAATACGCTCACACCATGCCCCCGTCGAACGTCGCAATAAGCGGGGACGCAGCAATGCCCGCAATGCTCGACTTAGCCGAAAACTATTAGAAATCAAGACTCTAATGAATTAAACTCTTAAGTAAGCATTCAATCACTGGCGACACCCCTGCAATGGCTTTACTTCCTATCCTTCGCTACCCGGACCCGCGCTTGCACAAAAAGGCAAAGCCGGTAGCCGAAGTCGACGACCGCATCCGTCAACTGGTGCGCGACATGGCCGAGACCATGTATGACGCGCCGGGCGTCGGCTTGGCCGCGACCCAGGTGGACGTGCACGAGCGCGTCGTCGTGATCGACGTGTCCGAAGACAGCAATCAGCTGCTGACCTTGATCAACCCCGAGATCACCTGGCGCAGCGACGACCACAAGATCTACGAAGAAGGCTGTCTGTCCGTGCCCGGCGTCTACGACGAGGTCGAACGCGCCTCGCGTATCCGCTGCAAGGCGCTGGACATCGACGGCAAGCCTTTTGAATTCGAAGCCGACGGCCTGCTGGCCGTGTGCGTGCAGCACGAACTCGACCACCTGGAAGGCAAGGTCTTCGTCGAATACCTGTCCAACCTGAAGCAGAACCGCATCAAGACCAAGCTGAAGAAGGCCGAGCGCGAAGCGCTGCGCGACTGACGGGAATTCCCTCGCCCTGCCCGCCGAGGGGCGGCTCCGGCGGACCGGCAAAGCCGGATCCGCGGCGCCCCGGAATCCACTTTCATTCTTAGTTCTTCATCTCATGCGCCTAGTCTTTGCCGGCACGCCGGAATTCGCCCGTATCGCCTTCGACGCCCTGCGGGCCGCGGGCCACGACATCGCGCTCGTCATGACGCAGCCCGACCGTCCTGCCGGGCGCGGGCTGAAGCTGACTCCCAGCCCGGTCAAGCAGGCCGCGCTGGATGCGGGCATTCCCGTCGCCCAGCCGCGCAGCCTGCGCCTGGACGGCCGCTATCCCGATGAAGCCGCCGAGGCCCGTGCGCTGCTGGAGCAAGTCGCGCCCGACGTCATGGTGGTGGCGGCCTACGGCCTGATCCTGCCGCAATGGGTGCTGGACCTGCCGCGCCTGGGTTGCCTGAATATCCACGCCAGCCTGTTGCCGCGCTGGCGCGGCGCCGCGCCCATCCAGCGCGCGATCGAAGCCGGCGATGCGCAGACCGGCGTGACCATCATGCAGATGGACGAGGGCCTGGACACGGGCGACATGCTGCTGGAACGCGTGGTGCCCATCACGGGCGACACCAACGCGGCGCAATTGCACGACGCGTTGGCGCTGGCCGGCGGCGAAGCCATCGTCCAGGCATTGAATGCGCTGGACCAAGGCGGGCTTTCGCCCACCAAGCAGCCGGAAGCCGGCGTGACCTACGCGGCCAAGCTGGACAAGGCCGAAGCCGCCCTGGATTGCACCCAGCCGGCCGAACTGCTGGAACGCCGCGTGCGCGCATTCAACCCGGTGCCCGGCGCCAGTATCCGCCTGCCCGGCTTGCCCGACCCGGTGAAGGTCTGGCGCGCGCAGGCACTGGCGTCGCCCGACACGGCGGAACCCGGCCGCGTGCTGCGCGCCGATGCGTCAGGCATCGATATCGCCACGGGCAACGGCGTGCTGCGGCTGCTTGAATTGCAGAAAGCCGGCGGCAAACGCCAGCCGGTGGACGTGTTCGTGCGCGGCTGGCAGCCGGACTAAGGCTTTACGGCTGGCGGCCGGCCAGCAAGTCCAGGTAGGCGCCCGACAGCAACTGGGTGGGCGCCACGCCCAGCCCGTCCATCAGGGTGCGGGCTTCTTCCATGCCGGCCGCTGCGCTTTCGCCGTCGCGCAGCACCACTTCCAATTCCAGGAATTCCCCCATGCCTTCCACCCGGTCCAGATGGATGCGGGTGCGTCCGGCCATGAACACCGTCCGCTGCTTCTTGACGCGGCCGATCGCGCCGTAAGCGTGCGTGAGGGCTTCCCGCAAGGTGTCAGGCGAATCGGTTGGCGAGATGACGTAGAAGCTTTCCTTCGGGCCCATATCGTCGGCGCGCTGGTAGAAGATCAGTTCGCCCGAGCCGTCGGCGAATGCGCGCAGCTTCAGCCGCCCATGCGTGCAGGTGAAGAAGGTATCGTCCTGGGCGATGGAGACGGGCTCCTGCCCGGACAGCGCGGCGGCCAGGGGCTCGATGGCCGCCAGGCTGTCGACTTGCGCCTTGATTTCGACGTTGCGGGCCATGGGGCGTCCTTCGGTGTGGATCAATACAGCGTGCTGGTGATGCGCGCCGGCAGGTCGCGGTCGTAGGTGGCGCCGTCGAAGGTGCCGGCGGTGAGGTCGGACAGGATGCGGCCGACGCTGGGCAGCGCGCTGCGCGGCACCTGTGTTGCCGGATCCCACAGGCGTGAGCGCAGCAGGGCGCGCGAGCACTGGAAATAGACTGTCTGCACGTCGACGATCAGCACGGAGCGCGGCAGCTTGCCGTCCATCTCGAAGCGCGCCAGCAGGGCGGGTTCCACACTGATGCGCGCCGTGCCGTTCACGCGCAGGGTCTCGCCCACGCCCGGCACCAGGAACAGCAGCGCCACGCGGGGATCGGCCAGGATGTTCAGCAGGCTGTCGATGCGGTTGTTGCCGCGGCGGTCGGGCAGCAGCAGCGTCTTTTCGTCTTCGACCACGACGAAGCCGGCGGGGTCGCCGCGCGGCGAGGCATCCAGCCGGCCGGGGCCCGACGTGGCCAGCACCGCGAACGGCGCGGCTTCGATGAAGGCGCGATAGTGCGGATGCACGTGATCCACCTCCTTCTTCAGCGAGGCTTCGCCGGGCGAGCCATACAGCGCCTGCAAGGCGGCGGCGTCGGTGACAAGGTGGGCGGGATCGGTGTGCATGGCAGAGGTCCGGGTTCAGGCCAGGATGGCGGGCAGGTCGTCGACGGCCAGGAAGATCGCGTCGGGGCCGCGTTCGCGCAGGGCATCTACATGGTTATAACCCCAGGCGACCGAACCCACTTGCACGCCGGCCTTACGGGCGGCGTCGATGTCGCGCATTTCGTCACCCACCAGCAGGAAGCGTTCGGGGGCAACTTCGTGCCGGCGCATCAGGCGGTCGATCTTGGCGGCCTTGCCGAAAAGGTCGGTGCCGCATTCGTAGTCGTCGAACAAGGCGCTAGCGTCCGGGCCCAACACGCGCTGCACGTTTTCAATGGAGTTCGAACTGATCACCGCCAGACGCAGCCCGGCGGCCTTCAGGCGCGCCAGCACGTCGGGGATGCCGTCGAACAGATGCACACTGGGATCGATGTCCTGCATCAGCGTGCGCACGTGCGACATGATCGCCGGCAGCTTCCACAGCGGGATGCCCAGGTACTTCAGGATTTCCGAGGCCTCCCGGTGGCGCAGGTTTTCGCGTTCCGACAAGTCGATTTTGCGAAAGCCGTATTTGTCGGCCACGGTGTTCAGGATGGAATTGAACCAGGGCATGGTGTCCGCCAGGGTTCCGTCAAAATCAAAAGCTGCGATGTCGTATTTCAAGTAAGGATCCATTAGCCGGCTGAGACGGGGCTACAAGCCGTTGGGGTGAAGCAGATAGTGCACGACCGGTGCCAGCGCTTCAAGCGGCGGGGCGCTAGCTACGACGCGCGCGGCGTTCGTCCACGGATAGTCCAGCGCGAGCAGCCAGCCGAAGACGGCGGCCATGTCGCCCGGGGGCAGCGTCACCATGGTTTCGATCGTGATGGTCAGGTCGGTGGCGCGGTAGGGTTCGGCCTGGAATTTCCAGTCGTACCGGCCACAGCCCACGCGCACATTGCCCGTGGCCTTTTCGGTCATGGCCACGATCCAGTCACATTGGTAATCGGGCAAGCGGGCGCCCGGCTCCGGCCGAGACAGGTAGAACGTGTAGACGTTGTCGTAGGTCTGGCCGAACTTGCGCACCAGCGTATCGGCGATCGCGGCCAGACCATGCGATTCAGGCGGGAAGGCGATGGCCTGCGTGCGCAGGGCCATCTTCAGCACGGCGTCGTCGGCGAACGCTCGCGCCATGTAGTGCGGGCGGTTCTCGTCCTTGGCGTGGAAATAGTCGCGCAACACGGACTCGGTAGAGGAAGGGGACAACGAATCGAGGATCATTGCGTAGGCTTCCGTGGAAGGCATGAAAGGGCGGTTTTACGCCTTGATGGGGTCGAACCACTTCGAGACATTGGGCGCTTCGTAGATCGCGTAGCGGTCCAGCAGGACGGCGGGGTCTTCTTCCACGACCAGCATGTCGCGGTGCTGGGGGCGAATGAACGCTTCGTCGACGGCATGGTCCACGAATTGCACCAGCGCATCGTAGTATCCCGCTATGTTCAGCAGGCCGCAGGGCTTCTGATGCATGTTCAGCTGCGCCCACGTCCAGACTTCGAAGAATTCCTCCAGCGTGCCGGCGCCGCCCGGCAGCGCGATGAATCCGTCGGCCTTCTGGATCATCATGGCCTTGCGCTCGTGCATATTCTGCACCAGATGCAGTTCGGTCAGGCCCAGGTGCGCCTGTTCCTTCTTTTGCAGCATCTCGGGAATCACGCCGATCACGCGGCCGCCGCCGGCCAGCACTTCATTGGCGATGACGCCCATGATGCCGACGACCGATCCGCCATACACCAGGCCCAGGTCCCGTTTGACCAATTCGCGGGCCAGCACGCGGGCCTGCTCGATGTAGTCCGGGCGGGTGCCGGGGTTCGAGCCGCAATACACGCAAATGTTCTTCAGAGTCATAAAAGGTCGGAGATTGCCTGTCCCGTTACAGATTGCGTCACGGGCATTTCGGGAAGCCGATAGTTTACGCAAGGTTTGCGCAGGGTTCCCGCGGCCCGGGCGGCATGGCTAATCGGGGGCAGGAGCAATGTTTGGACACAGCAAGATCGCCCATGATCGGTAGACTGAGTTGTTCGGTACGACTGGAAATCCAGCGTCGTAGTGCATTCACTAACCCGAGGAGCTAACGATATGGAACAAGCAACCCAAAACACCCAGAAGGCAAAACGTCCGTTCGACATGGACGTGAAGGCCATCCGTGCCAAGGCGCGCCAGGACATTGAATCGGGGGCTGTCACCGATAGCTACCGCGCGGACCGGCAGACGGTGCTGAAGCTGCTGAATGAAGCGTTGGCCACCGAGATCGTCTGTGTGCTGCGCTATAAGCGCCACTTCTTCATGGCCCGCGGCTTGAATGCGGAGCCGGTGGCAGCGGAGTTCGCCGAACACGCCATGCAGGAACAAGAACACGCGGACCGCCTGGCCGAGCGCATCGTGCAACTGGGCGGCGAACCGAACCTGTCGCCCAAGGGCCTCCTGGAGCGCAGCCATTCGGAGTACGTGGAAGGCGCCACGCTGGAAGAGATGATCAAGGAAAACCTGATCGCCGAGCGCATCGCCATCGACAGCTACCGGCAGATGATCGATTACCTGGGCGAACAGGACTCCACCACGCGCCGCATGCTGGAAGAGATCCTGGCGGTGGAAGAGGAACACGCCGACGACATGTCGGACCTTTTGGTCAAGCCGTAAGCAAGACGGCATAAAAAAACCCGGCCTCGCGAGGCCGGGTTTTCTCATTGCGGCGGCGCCCAGCGCCTAGCTGCATCGATCAGATCGCGTCGCCCCACAGGTCGTACTCGTCCGAATCGGTGACGCGCACGCGCACCATGTCGCCCGCCTTCAGGGGCTTGTCCGAACTGACGTAGACACAGCCGTCGATTTCCGGCGCGTCGGCGCTGCTGCGGCCCACGGCGCCGTCTTCGTCTACTTCGTCGATCAGCACGTCGATCTCGCGGCCGACCTTGCGGGCCAGGCGCGCGGTCGAGATCCCTTGCTGCAATTCCATGAAGCGTTCCCAGCGGTCCTGCTTCACGTCGTCCGGCACTGGGTTGTCCAGCAGGTTCGCGGGCGCGCCTTCCACCGGCGAATACTGGAAGCAGCCCACGCGGTCCAGCTGCGCTTCCTGCATCCAGTCCAGCAGGTACTGGAAATCTTCCTCGGTTTCGCCGGGGAAGCCGACGATGAAGGTCGAACGGATGGTCAGGTCGGGGCAGATCTCGCGCCAACGCTTGATGCGGGCCAGGGTCTTGTCTTCGAAGGCCGGACGCTTCATGGCCTTCAGGATGCGCGGGCTGGCATGCTGGAACGGGATGTCCAGGTACGGCAGGATCTTGCCTTCCGCCATCAGCGGGATCACTTCGTCCACGTGCGGGTACGGGTACACGTAGTGCAGGCGCGTCCAGACGCCCATTTCGGACAAGGCCAGACAGAGCTCGGTCATGCGGGTCTTGACCGGGCGGCCGTTCCAGAAACCGCTGCGGAACTTCACGTCCACGCCATAGGCGCTGGTGTCTTGCGAGATCACCAGCATTTCCTTCACGCCGGCCTTGACCAGGCGCTCGGCCTCGCTCAGCACATCGCCTACCGGACGGCTGACCAGGTCGCCGCGCATCGACGGGATGATGCAGAAGCTGCAGCGGTGATTGCAGCCTTCGGAAATCTTCAGGTAGGCGTAGTGGCGCGGCGTGAGCTTGACGCCTTGCGGCGGCACCAGGTCCAGGTAGGGATTGTGGTCTTGCTTGGGCGGGGCGGCGTCGTGCACGGCGCGCACCACTTCTTCATATTGCTGGGGACCGGTCACCGACAGCACGCTGGGGTGCACCTTGCGGATCACCGCTTCCTCAACGCCCATACAGCCGGTGACGATGACCTTGCCGTTCTCGGCCAGCGCTTCGCCGATGGCTTCCAGCGATTCCGCCTTGGCGCTGTCGATGAATCCACAGGTGTTGACGACGACGACGTCCGCATCGTTGTATTCGGGCGTGACTTCGTATCCTTCGGTGCGCAATTGGGTCAGGATGCGTTCGGAGTCCACCAGGGCTTTCGGACAGCCCAGCGACACGAAGCCCACACGCGGCGCGCGACCCGGATTAGCGTCCTGGGCGGCTGCCGTGATGGCCTCCAGCGTCGAGTTGCTGCCATTGCTGGCGGAAGTGCCGGCGCCTTTGCCGGGCCGGGATTGCTCAAGAATTTCCAATCTGGTTCACCGTAGGTTCGCGCACCGGCTCATGCGGTGCGGCGGGGTATTCGTCAAATGTTCGGGTTCAGGCGGGTTTGCCTGGTTGGCGGGGCGGCAGGTCGCGCAGCGTTTCCGGGTGGAGGATGGCCACTTGCAGCAGGGTCTGCGCAGCGCCGGACGGATTACGCCGGCCCTGCTCCCAATCCTGCAAGGTGCGCACGCTGACGCCCAGCAATTCCGCGAAATCCGCTTGCGGCAAACCAACGCGGCTGCGCGCTTCGCTGATATGCGACGCCTGCCACCGGGCGGGAAGCGCCGGCGGAGCTACTTTCTTCATGACTCGTTCAATTTACGGGCAGCGCGACCGCTCACCATCGCCTGGGTTCATGCGATGCGCGGGGCAGCCACTGCGGGGAAGCGGGGAATTATACGGCAATGCCGTAGGGGACGATAGAGAAAGGGCTCCGCGGTGTGGCGTAGGCTGGACGCTGTCCATGGGACGTCTTTGCAACGCCGGGGGCGTTAATACGGGAAATGGTCCGGTACTGGTGCGTCCCTTATTAAGGGTGGTATGGGTATGATAAGGTAATACTTAACAATACCTTCTTTTGGAGACTGCCATGCCCGCCGTCGCCGCTCGCCCTGTTGCAGTCAAGATCAACGACGACATCAAGACACGATTGAAACGCTTGGCGGAGTCGCGTCATCGCACTGCCCATTGGCTGATGCGCGAGGCGATCACGCAGTACGTCGAACGCGAAGAAAAGCGCGATGCCTTTCGGCAAGACACGCTCGAGGCCTGGAAGGAATATCGCAGCACGGGCCTGCACGCCACGGCGCAAGAGGTGGATGCATGGCTGGCCAGTTGGGGCGCTGATGAAGAACTGCCCGCTCCGCCGTGTCGCAAGCCGTAGTCAGATACGCGCCAAACGCCATCCGCGATTTGGAACGTTTGCGCGAGTTCCTGCGGCCCGTGAATCCTGCTGCAGCGAGACGCGCCGGTGAAACCATCATCCAGGCCATGCGTGTGCTTGGCCTGCAACCGCAGATCGGCCGGCCTATCGAAGATATGCCAGACGCATTCCGCGAGTGGGTGATTGATTTCGGAGACAGCGGCTATGTCGCGCGTTATCGAATCGATCCGGGCGCCGTCACCATTCTTGCCTTTCGCCACCAAAAAGAGCTCGGCTATTGAAAGCCTGGGCGCCCTGATCCCTTTTGCCCTTCACGGTGCCCCGCGTCGATACAGCGCCAGCGTCCCCGCCAGGCCGATCATCAGGCTGCCGCAGACGCGGTTCAGCCAGCGCAGTCCCGATCCCTGGAAGGCGCGCACCAGTTGGGCGCCTAGCGTCGCGTAGACCAGCATGGTCAGGATATTGATGGTGGCCAGCACGCAGGCGACGATGGCGTACTGGGGCAGCAGCGGCGCTTGCGGGTCGATGAATTGGGGCAGGAACGCCGACATGAACAGCAGCGCCTTGGGATTGGTCAGCGCCACCATGAAGCTGCGTAACCCCAGCGTCAGGCCTGCGGGCCGGTCCGCGGCGGATGCGGCCGACGGCAGGACCAGCGCCGCGTCCGAGCGCAGCATCTTCCAGCCCAGGTAGGCCAGATAGGCCGCGCCCACCCACTTGATCAGCTGGAAGGCGACTTCGGAGGCCGCCAACACCACACCCAGGCCGGACGCCACGCAGCCCACCAGGATCAGATCGGCCAGCACCGCGCCGGCCATACCCCAGCCTGCGGCGCGCACGCCGTGGCGCGAGCCGTTGTTCAGGGCCAGCAGGGTCGTCGGGCCGGGTGTCACGATGGCGACGGCCGAAGCCAGGATGAACAGCAGCAGCGTGGCGGTAGTCATAAGAAAAGCGCTCCCAGGGAGAGGCCAGTTTGACGCGCGCGCCGCCATTCGTCCAGGTCCGGCTACCATATCGGTCTTATCCTCTGAATTCCCACCATGTCCACGCGTTCCGACTCCCCCCATCTGGCTCCCCCGCTTTCCTCCGTTCTTCTTTCCAGCGCGGGGGTGGTCGAGGGCGTGCTGGACGGCCGTTCCCTGACGGACGCGCTGACGGACGTGAGTTCCGCCCTGCGCCCGGCCACCCAGGCCGTGTCCTTCCATGCCATGCGTTATCTGGGCTGGGCCGATGCCGTGGGCCGTGAACTGGTCCAGCGCTACCCCAGCGTGCTGTTCGAATCGCTGCTCCTGGTATCCCTGACCTTGCTGAAAGAAGAGGGCGATGCCGCCGCCGCGTTGCCCGGCATGCCGGTGTACGCGCCGCATACGGTCGTGGACCAGGCCGTGACGGCTGCCTCCAATACCCGCGCCCTGGCGTCCTTCAAGGGCATGCTCAACGCATGCCTGCGCCGCTTCCTGCGCGAGCGCGCGGCGCTGGAAGCCGCGGTGGCCGACAGCCCCGAGGCCCAGTGGAACCACCCTGGTTGGTGGGTCAAGCAGCTGGGCGTGGCCTATCCGCAGCAATGGCGCGAGATCCTGGCCTCGGCCAATGTGCCCGCCCCGCTGACCTTGCGCGTCAACCGCCGCCGCGCCAGCCGCGAACAGGTGCTGGCCGCCTTTCAGGAAGCCGGCCTGTCGGCCGAACCCGTGGGTCAGGCCGGCCTGGTGATGAGCAGCCCCAAGCCGGTGACCCAGTTGCCCGGCTTTGCCGAAGGCTGGTGGTCGGTGCAGGACGCCGGCGCGCAGTTGGCGGCTGAATTGCTGGCGCCGGCCGACGGCATGCGCGTGCTGGACGCCTGCTCGGCGCCTGGCGGCAAGACCGCCCACCTGCTGGAACTGGCCGACATCGACCTGCTGGCCCTGGATGCCGACGGCGAGCGCCTGGAGCGCGTGGAACAGAACCTGGACCGCCTGGGTCTGGCAAGCAATCGCGTCCAGATGAAAGCGGCTGATGCGTCGGACCTGGACGCTTGGTGGGACGGCAAGCCCTTTGATGCCGTGCTGGCGGACGTGCCCTGCACGGCCTCGGGCATCGTGCGCCGCCACCCGGACATCCGCTGGCTGCGCCGCGAAAACGACGTGCGCCGCACCGCTACGCTGCAGGCCAAGATCCTGGATTCCCTGTGGCAGACCGTGGCGCCCGGCGGCCGCCTGCTCTATGTGACGTGCTCGGTCTTCCCGATCGAGGGCGCCCGCCAGGCCCTGGAGTTCCTGCAACGCCACCCCGAGGCCCAGCGGCTGGACGCGCCGGGCCAATTGCTGCCAGTTGCGGTCGATGCAACACCGGCAGCCCAACATGACGGGTTTTTCTACGCCTTGTTTGCCAAGCAGTCCTGAATCACCAAGAATAGGGGCATGACGGTGTTTCGGTGTCGTATGTCCATTATTTCGCGTTTATTTCTTGGGTTGTTGCTGGTATCTGCCTTGCTTTCCCTGGTGCCGGGCGGCGAGGTATATGGCGCTGAACCGAAGGTCGTACGGGTCGATCCCGTCGTGCGCAACGGCCGCCTCGAGATCGATGCCGACATCGAATTCGAACTGAATCAGCAGTTGCGTGACGCTGCCCAGCGCGGCGTCCCCTTGTATTTCACGGCCGATCTCACCATGACGCGGGAACGCTGGTGGTGGTTCGACAAGTCCCTGGTGGATACGTCCCGCACGTGGCGGGTCGTCTACAACGCATTGACCCGGCAATGGCGTGCGGGGGTGGGCGAACTGTCCTTCCCGGTGGCGTCGCTGGACGACGCCATGAGCGTCATCCGCCACATCCGCAATTGGCCCGTGGCGGACGCCGGCGAATTCGACGAAGGGGTGCTGTACGGCGGCCAGCTCCGGCTGCGCCTGGACACCTCGCTCTTGCCCCGCCCGTTCCAGGTGAACGCGTTGAATAGCAGCTCGTGGGCGCAGGGGACTCCCTGGATGGACTTCTCGTTCACGCTGAGCGGCAAGGAGAAAGATCCCTCATGAGGCTGTTGCTCCGGCTGGCCCTGATGGTGGGTGCCGTAAGCGGCCTGGCGTTGCTGGGTTTGCTGGCATGGTCCACGGGCAATGCCTCGCGCTTTGCGCGCTACTACGACACGTTGCTGGTGCTGAACGGCATCTTCGCCCTGGCGCTGTTCATCTGGGTGGTGGCGCTGACGGTGCGGCTGGCGCGCCAGATCCGGCGCCGGCAATTCGGCGCGCGTCTGACGGCGCGGTTTTCTTTGGCTTTCGCCTTGATCGGCGTGGTGCCCGGGGCCCTGATCTACACCGTGTCGGTGCAGTTCATGTCGCGCTCCATCGAATCCTGGTTCAACGTGCGGGTCGATACGGCGTTGGAAGCGGGCCTGAACCTGGGCCGCGCCGCCTTGGACTCCCTGCTGGCTGACCTGGATACGCGCGCGCGCTCCATGGCCATGGAGCTGAACCGCAGCACTGACAGCGGCGTCACGCTGGCCCTGACCCGGCTGCGCGAGACCAATGGCGTGCAAGAGGCCATGGTGTTCACGGGCAGCGGGCGCATGGTGGCGTTTTCCACCAGCCAATATGGCCAGTTGATGCCGGCGATGCCGCCGTCGACCGTCATGAACCAGCTGCGGCTGGCGCGCGGCTATTCCGCGGCCGAAGCCGATGACCCCGTTACGGCGGGCGCCGAAGGCGGGCTGCATCTGCGCGTGGTGATCCCGCTGACCGGGCCTGACCGCTACGACAACCTGCTGGGCGCGGCCTCCGAACCGCGCTGGCTGCAACTGCTGCAGCCCGTGCCCGAGCAGATCGCGCACAACGCCAATCTGGTGCAGCAGGGCTTTCGCGACTATCAAGAGCTGGCGCTGTCCCGCCTGGGGCTGCGCAAGCTCTATGGCATTACGCTGACGCTGGCGCTGCTGCTGGCCGCGTTCGGTGCGATTGCGGTGGCGCTGTCCCTGTCCAAGCGGCTGGTGCGGCCGTTGCTGAGCCTGGCCGGCGGCACGCAGGCCGTGGGCGTAGGCGACTACCGGCCGCTGCCCGAACCGCCTGAACGCGACGAAGTCGGCCAACTGACGCGGTCGTTCAACGCCATGACGCGGCAACTGGACGAGGCCCGGCGCATGGTGGAAAGCAACCGCCAGCAGCTGGAACGCTCCAACGTCTATCTGGAAAGCGTGCTGTCCAACCTGTCCTCCGGCGTGTTGGTGTTCGACGAGTCGTTCCGCGTCACCACGGTCAACCAGGGCGCCCAGACCATCCTGGGCGTGGACCTGCGTTCGGTGATCGGCCGCCCGCTGGAAACCGTGGACGGCATGCTGGAGTTCGCCAATATCGTGCGCCAGGCGTTTTCCACCCACGCGGCCGTGGGATCGGAGCGCCAGCACTGGCAGCAGCAGTTCGAGATCAGCCCGGCCCAGGGCGACGCGCCCGCCGCACCGCAGCCGCTGACCCTGCTGGCGCGCGGCACCCACTTGCGAGTGGACGGGCGCGGCAACGGCTATCTGGTGGTGTTCGATGACATCACCGAAGTGATTTCGGCCAACCGGACCGTGGCCTGGGGCGAAGTGGCGCGCCGGCTGGCCCACGAGATCAAAAACCCGCTGACGCCGATCCAGCTGTCTGCCGAACGTCTGGCCATGAAGCTGGAAGGCAAGCTGCAGCCTGCCGAAGCGCAGATCGTCGAGCGGTCTACCAACACCATCGTCAACCAGGTGGCGTCGCTCAAGCAGATGGTGGACGACTTCCGCGAATACGCCCGCACGCCGCCGGCCGTCATGCAGCGCATCGATTTCAACGCGCTGGTGGCCGACGTGCTGTCGCTTTATGGCTGGGAGCCGGAGGGCGGTTCGTCCCGGCTGACCGGCAAGGCGTTGAACCTGGACGTGAACCTGGGGGCGGATTTGCCGGCGATCGAGGGCGATCCCACGCAGCTGCGCCAGGTGATCCACAACCTGATGTCCAACGCCCGCGACGCCATCGCCGAGTTGGGCGGCGAAGGCCGGGTCAGCGTCACGACTCAGCTGATGCGCAGCGAACAGCCCGACCGGGCTGATCAGCAGGCACTCAGATTTACCGTTGCCGACACCGGGCCGGGCTTCCCGCCGCAGGTGATGCAGCGTGCGTTCGAGCCCTACGTAACCACCAAGTCCCACGGGACTGGGTTAGGATTGGCAATCGTACGCAAGATTGTGGAAGAGCATGGCGGACGGATCGACCTTGCCAACCGCAAGGAAGGAGGCGCGCGGATTTCCATCTTGTTGACCCGGTTGGCTCCCGGGGCAGATACTATGGACGCGACCGCGCAAGAAAAGGATAATGCGGCTACGCAATAGGTGGATGCTTTATGGCCAGAATTCTGGTGGTTGACGACGAAGTCGGTATACGCGAGCTTTTGTCGGAGATCCTTTACGACGAAGGACACACGGTCGAATTGGCCGAAAACGCGGCGCAAGCGCGCGCCGCACGCCTTCGCATGCGTCCTGATCTGGTGTTGCTGGACATCTGGATGCCCGACACCGATGGCGTAAGTTTGCTGAAAGAGTGGGGTTCGCAAGGCCTGCTCGACATGCCTGTGATCATGATGAGCGGCCACGCCACCATCGATACGGCGGTCGAGGCCACGCGCATCGGCGCCATGGATTTCCTGGAAAAGCCCATCACGCTGCAACGTCTGCTGAAGACCGTTGCGGCGGGATTGGCGCGCGGGCGCGCCCCGCATCCGGCACCTGCCGCCGCGCATCCGGCCGCCGCCAGCGCTACTGTCGCGCTGGAAGACGAGCTGGATCCCCCGGTCTTGACGGTGGCGCCCGCCAACGAAGTGCCGGTCACGTCCAACGGCCAACTGGGCAGCATTTCGCTGGACCAGCCGCTGCGTGAAGCGCGCGACGAGTTCGAGCGCATCTATTTTGAATACCACCTGGTCCGCGAAAGCCACAGCATGACGCGCGTGTCCGAACGCACCGGGCTGGAACGCACTCACCTTTACCGCAAGCTCAAGCAATTGGGCATCGAGTCGGCGCGCAAGCGCAGCACATGAAAATCCTGATCATGGGCGCTGGTCGCGTAGGCACCAGCGTGGCCGAAAACCTGGTGTCCGAAGAAAACGACATCACCGTGGTGGACTCCGATCCCACGCAGCTTCAATACCTGCAAGAACACTTCGACCTGCGCGTCGTCCATGGCGACGGCTCGCAGGTGTCGGTGCTGGAAGCGGCCGGCGCCGCCGACACCGACCTGCTCATCGCCTGTGCGGCCTCCGACACCGCCAACATGGTGGCGTGCAAGATCGCCCGCCAGCTGTTCAACATCCCCCGCCGCATCGCCCGCATCCGCTCGGCCGAGTTCCCGGAACACCCGGAACTGATGAGCGAAGACGGCTTCTGCATCGACGCCCTGATCAGCCCCGAACGCAGCGTCACCACCTATCTGCACAGCCTGATCGAGTTCCCGGAGGCCTTGCAGGTCGTGGAATTCGCCGAAGGCCGCGTTTGCGTCGTGACCGTGCGGGTAGGGCATGGCAGCCCGATGGCACATTCTCCCGTCGACAAGCTGCGCGACGTATGGCCCGACGTGAAGGCGCGGGTGATCGACGTGCTGCGCGGCGGGCGTCCGCTACGGGCCGGCAGCGGCACAGTGATCGCCCCGGGCGATGAGGTCGTGCTGGTGGTGGATTCGCGCGACGCGCGCCGGGCCGTGCGCCAGTTGCGCGAAGCTGAACGCGCCGTGCGCCGCGTGATGATCGCGGGCGGCGGCAATATCGGCCTGCGCCTGGCGCGCCAGCTGGCCGAAGAAAAGTACAGCGTCCGCATCATCGAACGCGACCTGAAGCGCTGCGAATACCTGGCGACCCAGTTGCCCGACAGCGTGCTGGTCCTGCACGGCAGCGGCACCGACGAAGCCTTGCTGGAACGCGAGAACATCGAAGACATGGACACGTGGCTGGCGCTGACCAGCGACGACGAAGACAACATCATGTCCTCGCTGCTGGCCAAGCGCCTGGGCGCTCGCAAGGTGATCGCGCTGATCAACCGCCAGGCGTACGGCGAATTGATGCAGGGCAGCCATATCGATATCGCCGTGTCGCCGTCGCAGGCCACGATGAGCGAACTGCTGCGCCACGTGCGCCGTGGCGACGTGGCCGCCGTGCATCGCCTGCGCCAGGGCGTCGCCGAGGCGCTGGAAGCCATCGCCCACGGCGACCGCTCGACCTCCAAGGTGGTGGGCCGGCCGGTCGGGCAGATCAGCCTGCCCAAGGGCGCCAGCATCGGCGCGCTGGTCCGCGGCGACGAAATCATCCTGCCGGACGCCGACACCGTGATCGAAACGGACGACCACGTGATCGTCTTCGTACCCTCGCGCCGGCAGATGCCGCGCGTGGAAAAGCTGTTCCAAGTCTCGGCGTCGTTCTTCTGATGCCCACCCTTTCCCTGCTCCGCCGCGGGCATTGCGCCGGATAGGCTCCCATGAAGCGCGTTCTGGGCACCCTCTATATCCTGGGCCTGACCATGGTGATGTTCGCCCTCACCATGCTGATTCCGCTCATCGTCGCCTATGTCGGCGGCGACGCGGCGCGTGAGGCCTTCCTGAACGGCTTCCTGATTTCGGTGGGCATCGGGGGCGGGCTGGCCGCCTTGACCCGGCGCAGCCGCTGCGAACTGCGCGCGCGCGACGGTTTTGTGCTGGTCTCGGCCGTCTGGGCCGGGCTGCCGCTGCTGGCGGCCATTCCGTTGATGCTGTATTTCCACGGGGCCGGACTGCCGCTGTCTTTCACCGGCGCCTATTTCGAAGCCATGTCGGGGCTGACGACCACCGGCGCCACGGTCCTGACCAATCTGGACGCCTTGCCCGCGTCGATCAACCTGTGGCGCGCCACGCTGATCTGGATCGGCGGCATGGGCATCCTCGTGCTGGCGGTGGCGATTCTGCCCCTGCTGGGGGTGGGCGGCCACCAAGTCGTGCGGGCCGAAACGCCGGGCCCCATGAAAGACGAGCGGCTGACGCCCCGCATCGCCAGCACGGCCAAGGCCCTGTACGCGGTGTATTTCGTGTTTTCGATCCTGTGTTTCCTGGCTTACCGGGCCGTGGGGCTGTCCTGGTTCGAGGCCTGGTGCCACATGGCCACCACGATGGGGCTGGGCGGGTTTTCGACGTGGGACGACGGGTTCGCCCATTTCGACTCGGTGGCCGTGGAGATGGTGGCCATGGTGTTCATGCTGATCGCCGGCATCAACTTCGCCACGCACTTCAACGCGTTCCGCCAGCGCAGCGTGCGCGCCTATTGGCGCTGCCCGGAAGCCGTGCCTTACCTGGTCGTCGTCCTGGGCGTCGGGCTCGTTATTTCGGTGTTCCTGTACGTGAAGGGTGTCTATGGCTCGCCGCTGGAGGCCCTGCGCTACGGCATGTTCAACACCATTTCCATGGCCACCACCACCGGGTATGCCAATACCGACTTTGCGCAGTGGCCCCTGTTCGCGCCGCTGACCATGCTGCTGCTGTCGGGATTCGCGACGTCTGCCGGGTCGACGGGGGGCGGGATCAAGATGATCCGCGCCATCCTGCTGGTCAAACAGGCGAAGAACGAGCTTGTAACAATGTTGCACCCGCATGCGGTCAGTCCGGTGCGCATCAACGGCCGGGCAGTGGAAAGCCGGACCATGTCTTCCGTGCTGGCCTTCATGCTGTTCTACGGGCTCTCTATCGCGGTTTTCACCAGCTTGCTGCTGCTCTCCGGCCTGGACCCCATCACGGCGTTCTCGGCCGTTTTCGCCAGCGTCAACAACACCGGGCCAGGCCTGGGACCCGTGGGCCCCATGGGCAACTTCGCGGTGCTGTCCGATTTCCAGATCTGGGTCTGCACCTTTGCCATGCTGATCGGCCGCCTGGAACTCTTAACCGTCCTGGTGCTGTTCACGCCCATTTTTTGGCGCAAATAAGGGCCACCAGGTCGGAAAAATCCTAAGGGATAACCCTAATAAGGGTTATCCCACCCCATCTCGAAAACCGCTTCCCGACTGCCATTGCGGCCGCCATCGGCCCGCAACCCGCGCCGTTTCTATGTTGTAAGCGCTTGCTCACTTCTCTTCAGAGGGCAAAACCGATTGCATCGCGATGTTGCACACAAATGTCACGATTTTCAATCGTTTTGCCACAAACCTGCGGCTATCATGCGTTCACAAGTCGCCGTCTAGTGCCCCCCGGGAAGTTACCGGGCTTCAAGGTCGAACGGCGCGTCCCTCATCAAACATTCAAAGGAGTCCGAGATGGAACAGATCCCGTTCATTTCGTCGGCCCCCAACACCTTGGGCATCGAACTCGAGCTGCAACTGATCGACCCCCGTAGTTTTGATTTGACTGCAGCCTCTGATGAGCTGCTGGCCCAAATGGCCAACCATCCCATTGCCGACCGCGTTAAACCGGAAATCACGCGGTCCATGATCGAACTGAACTCCTCGGTGCATGAGCACCCCATGGGCCTCTTGGCCGAAATGCGCGAGATGCGCGACGCCCTGGTCGAAGCGGCCGACGCAGTCGGCGTATCGGTCGCCGGCGGCGGCGCCCACCCTTTCATGCGCTGGCAAGAGCGCTCCATCTCGGACACCCCGCGCTTCCAGTACTTGGCCGAAATGTACGGTTACCTGGCGCGTCAATTTACGGTTTTCGGCCAACACATCCATTTGGGCGTGAAGAGCGGCGACGATTCCATCAAACTGTTGCGCCGCCTGTCGCCCTATGTGCCGCACTTCATTGCGTTGTCGGCCTCTTCCCCGTACTGCGAAGGCGTGGACACCCTGTTTTCGTGCTCACGCCTGAACGCGGTGAACAGTTTCCCGCTGGCCGGCCACATGCCGCCCGAGGTCAAGGACTGGTACCAGTTCGAGGCGCACCTGTCGCAGTTGCGCGCCTACGGCCTGGCTGAAAGCATCAAGGACCTGTACTGGGATATCCGCCCGAAGCCGGAGTTCGGCACGGTCGAGATCCGCGTCTGCGATACCCCCTTGACGGTCGAGCGCGCCTGCCAGATCGCGGCCTTCGCACAGGCGCTGGCGGTCTTGCTTATGCGCGAGGATGACCCCAGCGACAACGCCTGGCTGTCCTATCGCAGCAACCACTTCCAGGCCTGCCGTTTCGGCCTGCAGGGCAGCTATGTCACGCCTGAAGGCCAGCGTATGCGCCTGATGGACCATCTGCGCGCCTTGTTCCAGCGGCTGATGCCGGTGGCCGAAGAACTGGGCACGGGCGACATGATCGCCGCGCTGCGCGACGAAGCCATGCGCAGCGGCAACGACGCCCGCTGGCTGCGCAGCCAGTTCCATCGCCTGCGCGATCTGCCGCTGGTGGTGGACGCCATGACGCACGCCTGGCGCGGCGAGGCGGCTGCAGCCGCCCCGGCGGAACCCACGGCCGTGCTGCGCCGGCGCATCCGCGCCAATTCAGAGCCTATGCAGCCGCTGTCGGCCTCTGAACCCGGGGTCAGCGTGCCTCTGCCGGAACGCCTGCACTAAGCGGCCCGCTGCGGGCCCCTGGTTTCAGGGGTTCCCGCGGTGCCGGCCGCCGATCGCGCTGACGGACAGCCGGGTTTCCCCGGCCACCGTGCGGTGTGCAGCGGCGCGCCAGGCGTGGCCGTAGGCCACTTCAATCGTCAAGGCAATCAGGCCGTCCGGCCGGCGTTGCGCTTCCAGCGCGGCGCACAGCCGGTCGCGCCAGTCGCGGCCGACCAGTCCGCCGCGGCGTCCCTCGGCGGGGTTGCCGCCCAGCGCACGCACGTCCGCCAGCAGCTTTTCAGGGCTGCGATAGGTCAGGGTCAGCAGTTCCTGGTCCATGACCGGGTCCGCAAAGCCGTTTTCCACCAGCAAGTCGCCAAAGTCATGCATGTCCACGAAGGACGGCGTGGCGGTCACGAGGCCGGCATCGGTCAGGGCCTGGCGCAGTTCGCGCAGGGTGGCCGGCCCCAGACAGGAGAACATCGCCAGTCCGCCCACCTTGAGGATGCGGCGCCATTCGGCCAGCACGGCGTGCGGGGCACGGTGCCAATGCATGGCCAGGTTGGACCACACCAGTTCCAGCGATTCGGGGGCTAGGCCCGTATCCGCCAGGTCTGCATGGATGAAGGCGGGGGCAGCCGGACCGCGGCGGGCCAGCTTGCCGATCCAGGCGCCCAGGCCCGCGGGCGCATGGCGCTTCCTGGCCTGTTCCAGCAGCGGGTCGCAGTTGTCCAGACCGGTATAGCCGGCGTCCGGATAGCGTTCGCGCAGCAGCAGCAGGTTGTCGCCCGCGCCACAGCCCGCGTCCAGCATCGCCTGAGGCTGCACGCGGATGTATTGCAGGCGGCCGAGCATGCGGCGGGCCACTTCTCCATAGAGGAATTGCGCGTCGGACAAGTCGCCGCGGCGGGCGAACTGCCGGGGCACGTCGGCGCTGACGAGGGGAAGGGAGGGAAGCGGTGCGGATTCTGGCAGGGACATTTCGGTCGCGCCCGCGTCTTCGCCGCGGGGCGGAACATGATTTCATGAGGGATGGCACACATTATTGCGCATCCCGGCGGCCGGGTCCGATTGTCCCTACAGGGCATGGGGCGGCGGCTGTGGTCCCAGATCGGCTGCGATTGCCCGCTATGCGGCGCGCGGGTGGCGGGCGCGCGGCTATGCCGCGGATGCGAAGACGACATCACCGCCGCGCCCGGGGAGCGGCCCCGGTGCTTCCGCTGCGGGCTGAGGCTGCCCGCCACCGCGTCGGCCTGCCCGGCCTGCCTGGGTACGCCACGGGCCTATGGGCGGACGGTGGCCGCCTTCGATTACACGCCACCTGCCGACGCCCTGATCCAGATGCTGAAGACCCGTCTGCGCCTGAGCATGGCGCCTGTTTTGGCGCGTTTGTTGGCCGCCGCGATCCGGCGCGAAGGGGGACTGCCCGCCGGCGTCCTGCTGGTGCCGGTGCCCGCCAGCCGCGCGTCGCTACGGCTGCGGGGCATGAGCCCGGCAGGCGAAATCGCCCGCAGCCTGGCCGCCGAATTGGCGCTGCCCCTGGCGCGCGGCGCGCTGCGGCGGCGCCGGGAAACCCCGCGGCAGACGTCGCTGGGGCGCCGCGCGCGCCAGTCGGGCGCGGCGGGGCTGTTCGTCGGTTCGCCCCGGGTGCGCGGGCGTCACGTGGCGGTCGTCGACGACGTCATGACTACGGGCAGCACGGTCCAGGCCGCCGCCGAAGCCTTGTTGGCGGCGGGCGCGGCCAGCGTGACCATTCTGGTGGTGGCGCGTACGCCTTGAGGCATCGGGGGCGTCGGGGGCGGCCCGGCAGCCGCGCCGGCCAGCGCGTCCAGCCGGCAAATCGGCGACAATTCGCCTGAGCGGCCAATCTGGCGCCGCAAGCCGTCCTTGTTCCTTATCCGCCATGTTCCACGTCATCCTCGTCTGCCCCGAGATCCCTCCCAATACCGGCAACGCCATTCGGCTATGCGCCAATACCGGCGCCCAATTGCACCTGGTGCGCCCCTTGGGTTTCGAATTGGATGACGCGCGCATGCGCCGCGCCGGCCTGGACTATCACGAGTGGCAGCCCGTGCGCGTGCACGACACGCTGCAAGAGGCGCTGGACGACACCGGCGCCGACGCCTCCAGCATCTACGCGTTGACGACGCAGGCGCAGCGCAGCGTGGCGGACATCGGTTTCAAACCGGGCGACGTGTTCGTGTTCGGCCGCGAAACGGCCGGGCTGTCGGCCGAACATCAAGCCATGTTCGCGCCCCAGCAGCGCTTGCGGCTGCCGATGCGCGCAGGCCAACGCAGCCTGAACCTGTCCAACGCCGTCGCGGTGACCGTATTCGAAGCCTGGCGTCAACAAGGCTTCGAAGGCGGCGTGTAGGATGGGTGAAGCGCGAGGGGGCGGCGCCATGAATTCCGACCTTCAGCGCGCGTAACCCATCAGGCAGCGGTGGATTCTTGGCTGCTTCAGTTACAACGCAACCGCTGCTTGATGGGTTTCGCGCGCTAGCTATCGGCGTTCTTTCCGAGTGCAGCGCGCGCTGCACCCATCCTACGGCCGGTCGTCGGGCGGGCAAGCCCCGCCGTCACGTCGGCGCGTCCGCCGCGCTTAATCCAGCGACAGCTTCAGCTTTTCGATCACCTGGTCCCAGCGCGCCTTTTCGCTCTTGATGCGGGCGGTCAGGGCTTCCGGGGTGGAGGCCGCGGGGGTGAAGTACTGCAGCGCCAGCTGCTTGCGGACGGCTTCGCTATCGATGATGCGAGCCAGTTCGCTGTTCAGCCGTTCGATGATCGGCGTGGGCGTGCCGGCGGGGGCCAGCACCGCGTTCCACGAAATGGCTTCGAAGTCGGGATAGCCTTGCGAGGCCATCGTCGGGATGCCCGGCAGCGCTTCGCTGGGCTGCAGGCTGGTCACGGCCAGCAGCTTGACCTTGCCGTCGCGGGCCTGCGGCACGGCGATGGCCGGCACCATGAAGCCGGCTTGCACGTCGCCGCCGATGATGGCGGTGATGACCTGCGGGAATCCGGAGTAGGGGATGTGCGCCAGGTCTACGCCCGCGCTTTCCTTGAACATCTCCATGGCCAAGTGGGCCGAGCTGCCGGGGCCCACCGAACCGTAGTTCAGCGAATTGCCGCGGCCTTTGACCAGCTTGACGAAGTCCTGGACGTTGTCGACCTTCAGGCTGCCCGGCACGACCAGCACGTTGGGGCTGGTGCCCACCAGTGAAACGGGAGCCAGGTCGGTGAGCGGATCGTAGCCCAGCGTCTTCTTGTACAGCGTGGGCGCGGTGACCAGCGGCCCGTTGATCGTATAGAGCAGCGTGTAGCCGTCGGGCTTGGCCTGCGACACGATGCGCGTGCCGATGTTGCCGCCCGCGCCCGGCTTGTTGTCGATGACGATGGGCTGGCCCAGCGCCTGCGACAGCGGCTCCGAGATCGTGCGCGCCAGGATGTCGGGCGACGAACCGGGCGGGAAGGGCACGACCATGTGGATGGGGTGGTCGGGCCAGTCGGCATGGGCGGCTGCCGGCAGCACGGCGGCCAGGCTGAGGCACAGGCCGCGCAGGAGCGGGCCGACCCGGAACTTGCGGGTTTGCGTCATGAAGGATGTCTCCTCGGAATCGTGCGGAAGTCTTGTTGTCAGAAAGGGGTCAAAGATGGCCGCCCAGCGACGGGTCCAGCGGGCCGCCGGCATCCGCGCTTTCGTCGCGCGCGTCGCGCGCCAGCAGGGCGGAAACCGCGGTCATGGGCGCCACGCCGTCGAACAGCACGGCGCAGACGGCTTCAGTGATGGGCAGTTCGACATTGATGGCGCGGGCGCGGTCGAGCGCGGCGCGCGCGCAGCGCACGCCTTCGGCCGTGATGCCGCTGGCCAGAATGTCGGCCAGCTTGCGGCCGGCGCCGATTTCCAGGCCGACGCGGCGGTTGCGCGACAGTTCGCCCGTGGCGGTCAGCACCAGATCGCCCAGGCCGGTCAGGCCGGCGAAGGTCTCGGGACGGGCGCCCAGCGCGACGCCAAAGCGCGTCATCTCGGCCAGGCCGCGGGTGATGAGCGCGGCGCGGGCGTTGGTGCCCAACTTCAGTCCGTCTCCGATGCCGCAGGCGACCGCGATCACGTTCTTCAGCGCACCGCCCACTTCCACGCCGATCAGGTCGGCGCTGGCGTAGACGCGCAGCGCGGCGCCATGGAAGGCGGTGGTGGTGGCCTCGCGCAGGGCGGCGCTGGTGCTGGCGACGGTCAGCGCCACCGGCAGCCCCTGCGCGACTTCGCGGGCAAAGGACGGGCCGGACAGCGCGCCACCGATGGCGCCAGGCAGCGCCTGGCGCATGATTTCGTGGGGCAGCCTGGCCGTGTCGGCTTCAAAGCCCTTGCACGTCCAGACGATGGGGGTGTCCTGCAATCCCAGGACGGGCAGCCGGCGCGACAGTTCGCCGCAAATGGCGGTCAGCCCGGCCACGGGCACGCCCAGCACGATCAGGCGGCGCGCGCCCTCGTCTTGCAGGCTGCGCAGCGTGGCGTCGAGATCGGAGGAGAAATTCAGGGCCTGGGGCAAAGCGATGCCAGGCAGGTAGCGCGCGTTCTCGTGCGTGGCGGCCATGCAGGCGGCCTGCGCGGCGTCGCGCGCCCAAAGCAGGGTGGCGTGGCGGCGGCTGGAGGCCGCCGCCAGCGCGGTGCCCCAACTTCCCGCACCCAGGACGGCGACGCGCAAGCGCGGCTCAGTGGGATTGTTCATCGGGGCGCGGCGTGCTTATTGGCGGGTGGCGCTGGGGGGCAGGATGATGCCCGAGTCGCTACCGGCGCCATTGCCGTTGGCGGCGCCTTGCTGCTGTTGCAGCTCGGCCAGGCGTTGCTCGTACAGGGCCTGGAAGTTCACTTCCGTCAGGTGCAGCGGCGGCATCGAGGTGCGGGTGATCGCGTCGGCGATGTTGGCGCGCAGGTACGGGTACAGCATCGTCGGGCAGACAATGCCCAGCAGCGGATCCAGCTGCTCTTCCGGGATGTTGGCGGCTTCGAAGATGCCGGCTTGCGTGCCTTCAACCAGGTACACGACCTTGTCGTTGATGCGGGTGGTGACGGTGACGGTGACCGTGGTCTCGAACACGGTTTCGGCCAGACGCTGGCCGCCCACGGTGATGCTCACTTCAACCTGGGGCGCTTCTTGCTCCAGGAAGACGTGGGGCGCGTTCGGCATTTCCAGCGAAAGGTCTTTCAGGTAGACGCGTTGCAGATTGAACGAGGGCGCGTCGTTGCCGCCTTCTTGCTGGGTGTTTTGGTCTTGATCAGCCATGAGTGTTTCCGTTGGTGGGAGGGGGCAAAAATGAGGCGATTAGCCGTTGAGCAAGGGGGCAAGGCCACCCGAGCGGTCCAGGGCCATCAAGTCGTCGCAACCGCCGACATGGGTATCGCCGATGAAGATCTGCGGCACGGTGCGCCGGCCGGTACGTTCGATCATGACATCGCGCTGGGACGGGTCCCGGTCGATCTGGATGATCTCCAGGTCGGTCACGCCGCGTTGCTCGAGCAGCGCCTTGGCGCGCGCGCAATAAGGACAATAGTCCTTGCTGTACATGACAACTTTATTCATAGGCGCTCCTGCGATTCGGTAGGGAAAGGGAAGGGGACGGGCGCCCCGGTTCAACCCTTCTGGGTGACCGGCAGGCTGGCGGCCGACCAGGCGCGCATGCCGCCATCCAGCGGCACCACGTCGGCGAAGCCTTGCGCACGCAGCTTGGCGGCGGCGCGGGCGGAATCACGGCCATTGTCGCAAACCACGACCAGCGGCTTGTTCTTGGGCAGCGAGGCGGCCTTCTGTTCGATGTCGGCGGCCGGCACGTTGCGGGCCTGGGCGATGTGGCCGGCCTGGAATTGCTCGGCGGGGCGCACGTCGACCCAGACGGCGTTGCGCTGGTTGACCATCTGGATGGCTTCGCCGGTGCTGACGGCCGAGCCGGTACGTCCCTTGCGGAGGGCCGGAATGGCCAGCATCACGCCGGAGATGACGGCGACGGCGACGATGAAGACGTTGTTTTTATCGAGCAAGAATTGCAGAAGATCCACGGGGCATCCTGAAGTACGGCGACAAGCCTGGTAGGGGCGAACCCTTGGCCTTCCCTTAGGTGCCGCGCCAGGGAAATGGACGGGTGCGCCGGGGCAAAATCAAGGGCAAAATCACTCAATTATAAAATGAGCGCATTCTTTAACCATCCCTTAACTTTAACCCGCGCGGAAAGCGTGCCAAACCATGCATAAACTTGTTCTGATGCGCCACGGCGAAAGCCAGTGGAATCTGGAAAACCGCTTCACCGGCTGGACGGACGTCGACCTGACCGAAACCGGCCGCGAACAGGCCCGCAAGGCCGGTGAATTGCTGAAGAAAGAGGGTTACACCTTCGATCTGGCCTATTCGTCGCTGCTCAAGCGCGCCATCCGTACCCTGTGGATCGCGCTGGACGCCATGGACGCCATGTATACCCCGGTGGGCGTGAACTGGCGCCTGAACGAGCGCCACTACGGTGCCCTGCAAGGCCTGAACAAGGCTGAAACCGCCGCCCAGTACGGCGACGAGCAGGTGCTGATCTGGCGCCGCGCGTACGCTATCGCCCCGGAACCGCTGTCGCTGGACGACAAGCGCCATCCGCGTTTCGACAGCCGCTACGCCAAGATCCCGGCCGACCAGTTGCCGGCCACCGAGTGCCTGAAAGACACCGTGGAACGCGTACTGCCGTTCTGGAACGATTCCATCGCCCCGGCCATCCGCGCCGGCCGCAAGGTGCTGGTCGCCGCCCACGGCAACAGCTTGCGCGCCCTGATCAAGCACCTGGACAATGTGTCCGATGACGATATCGTCAACCTGAACATTCCTACCGGCCAGCCGCTGGTCTACGAATTGGATGATGACCTGCGTCCGATCCGCCACTATTATCTGGGCGATGCCGCCGAGATCGAGGCGGCCATGGCTGCCGTCGCAGCCCAAGGCAAGGCTAAGAAGGACTAAAAGGACCTGTTCACACCAGATGGAACCTCGCATGATTGCGCAATCCCCCTTCGGGCAGGCTGTAAATCGGGCGCCGGGCGTCGTTGCGGCCTCCTTGCGTGGTGCAGGCCACGCGGCGTCGGCCACGCCTAGCCCGGCACCCGATTTCCAGCCCGTGCGAGGCTCCCTCCGGTGAGAGCAGGTCCTTCTATGCGTCGCACGGCAGGGGTGTTGTTGGCGGTCATGTTGACCGGTGGGGTGCTGTCGGCTCGCGCTGCGCCCAACGACCTTGCCGGACGCCAGTCCGACGCCGAACGTCAGCAGGCCGCCTTGCGGGACCGCATCGAAAACCTGCAAAAGGATATCGACGGCCGCGAGGCTGCCCGCAAGGAAGCGGCCGACGCGCTCAAGCAGTCGGAATCCTCCATTTCCAAGATCAACCTGCGCTTGCGGGAGCTGGCCGAGGCCAACCGCCAGGCGCAGGCCGACCTGACCGGCCTGGAAAAGCAGATCGGCGCGCAAGAGGTGGTGCTGGCAAAGCGCCGCGTGGAGCTCGCCGACCAGCTGCGCACCCAGTACACCAGCGGCTTGTCGCCCTGGACGGCGCTGCTGTCCGGCGACGATCCTCAGGTGCTGGGCCGCAATCTGGGCTATCTGGACTACGTGTCCCAGGCCCGTGCCAACGCCGTGCAGGCGCTGCGGGCCGACATCGAACGCCTGGCGGCGCTGCAGACGCGCGCCGACGCGCGTCGCAGCGAGATTGAAAAAGTCGTGGCCGAAACGTCCGAGCAGAAGACCGCGCTCGTCGGCCAGCAGAAGGAACGCGCTACGCTGCTGGCGCAGCTGGAAGGGCAGATCGCCGCCCAGCGCGCCGAAGCCAACAAGCTGGGCCGGGACGACCAGCGCCTGTCGCGCCTGATCACCGACCTGGACGCGGCGATCGCCAAGCAGATCGAAGAGGCCCGTAAAGCCGAAGAGGCGCGCAAGAAGGCCGAGGAAGCCCGCCGGGTGGAAGAAGCCCGGCGCGCCGCCGAAGAGGCCAAAAAGCGCGCCGAGGCGCAACGCCGCGCGGACGACGCCCGCAAGAAGGCCGAGGCGGACCGCAAGCTGGCAGCCGATGACGCTGCCCGGCGCGACCGCGACAGCCGCGATGCGCGCGAAGCCGCCCAGGCCCGCGAACAGGTGGAAGCGGCGTCGCGCCAAAACCGCGGCCCGGTCGCCGTGGCCGACCCGGACGCCGCCGGATTACGTCCGGCTGAACAGCGGCACACCCGCCTGACGGACCCGGCCGACACGCCGGCCCCGGCAAAACCCGCGGATCCCCCCAAAAGGGCGGAACCAGTGGAAGCCGAAACCACTCCAACCCGCAGTGCATCGGCCCAGCAGGCCTCCCGTGCCGCGCCGCTTGGCGGCGGCAACGGCTTGAAGCATGGCCTGGCCATGCCGGTGCGCGGGCAGGTGCAGGGCCGTTTCGGGGTAGACCGCCCGGATGGCGGCGTCTGGCGGGGCGTGGTGCTGCGCGCGCCGGAAGGCACCCCCGTCAAGGTGGTGGCGCCGGGCACGGTCGTTTACGCGGAATGGCTGCGCGGCTTCGGCAACCTCATCATTGTGGATCATGGCCAGCAATACCTGACCGTCTATGCTTACAACCAAAGTCTGCTCAAGCGAGTGGGAGATTCGGTGACAGGTGGCGATACTATTGCTACGGTAGGGGCAACCGGCGGCCAAGTGGAATCCGGCCTATACTTTGAAATTCGCCATCGTGGCGCTCCTGTGGATCCGGCCCAGTGGCTGGCCCAGTAAGGGGCATTGGCAAAATTGTCGTTGGTAAAAAACCGTTGGTGAATTACCAAACCCCATCGGCGAAAACAAAATTCGGGAAGTGTGCATGGGCACTCGTAAGTTTCGCGGTTTCGGTCTGATTGCCATCGGCGCGGTGGCTGGCGTATTGCTTAGTGTTGGCGTGACAGCCGTCGCCCAGCGCGGCAGTCCCTTGCCCCTGGACGAGCTCAGGCAACTGACCAGTGTTTTCGCGGCCATCAAGAACAACTATGTCGAAGCGGTCGACGACAAGACCCTGATCGACAATGCCATTTCGGGCATGGTCTCCAACCTGGATCCGCATTCCGCCTATCTGGATGCCGACGCCTTCCGCGAAATGCAGACGGCCACGCAAGGCGAGTTTGGCGGCCTGGGCATCGAGGTCGGCGCGGAAGACGGCTTCGTGAAGGTGATCTCGCCGATCGAAGGCACGCCCGCCGCGCGCGCTGGCGTCATGGCCGGCGACCTCATCATCAAGATCGACGACACGCCCACCAAGGGCATGACGCTGAACGACGCGGTCAAGCTCATGCGCGGCGCACCCAAGTCGCCGATCACGCTGACCATCATGCGCGCCGACCGTCCCCAGCCCATCGTGCTGAAGATCGTCCGCGACATCATCAAGGTGCGCAGCGTGCGCAGCAAGATGCTGGACAACGGCGTGGGCTACATCCGCGTCGCGCAGTTCCAGGAAAAAACCGGTTCGGACCTTGCCAAGGAACTGAAGGAACTGGGCGCCAAAGAGCCGCTCAAGGGCCTGGTCCTGGATCTGCGCAATGACCCGGGCGGCCTGTTGACCAGCGCCATCGGCGTGTCCGGCGCCTTCCTGCCGGCCGACGCCCTGGTGGTGTCCACCGACGGCCGCACGCCCGATGCTCGCCACAAGTACCTGGCCACGCCGTCGGAATACGCCCGCGGTGAAAGCAACTACCTGGCGGGCCTGCCGGCCTGGACCAAGACGGTGCCGATGGTGGTGCTGGTGAACGTCGGTTCGGCCTCGGCTTCCGAGATCGTGGCCGGCGCGCTGCAGGACCACAAGCGCGCCAAGGTGCTGGGCAACCGCACGTTCGGCAAGGGCTCGGTGCAGGTCATCCTGCCGCTGTCGGAAAGCACCGCGGTCAAGCTGACCACGTCGCGCTACTTCACGCCCAACGGCCGTTCCATCCAGGCCACGGGCATCGAACCGGACTACGTCGTTGCCGATACGGCCGACGGCGATCTGTTCCGCCTGCCGCGCGAAGCCGACCTGCAACGCCACCTGTCCAACCCGGGCACGTCGAACGAAGTGAAGTCCAATTCGGACCAGGACAACGTCGACGTTCCGACCAAGGTGTTCGAATTCGGCGGCAAGGACGACTTCCAGCTGCAGCAAGCGCTGAACGTGCTGGCCGGCAAGCCGGTGCAAAAGGGTTCGGCCCGCGCGCAAGCCAAGGCTGACGCAAAGGCCGGCGGCGGCACGCCCACGCGCATGAAGATCACGCCGACCGGAGTCGAGCCCAGCAAGGACAAATGAACGACGAGCAACTGCTGCGCTACGCCCGCCACATCCTGCTCGACGAGCTGGGAATCGAAGGGCAGGAAAAACTGCTGGCGGCGCGTGTGCTCATCGTGGGGGCGGGTGGACTGGGTTCACCCGCTGCGCTCTACCTGGCCACCGCCGGCGTGGGCGACATCACTCTGGCTGACGACGACGTAGTCGAGCTCAGCAACCTGCAACGCCAGATCCTGCACACCACCGCCAGTGTCGGCCGCCCCAAGGCCGAGTCCGGGCGCGACATGCTGGCGGCGTTCAACCCGCAAGCGCAGGTCCATGCCCGCGTCGAGCGCCTGAAAGACCAGGCGCTGTCCGACGCCGTCGCTGCAGCCGACCTGGTGCTGGATTGCACCGACAACTTCACCACCCGCCACGCCATCAATCGCGCCTGTGTACAGCATCGCAAGCCGCTGGTGTCCGGCGCGGCGATCCGCTTTGACGGGCAGGTCAGCGTCTACGACCTGCGCGACGACAATGCGCCCTGTTACCACTGCCTGTTCCCGGAAGCCGACGACGTCGAGGAAGCCAACTGCGCCACGATGGGTGTGTTCGCGCCGGTGGTCGGCATCATCGGCAGCATGCAGGCGGCCGAAGCGCTCAAGCTGCTGTCCGGCGTGGGCGAAAGCCTGTCCGGGCGCCTGCTGTGGCTGGACGTGCGCACCATGCAATGGCGCAGCGTCAACGTCCAGCGCGACCCGGAATGCGCGGTCTGCGGCCATCGCGGACACTGACCCAGCCGTCTCACGCCAAGCGAAAATTCGTCTCACGCCGTGGCCTTATTGCCCTCGGGGACAATATTAAAGGCTTGAAATACCTGCTATAACGCCAGCCAGCCTACTTAATTCTGGTGATGGCGATGGACGTGACGGTGTGGAAACAGGACTGAAGTTCAGCTTGCCTCGGTGGCGCCTGACGCGGTGGTTGACGCACGCCGGGCAAGACACGCCTCCCGATATCCGCGCGGCGCTGATCGCCAGCCTGTTCGGCACGCTTCCCATCTTTGCCGGCGGGGTCATCAATACCCTGATGATTTCCGGCGTGGTCACCTGGCGTCGCCCGGAGCCCCTGTACATCTCGTGGCTGGTACTCGAGCTGGTGCTGGCCATCATCCGGGTCACGATCCTGCGGGCCGCCTTGCGCGCCGCGCCCAAGGGCGGCAACACCCATACCGACCTCTACATCCTGCTGGCGCTGCTGTGGGCGTTCAGCGTGGGCTACGGCGTATTCATCACCTTCCTCAATGGGGATTGGCTGGCCGCCACCCTGGCGGGCGTGTCCTGCGGCGCGATGGCCGGCGGCATCTGCTTTCGCAACTACGGCGCGCCCCGGCTGGTCGGCGCCATGATCTTCCTGAGCCTGGGACCCATGTGCCTGGGCGCCTTGTTCACGGGCGAATACGTCACGGCCATCGTCTTCATCCAGATCCCGTTCTATCTGGTCAGCATGAGCATCGCCTCGCATCGCTTGAACCGCATCCTGGTGTCCACCATGCTGGCCGAGCGCGACAGCGAGCGCCGCGCCAGCGAAGACGCGCTGACGGGCCTGGCCAACCGCAGCGGGCTGCAGGTGGCGTTGGAGCGGGTGTGCGCCAGTGCGCGCGGGCACGACAGCCACGCCGCGCTGCTGTACATGGACATGGACGATTTCAAGCGGATCAACGACACCTATGGCCATGCCGCGGGTGATCAGGTGCTGACCACCATCGCCCAGCGCATGCGCGGCATGCTGCGCGTGGATGACGTGGCGGCCCGGATCGGCGGCGACGAATTCATCGTGCTGGTGACCGGCATCGACGCCACGGCGGCGCTGCGCTTGGGTGAACACCTGCTGCGCGACGCCTCCCAGCCGATTGCGCTGGCGGACGGCACGCGGGTCAGCGTGGGCCTGTCGATCGGCATTTCGATCATTTCGGCGGCCAATCGCAGCCCGCAGGCCGCCCTGGATTCGGCGGACGCCGCCTTGTACCGCGCCAAGGCGCGGGGCGGCCGCTGCTGCGAGATCGTCGGGGACGCCGAAGTCGAAGTCGCCACGCTTTCCAGCGGCAACGGAGAGCCTGCCACGGCTTGATAGGCGCGGCCGGGCAGGTCATCAGTGGCTTTTTTGGCCCAAAGTTATCAGATAACCTGAAAAGTAGCCCTATAATCGACCCATGTTGACCAAGACCCTGACCCTGACCGAACAGGTCGCCCGCCAGATCGCGACAGACATCGCCGACGGCGTGCATCCCGTCGGCGCCAAATTGCCGCCTGGTCGTATCCTGGCCGAGCAGTACGGCGTCAGCGCCGCCGTGATCCGCGAAGCGACCGAACGCCTGCGCGCCCAAGGGATGATCCAAAGCCGCCAGGGTTCTGGCAGCACGGTGGTGTCGCGCACGGGCGCCCAGGGCTTCCAGGTGTCCAGCGGCATCGGCGTGGACCGCGCCCAGCTGGCCAACGTCTACGAATTGCGGATGGAACTGGAGGGCGGCGCGGCCGCGTTGGCGGCCCTGCGCCGTAACGCCACCGATCTTGCCGCCATGGCCGAGGCGCTGGCCGCCCTGGAGGCCCATCTTGAACATCCCGAACAAGGGGTGGAACACGACGTGGCGTTCCACCTGGCCATTGCCGCGGCGACGCACAACAGCACTTATCAAGAACTGCTGCAGTACCTGAACCTGCAACTGCGGCTGGCGGTACGCACTGCGCGGTCCAACAGCCGTTTGCGGGACGGCCTGACCGCGACCGTGCATCAGGAGCACGTCGCCGTCTTCGAGGCCATCCGCGCCGGCAATCCCGAACAGGCCCGCCAGGCGGCGGTCTTCCATTTGCAGCAGGCGGCCAGCCGCCTGCAACTCGATCCCCTCTTTTCCGCGGCAACGCAGACACCATGAGCGCATCCGATTTCACTCAACGCCTGACCCAGGCCCTGGGCCCTGACACCGTCTACACCGCCGATGCGGACATCGCGCCCTGGCTGTCCGACTGGCGCGGCCTGTACAACGGCCACGCCCAGGCCGTCGTGCGTCCGCGCACCACCGCCGAGGTCGCCGCCTGCCTGGCCCTGTGCCAGCACGAGGGCGTGCCGGTGGTGCCGCGCGGCGGCAATACCGGCCTGTGCGGTGGCGCGACGCCGGATGGCAGCGCGAAAAACGTGGTGCTTAGCCTGGACCGCATGAACGCCGTGCGTTCCATCGACACGGTAGCCAACACGATGGTGGCTGAAGCCGGCGCCATCCTGGGCAACCTGCGCCGCGCGGCGCAGGACGCCGGGCGCCTGCTGCCGTTGAGCCTGGCGGCGGAAGACTCCAGCCAGATCGGCGGCAACGTCGCCACCAACGCTGGCGGCGTGAACGTGGTGCGCTACGGCATGGCGCGCGAACTGGTGCTGGGCCTGGAGGCCGTGCTGCCCACGGGCGAGATCTTCAACGGCCTGCGCACGCTGCGCAAAGACAACACCGGCTACGACCTGAAGCAGTTGCTGATCGGTTCCGAAGGCACGCTGGGCGTGATCACGGCGGTGGCGTTGCGCCTGTTTCCGCGCACCGATGTGCGTTCGGTGGTGCTCACCGCCGTGGAGTCGCCCGCGCAGGCGCTGCAGTTGTTCGAGATCCTGTTCGAACAATGCGGCGCGCGGCTGCAGGCGTTCGAATACTTTTCGGGCGATTGCCTGGACCTGGTACTGACGCATGCGGAAGGCGTGCAAGAGCCGTTCGATCAGCGCTACCCGGCCTATGTGTTGGTGGAGCTGGCCGATACGGCGGACGAGGCGGGCCTGACGACGCTGCTGGAAAACGTGATCGGCACGGCACTGGAACGCGGCCTGTGCCTGGACGCGGCGGTGTCGGCGTCGTTGTCGCAACTGCAGACGCTGTGGAAGTTGCGCGAAGAAATCTCGGAAGCCCAACGCGCCGACGGCCCGCACTTAAAGCACGACGTGTCGCTGCCGATCGAGCGCATCCCGGATTTCATGGTGTCGGCGGAAGCGCGCGTGCGTGCGCTGTACCCGGATATCCGCCCGTTCATCTTCGGCCACTTCGGCGACGGCAACTTGCACTACAACCTGTCACGCCCCGCAGGTGCCGACCGCGACTGGGTGGCGGTGAATGGCGCGGCAATCACGGATGCGGTTCTTGATGAAGTGAATCGCTATGGCGGCAGTATTTCCGCGGAACACGGGATCGGGCAGCTGAAGCGGGAACATTTCCTGCATAGCAAAGATGCCGTGGAGTTACGGTTGATGCGTGAGATCAAGAAGGTGATGGACCCGGCGGGGATCATGAATCCGGGGAAGTTGCTGTAGGGGTGTTGTCGGTTGCGGCTTGAGGGTTGTCGCGTTGTCGTGGCTTCGTGGGACGCTCGTCGCCGGGGTCGGGTGTGAGCCGGTGATGGGACCCGGCGATGTCGTTCCTCTGACGAATTGATCGTCAATCGTAGGATGGGTGGAGCGCGGCAAATGCGGCATAAAAATTAGGACGCATGCCGCGCGCAACCCATCGTGTCGGCATGCATCGATGATGGGTTACGTGCGGCATGCCTCCCTGTACTTGCGTAAACCGGAACGCACTCCACCCATCCTACGGAGCTTGATCCGCATCCTTGCACCCACACGCGAAGCGAAACACGCGACGACGCAAGACGATGCGTAAGCGCCCGAAGGCCGCCCGCGCGCCACCCGTCTAAATGGGTGGCCGGTGATGGGATCCGGCGATGCGTCGTTCCTCTGACGAATTGCTCGTCAATCGTAGGATGGGTGGAGCGCGGAAAATGCGGCACAAGAATCAGGACGCATGCCGCGCGCAACCCATCGTGTCGGCATGCATCGATGATGGGTTACGTGCGGCATGCCTTGCGTGTACTTGCACCCACACGCGAAGCGAAACACGCGACGACCGCGAGACGATGCGTAAGCGCCCGAAGGCCGCCCGCGCGGCCGGCCGGGAGCGGGCATCGCAAGATCTTCCACCACGCCCCGCCGTGGAGAAGAACCTTAAGCACGCCGACCTCCCCAGCTGCCGTGCGATTGCGGCTGGCGGAGTCCGGTGTGTTGGGGGGCTGGGGTGCGAGGGGCGTCGATAAGCCCGAGGGAATCTGAAGGAGCTGCCGCAGGCAGTGACGAAGATGACGACGGGGCAGTCCGGAGCGAAGGCTCCGGACCGCAATCGTTGCCCCTCGTACCCCAGACCCCCAACGCGACGGACGCCTAAAGAACTCGACCCCCGCCGCACGCCATTACCGACAAAACCCCTACTGCCGCTGATAAACCTCAGCCCCCTTCTTAACGAACTCCACTGACTTCTCCTGCATTCCCTTCTGCAACGCGTCCTTCTCACTGACCCCTTGCGCCGCCGCGTAATCCCGCACGTCCTGCGTGATCTTCATGCTGCAGAAATGCGGTCCGCACATCGAGCAGAAGTGCGCCACCTTCATGGAGTCCTTCGGCAACGTCTCGTCGTGGAACTCCTTGGCGGTGTCCGGATCCAGGCCCAGGTTGAACTGGTCGTCCCAGCGGAATTCGAAGCGCGCTTTTGACAGGGCGTTGTCGCGGATCGCGGCGCCGGGGTGGCCCTTGGCCAGGTCGGCGGCGTGGGCGGCGATCTTGTACGTGATGATGCCGTCCTTCACGTCCTTCTTGTTCGGCAGGCCCAAGTGCTCCTTCGGCGTCACATAACAGAGCATCGCCGTGCCGTACCAGCCGATCAGCGCGGCGCCGATGCCGGAGGTGATGTGGTCGTAGCCGGGGGCGATGTCGGTCGTCAGGGGGCCCAGCGTGTAGAACGGCGCCTCGTGGCAGTGTTCCAGCTGCAGCTCCATGTTTTCCTTGATCATCTGCATCGGCACGTGGCCGGGGCCTTCGATCATCACCTGCACGTCGTGCTTCCAGGCGACCTGCGTCAGTTCGCCCAGCGTCTTCAGTTCGGCGAACTGAGCTTCGTCGTTGGCGTCGTAACCCGAGCCCGGGCGTAGGCCGTCGCCCAGCGAGAAGCTGACGTCGTAGGCCTTCATGATGTCGCAGATGTCTTCGAAGCGCTCGTACAGGAAGCTTTCCTTATGGTGCGCCAGGCACCACTTGGCCATGATCGAGCCGCCGCGCGAGACGATACCGGTCATGCGGTCGGCCGTCATCGGAATGAACGGCAGGCGCACGCCGGCGTGGATCGTGAAGTAGTCCACGCCCTGTTCGGCCTGTTCGATCAGCGTGTCGCGGAAGATCTCCCACGTCAGGTCCTCGGCCTTGCCATCCACCTTTTCCAGCGCCTGGTATATCGGCACCGTTCCAATCGGCACGGGTGAGTTGCGGATGATCCATTCGCGCGTTTCGTGGATGTGGCGGCCGGTGGACAAGTCCATCACGGTGTCACCGCCCCAGCGGATGGCCCAGGTCATCTTCTCCACTTCTTCGCCGATGCCGGAGCTGACGGCCGAGTTGCCGATGTTGGCGTTGATCTTCACCAGGAAGTTGCGGCCAATGGCCATGGGCTCGACTTCGGGGTGGTTGATGTTGGCGGGGATGATGGCGCGGCCGCGTGCGATCTCGTCGCGCACGAATTCCGGCGTGATGGCGGCGGGGATGGCGGCACCGAACGACTGGCCGGGGTGCTGGCGCAGCAGGCGTTTGACCATCTTTTCGCCGTCGGGGCCGCTGTCGCGCAGCGTTTGCAGATAGTGCTCGCGGCGCAGGCTTTCGCGGATCGCCACGTATTCCATTTCGGGGGTGACGATGCCGCGGCGCGCATAGTGCATCTGCGAGACGTTGGCGCCGGACTTGGCGCGGCGCGGCGGGCGCTGCAGGTCGAAGCGCATGGCCGTGAGCTTGGGATCGGTCAGGCGTTCGCGGCCGTAGTCGCTGGTCGGCCCCGACAGCACTTCCGTGTCGCCGCGTTCTTCGATCCAGGCGCGGCGCAGTTCGGGCAGGCCGCGGCGGATATCGATCTTGACGTCAGGGTCGGTGTAGGGGCCGCTGCAGTCGTAGACCGTCAGTGGCGGGTTCTTTTCCCCGCCGAACATTGTCGGCGTGTCGTCCTGCTCGATCTCGCGGAAAGGGACGCGGATGTCGGGGCGCGAGCCCGTTTCATACACGCGGCGCGATTTGGGCAGCGGTGCGACGGCCGCCGCGTCGACTTCGGCGGTAGCGGCCAGGAATTTGGGATTGGCGTTCATGGAAAGCTCCAAGCGAGTTGTTGGAGCCGATCGGGAATGGACTTCCGCCAGGCGTGCGGGGACGCGTGGCGGAAATACGGCTCCCAGCATCGGCATTATCCGTACTGGTACGAAGGGACTCTCTCAACACGTCCTGCCGGAAAGGCGGGACGAGTACCCCTGCGCGAAAGCGAAGTATAGAGCCACTGCGAGGAGGGCTGGTATTACTGCTTTACATTTGGATTCAGTCTGGGGCGACAGTGTCATTCAGGTTCGGTACACTTTTTCAATGAAATGCCCGGCAGGCAGTCGTCTTGTCGGGACCAGCCCACTTAAGAAGGAATCGAGCATGCAACTGACCCTACGCAAATTGGCGCCCGCCCTGGTTGTTGTGACGTTGGCGCTAGCAGGTTGCAAGACCGCCCCGACGAAGTCGTCCGGTGCCGCGGCCACGCCCGAAGCCGGCCAGCAGGCAACGCAGCCGGCCACCGCCTCGTCGGTGGACTTCTACCTGGCGCAGCAGCAACCCGCGCCGGGCTTGCGCGAAATCGCGCTGCCTGACGGCAAGCTCTACATGCAGCAGACGCCCGTGCTGACGCGCGCTGACCTGACCGACGCCGCCGCGCTGGTGGATCGCCAAGGCCAGAACTTCGTGGGCCTGCGCTTCTCGGAAGCCGGTGCACGCAAGCTGACGGACGTCAGCACCAAGAACGTCGGCAACCGCCTGGCCCTGGTGATCGATCAGGAACTGGTCGCGGCCCCCAGCATCGCTGAGCCGCTGAACCGCGGCGTGCTGGCATTTGGCGTGGCATCGGCCCAGGCCGCCTCTGAAATCGCTGCCAAGATCCGTGGCGATGCCGCACCGGCTCCGGCCGCAAACGGTACGGCGCCCGCGCCCAAGCCCTGATCTTCAGGCGGGCCTGCCCCGCTTACGCAAGACATAAAAAATCCGCATCGTTCGATGCGGATTTTTTTTGCCCGTGACAGGCGTAGGTATTCGGGGCAGGGAGATGCGGCGATCAGCCAGGCTTGCGTCCGCGTGGCTTGACGGTGCGGCGGGCGTGCGCGGTTTCGATGAAAGTCAGCGTCAGCGCTTCGAGTTGCACGCGGTCTTCGGGTGACAGCCCGTCGAACAGCGACGGCGCGATATTGGGATAAGGCCACGGCGCATGCGGGCGGCGCCGCTTGGGCAGGCGCGGCATGGTTTCGGCAACGCCGGCCGGCGGAAGCGTATCGGACAAGTCATAGCCTTCCATAGGTAGTTCCATGGGGCCCTTGCCGGTTTCAAGCCATTCCGCTTCGATTTTCAGAATCTGGGCTAGCTTGCGCACGGACCGGCTGGAGTGCCGAAGCCCGCTTTCGTAACTGGCGATTGCACTTTGCGAAATCCGCGCCAGACGCGCGAGCGTCTTCTGCGTGTGGCCACGCAGAAGACGGGCTTGCTTCAATCGGTCTGAAAATGTCTTCACGCATCGATTGAAGCTTGCTCGTCATCCACTTTGGTGGCTATAAGAATCACTTAAGTAATAATTCTAGAGGTATGTGGGCATGCAGGAACGGGGCAATGTGTTCGTCGTGCAACTTGATGAAATGACGAACAATAATTTTGTCACTGCCTTGCGTGAATTCCAATGGCAGGTCAGCGCGTTCGAATCGCCGGCCGAACTCTTGGAGCGCCTGCAGACGGAGGATGCCCATGCGATGGTGCTGCGTGGCCGGGGCAAGCGGATCCCGCAGCTGATTGCCGCGTTACGGCGTGCGGCGCCGGATGCAGTAGTGGTGTGGCAGGCGCCCGCTGCCACGCCGCGCGAACGTGTCGAGGCCCTGGAGGCCGGCGTGGATGCCTACAGCTCGGTGCGCATGGAAGCGCCCGAATGGGATGCGTTGCTGCGCAATGTGCGCCGGCGGTTGCTGCCGCCGGCGACCGACGGGCCGGCGTGGCGCGTGCTTGGACGCGAACGGATGCTGTCCGGGCCCGCCGGTGAACGGCTGCCGCTCACCGTGACCGAGCGTGCTTTTTTTATCCGCCTGTTGAATGCGCCCGGCCAATGCCTGCGGCGCGAACGGTTCTTTCCGGGCAACCCGCAAGAGGGCGCGCGCAGCGTGGATGTGCTGGTGTCGCGGCTGCGCAGCAAGGCGCGCCGCCTTGATATCGACCTGCCAGTACTCGCCGTTCGCGGGTGGGGCTATATCTTCCTGCAGCACGACCCGGGCGCAACGCGGCAGGGTGGCTGGAACCCTGCGCGAAACGCCGCGTGTGCAAAGCCCTTAGAGCACGACCAGATTGTCCCGGTGCATCAGCTCGGGGTCGGTCATGCTGCCCAGGATGCGGGCGATCTGGGATGACGGCTGGCGCAGGATGCGCCGCGTATCCACGGACGAATAGTTGATCAGGCCGCGGGCGCATTCGCGCCCTTGGCTGTCCACGCATGCGACGACGTCGCCGCGGCCGAACTCGCCTTCCACTTCCGTCACGCCGATCGGCAGCAGGCTCTTGCCTTCGCGCAGCAGCGCCTGCACGGCACCGTCATCCAGCACGACGCGACCACGCAGCCGCAGGTGGTCGGCCAGCCATTGCTTGCGGGCGGACCACACGGGCAGCACGGCGCGCAATTCGCTGCCGATGCATTCACCCTGGGCCAGGCGCGTCAGCACGTTGCGTTCGCGGCCCGAGGCGATGACGGTATGCGCGCCGCTGTGGGCCGCGCGTTTGGCCGCCAGCACCTTGGTCAGCATGCCGCCGGTGCCGATGCCGCTGCCGGCGCCGCCGGCCATGGCTTCCAAGGACGGGTCGCCGGCTTGCGCGTGCGACATGAACTTGGCTTCGGGGTTCTTGCGAGGGTCGGAGTCGTACAGGCCGCGCTGATCGGTCAGGATGATCAGCGTGTCGGCCTCGATCAGGTTGGTGACCAGTGCGCCCAACGTGTCGTTGTCGCCCAGCCGGATCTCGTCCGTGACGACGGTGTCGTTCTCGTTGACGATCGGCACCACGCCCAGGCGCAGCAGGGCGAACAGCGTGCTGCGGGCGTTGAGATAGCGGTGGCGGTCGGCCAGGTCTTCGTGGGTCAGCAGGATCTGCGCGGTGCGCAGGCCGTACTCGGCGAACGCCGCTTCGTAGGCCTGGCACAGGCCCATCTGGCCTACGGCCGCGGCCGCCTGCAGTTCGTGCATGATGGACGGGCGCTTGCGCCAACCCAGCCGCGCCATGCCTTCCGCGATCGCGCCGCTGGAGACCAGCACGATCTGCTTGCCCTGCTTGTGCAGGGCGGCGATCTGCGCGGCCCAGTGCGCGACGGCGGCGCGGTCCAGGCCTCGGCCTTCGTTGGTGACCAGCGACGAGCCGACTTTGGCGACGAGGCGCTGGGCGTGGGTGACGACGGAAACGGCAGGTGTTTCAGCAGACATGATGGGCGCCGGCTGCGGCGAAAAAAGACGTAATCGTAAGGACTGCGATTATGGCTTATTCGTCGCCGGCGCGCGGGGCGGCGGGCTTGTCGGCATCCGACCGGGTGTCGTCAAAGCGGGGGTCCGGCGCCACGTAGGTGCCCTCAGCCTGGTCGCGCGACACGTATTCCTTTTCGCGCTCGGCGTCCAGGTAGTCTTGCAGCGCGTACAGCAGGTCTTGCGTGCCTTCGCCCGTCAGGCCGGAAATGGCGAACACGGGGCCCTTCCAGTCGTAGAGCTCCAGGAAGCGGCGCTTGGTGTCTTCGGGGTCCGGCACCATGTCCAGCTTGTTCAGAACAAGCCAGCGCGGCTTTTCCGCCAGTTCCGGGTCGTAGCGGCGCAGTTCTTCAACGATGGCGCGCGCGTCGATCACGGCTTGCTCGACGGGGTCGGCGTCCGGATCCGGCGTGGACACGTCCACCAGGTGCAGCAGCACGCGGGTGCGCGCCAGGTGGCGCAGGAACAAGTGGCCCAGGCCCGCGCCTTCGGAGGCGCCTTCGATCAGGCCCGGAATGTCGGCCACGACGAAGCTGCGCGACGGCGAGGTGCGCACGACGCCCAGGTTGGGATGCAGCGTGGTGAACGGGTAGTCCGCGATCTTCGGCTTCGCATTCGAGATGCGGGTGATCAGCGTGGACTTGCCGGCGTTCGGCAGGCCCAGGAGGCCCACATCCGCCAGCACCTTCAGTTCCATGCGCAGGTAGCGGTGTTCGCCTTCCTTGCCGGGCGTCCACTGGCGGGGCGCGCGGTTCAGGCTGGACTTGAAATGGATGTTGCCCATGCCGCCCTGGCCGCCGGCGGCCAGCACGACCTTCTGCTCGTGCGTGTCCAGGTCGAACAGGACTTCGCCGGTTTCGGCGTCATGGATGACCGTGCCCACGGGCACGCGCAAGGTGATGTCCGGGGCGGCTGCGCCGTACTGGTCGGAGCCGCGGCCGTTCTCGCCGCCTTTGGCACGGTGCAGGCGCGCGTAGCGGAAGTCGATCAGCGTGTTGATGTTGCGGTCGGCTACCGCATAGATGGTGCCGCCGCGTCCGCCGTCGCCGCCGTCCGGGCCGCCTTTGGGGATGAATTTTTCGCGGCGAAAGCTCGCCACGCCATTGCCGCCTTTGCCGGCGACCACTTCAATGGTGGCTTCGTCTACGAATTTCATGGTGTTTGCGCGTGTAGTGGGTAATGGGGCAGGCGCCCAGGGGGCGCCGCCAGGAGGCATTGGAAAGCTTACTCGCCAATTGCCCTAAAACAAAAAAGCCCCCCACGCTGCACACACTTCGTGTGCTTGCTACCCCCCAAGGGGGCCGCATTTTTTCTTGGGGCGGCCCGGCGACAAAAAAGCCCTGCCGCATGCGACAGGGCTTTTGCCGTTCGGCAACGCGGTAAACCGCGTTGCGCTGACCGTGCTTGTCCGATTACTCGGCAGCGATGATCGAAACGGTCTGCTTGTTCAATGCGCCCTTGAAGCCGAATTGAACCTTGCCGTCGACCAGCGCGAACAGGGTGTGGTCCTTGCCCATGCCGACGTTCACGCCAGCGTGGAAGCGAGTACCGCGCTGACGCACGATGATCGAACCAGCGGGAATCAGTTCACCGCCGAAGGTCTTGACGCCCAGACGCTTTGATTCTGAGTCGCGTCCGTTTCGCGTAGAGCCGCCGCCCTTTTTCTGTGCCATGTTTAGCTCCTGCTAAGTGGTACCGAGTCGCTTCTTAAGCCGTGATGGCTTCGATGCGGATTTCGGTGTAGTTCTGACGGTGGCCCTGACGCTTCTGATAGTGCTTGCGACGGCGCATCTTGAAGATCTTGACCTTGTCGTGGCGGCCTTGCGCAAGAACCGTTGCCTTGACCACAGCGCCGGAGACGAGGGGCGTGCCAACTTTCAGTTGGTCGCCTTCGCCCACGGACAGCACTTGGTCCAGGGTGATTTCTTGCCCAATGTCTGCCGGTATCTGTTCTATCTTGAGTTTTTCGCCAGCGGCAACGCGATACTGCTTGCCACCGGTTTTTACGACCGCGTACATGGGGTGTTCCTTAAATAGGTAAATGGGTCTATCCGCGCGACCCGCCCTGCTGGGTGGGATTGCCGCCCTGGAAAGATCGCTTTCATGTCTTGATGCCAGAACCTGGCAAGAAGGAAAGCGCCTATGTGCTTTCAAGCGTAGTGCTTGGAAAGTACCCAGAGGGTTTACGCGAACAACCGACGTAATTCGGGCATTGCTGACCGAATCCAGGATATTAGCCCGGGACTTTTCAAAAGTCAAAAAGCCGTTGCAGGCTAAGGGCTTAGGTGTGGCGCCCAGGCTTCAAGCCGCGGGAATCACCCGCAACGCGATGTCGCGCGCCACCTGGCGGATGCCTTCCATCACGTCGCGCCGGTGGGCGTCGTCCAGGCGGTCGGTGGGGATCGATGTGCTGACCGCCACCCGCTTGCCCAATGGTGTCACCCCGATATAGGCCGCGTAGCAGACCAGGCCCGTCGCCACTTCCTCAAGATCCTGGCCCAGCCCCATCTGGCGCACCAGATCCAGTTCCTGGTAGAGCGCCTCGCGGGTGGCCAACGTGCGGTCGGTGACGCGCGGCAACTCAGCCGGCACACAGGCGGCCAGGGCGTCGGCGTCCAGGTTGGCCAGCAGCGCCTTGCCCAGGGCGCAGGCGTGAGCGGGCAGGCGCATGCCCAGTTCCGACACCAGCCGGACGGGGCGGCGGGCGTCTTCGCGGGCGATATAGACCACGTCGAAGCCGTCCAGCACGGCCAGTTGCACTACCTCGTTGCAGCGGGCGACGAAATCGCTGGCGGCCGCGTGGAAGGCGGCTTCGAGGCCGTCATGGCGCAGATAGGCGGCGCCCAGTGCCATCAGTTCGATGCCGATCAGGTAGCCGCCGTCTTTGCGTTCGATCCAGCGCCGCTGCTCCAGGCAGTCCAGCAACAGGTAGAGGGTGCTTTTGGCCAACTGGCAGGTGTCGGCCAGTTCGGCCGCCTTGACCGGCGTGCGGCGGCCGGCAAGGACCCGCAGGATGTCGTGCGTGCGCCGGATGGCGGGAACGTCATAGTCGATAGCCACGGCGCATTATTTCCAATATGTTGGAATGAAAATCATAATATTGGACATGATAAGGCCATTCTCCTAGACTCGTCCTGCATCAACGGCCTGCCGCATCCCAGGCGATGACCGGCACAACGCGAGGAGACAACATGAATCCGCAGCACGACACACTGCCTTCCGATCTATCCCAGGCGTTGCTGGTGGGCCGGGTCTGGCGCCCGGCGCCGGTCAACGGCCCTAGCGTGGTGGTGGTGCGCGACGGCGAGGTTTTCGACATTACCGCCACGGCGCCCACCGTGTCCGACTTGCTGGACCGGGCCGACCGCGTGGCAGTAGCGCGCAGCGCCGACGGGGAATCGCTGGGCGACGTGCGGGCACTGATGGCCGCCACGTTGCAAGGCGGGGAGGGGCCGCGTTTGCTGGCGCCGTGCGACCTGCAACCGGTCAAGGCGGCTGGCGTCACCTTTGCCATCAGCCTGCTGGAACGCATGATCGAAGAAGAAGCCGGCGGCGACGCGAGCCGCGCGGACGAGATCCGCGTGCGGATGCAGGCGCTGATCGGCTCGGACCTCTCGCGCTTGCGTCCAGGCTCTGCGCAGGCGCTCAAGCTGAAGGTCGAATTGCTTGAACGCGGACAATGGTCGCAATACCTGGAGGTGGGCATCGGCCCCGATGCCGAGATCTTTTCGAAGGCACCGCCCATGGCCTCGGTGGGCTTTGGTGCCCAGATCGGCGTGCTGCCGGAATCCGAATGGAACAACCCCGAACCCGAAATCGTGCTGGCCGTGGACAGCCGCGGCGAGGTCGTGGGTGCCACCTTGGGCAACGACGTCAACCTGCGCGACATCGAAGGCCGCAGCGCCTTGCTGCTGACCAAGGCCAAGGACAACAACGGATCCTGCGCCATCGGCCCCTTCATCCGGCTGTTCGACGGCGACTTCGATATGGACAGCGTGCGCCAGGCCGACGTGTCGCTGCGCATCGACGGCGACGACGGCTTCGCGTTGAGCGGCGTGAGCCACATGCGGGAAATCAGCCGCGATCCGCTCGACCTGGTGCGCCAGGCCTGCGGCGCGCATCATCAGTATCCCGACGGCTTCATGCTGTTCCTGGGCACCATGTTCTCGCCCAGCCAGGATCGCAAGGGCCCGGGCACGGGATTCACGCACAAGCTGGGCGACCGCGTTGTGATCGCCTCCGAGCGCATCGGCGCCTTGGTCAACGAGGTGCAGTTGTCCACCGAGATCGCGCCCTGGACCTTTGGCGTGCGCGCGCTGTACGCCAATCTGGCAGGGCGCGGCCTGTAAAAGGATCGGGGGCCGGAGCAGGCGCGCAAGTGGGGCGGAGGTGGGGCGGCCGTGGCCGCCTGCTGCCCGTAACACCCCGTATAATCGCTGGTCGAATCCCCCGCCGCACGTGGCGGGCCCAGCGGTAAGAGCCCCCACGCGGCTCGTTTCACTTGTCGGATACGTCTTGAATCTCCCCGCGCTTATTGCCCCCATTGCTGACGATATGAAGGCTGTCGACGCGGTCATCCGCGAGCGGCTGAATTCCGATGTGGTCCTGATCCGCACGATTGGCGACTACATCATTGGCGCGGGCGGCAAGCGCATGCGCCCGGCCATGGTGCTGATGGTGGCGCGCGCCTTGGGGTACGAAGGGACGCACCACCAGTTGCTGGCCGCCGTCGTGGAATTCATCCACACCGCCACCTTGCTGCATGACGATGTGGTCGACGAATCCGACCTGCGCCGCGGCCGGGACACCGCCAACGCCGTCTTCGGCAACGCCGCCAGCGTCCTGGTGGGCGACTACCTGTATTCCCGTTCGTTCGAGATGATGGTCGAGGCCGACTCGATGCGCATCATGAGCATCCTGTCGCAGGCCACCACGGTGATCGCCGAGGGCGAGGTGCTGCAGCTCTTGAACGTGCATGACCCGGACGTCTCGCAAGAGCGCTACCTGCAAGTGGTGCGCTACAAGACCGCCAAGCTGTTCGAAGCCGCCGCCCAAGTCGGCGCCATCCTGGCGGGCGCAACGCCCGAACAGGAAGCCGCCGCGGCCGCCTACGGCCGCCACGTTGGCACGGCTTTCCAGCTGGTGGACGACGTGCTGGATTACAGCGGCGACGCCGCCGCCCTGGGCAAGAACGTGGGCGACGACCTGCGCGAAGGCAAACCGACGCTGCCGCTGATCCGCGTGATGGAAGTGGGCACGCCCGAGCAGCAGCAACTGATCCGCGACGCCATCAAGACGGGCGACGCCGACTTCGCCGCCGTGGCCGCCGCCATCCAGGCGACCGACGCGCTGGAACACGCGCGTTTGGCCGCCGTCGCCGAAGCCGATCGGGCCCGCGAAGCCCTGTCCGCCTACCCCGCTTCCCCTTTCTTGAATTCTCTGCTAGAATTCTGCGCTTTCGCGGTGAATAGAGATCGCTAGCGCGGAAACCTGATTCGGGGAATTGAAAAGCGAGGGGTGAAAACCCGATTTAAACCCGATTTTCAAAAAAACTGAATTTAGGTTCTAATAGCGGTCGCTGTTGATAGTGAAAAACAGCAAGATGTTTGGTTGCACTGAGCGTAGCCGAGCAAGCAAGTAGGCAGAGATGCCTGGATAGTAAGACTCGGGGCGTAGCTCAGCCTGGTAGAGTACTGCGTTCGGGACGCAGGAGTCGGAGGTTCGAATCCTCTCGCCCCGACCACTTGATGTGGTCGAATTTTTGAAAGTGTTTCCCGACACTTTTAGCTAAAAGCCGGTATCGCGCAAGCGGGCCGGCTTTTTTGCGTTTGCTCTCCTTTCACATGGAGATCCAGGCGCTCACTCATCTGGGAACGCGGGTTCCGCGCCTGCCTCTTCCAGAAGGTCGGCCAGCTCGTCGGCGCCTTTTTCGGTAGCCCAGGCCCAGGCGTTCCAGCCTTCGTTGTCACGTACGTCTGCTTGGGCACCGTGGGAGAGCAGCAGCCGCGCGATCTTCAGATTGCCGCGCGCCGCGGCAGCCATCAACGGCGTGCCGCCGTCATCCATGACGGCATCTACGTCAGCGCCCGCCTCCAGCAGCAAGGCGACCACGGCTTCTCGGTCCCAGCTTGCTGCTTGATGTAGCGCGGTCAGCCCGTGGCCGGCGCGGCAGGACAGGTTGGCGCCGTGGGCGAGCAGGACGCGGACGGCATCGGCCGCGCCATCTGTGGCGGCGCAGAACAGCGCGGTGCCGCCGAAGTCGTTGAGGGTGTTCACGGACGCGCCCAGCAGAAGCGCCTGTTCGATGGCCGCGGTGTCGTTCTTGCTTGCCGCGTGCAGGAGTTGTTGGTCTGGAGTCATAAGGTAGGTGGGTGTCGGGGAAAGCTGGTACGCGAACGTTACACGGTGCGGTGTGACCGCGGCGCAGGTCGGCCTGATTCGACGCGTTGACGGCCGGGCCCGTGCCAGTGCTGGCGGCCAGCGATCCGGGGATGACGGTCGGCCTCTGGTCGTTGGTGGCGCGGGCTACCTCGCTATTGCGGCCGCCAACGTGACATCTGGAGAGTCGGGTAGCGCTTCATGAGCTTCGGCCTGAATATGGCCGCAGCGGGATCGACGGTATGCCGGTCGCGGCGCTGGTTTCCCGGCAATCAGACCGTCCAATCCTCCAGACGAAGGCCGGGTACGCGGGCGAACTCGCGGGTATTGTTCGTCACGAGGACGAAGCCTTGAGACCGGGCGTGAGCCGCGATCATTGCGTCGTAAGGACCAATGGGCGTGCCAATTTTTGCCAGTTCCGCCCGGAGCTGGCCGGTGTGGGCGGCAGCGGCGCGATCGTAGTCGAGGACTTCAAGGCGAGCCAGGAAACCCTCAACGACGGCTTGATTGCGCGCGGGTGCGGCTGATTTCTCCGCACCGTAGATGAGCTCCATTGCGGTGATCGTGCTTACGCACAATTGTCCTTGCCGCAGATTGAAGGCTTGCCGCACCGCATCCGGCTTGCTCTTGATCGTGAAAATGCAGATGTTCGTATCGAGCATGAACTTCAGCATCAGAAGCCCTCGCGTGTCTGATCGCCAGGCTGCTCGCGGTCGACCAGATAGTCGGTGGTCACCGATTCGCCGTCGAACCATGTGTCCCAACTTTCGCCGGAGGGCACCAGCAGGCGTGCGCGACCGATTGCGATGATGTCGACCCGCGTGACGTCAGGTGGCAGCGCGACGGCCTTGGGCAGGCGCACTGCCTGGCTGCGGTTGCTCTTGAAAACAGATCCTTGGTCCACGGTATTCTCCTTGGGATATACGCTTGGAATATACATTGTAAGGTTGGCACCCGCCTGTACGCAATGAAGCCGATAGAGGGTCCACTTGGCATTCAGCAGCCCTCGGTTTACTTTCGACGCTTATCAGCGACCGGAGTCATGCCGTGGCAGAAAACCCTCCCGCAAGGTCCATCAAGGCCGCGAAGCGTCGCAGCGCGCAGCCTGCTGAACCCGTCCTGCTGTCTGGCGGCAACCCGCAAATTCCCAAAGGCGAAGGCGATGGTCCGGTGCAAGCCTATATTGCGGCCATGCCGGGCTGGAAGCGCGATCTGGGCCGTCGGCTTGATGCGCTGATCGTGAAGGCCATTCCTGACGTGCATAAAGCCGTCAAATGGAATTCGCCGTTTTACGGTTTGAAGGGCGAGGGCTGGTTTCTCAGCCTTCATTGCTTCACCAAATACGTCAAAGTCGCCTTCTTCCGCGGGCAGTCGCTGCAGCCTGTGCCGCCCGGAGCCTCCAAGAGCCAGGACACGCGGTATCTGGATATCCGCGAAGACGATGTGCTGGACGAGGCTCAATTTACCGATTGGGTCAGGCAGGCCAGCCAGTTGCCGGGCGAACGGATGTAAGAGGGCAAAGCAGGAGCGGTGTGGGTGCGTAGTGGGCCATCTGTGGACCGTTATCGCCGGCGCGTACGAAACACTCGCAACAATAAATTACGCCCTTCGTGATGGGTCGTCAGCGCCCGCATGGCGCCGTCCGTGGCCCCCGGTATAGGCGCAGCCCGCGCCGGGGCTTGATTCCAGCGGGGCGTCCCTTCGCGCAGGCAAGCGGGGGCCTGCCAAAAGGTGCGCGTGACGGCCGGCCGGGCCATGTTTCTGTGCGCGATCCGGTGGTTGCGGCGTCATTCCAAATCAGTAGGATGCGCGGTCACGCATCTGACTCCGCCTCATCCAAGGACCGATCCCATGACGCTGCCGCGACCGCGAGTTGCCCTTTCCGCCCTGATGCTTGCGCTCGCCTTGTCGGGGTGCGTGACCGTGCCGGATTCGCACGGCGAGGGCACCATGGATGATCCGCGCTACGCGCAGCTGCTGGACTTGATCGATAAGGCGCTGAAGTCGAACATGGCGGTGGTGCTGGTGGCCGACGTGATGCCGCATGCCACGCTGAACGACGCGGAGTCCATGATGAAATGGACCGGCAATGTGATCTTCACGCATGAGCAGATGCCGAACATCACCTTCGGCCGCAAGTTCCAGAACAATGCGCTGCAACGCGACAAGGACGCCACGTATCTGTTCAAGGCGTTCGAGGTGCATATCTTGCCTCCCGGCAAATACCTGCTGACGGGTGGCGACGATTACAAGCTGAATGCCTTGCTGGACCAGGTGGGCGCGCGCAGCGGTCCGGCAGGCTCGGGGCGTGGCGCCAAGGGCACCGCGTATCTGTCGCCGGAGCTGTATCGCGAATACTACAAAGAGACCAACTGGCACGAAGGCACCACTGGCACCCAGCTCAAGACGCGCACGGTCTGCACGGCGGTGCATCGGGGCACGGGCGCCTGCGTCAGTTGGGGCGAAGAGCAATACACCGAGACCACGCAGGGCTCTCGCGCCGGCTATTACGAGCAAACGGATTCGCGGGACATTCCCGCAATCAAGGTGGCGTCGCGCCTTGCGCCGAAGCTGGCGCTGGGCAGCTTCACACTCAAGGGTGGCCAGTTTGTGCTGAGTCAGCGCGTGCACATGAAGACGCCCAGCTACCAGTACAAGCAGTCGGGTTGCCGCGCGGTCGATCCGAAGAAGATCGAGTGCCCCCTCGAAGACTTCACCGTCTATACGCGCCCGGCGCCCATGGACTTCACCCAGAAGCTCATCGCGCAGCGCGACCTGAGCGATGCGCACCGGCAACTGCTGTCCACCTTGCAACCCATGCAGATCACGCCATTGGGCAAGCAGGGCATGGAAGACCCGATCTGGGGCGTGCCGCTGTCGATAGGCAGCGGGAAGTAAGCTGTCGACCGTCTCTACCCTCTAGAGAACTTCACACCGTGATCCGTCATCTGGTCCTTGCAGCATCGTTGGCCCTCGCAAGCAGCGCTGCGGCGGCTGCGCCTTCATTTAACTGCGCCAAAGCGGCCACGCCGGTCGAAAAGTCCCTTTGTGGAAATTCCGTGCTGGGCGGCCAGGATGCGGCCATCGCGCAGCAATACAACGCGGTGCGCGGCAAGCTTGACGCCGATGCGGCCAAATCGCTGACTGCCGACCAGCGCTATTTCCTGAGCGTGCGCGACAGGGTCTATGCCGAACCTTTTTCGGGCAGCACGCCGTTCAAAGAGATCGCCACCAGCATGGATCACCGCCTGCGGTTCCTGAACTCCATCAACCCGCAGCCGCCTGCCGGCTTTGTCGGCAAGTGGAAAAACATCGAAGGTGAAATCGAGATCACGCAGACCTCCGACGGCAAGCTGTTCGTGGCGGCCAACTCGGCCCAACCCTACAACGGCCGTTGGGTCTGCGATTTGAGCGGCAACGCGGTCGTCTCGGGTGACACCCTGAGCGTCACCTATCAGGACGGTGCGCCGTGGGTGCTCGCGCTGACGCGCCGCGGCGCCGTCCTGGTGGTTCGTGAAGTGCCGCCGGCCGGTGGCAAAGACGACGGCTTCGGTCCGCCTTTTTGCGGCATGAACGGCAGCCTGTCCGGCGACTGGTTCGCGGTCCGCTGACCCCGGGCCGGGGCGCCTACTTGGCCGCGACCAGCGGGCAGCCGCCCTGGTTCAGCGGGCGGAACGCGTTCTCACCCGGGATGGTGCGCAGGATCTTGTAGTAGTCCCAGCGCGCTTTGGATTCCGAGGGCTTCTTCACTTCGACGAGGTACATGTCGTGCACCAGCCGGCCGTCTTCGCGCAGGTAGGCGTTGCGGGCGAACATGTCGTCGATCTTCATGCCGCGGATTTGCTTCATGACGGCGTCGCCCTCCAGCGAGTTGCTTTCCTTCACGCCTTTCAGGAAGGTCAGCACGGAAGAGTAGACGCCGGCCTGCGCCATCGTGGGCACGCGCCCCTTCATGCGTTCCGCGTAGCGCTTGGTCCAGTCGCGCGTGCGCTCGTCCATGTCCCAGTAAAAGCCGGTGGTCAGCACCAGGCCCTGCGCCTGCTCCAGGCCCACGCCGTCGACGTCGGTGATGAACATGAGCAGGCCAGCCAGCTTCTGGCCGCTTTTGATCAGGCCGAATTCATTGGCCTGCTTGATGGCCATGGTGGTGTCGCCGGAGGAATTGGCCAGCGCCACGATCTCGGCCTTGGAAGCCTGGGCCTGCAGCAGGAACGAGGAAAAGTCGTTTGAGGCGCGGGGATGCTTGACCGCGCCCAGCGTCTGGCCGCCGGCCTGTTTGACGGCGTTTTCCGTGTCGGCCTGCAAGGCATGGCCGAATGCATAGTCGGCCGTCAGGAAGTACCACTTTTTGATGCCGGACTCCGTCAGTGCGCGGCCGGTGCCGTTGGCCAGCGCGTAGGTGTCGTAGGTCCATTGGGCGGTCGAGGCCGAGCAGGCTTTGCCCGTCAAGTCCGAGGTGCCGGCGGTCGACGCCAGGAACGCGATGTTGGACGTGCGCGTGATTTCCTGCACGGCCAGCGCGACCGAAGAGGTGGGCACGTCGACGATGGCCTTCACGTTGTCCTGGTCAATCCAGCGGCGCGCGGTGGCGGACCCGATGTCGGCCTTGTTCTGGTGATCGCTGGCGATGACTTCGATCTTGCGGCCCAGCACGGTGGACCCGAAGTCTTCGACGGCCATGCGGGCGGCTTCGACGGAGCCTTGGCCCGAGAGGTCGGCGTTCATGCCGGACAGGTCGGTCAGGACGCCGATGCGGATGGGCTTGTCGGACTGCGCATGCGCGGCCGGCAACGCGAAGGCGCAGGCGACGAGCAGGGCGCTAAGCAGTGGTTTCATGTCTTTCCTCCAGGATGGGTGCCCGCTCTGAGGCGGGTCTAAAAGGCGTATCTAAACGGCAGTGGCGGGGGACAGCAGATGGCACAACAGGAATTGATCGGTCTGCGCGTGGGCGTAGGCGTTGGCGTCGAATTGGGCGTCGATGGCGCGTTTGGTCAGCCGCAGCGCCAGCGGCGGGCAGGCGGCGGCTTCCCGCGCCAGGTCCGTGGCGGTGCGTAGCACTTCGCCGGTGGGAGTGACGCGGTCGGCCAGCCCCCAGTCTTCGGCGGTGCGGGCATCCAGCCGCAAGTCGGTGAAGAGCGCACGCTTGGCGCGCGCCGGACCGACCAGGCTGGCCAGGCGGGGCAGCCCGCCCCAGGCCAGCGGCAGCCCCAGGCGCACCTCCGGCAGGCGTAGAAACGCGTCGGCGCCCAGCACGCGCCAGTCGCAAGCCAGCGCCAGCACGGCGCCGCCGCCGACCGCCGCGCCTTCGATGGCGGCGATGGTCACTTGAGGCAGCTCGCTCCAGGCGCGGCACAACGCCTCGCCGCGCGCCAACGCGCGCTGCGTCATCAAGGGATCGTCGTGGTTCCAGAGTGCGGGGTCTTTCAGGTCGATACCCGCGCTGAAGACGGCGGGCGTGCCGGTCAGCACGACGGCGCGGATGCGGTCGTCGCGCGCCAGTTCGCCGGCGGCGTCGATCAGGGCGTCGATCGCCGCCAGATTCAGGGCGTTGGCCTTGCCGCCGCGGTCGTAGCGCACCACCGCCACGTCCTCGTCGCGCTCGATTGAAACCATGCTCATTCGCTGTCCTTGGCGTTTAGTTCGTGGATATACTACCAAGTATGTTGAAAGTCGCAAGACTTCGCCGGCTGTCTGGCAGGGGGTGTGCGGGTAAGTCCGCATTCGCCAGTCCTGGATGGCAGCGGAAAAGTCATGAAAAATAAAGCGAAATAACAAAACGAGGAGACGATTGATGAACGACGAGGCTCGGGCGGCCGTTCCCGAACGCCAGGTGTGCGTGCTGCGCTATCTGCTGGAGAGTCAGGCCAAAAAGATACCGCACAGAATCTTCGTCCGTTTCCATGGCGGCCCGACGTGGACCTATGCGCAGACGCTGGCCCAGGTTCGCCAGCGCGCGGCCACGCTGCGCCGCGAAGGCGTCAAGCAGGGGGATCGGGTGCTGTGCTGGATGGGCAACGGGCCGGAGCTGCTGGCCAGTTGGTTCGCCATCAATTACCTGGGAGCGGTGTACGTGCCGCTGAACACGGCGCTGCGCGGCCGGCCCCTGGAGCACGTGCTGGAGAACGCCCAGGCTTCGCTGATGTTGGCGCATCGGGCACTGGTCGAGCGCTTGCAGGCGCTGTCGCCCGGCGCGCTGACCCGCGTGCTGCTGACGGGCGAGGGCGAGGCGCCGCCCGCCGCGCCGCCCGGCGTGTCGTTCGCGGCGCTGGTGGACGGGGCAGGGGAACCCGCGGCGGATCTGCTGGCGACCGAGGCGCCGATCGAACCCTGGGACATGCAGTCCATCATGTACACGTCCGGGACCACGGGTCTGTCCAAGGGTGTCGTCACGTCCTACGTGCAGCTCTACACCATGGGGCCGGACGCCTTCGATTGCATCACCCCCGATGATCGCTGCATGATCGCGGGCCCGATTTTTCACTGCGGCAGCACGCTGTACGTGTACGCGATGCTGGCCTACGGCGGATCAATCGCCATGGTGCCGGAGTTCCGCACGGCCGAGTTCTGGGACGCGATCCGCGATACCGAGAGTACGGTGGTGCTGTTGCTGGGCGTCATGGCCAACTTCCTGCTCAAGCAGCCGCCGTCGCCGCGCGACCGCGAGCACACCCTGAAGAAGGCGTTCATCGTGCCGTTCGGGGAAGACGCTCCGGCATTCCAGGCGCGTTTCGGCGTGGACTTGTACACGGTCTACAACATGACTGAAATCGCCAGCCCCTTGAGCGCCGGCCCCGGGCTGACCGAAGCGGGCCGCTGCGGCAAGCCGCGGCCGTGGTTCGAGCTGCGCGTGGGCGACGCGCAGGACCGCGCGGTGCCGGACGGCCAGGTAGGCGAACTATTGATCCGGTCGCATCGGCCCTGGGCGTTGTTCACCGGCTATTACCGCAATCCCGACGCCACCGCCGCATCAATGCGCAATGGCTGGTTCCATACGGGCGACGCGTTCCGGCGCGACGCAGAGGGCACGTTCTTCTTCGTGGACCGCTTGAAGGACGTGATCCGCCGGCGGGGCGAGAACATCTCGTCGTTCGAGCTGGAGGGCGAGATCTGCGCGCATCCTGCCGTGCGCGAGGCCGTGGCCGTGGCGGTGCCCAGCGAGCACGGGGAGGACGAGGTGCTGGCGGTGGTGACGGCCGTGGAGGGCGCGCAGGTGGAGCCCGGCGCGTTGATCGGCTGGCTGGCCGAGCGCGTGCCGCACTACATGGTGCCGCGCTATGTAAGGGTGGTCGAGGAGTTGCCAAAGACCGCCAGCGGCAAGCTGCAAAAGCACGTGCTGCGCAGCGAGGGGCTGGCCGACGGTACGTGGGACCGGGAGGCGGCGGGCATACGACTGCGCCGCGAACGGCTGGCGTGAAGGGGGGGCGTCCCCTGCCCCGAGACGGGGCGGGGCCGCCGCCTTCAGGCGCGGGCGCCCAGGCCGGCGATGATGGTGTGGACGACCTTGTTGGCCAGGATTTCGCGGTCGTCGCGCGTTTCGCCCAGGCGCGGCCGGTACCAGACGGCCAGCCAATTGATGGCGCCCAGCGCCGCCTTGACCGCGACCGAGACGTCGTCAATGGCCAGCGACCCGTCTTCCACGCCTTCGTACGCCACACGCTTGAACAGCGCTTCGAAGTCGTCGCGGATGGTCATGAGTTCGGCCAGCGTCTGGCGCTGGGCCGGTGTGGTGGCGCCCAGGCGGTGCATGTGCACGCCCTGCACCACGACCGTTTCGAACGCCAGGTTCTCCATCATCGACAGCGCATGGTGCTTGAGCATCAGCGCCAGCCGGTGCGCGGCGGTGCCTTTTTCCTTCATCACCGGGCGCACCGCTTCGAAATTGCGCCGCATGCCTTCGCGGTGCACGTCGAAAAACAGATCGGTCTTGGACCGGTAGTAGTGATAGACCCGGCCCTTGGTGGCCCCCAGCCGGCGCGCGACGTCGTCGATGCTGGAGGCGTGGAACCCTTGCTCCATGAAGCACTCGGCCGCCGCGGTCAGCAGTTCGATATTTCCCATGCCGTCATCGCGTGCAGCCGTCACCGTAGGTTCCCCATTCATGCGCCTTTCTCCATCCATGCGTTGCGGCAAAGCGCCAGTTTAGCCAATTGCCTGTCTCCACACCGCGTGGCGGGCGGGTTTGCACGGACTCGCGGGACGGTTCGACTGGCTGTACAAATCAGAAAAGCGAAGTTTATACTACTCGGTATGTTTTCGCGTCCTGATGCGCCAATGTGGCGGTCCGCGACGCGCCCCTTTCTCGCCATCCCTTTGCTGCCCATGACCACAGACCTCGTTCAAGACCCTTCCAGCCCCCAAGCCCTGGCCGACCAGGTGTCGCAGGAAATCGGGGTGTCGGAGTGGGTGACCATTTCGCAGGCGCAGGTGGACCTGTTCGCCGACGCCACGGGCGACCACCAGTTCATCCATGTGGATCCGGCACGCGCCGCCCGTGAAAGCGCCTTCGGCGGGCCGATCGCGCATGGTTTTTTGTCGTTGTCGTTGCTGACCGCGCTGAGCCAGAAGGTGTTGCCGACCTTCGAGGGCGCCATCGGCATCAATTACGGCTTCGACAAGGTCCGTTTCCTGACGCCGGTGCCGGTGGGCGCGCGGGTGCGCGGCCGATTCGTGCTGAGCGAGTTCACGCCGCGCAACGCGCGTGAGTTCACCACCCGGTATGCCGTCACCGTCGAGATCGAGGGCGCCGCGCGTCCCGCGCTGGTGGCCGACTGGATCACCATGACCATTCTTCAAGGATGAACCCCATGAGCATTCGCTTCGATGAACGCGTCGCCATCGTGACCGGCGCCGGCCAGGGGCTGGGCCGCAGCCATGCGCTGCAGTTGGCCGCGCGCGGCTGCCGCGTGGTGGTCAACGACTTCGGGGGCGCGGCGCAAGCCGTGGCCGACGAGATCCTGGCCGCGGGCGGCCAGGCCATCGCCGATGGCGGCAACGTTTGCGATAGCGCTGCCGTGGACGCCATGGTGGCGCGGGCGATGGATGCCTGGGGCCGCGTCGATATCCTGATCAACAATGCCGGCATCCTGCGCGACAAGACCTTCGCCAAGATGAGCGCCGACGATTTCAACGCAGTGATCGACGTGCATCTGCTGGGCTCGGCCAACTGCGCGCGTGCCGTGTGGCCGATCATGCGCGAGCAGCGCTACGGCCGCATCCTGATGACCACGTCCACGTCGGGCATGTACGGCAATTTCGGCCAGTCTAACTATGGCGCCGCGAAAGCGGGTGTGGTCGGCCTGATGAACGTGCTGCACTTGGAAGGCCAGAAGCATGGCATTCACGTCAATGTGCTGGTGCCCACCGCCGCCACGCGCATGACGGCCGAGATGTTCGATGCGGACGCGCTGCGGGCGCTGGACCCGGCCTATGTGACGCCCGCCGCCCTGTTCCTGGTGGCCGAGGCCGCGCCCAGCCGCACGGCGCTGCTGGCGGGCGCGGGGACCTATGCGCGCCTTGCCATCGTGGAAAGCGAAGGCGTCTATTTTCCCGAAGGCGAACGCACGCCCGAAAGCATTGCAGCGCATTTCGACGAGATCGCCAGCCTGGCCCGCATGATCGAGCCGCCCGAGGGCCTGGCGCACGTCGCCCGCATTTTGAAGCGCGCGCAGGAGGCGGCATGAACGCCAATGCCCCGTCGCATTCCCCCACGCAACCGCCCCGCGCGGCGCCGCACGCCCGAAGCGACTATCCGCGCCTGCTGCCGATGACCACGCGTTTACGCGACATCGACGTCTACGGTCATATGAACAACGTGGTCTACAACGAATACTTCGATACGGCGGTCAACCAGACGCTGGTTGAACTGGGCGTGCTGGACCTGAACAAGAGCGACGTGATCGGCCTGGTGGTGCATAGCCAGACCTCGTACTTCCGTCCCGTGTCGTTTCCCGACCGCGTCGTGCTGGGGTTGCGCGTGGGCCGCCTGGGCCGCACCAGCGTGACCTACGAGTTCGCGCTGTTTCGCGGCGAAGACGGGACTGCGGCCGCACAGGGCAGCTACACCCACGCGTATGTCGACCGCGCCAGCAACCAGCCTGTTGAATTGCCGCCTGTCTTGCGGCGCGCGCTGGAGCCGTTGTTGCGCGTGTCGGCGCCCGCCTGAACGGCCGCCCAGGAGCGATCGTGATCGACCACACCCTGCCCCGCGTCACGTACTCGAACATCCACACGGACTTCTCCGCCGTGCATGACCTGCTGGACAAGCGGCTGCCTGACTTCGAGGCGCGCATGTTGGGGTTGGATTACCGGCATCGCTTCGATGGACGCGCGGTGGCGGGCGAGCCCTTGCAGGAGTCGTATTCGCCGATCGACCACTGGTTGCTGATCGGGCGTTTTCCCAGCGCGGGCGCCGACACGGTCGACCAGGCGATTGCCAGCGCGCGCCGCGCCCAACCAGCCTGGGCCGCGCAGGGGTGGGCGGCGCGCATCGCCGTGCTGCGCCGGTTGGCGATGGTGCTGTCCGAACGCAAGTACGACTTCGCCATGGCGACGATGATCGAAATCGGCAAGTCGCGGCTGGAAGCGCTGGGCGAAGCTGAGGAAGCCGTCGACCTGATCCGCTATTACTGCGACCAGGCCGAACGCAGCGACGGCTATCGGCAGCCACTGGCGCGCGCCTTCGACAATGAAAGCACGCACGACGTGTTGCGACCCTATGGCGTGTTCGCGGTCATCGCGCCCTTCAACTTCCCGCTGGCGCTGTCCGTGAACATGGTGTGCGCGGCACTGCTGGCAGGTAATGCCGTGGTCTACAAGCCGTCGCCCCGCGCCGCGCTGACCGGCGCGTTGCTGTTGAGCGCCTGCGACGGTGCCGGCGTGCCGTCGGGCTGCGTGAATGGCGTATTCGGCGGGGCGCAGACGGGCGCGGTGCTGGCGCATCACGCGGGCGTCGACGGCTATGCGTTCACGGGCAGCCTTGAAGTGGGCATGGATTTGCTGCAGGCGGTGGCGTCGGGCCGCCATGCGCGGCCCGTCATCGCAGAGATGGGCGGGAAGAACCCGACCTACGTCACCGCCAGCGCCGATCTGGATACGGCCGTGCAAGGCGTGGTGCGTTCTGCCTTCGGGTTGCAAGGGCAAAAGTGTTCGGCGGGGTCCAAGGTCTATGCGCACGCCAGCATCCACGACGCCTTCCTGGACCGGCTTTGCGCCGCCACGGAGGACGTGTCCGTGGGCGACCCGCGCGAGCGTGGCGTCTTCATGGGGCCCGTGATCGACGAAGCAGCATGGCGGCGCTACCGCACGGCCTGCGAAGACGTCAGGGCGGCCGGCCGGCTATTGGCGGGCGGACGCCGCCTGAGCGCGGGCGAACTGGCCTATGGCCATTATGTGCGGCCCGCTGTCGCGGCCGGCTTGCCGGCCGACCACCGGCTGAACCGCAAGGAACTCTTCCTGCCCTTCGTCTCGGTGCTGCCGTTCACCGATTTCGACGCAGCGCTCGACGACGGCAATGCGGTGGACTACGGCCTGACTGCCGGCTGCTATGCGCAAGAGCAGGATGAGATCGACCGATTCCTGAACCGGGCCCAGGCGGGTGCCTTGTATGTGAACCGGGCCAGCGGAGCGACCACGGGCGCCTGGCCGGGCATCCAGACGTTCTGCGGCTGGAAGGGTTCAGGCATGACCGGCAAGGGCGGCCTGGGGCCGTATTACGTCGCCCAATTCGCACGCGAACAAAGTCACACCGTCTGGCATCGCTAAGACACAGGAAACCATCATGAGAGAAGCCGTCATCGTTTCAACCGCCCGCACGCCCATCGGCCGGGCCTATCGCGGCGCGTTCAACGACACGACCGCGCCCACATTGGGCGGCCACGCGATCTCGCACGCCGTGGCGCGCGCGGGGGTGGCGCCGGGCGAGGTCGAGGACGTGATCCTGGGCGCCGCCTTGCAGCAAGGAACGACGCATATGAACGTGGCGCGTCAGGCGGCACTGCGCGCGGGCCTGCCCGTGCAGGTGGCCGCGATGACGCTGGACCGGCAATGCGCGTCAGGGCTGATGGCGATTGCCACGGCCGCGCGGCAAGTGACGCAGGAAGGCATGGATATCGTCGTGGCCGGAGGCCTGGAGTCGATCTCGCTGGTGCAGAACGACACGATGAACCGCCACCGCTGGTTCGACGAGGCGCTGATGCGCGAGCAACCCGAAATCTTCATGAGCATGCTGGAAACGGCCGAGATCGTGGCCAGCCGCTATGGCATTCCCCGCGACGCGCAGGACGCGTATGCGTTGCGCTCGCAGCAACGTACGGCCGCCGCGCAGGCCGCCGGGCGCTTCGACGACGAGATCGTGCCGCTTGCCGCCGTCATGCTGGTGACGGACCGCGCAACAGGCCAGACGTCGGCCCAGTCGGTGACGTTGGCGCGCGATGAAGGCAATCGCCCGGATACCTCGCTGGAGAGCCTGGCGAAGCTGCAACCGGTCTTCAAGAACGGCCAGCGGTTGGAGGTCGGGCATCACATTACCGCCGGCAATTCGTCGCAGCTCTCGGACGGTGCATCGGCCTGCGTGGTCATGGAAGCCGCCGAGGCGCGCCGGCGGGGCCTGAAGCCGCTGGGCACGTACCGCGGCATGGCGGTCGCCGGCTGCGGCCCCGAAGAGATGGGCATCGGGCCGGTGTATGCGGTGCCGCGCCTGTTGGCGCGGCACGGCTTGAAGGTCGACGATATCGGCCTGTGGGAACTGAACGAGGCCTTTGCCTGCCAGGTGCTGTATTGCCGCGATCAACTCGGCATTCCGGACGAGCGCCTGAACGTCAACGGCGGTGCCATTTCCATCGGCCATCCTTACGGGATGTCGGGGGCGCGCATGGCAGGGCATGCGCTGATCGAAGGCCGCCGGCGCGGCGTGCGCTATGCGGTGGTGACGATGTGCGTGGGCGGCGGCATGGGCGCAGCCGGCCTGTTCGAAATCACCCCATAAGGGGATGGCCGCAGGGCGTCATTTTGCGACGTTCTCGTCGTCCACGGTCAGCCCGCCGTCTTTCATGATGCCTTGCGCGATCTCTTCGGCGCTCTTGCCGGCAAAGCCGTGTTCGCCTGCCGTGATGCGGAAGCTGTCGCCTTCCAGCGGGCTTTGCAAGGTGGCGGACGTGAGCAGTACGCCGTTTGACCGCAGCTGAATGCGTTTTCCCACGCGGTTGCGGGTGAAGTCGGCCAGGGCCTTTTGGCTATCGGGTTTCAATGCCACGTCAACGACGCGGGCGCCGGTGTGCGGGTCGGCGCTGGGCGTGGCGCTGGCGGCTTGCAGCGTGACGGTTTCGGCGTGCGCGGCCAAGGGCAGCGACAAGGCCAGGGCGGCGGCGCAGGCCAGATGCTTCATCAAGGGCATGGCAGTTTCCTTTGGCGGGGACAATAGCTCCATCCTAGCCGAAGTGCGCCGCGCCGACGAGTTCAGGGCCGGCCGGGCGTACGCATGACCGGCGGGCGCATCCAGGGCATTTCGGGCAGCCCCTGTATCTGCGGCATACCTGGGGCGGGCATGCCCAGGGGATTGAGCGCAGCGTCTTGCAGCACGCTGATCCATTCCTGCGGGTTCATCGGTTCGCCCATGCGCGCACGCACGTCCAGCAGGTCGAGCGCGGCGCGGCGGTGGCCGGCTTCCGCGGCCTCGCGGAACAGGCGTTCAGCCACGTTGTAGTTCTTGGGCACGCCCCGGCCCATGCCGGTCAGTTCGCCCAGGTACGTTTGCGCGGGGGCGAAGCCCTGGTCGGCAGCGCGCTGATACCACCGGGCAGCCACCTTGTAGTCCTGCTCCACGTGTTCGCCGTTTTCGGCGATGAGGCCCAAGGTGGTCATGGCGACCACGTCACCCGCTTTGGCACGCGCTTGCAGCGAGGCCAGCCTGGGCTCGTCCAAGTACTTCGCGCCCCGTTCAATTTCAAATTCCCACGCGCTCATGCGCGCCTTGATCAAGTCGCGGCCCAACGTGGGCGAGGGACCGCGGCCGGCTTGCCCGGGCTTGCCACCCGGCACGGCGGGCGTCTGGCCGTCGGCCAGTGTGGTGAAGGTGACCGTGCCCACCAGGCTGCTGGCGTAGTGCGGAATCTGCCGGTAGGCGGTGGCGACTTGCACATCGCCCGTCAGCTGCTTGAAGAAATTCTCGACCGGGGCGGACGCGGGCAGGGAGTCCAGGCCTTGCGCGAAGTAATACGCGTACGGGCTATGGCGCGGCCCTTCGTTGCCAAAGCCGTCTTCGGCCGTGGCGCCAGGCTGCGTCGAAAACGCGATCAGTTCGCCGCCCGCCGGTACGGTGTGAACCAGGCCCGCCGAGGGGGCGCCGCGCGTGAGATTCGTGCGGCACGCGTCCAGCACCATCAGCCTGGCGCGCACGTCGGCCCGGCGCAGCGCCTGCGACACGCGCTTGATGCTCAGCGAGCTTTGCTGTGCGGTGCGGATGCGGACTTCGCCCAGGGGCAACGCCAGGTCCACGCCAAACAGATAGTTCACATCGTCCACGGCCACCGCATGGCCGGCAAAGTACACCAGCGCCAGATCAGCGTCTTTCGCGCGTGTGGCGAACTCGTCGACGGCGGTTTCCATTTGGGCGGTGGTCAGGTCGGTAAGCAGCGTGACGTCGAACTGCCGCTTGCGCAGCGACTCGGCGATCAGGCGAGCGTCGTTGACCGGGTTGACCAGCGCGTTGGCGGGCACCGCGTAGCGGGCGTTGCCGATGACCAGCGCGTAGCGACGCTTGGCGGCGGTGGGCGCGGGCGGAGCCGATGGAACTGACGTCGCCGACGGGGCTGCGGCCGGGTTGGCCATCACGCCCGCGTACAGCGGCAACAGACCCGCGCCCAACATGGCGGCAAGCAGCCGCCGGCGGGTCAAGGGCATCGCCTCGGACATTGCAACCGGAAACGGATTCGTCTTCATGACTGGCCTCATGGGCGGGGGCAAACGCCGGCCGGGCCGGGGGTAGCGGACAGCACGCCCAGCGCGTGGGCGGCGTCTTGCAACGAGGATTCGCGCGCGGCGCTCAGCACGTATCGGCCGTCGGCGTCGGGGCCGTCCACAATCGACACGTCGTACTGGGACAAGGTGTTGCGCAGCTGTTTGGCGGTGAGCGCGTCGGGCAGGTCCACCACCAGGCGCGGGCAGGAACCGCCGCCGCGCGTCAGCACGCCGTCGGACGCGGGCAAATGCGGCGACACATCCAGCGGCGCTTGCTGCACCACCATGACCGACAGCATGATCGCCAACGCCCAGCCCAGCGGCATCAGCGGACTGGCGGGCGTGGGCCATAGCCATTGCCACAGCCGGCGGGCGCGGGACGGCAAGGGCTGCGCGGGAGGCGGGCGTTCGGCCAGCGCGCGCAGGAACGCGGAATCGCGGTCGGCCCGGCCGATGTCGTTATGGGCCAGTTGGCGCGCCTGGGCCAGGTTGCGCCATTCGTCGACCTCGGCTTGCAGTGCGGGGTCGCGCGCCATGTCGGCTTCGAAGGCGCGGCGGGCGTCGCCGTCGAGCTCGCCCGACAAATAGGACAGCACTCGGTCTTCAGACATGATCAGTCCATTCCTTTGCGCGTGCATTCGGCCACGAGCTTGCGTGCGGCGTGCAGGCGGCTTTTGACGGTAGGCACGTGCAGGTCCTGTTGCTTGGCGATCTGCTCCATGGGTATCTCGTCCAGATACAGGAACATCGTGGCGCGCAGGGTGTCACTCAGTTTGTTCAGGCAATCGCGCATCCGCTTGACGAGCGACAGGTGCTCGTACGCGTATGCGGGGTCGGCGAAGGGGGAGGGGTCGCCCACGTCTTCGGCGTCGTCGAAGACGTTGTCGTCCTGTCCGCCGTCGCCTTCGGGCCCGGTCCACTGCACTTCAAGCCGCGTGCGCCGATGCATCTGGATCAGTTCGTGCAGCGAGCCCCGATACAGATAGCCGCCCAGCTTGCTGACCGCGAGTTCGTGCGCGGCCCACCCGCCGGCCGGCTGGCCGTGCTGGAAGCCTTCGTCCTTGAACGTGCGGGTTTGCAGGAACTTCATGAGCGCGTTATTGAAGGCGTCCACCACGCCTTCGGGCGAGGTGTTGAAGAATTTCTTGCGCAGCTTCAACGTGATGTGCTGCTCGGCCTTGTTGCGGAATTCCAGCGCGTAGCGGGGATCGGCATGCATGATGCGCAGCAGCGCGTCGACGTTGTTGATGACGTAGCGCTTGGGGTCGAGCGTGTTCATGGTTCAGATTCTTGGTGTCGAACTGGACGCGGAACGTCAGCCCATCGGCGGAAAATGCCGCAGCCCTCCGGGGCGAGGGCTGCGGCACCTTAGCCGCGCAGGGGCGGAAAATCAAGCGCGGCGGCGCAGCACGGCAACGCCGCGGACGGTGAAGGCCACCACGATGGCCAACGACAGGTAAAAGCCGAAACCGAAGCTCAGGCTGCTCCACAGCGACGACGCCATGTCGCCGGCCATGTTGCGGCTGGCGCGGGAGTTGCCCATGAAGCCGGCGAACTGGCGGGTGGCGTCCATGATTTCGCGCACTTGCGAGACCACGCCGGCCAATGCGATCAGCCACAAGGCCAGCGGCACGAAATAGCCGAACCGGGCGGCACGGTGTGGCAGCAGGGACGGCAGCAACGGGCCGACGACCGCCAGCAGCCACAACAGTGCGTAGATGCCGGCGCCCGTGCCGTGCGCGCCCTGGATATTGCCGCCGTTCTGCATGCGCAGCATGTCATAGAAGCTGAGGCTGGCGTTCGAGCCCATGATGCGCACCGTGATCACCGAAAACACCGTGGTGGCCAGCAGGAACAGCAGCGCGCCTGCAGCGTCGCCCCGATTGACGCGCTGGGCGGCGGTGGCGGCCCAGCGGGCGCCGTGGGTCTTGGCCTGGTTCAATACGTCGCGTGCCTCTTTGCCTTGCATGGTCTTTCCTTTTTGGTTCGGGCGGGGATGCCTGTATCTGTCGCTATGCGCGGCGCACGAAAAGGTTCGATTTATTTTTCGAAGAAATTTTTCGAACCTTTCCCGGCTTGGTGCGTAGCAGGGGACAAGGGCGCGGATTTTCCCGTCGCCATCCATCCACACGGAGAGTCGAAATATGTCCAACCCCACCCCGCTGACCGCCCTGTACCAGACCGTGGTGCAAGAAGAACTGGGCCTGGTCGCCCGTATTGATGAAGATGGCGACGTGGTGTTTCGCTACCCCGACCTGGGCACCATGTTCTTCAGCCTGAGCGAGTCGGATCCGGAATTCCTGCGCCTGGTCTACCCGAGCTTCGTGGACGCGGACGAACTGGGCCTGACCCGTGCGCAACTGCTGGAAGTGGTCAATGCGGTGAACAACCGCTGCAAGGCGGTCAAACTGAGCCTGCAGCAAGACCGCGGTCCGAAGCCTGGACGCGTGTCGGCATCCGTAGAGAGCTTTGTTGCCCCGTCCGATACGCTGCCCGCCGAAGTGCTCTTGCGCGCCATCGTGACGCGTTGCGTGTCGGCCATCCGCCACTGCGCTGGCGAACTGTTGAAAGACGCGCTGGAACTCAAGCAGGCCGCTGCGGGTTGAGAAGCGCGCCGGCCGCGCGGAATTGAAACAACCCTGGCCCTGCGCTGTAACTTTGAGATACATTGCAGGGCTTTGACGGAAATTGCGCCTTGCCGCTGCGCGATTTCCGGCCACCATCATGATGTCGATGCGCCCGCTCTTACTCCGTTCCCTGATCTTTCGCCTTGTGACCATGCTGTTGTTGCTGGGAGGGTTGAGCGCATGCGCGGTCAAGACCAATTCCCGTGGCGGGCTGGTCTATGGCGTCGACACCGCCGCCCTCTTCGGTACCGAAATCGGCCAGTTCCCGTTGCAGGACGGCGGGCAGGGCACGCTGCGCCGTGAGGGCAAGAACTTCTCGGTCAAGCTGTCGGGCAACCAGCGCGTGGTGCCCTTGAACAACGTGGACTCGGCCCGCGTCGCGCGTACCGAGAACGTGGGCCCGCGCACCGTGGTCGTCATCGAGACGCAACGGCGCAATTGCGACTACCGCTACACGGTGCTGGCGATCGAGGGGTCGGACGTGTTGTCGTGGGACCTGGGCAATTGCCGTGACCGGCCGGCGGTGCTGGTGCAGGACGACCGCAGCGCCATGACCTTCGATTTTCCGAAGGGATCCAACATTGAGCGGTTCGTCTACACGCAGGACGGCCGCATGCGCCGGGGTGACGTCAAGGCGGTGGCCGGCCTGAATCCGCGCGCCAAGCCCTTTGCCGACGAATCGTTATACCCGCCGGGGTACCTGGACTCGCTGCGCCTGTACGGCGTCTACCCGCCGCCTGCGGCCCCGGCCGCAAAGACAGGCAAATCCGGCAAGCCGGGCAAAACGCCCAAGCCCGGACGGCCTGCCACCCCGGACGCGCCCGCCAGGACGGCGCCCGCCGACAACCCGGCGGGCAGCCAGCCCCAGGGCCAAACGCAGACCGCCGGCCGGGTCGTTCCGCCGCCGCCCCAGCGCGTGCCGGGAGGCGACGGGCCTGCCGCGGCCGCCAGCCCCGCGCCGCGCGCGGGCAGCGCGTCGCGCACGCCCGCCAAGCTGGACCTGCCCGATGAGGAAATCACCTCGACCCGTCTTGACCTGAGGGACTGACGTGCGGCAAGCCCAGATTCGCCAACTTCTTTTCCTGATCGTCCTGACGGTCATCTACCTCAGCTTCGAGCTGGGATTCAATGCGCGCCTGCTGGACGTAGTGGGCAGCCGCGCCACGCCGCACGACATCGAAGAACTAGAGTTCTTCGGCCGCACGCTGTCCGGCATTGCCGCCGCGCTGGTGGTGCTGCAATTGCTGCTGACCCGGCGCCTGCGCACCGGTGGAAAGCCGTCATACCTGAAGATCGGCGTTGCCTGCGTCGTGACCGCGCTGGTGGTGTTCAGCGCCATCAAGGGGCTGGTGAACGTGCTGGTGGATAGCCGCGACGGCGATTTCCGCCGCATCGCCGCCAACGCCGGCTTGCTGCAGCGGTCGCTGGTGCAGGGCGATCTGCATCTGGACGGCCTGGTCGACGACGAGGTCTATGCGCGGCCCGAGGGCAAGGCGTTCCTGGCCGTGTTCCAGGTGCTGCTGTCCAATATCGACAACCTGGACGAGAAGGTCGAACCCAAGAAGCGCCAGGTGATCCGCACTGATCTGCAACGGCAGATGAAGACCTTCACGTTTGATGGCCGCGACGTCCGCATGACGGCGCCGGGCATCCGCGGCTATCACCAGGTCTACACCAGCGTGATGCAGTCAGTCGCCGATCGCTGGAAGCAGTATGCGGGCGTGCCGGTGGGCAACGACATCGGCCTGGCGCGCGAGCAGGACCGTGCCTGGAGCGACTACCGCAGGAACCTGTCCAAGCGGGGTTGGACGCCGGAGAGCGTGCCGGCGCGCTATCAGGGCCGCGTGGTGCAGGACGTGCGCAAGCGCATTCCGGTGCCGGGCGACTGGCAGCCTTATGACCGCGCCACCTTCAACGAGGCAGTGGCCCAGCAATATTGGAAGACCATGCGCAGCCGCACCGTCCATGTGGAAGGGGACGCGATTCCGCCGGGGCTGTCTTACGAGGACTTCGTGGCGCGTCCCGGCGTGCAGAGGCTGCTGCGCCAGACCCTGATGGTGCCCGCCAGCATGAGCGTGGCCGCCAACTACACCGATGCGGCCAGCTTCAAGCGCCTGTATGACGGCATGTTGGACCGCGCCGTGGATGAGGCGATGCCGCGCTTTTCCGCCCGCAACGAAGACTTCGGCCGGGGCGGCCAGCACTACAAGCTGGGCCAGGATGCCGCGCGGGCGGCGATCGTGCCCCCGGTGGCGCTGCTGTTCTCCCTGCTGGGCGCGGTGGGCCACTTCGCCAAGCTGCTGTATCTGATCGCCAAGCTGGTCGTGTGGGTGCGCACGCCTGCCGGGCAGGAGCCGGGCCGCACCGCGACGCGCGCAGCCGGCCTGGCGCTGGTGTTGACGCTGGTATGTGTCTGGACCGCGTTTTCCTTCATGCAGAACGGCGTGACCCAGAGCGAACTGTTCCAGCAGATGTCGCGCGCGGAGTCCGGCCAGGATGATGAATCGGCCGGCCAGGCGCTGCGCCGCCGCGTGCTGGCCAACATTGCGCACGTGGTGGTGGTGGGGCAGGCCTATACCTATCCCTTCAACGAGGCGGTGCGCACACGCGTGCTGGGCGGCATCAAGTATGGATACCACGGCGATGCGAGTTAAGCGCTTGATCGCGGCGCTGCTTGCCGCCGTGCTGCCCGTGTCCGGCGCCAGCGCCGCCTGCCTGGGCATGCAGGTGCACGCCCATCGCGGCGCGCCAACGTTGCCCGAGAATTCGCTGGCGTCGATCAGCGCCGCCTACGCGGGCGGCTGGGACGGGGTCGAAATCGACATGCAGCGCTTGCAGGACGGCCGTTGGGTGCTGCATCACGACGTACTTACGGGCAGGACGGTGGGCGGCGTGGGACGCAAGGCCGTGCTGCAACTGAACAGCGCCGATTGGCGCGGCGCAAAGCTGATGGGGCAGGGCGGCGGGTCGCCGCCGCCGTTCCTGGACGACGCGCTGCGGGTTGCAGCCGCCCAACCCGCCAAGACGTTCAACGCCGAACTGAAGGTCGTCTACCGCGACTGCGCGCCGGTCAGCCAACTGGTCGCCGGCATGAAGCAATCGCTGCCGCACGGCAACTGGATGATTACGTCGGCCTTTCCAGAGGCGTTGCGCTGCGTGCGCGGTACCGACCGCCAAGGCTATCTGGGGCTGATCGTCTTTGACCCCCGGAATGCCGAATCCGTCAGCGCCAACCCCTTGGGCAAGTACGTGTCGCAGCGCGCCACGGCGCCCAAGCTCACCCGTCCGTGGCTGGCCAATCTGGCGAAGACTGTGGGCGCGCCCGTCGGCGTGCACGTGGACGCCATGACGCTAGCCGCCAACCCCCAGCTGCTGCGCGACGCGGCCTCGGAATCGGTTCGGGTGTTCGTCTACGCGGTCGGCGGCGACGCCGCGCTGGCGCAGCAACTGCGTGCGACCCGCCAGCGGGAAGGCTATCTGCCGTCGGGCGTGATCATCGACGGTGACGCGCAGGCGTTTTGCCGGACGATGGGCGGGTAACACGAGTCGGCCACCGGTCGCATTGCCGCCCGGATTTCCGCCTACACTTGGCGTCTCTCTTTTGCCGACCTCCCGCAAGGAAACGCCCATGACCGCACGCACCGCCTGGTTCCTGTCCTGCATGCTTTTCGCGGGCGCCGCCCAGGCCGGGTCCGCCCCGGCCGAACTGTCCTGCACTTCGGAAAGCGGCAAGGTCGCGCTGAAAGGGGTGATCCCCTCGCCGTCATCTGAAGAACTGAACATCACGCTGAGCTATTTCGACGCGAACCTGAACTTCAACTCTGACACGCACGCCAACAGTCTCGTGGTAGAGGATTTTCCGCAATCGGTGTTCACGCTGCTCGCCCCATCCCCGGGAGGCGCGCTGACGCTCTATGCCTTGCCGTCCAGCGTGGCGGTGGCCAAGCAGGCCAACGGCGATATCGCGGGCAGCTTCCGGGCTAAGCTGGCCGGGCCCCGCCCTCGTTCGGCGGGCGGGGTGCAGACAGACCTCCCGCTCAAGGCCACGCTGCACTGCGATTACCGCTACTCGCTGTAGGCGGTTAGCGCGGGGCGATGATGGTGGCGGGCAGGTGCAGCGCCACCACTTCCGTGTCGCCATCCCTGAACGCCGGATACCGGCTTCGGACCAGCGGGTCGTGCCCGGGCACGATATGGTGCGGCGACTCTGCGTGCTTGAGCAGCGTTTCATAGCCTGCCAGCATGTCGGCCACGTTCAGCACGATGGGAAACGGCGCATCCAGGCCCATGTTGTCGTAGTAATGGCTGGCGTCGGAAGCCAGCACGATCCAACCGCGCGCCGTATGCACGCGAACGGCCTGCAGGCCTTGCGTGTGACCGCCGATGTGCAGCAGTTGCAGGCCTGGCGCGAGCTCGTCGTGGCCATGGTAGAAATCCACCCGCTTGTCATAGACCCCGCGCACCACGTCAAGCACGTCTTCCACCGCGTAGGCGTGGCGCAACATGTCGAAGCGCATGTTGCAGCCGCAGGCGTAATGCAGCTCGCTTTCCTGCACGTGCAGCCGGGCGTGCGGCAGCTTGCGCAGATTGCCGGCGTGGTCGTAGTGCAGGTGGGTCACGATCACGTCCTGGATGTCGGCCGCGGAGATGCCCAGTGTCTTCAACGCATCGATGGGGCAGCGCAGGAAATCGCGGCCGCGCGCGCGGGCGGCCGCCTCGTTGAAGCCGGTGTCGACCAGCCAGACGCGCGGACCCTGGCGGATGACCCAGACGAAATAATCCATCGGCATGGGGCCGTCGTGCGGGTCGGGCGGGGTAATGAAATTCTGGCCGCGACGGCGCGCGACGGTGGCATAGCGCAAGGCATAGACTTCGTGGTTTGGCAGCGTCATGCGATTCCCCGGGCGGTGCGGATGTGGTCGAGTTCGGGCTTCAGGTAGTCAAGCAGGCGTTGCGGGTTCTCCACCATGGGAAAGTGGCCCAGCTCGGGCATGGCGGCAAAGCGCGCGCCGGGAATCCGCGCGGCGACGCGGCGGCTGTCTTCGGGGCTGGCGGAGTAGTCGTAGGCGCCGGTCAGGAGCGACACGCCGAAGCGCTGGGTATCCAGGCCCGTCAGGTGTTCGGCGGCGTCGAAGTCTTCGCTGTAGAACCAGAGATCGTTGGCGTAGACGTTGAAGCCGCCTTGCGCGTAGATCCACGCGGCGTCGCGGCGTGCCGCCAGCGTGGCCGCCGGGCCCATCAGCCCGCGCACGTAGGCCGGGTTGTGCGCCGCCTGGTTGACCTGCGGATGGCACAGCATGGGTGTGCGCCGGCCGGTGGCCTTCCAGGGGGCTTCCAGCGCCACGACGCCCGCCACGTCCTCCGGACTGCGGGCGGCGGCAACGAGCGCCATCGCAGCGCCCATCGAACAGCCCAGCAAGACGGCGGGGGAGCCTGCCACCTGGCGGATGACGGCTACGCAGGTCTGCAGATAGGTGTCGCGGGTCAGGCCCGTTTCGGTCCAGGCCTGGCCGGGCAGCGGCATGCTGCGGCCGTGGCCGGGCATGTCGAAGGCGATCATGCGCCATTGGCGGCGCAGGCCGGGGTCCGCCATCAGCGCGTGGTACTGGCGTGAATCGGCGCCGGCGGTGTGCAGCATCAGCAGCGGTGGGCCATCCGCCAAGCCGCTGGTTTCATAGTAGAGGGACGTAGACGTCGCGCCCAGATCCAGGTTGGCGTAATGGCCGGTGATGGCGCTGCGGTCAAGCAGGGAGGGGGCCGCGGCGACCTGGCCACGCAGGATTTCGAACAGCCGTTCCAGGGGATGCAGCGCCTGGGCGATGGCCAGGGCGTCGCCTTTGACGCGCAGGCCCTGAGCCTGGCGATGTGCGGCGGTGAACGAGTGGTAGCCCGGAGGCGGGGTGGGATCCAGCAGCTTGCGCCAGGTATCGGGCGGAGCGCTGATGACGATGCATTGCGAGGGTGCGGCGGGCTGGCCCGCCCAGGCAGGGATCCGGTCTTCCGGATCCGCGCCCACTTGCAGCCAGATGGCGCACGGCAGGCCCCTGGCTGCGGAGATGAATTCGCTATCCTGCTGCGCCAGGGCCGCCGCGGCCCTCAGTTCCTGGACGATCGCCTTCACTTGCGGATGCCTCCTCTTGTTGGCGCCTGAGCACCTCGAGCGCGGTGCGTTCCGCGTTCACGATATGGCTCTGTGCGGCCGCTTGGGCGCCTTGTGGATCCCGAGCATGGATGCGCTCGAAGATGTGATCGATTTCGGCCATGCTTTCCGGCAGCCGTTCGGGGCGCGCGAACGAGGTCGCACGCAGCAGGTTGATGCGCGACAGCAGGCCGGGCAGCATGTCCTTGATCAGATCGTTGTCACAGCCCGACAGCAGCACGTCGTAGAAATCGCGCTTGGCGGCCAGCAATGCCGATTTGTTGCTGCCCTTGGCCTGGCGGTGCAGCGCGTCCACGGCCTTGCGCAGGCGCTCGACGTCCGTGTCGCTGGCCAGCCTGGCGAATTCATGCGCGGCAAAGCCTTCCAGCAGGGCCCGCAGGGAATAAAGGTCGCGGGCGGCCTTCTCGGTGATGCGCACCACCGTCGGGCCGCGGTGCGGCTCGATGGAGATCAGGCGTTCGGCCTCCAGCGTGCGCAGCGCTTCGCGCAGCGTGCTGCGGCTGATGTTCAGCTGTTCGCACAGTTCGGCTTCGCGCAGGCGTTCGCCGCCCTTGATGCGCCCGTCCATGATGGACGTGCGCAGGAATTCCTCGACGCGGGTGCGCAAGGTGGTCGGTTTTTCGAATACTGCGCCGGTGGGGGTGGGCATGGCTGTCTCTCGTTTAGCGTAACGGCGGGCGCGAGCGGCAGCGGGGGCTTTTGGCCCGGCTGCGGCGAACCGCCGGTTCAACGTAAAGACGCAATATATCCCGCCGGCAGGCCATGGCTATAGCCCGAGGTAGGCCGCGCGGACCCGGCTGTCTTCCAGCAGCGCGTTGCTCGGGCCGGACAGCACCATCGTGCCGGATTGCAGCACGTAGGCGTGCTCGGCCACCGACAGGGCCAGCCGGGTGTTCTGCTCCACCAGCAGGATGGTCAGGCCGCTGCGATGGATGTCGATCATGGCCTGGTGCATTTCCTCGACGATCTTGGGCGCCAGGCCGTGGCTGGGCTCGTCCAGCAGCAGCAGGCGGGGTTCAAGCATCAGCGCCCGGCCGAAGGCCACCATCTGCTGTTCGCCGCCGGACAGCGTGCCGGCCTGCTGCCGGCGCCGTTCGCGCAGGCGGGGAAACAGGGCGTAGACGCGGTCGCAGCTGCGTTTGAGGCCGGCCGCGTCCTGGCGGCGGGTATAGCCGCCCAGGTACAGGTTTTCCTCCACCGTCATTTCCGGGAAGACGTGGCGGCCTTCAGGGACGTGGGCGATGCCCAGTTCCGGGATGCGGTGCGGGGGCAGGCGCAGGATCTCCCGGCCGTCGAAGGCGATGCTGCCGCTGACTTTGTCCAGCAACCCCGAGATGCAGCGCAACAGCGTGCTTTTGCCCGCGGTGTTGGCGCCGACGACGGCGATGAAGCCACCTTCGGGGACGTCCAGCGAGACCTCGTGCAGCACCGGGCTGCGGTCGTAGGAGGCGGTCAGCCCCTGGATCTGCAGCAGGCTCATGCGGCCACCTCCACCTGTTCCATGGATTTGCCCAGGTAGACCTCGATCACCGTCGGGTCGGCCGCGATGTCGGCGGGGCTGCCTTCGGCGATCTTCTGGCCGAAGGACAGCACCAAAATGCGGTTGCACAGCCGCATGATGGCGCGCATGTGGTGCTCTACCACGATGAAAGTGATACCGGATTCGTCGCGCAGCGTACGGATCAGGTCCAGCAGCGCGTCCATCTCGGATTCGTTCAGCGCCGCCATCACCTCGTCCAGCAGGAAGACCTTGGGATCGGTGCACAGCGCGCGGGCCAGTTCCACCCGGGCCTGCTCGGGAAAGGACAGTTCGCCGGCCGGCTTGGCGGCGATGGAGGACAGGCCGACACGGTCCAGGTTGTCTCGGGCGATCTGACGCGCGCGCGGCACGTCGTGGCGCAGCAGGCCGCCCACCAGCACGTTGTCCAGCACGGTCATTTCGGGAAACAGCGCCACGTTCTGGAATGTCTTGGTCATGCCGCGGGCGGCGATCTGATGGGGGCGCAGGCCGCTGACGTCCTCGCCTTCCAGTTCGATGCGGCCGCCCTGGCTGGCGTACAGGCCCACCAGCAAGTTGAACAGCGTGGTCTTGCCGGCGCCGTTGGGCCCGATCAAGCCCAGGATGTCGCCCCGGGCCACGGTGAACGACACATCGTCCACCGCTTTCAGGCCGCCGAAGCGCCGCTGGATGTTCGAAACCTTCAGGATGTCAGGCATGCTGGCCCCGCGTCAGGTTGCAGAGCCGCGCCCACAGCGCCGACAGGCCGCGCGGCTCGATCAGGATGATGGCGATCAGGATGAGTCCGAACGCCAGCTGCGACACGCCTGCGGTGTGCCCGGACAGCCAGTCGTTGAACACTTCTTCCAGCGGGATGATGACCAGCGCGCCGACCAACGGGCCCGCGACGGTGCCGACGCCGCCGATGATGCAGATCAGCGCCACGCGCACCGAGATGCCCACCAGCGAGAACACGGTGTCCGGGTCGAAGAAGTAGATGAACTGCGCGTACAGCGTGCCGCAGGCGCCCATCAGCGCGGCCGAGATCACGGCGGCCAGGATGCGCGTTTGCGCCGTGTTCACGCCGATGACTTCGGCAGCCTGCGGGTTGGCCTTCACGGCGCGCAGCCGGTAGCCCAGGCGCGAATGGCTGATCAGCGCGAAGACGATCGACGTGACCAGCGCGGCGCCCAGCATCAGGTAGTAGTACGGGATGCTGGACTTGAACTGCATCTGCGCCACGCCTTCCGAGAACGGGATGGACAGGCCGACCGGCCCGCCCGTCACCGATGCCCAGGTGTTGGCGATGGCGCGCAGCACTTCGCCGAACGCCAGCGTGGCCAGCGCGAAGTAATGGCCGCGCAGCCGCATGGTGGGCAGGCTGAGCAGCGCGCCCGCCACGGCCGCCACCGCCATCGCGGCGACGATGCCCAGCCAGGGCGAAATGCCGTAGCGCATCAGCAGCAGGGTCGAGGTGTAGGCGCCCAGGCCGAAGAAGGCCGCGTGCCCCAGCGATATCTGGTTGGCCAGCCCGCCCACGATGTTCCAGGATTGGCCCATCGCGGCGAACAGCAGCACCAGCGTCAGGACGCGGATGCCGTAGCCCTGGTCTTCCATCAGCCAGGGGGCGGCCAGCGCAATGGCGAAAAGCGCGGCCCATGGCAGGGATTGTCGAGTCATGGTCATTACGCAGCCCTTTTCAAAAGACCTTCCGGGCGCACGGCCAGGACAAGGATGAAGATGGCGAACAGCACCAGGTTCTGCAGCTGCATGGGCAGCACCAGCGACGACAGCGACTGGATCACGCCGACCGCCACCCCGCCCACCACCGCGCCCATCACGCTGCCCAGCCCGCCCAGCACCACCGCCGTGAACATCAGCACGCTGAACTGCGCGCCGACAGTGGTGGAGGCCGTCAGGTAGGGCAGGATGATGCCGCCGCCCAAGGCGGTCAGCCCGACGCCCAGCCCGAAGGCCAGCTGGTGCACGCGGTGGGTGGAGATGCCTGACAGGCGGGCGGCCATCGGGTCCTGGGCGGTTGCGCGCACCGCCATGCCCCACCAGGTTTTCTTCAGCACCCACCACAACGTCAGTCCGGCGACAGACGCTACCGTGAAGGCCAGCAGATAAGGCGCGCTCAGGAGGATCGGGCCGATCGACAGCGCCGTCATCTGATAGGGCGTCTGCACCGAGCGGAACTCGGATCCGAACAGGATCAGGGCCAGGTTCTCCATCACGATGAGCAGGCCCACCGTCAGGAAGATCTGCGCCACCGCCGGCGCCTTCAGCACCCGGTTGATCAGGAACTTCTGCGTCAGCACGCCCAGCACGAAGGCCACCGCGAACGACAGTAGCGACCCCAAGAGCGGGTCCAGCCCCAGCAGCTTCCAGGCGAAGTACGCGACGAACATGCCCACCATCAGGAACTCGGCCTGGGCGAAGTTGACGATGGAAACCACCCCGAAGACGAGCGTCAGCCCGATCGAGATGACCGCGTACACGCCGCCCAGCAGAATGCCGTCTACCAGCGCCTGCAAGAATTGCATGACAGTCCTCCGGTTCGCGCCGCGCGCTCAGCTGGCGGTGATGACGCGGCCCTTGGCCAGCGCCTGCGGCCACACCGACACCAACTCGTTGTTCTGCCACTGGACCATGACGGGTTGGGCCAGGGTGTTCAGACCGTTGGCATCGAAGTGCACGCCGCCGCCCGACATCACGCCGGCCCAGCCCTGGTCGTACTTCTGCGCGCGCAGCGCTTTCGATACGGCCTCGGGCTTGTCGGAGGCCGCCACCTCAAGGGCTTGGGCCAGCACGCCGGCGCATACGGCGTGTTCCAGGGCTTCGTGCGGCATGAAGGTGCCGAAGCGCTTGCGGTAACGCTCGGTGTATTCCGGCGCCTGGTCGTAGTTGGCCGGGGCGATCGACAGCACGGCTTGCGAATATTGGCCCAGCGCCTTGGCGAAATCCGGGATCACGTAGCCCGCCGCGCCGCCCACGATCGGCACCGTCAGCCGTTGCTGGCGCATCACGCGGATGATCAGCAGGCTGTCGTTCAGGTAGGAAATCGGGAACACGATCTGGGCGTCGGACGCGCGCAGCTTGCTGATCAGCGGCGTGACGTCGGTGATGCCCAGCGGATAGGCCTCGTCCAGCACGACCTGGGCGCCAGCGGCCTTGGCCGCGTTGCGCACGCCCACGGCTTGCGAGGTGCCGTAGGCCGTGTCTTCGTACAGCAGCGCGATCTTCTTGATCTCGGAGGCGCCCGCGACGACGGACGCGGCATAGTCGTATTGGGCGCGGCCCAGCACCGAGCCTTTGGACACCACCTGGAAGATGTGCTTGAAGCCGCGCTCGGTCAGCACGTCCGAGAACGACATCGTCAGCAGCGGGATGCCGCGGCGTTCGGTCACTTCGGACACAGCCAGCGTCAGCGACGAGGCATAGGCGCCGATCAGGGCCACGCAGCGGTTCTGCGTGATCAGGCGCTGGGCGACCGTGGCGGCGGTGGTGGGCTGCGAGGTGGCGTCCGCGATGATCAGCTTGAGCTTGGCGCCGCCCAGCGACTTGATGCCGCCGGCCGCGTTGACCTCGTCCGCGGCCAGTTCCAGCCCCTGCCGGGAATTGATGCCGAACTGTGCATTGGCGCCCGACAGCGGCAGGATCACGCCGACATTGATCTCGGCCGGAGCGGCCAGCGCGCGGGCGGGCAGGGTGGCCGCCAGCGCGGCCGCACCCAGTCCAGCGACAAATTCCCGGCGCCCGTGGCGCACGGCCTGTTTGGGGTTGCTTTTCATGCTTGTCTCCTGGCTTTTGTGGGTATGGGCGCACGGCAGCCAGCCCGGCGCGTTGCCGCATTATTGTGCGCATTTTTTAAGCAGTCAAGCATATTGTCCGACAATCCGACTATTGACGATCCGACAAAAATTGACTGACAATCAGACAAAATAAATCGAGCAGAAGCCCGATTCGACGCCCGTCACCCATCATCAACGAGGAACTCATGGCAGACACCAAATCCGAAACCCAAGCCCTGTTCGACCAAGGCCTGAACCTGCGCCGCGAAGTGCTGGGCACTGAATACGTGGACGGTTCGCTGGCCCGCGCCAACGATTTCATGATGGCGTTCCAGCACATAACGACCGAATGGTGCTGGGGTTACACCTGGGGCCGCCCGGGCCTGGAGAAGAAGACGCGCAGCATGCTGAACCTGGCCATGCTGACCGCACTGAACCGCCCGGCCGAAATCAAGCTGCACGTCAAAGGCGCACTGAACAACGGCGTGACGGTCGAAGAGATCAAGGAAATCCTGCTGCAAGCCACCGTGTATTGCGGCATTCCCGCCGGCCTGGACGCCTTCAAGGTGGCCAACCAGGTGCTGGAAGAAGAAGGCGCCTTCAAGGAGCAGCAAGCATGAGCGCACCGCAAAAACGCGTGGGCTTGGTTGGCATCGGCAGCATGGGCTGGCCGATGGCGGCCCGCCTCGTGCAGGCGGGTTATGCCGTGACGGTGTTCGACGCCGTGCCGGGGCAGGCCGACAAATTCGCAAAGGAAGTGGGCGGCCAGGCCGCGGCCACCTGCGCCGCGTTGGCCGCGCAATCCGACATCGTCTTCACGATGCTGCCCACCAGCGCCATCGTGGAACAGGTGCTGGGCGGCGAACAAGGCGTGCTGGCGGGCCTGCGCCCGGGCAGCGTCGTGGTGGAGATGAGCTCGGGCGTGCCGGCGCATACGCAGCGGCTGGCCCAGGCCGTGGCCGCCGCCGGCAGCCAGATGGTGGACGCGCCCGTGTCGGGCGGGGTGCCGCGTGCGCGCACGGGTGAACTGGCGATCATGTTCGGCGGCCCGGCCGCCACGCTGGAGCGCGTGCGCCCCGCGCTGTCCGCCATGGGCACGTCGATCACCGCCGTGGGCGACGTAGGCAGCGCCCACGCCATGAAGGCGCTGAACAACCTGGTGTCGGCAGGCGGCTTCCTCATCGGTGTCGAAGCCATGCTCATCGGCCAGCAGTTCGGCCTGGATCCCAACGTGATCGTGGACGTGCTGAACGCGTCGACGGGCATGAACAATTCCACGCAGAAGAAGTTCAAGCAGTTCGTGCTGTCCCGCGAGTTCAATTCCGGCTTCGGCCTGGACCTGATGGTCAAGGACCTGGGCATCGCGCTGGGCATTGCCACCGATACCGGCACGCCCACGCCGTTCGCGTCGCTATGCCGCGAGTTGTGGGCCTCTGCGGGCAAGACCCTGGGCAAGGGACAGGACCATACCGCCGTTGCGCGCCTGTCCGAGCAGTTGGCCGGCGTGGAACTGGCCGCCAAAAAGCGCTAGGCGGCTTGCACACGGCGCGGCAACGGCCGCGCCGCCTTTTCAACCTGCATCACAAAAATCCGCCAGGACAAGGCGGAGGGCCGGCTGCTGCCGGCATAAACAGCGAGGAGCAAACCATGAAGAAGACTTTTCTGGCGACCCTGGGCGCCGGCCTGATCGCGCTTGGCACCAACGCATCCGCGCAGGGCTATCCCACGCGCGCCATCTCGATGGTGGTGCCGTACGCCGCGGGTGGATCCACCGACGGCCTGGCCCGCATCGTGGCGCAGGCCATGGGCGAGAACCTGGGCCAGACCGTGGTGGTGGAAAACCTGGGCGGCGGCGGCACCATGATCGGCAACCAGCGTGTGACCCGCGCCGCGCCCGACGGCTACACCCTCACCTTCGGCAACATGGGCTCGCTGGCCATCGCGCCGTCGCTGTATCCCAAGAGCAAGTTCGACCCGCGCCGCGACATGAGCGCCGTCGGGCTGGTGGCGACCGTGCCGATGGTGCTGTCCGTCAGCAAGAAAAGCGGCATCACCACGCTGCCCGATTTCGTTGCGCGCCTGAAGAAGAACGGCGCCGACGTGAACTTCGGCAATGCGGGGTCCGGGTCCACCAGCCATATTGCCGCGGCGTATTTCATGCACGTGACCCACACGCAAGGGATGCAAATCCCGTACCGCGGCGCGGGCCCGGCCATCGCCGACCTGATGGCGGGAACGGTGGACGCGGTGATCGACCAGACGGTCACGATGATCCCCATCCACGAGGGCAAACGCGTCACGGCCCTGGCGGTGGCCTCGGCCTCCCGCCTGCCGCAGATCCCCGACGTGCCGACCTTCGCCGAGGCGGGCGTGCCGGACTTCAACATGAGCGTGTGGAACGGCATTGCCGCGCCCGCCGGTACGCCGCCTGCAGTGATCGCGCGGCTGGAACAGGCCTTGGCCGCGGCGCTGAAGAGCCCTGGCGTGCGCGAGTCGCTGGACAAGCTGGCGGCCCAGGCGCCGGCTGAGAAAGAGCAGGGGGCGGCCGCCTTCCAGGCGCTGATCGCCCGCGACGTGCCGAATTTCGCGGCCTTGATCAAGGACGCCGGCATCACGGTAAATTGAGCCTTTCTTCGGTTCGATTCCTTTCTGGGAGCTCCCCGCATGCGTCCGACCTCTTCCGATTCTTCCGTGCAAGAACCGCCCCTGTGCCTGGCGCCGCTGCCAGAGATGGACGCGGCGGCCTTCGAGGTGCCGCCTGGCGCGTGCGACACGCACGCGCATGTCGTGGCCGCGGATGCCGCGGCCTACCCGCTGGTGCCCGAGCGCACCTACACGCCGCCGCCAGCCCCCGAATCCGCGTATCTGGGCATGCTCAAGCAAACCGGCATGTCGCGCGGCGTGCTGGTGCAGATCAGCGTCTACGGCACCGATAACCGCTACATGCTGGAGGTGCTGCGCCGCCATCCTGATCAGTTGCGCGGCATCGGGGTGGTGGCCCCTACCGTGACGGACAATGAGCTGGCGGACATGCATGCCGCCGGCGTGCGCGGCTTGCGCATCAATGTGTTGTTCGGCGGCGGCATCGGCTTTGACGCGATGGAGACCTTGGCGCATCGCATCGCCGGCCTGGGCTGGCACATGCAGTTCCTGATGGATGCCCGCCAGTTGCCCGAGCTTTTGCCGCGCATGCGCAAGCTGCCGGTGCCGGGCGTGGTGGACCACATGGGCCACATGCCGGTGGCCGAGGGCGTGGACAGCGCCGGTTTCCAGGCCTTGCAGCATCTGGTCCGGGATCATGGCTGGTGGGTCAAGTTGTCCGGCGCCTACCGCATCAGCGACCGTTTCGACGATTTCAGCGACGTGGTGCCCTGGGCGCAGACGCTGATCGAGACCGCGCCTGACCGCATGCTGTGGGGCAGCGACTGGCCCCATGTGCACCAGACGCGCATGGTCAACACGGGCCGGCTACGCAACCAGCTTGCGCTGTGGGCGCCGGACGCCGCTGTGCGCCGCCGCATCCTGGTCGACAACCCTGAACGCCTGTACGGTTTTGCGCCGACGCTGTAATTCGTGGACTGGAACCTTCCAAGAGGCAAACCATGCAATGGTATAGAGAGCTGAACAAGACGGAACGGCGGACCTTCATCGCCGCGTTCGGGGGCTGGGCCATCGATGCCCTGGACTTCATGGTGTTCACCTTCGTGATCGCCACCCTGATGACCCTGTGGGGCATCGACAAGGGCCAGGCCGGCATGCTTGGCACCGTCACGCTGCTGTTTTCCGCCATAGGCGGATGGCTGGCGGGCATCCTGGCCGACCGGTACGGTCGCGTGCGCGTGCTGCAATACACGATCCTGTGGTTCTCGGCTTGCACGGTGGCCATCGGCTTCGCGCAGAACTTCGAGCAGCTTTTCGTGCTGCGGGCCTTGCAGGGTCTGGGCTTCGGCGGCGAGTGGGCCGTGGGCTCGGTGCTGATGGGCGAAATCGTTCGGGCGGAACATCGCGGCAAGGCCGTGGGCACCGTACAAAGCGGATGGGCAGTCGGGTGGGGCGTCGCGGCCATCCTGTACACGGTCGCCTTTTCAATCCTGCCGGCGGAGTGGGCCTGGCGCAGCCTGTTCTGGATCGGCGTACTGCCGGCCTTCCTGGTGCTGTACATCCGCAAGAACGTGCCCGAGCCCGAGGTGTTCCAGCGCGCCCAGGCCAAGGTGCAGGCCGGCGAGGCCCGCGCATCGTTCTGGACGATCTTCTCGCCCGCGCTGTTGAAAACCACCGTCATCACCGCCGTGCTCTGCACGGGCGTGCAGGGCGGCTACTACGCCATCACCACCTGGTTGCCGACTTACCTGAAGGTCGAGCGGCAACTGTCGGTGCTGAACACGGGCGGTTACCTGATGGTTATCATCTTCGGGTCGTTCTGCGGCTACATCGCCGGCGCTTATCTGGCCGACCGCCTCGGCCGCCGCGCCAACCTGCTGATCTTTTCGGTGCTGTCCACGGTCAGCGTCTACGTGTACACGCAATTGCCGCTGACCGACGGCCAGATGCTGTTCCTGGGCTTTCCGCTGGGCTTTGCCGCATCCGGCATCTTCAGTGGTATCGGCGCTTATCTGACGGAACTGTTTCCGTCAGGCGTGCGCGCGTCGGGGCAGGGGTTCGCGTACAACTTCGGCCGTGGCATCGGTGCGCTGTTCCCCAGCCTGGTGGGTTTCTTGAGCCAGACGCACGGACTGGGCTGGGCCATCGGGGCGTTCGCCACCGGGGCCTACGCCGTGGTGATCGTGATGGCGCTGCTGCTGCCCGAAACGAAGGGGCGCGTGCTGGAGTGACACCTAGGCGTCCCGCAGGAAGCGCTTGCGGTAATCCGCGGGCGTCACCTGCAGGCGCTTGACGAACACGCGGCGCATGTTGTCCGCGTTACCGAAACCGCAATCGTAGGCCACGGACTTCAGCGGCAGCCGCGTGCTCTCCAGCGCGCGGCGCGCCGCGTCGATACGCGCCTGTTCGATGAAGTCGTGCGGCGTCATCCCCGCGTGTTGCCGGAAGTGCCGCGCAAAGCTGCGGGCGCTGATGCCGGCGGCATCCGCCAGCGCTTGCACGGTGAATGCATGGCCGATGTTGTCCATCACGAAGGCCTGCGCGCGCGCAATCGGCGAGCCATCGGCCAGCGGCGCGACGAGATAGGGGCTGAACTGCGATTGCCCACCTTGCCGCTGCGCCAGCACCACGAGACGCCGGGCGATCTGCAAGGCCAGGTCCGCGCCATGGTCGCCCGCCACCAGCGCCAGCGCCAGGTCCATGCCCGAGGTCACCCCGGCCGAGGTGATGAGGGCGCCGCTGCGCACATAGATCCGGTCGGGTTCGACGCGCGCGGCGGGATAGCGCGCCGCCAGTTCAGCCGCGTATTCCCAATGCGTGGTGACGGTGTGCCCGTCCAGCAGCCCCGCGCGTCCCAAGGCGAAGGCGCCCGTGCAGATGGAGCCGTGCACGCCAGCCAGCGGTGCTACCGCGCGCAGCCATTCCGCTTGCAGAGGGTCTTCCGCTGGCGCGGGCCCGCCCGCGGCCAACACCACGTCATACGCCTGGACCGCATCTTCATACGACAAATCGGCCAGCACGCGCGTGCCGTTGGACAGGCGCGTCGGCGCGGTGGATCGGCCGACCAGCAAGGTCCGGTAGCCGCCGGCTTCTCCCAGCAGGCTGTTGGCCGCTGAAAACACGTCCATCGGCCCGGCCAGGTCCAGGGCCGCCGCCCCTTCATGGATGGCGACGGCGACGGTGCGGCGGTTGGAGCGGGAGGGCGGCATGGCGGATTGGCGGGGTGGCGGAAATTGCGTGGCGATTGGCGGGATCGGGCGGCTGGCAACGATGGCCGGCGGGGCCGGCCAACACTATAAACAAGGGGCGATAACGCATGAACAATCAATAGGTGCAGCGATGAAGGTAGTGTGTTTCATGTTCCCCGGATTCACCTTGCAGGACATGGTGGGCCCCGTGACCGTATGGTCGATGATGCCTGAGGTGGAATTCGAATTCGTGGCGGCCGCCAAAGGCGACGTGATGACGGATTCTGGCCTGGCCGTGCGCGCCACGCATGACTTCAGTGACGTGGCCAAGGCGCCCGACGTGCTGCTGGTGCCGGGCGGCGGCCTGCCCGTTTTCGAGGCCATGCAGGACGACGCGCTGCTGGACGCGATCGCCGGTGTGGGCGCCGGCGCCAAATGGGTCACCAGTGTCTGCTCGGGCTCGATGCTGCTGGGGGCGGCGGGCTTGTTGCAAGGCTACCGGTCCGCGTCGCACTGGAGCGCGCGCCCCTACCTGGAAAAGTTCGGCGCTGTGGCCGACGCCGGGCGCGTGGTCATCGACCGCAACCGCGCCAGCGGCGGCGGCATCACGGCCGGCATCGATTTCGGCCTGGTGATGGTCGCGCAATGGGCCGGCGCCGAGACCGCGCGCGTGATCGAACTGGTGCTGGAATACGCGCCCGAGCCGCCCAACGGCTGCGGCCGCCCGGAATTGGCGGATGGGGGCACGCTGGCCCAGGCGCGCGCGCTGACCGCCACCGTCATGCCGGAACACCTGGCGGACGCGGCCGCGCGGCGACGCGGTTTCGCGCCGGCGGCACGGTAGCCAGCGCAGCAAGGCGGCGGATTTTTTCATCAGATTCGGGTTTACCCGGTATCTGTTCAAAAGCCATAATTTGTATGATGACCCGATAACTTCTATTCAAGAGACACGTCATCATGCTGGTTGTGAAGTCGACTTCCCCGCGGGTCTTCCTGCGGTTCCGCCCCTGCTTGCCAGGGGTGTTCCATGACTGAAGAATCCCGCGTCCGCGAAGAAATCTGCGTCGTCGGCGCCAGCCTCTACAACCGCGGCTACACCGTGGGCGCCGCCGGCAACATCAGCGCCAGGCTGGACGATGGCTGGCTGATCACGCCCACCGACGCCTGCCTGGGCCGGCTGGATCCCGCCGAACTGGCCAAGGTCGATCTGGACGGCCAATGGGTTTCGGGCGCCAAGCCTTCCAAGACCCTGGTGCTGCACCAGGGCATCTACCGCGCCAGTCCAGAGTCGCGCGGCATCATCCACACGCATTCCACGCATCTGGTCGCGCTGACGCTGGCCGGCGTCTGGCGGCCTGATGAAGTGCTGCCGCCCATCACGCCCTATCAGGTCATGAAGGTCGGCCGCATTCCGCTGATCGGCTATCGCCGGCCCGGCGACCCGCAAGCCGCCGCCGAAGTTGCCGCGGTGGCGGGGCAGGTGCGCGGCGCGCTGTTCGAGCGGCTGGGCCCGGTGGTATGGGAACGCTCGGTCGCGCACGCGTCCTATGCGCTGGAAGAACTGGAAGAAACGGCCCGCCTGTGGCTGATGAGCGACCCCCGGCCCGCGCCGCTGGCCGCCGACGCCATTGAAGAACTGCGCGCGACCTTCGGGGCGCGTTACTAGATAGATCCCCCATTCGTACAAAGCCGCCCGGACGCATGTTGCGCGTATCGCGGTGGCGCACCCTCCTGGAGACTTGTCATGCCCCCGATGGAATTGGCGTCGACCGCGCCCGCTCAGGCGACGCAGCCTGAATCCCGCGAGACCGCCCGCGCTTACGCCAAGGTGTTCTGGCGCCTGGTGCCGTTCTTGATGCTTTGCTATGTGATCGCGTACCTGGACCGCGTCAACGTCGGCTTCGCCAAGCTGCAGATGTCGCAAGACCTGGGCTTCAGCGAAACCGTGTTCGGCCTGGGCGCCGGCGTGTTCTTCATCGGCTACTTCCTGTTCGAAGTGCCCAGCAACCTGCTGATGCACCGGCTGGGCGCGCGGATCTGGATCGCGCGCATCATGATCACGTGGGGCATCTTGTCCGGCATGTTCATGTTCGTCGAGACGCCCACGGGCTTCTACATCCTGCGCTTCCTGTTGGGCCTGGCCGAAGCGGGTTTCTACCCCGGCGTGATCCTGTACCTGACCTACTGGTATCCGGCCCACCGCCGCGCCAAGATCATCGCGCTGTTCATGTCCGCCATTCCGGTGGCCGGCATTTTTGGCAACCCCTTGTCCGGCTGGATCATGGAAGCCTTCCACGGCACGCACGGCCTGCAGGGCTGGCAGTGGATGTTCCTGATCGAAGCCATCCCCGCGCTGGTGATCGGCGTGGTCACCGTCATGTACCTGGACAACGGCATCTCCAGCGCCAAGTGGCTGACGGCCGAGGAAAAGCAGTTGCTGACCCGCGAGATCGAACAGGACCAGAAGCAGACGGGCACGCAGCAGCACTCGCTGCGCGCCGTGTTCGCCGACAAGCGCGTGTGGTGGATGTGCCTGATCTACTTCGCCTTCGTCGCCGGCCAATACGGGTTGACGTTCTGGATGCCGACGCTGATCAAGTCCACCGGTGTCACGGGCGCCTTCAATATCGGGCTGCTGAGCGCCATCCCCTTCCTCTGCGCCATCGTCGTGATGAACCTGCTGGGCCACTCGGCCGACCGCCGTCGTGAACGCCGTTGGCACCTGATCGTGCCGGCGCTGGCGGGCGCCATCGGGTTCAGCGCGGCGGCGTCCTTTGCCGACAATACCGTGGTGTCGTTGATCTGCCTGTCGATGGCCGCAGCCGGCGTGCTGACGTGCGCACCGCTGTTCTGGTCGCTGCCGACGGCCTTCCTGTCCGGCACCGCGGCGGCCGCAGGCATCGCCATTGTCAACTCGGTCGGCAACCTGGCGGGTTTCGCCAGCCCGTACATGATCGGCTACCTGAAAGACCTGACCAGCTCGACCGCCTCCGGCATGTACGTGCTGGCCGCCGTGCTGGTCATCGGCGCCATCGCGGTCTGGTTCACGCCGGCCAAGCTCGTCAACCGCTGATGCCGCCACGCTATTTACCTTTTGACCCCAAGGATTCGCCATGCCGCGCCTAGCCGCCAACCTGACCATGATGTACGCCGAGCATGCCTTCCTGGATCGCTTCCAGGCGGCTGCCAAAGACGGGTTTACCGGCGTCGAGTTCCTGTTTCCCTATGAATTCGCCGCCGCAGACTTGAAGGCCCGCCTGGCGGACAACGGCTTGACGCAGGCCCTGTTCAACGCGCCGCCGGGAGACTGGGGCGCGGGCGAACGCGGCATCGCGTCCTTGCCCGGGCGGGAAAGCGAGTTCCAGCGTGGGGTGGAGCAGGCGCTGGAGTACGCCGCCCAGTTGGGCAACCGCAGCCTGCATGTGATGGCCGGCCTGATCCGGCCGGGCGAGGACCGCGCGGCGCACCGGGACACCTATCTGAAGAACCTGGCGTTCGCGGCCCGCGCCGCGGCAACGGCCGATATCACTATCGTGATCGAGCCGATAAACACCCGTGATATCCCCGGATTCTTCCTGAACCGCCAAGACGACGCGCAAGCCATCTGCGCCGAGGTCGGCGCACCCAACCTGAAAGTGCAGTTCGACTGCTATCACTGCCAGATCGTCGAAGGCGACATCGCGGTAAAGCTACAGCGCGATATGGCGGGCATCGGCCACATCCAGATCGCCGGCGTGCCCGACCGGCACGAGCCCGACCTGGGCGAATTGAACTACCCCTACCTGTTCGAGCGGATCGACGCGCTGGGCTACACCGGCTGGATCGGCTGCGAATACCGCCCCAAGGCCGGCACGTCCGCCGGGCTGGGCTGGGCCCAACCCTATCTTGCCAACCATTGAGCATCCCATCATGAAGATCCTGATCACCGGCGGCGCCGGATTCCTGGGCCAGCGGCTGGCCCGCAAACTGCTGGAGCAAGGCACGCTGACGCTGGATGGCAGCGGCCCGCAAGCCATTACGCAGATCGACTTGCTGGACGTCGTGAAATCCGACGCGCTGACCGATCCGCGCGTGAATTCGCAGGTGGGCGACATCGCCGACCCGGCGGTGCTGCGCCAGGCCATCGACACGGAAACGCGCGCCATTTTCCATCTGGCAGCCATCGTCAGCGGCCAGGCAGAGGCGGATTTCGATCTGGGCATGCGCATCAACCTGGACGCCTCCCGCGCCCTGCTGGAGACGTGCCGCGCGCTTGGACACAAGCCGCGCGTGATCTTCACCAGCTCGGTGGCCGTCTACGGCGGCGCCCTGCCCGAGACCGTGCGCGACGACACGGCGCTGAATCCGCAGTCTTCCTACGGCACGCAGAAAGCCATCGCCGAACTGCTGCTGGCGGACTACACGCGCCGCGGCTTCGTCGACGGCCGCGTGCTGCGCCTGCCCACCATCAGCGTGCGCCCCGGCCGTCCCAATGCCGCTGCGTCCTCGTTCGCCAGCGGCATCATCCGCGAACCCCTGAATGGCGAAGCGGCGGTCTGCCCGGTCGGCGCCGACACGCGCTTGTGGCTGTTGTCGCCGCGCGGCGCGATCCAGGCGCTGATCGCCGGTTGCGAATTGCAGGCGGACGCCGTGGCCGACCGCGCGCCGATCAATCTGCCGGGCGTGTCCGTTACGGTGGCCGACATGGCGCAGGCGCTGCGCGAGGTGGCGGGCGATGAAGTCGCCGACCGCATCACGTGGCAAGCCGATGAACGCGTCGAACGCATCGTCGGCAGCTGGCCCGGCCGCTGGGACACCACGCGCGCGACTCGCCTGGGCTTGAAAGGCGACAACAGTTTCGCGGACATCATCCGCGCCTACCAGGCCGACGACCTGCCGCGCTAAGCGGCGGACGGCGGCCTTCTTGGATTTCCCAGGACGACGAAAGACATGACTCTTACGCAACCTTCTTCACGCCGCGTCGGCGTCATCGGCCTGGGCGCCATGGGCGCGGGCATCGCGCAAAGCCTGCGCCGCGCTGGCCATGACGTGCACGTCTACGACATTCGCGCCGACGCCGCCGCGGCCTTTGCCGCGCAGGGCGGCGTGGCCTGCGCCACACTGGCCGACATGGCCGCCGCGTGCGACATCGTGATCAGCGTGGTCGTCAATGCCCAGCAGACCGAAGCCGTGCTGTATGGCGAAGGCGGCATCGCCGCCGCCTTGCGCGCCGGCGCCGTGTTCGTGATGTGCTCTACCGTTGATCCCAGCTGGTCCATCGCGCTGGAAGCGCGGCTGGCCGAGCAGGGCGTGTTGTACCTGGATGCGCCCATCTCCGGTGGCGCGGCCAAGGCCGCTGCCGGCCAGATGACGATGATGACCGCCGGTCGCGCCGCCGCCTACGAGGCCTGCGGCGCGGTGCTGGAATCGATGGCCGGCAAGGTCTATCGCCTGGGCGACAGCGCCGGTGCGGGCAGCAAGGTCAAGATCATCAACCAGCTGCTGGCTGGCGTGCACATCGCGGCCGCCGCCGAGGCGATGGCGCTGGGCCTGCGCGAAGGCGTGGACGCGGACGCCTTGTACGAGGTCATCACGCACAGCGCGGGCAACAGCTGGATGTTCGAGAACCGCATGGCGCATGTGCTGGCGGGCGACTACACGCCGCTGTCCGCCGTGGACATCTTCGTCAAGGACCTGGGGCTGGTGCTGGACACCGCCCGGCACACCAAGTTCCCGTTGCCGCTGGCATCGACCGCGCACCAGATGTTCATGCAGGCGTCCACCGCCGGACATGGGCGCGAGGACGACAGCGCCGTGATCAAGATCTTCCCGGGCATTACCCTGCCGGAGGCGAAATGAGCATCAAACTGGGCTGTATCGCCGACGATTTCACGGGTGCGACCGACCTGGCCAACAACCTGGTGCGCGCCGGCATGCGCACGGTGCAGACCATCGGCATTCCCGGCGCGCCGTTGCGCGATGACGCGGACGCCGTGGTCGTGGCGCTGAAGACGCGCACGCTGCCGGCGGGGCAAGCCGTGGCGCAGTCGCTGGCCGCGCTGCAATGGCTGCAGCAGCAGGGCGCCGAGCAGATCTACTTCAAATACTGCTCCACCTTTGACAGCACGCCGCAGGGCAACATCGGCCCCGTGACCGATGCGTTGATGACCCAACTGGGCACGGCCTTCACCATCGCCACGCCGGCGTTTCCCGACAACAAGCGCACGGTCTTCAAGGGCTATCTGTTTGCGGGCGACGTGCTGCTGAACGAATCGGGCATGCAGCATCATCCGCTGACGCCGATGACGGATCCAAACCTGGTCCGTGTGCTGTCGGCGCAGACGTCGCGCAAGGTCGGCTTGATCGACTACAGCGTGGTGGCGGCGGGCAGCGAGGCGATCCGTGCGCGCATCCAGGCCTTGCAGGCGGAAGGCATCGAGATCGCCATCGTGGACGCGGTGTCCAACAACGATTTGCTGGCCCTGGGGCCGGCGCTACGTGGCATGCCGCTGGTCACGGCAGGTTCCGGCGTGGCGATCGGCCTGCCGGGCAACTGGGGCCTGACGCCGGCCAGCGCCGCCGGCCAGACCCGCGCCGCCGGTCTGCAAGCGGTGGTGGCGGGAAGCTGCTCCACCGCCACCAACGGGCAGGTGGCCGCCTTCATTGAAAGCGGCCGCCCGGCCTATGCGCTGGATCCCATGCGGATCGCGGCGGGCGAGGACGTGGTCGCGCAAGTGCTGGCCTGGGCCGAGCCCCGCATGCAGGACGGCCCGGTGCTGGTCTATTCCACCGCGCAACCGGATCAGGTCAAGCAGGCGCAGGGCGCATTGGGCGCGGCACAGGCGGGCGCCATGATCGAAGACGCCATCGCGCGCATTGCGGTCGGCCTGGTCGAACGTGGCGTGCGGCAACTGATCGTGGCGGGCGGTGAGACCTCGGGTGCGGTGGTGCAGGCGCTGGGGCTGGAACAGATCGCCATCGGTGAACAGATCGATCCAGGCGTGCCCTGGTGCGCGGGTTACACGCCGGTGGCAGAAGACGACGTCAGCATCGCGCTGAAGTCGGGCAACTTCGGCACGCCGGACTTCTTCATCAAGGCGTTCGGGTAGTTTCCGAGCTGGCGGGGCGGGCGAAACAGGCGACGCGCTTAGCGATGCGCCTGGCTCAGCCGCTTGGCCGCATTCACCATGTGGATGCGTGCCGCCTCGCGGGCGCCTTCCACGTCCTGGCTGCGGATGGCTTCGACGATGGCGATGTGCTCCTGCATCACGTCGCGCATCAGGTTGGCATGGCGGGCCTCGTTGCCGCGCGTCACGCGCGTGGCGGCTTCCAGGAACTGGCTGACGAAAGCCAGGGTGGTCAGGAAGTACGGGTTGCCGGTGGCGCGCGCGATGCTGCGGTGAAACGCCACGTCTTCCTTCACGCCGTCGCCGCCATCGGCGACCGCTTGCGAGATCGCGGCCAACGCGCGGTCGATATCCGTCATGTCGCGCTTCTTGCGCACCGCCGCGGCCTGGGCCGCGATTTCGGTCTCCAGCGCGCGACGCAAATCCACGATGTGCAGCACGGCGTCCAGCGAGCTCAGCTCGGTGGCGTCGATGCGCAGCGCCCGGTTGCCCGTTAGTCCCGTCACGAAGACACCGCTGCCTTGCCGCGCTTCCACGATGCCGTCTTGCCGCAAGCGCGATACCGCTTCGCGGATGACGGTGCGGCTGACGCCGAACTGTTCGGCCAGCATGGCTTCGGTGGGCAGCTTTTCACCGGGCAGCACGCGCCCCTCGTCGATTTCGGCGAGCAGGCGCTTGGCGACGGTGTCGGTCAGCGTGGGAGGGGAAGGAAGTCTTGGAAACGCCATGGATGATGAACGCAGAGAGGAGGCGGCAGGCCGGTCTGAAGGCCTGCGGCTGAGTCCGGCGCCAATGATAACCGGTTGCCTGGGGCAGGGCCTGTCGGCATTGAAAGGCGCTACGCGCCGGCCCTAGGCCGCGGGCCCGGCGCGCGCCGCCATCAGGCAATCGACGAAGCACTGGGCGGCCGGCGTGGGCGGCGAGTCGGCGCGCGTCAGGATGGATACGCGCGCAGCGGGCAGCTCGTGCGCCAGCGGCACCATGCGCAAGGGCCGCGGCATCAGCTGGTGGTCGAACAGGGCCCGCACGAAGATGCCCAGCGCATCGCTTTCGGCCATGATCGCCAGCGCGATGGCGATGGACTGACAGGGGATGATGTCGCGCGGCGGCGGCAGCCCGTGGGCGTCGAACGCCAGCCGCAGCAGGTTCGCCGGCGCCTGGATGTTGCCGGGCAGCAGCCACAGCGCGTCGTGCATGTCGGCCAGGCTGCGCGCGTGGCGCAACGGATGGCCGATCCGCGCGCCCACCGCCATCGGCAGCGTGAACAGTGTCTGGCGCGCGAAGCCGTCGTCGATGTTGCCGTCGTATTCCGTCTGCACCAGCAGGTCGTAGCGGCCCGATTCCAATTGTTCGTGACTGTAGGGCGGCGCGACCTCGTTGAACGACACCGCCACGCGCGGCATCCGGGCGCGGAATGCCATCAGCGCGGCGGGCAGCGCCGTCAGCGCCGAAGAACTGATGGCCAGGTTCAGCGTGCCGCCTTCGCCGTCGCGCATCTGCCCGATTTCTTCCTGCGCTTTGCGCGCTTCCTGCAGGATCAGCACGGCGCGCCTGTATAGCGCCTCGCCATAGGTCGTGAGCTCTACGCCGCGGGCGCTGCGGCGCACCAATTCGGCGCCCACGCTTTGCTCCAGCTCGCGCAGGCTGCGCGTGGCGGCGGGCTGGGTGACGAACAGGGCACGGGCCGCCGCACGGATGCTGCGGTGTTCGGCGATCAGGACAAAAGTGCGCAGTTGGCGCAGGTTCATGGGCAGGGTCCGGAATCGGACCAGTCCGAAGACTGGGCAGGGATATAAGAAAAAGGTTTCACTGGAACAAAAATACTGTCTTTTCCTTATCGTGCGCCATCCGTATATTCATCCACACGGGGTCGTCACAGCGTCCGGGTTCACGGAACGGCCACCCCGGCACGGACATCAAGGGGAAAACATGTCTATCGCCATCGCCGCCACGCCTGGCCGGCAGGATCTGCATTCATCGACGATGCGCCGGCGCGTGATCGCCGGCACCACCATCGGCAACGCGCTGGAGTTCTTCGACTTCACCGTGTTCACGTTCCTGATGCTCGTCATCGGGCCGTTGTTTTTTCCGGCCGCGTCCAGTTATGGCCAGTTGCTGTTGACCACCGCCACCTTCGGCGTTGGCTTCCTGATGCGGCCGGTGGGCGGCATGCTGATCGGTTCCTACGCCGACCGCTACGGCCGCCGCGCTGCCATGACGCTGACCTTGTGGCTGATGGGGCTGGGCTGCGGGCTGATCGCGGTGGCGCCCACCTACGCCCAGATGGGGGTGATGGGGCCTGTGCTGATGGTGCTGGCGCGCTTGATCCAGGGCTTTGCCGCCGGCGGCGAGGTGGGCGCGTCCACGACGCTGCTGGTGGAGCACGCGCCGGCGAACCAGCGCGGCTTCTATTCCAGCTGGCAGTTCGGCAGCCAGTCGCTGGGGGTGATGCTGGGCGCGCTGACCGTGGCGTTGTTGACGGCCGCGCTTACCAAGGAACAGATGCAGGACTGGGGCTGGCGCGTGCCTTTCGTGATCGGCATCCTGACCGTGCCGGTCGGCGCCTACATTCGCCGCAACCTGGAGGAAACGCTGGAGCCCGCCCAGACGCAGGCGGCGACGCGCGCCGCCTCCACCCACCAGCCCCTGCGCCGCGTCTTCGCCGACCATAAGGCCCAGATCGTCAAAGGCATCCTGCTGGTGATCGGCGGCATGGTCTGCGCGCAGATCATCGGCTTCTACATGCCCGCCTACGCCAGCAAGGAACTGGGCCTGCCGGCCACCTCCACGCTGTTTGCCAGCGTGGTGCTGGGGGCCATCGGTTTTGTGCTGGCGCCGTTTGTCGGCATGCTGGCCGATCGGGTCGGGCGCAAGCGGGTCATCTTCTGGTCGCGCGCGGTGACCGTGTGCGCGTTGCTGCCGTGCTTCCAGTGGCTGGTGTCCGCGCCCAGCACCGCGCGGCTGATGACGGTGATTGCGCTGCTGGCCATCCTGCTGGCGCTGCAGACGGCGCCCACCATCACCATGCTGCCCGAACTGTTTCCGAAGGCGGTACGCACGACGGGGATGTCCGTGGTGTATGGGCTGGGTATCTCTGTATTCGGCGGCTTCGCGCAGTTTTTCGTGACCTGGCTGCTGCACGTCACCGGCAATCCGATGGCGCCCGCCTGGTACTTGATGGTGACTGTGACGCTATCGACCGTGGTGCTGTTCTGGATCCAGGACCGCACCGGCCATGAAATCGACAAGCAGGAGGCATGATGCCCAGCAGTACGAGCTACTTCCCCCGCAGCTACGCCGAATCGCGCGAGCGGTTCCTGTCCGACGCCGCGCGCCTGGGCGCCCACGTGCAGTCTTATCCGATCGAGGCGGTGGGCCGCGAAGGCGAGGCGCTGGCAACCGACACGGCGCTGATCGGCGCCGCGGGTGCCGAACGCCTGCTGATCATGACGTCCGCCACGCATGGCGTGGAAGGGTTCTGCGGCGCAGGCTGCCAGGCCGCATTGATGGACGATGCGCTGATGCTCAAGCGCGCCGCCCAAGCGGGCGTGGCGTTGCTGCTGGTGCACGCCGTGAATCCTTACGGCTTTTCGTGGATCGCCCGCACGGACGAGGGCAATGTGGACCTGAACCGCAACGCCCAGCCGTTCGACGGTACGCCGCTGCCCGTCAATCCCGGCTATGGCGATCTGCATCCGTTGCTGCTGCCGGCGCAATGGCCGCCGTCGGAAGAAAACCAGCGGGACCTCGCGCGCTACGTGGCCGAACATGGGCAGGCCGCGTTTGCGCAAGCCGTGTCGCGCGGCCAGTACACGCACGACGATGGCCTGTTCTATGGTGGCGCGGCGCCTGCCGCATCGCTGGCGAACCTGCGGTGCATCCTTCAAACGCAGGCCAGCCGCCATGCCCACATCGGTTGGATCGACGTGCATACGGGCCTGGGTCCGCGCGGGCACGGCGAGAAAATCTACGCGGGCCGGCGCAACGATGCCGAAGTGGCGCGCGCGCGGCAATGGTGGGGCCTGGACATCGCCGTGCCGTTCCAAGGCACGTCGGCATCGGTCGATATCACGGGCCACCTGGCGGGCCTGATCTACCAGGCCTGCCCCGAGTCGTCGCCGACGCTGATGGCGCTGGAGTACGGCACCTTGCCGTTTGACGACATCGTGCTGGCACTGCGCGGTCGCAACTGGCTGCGGGCCAACCCGGACGCGCCTGCGGCGCTGCGCCGCGACATCCTGCAGGCCACGCAGGACGCGTTCTACTGCCCCACCGACGACTGGCACGGCATGGTGCTGGGGCAAAGCCGCGTGGCGGTGCTGCAAGCGCTGTGCGGGCTGGAATCCGCCGGGCTGGGAGCGTCCGCGGCGGCCTGACGAACCCGGCTTGGTCTGATTTTCACCTCGATCAGGCCGATCGTCGAGCCCCTGCGGCCCGCCGGGACATCGCGCCAGATGTCCCGGATCCGACAGCCGTTTCGAAGATGCTGCGCAGCGCCAAAATCGCCGAGAACGTATTCCAGGAAGACGGAAAGCCCCGCGAAAATCCGGGTCTCCCATCCCGACGAGGCCGATGTTGCACTGCGCTGGCGCGACGCGCCGCGAGAGGGCGCGGCGGTGCGTCAAGACGTTCGAACGCTTGATGCCCGATCGGCGCCGGCGCATGCCGGACCCATCGAAACTTGAGAAAGTGAGCTTCTCCCGGCCGAATGCCGTCCGTATATTGCGTGCCACGCTGCGGGCGCCATCCACGGGCTTCGGGGCCTGCCGTCGCGCAGCGCAATAAGGGGGAGGAGCATGTCCACTGTCACGATGCCGAGGGCCAGCGGCCAAGGGCTGTATTCACCGTCCATGCGCCGGCGGGTTATCGCCGGCACCACGATCGGCAATGCGTTGGAGTTCTTCGACTTCACCGTCTTTTCGTTCCTGATGCTGGTCATCGGGCCACTGTTCTTCCCCGAGGCGTCCAGCTATGGTCAGTTGCTGCTGACCACCGCGACGTTCGGCGTGGGTTTCCTGATGCGCCCGGTGGGCGGGATGCTGATCGGTTCGTATGCGGACCGCCACGGCAGGCGGTCGGCGATGGCGTTGACGCTCTGGCTGATGGGGGCGGGCTGTGCGCTGATCGCCGCGGCGCCGACCTACGCGCAGATGGGGGTGGCCGGGCCCGTGATGATGGTGTTGGCCCGGTTGATCCAGGGCTTTGCCGCAGGCGGCGAAGTCGGGGTGTCAACCACGCTGTTGGTGGAACATTCGCCGGCATCGAAGCGGGGCTTTTATTCCAGCTGGCAATTCGGAAGCCAATGCCTGGGCGTCATGCTGGGCGCGCTGGTGGTGACGCTTCTGACCGCGGCGTTGAGCCCTGAGCAGATGCAGGCCTGGGGCTGGCGCCTGCCCTTCGTGATCGGCATATTGACCGTTCCCGTCGGCGCCTACATCCGCCGCAACCTGGAAGAGACGCTGGCGCCGGTAGCGGCCGGCGTTGTTGGACCCGAGGTCAGCCGTGCCGGAACGGGCCATCAGCCGCTGCGCCGCGTGTTCACCGAGCACAAGGTGGTCGTGCTGAAGGGAGTATTGCTGGTGATTGGCGGCATGGTCAGCGCGCAGATCATCAGCTTCTATATGCCGGCCTACGCCAACCGGGAACTGGGCCTGCCGGCGACGTCCACGTTGTCTGCCAGCGTGGTGGTGGGTGCCATCGGCTTTCTGACCGCGCCCTTCATCGGGATGCTGGCGGACAGGGTGGGGCGCAAGCGGGTGATTTTCTGGTCGCGCGCCGCGACGGTGGCCGTTCTGCTGCCGAGCTTTCACTGGCTGGTTTCCGCGCCGAGCACGGGCCGTCTGATGGGGGTCATCGCGGTGCTGGGCCTGTTGCTGGCCTTGCAGACCACGCCCGTCATCACGATGTTGCCCGAACTGTTCCCGAAAGCCGTGCGCGCAACCGGGATGTCCGTCGTCTACGGGGTCGGAATTTCGGTGTTCGGCGGATTCGCGCAGTTCTTTTTGACCTGGCTTTTGCATGTGACCGGCAGCCCGATGGCGCCCGCGTGGTATCTGATGGCGACGGTCGCGCTATCCACGGTTGCGCTCTTCTGGATACGCGACCGTACGGGTCAAGACATCGACTCCCGGGAGGCATGATGCAGACGGCCTCACATTATTTTTCCCGCAGCTACGCCGAGTCCCGCGGCCGCTTCGAAACACGGGCCAGGCCGCTGGCCACGCACTTCCAATCCTATGGCATCGATGCGCGAGGGCGCCAGGGCGAGGCGCTGGCAACCGACGTCGCCCTGATCGGGGATCCGCGCGCCAGTCGGCTCTTGATCGTGAGTTCGGCCACCCACGGCGTGGAAGGTTTCTGCGGTTCGGGCTGCCAGTTGGCGTTGCTTGACGATGCGCCCATGCTGGAGCGCGCGCGGCGCGCCGGCGTGGCGTTGTTGCTGGTGCATGCGGTGAATCCCCATGGTTTTTCGTGGCTTGCCCGCACGGACGAGGGCAATATCGACCTGAACCGCAATGCGCAGCCATTCGATGGCGGACCGTTGCCGGTCAATGCCGGGTATGCGGGGATACACGGCTTGCTGCTGCCCGAGGAGTGGCCGCCGTCCAGGAAAAATCAGCAGGACCTTGCGCGCTACGTGGCCGAGGCGGGGCTGCAGGCCTACGCGGCTGCCGTGACGGCGGGGCAGCACACCCATCCCGATGGCCTGTTCTACGGAGGAACCGGCCCGGCGGCGTCGCTCCTGAATCTGCGGTCCATCCTTGGCGAACATGTCGGCACGGCGCGCACGCAGGTGGCGTGGATCGATGTGCATACCGGGCTGGGGCCGCGCGGCCACGGCGAAAAGATCTATGCCGGAAAGCGCGATGCCGCCGGCGTGGCGCTGGCCAGGCAGTGGTGGGGGGCGGACCTGACCGTGCCTTTCCTGGGCAATTCGGCATCGGCCGATGTGACGGGGTACGTCGGCGGGCTGTTGCACGAGGCATGTCCGGCGGCTGGCACCGCCGTTATATCGCTTGAGTTCGGCACGGTGCCGTTGCCGGACATGGTGCAGGCGTTGCGCGGCCGTAATTGGCTGCTTGCGCACCCTGACGCCAACGACGCGCTGCGCCGGGACATTCTGCAGGGCATTCTGGACGCGTTCTATTGCGATGCCTCGGACTGGCACGGCATGGTGCTGGGGCAAAGCCGCGTGGCCGTGCTGCAAGCATTGTGCGGGCTGGAAGCCGCGCGCTGAGCCCAAGCTCCGTCGGCCCTGCAGTCCGTATGGATTCCCTGGGTTGCACCTGCTTCGGGCCTTCTATCGCAGCGGGTTGCACCTGCACGCGCGGCTGCGCCAGGGAATACCCGCAAGTGCGGTGCAGTGTTGGGTTATCCCTAGTTGAGCCGGGCAGCAACCCATCGATATGCTTGGGTTAACCGAGCGAACCGAAGAGTTCCATCCGGAGGAGTTTCAAACCGAGCCGGCACCTCGCTGACAAGGAACCAGGATTTGCATAGCGCGCCTCCTTTGAACTCGGCCGTCACGGCCGCCCGGATCAAGCCCATTCGCGTGATCCCGTGGGCAACGTGGCTGCACCGCGTTTTCGTCGTCCTCATGTATGCGTTCATGCTCTGCCCCATCGTGCTGGTGGTCTGGCTGAGCTTCTTCAAGGACGCCATCCTCTACTTCCCCCCGTCCGGCTACACGCTGTCCTGGTACGTGAAAGCGTGGCAGAACCCGGCGTTCGCCAACGGATTCCTGTTCAGCCTGCAAGTGTCGCTGGTGGCCGCCGCCATCGGCGTGGTGATGGGCGTGCTGGCGGCGGTGGGCATCGCCCGCTACCGCTTCCAGGGCAGCAAGGGCATCAACACCTTGCTGCTGTCGCCGCTGCTGATCCCTGGCATCGTCGCGGGCGTGGGCATCTACCTGTTCTACCTGCGCGCCGAAGAGATGCTGGACCAGGACATCATCGGCACCTTCGGCGGTCTCGTCATCGCGCACGTGTGCCTGACGATTCCGTGGACGGTGCGCCTGGTCACCGCCGGCATGGCCGGTCTGGACGGCTCCATCGAAGAGGCCGCGCGCAACCTCGGCGCCAGCGCGCCGGTCGCCTTCATGCGCGTGACGCTGCCGATGCTGCGCCCGTCCATCGTGGCGGCGGCGCTATTCAGTTTCGTGGTGTCGTTCGAAAACCTGGAGCTGTCGCTGTCGCTGGTGGGGCCGGGCCGCACGACGCTGCCGATCGCCATCATGCAGTACCTGGAATTCAATCTGGACCCGACCATCGCCTCGGTGGCCTCGGTGCAAATCTTGCTGTTGGGGATCATCATGCTTGTGACCGACCGCTACGTGAAACTCAGTCAGGTGGTGTAAGAAATGGCGAAGGTCTCAATCGAGAATATCCGCAAGCAGTTCGGATCGGCGGTGGCGGTGTCGGATTTTTCACTGGAGATCGCCGAGGGCGAGCTGGTGACGTTCCTGGGCCCCAGCGGCTGCGGCAAGACCACCACGCTGCGCATGATCGCCGGTTTCATCACACCGACCGCGGGCCGTATCCGCATCGGCGAGACCGACGTGACCCGGCTGCCCGTGCACAAGCGCGACACCGGCATGGTGTTCCAGCGCTATGCGCTGTTTCCGCACATGACGGTGGCCGAGAACGTGGCGTTCGGGCTGGAGATGCACAAGGTGCCCAAGGCCGACCGCGACGCCAAGATCCGCCGCGTGCTGGACATGGTGCGCATGACCGAATTGCGCGAACGCTATCCGCGGCAGTTGTCCGGCGGCCAGCAGCAACGCGTGGCGATCGCCCGCGCGCTTGCCATCGAGCCCAAGGTGTTCCTGCTGGACGAGCCGCTGTCCAACCTGGACGCCAAGCTGCGCCTGGAAGTGCGCGAAGAGATCCGTTCCCTGCAGCAGCGCCTGGGTCTGACGACCGTGTTCGTTACGCACGACCAGGAAGAAGCGCTGGCGATCGCCGACCGCATGGCCATCATGCACGACGGCATCGTGCAGCAGGTGGGTGCGCCCGCCACCCTGTATGAGCGTCCGGCCAATCTCTTCGTGGCGGACTTCCTGGGCAAGATGAACGTGTTCACGGGCCGTGGGCAGGCCGACAACCAGTTCCACACCGACACCGGCCAGCGCATCGCCACGCCGGGCGGGGCCGGCGCCACGCACGTGGGCGTGCGGCCGGAACGGGTGCGGCTGGCCGCCCAGCCCGAAGGCGGCAACGCGCTGGCCGGAGTGGTGGAATCGTCGTTGTACCTGGGGTCGGTGCTGGAAGTGCGCGTGCAGCTCGAAGGCGGCCATCGCATGATCAGCCAGATCGTCAACGGCGGCGCGGGCCGCGCCCAGCCGGCGCCGGGCGCGCGAGTCTACGCATGCTTCGAGCCCGAAGACTGCGTGGCCTTCACGCAATAGGAGCCCCCATGACAACCGCGATAAAAGACGGGCGGCCCAGCCGCTGGCTGGGGCCGGGGCTGGCCTTTCCGGCGTCGCTGGTGGTGCTGGTGATCATCCTGGTCCCCATCCTCCAGCTGGCGCGCTACAGCTTCAACCATTTCGATCCGGCGGACCTGATGCAGACCGCCTTCACCTTCGAGAACTACGCCAAGTTCTTCGGCGACCCCTACTACCGCGACATCTTCTTCACGACCTTGTGGGTGGCCGGGCTGTGCACCGTGCTGGCGCTGGTGCTGGGCTTTCCGGTGGCGTACTTCCTGGCGCGCACGCAAAGCCGGTACAAGAGCCTGTTCGTGATCCTGCTGGTGTTCCCGCTGATGGTGGGCAACGTGGTGCGCGCGGCGGGCTGGATGGTGGCGCTGGGCAACGCAGGCGTGGTGAACGCCGTGCTGCAGGGGCTGGGGCTGATCGACAAGCCGCTGACCCTGATGTACACGCCCACCGCGGTCGTCATCGGCACCACTGCCGTGGTCATGCCGTACCTGATCCTGACGCTGCAAAGCGTGCTGGAAGGCATGGACCTGTCGGTGGAGGAGGCCGCCCGCAACGTGGGTGCCAGCTTCTTCACGACGTTTCGCCGCATCGTGTTGCCGATCGCCGCGCCCGGCGTGGCGGCCGGCACGATGCTGGTGTTCATCCTGTGCATGAACGCCTACGCCACGCCCGTGCTGCTGGGCGGATCCGGCCTGACGATGATGGCGCCCGCGCTCTACGACCAGATCACGCGCGCGTCGAACTGGCCGTTCGGGGCGGCGCTGGCCGTCATCCTGGTGTGCGGCACGCTGGCCATCGCACTGGTCTCGAATTGGCTGATCCATCGACGCTACATCAAGACCATGGCGTCTTGACCCCGCATTTCCAACAAGGAACTTTCATGGCATCCGTATTGTTCAAGAACGCGAACCTGCTTGATCCCTTGCAGGCCGACCTACTGGAAGGCCATCACGTGCTGGTCGAGGACGGCCTCATCAAGGAAGTGTCGGACAAGCCCCTGTCCAGCGCATCCGCGCAGGTGATCGACGCGGCGGGCCGCACGCTGATGCCGGGGCTGATCGACCTGCACGTGCACGTGTTGGCGACCCAGCTGAACCTCAGCACGCAAGGTGTGCTGCCCGATGCGCTGGTCATGATGCGCGCGGTGCCCATCATGGCGGCGATGCTGCGCCGGGGCTTCACCACCGTGCGCGATGCGGGCGGCGCAGGCTGGGGGCTGAAATGCGCGGTGAACGAAGGCACGGTCAAGGGGCCGCGTCTCTTCATCTCGGGCCGCGCCATCAGCCAGACGGGCGGCCATGGCGACCCGCGCCCGCGTTCCGATCATCTGCGTCCGATGAGCTTTTGCGGCTGCTGTTTCCGTGCCGGCGACATCGGCCGCGTGGCCGACGGCATCGACGACGTGCGCCGCGCCGTGCGCCAGGAACTGCAGATGGGCGCCGACCAGATCAAGATGATGGCCTCGGGCGGCGTGGCGTCGCCCACCGACCCCATCGCGTCCTTCGGCTATTCCGAGGAAGAGATCCGCGTCATCGTGGACGAGGCCGCCAGCCGCCAGACCTATGTGATGGCGCACTCGTACACGGCCGATGCCATCGAGCGCGCCATCCGCAACGGCGTGCGCACGATTGAACACGGCAACTTGGTCGACGAGCGCGTGGCGCGCTTCATGGCCGAGAAGGGCGCGTTCGTGGTGCCCACGCTTGTCACGTACGAGGCGCTGGCCAACGAAGGGGCCGATTACGGCCTGCCGCCGGATTCGGTGGCGAAGATTGCCACGGTGCGCACTGCCGGCCTGCATTCGCTGGAAATCTACAAGAAGGCGGGCGTGAAGATCGGCTACGGATCGGACCTGCTGGGGCCGTCGCAGCGCTTGCAGAGCGACGAATTCCGCATCCGCAACGAGGTCCTGTCCACGCAGGAAGTCATCCAGTGCGCCACCACCACCGCGGCCGAAGTGCTGAACCAGGTGGGGCAGCTGGGCCGCATCCAGGCGGGCGCCTTGGCAGACGTGCTGCTGGTGGACGGCAACCCGTACCGCGACTTGTCCTGCCTGTTGGGGCAGGGCGAACATCTGGCCCTGATCATGAAGGGCGGGGTCATCGAACACAACGCACTGGGGGTGTAAGCGCCATGAGCGATCCCACGTTTTCGCAGTCCGAAGTCGGCGAGGAATCCCGCGACGTCAACGCCGCCAAAGGCTGGCATCCGCCGTCGGCACCGGTCTCGCGCGACCGCGGCCTGGGCCCGTTTCCCAGGCTGATCCTGCGCGGGGCGACGATCATCGACGGTACCGGCGCACCGCCCTGGGGGCCGGTGGACATCGTGATCGAGAACGATCGCATCACCGCGCTGGTCAACGTGGGCACGCCGCACAAGGCCATCGACCCGAAACGCCGGCCAGGCCCCGGCGACCACGAGATCGATTGCCACGGCAAGTTCGTCACCCCCGGATTCGTCGATGCGCACGCGCACATTGGCACGCCGTACCACGCCATGAGCGGCATCGTCCCGCCCGCCGACTACATCTACAAATTGTGGCTGGCGCATGGGGTCACGACCGTACGCGAAATGGGCGCGATGGGCGGCCTGGGCTGGACGATGGAGCAGCGCGAGCTTTCCGCCGCCAACAAGATCGCGGCGCCGCGCATGGTGGTGCATTCCGTGTTCCCCGCCATGAACGACCGCGTCAAGACGATCCACACGCCGGAGCAGGGCCGCGAATGGGTGCGCAAGCTGGCGGCGCGCGGCGCGGACGGAATCAAGTTCTTCGGCGCGCCGCCCGCCATCATGGAAGCGGCATTGGACGAAGCCGCGCAGCTGGGGCTGCGGTCCGGCTGCCATCACGCGCAGATGGCGGTCACGCGGGTGAACGCGCTGAAGTCCGCGCGCTGGGGGCTGACCAGTTCCGAACACTATTACGGCTTGCCGGAAGCGCTGTTCGAAGACCGCATCGTGCAGTCCTTTCCCACCGACTACAACTACAGCGACGAGTACTACCGCTTCGCCGTCGCCGGCCAGACCTTCATGCAGGCGGCGCAGCCGGGGTCGGCCAAGTGGCGCCAGGTCATGGACCAGTTCCTGGAGCTGGGCCATACCTTCGTGCCCACGTTCAACATCTACGACGCCAACCGCGACCTGATGCGCGCGCGTCGCGCCGACTGGCACGACGACTACACCTGGAAGGCCGTCTGGAAGTACTTCCAGCCGCAACGCGGCGGGCACGGCGCGTACTGGTACCGCTGGAGCACCACGAACGAGATCGAGTGGAAGCAGAACTACCGGTTGTGGATGCAGTTCATCAACGAATACAAGAACCTGGGTGGCCGCGTGTGCGCCGGCAGCGATTCGGGCTTTATCTTCCAGATCTACGGCTTCGGCTTCGTGCGCGAACTGGAACTGCTGCAGGAAGCGGGGTTCCATCCCATCGAAGTGCTGCGCGCGGCCACGTCGCAAAGCGCCGCGCTGCTAGGCATCGATGAAGACACCGGCTCCATCGACGTGCAAAAGCGCGCCGACCTGCTGATCCACGACCAGAATCCGCTGACCGATTTCAAACTGCTGTTCGGCACCGGCGCCATGCGCCTGAACGACGACACGGCCAAGGTGGAATGGAAGCGCTGCCTGCAAACCACCATCAAATCGGGCGTGGTGTACGACACCGCCGAATTGCTGGCCGACGTGCGCAAGATGGTCAAGGACAGCTGGGAGCAAGACCCGGACGGCGAGCGCCCGCCGTTCGGCGGATCGCCGGCAGGCTCGCCCTGCGACGGCGGGCAAGAGGCATCCTGACATGGCCGTCGACCTCTTCCTGCTTTGCGGCTTCCTGGGCAGCGGCAAGACCACGCTGCTGGTGGACTACCTGCGTGATCCGGCGTCCCGCGACACGGGCGTGATCGTCAACGAGGCGGGCGAGGTCGGCGTGGATGGCGCCATCGTCGCCAATGACAGCGACAACGTGCCGATGACGCTGATGGCCAACGGCTGCGTGTGCTGCTCGCTGCGCAGCGATCTGGTCTATACCTTGAGCGCGCTGCTGGACGCGCCGCGCCCCGACGGCGAAGGGCCCTTGCAGCGGGTCATCCTGGAGTGCAGCGGCTTGTCGCGGCCCGGCCCCATCATCGCGTCCCTGGCGGATCCCGAGCTGGCCCGCCGCGGCCTGCGGCTGACGGTGGTCTGCACCGACGACTGCGCGCGCGACCCGGACGCATTGGCCGAGATGGACGAAGCCATGGCCCAGTTCGGCGCCGCGCACCGCATCGTGTTGACCAAGACGGACTTGCTGCCCGACGGCGCCCTGGACGCACGCGCCGTGCGCGCCGCTGCCCTGAACCCCTTGGCGGCCGTCATTGCCGACCCGGACCGCCGGCGCGCCGTACAAGCCGCGTTTGCCCCGTCCCAAGGCGTGGCGGATCTGGCGGGGCTGGCCGCGCGGATGCTGACAGCGAGCGGGCAGGGGGTCGCGCACCCCCGCATCCGCGTCATGGCGGCCCGTGCCCACGCGGGCATCAGCTGGACGGATTTTTCAGAATGGCTGGACAACCTGGCCGGGCTTTGCGGCGAACGCCTGTTGCGGGTCAAGGCGGTGGTGCGCGTCAACGAATGCGCCGAACCCATCCTGATCCAGTCGGTGGGCACCACCTTCAGCGCGCCGCAACGCCTGACCCGGCAACCCGATGCGCCCGACGCCATCATCGTGATCGCGCGCGACATCGATGCGGGCGAGATCCGGGCGTCCGCGCCGCACGCACCCGTGGACATGCTGGCCTGAAGAATTTTTCGTACCGGGGCGCGCGGCCGGGCACAGCCGGCCACGCGTCCGCACCGTAGCAAGTCGTCAGTTCCCCTTCGATACGAGGTCGTTATGCAAGAGAAAAACCTGACTCGCCGTGGCTTCATCAAGACCGCCTCCGGCCTGGCGCTCGCTCCCGCTTTGGGCTGGGTGCCGGGCATGGCGCACGCCGCCGAAAAAGAAATCGTGGTGGGGACCTGGGGCGGCGACTACCAGAACCTGCTGCAGCAGATCATCAACCCCATCGTCGACAAACAAGGCGTGAAGGTCGTCTACGACACGGGCAACGCCGTTGGCCGCGTGACCAAGTTGCGCGCCGAAAAGAACTCGCGGCGCGGCAGCATGGACGTGGCGCTGCTGGGTGAAGTCGACATGTACGACGCCGAGCGCTCCGGCACGCTGGAACCGATCGACGCGAAGAAGCTGCCCAATCTGGCGCATGCGATCGGCGCGCTGAAGACGGCATATTCGATTCCCCATATCTTCAGCGCGATGACGCTGGTCTACAACACCGACAAATTCCCGACGCCGCCGGATTCGCTGGAAGTGTTGCTGGACCCCAAACTGAAAGGGCAGGTGGGCTTTTCGGACATCCTGTACCTGTACAACGCCGTCTTCGTCGGCCTGGGCGCGGGCGGCGACACCAAGAGTTTTGACGGGGGCAAGCGCTTCCTGACCAAGCTCAAGGCGAATGCGCCGCGCATCTACCCGTCCAACGAGGCGGTCGCGGCCGCCTTCAAGTCTGGCGAGATCGCCATTGCGTGCATGTGGAAGGCGCGCGCGCTGCAATGGAAAGACAGCGGCCTGCCGTTGGGTTTCGTGATTCCCAAGGAGGGCTCGGTGCCCGTGTCGTTCGAGGCCGGCATCGCCAAGAACAGCCGCAACAAGGACGCCGCCTGGGAATACCTGAACGCCATGCTGGACCCGCAAGGCCAGATCGGTTTCGCCGAAAAAATGGGCTATGCGCCCACGGTGACCAACGCGTCGTTGCCGGAAAACTTGAAGCGCGTGGGTTTCTCGGAGGCGGAAGTGAAGCTCTTGCACGCCTATGACCTGAAGCGCCTGACGGAAGGCAAGGCCGACATGCTGGAATTCTGGAACAAGGAATTCAAGGCGGGTTGAGGCGCCGCTTCCGGATGCGGCCGGTCCGCATCCGGAGGGACGTTGCAGATCGGTCCCCGTCTGCGATGGGCGGCCGATGAATCTACCCTGGACATCTTGCGTCAACCTTGAAATGTTATATCATTCGTCAGCTATTTGTAATGATATAACATCCGAGAGAGCGAAGATGAAAGGCAAGAAGCTAGGGGCGGTTGAGGAAAGAGGCGGGGCGAAGGCCCTGCGGGCCAGCCGCCGGGGGGCGTTGAAACCGCTGGTCTGCTCACTGATGCTGATCGCGCCGGTCGCGCAGGCCGAGGCCGAAACGGAGTCCGATCGCGCCAAGACGCTGGCCCCCATTACCGTGTCCGCTAACCCGCTGGGGCTGGACTTGAACAGCACGACGTTGCCCGCCTCGGTGCTCGAAGGCGATGCCCTGATCGAGCAGCGGTCCGGCACGTTGGGCGAGACCCTGAAGAACCTGCCCGGCGTCAACAGCGATACCTTCGGCGGCGGCGCGAGCCGGCCGGTGATCCGCGGGCAGACCGCGCCGCGAGTCAAAGTGCTGTCTGACGGTTCTGAAGTCATGGACGCGTCCAGCATTTCCCCCGACCACGCGGTGACGGTCGAACCGCTGCTGGCTGAGCGGATCGAAGTGCTGCGCGGCCCGGCGACGCTGCTGTATGGCGGCGGCGCGATCGGCGGCGTCGTGAACGTGGTGGACAAGAAGATCCCCACCGCAGTGCCGGAAAAGGGCATCGAGGCCGAAGCCGAACTGCGCGGCGCGACCGGTACCAAGGAACGTGCGGGTGCGGTGGGCATCACGGCGGGCGAAGGCCAGTTCGCGGTGCGCGTTGAAGGGATGAAGCGGCGTACCAGCGACTACGACGTGCCCGATTGGCCGGGCGGCAAGCTGGAAGGTTCGTACAGCGAATCCACCCAGGGCTCTGTCGGGATGTCGTGGATCACCCCGCGCGGATACGTCGGCCTGGCCTTCACGCATCTGGAAAGCAAATACGGCCTGCCGGGGCATAACCACGAATACGAAGGCTGCCACCCGCACGGCACGCATCTGCATTGCGGCGGGCACGATCATGACCACGAAGAAGAAGGCCATGACCATGATCACGAGCATGAACATGGCGGCGTGCCGTACGTGAAGCTGCGCAGCAACCGCCTGGACCTGCGCGCGGAGTACCAGGACCCGTTTGCCGGCTTCGAGAAGATCCGCGTGCGCGGCGGCCTGACCGACTACCAGCACGACGAGATCGAAGGCGGCCAGGTCGGCACCCGTTTCAAGAACAAGGGCTACGACCTGCGGGTGGAGCTGCAGCACAAGCCCATCGCCGGCTGGCGTGGCGTGGTGGGCGTGCAAAACGCCTATAGCGATTTCCGCGCCGAAGGCGAAGAGGCCTTCCTGCCGCGCAGCAAAACGCGGTCCAACGGCCTGTTCGTGCTGGAGGAATACCAGCTGAACGACTGGCGCTTCGAAGTGGGCGCGCGCCAGGATTGGCAGCGCATCTCGCCGTCGGGCGGCGCCTCGCGCAGCAGCCTGTCGGGCACGTCGCTGTCGGCCGCGGCCATCTGGGACTTTGCGCCGCAGTATTCCGTGGCGCTGTCGCTGTCACGCTCGCAACGCCTGCCCAATGCGCAGGAGCTGTATGCGGACGGCGTCCACCTGGCCACTAACACCTACGAACTGGGCAATGCAGACCTTGGCCGCGAGACCTCGCACAACATCGACCTGACCTTGCGCAAGCATTCGGGCGACACGACGTTCTCGGCCAGCGTGTTCCACAACCGCGTGAAGAACTACATCTACGCGAACACGCTCGACCGCTACGAAGACTTCCGGCTGATCGAATACACGCAGCGCGACGCGGAATTCACGGGTGTCGAGGGCGAACTGCGCCATCAGTTCACGCCGGTGTTCTCGGCGGCGGTATTCGGTGACTATGTGCGCGGCAAGCTGACGGGCGGCGATGGCAATCTGCCGCGCATCCCGGCGGCGCGCGCGGGCGTGCGCGGCAACGTGACGTGGCAGCAATGGTCGGGCGGCGTGGAATACGCGCGCGTGTTCTCGCAAAAGGACATCGCGTCGTACGAAGACAGCACCCCGGGCTACAACCAGGTCAACGCCGTGGTCGCCTACCGCGGCCGCTACGGCGCGACCGGCTACGAGGTCTATCTGCGCGGCACCAACCTGTTGAACAAGCTGGCCTACAACCACGCCTCGTTCATCTCGTCGGTGGCGCCGCTGCCCGGGCGCAGCGTGCTGCTGGGCGTGCGCATGACGTACTGACAAGGCAGGGCGTCCGAGATGGACGCCTGGCCGCAAGACGGATGCCGGGGCCATGCGCCCCGGCGTTTTTTTGCTGCACTGCGGGCGCACAACCTCTACGGGTAGACCCCGAGTCCGATCTTGTTGACGCCCGAACATGCCGTTCCTAGAATCAGATTTGTGATCACATATCAGAAATAGCGTCCGGCAACCGCCGGTACGCGGGCAGCGGCGAAGCAGGCATGACCCAACAACTATTCAGTGTTCGAGACAAGATCGTTTTGATTACCGGTGCCGCGGGCGGTATCGGCGCTGCGCTCAGCCGGGCTTTCGCCCAAGGCGGCGCGACGCTGGTGCTGGCCGACCTGGCGGGGGAAAAGCTGGACGCGCTGGCGTCCGAGCTGCGCGAATCCGGCGTGAAGACCGGAGCCATCGCGCTCAGCGTGGAAAACCGCGAGGCCTGCGCAGACGCGGTGGCCGACGTGGTGGCGCGCTACGGCGGCGTGGACGTGCTGGTCAACTGCGCCGGCGTCAATACGCGCATGCGGCCCGAGCTGTACGCGGAAGACGTGTGGGACCGCATCGTCGACATCAACCTCAAGGGCACGTTCAACATGTGCCAGGCCGTGCACGCGCCGATGAGCCTGCGCGGCAAGGGCAAGATCATCAACATCGGCTCGATCCTGGCGCTGGCGTCAAACGCCGTGACGGCGGCCTATTCCGCCAGCAAGGGTGGTGTCCTGCAGCTGACGCGTTCGCTGGCGTGCGCCTGGGCGGCGGACGGCATCACCGTCAACGTGATCCAGCCGGGCTGGATCGACACGGCGCTGTCGCGCCAGGCGCGGGTGGACATTCCCGGCCACGCCGAACGGGTGGTGGCCACCACGCCGCTGGGCCGCTGGGGCGAACCCGAAGACCTGATCGGCGCGACGTTGTTCCTGGCCAGCACCGCATCCGACTTCGTGACGGGCGCAAGCCTGGTGGTGGACGGCGGCGTGACCGCGCATATCTGAACGGCAGGCTGCCGGCCCGTCAGAGGCCGGTCTTGCACAAGGAGAAGACATGCTTTTCGAGGACATCGGGCAGACGACAGAAGCGCGCACGCTGGTAGTGGAAGACAGCGATTGGGCGCAGCTGACGCGCGCCGAGGCCATGCGGTTGACGACGTTGTTCCTGGCGGCGCGCCGCTTCGAGGAAAAGATCCTGCACCTGGACAAGCTGAACTTGGTGCACGGGCCGGCGCATTCCAGCATCGGCCAGGAAGGCGGCGCGGCGGGCTGCGTCGCGGCCCTGCCTATCGATACGCTGATGAACGGTACGCACCGCGCGCATCACCAATGCGTCGCCAAGGCGGTCAATGCGCTGTATGAAGACGGCTTCGACCCGGCCGCCAGCGGGCTCACCCCGCGCATGCGCCAGGAGATCCAGGGCCTGATGCACGAGATCCTGGGCTTGAAGGACGGCTGGACGGGCGGGCGCGGCGGTTCCATGCACCTGCGCCGCGCCGACCTGGGCATCATGGGCACCAACGCCATCGTCGCCGGCGGCATCCCCATCGCCTGCGGCCACGCGTTCGCGGAAAAACAGCGCGGATCGGGCAAGCTGATGGTCACGTTCTTCGGCGACGGCGCGGTGCATCAGGGCGCCACGCACGAGGCCATGAACCTGGCGGCGCTGTACGGCCTGCCCATGATCTTCTTCCTGGAGAACAACAAGTACGCGGTGTCGATGAGCGTGGAGCAATCCACGTTCCAGACCGAACTGCTGACGCGTCCGCAGGCGCATGGCATCGCTGCCGTCAAGGTAGATGGCATGAACCCCTTCGCCGTCTGGCTGGCCACGCGCTGGGCGCAGGCGCATATCGAACGCGAAGGGCGGCCGGCATTCATCCTGGCCGAGGTCTACCGCTACTACCATCAGAGCTCGTCGATTCCCGGCAGCGCCTTCGGCTACCGCACGCGCGACGAGGAAAACGCCTGGAAGGCGCGCGATCCCTGGCTGTTCCTGCAGCGTGAACTGACCGCGCGCGGCATTCTGGACGCCGACACCCTGGCCGCCATCGACGCCACCGTCACCGACGCCGTGGAAGCGGCCGCGGACTCCTGCGTGGAAGGCACGGGCTCCGCCACCCGTATCCGCGCCGCGCTGTGGCCGGCAACCGCCAGCGTGGACGATCATTTGACCAGCGATATGCGTGAATTCGACGGCGCGCGCTTTGCCGAGGCGGAAGACTTCGATGTGGACGACATGGAAAGCCTGTCCTACATCGAAGCCATGTCGCGCACCATGGGCGCGCGCATGGCCGAAGACGATCGCATCTACGTGTTCGGCGAAGACGTGGCCAACATGGGCGGCGGCACGGTCGGCGCCACGCGCGGGTTGACGGACACCTACGCGGGTCGCCTGGTGAACACCCCGATCACTGAAAACGGCTTCTGCGGCCTGGCCACGGGCGCGGCGCTGTCGGGCCTGCGCCCGGTAGTGGAACTGATGTACAGCGACTTCTTCCTGGTGGCGGGCGACCAGCTGCTGAACCAGGCGGGAAAGATCCGCCACCTGTTCAACGGCACGGCCAACGTGCCGCTGGTGCTGCGTACGCGCATCCCGGGTGCGGAGGGCTACGGTTCGCAGCATTCCATGGACCCGGCCGGCGTGTTCGCGCTGTTTCCGGGTTGGCATATCGTGGCGCCGTCCAACGCCTTCGACTATGTCGGCCTGATGAATTCTGCGCTGCGCTGCCAGGACCCGGTGCTGGTAATCGAACCGCAGGAACTGCACAAGCGCAAGACGCTGGTGCCGAAAGACCTGGACTATTGCATTCCCATCGGCCGCGCCAAGCGCGTGCAGGAAGGCGACCAGATCACGCTGCTGGCCACGCTCAGCATGGTCGAGCGCTGCCGGCAGGTCGTCGAAGAAACCGGCGTGCGCGCTGACATCATCGACCTGCGCACGCTGTCGCAGCGCGATATCGACTACGACACCATCGGGCGTTCGGTCATGAAGACGGGCCGGGTGGCGATCGTCGAACAGACGACGCGCGGCGCCAGCCTGGGCGCGCTGATCGCCGACGAGATCCAGCGCCGCTATTTCGACTATCTGGACCAGCCGGTGCAGCGTGTCACGGGCCGCTGGGCGCCGCCCACGGTGTCGCAGGCGCTGGAGCGCGCGGCGCTGGCGGACGAGGACGACCTGCGTACGCTGATCTCCGCCATGCGGCGCGACAGCGCCCTGGACCTCACACAAGGAAATGTCCGTGCCCTACGTGCTTGAAGGCAAAACCATCCTGATCACGGGTGCGGCCGGCGGCATCGGCAGCGAGACGGCACGCGTCTGCGCCGAACAGGGCGCCGCACTGGTGCTGGCCGACCGCGAAGCCCCCGAGGCCCTGGCCGCGGAATTGCGCGCGCAGGGATCAGCGGCACAGGCGATCGCGTTCGACGTGACCGATCGCGCCGCGGCGGAAGCCGCCGTCCAACGCCTCGACAGGCTGGACGCGCTGGTGGCCAACGCGGGCTATTGCCCCTGGGACGACTGGAACGCCGACGGCTGGGACGACGTGTTCCGGCAGGTCATCGACATCAACCTGCTGGGCGTCATGCACCTGACCCGCGCGGCGCTGGCCAAGATGGCGCCGCAGGGCAGCGGCCGCATGGTGCTGGTGTCGTCCGTGGCGGCGCGCATGGGCGGCCTGGCGGCCAGCCCCCACTATGTGGCGGCGAAAGGCGGCACGCACGCTTTCGTGAAATGGCTGGCGCGCAAGGGGGCGGAGTCGGGCATCACCGTCAACAGCGTGGCGCCGGGCGCGACCGCCACCGCCATGGTGCAGGGCGCCGCCCTGGATGCGAATAGAATTCCCCTGCGACGCATGGCCCAGCCCCGCGAGATCGCCTTGCCCATCGCCTTTTTATGTTCGGATGGCGCAAGCTACATTTGCGGCGCCACGCTGGATGTGAACGGTGGCGTCTACATGAACTAGGCGCAAGAACATGGACAACAGCATCCTGGAAGGCCTGCTCGACAAGCAGGAACGCGTGACCGTCGCGGACCAGATCTATCAACAGACGCGCCAGCTCCTGATGAGCGGCGCGGTGCCGCCCGGGGAAAAGATCACCTTGCGCGGCCTGGCCGCCGCCTTGAACACCAGCCCGATGCCGGTGCGCGAAGCCGTGAACAAGCTGGTGGCCGAAGGGGCGCTGGAAATGCTGCCCAGCCGCGGCCTGCGCATTCCGAAACCCAGCCTGCCGAAGTTTCGCGAGATCGTGCGCATCCGGTGCTGTCTGGAAGGTTTTGCCGCGGCCGAAGCCGTCAAAGTGATCAACGACGAGACCGTGGCGCGCATCGCACGCCACGCCCACGAGTTCGACAAGTTGGGGCACCAGCGCAAGATCGACACCTTGAAGACGATCGAAGCGAACCGGAACCTGCATTTCACGCTGTACGAGGCGGCGGCGATGCCGCTGCTGGTCACGATGATCGAGAACATCTGGCTGCAGATCGCGCCCCTGTTCTCGCTCAGCATGAGCAGCAAGGACCGGAAATCCGAAAGCTGGGAATCGTTCAGTCACCACGACGCGCTGCTCGCGGCGCTGCGGCGGCGCGACGCCGATGGCGCGCGCGACGCGGTGGTGGCGGACATTTCCGATGCGGCGGCTTATATCGAGAAGACGGGCAATTTGGCCATCACCTGAAGCGAGTGAGACATGGATATCGAAGTCGTGATGCCCGCGATCGGCGCGGGCACGACGCAGGGCAGGATTCTCCAGTGGTTGAAGCAGTCCGGCGACACCGTCAAGGTGGGCGATATCCTGGCCGAAATCGAAACGGACAAGGCGGTCATTGAGCTGGAGGCCGTGGACAGCGGCGTGCTGGACCGTATCCATGTCGAAGCGGGCGACACCGCCGTGCCGGTGGGCGACGTCATTGCGACCTTGCTGGCGGAGCAGGGCGCGCGTCGCGAGGCGCCTGCCCCCATCGCTGAACCGACCGCGCCCGTGCTGGCCATGCCGGCGCCACCTGCGGCCAAACCGGCGGCGGCAGTCATTGCGCCGCCTGCCACCGCCGTCGAACCGCCCGCGCACCGGCTCTTCGCCAGCCCCTCGGCGCGCCGGCTGGCCCGCATCATGGGCGTGGACCTGCATGCGCTGACCGGCAGCGGCCCGAACGGACGGATCGTGCGCGTAGACATCGAGCAGGCCGCGCAGGATCGTCCCGCGGCGGATGCCAGGCCGGCAGCTAAGGCGCCCGCCACAGCCCCAGGCACGCTGACCCCGCACACCCCGATGCGCGCCACGATCGCGCGTCGGCTGGCGCAATCCAAGCAGCAGATTCCCCACTTCTATCTGACCGTGGACTGCCGCATGGACGCGATGATGGCGGCGCGGCAGTCATTGAACGACAGCGCGCAGGCTAGCCCCGGTCCCGTCCGCTATTCCCTGAATGACCTGTTGCTGCTGGCGGTCGCCCGCGCCGTGGCGCGCGTGCCCGAGATCAACGCGCAATGGACCGACGAGGGCGTGCTGCGCCATGAGCAGGTCGACCTGAGCGTCGCCGTGGCGCTGGAGACCGGCCTGATCACGCCGATCTTGCGCGATGCCGGCCGCATGGGGCTGCGCGAACTCTCGGCGCAGGTCCGGCAATTGGCGGATCAGGCGCGCAGTGGCCGGCTGCGGCCCGACCAATACGAAGGCGGCAGCCTGACGGTATCGAACCTGGGCATGCATGGCGTGAAGTCGTTCGCGGCGATCATCAATCCGCCGCAGTCAGCCATTCTGGCCGCGGGTGCCGTGACGCGCCAACCGGTGGTGGACGGCGACGCGCTGGCGATCGGCCACGTGATGAGCCTGACACTGTCCGCCGATCACCGCGTGGTGGACGGCGCGCTGGGCGCGCGGTTCCTGAAGGAAGTCCGGCACTTCATGGAGCATCCCATCGAATTGATTCTCTAGCGGGTTGAGTGGAAAGGTTGTTCTAGGTGTCCACATCAGCAGCGCGCAGGGTGGACCGCGAACGGCGTACAGACCGATGGCGGCGGTAAGTCGAAGCACCATTACATAAAGTCTGGAGACAAAGCAATGAACAAGCAGAATCCGCTGACGCGCCTCGCGTTGGCTGCCGCCTTGGCAATGGCCGCGCAGGGCGCCTGGGCACAAAGCGAAATCAAGATTGGATACAACAGCGACATGTCCGCCAGCGGCTCGGCCGACTTCGGCGTGTCGGCCTTGTCGGGCGCGCGGCAGGCCGCCGAAGAGATCAACGCCGCCGGTGGCGTGCTGGGCAAAAAGCTCGTCATCGTGCCGCGCGATGACGTGGGATCCCCGCCCAAGTCCATTCAGAACGCCAACGAACTGGTGGACAACGAAAAGGTCGTCGCGATGCTGGGCGGCGTGAACTCGGGCAACATGCTGGCGTGGCTGCACATCGTGCAGCAGAAGAAGATCCCGACCATCTCGCCATCGGCGACCGCCACCGAGATCACCAACCGCTACAGCAAGGAACCCGCCAACTACATCTTCCGCGTGTCGATGCGGGACCTGGACCAGATCACGCTGTTGGCGGCGTATGCGGCGCGCGCCACGCAGAACAAGAAGGTCGCCATCATCGCCGACACGACGGGCTATGGGCAGCAGGGCGCCAAGGATGCGGCGGCCGTGTTGCAGCTGCACGGCATCACGCCGGTGGCCAACGAGAAATTCGGTCCGAAGGATACGGACATGAGCTCGCAGCTGAACAAGATCAAGGCGGCGGGCGCCGACACGCTGATCGTCTACGCGCTGGCGGATTCCAACGGCCATCTGATGCGCAGCCAGGAGAAGATCGGCTACTACCCGACCACACTCGGTTCCTGGTCGAACCTCAGCCCCCCGTTCCTGCGCATCGCGGGCCCGGAACTGGCCAAGAAGATGATTTTTTCGGCATCCATCACGCAGGATTCCACGCCGCAGTCCAAGGCGCTGTACGACACCATCATGAAAAAGGAGGGCAAGCTGCCCACCTATGTGTTCGCCGCGCACGCGTATGACTCGGTGAAGATCCTGGCCGCGGCCATGACGCAGGCCAAGTCCACCGACGGCGAAAAGGTCCAGCAGGCGCTGGAGAACCTGGGCAAGGTCGACGGCGTGATCAAGAGTTATGCGCCGGCCTTCACCCGCGCCAACCACGAAGCGCTGTCGTACAAGGACTTCCGCCTGGTGCGCTGGATCGACGGCAAGGTGGTGTCGGTGGATGACGCCGTCACGCAGGCCATCAAGCCCGAGGACCTGAAGCAGTAAGCGGGCGCGCGGCCGGGCGGTTCAGGCCTGGCCGCGGCTCAGGTGGTTGACGAAGAGCTTGGCGGCGGTGGGCAGCGATTCGAACGAGCGCACGCAGATCTGGATCTTGCGGCGTGCCCACGGTTCGGCCAGCGGAATGATGCGCAGGTCGAACATGACCGAGTAGCGGCGCGCGATGTCCAGCGGCAGCACGCCGATGCCCAGCCCCGAGTTCACCATGAAGCACAGCGCGTCGAAGCCCGTCACCTGCACCTTGAGCCGGATGGTTCGCTTTTCGTCGCTGGCGGCGTTCGACAGGATGCGGTTGATGGCGCTGCCGCGATGCAGGCCGATGAAGTCGTGTTCCAGCGCGTCGGCGAAGCGGAAGCCGGGCTTGTCGCGCAAGGGGTGGTCGGCGGGCACGACCAGCGCCAGTGTGTCTTCGCGGTAGGGGTGAATCTCGACGTCGTCGTCGGGCGCGTCGCCGGAAAAGATGCCGACGTCCGCCGCGTTCTCGGCCACCGACTTGATGATGGTGGACGTGATCTTCTCTTCCAGGTCCACCTGCACGTTGGGGTAGTCGTTCAGGAACAGCTTGATGTCTTGCGGCAGGAACTGCGTGATGGCGGAGATGTTGGCGTAGACGCGGATGAAGCCGCGCAGGCCGCGCGAGTAGTCGCGCATCTGCACGGCGATCTCGTCCAGCTCGTGCAGGGCGCGGCGCGCCATGGTGGACAGCGCGATGCCGGCCGGGGTGGGGCGGATGCCCTTGTTGGTGCGGATCAGCAGCCGGATCTTCAGGTTCTCTTCCAGCTCGCTGATGCGCTTGCTGATCGCGGCCGCGGCGATGTGCTCGTGTTCGGCCGCCGCAGCGATGGTGCCTTGTTCGACCACGCTGATGAAAAGTTTGAGGGAAGTGGGGTCTAAACGCATGGCGGCAGGCGAAGGCGGCAAGGGAACGGCCATTGTAGCGAGCGACACGCTTGCCATCGCGTTTGGCGATGGCAGCATCGTTAATGACTGCTATTGGGGACGGCAAGCCCGTTGCTATTCTCCCCAAAAATAGCGACCGGCCCGCCTGTTTGAGCGGACGGCGCAAGAAGGATGGATGGAGCGCAAAGCAATGAATCTGCAGAATAGCCAGCTGCTGCGGCAGCAGGCGTACATCGGCGGCGCCTGGTGCGACGCCGACAACCGGGCCACCATCACGGTGCGCAATCCCTTCGACGCCAGCCCGCTGGGCACGGTCCCGAATCTGGGCCAGGCCGAAACCGCGCGTGCCATCGCGGCCGCCGATGCCGCGCTGCCGGCATGGCGGGCCAAGACGGGCAAGGAACGCGGGGCCATCCTGCGCCGCTGGCATGCCCTGATCGAGGCCAACAGCGACGACCTGGCGCTATTGCTGACGCTGGAGCAAGGCAAGCCGCTGGCCGAGGCCCGCGGCGAACTGAACTACGCGTTGTCTTTCGTGGAATGGTTTGCAGAGGAAGCCAAGCGCGTCTACGGTGACGTGCTGCCGCACACCCGCAGCGACCAGCGCATGCTGGCCATCCGCCAGCCGGTCGGCGTGTGCGCAGCCATCATCGCGTGGAATTTCCCGTCGGCGCTCGTCACGCGCAAGGTCAGCCCCGCGCTGGCCGCCGGGTGCACCGTCGTGCTCAAGCCCTCTGAATTGACGCCGTTCACCGCGCTGGCGCTGGCCTGGCTGGGCGAGCAGGCGGGCATCCCCCCAGGCGTACTGAACGTGGTCATCGGCGACCCGGCCCCCATCGGCACGGAACTGACGCAGAACCCCACGGTGCGCAAGCTGACCTTCACCGGCTCGACGCAGACGGGGCGCCTGCTGATGCAGCAAAGCGCCTCCAACATCAAGAAGCTGTCGCTGGAATTGGGCGGCAACGCGCCTTTCATCGTGTTCGAGGACGCTGATCTGGATGAGGCGGTGCAGGGGCTGGTGCTGTCCAAGTTCCGCAACGCCGGCCAGACCTGCGTATGCGCCAACCGCGTCTACGTGCACGCCAGCGTGGCGGATGCGTTCAACCAGAAGCTGCTGGCCGAGATCCGCCGCATGAAAGTGGGCGGTGGGCTGGAAGACGGCGTGACGCAAGGCCCGCTGATCGACCAGCGCGCAGTCGACAAAGTGACGCGCCTGGTGGCCGACGCCACCGCGCATGGCGCCACGCTGCTGGCGGGCGGCAAGCTGCGCCAGGCCGGCACCCTGCTGTATGAACCGACGCTGCTGACGGGCATCACGGATGCCATGGAACTGGCGCACGAAGAGATTTTCGGACCCGTGGTGGGCATCAGCACCTTCGACTCCGAAGCTGCCGTGCTGGCGCGCGCCAACGACAGCGCCTCCGGCTTGGCCGCCTATTTCTACACGGCCAACCTGGAACGCGTCTGGCGCATGATGGAAGGGCTGGAATACGGCATCGTAGGGGTCAACACCGGCGCGGTCTCCAACGAGGTCGGCCCGTTCGGCGGCATCAAGGAATCGGGCGTGGGCCGTGAAGGCTCGAAGTACGGCATCGAAGAGTTCCTCGAAATCAAGTACGTGTGCCTGGCCGGCAAGTCATTCAACGCGCCGCGCTAACCCTTCCGGAACCCTGACATGAGCCAAGCCCAGCAAGCGTCCCTGCGGGACGCCGACTCGTTCGATTATGTGATCGTCGGTTCCGGCGCGGCCGGATCCATCCTGGCCAACCGCCTGTCGGCCGACGGCGCGACCGTTTGCGTGCTGGAGGCGGGCCCGCCGGACAACAGCCCGTTCCTGCACATTCCGGCCGGCTTCATCAAGGCGGTATTCAACAAGAAATACGCCTGGCAGTTCTCAAGCGAAGGCACGGCGCAGACCAACGGGCGGCGCGTGCCGATTCCGCAGGGCCGCACGCTGGGCGGCTCCACGTCCATCAACGGCCTGGTCTACAACCGCGGCCAGGCGGCCGACTTCGACCATTGGGCAAGCCTCGGCAACCCTGGCTGGGCGTATGCGGACGTGCTGCCGTACTTCAAGTCGATGGAGCGCCGGGTGGGCGGCGACGACCGCTATCGCGGCCGCCAGGGCGAACTGCCCGTCACCGACATCGACTGGATTCACCCGCTGTGCGAGGCGTTCATTGCCGGCGCGGTAGAGCAAGGCCTTCCGCGCAACCCCGATTACAACGGTGCCGACCAGGCGGGCGTGGGCTACTTCCAGCGCACCATCAGCAACGGCTGGCGCATGAGCACGGCGAAGTGCTTCCTGAAGCCTGCGATGGCGCGCAAGAATTTGGACGTGCGCACCTATGCGCAGGCTACCCGCGTGCTGTTCGACGGCGCCCGGGCCGTGGGCGTGGCCTATTGCCACCCCGCGCATCCTGCCCGGGTGCGAGCCGTGCGCGCCAAGCGCGAGGTCATCGTGGCCTGCGGCGCGATCAACACGCCCAAGCTGCTGCAATTGTCCGGCCTGGGGCCGGCCGAGCTGCTGCGCGAGCACGGCATCCCGGTCGTATGCGATCTGCCCGGCGTGGGCGAGAACCTGAGTGACCACTATTCCGTGCGCATCGTGGCGCGCGTGAAGAACAGCCAGACCATGAATGAACTGGTCAAAGGCCTGAACCTGGCCGGCCAGATCAGCCGCTGGCTGTTCAAGCGGCCCAGCATCATGGCGCTCAGCCCATCGCTGCTGCACTATTTCTGGAAATCGCGGCCGGAACTGACCGCGCCCGATCTGCAGGGCGTGTTCACGCCCGCCAGCTACAAGGAAGGCTACGTCGGCGTGCTGGACGACTTTCCCGGCATGACGGCGGGCGTCTGGCAGCACCGCCCGGACAGCCGCGGGCAGGTCCGCATCCGTTCGGCCGATCCGCTGCAGGACCCGGTGATCCTGGCCAACTACCTGGCGGACGAACGCGATCAGCAGACGCTGGTGCGCGGCATTCGCCTGGCCCGCCGGCTGTTGCAGTCGCAGGCACTGGCGCCGTACTTCGACAGCGAGGCGCTGCCCGGCCCGCTGTGCGAATCGGATTCCGAACTGCTGGATTTCGCGCGCCGTTTCGGCGTGTCGTCCTATCACGTCAACGGCACGGCCCGCATGGGTCCGGCGGGCGACAAGTACGCCGTGGTGGATGCGCAGCTGCGCGTGCACGGTGTAGAGAACCTGCGCGTGATCGATTCGTCGGTCATGCCCGCCATGCCGTCGGCGAACATTTGCGCCGCCACGATGATGATCGGCAACAAGGCGGCCGACCTGATCAGGAATTCCTGAAAACCCAAGATGCGGTCACTCGAGTGACCCGTTAGGAGACAACGTGTACACCAAGCATTTCCCCAAGATCATGAAGACCTTGCTGCTGTCGGCGGCGCTTGCGAGCGCCAGCGGCGCCGCGCTTGCCGACGACATCAAGATCGGTTTCAACAGCGACATGTCGGCCACCGGCTCGGCGGACTTCGGCATTTCGGCCCTGGCCGGCGCGCGCCAGGCCGCGGATGACCTGAACGCCGCAGGCGGCGTGCTGGGCAAGAAGGTCGTCATCGTCGAACGCGATGACGTCGGCGCCCCGCCCAAGGCGATTCAGAACACCAACGAACTGGTGGACAACGTCAAGGTCAACGCCATGCTGGGCGGCGTGAACTCCGGCAACATGCTGGCCTGGTTGCACATCGTGCAGCAGAAGAAGATCCCGACGATCTCGCCGGTGGCGACCGCCACCGACATCACCGGGCGTTACGCCAAGTCGCCGCCGAACTACGTGTTCCGCGTGTCCATGCGCGACCGCGACCAGATCGCGCTGCTGGCTGCCTATGCGGCGCGCGCCAGCAAGTCGGGCAAGGTGGCGATCATCGCCGACACCACCGGCTACGGCCAGCAAGGCGCCAAGGATGCGCTGGAGATCCTGGCACTGCACAAGATCACCCCGGTCGCCAACGAGAAGTTCGGTCCCAAGGACACGGACATGAGCTCGCAGCTGAACAAGATCAAGGCGTCGGGCGCGGACACGCTGATCGTCTATGCGCTTGCCGACTCCAACGCGCACGTCATGCGCAGCCTGGAGAAGATCAATTACTTCCCGACGACGCTCGCGTCCTGGGCCAACCTGAGCTCACCGTTCCTGCGTATCGCGGGCCCGGAGCTGGCCGGCAAGATGATCTTCACCGCGTCAATTACCGAAGACTCGTCGAAGGAATCCAAGGCGCTGTACGACACGCTGATGAAGCGCGACGGCCGCGTGCCGACCTACGTGATGGCCGCGCAGGCCTATGACTCGGTCAAGCTGATCGCCGCCGCCATGGAGCAGGCCAAGTCCACCGACGGCGCCGCCGTGCAGGCCGCCCTGGAACAACTGTCGCAGGCGCAAGGCGTCATCAAGGCCTACCAGAAGCCGTTTTCGGCAGACAACCACGAAGCCCTGTCGGTCAAGGACTTCCGCCTGGTGCGCTGGATCGACGGCAAGGTCGTGACGGTTGACGACGACGTTACCCGCGCCATCAAGCCCGAAGACCTGAAGCTGTAAACGGCAGGAAAGCGGTACATCAAGGATCTCTCCCCCGCGGCGGCAGCGCTGCGGGGGAGTCGTCAAAAGGGGGCCTTCAGCATGCAAATACTACAAGCCATATTGAGTGGATTGGCCATGGGCAGCGTCTATGCCCTGGTCGCGTTCGGTTTCAGCATCACCTACACCACGACCAAGACGTTCAACTTCGGCCAGGGCGCGTTCCTGGCCCTGGCCAGCCTGATCGGCATCAGCGCGATCCTGCTGGTCACGCAGGGCAAGCTGATCGGCTTTCCCAGCCCCGAGGACGTGACCTGGGGATCGTTCCTGTTCGCGCTGCTGGCGGCCGTGCTGGTCCTGGGCCTGCTGGGATTCGTGCTGTACATCACCGCCATCAAGCACTTCGTGGGCGAAGCGGGGCTGTCATGGGTGATGAGCACCATCGGCTTTGGCATCATCATCCAGAACCTGGCGCTGCTGATCTGGGGCCCGGCCCCGATCGCGGTGGCCTCGCCGCTGGGCGAAGGCATCATCACGATCTTCGGCACCGGCGTGCGTCCCCAGGAGATCCTGGTGTTCTGCACCACGCTCGTCCTGATGATCGTGTTTGACTGGGCGCTGCACAAGACCAAGATGGGCAAGGCGGTGCGCGCGGTGGCGTTCAGCAAGTCCACCGCGAGCCTGATGGGCATCAATGCCAACGCGGTGGCGGTGGCGGTGTTCGTCATCAGCTCGGCGCTGGCCGCCATCGCCGGCGTGATGATCGCGCCGATCGCAACCGCCTCCGTGTTCGTGGGCACGCTGTTGTCGCTCAAGGCGTTTTCCGCCGCCATCCTGGGTGGGCTGGAGAACCCGCGCGGCTGCATCTTCGGCGGCTTCCTGATCGGGCTGCTGGAATCGCTGATCGGCCTTTGGTATTCGAACCTGCGCGAGATCGCCGTGTTCGCGCTGATCATCGTCGTGCTGTATTTCCGCCCGGCCGGCATCCTGGGCCGCGTGCACGCGGAGAAGGTGTGAACATGTCCAAACTCCTCATTCCGCTCGTCATCGCCGCCCTGGCCGTGGGTTTCGCCTATTCGGGGTTGAACGATTTCTACCTGCTGATCCTGTTCAACATCGGGGTCTATTACATCGCCGCCACCGGCTTCAACATCCTGGTTGGCCAGACCGGGCAGAAGTCGCTGGGCCACGCCGGCCTGTTCGGCGTGGGCGCCTACACCGTGGCGCTGCTGACGGTGAACTACCAGGTCAATCCGTGGTTGGCGCTGCTGTGCGCGGCGGGCGTGTCCGCCGTCTTCGGCGTGGCGATCGCCATCCCGGCGCTGAAGGTCAAAGGGCCCAGCCTGGCCATGGTCACCATCGCCTTCGGCCTGCTGATCGAAAAGATCGTGTCCGAATGGACCGACGTGTTCAAGGGCCAGGAAGGCTTCTACGGCATCACCGGCCTGACCTTCAACGGCGCCACGCTGGATAGTCGCCAGTGGGTGGTCGTGGTGGTGCTGGTGGGGCTGGCGTTGCATGCGATGACCTCGCTGTTGCTGAACGGTCGCTTCGGCCGCGGTTTCGCTGCCGTGCGCACCTCTGAAATCGCCGCGGAAAGCGTGGGCATCAGCGTCTACCGCTTCAAGATCCTGGCGTTTGCAATCAGCGCCATCACCTGCGGCATCGCGGGCGGGCTGGTCGCGCAGCAGAACCAGTACATCAACTCGGACTTCGTCAATTTCAACCTGTCGGTGTTCTTCCTGGTGCTGGTGCTGTTCGGCGGCCGCACCCCGGTCGGCTCGTTCCTGGGCGCGGTAGTGCTGACCGTGCTGGACGCCATGCTGGCGCGCTGGCCCGAAGTGCAGCATTTCGCCTATGGCCTGATCCTGCTGTTTGCGCTGTACGCCATGCCGGAAGGCCTGGCCGGTTTGCTGCGCCGCGTCTTGCCGCAGCGCGGCCAGCGCGACGCCTTGGCGCGCAGCACGAACGCGGCCGAATGGACGCCCAAGCGCACCGCGCCGCCCGCCAAGCCCGGCCAAGGCCGGGCCGCGCCCGAGTTCCTGGAAGTGAAGGACCTGTACAAGGCCTTCGGCGGCGTGGTTCCCACCAACAAGGTGTCGTTCTCGCTGGCGCAAGGCTCGATCGTGTCGCTGATTGGGCCCAACGGCGCGGGCAAGACCACGACCCTGAACCTGTTGTCCGGGCTGGTTGCGCCGGACGCGGGCAGCATCCGCTTCAAGAACAAGCAGATGGTGGGCCTGTCGGCCAACGAGATCGCGGCCTCCGGCATTGGCCGCACGTTCCAGAACCTGAAGCTGTTCGACGGCCTGACCGCGCTTGAAAACGTGATGGTGGGGTTCTATCGGGTGCAGAAGTCCGGCTTCTTCTCGAACCTGCTGGGGTTGCCGGCCAGCCTGGCCGAAGAACGGCGTATGCGCCAGGAGGCATTCGCCATCCTGAAGTTCTTCGACCTGGACCGCTACGCGGACGATGCCGCCAACAGCTTGCCCTACGGCTTGCAGCGCCGGCTGGAGATCGCCCGCGCGGTGGCTGCCATGCCCGACCTGCTGCTGCTGGACGAACCCGCGGCGGGCCTGAACCCGGCCGAGACCGACCAGCTGACCGATCTGATCGTCAAGCTCAAGGGTATGGGCCTGACCATCCTGCTGATCGAACACCACATGGATCTGGTCATGGCGATTTCGGACCACATCGTCGTGCTGGACTATGGCGTGAAGATCGCCTCCGGCCTGCCGAACCACATCCAGGAGAACCCGAAAGTGATCGAAGCCTACCTGGGCGCGCCCGCATAGGAGACCACCATGAGCCGATTACTGGATATCAAAGACCTGGCGGTCAGCTACGGCGCCGTCAACGCATTGAAGCGGGTGTCGCTGCATGTGGACACGAACGAGATCGTGACCATCATCGGCGGCAACGGCGCGGGCAAGAGCACGATGATGCGCGCGCTGTCGGGCATCGAGAAGTCCACGGGGTCCATCGCGTTCGCCGGGCAGGACCTGGGTGGCGTCAGTGCGCACAAGCGCGTGGGGCTGGGCATCGCCCACGTGCCGGAAGGCCGCCAGGTGTTCCCGGACCAGACCGTGTTCGACAACCTGATGCTGGGCGCCTTCCTGCGCAAGGAGCCGCCCGCGGAACTGGCCGCCGAGATCGAGCGTTGCTTTGCCATGTTCCCGCGCCTGAAAGAGCGCCGGGATCAGTACGCGGGCACGCTGTCGGGCGGCGAACAGCAGATGCTGGCCATCTGCCGCGCGCTGATGAGCAAGCCGCGCATCCTGATGCTGGACGAGCCGTCCCTGGGCCTGGCGCCGCTGATCGTGGCCGAGATCTTCAAGATCATCAAGTCGCTGAAGGAACGCGGCATGACGATCCTGCTGGTCGAGCAGATGGCCAATCAGGCGCTGGCGATTTCGGACCGCGCCTATGTGCTGGAGGTGGGCTCCATCGTGATGGAGGGCACCGGCCAGGAATTGTTGGCCAGCGAGCGCGTGCGCGAGGCCTATCTGGGAAAACACAAGAGCTGACGAGGCAATCATGTCATCCAAACCATTGAGCGGGATCCGTGTGCTGGAGTTGGGCCAGCTGATCGCCGGGCCGTTCGCCGCCAAGATGCTGGGCGAATTCGGCGCCGAGGTGATCAAGATCGAGCCGCCCGGCAAGGGCGACCCCCTGCGCAACTGGCGCCTGATCCACGACGGCACGTCCGTCTGGTGGCAGGTGCAGTCGCGCAACAAGAAATCGGTCAGCCTGGACCTGCGCCAGCCCGAGGCGCAGGACCTGATCCGCGCCCTGGTCAAGGACATCGACGTCGTGGTCGAGAACTTCAAGCCGGGCACGATGGAAGGCTGGGGCCTGGGCTGGGAAGACCTGCGCGCCATCAATCCGCGGCTGGTGATGCTGCGCGTGTCCGGTTATGGCCAGACGGGCCCGTACCGCGACCTGCCCGGCTTCGGCGCCATCGGCGAAGCCATGGGCGGCCTGCGCCACCTGAGCGGCGAGCCGGACCGCACCCCCGTGCGCGTGGGCATTTCCATCGGTGATTCGCTGTCCGCGCTGCATGGCGTGATCGGCATCCTGCTGGCGCTGCGTGCGCGCGACCAGAACGGCCAGGGCCAGATGATCGACGTGGCGCTGTATGAATCCGTCTTCAACATGATGGAGAGCCTGTTGCCGGAATACGCCGTGTTCGGCGAAGTGCGCCAACCGGCGGGCAGCAGCCTGCCGGGCATCGCGCCCAGCAATGCGTACCGCTGCCAGGACAACAAGTACGTGCTGGTGGCCGGCAACGGCGACAGCATCTTCAAGCGCCTGATGGGCGTGATCGGCCGCCCGGACCTGGCCGATGCGCCGGAACTGGCCAACAACGCCGGCCGCGTGAAGCACGTGGTGATGCTGGACGACGCCATTTCGCAGTGGACGGGCCAGCACCCGCTGGACGAGGTCCTCGTCCGCCTGAACGAAGGACAGATACCGGCCGGCAAGATCTACGACGTGGCCGATATCGCCACCGATCCGCACTATCAGGCGCGCGGCATGATCCTGGACGGCGCGCTGCCCGATGGCACGCCGATCAAGCTGCCGGGCATCGTGCCCAAGCTGTCGGAGACGCCGGGCGAGGTGCGTAGCGCCGCGCCCGCCCTGGGCCAGGACACGGACGACGTGCTGGCCGGCCTGGGCATCGACGAGGCGAAGCGCGCCGACTGGCGCGCGCGCGGCATCATCTGAAAGGGACAGCCATGAACGAACCGAGCGCAACCCGCAAGAAGCTGTACATCCAGGACGTGGCGCCCCGGGACGGCTTCCAGAACGAAAAGCAGTTCATCGAGACGCAAGACAAGATCGACTTCATCAACGCGTTGTCCCAAAGCGGATTCGCCAAGATCGAGGCCACGTCCTTCACCTCGCCCAAGGCCATTCCGGCGCTGCGTGACGCCGAAGCCGTGATGCACCAGATCGAACGCAATCCGGACGTGGTCTACACGGTGCTGGTGCCCAACGTGCGCGGCGCGCAACGGGCGCTGGAGTGCAACGTGGACGAGGTCAACCTGGTGATGTCGGTGAGCGAGACCCACAACCGCGCCAACCTGCGCATGACGCGCGAGCAGTCGTTCGAGCAGCTGAGCGACGTGGTCAGCGTGGTGCGTGGCAGCCGCGTCGCGGTCAACGTGTCGCTGTCGACGGTTTTCGGCTGCCCGATGGAAGGCGACATCAACGCCTTCGACGTGCTGGAACTGGTCGGACGCTTCGCCGCGCTGGGCGTGGATGGCATCACCCTGTGCGACACGACCGGCATGGCCTATCCCACGCAGGTGGGCAAGATCAGCCGCGAGGTCCGCCGGCTGTTTCCGGACCTGACCACGACCCTGCACTTTCACAACACGCGCGGCATGGCGCTGGCCAACACGCTGGCGGCGCTGGAAGCGGGCATCGACCGCTTCGACGCGTCGCTGGGCGGACTGGGCGGATGCCCGTATGCGCCGGGCGCCAGCGGCAACGTCTGCACGGAAGAACTGGTGCACATGCTGGAACTGATGGGCTACGACACGGGCGTGGACCTGACCCGCATCCTGGGCATCGCGGCGACCTTGCCCGCGCTGGTCGGGCACGACATCCCCAGCCAGATCCTGAAGGCGGGGCCGCGCCTGACGCTGCATCCGGCGCCCGACTTCGGCGGGTAGCCCCGGCGGGGCGGCGGTGTGCTAAGTTGCCGGGAATGCCGCCCGGCCCGGAGCCCGCCATGCTGAAATTCGCCGCCAACCTGTCGATGATGTACCCGGAACATGCGTTCCTGGACCGCTACGCCGCTGCGGCGGCGGATGGTTTTCTGGGCGTGGAATGCATGTTCCCGTACGAAGCCCCTGCGGCCTTCGTGCGCGAACGCATCGATGCGGCCGGGGTGTCGCAGGTGCTGTTCAACGCGCCGCCCGGCGTGGTCAGCCAGGGCGAACGCGGGCTGGCCGCCTTGCCCGGCCGGCAAGCAGAATTCCAGGCGGGGATCGAACAGGCGCTGTCCTACGCGACGGCATTGTCCTGCCCGAACGTGCACGTGATGGCGGGCCTGGCGCCGGCCGACGTGCCGCGCGAGGCCCTGCTGGATTGCTACCGCGAGAACCTGGACTGGGCCGCGCGCCAGGCGCGTTCGGCGGGCGTCACGGTGCTGATCGAACCCATCAATACCCGCGACATACCGGGCTATATCCTCAATCGCCAAGACGATGCGCATGCGATCGTGCAGGCCGTCAATGCGCCCAACCTGAAGGTGCAGATGGACCTGTACCATTGCCAGATTGTCGAAGGCGACGTCACCGCCAAGCTGCGGGAATACTTGCCGACCGGACGTGTGGGGCACCTGCAGATCGCCGGCGTGCCATTGCGCCACGAACCGGATCGCGGCGAACTGGATTACGGCTGGGTGTTCGGCGTGCTGCGCGAACTGGACTACCGGGGGTGGATCGGCTGCGAGTACCGGCCGGCAGGCGACACCTCCGCCGGCCTGCGCTGGCTGTCCCCCGCACGCGGTTGATGGACGCGAACATTTCAGGAGACCAGGTCATGAGTACAAGCACCATCCGCCGCGCCTTGCTGGGGGCGGCGCTGTCGGCCGCCGCCGTATTTTCCGCCAATGCGCCCGCCGCGGAATATCCGGACCACCCGATCCGCTGGCTGGTGCCGTTCAGCCCCGGTGGCGGCAGCGACCTGGCGACCCGCATCGTCGCCAAGCACGTGGGCGACTCGCTGGGCCAGACGGTGGTGGTTGAAAACCGCCCCGGCGCCGCCACCATCGTCGCCGCGCAGGAAACCGCCCGCGCCGCGCCGGACGGCTATACGCTGATGACGGCAGGCATGAGCACCCTGGCGCTGAACCCGTCGTTGTACAAGAACCTGCCTTACGAGCCGTTCCGCAATCTGTCGATGGTGTCCACGCTGGTGAACCTGCCCATCGTCCTGGTGGCGTCGCCGGCATCCGACCTGACCACCATGACCGACGTCTTGATGTATCTGCGCAGCGGCAAGCAGGCCAGCTACGCCTCGCTGGGCGTCGGCAGTCCGCACCATCTGGCCATGGAACTGTTTCTGCAGACCTTCGGTGGGCAGGCCACGGCGATCCCGTACAAGGGCACGCCGCCCGCCCTGCAGGACGTGGCCTCGGGGGTTGTGCCCCTGATGATGGCCGACCTGGCCGCCGCGCGACCGTTGATCCAGGCGGGCAAGCTGCGCGCCATCGCCGTGCCGGCCGTGCAACGGTCGGCGTTGCTGCCCGACGTGCCAACCTTCGGGGAGGCCGGCGCCTATCCCCTGGAAGCCGCGGCGTGGCAAGGTGTGGTGGCCCCGGCCAGGACGCCCAAGCCTATCGTGGAAAAGCTGAGCCGCGCCATCGTGGCGGCCTTGCAGTCGCCCGACGTGATCAAGCAACTGACCTTGCAAGGCATGGAACCCGCCGGCAGCACGCCGGACGCGTTCTTTGCCTACGCGAGCGAGGAACGCGACCGCTGGGGCGCGGTGATCCGCCACAAGGGCATATCGGCCGACTGACGGCCCATGCCTTAGTCGGGGGCGGGCACCTGGGCCTTGCGGCTGCGTTGCGCGGTTGCCGCGCAACCGGCCGACGCCAGGATGATCCCGCAGATGGCCAGCCATTGCGTCTGGGTCAGGTGTTCGTTCAGCACGATCACCCCGGCCAGCGCGCCCATCGCGGGCTCCATGCTGAGCAGCACGCCAAAGGTCTTTTGCGGCAGCCGTCGCAGCGCCACCATTTCCAGCGAATACGGCAAGGCGCTGGACAGGATGCCGACTCCGATACCGGCCAGGATCAGCTTGGGGTCCAGCAGGGCCATGCCCGCATGGGCGGCGCCCACCGGCAACGCCACCATCGTGGCCGCCAGCAGGCCCAGCGACGTCGCCTGGCCGCCGTGCACGTTGCCGGCCATCTTGCCGAAGATGATGTAGAGCGCCCAGCAGACCGCGGCAGCCAGCGCGTAGGCGATGCCCGTCGGGTCCAGGTCATGGACGGATTGGCCGGTGGGAATCAGCAGCACGAGTCCGGCCAGCGCACAAGCGATCCAGACGAAGTCGATCGCGCGCCGTGACAGCACCACGGCCAAGGTCAGCGGCCCGGTGAATTCGATGGCGATCGCCACGCCCAACGGCAGCGTGCGCAGCGCCATGTAGAACAGCAGGTTCATGCAGGCCAGCGTGACGCCGTACAGGGCGATCTTGGCCGCGTTCTGTTTGGTCAGCGGAAAGCGCCACGGCCGCCAGAATGCAATCAGGATGATGGCGCCGATGACGATGCGGTAGGCAGTCGTGCCCTGCGCGCCCACTTCGGGAAACAGCGACTTGGCGAACGAGGTGCCGATGCACAGCGAGGCCATGGCGCCGATCAGCGACAGGGTGGGAAGCAGGGTGGAGGCCGAGGCGTTCTGCCCGGTGTTCAAGGTGGCGGCGGTCATGGTGGCGGGGTGAAGCTCAAAGCGTTGGGGCGGTGCGCAAAATCAAAAAGGGCCTGGGTCCAGCCATCACGGGCCAGGATTCACGGCGGTGGAGTAAAGCACATACAGGGCCAGGCCGACCATGATGGCGCCCAGCAGGCCTTGCTGCATCCGCAGGAACCACGGATTGCGCCCGACCCAGCCGCGGATACGCGACGCGCCGAACGCGAAGCAGCTGCCATAGGGCAGGCTCAGCACCTTCATCGTGATGCCCAGCACCAGCATCTGGACCCACACGGGCCCGTTGTCCGGCGTGGTGAACTGCGGCAGGAAGGCGATCATGAACAGCAGCACCTTCGGGTTCAGCAGATTCGTCATGAAGCCCTGCCAGAAGGCGTCGCGGGCGTCGCCCGGCCGGGCGCTCAGCGACACCTCGGCCGATTGCGCGCAGCGGATGATCGCCTTGATGCCCAGGTAACCCAGGTACAGACCGCCCGCCGCCTTGATGCCCACGAACAGCGCCGGGAAGGCCCGCAGCACGGAGGCCAGGCCCAACACCACGGCCGGCACCTGAATGAAGCCGGCCGCCACGTTGCCCAGCACGCTATGGAAGGCGGGGCGGAACCCCTGCGTCATGCCCCGCGACAGCGTCAGCGCCATGTCGGGGCCGGGCGTGAGCTTGAGCGCCGCATCGGCGGCAAGGAAAAGCAGGAAAAGCTGGAGTGAGGGCATTGCGGGATACGGCTGGAAATCCCGCGTGGCGGGTGGCAGGCTCCCAGTGTAAGCAAGCCGCCTGAATATTTCCTTCGTCCGCAGGGGCGGAAATGAAGTTTCCCGTCGAAATGGGGCCGGATTCCGTCGCGGGCAGGATTAGAATCTGGCGGGTAGCCCTATCCGCCCAGATACCACGCGTTCCGAGCCCCCATGGAACTAGACGATTTCGACCTTCAGATCCTGCAAAGCCTGCAGGAAGACAACCAGCGCACCAGCCAGGACGTTGCCGAGCGCGTGAACCTGTCGCCCGTGTCCTGCCTGCGCCGCATGAAGCGCCTGCGCGAAGCCGGCGTGGTCACGGCCGACGTGTCGGTGGTGGATCCCGCCGCGGTGGGGCGGGGGATCATGATGGTGGTGCTGGTGTCGCTGGAGAGCGAGCGCGCCGACAAGCTGGACCAGTTCAAGCGCGCGATGTCGGGCGCACCCGAGATCATGCAGTGCCTGTCGGTCACGGGCGAGGTCGATTTCGTGCTGACCCTGACCATGTCCGACATGGCCGAATACGAGGTCTTCGCCCAGCGCCACTTCTGGGGCAACCCCAACGTCAAGCGCTTCTCCACCCTGGTGGTCATGAACCGGGTGAAGCACGGGCTGACGGTGCCGATGCCTACATCGGCTTGAGCCCCAGCGCGTCGATCATCTGCCGGTACTTGGCGACCTGCGCCATCGCGTAGGCGTCCGCATCCTGCTGGCTCATCGGCCGCAACAGCAGCCGTCCTTCTGCTTCCATCCGCTCGCGCAGGTCGGGCTGCTCCAACGCATACCCCACCGCGCGGCGCAAGGTGTCCACGGCTGTCGCCGGCGTATCCTGCCGCACGTAGTAGCCGCCCGCGATCGTGTAGACGAAGTCCGGGATGGTCTTGCTTTGCGAGATCAGCGGCAGCTTGGCCAGCGGCGGGGGCAAGGTGTCGGAAAAGCTGGTCAGGATCTTTATCTGCTGCTGCGCCGCCATGCCTTCCATCGCCTGTTGGTAGGGCAGGACGGCGAAATCGACCTGCCGGCCGATCAGGTCCTGCAAGGCGGGCGCCGCGCCGCGATAGGGCACGTGCAGGAATTCCGCACCTACGCGGCGGCCCAGGTACTCGGTCATGATGTGGTACAGGGAACCCACCCCGACGCTGCCGAAGGTCAGGGGCTTGGCGCCCGGCCGCTTGGCGTAGGTGATGAAGTCATCGACGGTCGATACGGGTAAGTCAGCGCGCGCCAATAGCACGATGGTGGCTTCGCTGATGGGCTGGGTCAGGCGGAAGTCTTCAGGCTTGTAGCGCGCCGCCGTGTTCAGGAACGGGCTCAGGATGACTTCGTTGGCCGATCCATGCAGGAAGGTGTAGCCGTCGGGGGCGCTGGTCAGCACGCGGCGCGCGCCCAGCATGCCCGCGCCACCGCCTACGTTCTCGACGATGACCTGCTGCTTGAGCGCATGGGCGATGTGCACGCCGAACTGCCGCGCCGAGGCATCGCTGGCGCCGCCGGCCGGATACGGCACGATCAGGCTCAAGGGCTTGTCGCCGGGGTAGTCCGCGGCCTGCGCCAGCGGGGCGGCGGCGCAGGCCGCCAGGCAAATGGCGGCCGCCCGGGCCGGTAGGTTCCAACGCATGCTGCTTCTCCCTTGTCATTGCTGTTGTCGAGGCAGCCGGGTTCCCGGACTGCTTCACGCAGTCTAGGCAGCGGCGTTTGCCCGCATCAATGTCGGGCGGCCGGTCGGATCATTGTGAATTCCGCAACGATGCGCTGCCGGCCTGGGGGGGGGCCTGCATCAGTGTGTAAGGTTCAGGCGAGGACGGCTCAGGCGCGCCGGGGCTCCAGGGCGGGAAACGTCTTCAGGATGTGGCGCAGCATGCTGGCGGTCGCGGGCGGCAGGTGCCGGCCCGCCAGGCTGATGACGTGCGTGCGGCTGTTGTTCAGGATGGGATTGGCCAGCGGCAGCGACACCATTTGGCGGAACTGCGCGCCTTTGAGTGGCATGGACAGCGGGTTCACGACATAACCCAGCCCCTGGCTGGCAAACTCCCACAGGATCTTGAACGAATTGGTCAGCAAGGCAGGCTTGAGCTTGACGTTTTCGTCCAGCTCCGCCGCCTGGATGTGCTGGCGCACGCCGAACGATTCGTCCATCGCGGCCCAGCCGTGCGGCGCCAGGTCCGCCAGCCGCAAGGCCCGGCGCGTGCGCGCCAGCGGGTGGTCCTTGTGCACATGCACGCGCATCGGCGCGGCGCGGGAATAGTGCGACCGCAGCCGCATATCGTTGGGCGGCTGGAAGGCCAGGGCGATCTGCGCGCGTTCCTCCACGATGCAGCGCACGGTTTCGTTGGTGCCGGCCACATGGATGCTATAGGTGATGTCGGGATGCTCGCGCACGAACGAAAGTAGGACGGGTTCCCACAGCATGTCGACGAACCCTTCGCCCAACGCCAGCTCGACGTGGCCGCGGGTGGCGCTTTTCAGGTTGTTGACCTCGGCCTGGAAGGACTCATTCAAGTCCTGCTGCCGCCGCGCGAACAGCGCCACCAGGCGCCCCGCATCGGTCGGCACGACGCCGCGTCCGCGGCGTTCCAGCAAGGTCAGCCCCGTGTCCGCCTCCAGCCGGGCGATGGCGCGGCTGATGGCCGACGGATCGGTATTCAGCTGGTCGGCCGCGGCGCGCAGCGTGCCGGTCTCGATGACTTGCAGCAGACACAGCGTCCGCTTGAACTCCAGGACATCATCCATCAGGGCTTCCTTGCCGCGGTCTTGGCGTGGGGTTGGATCGTTGCAAAAACCGCATCGATAAGACTTGATCATTGCTATCGGCTTTGTACCCGCGCCTGTCTATAGTCGGTAGCCGTATTTCCCCCAAGCCGCCTTACGGAGACCCCGCCCCATGGCCATCGTCCCATCGCCCGTCAGCCCCGACCTGCTGCATCAAATGCGCGAATGGCGCCGCGATCTGCACGCGCATCCTGAAACCGCCTTCTGTGAATTCCGCACGGCCGACCTGGTGGCCCGGGAGCTCGAACGGGCCGGCGCCGTCGTTTACCGCGGGTTGGGCCAGACCGGGGTGGTGGGCTCGATGATGCGAGGCGAGGGGCCGGTGATCGGCCTGCGTGCCGACATGGACGCGCTGGACATGCAAGAGCTGGGTGACGCCTCGCACCGTTCGACCATCGCCGGCAAGATGCATGGCTGCGGCCACGACGGCCATACCGCCATGCTGCTGGGCGCGGCGCATCATCTGGCCGGCGACCCTGGCTGGCGGGGCACGCTGCATTTCATTTTCCAGCCTGCGGAAGAGCACGCGGGCGGCGGATTGGCGATGGTGCGGGACGGCCTCTTCACGCAGTTTCCCTGCGACGCCGTCTTCGCGCTGCACAATTCGCCCAACCTGCCCTTCGGGACGGTGGCAACCCGCGTGGGCACCGTGATGGCCAACTGCGACACCTACGAGATCACCGTGACGGGCAAGGGCTGCCACGCAGCCCAGCCCGAACATGGCATCGACCCCATCGTGGCGGCGGCGCAGGTGGTCACCGCCATGCAGACCATCGTCAGCCGCAACGTCAAGCCCACCGATGCGCTGGCGCTGAGCCTCACGCAGATTCACGCGGGTGACACGTGGAACGTCGTGCCCAACAGCGTGCTGCTGCGCGGCAGCTGCCGTACGTTGACGGCCGCCACGCGCGACCTGGCCGAACGCCGGCTGCGCGAGGTGTGCGCCGGCGTGGCCATGACCTCTGGCACCACGATCGACGTGCAGGTGTTCCGCGGCTATCCCGCATGCATCAACACCGAGGCCGAAGTGCGCTTGGCCGCCCGGGCGGCGGCGCGGGTGGTGGGCGCGGAACAGGTAGACACGGCCTGCACGCCCCGGATGGGGTCGGAGGATTTCGCCTACATGCTGGAGCAGCGTCCCGGCGCGTATGTGTTCGTGGGCGCGGCCCGCCCGGGGCAGGACAATCCGCCTGTGCACAACCCGTACTACGATTTCAACGACGACATCCTGCCCTTGGGCGCGCACTATTGGGTGGAACTGGTGAAGGAAGCGATGCCGGCATAAGCCGCGGCGCCACGGCTCAGCCCGATTCGGTGGCCGCGGGCGGCGGCCGCGTCGCCAGCATGGCGCCGGCCTCGTCCGAAATGCTGCGCAGATGCAGGTCGCGCTGCGGGAACGGGATCTCGATGCCGGCCTGTTTCAGCGCTGTGTACATGCCCGTCAGCATGTCGCTGCGGATATCGATCCAGCGGTCGAAATCGGTGGTCCAGCCGCGCAGGCTGAAGTCCAGCGTACTCGCGCCGAAACCCATGAACAGCACCACGGGCGCCGGGTCGGCCACGATGCCGGGGGTTTGCCGCGCCACGCCGTTCAGCAGCGCGATCACCTGCGCAGGGTCGGTGCCGTATGCCAGCCCGACACTGATTTCGATGCGGCGGCTGCGGTCCAGCATGGTCCAGTTCGTCAGTTTTTCGGACAGCAAGGTGCCGTTCGGCACGATCACATCGGCGCCTTCGAAAGTCTTGATCCGCGTCGCCCGCATCCCGATCTCGCGCACTTGCCCCGACGTGCCGCTGATGTCCACGACATCGCCGGGCTGGATCGGGCGTTCGAACATCAGGATCAGGCCCGACACGAAGTTGTTCACCACGTTCTGCAGGCCGAAGCCGATGCCCACGCCCAACGCGCCAAACACAATGGTCAGTTGGCTGGTCTGGAAGCCCGCCGCCGACAGCGCGATGCCCAGGCCCAGCAGCAGCACCAGGTAATAGGTCAGCGACGCGATGCTGTTGCCCACCCCGCGAGGCAGCGCCATGCGCGTCAGCACCTCGTCGTGCAGGACCAGGCGGATGGTGCGCGCGGCCCAGAACGCGATCACCACCGAGATCAGGAACACCAGGATGTTGCCCAGGCTGATCGAGATCGTCCCGACGGCCAGCGTGTAAGACAGCAGTTCGGCGACGAAGGCGTAGGTCGCCCGCAGTACGCGGAAGCGGTCCATCGCGTACACCGCCCAACCCACGGCGGCGGCCGCGGTCAACAGGCGGATCAGCAGTTGCACCAGCGGCGGCGCATGCTCGCGCGCCAGCCGGAAGCGAGAGATCCCCTGACGCGCCAGCAACAGTTGCAGCAGCGTGGTGATGACGGTGACGCCCGCGTAGAGCACCAGCCCGAAGTAGCCGCTGCCGATGACGGCGCTGGTCAGCATTTCGGCCAGGGACACATTGCCGAACAGGTTGGCGGCCAGCGACGCGCACAGCAGCGCCGCGGCGCCCCAGGCGATGGCCCGCAAGGCGCGCATCTGCCGCGTGGGGGCGACGGGCACTGCCTTGTGGCCGCGGCGCATCAACCACAGAATGGCGGCCAGCGCGATGGCGGTCAGCGCTACGGTGGACAGCCGGTAGAACAGCGTGTTGGCCAGGAACAGGAACCCCAGGCGCTCGGCCAGGAACAGGCCGGTGATGACGTGCGGCCACTGATCCATCTGGCGGCGGACCGAGGGCGGCAGCAAGCGCAGCACCGGCACCGCCGCCAGCACCAGCGCGACCTGCTGCACCATCAAGGGGGCGTCCGGCTCCAGCGCCAGCACGCCCAGCATGGACAGCAGCAGCCACGTCGACAGGGGGCGGCCAAGCACGCCGGCCGCCGTTTCGCTCATGACGCCCGCCCGGATCGCGTCCCGGCTTTTTCGCGCCAGCCATAGCAGCAGCGGCAGCAGCACCAGCTGCAATATGCGCAGTGCGCGCTGGTTGCCGCTTTCGGCCGCGTTGTAATCGCGGGCGAAACGCACTTCGATGTCCAGCCCCGTGCGCAGCAGCGCCATCGTGTCCTGGCTCGAATCCGGTGTTTGGCTAAGGGCCCACAACGGGGGCGAATCCACGCGCATCAGGCGGGAATCGATGTAGTCGATGGCGTCGGTCACCGAACGCTGGCCGGCCTTGATCCGTTCCTCGATGGCGGCGGCACGCTGCTCCAGTTCGGCCTGCCGCGATAGCGGGCCGGACAAGGCCTGCCCGGCCGCGGTCAATTGCGCCAGCACCGCATCCATGCGGTCGGTCAGCGCGGGCGGCAGGTTGGCCGCACCTGCGGCGTCCTTGATCGCCTGCCACGCGGCGCGCCGTCGGAACAATTCCGCCGCGTCGCTGGCGTACCAGGAGGTGGCCTGACGCAGGTCGGATCGCCAACGCGCCAGCCGGTGGGCGTCAAACAGCCAATGCCGCTCCAGGCTTTCCACCCGCATGATCGGCAGGGTGCGCAGCTGGGCGGGCTGGAATTCATAGAGTTTTTCGTCGGCGGACTTGGCGATGGCGTCCAGCGTGGGCGTGAACGCCGTGCCCGGGTCGGCCGTGGCGACGCGTTGCAGCACGCCTTCGGCGTACCGCAGGTCGGTATCCGCCCGCAGTGGGATGTCCGCCATCTGGATGGCCTCGGGCGGAGCAGGGGCGGGCGCCGCCGGCGCCGAGGCCGTTTGCGCGCTTGCCAGGCCCGGCAGGCCTAGCAGCAGTCCGAACAGGCAGTGGAGGATTCGTGCTCGGACGCGCATGTCGCGACTCCGTTGGGATGCGGCGAACCGGGGGGCTACCCACTCTAGCGCATCACCAGTCCGCCGTCCACGAACAGCACCTGCCCGGTCATGAATCCGCTCCAGTCGGACGCCAGGAACAGCACGGGGCCGGCAACGTCCTCGGGCCGGGCGATGCGCCGCAGCGGCGTGGCGGCGATCAGCTGCTCGCGAAACGACTCCTGCGTGCCGCCGCTGGCCTGGGTCGGGTAGACCAGGCCGGGGGCGACGCAGTTCACGCGGATGCCGTAGGGTCCCAGTTCGGTGGCCAGATTGCGGCTGAACGCCACCAATGCCGCCTTGGCGGTGGTGTAGTCGTGATACGGCACCACCGGATGCTCGATCAGGTTGCTGGCGATGTTGACGATGGCGCCTTGCGCGCGCTGTTTGAAATGCGGCAGCGCGGCGCGGCAGACGTTGAACGCCGCCCCGACGGCGCCGTCGAACTGCGATTGATAGTCCTGCCAGCCGAGGGCGTCGAACGCGGTGCGCTGCCGGGGATCGAACGCGTAATGCCGCAAGGCGTTGTTGACCACCACATCCAGCCGGCCCGCATCCTGCACGATGCCGTCGACCATGGCGCGCACCGCCTCCGGCGAGCCGACATCGGCCTGCACGGCCCAGGCGTCGCCGCCGGCGGCCTGGCATTGCGCCACCACGGCCTCGGCCGCCTCGGCATTGCTCAGGTAGTTGACGACCACCGTCGCGCCTTCCCGCGCAAAGCCGCGGGCGATTTCGGCGCCGATGCCGCGGCTGGCGCCGGTCACCAGCACCACCTTGCCTGTGAACTTCAGGGCGGCGCTCATGTCAGGTTGCCGGCAGCAGGCTGGCGTCGACGGCGGCGGACACGTCGATGCGATTCTGAATCAGGCCCAGCTTGCGATAGGCATCGGCGGCCTGTTGCAGCAGGTCCAGATCCAGCGTGCCCAGCGGGCGGCCGCCGGAAGCGATCGAGGCCGCATTGCGCAACCGGATCACTTCCAGGTTGATGGCGCGGTCGGTGCCGTCGATGGCGCGCTTGCCGGCCAGCGTTGCGGCTTCTTCCGGCTGGGCGATCATCCACGCGGCGCTATCGCGGTACGCCTTCAGGAACGCGCGCAGCAGCGGCTGCTTTTGTTGCAGGACGGATTCCCTCACCACGAACAGGTCGCTGGACACATTCAGGGTGTCGCGCACTTCCATCACATTGACCTCGCCCAGGCCGCGCCGGCGTCCCACGAGCAGGCCGGTGTCGGTGGCGGCGGTGGCGTCGACCTGGCCTTGCAGCAGCGGGGCGAAATTCAGCACACCCGTCACGACGATTTCAACGTCGGCTTCGGTCAGGCCGGCCTGGTGCAGCATCACCAGCAGGTTCTGGCGCGTGCCGCTGGCCAGGCTATAGACGCCGATGCGCTTGCCTTTCAGGTCCGCCGGTCGCGTGATGTTGGCTGACTTCAGCGACACCACGTTGAAGACGTTCTGCGGGTAAATGTCGTAGATGGCGCGCAGCTTCTCGCCCTTGTCCAGGGCCATGAAAAACGAACCCGGGTCAGTGAAGGCCACGTCGGCCTGGCCGCTGAGGATGTTGCGGATGGCGTCGCCGCCGCCCGCGCCCGGCAGGTAGACCAGTTCCACGCCCTGCGCCTTGAAGAAGCCCTTGTCGGGCTCGGCCAGCAGGTTGGTGATTTCGCTGATGGGCTTACTCCAGCCGGCCAGCGTGACCTTGCCTGCGGCGGCGTCTTGGGCGCGTGCGGCCGCTGGCGCCAAAGACGCCGCGGCGAAGCTTGCGGCTGCGGTCAGCAGCGCGCGGCGGGTGGGAGAGGGGAGCATGGGACGAGTCCTGAAGAATGTCATGAGTGATCGGCGTAGGGGCGCAGCAGGCGCCGCTCCAGCATCAGCGTGGCCTGATAGCCCAGCAGCCCGATGGCGGCGATGGCCGTCAGCGCCGCGAACATGAGGGGCGTGTCCATCATGCCTTGCGCGGCGATGATGACGGCGCCCAGCCCGCGGCTGGCGCCGATGAATTCGCCCACTACGGCGCCGACCAGCGCCAGCACCAGGGCCACGCGCAGCCCGGCCAGGATGCCGGGCAGCCCCGCGGGCAGTTTCAGGCGCAGCAAGGTCTGCGCGCGCGAGGCGCCCAGCATGCGGAACAGCTGCAGCCGGTTCGGATCCACCTGCCGCAAGCTGGTCAGCGTGTTTTCCATCAAGGGGAAGAAGCAGATCAGCGCGGTCATGACGACGGTGGGCGCCATGCCGAAGCCGAACCACAGCACGAACAGCGGCGCCAGCGCCAGCTTGGGCACGACCTGGCTGATGATGACGTAGGGCTTGAGCACGCGATCCAGCAAGGCCGATTCCGCCAACGCCACGCCCATCGCCAGGCCGGTTGCGCCGCCCAGCGCCAGCCCCAGCAGCATTTCGGCCAGCGTGGCGCCGATGTGCGGCCACAGATAGCCGGTGGCAAGGCTCGTCCACAGCGTCGTGGCCACGGCGGAAGGGGCGGGCAGCACCAGCGCGGAAATGCCCGCTTGCCTGACAACCGCCTCCCAAGCGCCGATCAGGACGACCAGCAGCGCGACCGCCAAAAAGCGGGACGTGAAGACGAGCTTCATGGGCGGGCCCCGTTCATGAATTCGAACACCTGCGCGCAATATGCATTGAACGCGGCGCCGTGCCGCATGGACTGCGTGCGCGGCGCGGGCAAGTCCACGTGCAGGTCGGCCACCATGCGGCCTTGGTGCATGACCGCGACGCGGTCGCCCAGGTAGACGGCTTCGCTGATGTCGTGCGTGACGAACAGCACCGTTGTCTTGCGCAGGCGGCACATCCGCATCAGGTCGTCCTGCAGCTCGCCGCGCGTGATGGCGTCCAATGCCGCGAAGGGCTCGTCCAACAACAGCAGGGCCGGCGCAAGGATCAGTGCCCGTGCCAGTGCCACCCGGCTCTGCTGGCCACCAGACAGTTGCCGGGGGTAATGCTGGGCATGGTCGGACAGGCCCAGCATTGCCAGCAGTTCGTGCGCGTGCGTGGTGTCCTCCGAAGACGGACGGCGTTGCAGCGACACGGGCAGCAGCACGTTGTCGATCACGCGGCGCCATTCCAGCAACGTGGGGGCCTGGAACACATAGCCCAGCTGCGGCCCGGGGGCGGCGGGCGTACCGTCCCACAGTCGGATGTGGCCGGATTGCGGCCTCAGCAGGCCGGCGGCCAGCTTCAGCAGCGTCGTCTTGCCGCAGCCGCTGCGCCCGACCAGGCAATGAAAGCCACCGGCCTCCAGTCGCCAATCGATACCGTCGACGATGGGTGGGCGGCCCGGGTAGGTATAGACCGCCTGTTCGACGTCCAGAAAAGGCCTGGTCACAGCGGCGTTCATGGCTCGTAGGACGCGAACGGATCGGCCGCGGCTTCGGCGGACTGCTCGATTTCAGTCATGCGGACGAGATCCAGCAAATTGAAGCGGCCATCGTGATGCCAGCCGGCTTCGGGCACGCTCATTGCGCCGATGGCGCTCACGCGGGTGACGCCTGCCGTGCCCAGTTGTTCGGCCAGGCGGTAGAGCTCTTCCGGCGTGGCGGCCACGCCGGCGGTCTGCAGGAATTCGCGGCGGCACGCCACTAGCGGCGCCACCTCGTCCAGCGCGTCGATGCCGGCCACCGTGATGCTGCGCTGCAGAGCGGTCGGCGCCAGGGAGGCCGCCTCATCGACGTAGGCCACGCTCCATGCCGTTTCCATGTCGCCGATCAGCGCGTCTGCGCCGTCCGGGGGCAGCGTCCATTCGATCGCCTGCCGCCATTTCGCCACGGCGGCGGATTCTTCCAGGTCCAGTGCGCGCCGTGGAAAGCGTCGCTGCAGATTCGACAGCTCGGCGGCCAGGTAGCCCGCGAAATCGCGCGGCGAGACCGGGCCGCCGCGCTGCACATAGAACACGTGCGGCGAATAGCATCCCTGCTGGTCGTAGCGCATCACGTCCCACGCCGCGCGCCGGGCCAAGGTGGGCGCCTTCTGGGCATCCAGCGCCATTGCGCTGACCACGCCGAAACCCAGCTTGTGCCCGTGCGCCAGAAAGCGTGCCGTGACCGGCAGGCGGCGCTGGATGGCGTGCAGCGCGTCGTTGCCGCCGTAGGCCACGACCGTATCGGCCTTGGCATAGAGCGCCGACGCGTCTTCGTCGCCCGCGCCGCGCCACCACACCACGGCCAGGCAATCGGCCAGCGGCGGGTGCACTTCGGCCAGCAAGCGCGCGAACCAGCCTGCAAACAGCGGCTCGGCGCTGGGCAGTTTTCCAATGTTGCCGGCCTTCACCAGCAAGCCGCAGACCAGGCTCCACAACGCCAGCGCGGGCACGTTGCCCGCCCAGCTATGCGCCAGCAGCTGCGGACCGTAGGCGCGCACCGCGCCGCCCTTGGCGGCAGGCTGGAAGCCGTCCAGCACTTTGGGGTTGGCGAAGTCTTCGGCCACGAAGCGGTGCAGTTGCGGCGCGCGGAACGTCTTGAAAAAGCCGGTCAGGCCCAGGCGCACCATCTCAGCGTCGTAGCCGCTGACGATCGGCAGCAGCGCGTCGGCCTGCCGCCGGTACGGGTCGTTGGGGTCAAGCAGGCGGGCGATGGCGCGGTCGATGACTGCGATGATCTCCGACACCGTCATCGTCTTCAGATGCTGCGCGCTGGCGCGTTTGACGCGCTCGGCAATCGCCTGCATCTGCAGCGCGGTCAACACCGGCACCGCGACGTCGACGCGCTGGCCATCCTGCTCGAACGGCAGGGTCTGCCATTGGACGTCGGCCGCAGCCAGTCCCGGCAGGTATCCGGCCTCGACCCGGACCGTGTTCATGGCGTGGCCGACCGGATGAATTCTTCCACCGCCAGTGAGCATCCCTTGGCCTGCGCGCCCTCGGCGCGGCCCAGCAGCAGGAAGCCGCCGTCTGCCGGCAGGCCCACGTCTTCCGTCAGGATGGTGTTGACCGAATTGAAGTTGCCCAGATCGCAGTGCGCCAGGATGCCGCGTTCACCGGCCGGCACGGTGCGTCCGGTGGCCGGATCGACCAGGCGCGAACGGATCCAGTGCGGCCCCGACTTGACCGACGGCACGACGGCATTGCCGTCGTCATAGAACTGCGTGCTCAGTTCCGTCATGCCGTACATGTTGACGCACAGCGTGCGCGGCACGCCCAGCAGCTCCGACAGTTCCGAATAAAAGGTGTCCAGCGGCAAGTCGCGCGACTGCCCCTTGTAGCCGCCGGTGTCCAGAATGCGGCTTCCGGGCGGCAGGCGGAATGACCGGCCCTCCTTGCGCAGCGCGTCGATCACATGCACGAAGCTGAAGCTGGCGCCCAGCAGCGCATAGGGCTCGCCCCGGCGCTCGGCCTCTTCCAGCTGACGCCACAAGCCGTCCAGGTCGATGCCCTGCGGCGACATGAAATAGCGGCTGTCTTCGGTGCCGAAGGCGGACTTCGCCAGCGCCAGGTAATGCGCCAGCGACGAATTGGGCATCGCGATTTCGTCCGGGAACAAGATACCCATCGGCAGGCGAGGCGTGCCCTGCATGACGCGCTGGGCGAAATTGCGGGTCATGGACAGGTCGTACACGGCCAGGTGCGGATGGAAATGCCGCCCGCGCATATCGGCGCGCGTCGTGCCGCTGGTCATGAACACGCGCTCGTCACGACGGGGCGGCTCGCAGCGCAGCTCCATCGCCTTGAAGGCATCGATGGGCACGGCCGGAATGTCGCTCCACGTCTTCACGTTGCGCACCGTCGCGCCGCGACGCTGGCAGAAACTGCGATAGGGGGCGCTGGCGCCGTACTGATAGGCGAAGAGGCGCAGCGCGAGCTGATCGAACTGCTCGTCGGTGCAGCCGTCCTGGGCGATAAATTCGAGTAGTTCCGCAACCGGCGGGGCGACGTTGTTCATGGGCGTTCGTGGCAATCCTGTACAGGGAAGCTCCGAAGCCCGCCTGCGCAAGCGGCGCAAGGGCGCGGCAGGACAAGGCGAATGCTCTTCTTACGCCGGCATGAACCGGGTCAAGTTCGCGGGTCTGAATCTCAGCACTGGCGTGCACCCCGGAGCAGGATCGATTTTACCCTGCAATGGGACTTCCCCCTTTTCCGGGCAACCTTGTCATGGGTTCGGGTTCAGGATGTCCACCTTGGTTTTGGATCAGGTATTTGACAGCGGTTTTGTGTAATTCAATTGAATTACAATGCGGGAATCCCAAGTCTAGTCCACCAGGAGGCCCGCCATGCCCGCCACCGCTCTTGTTCAAACCCGCATCGACCCCGTTCTGAAAGCGCGCGCCACGCAAGTGCTCAACAACATGGGCCTGACCGTGTCGGATGCCGTGCGTATTCTCTTGACCCGCGTGGCCAATGAAGGAACGCTGCCGTTCAATTTTGCCGTGGACCCTGCCGCGCATGACGCCTGGTTTCGCGCCAAAGTGCAAGAAGCCTTGAGCGACACGCGGCCAGCCGTGCCCAATGAAGAGGCCTCAGCCCACTTCGCCAAACGCCGCGCCGCCGCCCTGCGCAAAGCCGAGGGCAAGACGTGAAGGTGGAGTGGTCAGCGCTGGCGATGGAAGACCGCGACAGGATTTTCGATTACATCGAATCGGAAAGCCCCAAGGCGGCGATACAGGTTGATATCCGTATCGAAGAGCAGGTTGATCAGCTCGTACAGTTCCCGGAGTTAGGACGGCTTGGTCGCATAGAGGACACCCGCGAATTGGTCATCAGCCAGACGTCGTATGTCGTGCCTTATCGGGTCTACGGGAATGTGGTTCGCATTCTGCGAGTGCTGCATTGCGCGCAGCAGTGGCCGGAGGAACTCAGTGGCTGAGTATCGGCGCTAGGAGGAAATGTTGGTGGCCTGGGGCGGAATCGAACCACCGACACAAGGATTTTCAATCCTCTGCTCTACCGACTGAGCTACCAGGCCAACACGTACGCTTTGCAAAAAGCCCAGCGCGGCGGCTGGGCTTTTTCGGGATCTGTTGCCAGTTGTCTCGGTTGCCTTCAGTTGTCTGTCTGGCTGCCGCGACTCCGGTATTCGATCCCGATAATTCTTTTGGTGGCCTGGGGCGGAATCGAACCACCGACACAAGGATTTTCAATCCTCTGCTCTACCGACTGAGCTACCAGGCCAACGAAGTCCGCAACTATACACAAATTTCTTGCCGTGCGCCAGCCGGGGCGGAAAAATCCTCTATCCCTTTTGGCCGGAGCGCTTGCGCCAAGTGTTGGGAGAATGGCACGCAAGGGTGCGACGCAGGGTCGCGGCAAGGGGGCGGATTGGCCTGGGGATAACCCGCAGGGGTATAATCTTTAACGGTCTGCTGTTACGGCTTGGGGAACTTTCCGCAGTATCGTCCCCACACCTGACGCATTGTTCTTGGTGGCAGTTCTTCACGCTTACTCATGTCGGTAGCTGTCCTCGCCTTCGGTCTGAATCACACGTCCGCGCCGGTTTCGGTTCGCGAACGCGTGTCCATGCCCGTCGATCTGGTCAAGCCCGCGCTGGAAGGCCTGCGTTCGGCGTTTGGCGGCTCGGTCCGCGAAGCTGCCATCCTGTCCACCTGTAACCGCACCGAAATCTACTGCGCCGCTGACGGCCACGTTGCCGATCAGTTGCCCGCCTGGCTGGCTGAACACAACCGCCTGGACGCCGGCACGCTGCGCCCGCACCTGTATCGCCACCATCAAGACGACGCCGTCCGCCACGCCTTCCGTGTGGCCAGCGGCCTGGATTCCATGGTGCTGGGCGAAACCCAGATCGTGGGCCAGATGAAGGACGCCGTGCGCGCCGCCGGCGAAGCCGGATCGCTGGGCACCTTGCTGCACCAGATGTTCCAGCGCACCTTCTCGGTCGCCAAGGAAGTGCGGTCCCAAACCGCCATCGGCGCGCAGTCCGTGTCCATGGCCGCCGCCGCCGTCCGTCTGGCCGAGCGCGTGTTCGGCAATCTGGACCAGGCCCGCACGCTGTTCATCGGCGCGGGCGAAATGATCGAACTGTGCGCCACGCACTTCGCCGCGCAGCGTCCGCGCAGCATGGTCGTGGCCAACCGCACGGCCGAACGCGCCGAAATCCTGGCCAACCGCTTCTCGGCCAGCACCATGAAGCTGTCGGACCTGACCGACCGCCTCTCGGAATTCGACGTCATCGTGTCCTGTACGGCAAGCTCACTGCCCATCCTCGGGTTGGGGATGGTGGAACGGGCTACGCGCCTGCGCCGCCACCGCCCGATGGTCATGATCGACCTGGCCGTGCCGCGTGACATCGAACCCGAAGTGGGCCGCCTGGACGACGTCTACCTGTACTCGGTGGACGACCTGGGCCGCCTGGTGCAGACCGGCACCGACGCCCGCCGCGCCGCCGTCGTGCAGGCCGAAGCCATCATCGAAACCCGCGTCCAGGGTTTCATGCACTGGATGCAGTCCCGCGAAGTGGTGCCCGTCATCCGCGACCTCCATCAGGCCGCCGAAGACGTCCGCGCCGCCGAACTGGAACGCGCGCGTCGCCTGCTGGCGCGCGGCGAATCGCCCGAAGCCGTGCTGGAACAACTGGCGCACGGCCTGACGCAAAAATACCTGCACGGCCCGCTGGCGGCGTTGAACCGCAGCGAAGGCGACGAGCGCAAGCAGCTGCTTGCCTGGATGCCGCGCCTTTTCCCCGGCCGCGACTCCCGCCGTTAGCGAATCTGTCCCACGTCCCGCCTCCTGGCGGGCGTTCGTCTTGTGGGCGCCCGCTATTCCTGTCTTCTCTTTGGTCATTCCCCCATGAAATCATCCATGCGCAGCCGGCTGGAGCATCTGTGTCACCGCCTGACCGAGGTGGACGCGTTGCTGGCCCAACCGGAAACCGCGTCCGATATGGACCGTTTCCGCAAGCTTTCGCGCGAACGCGCCGAACTGGAACCCGTGGTCGAGGCGTTCACCGCCTTTGCTCGGACCGAGGAAGACCTGGCGACCGCGCAGGAAATGCTGTCGGACCCCGACATGAAGGCGATGGCGGAAGACGAGATCAAATCGGGCCGCGGCAAGCTGGAAGGCCTGGAAAGCGCGTTGCAGCTGTTGCTGCTGCCGCGCGATCCCAATGACGGCCGCAGCGTGTTCCTGGAAATCCGCGCGGGCACGGGTGGCGACGAAAGCGCGCTGTTCTCCGGCGACCTCCTGCGCATGTACACGCGCTACGCGGAAACGCGCGGCTGGCGCGTGGAACTGATGTCGGAAAGCGCGTCGGAACTGGGCGGCTACAAGGAAGTGATCGCGCGCATCGACGGCGACGGCGCCTACGGGCGCCTGAAGTTCGAGTCCGGTGCGCACCGCGTGCAGCGCGTGCCCGCCACCGAAGCGCAGGGCCGCATCCATACGTCGGCCTGCACCGTGGCCATCATGGCGGAAGCCGACGAGATGTCGGAAATCGTCATCAACCCGAGCGATCTGCGCATCGACACGTTCCGCGCCAGCGGCGCGGGTGGCCAGCACATCAACAAGACCGATTCGGCGGTGCGCATCACCCACTTGCCCACGGGCCTGGTGGTGGAGTGCCAGGATGACCGTTCGCAGCACCGCAACAAGGACAAGGCCATGCAAGTGCTGGCCGCGCGCCTGAAAGACAAGGAAACCCGCGAACGGCAAAGCAAGGAAGCCGCCGAGCGCAAGAGCCTGATCGGCACGGGCGACCGTTCCGAACGCATCCGCACCTACAACTTCCCGCAGGGCCGCGTGACGGACCACCGCATCAACCTGACGCTGTACAAGCTGCAGCAGATCATGGAAGGCGATCTGGAAGAACTGACCGGCGCGCTGATCGCTGAACACCAGGCCGAGCAGCTGGCGGCGCTGGGCGACGACATCTGAGGCGCGCGCCATGACCCAGCCCCAGTTGAACAGCTTGCTGGCCGACACCCGGCTGCCGCGCCTGGAAGTGCGCATGCTGCTGGAGCACGTGCTGGGCAAGCCGCGCGCGTGGCTGCTGGCGCATGACACCGATCCGCTGGATCCTCAGGTGGCGGCCGCCTACGAGGCCTTGCTTGCGCGGCGTGTGGCTGGCGAGCCCATGGCCTATCTGCTGGGCCACCGCGAGTTCATGGGGCACCGGTTCCGCGTGACGCCCGACGTACTGATTCCGCGCCCCGATACCGAAGTGCTGGTGGAGACCGCGCTGGAATGTGTGGCCGGCGTGGCGGGCCCCGCCGTGCTGGACCTGGGCACAGGCAGCGGCGCGATTGCGATCTCGATCGCCCTGGCCCGCCGCGATGCACGGGTGATGGCCTCGGATGTCAGTGCCGCCGCGCTGGCGGTTGCCGCCGGTAATGCCTGGGAGCTGACCGCGTCGGTGCGCTTCGTGGAAGGCAGTTGGTACGAGGCCGTGCCTGCGGGCGAAGGCTTCGACCTGATCGTGTCCAATCCGCCCTACGTGGCCAGCGACGATCCGCATCTGGACCAGGGCGACCTGCGTTTCGAGCCGCGGGGGGCGCTGACCGATGGCGCCGGCGGCCTGGAGGACCTGGGCCGTATCGTGGCGGGGGCCGGTCGGCACCTGAAGCCGGGCGGCGCGCTGTGGATGGAGCATGGTTGGGACCAGGCGCAGGCAGTGCGCGATTTACTGGCCGCCGCCGGCTTCGAAGACGTGCGCAGCCGCCAGGACCTGGCCGGAATCGAACGCATTTCTGGCGGGCGCTGGCGGGCCGCCGGGCGCTGACCGGCGCCGCTTGTTACAGATTCCGCCCCTGAATTTCCGGCATAGGCCGGCGCCGCATCCGGGTAATCCGGGCGGTTTCCCCGGCTGTACCTATAATTGGCGTATTCCGTTATGCCTGTCCAAGAGACCACCATGAGCGACGTTCAAGAATTCATCCGCGAAACCGTGACCCAGCACCCCGTCGTGCTGTTCATGAAGGGCACCGCCCAATTCCCGCAATGCGGCTTTTCCGGCAAGGCCATCCAGATCCTGAAAGGCTGTGGCGTGAAGAAGCTGGTTACCGTCAATGTGCTGGAAGACGACGAAGTCCGCCAGGGCATCAAGGAATTTTCCAGCTGGCCCACCATCCCGCAGCTATACGTGGCGGGCGAGTTCATCGGCGGCTCGGACATCATGAATGAGATGAACGAATCCGGCGAACTGAAGACGTTGCTGGAGCAATCCGGCGCCACGGCCTAAGTCGTCCATGCGGCGACTGGTCATCGGCATCACGGGCGCCACCGGCGCGCTCTATGCGGTGCGCATGCTGCAAGCGCTGCGCGGCGTGGACGATGTCGAGACGCATCTGGTGGTGTCCGCGTCCGGCGTGCTGAACATCAAGCATGAGCTTGATGTCAGCCGCCACGACATCTATGCGCTGGCCGACCACGTGCACTCCGTGCGCGACGTGGGTGCCACGCTAGCCAGCGGCGCGTTCCAGACGGCGGGCATGGTGATCGTGCCGTGCTCGATGCGTACGCTGGCGGCCGTGGCCCACGGCCTGTCCGATAACCTCATTACCCGAGCGGCCGACGTTACCTTGAAGGAACGCCGGCGCCTGGTGCTGATGGTGCGCGAGACGCCCTTCAACCTGGCGCACCTGCGCAACATGACGGCCGTGACCGAAATGGGCGGCATCGTGTTTCCGCCGCTACCGGCCTTCTACCACCGGCCGGCCTCCATCGAAGAGATGGTGGACCACACGGTGGCGCGCGTGCTGGAGCTCTTCGACATCGTCGTGCCCGGCCCACACTGGGAAGGCATGAAGTAGCAGGGCCCCGCGGGACCCTGGGCTCGACGGCACTGCTGCTGGCTACTGCACCAGCCCCAGCCCATTCAGCGCGGCCAGGTTTTCCGGCCATTGGCGCGCGCGGGCGTTCTGCAGTTCGATGCGCGCCCAGGCCATCCAGCCTGCCCATTCGATGCGCTTGTCCCATGCGGTGCCCCACGCCTGCAAGGCCGCCAGTCCGGCGGCCGCATGCTGCTCGGCGGCATCGAAATCACCCGACGTCAACGCCAACTGCGCCAGCAGTAGGCGCGGTTCGCCCACCCACGGGTTGTGCGCGACCGCGGCTTCCAGCAGATGGCGGGCGCTGTCCATTTCCGTCAGCGGATGCATGCGCGTGATGACCTGCCAGTACAGCGCGCTGGCGGCCGCCTCGTCGCGCGGGCTGAGCGTGGCGCGGCATTGGTCGAATGCGGGCGGGATGGGGATGCCGGTGTCTGCGGGCATGCGCGATAGCGGCGCCAGCAGATGCGACAGCATCGACAGGATGTTCGACGGCGGCTTCAACGGACCGGGCCACAGCGACGAGGCCCAATTCGTTTTCAGGTCGCGGCGCTGCTGCTGCGGATAGCCGGCGAAGATCTCGTCCTGCCAGCTGTGCCATTGCTCGCCAATGTCGGCGGCGGACACCACGATGAAGGCGGCGACCTGGCGCGGCGTGAAGGTGAACACCTGGCCGTCGGCACCTTCCAGCGTCAAGCCATCGTTGCCTGCGCCCTGGCCCTGCAGCACGGCCTGCACGAACTTCGTGCGCGGCATCGCGCAGAACAGGCTGACCCATTCTTCGGCTTCCGTGCCCAGCACCTCGCGCAAGGTGGAGCGCTCGCGTTCGCGGTCGAACAGCGTCAGGTCCACGTATTCGTTGCCGTAGACGCTATGGAACAGGCCCAGCAGGCGCACCTCGCGCGGCTGGTTCCATAGCGTCAGCGTGCGGTACACGCCCAGCAGGTGGTGCTTGAACGTGCCGGCCTTGTGCCAGTCTTCTCCGGCGCTGCGCGCGAACAGCAGGTCCAGCAGCGCAGGCAGGTCCTCATCGACGGCGGCGTAGTGGTCGGCGAGCAGGGCGCGGGCCTGCGGATGGAGTTCGTTTGACGTGGGCATGGCGTTGGCGTGATGAATGAATGCAGCCGCTATTGTGTCCGCATGGCGCGGGCTTGTCATGGCGGCATGCCTTATACGGTTTTGTACATATCAATATGAATATTCATCGCTTCCGGTTTTGAGGGACGCTCACTAGAATCGCGGGTCATTCTTCCTTTCCGTAGAGTCCCATCATGCGCCTTCGCCACTCCCTGGCCGTTCTTGCCTCGTTGATCAGTATTGCCGCCGGCCCGGCCATGGCGCAGGACGCCGAACTGAAGGTGGGCGTGACTGTCGGCCCGCACGCGCAGATCGGCGAAGTGGTGCAGCAGGTGGCGGCCAAGGACGGCCTGAAAGTGAAACTGATCGAATTCAGCGACTTCATCCAGCCGAACGCCGCGCTGGATGCCAAGGAGCTGGACCTGAACATCTACCAGCACAAGCCTTTCCTGGACTCGCAGAACAAGGCGCGCGGCTACAAGCTGGTGCCCGTGGCGACGGCTGTGGTGCAGCAGATGGGCATCTATTCCAAACGCCTGAAGTCGCTGGACGACCTGCCGCAGGGCGGCAAGGTAGCCATTCCGAATGACCCGACCAACGGCGCCCGCGCGCTGCTGGTGCTGCAGGCCGCCAAGCTGATCAAGCTGAAGGATGGTGTCACGGTGACCGCGTCGCTGTTCGATGTGGTCGAGAACCCCAAGAACCTGAAGTTCATCGAAATCGAAGCGGCGCAGTTGCCGCATTCGCTGTCGGATGTGGACGCGGCGGCCGTGAATTCCGCCTACGCCATCCCCGCGGGCCTGTCGCCCGCCAAGGACGCGCTGGCCCTGGAAAGCAAGGACGCGCCGTTTGCCGCCGTGGTGATCGCCGCGCGCGAAGACAACAAGAACGATCCGCGTATCGCCCGCTTTATCAAGGCCTACCAGTCGGATGAAGTGAAGGCGTTCGTGGCCAAGCAGTTCCCCGGCGCTTACTCGACGTCCTGGTAAGCGGCATGTCGCAGCTGACGATCTATCCGGACGACGCCCCTGACCAGGGGCGCGTGGTGAACGACGTGATCGTGATCCAGCGCGAACTGGATGCTATCGGCGTGCGGTTTGAACGTTGGCACGCACACGCGCCGGTGTCTGTTTGCGCCACGAAGGATGAGGTGCTGGCCGCCTATCGGCCGCAGATCGACAGATTGATCGCCGAGCGCGGTTACCGGACGGTGGATGTCGTCAGTCTTCACGCCACCCATCCCGATCGCGAGGCATTGCGGCGCAAGTTCCTTGCCGAGCACACGCACTCGGACGACGAAGTGCGCTTTTTCGTGGCAGGCAGCGGTTTGTTCGTCCTGCACGTGGACAGCCGCGTGTACGCGGTCGTGTGTGAAAAGGATGATCTGATTTCCGTGCCGGCGGGCGTTCGCCATTGGTTCGACATGGGGTCTGCGCCGGCATTTACGTGCATTCGCTTGTTCAACGACCCGGCGGGGTGGGTCGCAGAATTCACCGGTGACGCGATTGCCGGAAAATTCCCCGTGCTGGCGTAACGCGAGCCGACCGCAGCAAGAAAACGAAGAGACGGCCCCGAAGGGCCGTCTTTTTTATGCGGCTGCCGGCGGCGGCGCCCGGTACGTCTTCTGGTAGTGCACGGTAAAGGTCTTGAAGGCGTCCAGGGCCTTGTGCGGGTCGTGGCCCGGCTTGACCAGGAAGCTGTTGAAACCGACGCGCGCCTGGTAGTGGATGGTGTCGATCATCACGTCGCCGACCGCACGCAACTCGCCCGTCCATTGGTACTGCGTGCGCAGCAGCTGCGCCAGCGAATAGCCGCGGCCGTCGGTGTAGTTCGGGAAGTCCACCGCGATGAATGCGATGCCGGCCGGGTCCAGCGTGCCGTCGGCCTCGGCCAGCTCGCGCAGGTCGGCATCAGGTTCCAACTGCACGGCAACGGGGTGCCGATGGCGGCGCAAGGTCGCGCGCGAAGTTTTCCAGACGGACAGCGGCACGATCCAGCCGGGTTCGTCGCTGGGTACCTGGCCTTCGGCGGCCACTTCGGGTTCGGGGACGAAGGGGCGCGCCGTGTCGGCTTGCAGGCGTCCGTCGCGGATCAGGTGCGGGCCGGGGGCGTCGTGGGCGTACAGGTCAGGCATGGGCGGGCTCGGCGCTTTGTGCGGGTTTGGCGAAGGCGGGATCGGCGTACACGTCCTGCTTGAAGGGGTCGATGCCGACGCGGTCCACCACGTCGATGAAGCGTTCGATCTCGCTGTCGCGCAATCCCAGGTAGGTGCGGATCAGGCGGTCGACGACACCGGGCACCTGGTCGCGGGCGAACGACGGGCCGATGATGCGGCCGACGGCGGCACCGCCGCCGCGCGTGGATTCCAGGTCGGGCAGGGGCTTGGCGCCGCCGTTCTGGCGGCCGCCCAGCGTGACCTGATACCACTCTTCACCGGCCTTATCGACGCCCAGGATGCCGATGTGACCCACGTGATGGTGGCCACAGGAATTGATGCAGCCCGAGATGTTCAGGTCCAGCTCGCCGATCTCGAACAGGTAGTCCAGGTCGTCGAACTGGCGCTGGATGGCTTCGGCGACGGGGATGGAGACCGCATTGGCCAGCGCGCAGAAGTCTCCGCCGGGACAGGCGATGATGTTGGTCAAGAGGCCGATGTTGGGCGTGGCCAGGTTCAGCGCTTCCAGCTTCTGCCAGAGTTCGTGCAGCCGCGAACGGCGCACGTCGGCCAGTATCAGGTTCTGCTCGTGCGAGACGCGCAGTTCGCCGAAGCCATAGGCGTCGGCCAGGTCGGCCACGGCGTCCATCTGGTCGGCGGTGATGTCGCCCGGCGGCACGCCGGTGGGCTTGAGCGACACGCTGACGGCGGCGTAGCCGGCGACCTTGTGCGCGTGCACGTTGGTGCGCAGCCAGCGCGCAAAGCGCTTGTCGCCCGCGGCCAGCGCGTCGGTGTTATCGGTTTCTTCGGCGGCGGCCGCGTCGTACTGCGGCCAGACGAAGCGCGCCTTGATGCTGTCGACGAATTCCTGGGTGATGGTGTCGGGGCCGCCCTTGATGAGCTGCCACTGTTCATCGACCTGCTGCGCGTAGACCTCCGGCGTCAGATCCTTGACCAGGATCTTGATGCGGGCCTTGTACTTGTTGTCGCGGCGGCCGTGCAGGTTGTAGACGCGCAAGGCGGCCTGCATGTAGGTCAGCAGGTCCTGCCATTCGACGAAGGGGTTGATCAGCTTGCCGACGATGGGCGTGCGGCCCATGCCGCCGCCCACCCAGACGCGAAAGCCCAGCTTGCCGTCGCGTTCAACGGCTTGCAGGCCGATGTCGTGCACGCCGACTGCGGCGCGGTCTTGCACGGCGCCGCTGACGGCGATCTTGAACTTGCGCGGCAGGAAGGCGAATTCCGGGTGCAGCGTGGACCACTGGCGGATGATCTCGCACCAGACGAGCGGGTCCACGAGTTCGTCCGGCGCGACGCCGGCGAAATGGTCGGTCGTGGTGTTGCGGATGCAGTTGCCGCTGGTCTGGATGGCGTGCATCTGGACGGTGGCGAGTTCCGCCAGGATGTCCGGCACGTCTTCCAGTTTCGGCCAATTGAACTGGATGTTCTGGCGGGTGCTGAAGTGGCCATAGCCGCGATCCCACTTGCGCGCGATGTGCGCCAGGGTGCGCAGCTGGCGCGACGCCAGCATGCCGTACGGAATGGCGACGCGCAGCATGGGCGCGTGGCGTTGGATGTACAGGCCGTTCTGCAGGCGCAGAACGCGGAATTCATCTTCGGTGAGCTGGCCGTCGAGGAAGCGGCGCGTCTGGTCGGCAAATTGCGCCACACGCTGCTCGACAAGCTGCTGGTCGACGGGGTCATACACGTACATGTCTACTGCCCTTGAAGTCTTCTCGGTCTGAGTCCCAGCGTCCGGCGCGGGGCGGCGGAAATAGGGGATTCATAACCGTAACAGGCAGCAGATATCAGCGTCTAAGTCATTCTGGTAATAAGGAAATAAGGCCCCCACGCTGCACGCGCTGCGCGCGCTTGCTGCCTCCCGAGGGGGCGTCCTTCCCCCTGGGGGCGGCCCGGCGGGGAAGGAGGCCCCCACGCTGCACGCGCTACGCGCGCTTGCTGCCCCCCGAGGGGGCGCCTTCCCCCTTGGGGCGGCCCGGCGGGGGAAGGAGGCCCCCACGCTGCGCACGCTACGCGCGCTTGCTGCCCCCCGAGGGGGCGCCTTCCTCCTTGGGGCGGCCCGGCGGGGGAAGGAGGCCCCCACGCCGCGCACGCTACGCGCGCTTGCTGCCCCCCGAGGGGGCGCCTTCCCCTTGGGGCGGCCCGGCGGGGAAGGAGGCCCACACGCTGCACACGCTACGCGCGCTTGCTGCCCCCCGAGGGGGTGTCCTTCCCCTTGGGGCGGCCCGGCGGGGGAAGGAGGCTTCGAACTGCGCGCGCTGCATAAGCTCAGCAGGGTCGTAGGATGGGTGGAGCGCGAGGGGGGCTCTATTAGAAAGAAGGCTTCCAGCGCGCGTAACCCATCAAGCAGCGGTGATGTCTTGGCAGGTTCAGCCACAACGCAACCGCCGCTTGATGGGTTGCGCGCGCTGGGCGGCAATGTTCTTGCTTAAGAACTCTCGCGCTCCACCCATCCTACGTTCTAGCCCGGGGCGTAGAACATGGGCACGCAGAACACCGGGGCGCAGACCACCGGCACGCAGGCCACCAGCACGCAGAACATATGTTGCCGGTCGTGGGTGGTAGCGCGAATCGCGGTTGGCCTTACAGCGCCGCGTTCACTGCCCAGCGCGCGACGAAGACCAGGATGATCACCAGGCAGGCGGCCAGGAGCAGGCCGGTGGCGATCAGGGGGCCGGGTTTGTTGTGAGCGATGTCGGCCTGGTAGCCGCGGCCGCGGCGCACGCCGAAAAAACCCCAGAGCACGGAGCGGACCGTGCGCAGGAAACTAAGCATATGCGCCTCCTGGCGGATGAGGGGATACGGCACTGTAGGCCGTGCCGTCCGCGCCAAACAGAGGCAGATTCGCGTCAACCGACCATATCAGATGCGGGCGCCCCGGGGGCGCCGATGCCGCGCACGATGTGGTCCAGCAGCTCCCGCGCAGCGGGCGAGATGTGGCGGCCCGCGCGGCTCAGCACGTGCAGGCTGCCCTGGTTCAGGATGGGATTGGCCAGCGGCAGGCTGGCCAGCCGTTGCGCCCGCATGTCGGCCGTGACGGCAATGGGCGGCGTCAGCGCGTAGCCGATGCCGGCCGCGGCGAACTGCCACAACGCCTTGAAGGAAGAGGTCGTCAGCACATTGCGCAGCCGCACTTGTTCGCTGATCTCGGCCGCCTGGATGTGCTGGCGCACGCCAAAGCCTTCCTGCATGGACGCACCCGGATAGTCCGCCAAGTCGGTCAGCAGCAGGGGGCGGTCCAGCCGGGTCAGGGGGTGATCCTGTCGGACGATGGCGCGGATGGGCTCTGGGCGCGAATAGTGGGTGCGCAGGCGGGCGTCGTTGGGCGGCTGGAACACCAATCCTATATAGGCGCGGTCGTCCACGATGCGCTGCACGATCTCGGAGGTGCGGGCCACGTCGATGTCCAGCGTGACCTCGGGGTGGCTGCGCCAGTAGCCGGGCAGCACGCGGTCGAACATCAGTTCGACGAAGCCTTCGCCCAGCACCAGGTCGATATGGCCGCGTTCGGCCTTGCGCAGGCTGTCGATCTCGGAAAAGAAGCTCTCCTGGATGTTCTGCTGGCGTTTCACATAGCGGGCGAGGATATGGCCCGCGTCCGTGGGCACCACCCCGCGCCCGCGGCGTTCGAACAGGGCCATGCCGCAGTCGCGCTCCAGCGCGGCGATGGCGCGGCTGACGGCGGAGGGGTCCATGTCCAGCACTTCGGCGGCGCCGCGCACCGAGCCGCGGCTCATGACCTGCATGAAATAGTGGGTGCGGCGGGCGTCGAGTTTTTCGTCCATGGCGGGGCTCTTCAAAGCGGAGTGCGGCGGGAGATCCACAGTGCCAACCTAGGGTTTACCCGTAAAATACGGGATAACTTGCAAAATTTTCCCAGGAAAAGGCTGTGCGTTGCATTTTACGCAACGCTAATGCGCAAGTGGTGTCATGGTTGCCCGCGAGGCCCCCGGGCGAAAATCCCGCCTGCTGCCCGCGCCGCCGCCGCAATGCGCCGCCGTGGCGCTACGAAAACTTATTCACGTTCATCAGGGGAATTCGATGTCTCACGCCAGCGTCAGTCTGGCCGCGCCTTCCATGCCGCTATCCGCCCGCATTCGCATGCTGGCCGCCATTTTGCTGGTGGTCGTCATTTCCGAAGCGATCGGCAGTGTCACGTTCGCGGTAGGCCCGGGCAAGATCGTTCTGCAACCGATGCTCTGGGCCATCTTCATCGGCGCGGTCGTGGCCGCTTTCGGCCAACGCCTGCCGGCGGGTTCGGGCATCGACAAGGCCATGCAGACCCGCATCAGCGGCTATCTGCAGTACGCGCTGCTGCCGTTCCTGGCCAAGCTGGGCCTGATGGTGGGCGGCTCGCTGCCGCAGGTGCGCGAAGCCGGCTGGGCCCTGGTGTTCCAGGAATTCGGCCACTTCTTCGGCACCATGGCCATCGGCCTGCCGCTGGCGCTGCTGCTGGGCATCAAGCGTGAAGCGATCGGCGCCACCTTTTCGGTGGGCCGTGAGCCCAGCCTGGCCATCATCGGCGAGCGCTACGGCATGAATTCGCCGGAAGGCCGCGGCGTGATGGCCGAGTACATCACGGGCACCGTGATCGGCGCGCTGTTCGTGGCGCTGATGGCCGGCTTCATCACCAGCCTGAACATCTTTGATCCGCGTTCGCTCGCCATGGGCGCCGGCGTGGGCTCGGGCAGCATGATGGCTGCCGGCGTGGGCGCCATCGCGTCCCAGCAGACGCCGGAAATGGCGCACCAGGTGGCCGCCCTGGCCGCCGCTGCCAACCTGCTGACGACGGTGGTCGGCGTGTACTTCACGCTGTTCATCTCGCTGCCCACGACCATCTTCCTGTACGGCAAGCTGGAACCCGTGCTGGGCCGCTTCTCGCGCAGCAAGGCGTCCGAAGCCGTTGTCGAGAGCAGCGTGTCGGAAGACGTGCCGGCGCATGGCGCCAAGATGGGCTTTGGCGATCGCCTGACCGCCTATCTGGTCTGCGGCCTGTTCGCACTGGTGGGCAACCGCCTGGGCTATAACGTGCCGTTCCTGGACGCGCTGCCGGGCATGGGCATCATCATCCTGCTGGTCGTGCTGACCGACCTGATCCTGCGCGTGCTGCCCAAGCTGCCCGCTGTGGCCGTGCTGTCGCTGATCGCCATGACCGCGGGCTGCCCCGGCGTGCTGCCGTACTCGGACCAGATCATCGCCGCCGTCGGCAAGGTGAACTTCCTGCCGTTCACGACCGTGATTCTGGCCATGGCCGGCCTGTCGATCCTCAAGGACCTGCCCGCTTTCCGCAAGCTGGGCTGGAAGATCGTGGTGGTGTCCCTGGCCGCCAACGCCGGCACCTTCCTGGGCGCCACGATGATCGCGGAATTCTTCCACTGATCCATCGCGCCTGACCATCGGTCAACGAAAAAGCCGCCTGGCGACAGGCGGCTTTTTCTTTTGCGGCGGGCGCGGCAACGGGGATGCCGGCGTGACCGGCAGCCCGGCCGCAAAGGCGCGCTCAGCGCGCGTCGGGTGCCACGCCGGGACGGTAGCGTGCGTTGTCGGTGACGTTTTCGGTGGCGCCGATGTTGGCCACGGCGGGCACGCCGACGCCAGCCGCCTTCACGGCTACGGCGGCCTGCCATTCCTGGACTTGCGGATTGCCCATCGCAACCCGGTAGGGCTGCAGCGGCGTCAGTCCTTCGATGGTGCCCAGGTCATTGGCGCTGCCGGCGCGCTGCGCCAGCGGATCCGGTTGCGCCGCGAAGTCGTCGACGGCGCGGCGCATGCGGATGTCGGCGTACTGATCGCGCAGCGCATCCAGATTGACCTGCGGCGCAGCAGGCGGCACGTGTGGCGCATCGGCGCCGGCATGCGCGTTGCGGGCGAATACGCCAAAGGCAGAGGGAGGATCGGCGTCACGCAGTCGGGCGACGCGTTGGGCTTCCCAGGCTGTCGTGGCTTGCGCCGCGCGCTGCGCCTGGCGGGCGGCAGCGTTTTGGGCCAGACGTTCGGCTTCCCAGGCGGGGCGGGTGTTGTCCAGCATCGGGATGCGCGCCGGGTAGGGTGCGGCGACGCGGGGAACAGCGGAGATCGCAGCAACGTTCATGCGGGGCTCCTTGTCGTGGTGGGCCAGAAGTTTGGTCTGGCCAGCGGGTGACAAGTTCACTGTAACAGGAAAGCGTGCTGCCCCCGAGCGGGCTTTTTACCTGGGGCCGCCCAAAGCAAAAAAAGGCCCCTGGCCGAAGCCAGGGGCCGAGCGGCGGCGCCCGTGGGGCGGCGCCGTACCAGGCGGGCGGCGGGACGGGACTCCGGCGGGGTTTCCCGGCCGCACCGCCTGCCCCAAACGCTCAGGGCTTGGTGGCCTGCATGGAGGGGCGTTGGCTGAACGCTTCGTACCAGGCGGCGGTGGCGGGGTGTCCGTCGCGCCAGTTCAGGTCGGGGAAGCGGAAGTCCAGGTAACCCAGCGCGCAGCCGATGGTGATGACGCCGATGTCCAGGCGGCCTTCCAGCGATGCGGCATGCTTTTCAACCAGCGCAAGACCGTCGCGGACCTTGCCCAACTGGCCATCGACCCAGCCGTCCCAGCGCAGCGCCTCCGGGCGCAGCGCGGTTTCATAGCGGGCCAGCAAGGCGGCGCCCATCATGCCGTCGGCCATCGATTGCTGGGTCAGCACCTGCCAGCGCGTGCCGTCGGTCGGGAACAGCGCGCCGCCTCCCAGATCGTTCAGGTATTCGCACACCACGCGGCTGTCGAAGATCGACTGGCCATCGTCCGTAATGAAGGTGGGCACCTGGCCCAGCGGGTTGCTGGGGATGATGGTCTGGTCGCGGGCGACGGGGCCGGCGGCGCTGGGCAGCTTTTCGATGCGGTCGGCCAGGCCGAGCTCATGCGCGACGACCATGCATTTGCGGACGAATGGCGAAGCGGGCGAGTGGAAGATCTTCATGGGGGTCCTTGTCGGTAAGAGGCGTCAGTGTTGTGCATGGGCCAGGTGTTGTCCAGCCACCCAGCCGAAGGTCAGGGCTGGGCCCAGCGTAATGCCGGGCGCCGGGTAGGCGCCGCCCATCACGGACTGCATGTCGTTGCCGGTCACGTACAGGCCGGGGATGGGCGCGCCCGCGGTGTCCACGGCCTGGGCGTTGGCGTTCGCCGCGATGCCGCAGGCGGTGCCGATGTCGCCGGGGTAGACCTTGACCGCGTAGCAGGGGCCGTCAGCAAGCGGGGCCAGGCAGGGGTTGGGTTGGTGCTCCGGATCGCCCAGATAGCGGTTGTAAGCGGTGCCGCCTTTGCCGAAATCCGGATCCTGGCCTTGGGCGGCATAGGTGTTGTAGCGCGCGACGGTGGCCGCCAGCGCCCTGGCCGGCACGCCAATCTTGGCGGCCAGCGCCGCCAACGTGGGCGCCTGGATCAGATAGCCGGCGTCGATCAGGTGTTGGCGAGGGCGGCCGCCCGGCAGCGCCAGGCCCAGGCCCCAGGTGTCGATGAAGCGTTGGTCACAGATCAGGAACGCGGGGATGGTGGTCACGGTCTTGTTGCTGCGGTACATGCCCTGCACGAACTCGTGATACGACGTGGATTCGTTCACGAAGCGCTCGCCCGCGCCGTTCACGGCGATCAGGCCGGGCTTGGCGCGGTCCCACACCAGGTGCGGGTAATGCAGGCGCTGGCCGTCGCCCGTTTCCAGCAGGGAGACCGGCGCCCAGAACGCGGGGCTGGCGTAGTCCGTGCCCAGGGCGGCACCTGCCTGTTCCGACAAGCGGATGCCGTCGCCGGTGTTGTCGCGCGGCGCCATGGACCAGTCGCCGGTGGGCTGCGGATAGGTGCGGGCGCGGCGCTCGAGGTCCCACGGGAAGCCGCCGGTCGCCATGACCACGCCGCGACGGGCCCGGATGTTCACGGACTTGCCGCCCTGTACGACCGAGGCGCCCAGCACGCGGCCGGCGGCATCGCGGTGCAGGGCCTGCACGGGCGCGTTCAGCCAATAGGCGACGCCGCGCGTCAGCAAGCCATGGAACAGCTGCGCGGCCAGCGCGTTGCCCAGCAGCAGCCGGGTTCCCCGGTGATAGCCTCGCAAGCGGTCCGCCGCAAAGCGCAGCACCAGCTTCATGCTGTGGCGCCAGGCGCCAAACGCGCGCGTGGCGCGCAGCAGATGGCGCACGTCGGTGATGTTGACCATCATGCCGCCCAGCACCGTGAATTCCTTCAACGGGTCGCGCAGCGTGCGGAAGTGGCGGCCAAGCTTCCTGCCGTCGAACTCTACCGGGTCCAGCGATCGGCCGCCCATCGCCGCGCCCGGCCGGTCAGGGTAATAGTCGGGCGATGCGGTGCGCGCGGCTACGTCCAGGAAGCCGCGCGACACGAGGTAATCCATCATGCGCGGACCGGCCTCCAGATAGGCGCGCTTCATCTCGTCTGACGCCGCGGCGCCAACGGTCTGTTCCAGATACGTCCAGACCTTGTCGAAGCTGTCGGGGTGTCCGGCGCTATCCGTCTGCGCATTCAGCGGTATCCACAGCGCGCCGCCGGAAATCGCCGTCGAGCCGCCGATACGGCCGGTCTTCTCGACCAGCAGCACGTCCAGCCCTTCCTCATGCGCCGTCAGCGCCGCCGCCATGCCGCCCGCGCCGGAACCGACCACCAGCGCGTCGACTTCCTTGTCCCACTTGATGCTGTCCATGCTGCTTATGCTCCCGACCCGCCCAGCGATTTGCCGCCGTCCACAAAGAGGACCTGGCCGGTGATGAAATCCATGTGCGGCGCGGCGAGGAAGGACACGGCATTGGCGATGTCTTGCGGCTGGCCCGCGCGGCCGGTGGGCTGCAAAGCCAGTTGCGCCGCCAGGCGATCAGGCGTCAGGTTGCGCAAGAGCGGCGTGTCGATCAGGCCGGGGGCGATGGCGTTGACCAGAATTCCGCGCGATGCTAGCTCCATCGCGGCGGCGCGTGTATAGCCCACCAACGCCGCTTTCGAGGCCACGTAGTGAGGATGGTTCTTTGCGCCCAGATAGGCGCGCGACGCGATGTTGACGATCTTGGCGCCCGCCGCCATGGTGCGTGCGGCTTCCTGCGTCAGCGTCGCCACCGCCAGCAGGTTGACGTCGAACGCGCGGCGGAAGTCATCTGTGCCGACGTCGAAGAACTTGCGCTCGTCGAACAGGCCGGCGTTGTTGACCAGCGCGGCCAGCGGCGGCAGCGAGGACACCATTGCCCGCGTGGCCGCCTCATCCGTCAGATCGACGACGCGGTGCGTCACCGGCAGCCCGCGTGCGCGCAGCGCCTCGGATTCCTGTTCCGCCAGCGCGCCGTTGCGGTCCGCCATCACGACGCTGAAGCCATCGCGCGCCAGGCGCTCGACGATGGCCAGGCCCATTCCGCTTGCCCCGCCGGTGACTAGTGCCGTACCCAGATTCATGGTGTCTCCTTATACGGCCAGGTAGCCGCCGTCCACAGGCAGCACCACGCCGTTCACATAGCTGGCCATGTCCGAGGCCAGGAACAGGACGGGCCCGACGATTTCGTCCGCGCGGCCGGCGCGCGCCAGCGGGGCGCGTCCCATGTACCAGTCGGTGCCGTTGGCTTGTGCGCGCTGGCCCGCCGTCATGTCGGTCTCCATCAAGCCCGGCGCCACCGCATTCACGCGCACGCCATGCGGGCCGAGATCGCGCGCCAGCACTTCCGTGAACGAGCGCACGCCGCCCTTGGACACGACGTAGCCCGCCGTTGAAATGCCGCAGCCGTACGCCACGATGGAGCACAGGTTGACGATGGCGCCGCGCGTGGCTTTGATCTGTTCGACAAAGGCGTGCGTGACGTTGAACGTGCCTTGCAGATTGACCTGCATGACGCGGTCCCAGATGGCGGGCGTCTGCGGGTCGTCGAACGGCGCGCGCGCCGAGATGCCCGCGTTGTTGATCAGAATGTCCAGGTTGCCGTGGCGCGCCGCGCAGTGCGCCGCAAAAGCGCGCACGGCGCCAGCGTCCGTCACGTCCAGGCGGGCGTCGACCGCGTGGCCGCCCGCGTCGCGGATGGCCTGCGCCGTGCCGGCGGCCAGCGCGGCGTCGATGTCGGCCACGATGACCGTCGCGCCTTGGCCGGCGAAGCCGTGCGCGATGGTGGCGCCCAGGCCGCGCCCCGCGCCGGTGACGAGGACCCGCTTGTCTTTGATGGATGTCATGGTCTGTCCTTCGCGGCGCGTCATGCGCCCAGATAGGCGCGCTGCACGCCTTCGTCGCTGGCAAGCATGGCGGATTCGCCCTCCAGCGCGATTTCGCCGTTCTCAAGGATGTAGGCGTAGCTGGAGACCGATAGCGCCAGTTTCACGTTCTGTTCCACCAGCAGGATGGTGATGCCTTGTTCGCGGTTCAGCCGCAGCACGATGTCGAAGATCTGTTCGACCACCAGCGGCGACAGCCCCATCGACGGCTCGTCCAGCAGGATCATGCGTGGCCGCGCCATCATTGCGCGGCCCGTAGCTAGCATCTGCTGTTCGCCGCCCGACAGCGTGGCGGCCTTTTGTTCGAAACGCTCGCGCAGGCGCGGGAAGGTGTCGCACACCATGTCCAGGTCCTGCTTCACCGCCGCACGGTCGCGACGCAGGTAGGCGCCCATTTCCAGGTTTTCGCGCACGCTCATGTCGCGGAAGATTTCGCGGCCCTCCGGCACTTGCACGATGCCGCGGCCCACCACGGCGTCCGCCGGCAGCCGGTGGATGGCCTCGCCTGCGAAACGCACGCTGCCCGCCGTGGGTGCGACCAGGCGCGAGACCACGTTGAGCGTGGTGGACTTGCCCGCGCCGTTGGCGCCCAGCAGCGCGACGATGGCGCCTTGCGGCACTTTCAGCGATACGTCCTGCAATGCGCGGATATTGCCGTAGGCGGCCGAGACCGCATCGACTTCAAGAAGAATGTCAGCCACCTGCGGCTCCTTTGCCCAGATAGGCTTCGATCACGCGCGCGTTGCTCCGCACTTCCGCGGGCGTGCCTTCGGCGATCTTCTCGCCGAAGGACATGACGGTAATGCGGTCCGAAATCGACATCACCAGCTGCATGACGTGCTCCACCAGCAGCACGGTGATGCCATCGCGTTCGCACAGCTCGGTCAGCAGGCGGTCCAGCGTTTCGATCTCGCGGTTGCGCAGGCCTGCCGCCGGCTCGTCCAGCAGCAGCAGCTTGGGAGAAATCGCCAGCGCGCGCGCCAACTCCAGCATCTTCTGGCGGCCGAAGTCCAGGCTGCACGCCGGTGTGTCCAGGAAATCGGCCAGACCGACACGTTCCAGCAGATGCTCGACGCGCTCGCGCGCTTCGGCCGCCGCCGGGCGCAGCAGCTTTCCGGCGCGGTCCGCGCCGTGCGCATAGGTACCCAGCAGCGCGTTCTCACGCACGCTCAGCGCGCCGAACAGCTCCAGGTTCTGGAACGTGCGGGCTACACCCAGCGCTGCCATTTCATGCGGCTTCTTCTTCGTGATGTCAGTGCCATTGAACCGGATGCTGCCGCTGCTGGGGCGGTAGTAGCGCGAGATGCAATTGAAGGTGGTGGATTTGCCGGCGCCGTTGGGGCCGATCAGCGCGTGGATGCGGCCGCGCTCCACTTGCATGGACAGACCGTTGATGGCGGTCAGGCCGCCGAACTTCACGGTCAGGCCCTGGACGTCCAGATAGGGTGGGTGGCTCATGCCGCGCTCCTTTGCGTGGCTTTGGCGGCGCCTGCGTCGGAACGCGAGGCCGCGGGTAGCGGGGCGGCCGGAGGCGGCGCACGGCGGCGCGCGTCGCGGCCGGCGAACAGGCCCTTGGGGGCGAACATCATGAAGCCCATCAGGATGACGCCGTAGATGATTTCCTGGAACGACAGCGCCTGGCGCAGCAGTTCAGAGATCAATCCGAATGCCAGCGCGCCCGCGATGGCGCCGCGTACCGAGCCGATGCCGCCCACCACCACCATCGTGAGGATCAGGATGGTGGTCTGGAAACCCAGGCTTTCCGGGTGGATGAACGACGCGAATGTGGTGTACATGCCCCCAGCGATCCCTGCATAGGCGGCCGATAGCGTGAAGGCGGTGCGCTTGATGGCGTTGACGTTCACGCCCATCGCCTGGGCCGCCACGTCGCTTTCCCGTACCGCGCGAAACGCCGATCCCAGTTGCGAGCGTGACAGTGCGATGGTGGCCCACAGCAAGAGTGCGGCGATCAGCACAACAAAGGGATAGGCCTTCAGGTCGGAAACCAGTTCGTAGCCGAACAGCGTGGCCGGCGATATCCGGAAGCCGTTCGACCCGTTGGTGACCGACTGCCAGTTTAGAAACACCCACTGCATGGCCTCGCCGAACGCGAAGGTCGACAACGCCAGATAGATGTCGCGCATGCGCAGCGCCAGCGCGCCGATCAGGTAGCCCAGCGCGGCTGCCAGCAACCCGCCCGCGATGATCGAGATGAAGAACGGCGGATGCCACAGGTTGTTGATGAGACCCGCGGTGTAGATGCCCACGCCATAGAACGCGGCATGCGACAGCGCGAACTGCCCGGTTTCGCCGATGACCAGATGCAGGCCTAGCGCCAGCACGACGAAGACCATCAGCAGGTTGACGACATAGATGACATAGCCGCTGGCCAGGAAGGGCAGGGCCGCCAGCGTCACGGCCATCAGCGCCAGCAAGGTGCGATCGATCTTGTTGCTCATACTTTCTTCACCTGCAGTTTGCCGCCCAAGAGGCCTTGCGGACGCAGCAGCAGCACGACCATGATGGCCACGAACGGGGCAACCACGATGGCATTGGTCGAAATGAACAGCCCCACCAGGTTCTCGGCCACGCCGATCACGAAACCGCCCACCACCGCGCCGGGCAGGCTGGTGATGCCGCCCACGATGGCGGCGGCGTAGGCCAGGATGGCGATGTGGCCGATGTCCGGCGTGATGAGGATCTTGGGGGTGATCAGCAGCGCGGCCACGGCCGAGATCAGGCCGGACAGCGCCCACACCATCATGCGGATGCGGGTCAGGTTCACGCCCGTCAGCCGCGCGGCCTTGGGGTTCATGCCGACGGCACGCATGGCGCGGCCGACGCGGGTGTACGTGAACATCGCGAACAGCAGCAGCATGACGCCCACCGCCACCGCGAAGATCACGATGTCCAGTTGCGTCAGCACCGCGTCGCCGATGATGATGGCGTCGGTCGGGGCCAGCGGCGGGAGCGAGCGCGGCGTGTCGCCCAGGCCCGTTTGCCGCACCAGGCCCTTCAGCGCATAGGCTAGGCCCAGCGTGGCGATGACCATCTGCACGCCCACGCCTTTGGAGGCGATGACGCGTTCCATCACGACACGCTGGAACAGGCCCGACACGAGGGCTACTGCGGCCAGCGTGACGGGGATGACAACCAGGTAGGGCCAGCCCATCACCAGCGTCAGGAACAGGGCGATGTAGCCGCCCACCATGAAGATCTCGCCCTGGGCGAAATTGGGTACGTCTGTCGTCTTGAAGATGATGACGACGGCGACGGCCAGCAGCGCATACACGCTGCCCGTCACCAGTCCCGACAGCACCCCCTGCTGTAGGAACAACCAGAAATCGGCAAAGCTCATGATGTTCTCCGGCGGCCCGCGCGGTGCTGCGCCACGGCGCGGGCTCGGTCTGTGACAGGCCGCAGGCCTACTTCTGGTATTGCCAGACGCTCTTGAAGGCGCCGGGGATGAGCGTCATGCCGGTGCCGTCGAACTTGATGTAGATGGCGGATTCCTGCGCGGCGCGGTCGTTCGGACCAAACTCGATGGGGCCGGCCATGACGCCCGAATCGAACTTCATCGTTTCGAGCGCCTGCAAGACCTTTTCGCGCGTGGGTTGCGGGCCGGCGGCCTTCAGCGCGTTCACCACCGCCATCGCGGGCGGCAGGCCGTAGGGCATGTACGTCTGCGGATGGCCGGGCTTGGCGGCCAGGTCGGGGTAGGACTGCTTGTACATGTCGTACACCCAGGTCAGCTTGGGGCCGCCGGGCAAGTCGGACAGCACGTCCTGGATGTAGACGTTCTTGAAGGCGTCCTTGTTGCCTACGTTCTCCACCAACTGCTTCAGGTCGGCGGTGCCGTTCACGGCCAGCACGATGGGCTTGTTCCAGCCCAGTTCCTGCGCCTTCTTGATGATGAGCGCGGCGGGGCGGGCGTAGGTGGTCAGCAGCAGCACGTCGGGGTTGCCTGCGCGGATCTTCAGCATGGGCGCGGTGACGTCGGTGATGTTGGGATTCACCGACTGCACTTGCAGGCCCAGGTCGCCCAACTGCTTGGCCTGGGCTTGCGCTGCCTCGAGGTTCCAGCCGCCGTAGGCGTCGTCGTGGTTGATGTAGCCGATCTTCTTGGCTTTCAGGTGTTCGGACGCGAACTGCACCATGGAACCGCCCACGGCGTGTTGCGAGATCGAGAAGGCGCCGTAGATGTACTTGGACGGCGGGTACAGCGCGCCGTCGCCCGAGGCGTTCAGCATGACGAGCGGCACTTTCTCGCGTTCGACGTATTCGCGCGACGCCACGACCGCCGCCGAACACGAACCGCCGTTCAAGAGGAACACCTTGTCTTGCTCATTGAGCTTTTTCACCGCGGCGACCAGGTCATTGGCGTTGCAGCGGTCGTCTTCGATGACGAGTTCGATCTGGCGGCCGTGCACGCCGCCTTCCTTGTTGACCTTGGCGTACCACATCTTGGCGGCGTTCAACACGTCAAAGCCATAGGCCATGCCGCTGCCGGACAGCGGCGCGAACAGGCCGATCTTGATGGTCTTGTCCGTGATGCCCGGCTCTTGCTGCGCTTGCGCGCTGGTCGATAAGGCCCACGCGCACAGCGCCGCGGCGGCCGCGAAGCGACTACGTTGATTCATGATTTGTCTCCCGTCTTTTTGGAATGCGCGCCTGTGTGTGCGGCGCTTTGCTGCATAGGCCGGCAGGCTGCCGGCACCCCTTACTGCATGCGGTAGCCGCCGTTCACGTCGATCACGCTGCCGGTGATGTAGCCGGCCTCTTCGGATGCCAGGAAGCGCACGGCGGCAGCCACGTCGTCCACGGTGCCGATGCGGCCCAGCGGGATCGCCTGCGCGGCTGCGGCCAGTGCGCCGCTGCTGGTGACCGTGCTGCGCAGCATGTCGGTGTCGATCAGGCCGGGCGCGATGCCGTTGACGGTGACGCCCAGGTGCGCGGATTCGCGCGCCATCGCTTTGGTCAGGCCCAGCACGGCGGATTTGGCGGCGATGTACGAGGCGCTGGAACGGTAGCCGCCCAACTGCGCGGCCACCGACGTGAAGGTGACGATGCGGCCATGCGCCAGCGGCGCGGCTTCACGCCGGCGCAGGTAGGCGCGGCCGCACAGGAAGACGCCGCGCGCGTTGACGGCAAAGCTGCGCTCCCAGATGTCCAGCGTGGTGTCCTTGATGAGCGGGCGCTCGCCGTCGGGTTGGAACAGCAGCAGCCCGGCGGCGCTGACCAGCACGGCGATCGGGCCGTGCTGCGCTTCAATGGCGTCGAATGCGCCTTCGACCGCGGCTTCATCGCTGACGTCGAAAGCGTGGGCGGCGTGCGGCGCACCCAGTTCATCGGCCACGCGGCGGGCGCGCACGGCGTCCACGTCCGACACCACGACACGGAATCCCGCGCGCGCCAGCTCCTGGCAGATCGTGGCGCCGATGCCCCCGCCGCCGCCGGTCACGAGCGCAAGACGGGAGGCCGCGTCAAGCGCGGGGGGCGTGGATACATTGGACATGCTGTCTCCTGATTGGCGTGCCGTCTGCCTGGGGAGGCAAGGCCGCTGATTTCAATTTTTTGCGATTATGTATACATGGAGTGGACGCAGGTATAGGTGCTTACCCTGAGCATCGTTTGATGTAAGGCATAGACACTAGGGAAAGCGCGTAGGACGCTGATGGGGAAGTCGCCGCATGTATCCTTCATGTATACAATAAGGTCATGGACACGCTATCTCAACACGTTACCGATACGCTGCGGGACTGGGTGCTGCACGGCCAATTCAGCCCCGGCGCCCGTCTGGAAGAAATCCCGCTGGCCGAGAAACTGGGGGTGTCGCGCACGCCGGTGCGCGCCGCGCTGGCGACGCTGGGCAATGAAGGTCTGCTGGAGCATCTGCCCAAGCGCGGCTACACCGTGCGCGCCTATGACATCGGCGAGATCGTGGCGGCATACGAAGTGCGCGCCGCGCTGGAAGGGCTGGCCTGTCGGCAGGCGGCCTTGCGCGGGCTAAGCAACGACGCGGTGGCGGTATTGAAGAACTGCCTGGACGAGGGCGACCGGATCCTGGCGAAAGGGGTGCTGCTGGCCGAGGACCATTTGCCCTACCAGAAGGTGAACATCACCTTGCACAACGGCATCCTCGAGGCGGCGGGCAACCCGTGGGTCAAGCGCTTCGCCACGCAGGCGCAGGCCATCCCCTATGCGTCGGACCGCATCATCCTGTGGGAAGACCACGGCATCATCCTGCGCTCGCACGATGATCACCACCGGATCGTCAACGCGATCATCGCGCGTGACGGCGCGCGCGCCGAAGACCTGATGCGCGAACACGTGTACTACGCGGGGATCATCCTGAAGAACAACTACGAGCGGCTGGCGCAGGCTTACCGGGTGTAAGCGCAGCGCCGGCCGCGGCGGCGGTTAGCCGTTGATGCCGGTTTCCAGGCAAGGCTCGAATTCGCCGGTTTCCGGGTCGCGCAAGAACAGCACGCCCGTGGCCACGCCGAAGTAGGTGCCGTGCAGTTCCAGGTCGCCCTTTTCCACGCGGCGGCGGATGGACGGGAACGTCATCAGGTTGTTCAGGCTGTGTTCGACCACGGCCAGTTCCAGGCGCTTGAGCTTGGCTTGGCGGTCGCCGGAGCCGGGGCCCAGGCGTTCGGCCACGGGTTCGATCTGCGACATCCACTTGCCGATGAAGTCGCCCTTGGACAGGGGCTTGGCGTCGTCGAAGAACGAGCGGATGCCGCCGCAGGACGCGTGGCCCAGCACGACGATGTGCTTGACGTTCAACCCGTTGACCGCGAATTCGATCGCGGCGCTGGTGCCGTGATAGGACGATTCAGAGTCGGGCTCACAGGGCGGCACCAGGTTGGCGACGTTGCGCACCACGAACATCTCGCCCGGGCCGGCATCGAAGATCACTTCGGGGGACACGCGGGAATCGCAGCAGCCGATAAGCAGGATTTCCGGGCTTTGGCCCAGTTCGGCCAGTTTCTGATAGCGGCTGCTTTCCGAATGGAAACGGCCCTCCAGGAACGATTGATAGCCTTCGGTGAGTCTTTTTGGGAACATGATCTTCACTTCCTAGTAACAAGGCCAGGCCTGCTGGCACGCCGACAGACGCAATAAGGGGCTTCGTGTGGAAGCCCCTGTTATCGAGTCGACAAGCGGAATTTTCCCATATTTGACCCTACAACCCCCTGTCTAAACCCTGACTACAGAAGGGTTTTTTTGCTTCCCGCGAAGGCATAGCGCGCGAAGCGTGGGGGCTAACCCCCCCGCCGCCGGGCCGCCCCAAGGCGGGGGAGCCCCCTCGGGGGGCAGAGAGCGCGCATCGCGCGCGAAGCGTGGGGGCTAACACCCCCCGCCGCCGGGCCGCCCCAAGGCGGGGAAGCCCCCTCGGGGGGCAGAGAGCGCGCATAGCGCGCGAAGCGTGGGGGCTAACTATTGGGCTCGGATGTCCAGCACCGTGACACGGGTGAACTGCAGCGGCGTGATCGCCTTCACCAGCCGGATCTGTCCCGGCGCCATCGGGCCGATGACGTCGTCGTTGACCCGGCCCACTTCGCGCCCTTGCGCGTCATACAGCACAAAGGTCAGGACCGCGCTGGAGATGGGCCGGCCGGATTGATTGGCCAGCGACCCCGTGATGGTGGATACGTTCATGTTGATGTCGCGCACCGCCTGCACGTTGCCCAGGGTGACGCCATAGGCCAGGCTTTGCGCGCCGGCGGCGCCGGACAGGCCGGCAAGCAAGACGAGAGAGGCAACGGCGAGTTTCATGGATGGTCTCCTGGGACGCTGGCGCCGGGGCGCCTGCTTGTCCGCGCCGCCGTCTTCGCCGCCCGCGTATCGCGCGGACAGCTGTATCTCACACCTTTCCGCAGCCGGGCACAACGGGTCAAAAGGATGAATGGGTAACAGGTTGCGCGGCATGTTCCCAGATTCGATGGGGGATGGCACAAATGCATCGGAATGTCTCTAGCTTGGGAGTTTCTGCTGTCGAAAAGCTGAACGAATCGGGCGCGGTTTCCTGGCTTTTCTTAACCTTTCCGCGCTTGCGAAGCCTGTCGCTTTGTTCGATGATGACCGGGCCGGCAAGTGGCCGGCAGATCGTGCCGCCCAGCGTCAAGCGCGTCCTTGCGCCAACCGGGCGCATAACGTTCAAGGGAGAAACTCATGCTTTCCCGTACTAGCCAGTTGGCCTCGGCCCTCGTGTTGTCCGCATGTTTTTTCGGCGCGTATGCGCAGACCCCCGCCGCTCCCGCGCCCGCCAAGACGCCCACGCCGCAACAGCAGCGCATGGCCGACTGCAACAAGTCGGCAACCGGCAAGACGGGCGACGATCGCAAGACCTACATGAGCAGCTGCCTGAAAGGCGAGGCCCCCGCGCCCGCCAAGCAACTGACGCCGCAGCAGCAGAAGATGAAGGACTGCAATGCGAAGGCGGGCGACCAGAAGCTGACCGGCGACGCGCGCAAGACTTTCATGAGCACGTGCCTGAAGGGCTGACCAGTCTTGATGGGATCGTAGGATGGGTGAAGCGCGAGAAACGCGGGGCAAGAACGCCAATATGCAGCGCGCGCAACCCATCAAGCAGCGGTGATTTCTTGGCAGTTACAGCCACAACGCGACCGCTGCCTGATGGGTTACGCGCGCTGCATCATCGAGTCCTTGCGTAAGGTCTCTCGCGCTCCACCCATCCTACGGATCGACGGTTTCCCAGCCTCCGTCCCTTTTCGACGGTTTCGCAGCCCCCGTCCCTTTTCGACGGCTTCACAAAAAAGCCCCCTTTCGGGGGCTTTGCGCATCCTAGACGGTAGCGATCGGCGTGACCGGGGAACCGATCGCGTGCGGCAGGCGCAGCGGCGGGGCGGTCAGCATGAAGTGATGGCGTCCGTTCGCATGCAGGAAGTCGGCCAGGTCTTTCAGGTACCACAGCTCTGCCAGCGGCAGGCCCAGCTTGAAGAGGCAATGGTGGTGCAGCGGCAGCATGGCGCGCGGGCCGGTTTTCTCGCGGGCGGGGTAGGCCTCGACCGCGTAGTTGTCGGCGCAGATGGCGGCGATGCCGCTATCCGTGATCCATTGCAGGAGCGCGGCATCGGTGCCGTCCAGCGCAGCGCCGTAGGTGTGCAGCACCTCGGGGTCCGGCGTGCCGTTCATGGCGACGACGGCCTCGGCGTAGCCGGTGCGCAGCACCAGCATGTCGCCGCGCTCGACCGTGATGCCGTCCGTCTCCAGCACGTGCATCAGTTCGGCGTGGCCGATCAGCGTGCGGCCGGGCCCGTAGTGGCGGAACAGGTCCACCAGCACACCGCGCCCTTGCATGCCTTTCTGCGCCAGGTTCTCCACGCCCAGCTTCAGCGCAGCCGACGGCCCGCCGCTGTTGCAGCCGCAACCCGTGTGGTCGCCATCGGCCGGGCCGACGACGTCCACGCCGGCCTGGAAGCCGTTGTAGTAGCGCAGTTCGGGCTTGCCGTCGCCGTCGGCGTCAAACAGCGCACCCACGTGTGCCAGCGCGTCCCACTGGGTGGAGTACTGCATGGACAGCAGCACCTGGTCGTCGCTCAGCACGTCCACCGCATCCGGGTTGACGTTCTTCAGCGGGAAGTTCAGGTAGGGCGTGTCCGCCAGCCGGGTGGGGCTGAGTTGCGGCGGGTGGCGGCGCGGGTTGAGCACGTTGCCGCCGGGCAGGTCCAGCGGCAGCGACAGGCAGAACGTCTTGCCGGCGCGGATTTCGCGCGCGCCCTTCAAGACCTGTTCTTCGGTGATGAAGTTCAGGCGGCCAAGTTGGTCGTCGGGTCCGAAGTCGCCCCAGTTGGAGCCTTCGGGCCGGTGTTTCCAGCGCTGCATGCGGTTACTCCGTCAGGAAGTCGACGACCGCGCGGGTGAAGGCTTCCGGTTGCTCCCAGTTCGAGATGTGGGAGGTGTTCAGTTCGACATAGCGGGCGCCCGTGATGGCGGCGGCCAGCTCTTTGCCTTGGGCGGGCGTGGCGGCCAGGTCGTGCGTGCTGCTGATGACGAGCGTGGGCGCGGCGATGGCTGAGACCTGCGGGCGGTAGTCGGCGTCGCGCAGGGCGGCGCAGTTGGCCGAATAGCCGGCGTCCGGCGTGCGGCGCAGCATGTCGATCAGCACTTGCGTCAGGCCCGGTTCGGCGGCGCGGTAGTCGTCGGTCAGCCAGCGCTCGACGAGCGTGGGGGCCATTTTTTCCAGGGTCTGCTCGGCGACTGCGCCGATGCGCGTGCTCCAGCCTTCGGCCGAGCCGATGCGCGCTGCGGTGTTGCACAGGATCAGCTTAGAGACGAGCTGCGGGTGCGCCAGCGCCAGCGCGATGCCGGTGGGGCCGCCCATCGACAGACCGCAGAAGTGGGCGCGTTTGATGCCCAGGTGCGCCAGCAGTTCGGCGACGTCGCCTGCCAGTTGTTCGAAGGTGTATTCACCGTCGGGGATCGAGGACTTGCCGTGGCCGCGGGTGTCGTAGCGCAGCACGCGGAAGTGCTTGGTCAGTTCGGGGATCTGGCGGGCCCACATGTCGGAGCAGGTGCCCAGCGAATTGGAGAGCACCAGCACCGGCGCGTCGGCCGGGCCATCGATGACGTAGAACAGCCGTGCCTGGCTGAGTTCGGCGTAAGCCATGTGGGATTACCTCGGATGAAGCCGCGGCCGCGCAAAGGGCGGCCGCTTCGGGATTACAGGTAGCAGGTGCCGTCGACGTAGGCTTTGCGCCAGCGCGTGATGGTCACGCGGTCGAAGAGCTTGGCCTGCGAAAACGGGTCGGCGTCGATGAACTGCTGCGCGGCTTCGCGCGTGTCCAGGTCAACGATGTACAGGCCGCCGCCGGCATCCTTGCCGTCGTCCTGCAGCTTGGCGCCGCACGCCAGCAGCAACTGCTTGTTGGCGTCCAGGTATTCCAGGTGCGCCGCGCGATGCTGTTGGCGCACTTCCTGGTGGTTGGGCTTATCGAAAGTTTCGATGATGTAGGGCATGGGAACTCCTGTCGTTTCAGATGGCCGACGGGTGGCGCGCCAGCGCCGTGACGTTGATGTCCATGTACGGGAACAGCGGCAGGGAGGCCAGCAGCGTGTGCAGTTCGTCGTTGCTTTCCACGTCGAAGATGCTGACGTTGGCATAGCGGCCGACCACGCGCCACAACTCCTTCCACTTGCCGTCGCGCTGCAGTTGCTGCGCCAGGGCCTTTTCGTCGGCCTTGAGCTTGTCGGCGCGTTCGGCCGGCATGTCGACGGGCAGATTGACTTGCATTTGAACCATGAACAACATGATGGACTCTCCAGAGAGGCCGCCCCGGCATCAGCCACGGGCGGCGTATCGGCAAAAAAATCAGGCGGAAAACTTCAGCGGCAGGCCGGTCAGGGCCAGCAGCTCGTCGGCGGTGACGTCGCCGAACATGTCGATGACGGTCACGCCGTCTGCGCGGATGTCGAACACCGCCACGTCCGTGTACACGCGCGACACGCAGCGCACGCCGGTCAGCGGGTAGGTGCAGGCTTCGACCAGCTTGCTCTGGCCTTCGCGGGTCTGCAGTTCCATCATCACGAAGACGTCCTTGGCGCCGATGGCCAGGTCCATCGCGCCGCCCACGGCGGGGATGGCATCCGGCGCACCCGTGTGCCAGTTGGCCAGGTCGCCGTGCTGCGACACCTGGAAGGCGCCCAGCACGCAGATGTCCAGGTGGCCGCCGCGCATCATGGCGAACGAATCAGCGTGATGGAAGAACGAGCAGCCGGGCAGTTCGGTGACGGGCTGCTTGCCGGCGTTGATCAGGTCGTAGTCTTCCTCGCCCTTGGCGGGGGCGGGGCCCATGCCCAGCATGCCGTTTTCGGTATGCAGGATGACTTCGCGGTCGGCCGGCAAGTGGTTGGCGACGAGCGTGGGCAGGCCGATGCCCAGGTTGACGTAGGCGCCTTCAGGGATGTCCTGCGCGACGCGGGCGGCGATCTGGTCGCGGGTCAGTTTGGTGCTCATTGCTGCTCCTTGGCGTCGATCTGCACGACGCGCTGCACGAAGATGCCGGGGGTGACGACGGTTTCGGGGTCCAGCGTGCCCAGCTCGACCACTTCACGCACCTGCGCCACGGCCACGCGCGCGGCGCTGGCCATGATGGGGCCGAAGTTGCGGGCGGTCTTGCGGTAGACCAGGTTGCCCCAGCGGTCGCCGCGTTCGGCCTTGATCAGCGCGTAGTCGGCGTGCAGGGGGTATTCCAGCACATAGTGGCGGCCGTTGATTTCGCGGACTTCCTTGCCGTCGGCCAGCGGGGTGCCGTAGCCGGTGGGCGAGAAGAACGCGCCGATACCGGCGCCGGCGGCGCGGATGCGCTCGGCCAGGTTGCCTTGGGGCACCAGTTCCAGTTCGATTTTGCCGCTGCGGTACAGGCCGTCAAAGATCTGCGAGTCCACCTGGCGGGGGAACGAGCAGATGATCTTGCGCACGCGGTTCGCGCCCAGCAAGGCGGCAAGGCCCGTGGTGCCGTTGCCGGCGTTGTTGTTGATGATGACCAGGTCTTTCGCGCCCTGTTCGAGCAGGGCGTCGATCAATTCCATGGGCTGGCCGGCAGTGCCGAAGCCGCCGATCATGACGGTGGCGCCGTCGGGTACGTCCGCCAGGGCGGCCGCCGCGCTTGCAACAAGCTTAGAGATCATGATGTTCGCTCATAGGTGGCGTGTCATAATTTGTTCTTCATTAGAACTTTCGTTCTTCTGAAGAACATCGTTTCATGGGGACTGCATAGCGTCAAGGCGAGCCAGCGCGGTGCAATCTCCATCGTTTTGCGTTGCCTTTGAGAGCAACGGACGGCTCGCCAGCGGCGAGCTTTTTTCTCGTGAGACCGGACGGATGGCGGAGCTTGACACCCAGCAACCCAGCGACAGTTACGTGCAATCGTTCGCGCGTGGCCTGTCGGTGATCCGGGCCTTCGGCCCGAACCGTTCGCAGATGACGCTGTCCGAAGTGGCGGCCGTCACGGGGCTGACCCGCGCCGGTGCGCGCCGCATCCTGCTGACCCTGGAACATCTGGGCTACGTCACCGTCGAGGACCGCAAATTCGCGCTCACGCCGCGCATCCTGGAGCTGGGCTACGCCTACCTGTCGGGCACGCCGCTGTGGAACCTGGCGCTGCCCTACATGGAAGAAGTGGCCGAGCTCACGCGTGAGTCCTGCTCCGTGTCCGTGCTGGAAGGCGCGGACATCGTCTACATCCTGCGACTGTCCACACACAAGGTCATGACCATCAACCTGGCCGTGGGCAGCCGCCTGCCGGCCTGGGTGACGTCGATGGGCCGCGTGCTGCTGGCCGGCTTGCCGGAGGCCGAGCTGGACCGGGTGCTGGCCATGAGCCAGATCCGGCCCTACACCGCCGACACCGTGACCGACATCGCCGAACTCAAGCGCGTGCTGGCTGGCGTGCGCGCCGACGGCTATGCCTGCGTGGCCCAGGAACTGGAGCCGGGCTTGCAGTCGGTGGCAGTGCCCATCATCGACCGCAGCGGCCGGGTGATCGCCGCGATGAACGTCAGCGGGCATTCCAACCGCTTCTCGCGCGAGGCCATGCTGGAGGCGTTCCTGCCGCCCTTGCGCCACGCCGCCGACCAGATCAACCACGCGCTGCTGCGCCGCTAGGCGAACCGGGCGGCACGGCAGGAGGCGGGGCTGGGCGGGCATGGCGGCCGGGCTCAGATCGGGGCGACGCCCAGCGTCGTGCCGCCGCACACGTACAGCATCTGGCCGGTCACGAAACCATTGTCGGGCGACAGGAAGAACATGGCGGCGCGCGCCACATCTTCCGGCGTGCCCAGGCGCTTGACGACGATACTGTTGATGATGCGTTCGGTCTGCGGGGCGCCGGCCGGGTTGCTCTTGGTGAAGAGGTCGGTCGCGATGGGGCCGGGGCCGATGGCGTTGACGGTGATGCCGTCGCCGCCCAGTTCCATGGCGAGCGTGCGGGTCAGGCCCACCAGGCCTGCCTTGGTGGCCGAATAGACCACGCGGTCCGGCTTGCCCAGTGCGGCGCGCGACGACATGTTCACGATGCGGCCGAAGCCGGCTTCGCGCATGGCGGGCAGCGCGGCCTGCACCAGAATCAGCGCGGTGCGCAGATGCAGGTTCACCACATAGTCCAGATCCGCCAGCGTGGCCGTGTCGGCCGTACCGGGGCGCGTCGCGCCCGCGTTGTTCACCAGGCCCACGATGTTGTAGGCGGCGGTGACTTCGCCGGCGACTTCCTTGGTGCGTGCTTCGTCAGTCAGGTCGGCCTGATACGAGACCAACCCGGCCGGCGGATTCTCGGGCAGGCGGTAGTCGATGTTGACCACCTTGTGGCCCGCATCCAGCAGCATGCGGATGATGGCGGCGCCAATCCCGGCGCTGCCGCCGGTGACGAGATACGCAGTCGGTTTGCTCATATCAGTTCCTGTCTGTTCGATGAATACGCGGGCAATCAGTGCGTGGCGTAGCCCCAGGCCAGCACGGCGGTGATGTGGATCACGCCGACCCACAGCATCATGATGACGGTATAGCCCATCACGTCACGCAGCTTGAGTTTCGACAAGGCCAGCGCCGGCAGGATCCAGAAGGGCTGCACCAGGTCGTTCCAGGCGTTGCCCAGCATGACGGCCATGGTCGTCTGGTTCAGCGCGCTGCCGATTTCCTTGGCCGCGTCGATCATGAACGGACCCTGGATGACCCAGTGGCCGCCGGCGGACGGGGCGAAGAAGTTGATGAAGAACGAACTGATCAGGCCCCAGAACGGCAGGGTTGCCGGCGTGGCGAAGTCCACGAACACCTGCGAGATCGACGTCACCAGGCCGGAGGCGGCCATGATGGCCATGATGCCGGCGTAGAACGGATATTGCAGGATGATCCCGGAGATCGTCTTGATGCCTTCGGTCAGCTTGGCCACGTAGGCGGCCGGCGTGCCCAGCAGGATGATGCCCAGGAACAGGATGATGAAGTTGATCAGGTTCAGGTCCAGCGAACCGCCGTCCATGAAGTGGAACGTCACGTAGGCGATGCCCAGCGCGCCGATCAGCATGGAGAGGATACGGCTGTTGTTCAGCTTCGAGGCGATGGTGCCCTTTTCCAGCATGTCTTCGACGGCGCTGGATGCATTGGCGTCGCGGTCGATGCCCGGGTCCACTTCAACGATCTTCTCGCCCTTCTTGGGGTGCAGCCAGGCGTTGAGCAGCGGCAGCGTGATGATGATGACCAGGCTGGTGATCAGCATGGGTACCGAGAAGATGGTTTCCGACAGCGGGATGGTGCCCATCTGCTTGGAGGTGGGGTGGCCGGGAGTGGCGACCAGCACCGGGATGCTGGCGGACAGGCCCAGGCCGTACATCGTGAAGCCGCTATAGGCCGCGGCGATGATCAGCGGGTAGTGCACGCCCTTGACCTTCAGCGCCAGCTTCTTGGCGACGATGCCGCCGATGACCAGACCGAAGCCCCAGTTCAGGTAGCTGCCCACGCCGCCGACCAGCGTCGCGACGATGATGGCGGTATGCGGACGGTGCACGTGGCTGACGATGCGGTTGAGCAGGCGGTCGGTCAGCGGCGCGGTGGCCAGCACGTAGCCCATGGCCAGGATCACGGCCATCTGGGTGGTGAAGGCCAAGAGGCTCCAGAAGCCCTTGCCCCAGGCGCGGGTGACGTCGCCGATGCTCTGGCCTTCGATGCCCATGGCAAGCAGCACGGTCAACAGGGTCAGCGCGATCGCGAAAACGAAAGGATCGGGCAGATACTTGCGCATCAGCTCGGTAAAGAATGAAGCGAGTTTATTCATGGTGCCTCCAACAACTCCGTAGGCGGGTTCTCTAGTGTCTTGCCTCGCCCACTACCGGGTGGCGGTGCGGGCGGGAGCGACGTCTGGTTTTCTTTGTGTGGTGGGCTCGTGGCCCGTCGGCGAGGTTGGCGGTTGCCCCCGCGCCTTATCTGTTGTGAATTCGTATGGGCGCCGTCAGGCGTCGCCGGCCTTGCTGTTGAGCCACGCGGCCAGTTCGCCCAGCGTGGCGCTTTTCTCGCGCAGCACGCGTTCGCGGCGTTCGGGGCTCCAGGTGTAGAAGCCCTGACCGCTCTTGGCGCCGATCTGCCCGCTTTCGACCTTGCTCTTGAGCAGGTCGGACGGCTCAGTCCGGTTTTCCAGGTCTTTGTAGAGATAGCTGGCGATCGCGTAGTGCACGTCGATGCCGTTCATGTCGCGCTGCTCCAGCGGGCCGGACAATGCCAGGCGCAGCCCGAGGCTCCACTTGACCACTTCGTCGATGTCTTCGGCGCTGGCCACGCCCTTTTCCAAAAGCGAGATCGCTTCGCGGGCCAGCGCGTGCTGGATGCGGTTGGCGATAAAGCCGGGGATGTCCTGGCGCACCAGCACGGGCCGCTTGCCGCCGAAACGCAGCGTGGCCATGATCTGGGCGACGGTGGCCTCCGAGGTGTCGTCGTTGCGCACGACTTCGACCAGCGGGATGACGTCGGCAGGGGTGAAGAAGTGGGTGCCCACGAAGCGGTCGCGGCGCGCGACGGCGCTGGCGATGGCGTTGATGGACAGGCCCGAGGTGTTGGTGGCGAACAGCGTGTGCGCCGGGCACAGGGCGTCAAGCTTGGCGAAGATGCCGCGCTTGAGCTCCAGGTTTTCCGGTACGGCTTCGATGACAAGGTCGCAGCTGGCGGCGGCGTCCAGGCTGGGCTCGAAGCGGATGCGGCCGATCGCGGCTTGAACGTTGTCCGGGGCGTAGACGTTCAATTGGCGTTCGATGGTCTTCAAGGCGCGGGCAAGGGCGCCTTCCATCGGATCGATCAGGACGATGTCGAGTCCCTTCGAGGCGAATAGCGCGGCGATGCCGCTGCCCATGGCGCCTGCGCCGATGACGGCGAGATTCTTGAGGGGAGTATCCATGATGGTTCGCTCGGTGCTGTCTTGCAGGCTGCTGCGGTTCAGTCAGGCACGCGGGCGAATCAGGGTGAGCTCTGTCTCTTCCTAGGGTGCCTTTCTGTGCGGCGAGGCCAGAAAAATCGTTTTGTTCTATATACGAACATTTGTGCGTATATAGAATTTCTGGTGGGAATAGTACTAAAAGTCACCGAGGATGGACAAATGGCGATTTTTTGGCGTTCATCTGGTGGACGCCTGAGGGTGGGCAGGGGCTTGCCCGGAAGAACGTCTTCCCCTGCCGCGCCGGCTTTACCAGCGGTAAGTCGCGGTGCCGATCACCCGGCGTGGTTCGCCATAGAAGCAGCCGTAGGTGCAACTGCCGATATAGGTCTTATCGGTCAGATTGGTGGCGTTCAACGCGAATTTCCATGGCCCCGTGGTGTAGCTGACCATCGCGTCAATCAGGGTGAAAGAGGGCACTTCGACCGCTGTGCCGTGCGCCATGCCGCGGGTGCTGCCTACGTAGCGGACGCCGGCGCCGACCCTCAGTCCGGGCAGGCCGAGGTCGCCGAAGCCATAGTCCCCCCAGATCGAGAATTGGTTGAAGGGGACCGAGTTCAGGCGCTTGCCCTCTTCGCCGGGTTGCAAAGGGCTGGCCTTGAGCGTGCGCGCATCGGTGTAGGCATAGGCTGCGATCAGGTTGGCATGACGGCCGATGCGGGTGCGCGCCTCCAGTTCCAGGCCACGCGAGCGCGCCTTGCCGGCCTGGATCTGGTAAGACGAGTCCAAGGGGTCGGCCACGGTCACGTTTTTTCGGATCAGCTGGTACACCGACGCCGACAGCAGCATGCCCGAACCGGCGGGTTGATACCGCAGGCCCGCCTCGTACTGTTCGCCGCGGGTGGGTTCGAAACGATTGCCCTGGCGGTCCTGGCCGAGGGTCGGTTCGAACGACTGGCTAAAGCTCACGAAGGGGGCCAGGCCGTTGTCGGCCAGGTAGACCAGCCCGGCGCGGCCGCTGAACGCCTGGCTTTTCTCGTTGTCCGCGTACTGCTCTTGCGTGAACAGGTTGTGTTCGTTGCCGGTCACCCAGTCTTGCCGCCCGCCCAGCAGTACGACCCATTTGTCGACGATCTTCATCTGGTCCTGGAAATATATGCCCAGTCGCTTGTTGTCGCCCTTCGTTGACGAGCCGTAGTTGGGCGTGGCAGGCCCCAGCGGACTGCCGTATGTCGGGTCGAAGAGGTCAAGGTTGTCCAGCGTCTGGAAATAGCGCCTGCTCTCGTGCCGTGGCATCGAGTAGTCCAGCCCGGCCAGCAGCGTGTGGTCGACGACACCGGTGCGGGTCTGGTATTGCAGCGACGTATCGACGGACAGCGCCGACGATTTGTCCTGGCGGGGTGAGAAGCCGCGGTCCGCAGTTCTGCGCTGATCGGGCATCAACTGCCAGATGTCGGTGGAGTTGTAGTCGCTCTTCGCGTTGACGTAGCGCAGGTTGTGGCGCAGTTTCAATTGGCTGCTGAAGGCGTGCTCGAACAAGTATCCGACGGAAAAGCGTTCCATCTTGAACTCGTCCAGGCCGGGCTCGCCCGTGAAGCGATCGCGCGGGATGTCGCCGTTGATGTTGGGCAGTACCGTGCCCTGCGCTGGCAGGCCGTAGACGTAGGCGGTGCGGTCTTTCTGATACTCGGCCAGGAGCGTCAGCGAGGTCGCCTCGCTCGGCTGCCATTTGATGGCCGGCGCGACGTAGGTCCGGTCATCGGGTACATGGTCGATGAAGGTGTCGCTGTCGCGCTTGAGCGCGGTCAGCCGGTACGACCATGTGCCGTCTTGGTCCAGCGCGCCGCCGAAATCGGCGGCCACCTGTTTGCGGCGGAAGCTCCCCGCCTCCACATTCAGTTCCCGCAACGGTTCGAGGGTGGGACGCTTGCTGACGGTGTTGACGATACCGCCCGGAGGCATTGCGCCGAAGAGGACCGACGAGGCGCCTTTCAAGAACTCGATCCGTTCCAGACCGTAGGGCTCTTGCCTGCCGTCGTAGATGTTGACGGTGTACAAAGAGCCGTCGCGATAATAGCTGCCCTGGTTCGAGCGAAATCCTCTTAGGAACAGGCTATCCGTGGTCCTGTCCAGGCCCTCGGCGCGGCTTACGCCCGCGACATACCCCAACGCGTCCTGCAGGCTCTGCGATTTGAGCGTTTCGATTTCTTCCGCGCCCACCACCGTGATCGACTGCGGGGTTTCGATGATGGGCGTATCGGTCTTGGTGCCCGTCGCGCTGAGCGTGGCCGCGTAGCCGTGGAAAGGCCCCGTGGCGGTCTCTGCTTGTCCCGTGACGGTCACGGGATCGAGCAGCGCGGCGTCCTCTCGCGAGGCGGGCGCCACTTTCAGCGTAAAGCTGCCGTTGGGTTCCGGCGATGCCCGCAGGCCGTGGCCGCGCAGCAGTTCGGCGAATCCCTCGCGCACGGTGTAGTTGCCCGACAGCCCGCTGCTGCGCTTGCCTTGCAGCAAGCTCGCGTCCATGGTCAGTTCCACCCCCGCCGCGTTGGCGTAGGCGTTGAGCGCCTGGCTCAGCGAGCCGCCGGCGATGATGTAGCTGCGCTTGGCCTCCACCGCTTGCGCCTGGGCCGCTGGCGCGGCGGCGACGGCCGTCAGTGCAGTGCTGATCAGCCAGGCCAATCGGGCCGCGGCGGTGCGGCGGCCCAACGCCATGCGGGAGGACGCGGAATGGGATGCCGGCGCGGCCAACGAGCGGCCGCGGCGATGGGACGGGTGATGACGGGACATGGTCTTGGGCCTTGCTGCTTGGGTTCAAGGTTGAGGGGGTTCACCCTGTATCCCGAACGAGGCGGCCCAAAGGACAATCGCCAGCCAAAAAAAGTTGTAACGCGACAGGTGCGGGCAGCTTCGGCATGGGGCGCGTTCAGTCTGCCGCCCGCACCGTCACCCAATAGCGGCTGCGGTAGACCACCGTCACCGGCAGGCCGCGCGTCAGGTTATCCAAGGCCCGATCGGTGTCGCGCAGCGAAAAGACGCCGCTGACGCGCAAATCCGCGACGGCCGGGTCGCAACGCAGCAGGCCGGACCGGTAGCGGGCAAGTTCTGCAACAAAGGCGTCCAGGCGCATGTCGTCAGCCACCAGCACGCCACGGCTCCAGGCTGCCGCAGTCTCGGACACGGGCTCAAGCGGTTCCACACCATATTGCGAGAAGCTTGATCCCCGGCCGGCTTCCACGCGCACCGCCTCATCCCGCGCGCGGGCCGGCCGTATTTCCACCGCGCCTTCGAATACGGCGACGCGAGAAGCGGTGTCGTCGTCGCGAACGGTAAAGCGGGTCCCCAGCGCCTGGACGGTGCCGTGCCGGGTGCGCACCCGGAAGGGCCGGGACACGGTGGCTGCGTCCGGGGCCGTGGCAATGAGGATCTCTCCGGCGCGTAGAACCACCAGTCGCTCGTCGTGCGTAAACCGCAGATCGACCGCCGAGCCTGTGGACAAGGTGATGTGCGAACCGTCCGGCAGTGTCAGCGCCAGGATTTCGCCGGTGCCGCTGCGATAGTCGGACGTGGCGGCTTGCCACGTATCGGTGCCGCGCATCGCGTAGCCGGCGCCGATGGCCACCGCGCCCAGGCCCAATGCGCGCAGGGCGCGCCGTCGTCCGGCGCCAGCGGGGGCGCGCAACGCCTGGCGTGCGGCATCGCGCGGCACGCTGCCCAGCTTGTGTTCGAACGCGATCAAGCGCTGCCACGCTTGCTCATGGTCTGGATGCCGGGCGCGCCAATGGGCGCAAGCGGTCCGGTCCTGCTCTGTGACATCGTCGGACCACATCTGGGCGATCCACGCGGCCGCCTGGCGCATGATGGCGGGATCGATGGGCCGGTCCGGCTGCGCAAGGCTTGTCGTACCCGTCATGGTCGTTCAGCCGCCGGCCGCCAGCTGCGCCTGATAGCAGGCCAGCAGAGCCGTCGCGATGTACTTCTTCACGGACGATACCGACACGCCCAGCCGGGCCGCGATCTCGGTGTAGCTCAACCCGTCCAGCTTGCACAGTAGCAAGGCTTCGCGCACCTTGGCCGGCATGCCGTTCAGGATCAGGTCGATCTCGATCAGGGCCTGGACGGTCAGCGCACGGGTCTCTTCGGAAGGCGCGTGCGCAGGCGGCAGGTGGGCGATGGCGTCCAGATAGGCCGCTTCAATCTGGCGGCGGCGGTACAGGTCGATGACCAGGCACTTGGCGATCTGCGCCAGATGCTGGCGGGACTGATGGGGTTCGGGGACGCGGCCGCTTTTCAGGATGCGCAGATAGGTGTCATGCGCCAGATCGGCCGCGTCGAAGGCGTTGCCCAGCCTGCGCCGCAGCCAGGTACGCAGCCAGCCGTGGTGCTCGGTGTACAGGCTTTCGATGCCCGCTGGCGGACCGGCGGAATCGGTAATGGACATGGAAGCCCCCGGGCGCGCGGCGCCGGGAAGGCGTATGCGCTATAAAATGAGAATAATACTCATTTTATAGCGCTTGCCGGTCTGTCGGCAACGCCGGCGTCAGCCAGAATTGCGCAGTCCCGCTGCAATCCCGTTGATGGTCAGGTGAATCGCGCGTTGCACGCGTTCGTCGATGTCGGCGTCGGGGTGCTTCTGCGCCGCGCGATGCCGGCGGATCAGGTCGATCTGCAGGTAGTTCAGCGGGTCGATGTAGGCGAAGCGTTCGCGTAGCGAGTCCTGCAGGGTGGGGTTGTCGGCCAGCAGTTCGCGCTGGGTCAAGAGCTTCAGCATGGCCAGCGTGCGGGCGTGTTCGGCGCTGATGGCGCCGAAGATGCGCTCGCGCAAGGCGCGCTGCGGGACCAGTTGGGCGTAGCGGGCGGCGATGGCCAGGTCGGACTTGGCCAACACCATTTCCATGTTGGACAGCAGCGTGCGGAAGGCGGGCCAGTCGCGGGCCATTTCGCGCAGCTGGGCCAGGCGGCCGCGGCGCGAGCGCGGGGCGTCGGGGGCGCCGGTTTCCAGGTAGGCCTCGATGGCCGAGCCCATGCCGTACCAGCCCGTCAGCATCAGGCGGCATTGCGCCCATGAGAAGCCCCAGGGGATGGCGCGCAGGTCTTCGATGCGCTGGCCCTTCTTGCGCGAGGCGGGGCGCGAGCCGATGTTCAGGCCGGCGATCTCGCTGATGGGGGTGGCGGCAAAGAAGTATTCCGCAAAGCGCGGCGTGTCGTAGACCAGGCCGCGGTAGGTGCGCTGCGCCATGTCCGACATGAACGACATGGCCGGGCCGTGGTGCGCCATGTGCGCGTCTTCGGCGCTGGTGGCTTCGGCGCGCGGCGCCAGGCTGGATTCCAGCGTGGCCGCCACCAGCAGTTCCAGGTGCCAGCGCCCAACCTCGGCGTCCTTGTACTTGCTTTGGATGACCTCGCCCTGTTCGGTCAGGCGGATCTGGCCGGCGACGGTGCCGGGGGGCTGGGCCAGGATCGCGTCGAAGCTGGAGCCGCCGCCGCGTCCTACCGAGCCGCCGCGGCCGTGGAACAGGCGCAGGCGCACGTTGCGGGCCGAGAACACCTCGACGAGTGCGCGTTCGGCCTGGTAGAGCGACCAGTTGGACGTAAGGAAGCCGCCGTCCTTGTTGCTGTCCGAATAACCCAGCATGACTTCCTGCGCGCCGTTTTGCGCCAGCTTCACGCGCTGGCGGATTTCCGGCAGGTCCAGCCAGGCGGCCATGATCTCGGCGCCGCGCTGCAAGTCGGGGATGGTCTCGAATAGCGGCACGACCATCAGGCCGTCTTCGGCCGCGATGTCCTGGCCGGCCGGCGCGATCAGGCCGGCTTCCTTTTGCAGCACCATCACTTCCAGCAAGTCGCTCAGGGTCTCGGTGTGCGACACGATGGTCTGGCGCACGGCCTGCTTGCCGTAACGGGCGCGGCCGGCGGCGGCGGCGCGCAGCACCGCCAGTTCGCGCGTGGTGTCTTCGCTGTAGGCGATCCACGGCGACGCCAGCGGGCGAGCCTGCGCCAGCTCAGCGCGCAGCAGCGCCACGCGCTCGTCTTCGCTCAGCGCCAGATAGTCCAGCGCCTGGCCGTTGTGCTGCGTGCCGGCGCGCGCGAACAGTTCCGCCAGCGCGCGCTCATGCACGTCGGAGCTCTGGCGCAGGTCGACGGTGGCCAGATGGAAGCCGAAGACCTCCACGGCCTGTTGCAGCCCGGCTAGCCGCAGGCGGCCGATGGGCGCGCCATGGTGGGCAGCCAGCGACGCGGCGATCACGGCCAGGTCGGCGGACAGTTCTTCCGGCGCGCCATACGGGGGGGCTGCCACGGTGCTGCGGCGGGCCAGGTCCTGCCCCGTGAGCCCTTGCGCCGTGGCAGCCAGGCGGGCGTAGACGCCGACCAGCGCGCGGCGATAGGGCTCGTCGCTGCGGTGCGGGGAGTCGTCGCCGCTGCTGTCGGCGAGTGCCAGCAGTTCCGGGTTGGCCGAGATCAGCAAGGTAGTGATGGACAGTTCCGCGCCCAGCGCATGGACCTCTTGCAGATAGTGTTCGAACAGCACCGTGGCCTGGCGCAGCAGCGCGCGCTCCAGGGTGCCGGCATCTACGTTCGGGTTGCCGTCGCGGTCGCCGCCGATCCAGCTTCCCATGCGCAGGAACGGTTCCAGCGGGGGCGGCGGCGCGGCGAAGGGCTTGGCGGGTTCGCGGTTCAGCAGCTTGGACAGGTCCGCGTACAGGCGCGGGATGACCTGCAGGAAGGTGCTGCGGTAGTACGACAGCGCGTTCTCGATTTCGTCGGACACCGTCAGGCGCGTGTAGCGCAGCATGCGGGTCTGCCACAAGGTGGCGACGCGTCCAAGCAGGGCCGCGTCCAATTGCGCCAGCTCCTCTGGGGTCAGCTGGCCGTCGCGCAATGTCAGCGCCGAGGCGATTTCGCGGTGGACGTCCAGCGTGCTCTTGCGCTGCACTTCGGTGGGATGCGCGGTCAGCACCGGCATCACGCTGGCCTCGGCCAGCAGGCGGCGGATGCGGGCGGCGCCCACGCCATGCTTGGCAAGCGTCTGCACGGCGTCGCGCAGGCTGCCGCGCGCGGCGGAGTCGTCGGCCAAGGCGCGGGCCCGCTGGCGGCGGTTCTGGTCGCGGTCTTCGGCGATGTTGGCCAGGTGCAGGAAGTAGCTGAAGGCGCGCGCTACCGAGTTGGGGTCGTTGCCCTGCAGGCGCTTGACGCGCTGCTCGAGCAGCTTGCTGTCGGCGTCGATGCCTTCCCGGCGGAATTTCACGGCCGTGCGGCGCAGTGTTTCTATGGTGTCGAAGACGCGCTTGCCTTCGCATTCTTCAATGACCGTTCCTAACAGGCGGCCTAACAGCCGGATATCGTGACGCAAGGGTTCTGCTGAATCGGACTGCGGGCGGATGGCATTCATCGGGCGGGGATCCGTCGGGCGGCTGAAAGGGGAAGGGGAGGCAAACGGGGTGCTGAGAACTACCGGATGGGAAACGCCACCGATTTTACGCAGGCTTGCTTACGCGAGAGGCCTGGGGGCTGCGTTAAAGTTCGCCTATTCCCTTCGTCTTTCCACAAGCCCCCTTTATGCAAAACCATCAACGCCGCGCACTTGTCCTCTTTTCGGGCGGCCAGGACTCCACGACTTGCCTGGCCTGGGCGCTGGACCGCTATGCCCATGTGGAAACGGTGGCGTTCGATTACGGCCAGCGGCACCGCATTGAACTGGATGCCCGCTTGAACGTGCTGCGCGACATCCGCGCGCGCTTCCCGCAATGGGCGGCGCGGCTGGGCGAAGACCACCTGCTGGACTTGAAGGTGCTGGGCCAGGTGGGCGATACCGCCATGACGAGCGACCGCGCCATCGAGATGCAGGCCAATGGCCTGCCCAACACGTTCGTGCCCGGCCGCAATCTGCTTTTCTTGACGCTGGCCGCTGCGCTGGGCTACCGACGCCAACTGGACGTGCTGGTCGGCGGCATGTGCGAAACCGACTTCTCGGGCTATCCCGACTGCCGCGATGACACGATCAAGGCGCAGCAGGTGGCGCTGGGCCTGGGCCTGGGCAGCCGCGTCACCATCGAGACCCCGCTCATGTGGATCGACAAATCGGAGACCTGGGCGCTTGCCCAGACGCTGGGCGGCGACGCGCTGGTTGAAACCATCGTCGAGGAAAGCCACACCTGCTACCTGGGCGAACGCGGCGCGCGCCACGGCTGGGGCTACGGTTGCGGCACATGTCCGGCCTGCAAGCTGCGTCGCGCAGGCTGGGAAAAGTGGACCGCCGCCCAGGCCTGATGCCGTCCTGACTTTGCCGCCCATTAGCGCGATGACGCGTATCGCTATATTTCGCAGCTTGCTGAAGTTTATTTTGATATGTTGAGTCTTATTCATATTAATATGAATAACGTTCAACAAAAATTGACTTAAAGTCGCCCTTTTCGTATTCAGCCCCCTTTTTTTGCGACTCTGTTCCAGGTATGGAAATGCATCCACACATTTCGATACCGTTCGATGGAACGGCATTATTAATCAGGGCTTAATCAATATGAATCGGTCGCGGATTATTCTCGTTTTTGACAACGAATTTGCAAAACGGGGCATTTCCAATTCCCTCGAGCAAATCGGTTTTATTCTGAACTCCGTCTCGCTGCTGGATGCCTCTGCCAATCGCCTGTCCGGCGAGATCCTGGTGCACTTGTGCCTGCCGCGGGACCTGGACATCACCATCGGCCAGTTGCGGGCAAATTTCCTCAGCTCCACGATCATCGCGATACGCGACATCGAAAGCCCAACGGTGCGGATCAATGCGCTGCTGGCCGGGGCGGACAGTTGCTATGGCACGAACATCAGCTACAGCGAAGTGGCGGCCGCCATCCAGTCCGCGCAGCGCAAGCTCACGCTTGCCTATGCGCCGGCCGGCCATGCGGCGCGCCGGATGGAGCCCCCCCTCGGGCAGGCCGTGGCCAGTCCTGCGCCCGAAGAAAAGATCTGGCGGCTTGCGGACAATGAATGGACGCTGACCTCCCCGGCAGGCGTTGGTGTCAGCCTGACGCCAATGGAAAGGGCGATCATGAAAACCATGCTTGGGCACCCCGAAAAAATGGTGGGGCGAGGCGACTTCGCGATCGAAAGCGAGGACGTCGCGGGCAATGGCAGGTCGCTGGACCTGATCGTCAGCCGGCTCAAGCGCAAGGGCAATGTTGCGGGCGCGTCCATTCCCATACGCAGCATGCGGGGCAAGGGGTATTCGTTTTCGGGCGAGTTGCGCGCGGACGGCGCGAGGCCGCCGCCGACCCCGCCCGCCATCATCCGGCCCCCCCTGCGCAAGCCTGAAGATCCTGAATACCCACTGCTGACGGCGATCCAGGACGATCGGCTGCACTTTCTCTATCAGCCTATCGTCTTGGCGCACACGCAGGAGATCGCCGGCGCGGAGGCGACGCTCGCGTGGAAGGACGCCAGCGGGATGGGCGGGGACATCGAAGGCCTGCTGCGAGACGCCTGCAAGTCGGAGGGCGCGCATGAACTGGTGGGCTGGGGGCTGCGGACCATTTCTGCCGACCTGGCCCGCTGGCGGCAGATCGGGGCAAGCCCTGGCACGGTCGTCAACATCAATGTCTCTCCCCAGAGCTTCGCCCGCCGGGACGTCGTGGACGCCATTTTGCTTGGGGTGTTTTCGTACGGTCTTTCACCGCGGGATCTGCGCCTGGAAATCACTGAAGAGACGACCTCCCAGGTGGGCTCGGCCGACATGCGTGCCGTTCTGGAAGAATTCACAAGCCTTGGGGTGCAGGTCTGGCTGGACGATTTCGGCAAGGGCTACAACAACCTGGAATGGCTATCGACGCTGCCGCTGTCCGGCTTGAAGCTGGAGAGATCCATCGTCTGGAATGCTGCGCGCCATCCGGATTCCCATAAGGTGTTGCGCTCCATCTGCCAATTGGCGAAAGACCTGGGCATCACGACCGTGGCTGACGGCATCGAAACCGATGCCCACCGTCAGGCCGCGTTGGATGCCGGGTGTGAACTGATGCAGGGCTTGCTGTTCTTCAAACCCGCTTCCAGCGATGAGTTCGCCCGCGCATTGGCCGGGCAGCGGGCGCACCACGCCGCAGTCATGCCCGAACCCGGGCGATAAAGCGCCACCGGAGCGCGAATGCCGCCGCCAGAATGGCCGCGGCCAATCCAGCAGACATCCCCATCGCGGCCCGCGCGCTGTACTGTTCGATCACGTAGGCATAGGCCACGGGCGCCGTGGCCGTCAGCAGGAAGCTGGGGATCAGCAGGGCGCCGACCAGCGCGCCGTAGCTGCGGAAATCGAACAGCGCCAGCGGCAGCGTGCCGCGGGTGATCGTCATCAGGCCGTTGCAGGCGCCATAGAGCAAGGCGTAGGCGGCGGTGGCGTAGAGGTTGCCCCGGGATAGCAAGGCCAGCAGAAAGCAAAGCGGGAACAGGCCGCTGACGGCAAGCGTAAGCGTCAGCGGGTGCAGCCTTGACCCCAGGGCCACGTCGGCCACGCGGGCGGCGAATTGGCCCACGCCCCACAGGGCCGCCACGCTCACGGCAGCGGCGGCGGCCAGGCCCAGGCCGGACAGCAACGAGATCAGATGGGCGGCGTTGCCGGCGGCCAGGAAGTTGGTCAGCATCGCAATGACCGCATACAGCGTGCCGGCCAGACGGCGTTCGCCGGCGGTGCGTGTCAGGCCGGCAGCATGTTTGCTGGCGGCCGTGGCGGGGGCGGCGTACCGTTTGCGCGGCATCGCCAGATACAGCGGCAGCGTCGCCAGGGCCAGCGCGGCATAGACCAGGACGGCGCCGCGCCATCCCAGCCAGGCGGACAGCGCATGGCCGACGGGCCACATCACAGTCGAGGCCAGGCCGCCGAACAGGGTGATCTGCGACATGGGGCGGCGCGCGGTGGGCCCGGCGGCGCGGGCCAGCGACGCGAAGGCGGCGTCGTACAGGCAGAGGCGCATGCCGATGCCCAGCAGCACCCACGCCAGGAAATACACGGCGATGGCGTGGGCGGCGGCCAGCAAAGCGCAGCCGGCTGCGGCGACGACCGCGCCTACCGGCATGACGCGGTGGCCGCCCCAGCGGTCCACCGCCATGCCGGCCAGCGGCGACACCAGCGCCATCGTCACGATGGCGGCGGAGAAGCCGCCGTAGACGGTGGCGGCGTTCCAGCCCAGGTCGGCCGCCATGGCCGGGCCCAGGGCGCCGATCAGGTAGAACGTCACGCCCCAGCCGACCAGCTGGGTCAGGCCCAGGCAGACGATGGCGCGCGGCGGGATCACGGGCGCTGCGGCGGCGTGGCGTCGCCTTCACCCAAGGCGCGCTGCATCAGTACGGTGTCGCGCCATTCGCCATGCTTGTGTCCGACGGAGCGCAAGGTGCCCACCGGATGGAAGCCCTGGCTGGCGTGCAGGGCCAGGGACGCGGCGTTGCGGCTGTCGCCCACCACGGCCAGCATCTGGCGCCAGCCGGCGGCGGTGCAGCGTTCGATCAGCGCGGCAAGCAGCTTGCCGCCGATGCCCAGGCCGGCGCGGCCGGCTTTCACATACACGGAATCCTCGACCGTATGGCGATACGCCGGGCGCGGGCGGTAAGGCGTGACGTAGGCGTAGCCCACCACTTCACCGTTGATCTCGGCCACCAGGTAGGGCATTTCCTTTTCCAGCACGCTGCCGCGGCGTTGGCGCATCTCGGCGATGGAGGGCGGTTCCAGTTCGAACGAGGCGGTGCCGTGTTCGACGTGGTGGGCGTACAGGGTCTTGATGGCAGGCAGATCCGCGTCCGCGCTGTCGCGGATCAGGACGGTGGGCAGGATGGGCGACATGAAAGGACGGGGTGGTTCAGTGACGGGGAAAAACCAGCCGCCAGTGTCGCGCAACGTCATGCATTAATAAAGCTTTGGATTATTATGGTTTTCATAAGTAAAACTTTGGATTGATCCGATGCGTGGCCTGAACCTGGACCATCTGCGCACCTTTGCCCAGGTAGTTGAACTAGGCAGTTTTTCCGCTGCCGCCGAGCGCGGCGGCGTGACCCAGCCCGCCGTCAGCCTGCAGATCCGCCAACTGGAGCGGCGCTTCGGCGTAAAGCTGGTCGAGCGCATCGGCCGCCGCGCCGGCCCGACCGCCGCGGGGCTGGAGCTGCTGACCCATATCCGCGCTATCGACGCCGCGCTGGCGCAGGCCGAGCAGGCCATGTCGGCGCATGCGTCCCAAGTCTCCGGGCGCATCCGGCTGGGCACCGGCGCCACCGCGTGCACCTATCTGCTGCCGTCCGTGCTGGCGGACCTGCGCCGCCGCTTTCCCGCGCTGGATATCGTGGCCAGCACCGGCAACACGTCGGACATGCTGCGCGGTCTGGAGAACAACACGCTGGACATGGCCCTGGTCACCCTGCCTGCGCCGGGACGCATGTTCCAGGTCAACCCGGTGATGGAAGACGAGTTCGTGGCGATCTTCCCTGCCCGCGACGCAGGCGCGATTCCCGATGTGGTGACGCCCCAGTCGCTGGCGGGGCTGCCGCTGGTGCTGTTCGAACCGGGCGCCCGCACGCGCCGGCTGGTGGACGACTGGTTCGAAGCGGCAGGGGTGGCGGCCAAACCCGTCATGGAACTGGGCAGCACGGAAGCCATGAAGGAAATCGTCGCGGCGGGCCTGGGCTGCGCGGTGTTGCCCAAGCTTGCCGTGTCGGGCGCGGGCCAGCGCGATGCGCTGGCCGTGCGTTCGCTGACGCCGCGCCTGTCGCGCGACCTGGCCCTTGTCCTGCGCCGCGACAAGCCGCTTAGCCGGGGGTTGCGCCACCTGCAGGAGGCGCTGCTGGCGTTGCATGCGTGAACGCGTAGGGGTGGAACACATCCACGGGAAGCTGGTTGCAGTCCTGGACGCATTCGCGCACGGCGGCCATGTCCGAGAAGTCCAGACCGCTCTGCACGCCATGCAGGTCCAGGTTCATGGCCAAGGTCACCAGGTCCACGTTGCCCGTGCGTTCACCGTTGCCGAACAGGCAGCCTTCGACGCGGTCGGCGCCGGCCAGCACTGCCAGCTCGGCTGAGGCGACGGCCGTGCCGCGGTCATTGTGCGGATGCACGCTCAGCACGATGCTGTCGCGCCGCGCCAGGTGGCGGTGCATCCATTCAATCTGGTCGGCATACACGTTGGCCGTCGTGCACTCCACCGTGGACGGCAGGTTGACGATCATCTTGCGGTCGGGCGTTGGGCCCCAGATGGCGCTGACGGCATCGCAGACCTCCAGCGAGAAATCCAGTTCGGCCAGGCTGAACGTTTCTGGCGAGTATTCGTAAATCCATTCCGTCTCGGGGTGGGCGTCGGCCAGCGCCCGGATCTGGCGGGTGCCGGCCAGGGCGATCTCCTTGACCTCGGCGCGCGTCATGCCGAATACGATGCGCCGCCATTGCGGCGCGATGGGCGCATACAGGTGCACGATGGCGCGCGGCACGCCGCGCAGCGATTCAAAGGTGCGTTCGATCAGGTCGGGGCGCGACTGCGTCAGCACTTCGATCGTCACGTCTTGCGGTATGCGGCGCTCTTCGATCAGCTTGCGCACGAAGTTGAAGTCCGTGTCCGATGCCGATGGGAACGCCACTTCGATTTCCTTCACGCCCACCGCCACCAGTTGCTCGAACATGCGCAGTTTGCGCGCGCCGTCCATGGGTTCGATCAGCGCCTGATTGCCGTCGCGCATGTCGGTGCTCATCCAGACAGGCGGCGCAGTCAGGCGGCGCGAAGGCCAGGTGCGTTCCGCGTAATCGCGTGTGAAGGGTTGCGTGGGACGGTACTTGGTTTGGGGTTGTTCAAGCATGGAAACCTCCGGCCGCGAGCAGGCGCCGCGGCATCAGAACGCCATGGCCGCAAGGCGCGGCGACGGCACAGCAAGGGGGAGGTGGCTTCAGGGCCCGTCAGCGGGCCCCGGGCTGCCGGGCGGCCACGGGGCGCAAGGCCCGGCAACCGCGCGCTAGTCGCAGGGGTAGGGCGGGGGCGGCCGTGCCGTTCGCGCAGCCATGCCCGGCGGCCGCAAGCGCGGCGCGGGTGGCAGGGAGGGCGAACGGCAAGGGCATGGGGGCGTGAGGGGATTCAGCAGGGATTCGGGGATGGTAGGTACACTTGAAAAGACCGTCTAACGCTATCAAGACATCCATCGTCGCAAAATGGACACCGTACCGCCCATCCCAACCCCGTCACCTGCCGGGAAACCGCGCTCTCCCGCGGATCTGGACCTGTTTCCCTACGAATCGTCCCAGCGTCCCGTGGCGGGGCTGGCGGTGGACTACGAAGACGGCCATCGCGTGCGGCGGCACCGGCACCGCCGGGGGCAGTTGCTCTATGCGATCTCCGGCGTGATGGTGGTGGATACCGACGCCGGCATCTGGATCGTGCCGCCCACGCGCGGCGTCTGGGTGCCGGCATGGGTGCCGCACGGCATCCGCATGAGCGGCGAACCGCGCATGCGTACCGTGTTCGTCGAGCCGGGAACCGCGGCGCATCTGCCCGAGCAATGCTGCGTGCTGTCGATTTCGCCGCTGTTGCGCGAACTGATGGTGGCCGCGGCCGACGTGCCGCTGGATTGGGCGCCCGACACGCGCGACGGCCGGCTGATGATGCTGCTGCTGGACGAACTGCGCCAGGAACCGGTGTTGCCGCTGCATTTGCCGCAGCCGGCCGAGCCCCGGCTGGCGCGCATCTGCCGCGCCATCGTGCGCCACCCTGAGCGCCAGGCCGGCGCGGCGGACTGGGCGCGGGAATTGGGGGTGGACCCCAAGACGGTGCACCGCCTGTTTCTGCGCCATACGGGCATGACCTTCGGGCGCTGGCGCCAGCAGGCGCGCCTGTTGGCCGCCATGGAGCGGTTGGCGCGCGGCGCGCGCGTGCTGGATGTGGCGCTGGACCTGGGCTACGACAGCCCCAGCGCCTTTGCGGCGATGTTCCGCCGCGCCGTGGGCGAGTCGCCCAGCGCGTTTGCGGCCCGGGGCGGCGCGTCCGCCTGATGGCCACGAAACGTCCCGGGGGCGGCTGCCGGCCAGCCCCGCCCGGAACCAGCGTATTATTTACCGTTTTGCCGCCACGCTAACAGCACTCGAGACAAATCATGCCGCACTACCGTTCCCGCACATCGACCCACGGCCGCAACATGGCCGGCGCCCGCGCCCTGTGGCGCGCCACCGGCATGAAGGACGGCGATTTCGGTAAGCCGATCATCGCGGTAGTGAACTCGTTCACGCAGTTCGTGCCGGGCCACGTGCATCTGCGCGACCTGGGCGCGCTGGTCGCCAAAGAGATCGAAGCCGCGGGCGGCGTCGCCAAGGAATTCAACACGATCGCCGTCGATGACGGCATCGCCATGGGCCACGGCGGCATGCTGTATTCGCTGCCGTCGCGCGAACTGATCGCCGACTCGGTCGAATACATGGTGAACGCGCACTGCGCCGACGCCATGGTCTGCATTTCGAACTGCGACAAGATCACCCCGGGGATGCTGATGGCCGCGATGCGCCTGAACATCCCGGTCGTGTTCGTGTCCGGCGGCCCGATGGAAGCGGGCAAGGTCAAGTCGCCGACCGACGGCAAGGTGATTGCCAAGATCGACCTGATCGACGCCATGATCAAGGCCGCTGACCCGAAGGTGTCGGACGCCGAAGTGGCCGAAGTGGAACGCAGCGCATGCCCGACGTGCGGCTCCTGTTCCGGCATGTTCACCGCCAATTCGATGAACTGTCTGACCGAAGCCATCGGCCTGGCGCTGCCGGGCAACGGCACCATCGTGGCCACGCACGCATGGCGCAAGGGCCTGTTCGAGCAAGCCGGCCGCCTGGTCGTGGACCTGTGCCGCCGCTACTACGTGGAAGAAGACGAATCGGTCCTGCCGCGCAGCATCGCGACGAAGAGCGCTTTCCAGAACGCGATGGCGCTGGACGTGGCGATGGGCGGCTCGACCAACACCGTGCTGCATTTGCTGGCCGCGGCGCAGGAAGCGGGTGTGGATTTCACGATGGCCGACATCGACCGCATTTCGCGCAAGGTGCCCTGCCTGTGCAAGGCGGCGCCCGCCACCGACAAATACCACATCGAAGACGTGCACCGCGCAGGCGGCATCCTGGGCATCCTGGGTGAGCTGGCGCGCGCCGACCTGCTGGACCTGTCTTGCGGCAACGTGCACAGCGGTACGCTGGGCAACGCGATCCAAGCGTGGGACGTGGCAGGCGAGGCCGGCGAAGAAGCGCAGAAGTTCTACCGCGCGGCGCCTGGCGGCATCCCGACGACGGTGGCCTTCAGCCAGGACGCAACGTTCCTGACGCTGGACACCGACCGCAAGACGGGCTGCATCCGCAGCAAGGAAAACGCCTACTCGAAGGACGGCGGCCTGGCCGTGCTGTACGGCAATCTGGCCGAGAAGGGCTGCATTGTGAAGACGGCCGGCGTGGACGAGTCGCAATGGGTCTTCACGGGCCGTGCGCGCGTGTTCGAAAGCCAGGACGATGCGGTGGAAGGCATCCTGGGCGACAAGATCGTGGCGGGCGACGTGGTGGTGATCCGCTACGAAGGCCCCAAGGGCGGTCCGGGCATGCAAGAGATGCTGTATCCGACGTCGTACCTGAAGTCCAAGGGCTTGGGTAAGACGTGCGCGCTGTTCACGGACGGTCGTTTTTCGGGCGGCTCGTCGGGTCTGGTGATCGGACATGCGTCGCCGGAAGCGGCGGAAGGCGGCACGATCGGCCTGGTGGAAGAAGGCGATGTGATCGAGATCGATATCCCGAACCGGAAGATGCATCTGGCGGTGTCCGACGAAGAACTGGCGCGTCGTCGCGCAGCGATGGATGCGCGTGCGGATGGCTGGGAGCCCGTGGGGCGCGAGCGCGTCGTGTCGCAGGCGTTGCAGGCTTATGCCGCGTTGGCGACGTCGGCGGATCGCGGTGCAGTGCGGGATTTGTCGCAGCTGAAGCAGAAGGGCAAGCGGTGATTGCCTGATTGCTTGGGGTGTGAAAAAGGCGGCGCTTCTTGCGTCGCTTTTTTTTGTGTTGCCTGGGCGGGCGGTTGGCGGCTTCGTCGCTCGGGTTTGCTTTGTAGAGGCGGTTGGGCGCTTCGTAGGTCGCCCGTCGGCGGGGTCGGGCGGATGGCGCGCGCCCACGATTGCGGTCCGGAGCCTTCGCTCCGGACTTCCCCGTTGTCATCCTCGTCCGCCTGCGGCTCCCTTCGGATTCCCTCGGGCGCATCAAGGTTGCGCGCCATCCGCCCGACCCCGCCGACGGGCTGACGCTGTCTTGGTTTGCGCGCTGCTAGACCGCTACTGACTGACGAGATTTACGTGGCTCGCCTCACGCGGCCGCGCGGGCGGCCGCATTCGGCTTACGCGTCACTGGTGCGTCGTGGCGGTGGTCGCTTGCGCGCGGGTGGGGAAGTGATTTTCGCGTTGCGCGTTACGCGGCATCGCCGCCCGCAAGATTGCGTGGAAGCCCCCAAAGGCCGCCCGCGCGGTCGGCCGGGGGCAAGCCCCGCAAGATCTTCCATTACCCCCCGACACGGGGCTAGAACCCTAAGAACACCGCTCATCCCTGGTGACGTCAGATTGCAAGCGCGCGAGCACGACGCGGCGAGGCCCTGGGGTGCGCGGGGAGTCGATAAGCCCGAGGGAATCTGAAGGAACGGCCGAAGGCCGTGACGAAGATGACGAAGGGGAAGTCCGGAGCGAAGGCTCCGGACCGCAATCGTTGACCCGCGCACCCCAGGGTCTCACCGCGTCGTGCGTCTCAAGAACCCTCACCCCGCCCATCACAAGGAAACCCCGATAAAATTCCTAGACCCCGCCTGGAGCCCTAATGTCCCTGAATTCAGAAGCGTTGCGCCTGTTCCTCGGCGTCGTCGATGCCGGCTCCATGAGCGCGGCGGCAGAAATGCTCGGGCAGACTGCATCAGGCGTCAGCCGGGGCCTGTCGCGGCTTGAGGACGAGTTAGGCGTCATTCTCTTGAACCGGACAACCCGGCGGATGGAATTGACCGAAGAAGGCGCTCACTTTCTTCCCAAGGCTCGGCAGATCGTGGCGGCGTTGGAAGAGGCTGAGGAATGCATGCGGATGGTGCATCAGCGGCCGGCGGGGCGGTTGCGGGTGGATGCGTCGGTGCCGGTGATGCTGCATTGCGTGGTGCCGCACGTGGGTGAGTTCCGGCGCGAATATCCCGAGATCACGCTGGAGCTGACCAGCAACGACCGCATCGTGGACTTGATGGAGCATCGCACCGATATCGCGATCCGCATGGGACCGTTGACGGATTCGACCTTGCATGCGCGGCCCTTGCGGCCGGCGCCGCGGTGGATGATGGCCAGCCCTGAGTACATCGCGCGGCGTGGGGCGCCGGAGACGGTGGAGGATCTGGCAGAGCACGAGGTGTTGGGCTTCACGCACCCCGAAAGCCTGAACGTGTGGCCGCTCAAGCATGCCGGCGGATCCAGTTATCTGGCGACACCGACGCTGGCCACATCCAGTGGGGAAACGCAGCGGCAACTGGCGCTGCGTGGTGTGGGAATCGCGTGCCTGTCGGATTTCGTCGTGCGCGAAGACATCGCGGCCGGTCGGCTCGTCAAGGTGATGGAGGGCGTGTACAGCGACTACCTGCAACCCATGCACGCGGTGTACCACCGCAATACGCAGCTGTCGCGGCGTATTGCCTGCTTTTTGGATTTCTTCGCCGGACGGGTGTAGAAGGGATGGGTTGCGGCGCGCAACCCATCATGCCGCGCTACGCGTGCAACGCCCGTCCAAACGCCGACAACACTGATTCGTGCAGCGTTTCCGACAAGGTCGGATGCGCGAACACGGTGTGCATCAGATCCTCTTCGGTGGCTTCCAGCGACGCCGCCACTCCATAACCCGTGATCAGCTCGGACGCTTCCGGATGGATGATGTGCGCACCCAGCAATTCGCCTGACTTGGCGTCGAATACGGTCTTCACCAGGCCCTGGTCTTCGCCCATGGCGATTGCCTTGCCGTTGCCGGCGAAGGTGAACTTGCCCACGCGGATCTCGCCGCCGGTCTGCTTGGCATGTTCGCGGGCGCGGGCCTCGGTCATGCCGATGCTGGCGACTTGCGGGTAGGAGTACGTGCAGGCCGGAATGCGTAGCGGGTCGATCGCGTGGGTGGGCAGACCCGCGATGGCTTCCACGCACAGCACGGCTTCGTGGCTGGCCTTGTGGGCAAGCCATGGGGCGCCGGCCACGTCGCCGATAGCGTAGACGCCCGGTTCGCCGGTGCGGCATTGGGCGTCGGTGACGATGTGGGTCTTCTCGACGGTGACGCGGGTCTTTTCCAGGCCGAGGTTCTCGACGTTGCCGACGATGCCGGCGGCGACGATGACGCGGTCGACTTCAAGCTCCGTCTTCTTGCCTTGCTGCTCCAGCGTCACCTTGACGCCCGTGGCGGTGGGCGAAGATGCCGTGACGGCGCATTGCGTCAGCACGCGGATGCCTTGCTTCTCGAACGCCTTGCGCGCCAGTTGCGAGATTTCGGCGTCCTCTTGCGGCAGGATTTCCGGCGTCATGTCGATCAGGGTGACGTCCGAGCCGATGGCGCGGTAGAAGCTGGCGAATTCCGCGCCGATCGCGCCGGCGCCCACGACCAGCAGCGACTTCGGGATCTCCGCTGGCGCCAAGGCCTGGCGGTAGGCCCAGATGCGTTCACCCACCGGCAGCGCCGGCAGTTCGCGGGCGCGTGCGCCGGTGGCCAGGATGATGTGCTTGGCCGACAGCGTGGCGCCGGTGTCCAGCGCCAGCTTGCCCGAGCCGGCCAGCTTGGCGCGGGCGGCGAACACGGTGACGCCGTTCTTCTTCATCAGGTGCGCCACGCCCTGGCCCAGGCGGCCCGCGACTTTGCGGGACCTGGCAACCATCGCGGCCAGGTCGGGGCGGGCATCGCCCGCGCCCGTCACGCCGTAGTGCGCGGCTTCGCGGCAGGCGCGCAACACGGTGGCGCTGTGCAGCAGCGCCTTGGTGGGGATGCAGCCCCAGTTCAGGCAGATGCCGCCCAGTTCGGCGCGCTCCACCAGCGCCACCGACATGCCCAGCTGAGCGCCGCGGATGGCGGCGACGTAGCCGCCGGGGCCGCCGCCGACGACGATAAGGTCAAACACGGTCTTCGTCATCGTCGGGCTCACAGCAGGATGCGCACGGGGTTTTCGATCAGCGTGCGCAACGCAGCCAACCAGCGCGCGCCGACGGCGCCATCCACCGCGCGGTGGTCGGCCGACAGCGTCACGGTCATGACGGTGGCGGCGACGAGTTCGCCGGCCTCATTCACGACTGGGCGGCGTTCGGCCGCGCCGACGGCCAGGATGGCGGCCTGGGGCGGATTGATGATGGCGGCGAATTGGCTGATGCCGTACATGCCCAGGTTGCTGACCGTCAGCGAGCCGCCGGTGAATTCTTCGGGCTTCAAGCGGTTGATCTTGGCGCGTCCGGCCAGTTCGACGATTTCGCCCGCGATGGCGGACAGGGACTTTACGTCCGCGTCGCGCACGATGGGCGTGACCAGCCCGCCATCGGTGGCGACCGCTACCGAGATGTCGGCGCCTGCATGGTATTCGATGGCGTCTTCGTGCCAGCTGACGTTCACTTCCGGCACTTCGCGCAGCGCCAGTGCGGCGGCGCGCACGATGAAGTCGTTTACCGACAGCTTCACCGCGCCGCCGTGGTTGGCTTGCGCACGCAGGGCCAGCAGCGCGTCCATGCGGCAATCGACCGACAGGTAGAAGTGCGGCACGTTCTGCTTGCTTTCGGTCAGGCGGCGGGCGATGGCGCGGCGCATGCCGGTGTGCGGCACGCGGCGGGCAGCGGGGCGGCCGGCAGCCGACGGGGCGGCAGCAACCGGCGCGCGGTCGCGCGCGGCTTCGACGTCGCGGCGCACGATGCGGCCGTGCGGGCCGGTGCCCGTCACGCCCAGCAGGTCAACATGCCATTGCGCGGCCAGACGGCGCGCCAGCGGACTGGCGAACAGCCGCCCGCCCGGCACGGCGGCGGAAGAGGATGCGGCAGGCGATCCTGCGGCAGCCGATGCTGCGGCAGGCGATCCTGCGGCAGGCGTTCCTGCGGCAGGCGTTCCTGCGGCAGCCGGCGCTGCAGCAGGCGGTGTAGCGGCAACCTTCGAAGCGGTCGCTGCCACGGGTTCGGCAGCGGCGGCCGGCGCTGCCGTAGCCGCCCCGCCATGTTCCGCCAGCGCGCGGTCGATTGCGGAGGCGTCATCGCCGTCGGCCAGCAGCACGCCGATCACGGTGTTGATGGGCACCGACGCGACGCCGGCCTGGACCACGATGCGGCCCAGCACGCCGGCATGTTCGGCGTTGATTTCGACGATGGCCTTTTCGGTTTCGATTTCCGCCAGTGCATCGCCGACGGCGACCTTGTCGCCTTCTTTCTTTAACCACTGGTGCAGGTTGCCGCCCGACGTGTCGGCGGCAACGGAGGGGAGCTTGATAAGGTGTGCCACGATGTTCGTCCTAGTTTGCGGCGGCGGCCAGATCGGGCCGGTAGGCGGCGGGGTCGTCGTATTCGACCAGTTCCAGCACATTGCCTTCCGGGTCGCGGAAGAACACCAGCCAGGTGCCGGGGCGCACTTCCATGGGCGCGGGCGCGCTGTCGAACACGACGCCCTTGGATTCCAGGTTGCGCACCACGCCCGCCAGATCGCGCACGATGAAGGTCAGGTAGGTGGCGCCCTGGCGGTCCAGGATCGCCGCGCCGCGCACGGCGGATTCCGGCGCCGCGCTGGGCTGCAGCAGCTTGATGCGTTCGCCGTAGGACGTCTGCAGGCGCGCCACGTCGTAGCCGTGCACCGTCAATCCCGTGGCGCGCGCCTTGTCGGCGGGCACGCTCACGCGGTTGACGAGCGTCAGGCCGACCACGTCCGTGTAGAACGCCAGCAGCGCGTCCAGGTCGTTGCAGCAGATGCCGACTTCCATCGGCACGGTCATTTGCAGGGCGCTCATGCCTGTTCTCCCAGGTCGGCCAGCACGTCGGCCAGGCCGGCCAGCACTTCCTCGGTGTCGGCGAACGCCGCGCGTTCCAGCACCTTCGAGATGCTGGGCGAGGCTTCGCCGCCGGTTACGCGCTTGATCGGCTGGTCCAGCCAATCGAAGTAACGGCGCTGGATCTCATCAGACAGCATGGCGCCGTAGGACGTGCCACGCGCGCCTTGCTCCACGATCAGCACGTTGTTGGTCTTCTGGATGCTGGCGCCGATGGTGTCCCAATCCAGGCTGGCGCGGTCCAGCGTGCGCAAGTCGATCACTTCGGCGTCCACGCCGGCTTCTTCAGCGGCCTTGAGCGCGCGGCTGACCATCGACAGGTAGGTCAGGATGGTGACCTTGCTGCCGGCACGGCGAACGCGGGCCTTGCCAAACGGGATGGCGTAGTCCAGGTCGCCGGCGGGCACTTCGCCCGACGAGGCATACAGGTCCACGTGTTCGATGACCAGCACGGGGTCCTTGGAGGCCAGCGCGGTGTTCATCAAGCCCACGTACTCGAAGGGCGTGGACGGGGCCACGATGCGCCAGCCGGGCGCGGTGGCGAAGATGCCGGCCGGGTCCATCGAGTGCTGCGAGCCGTAGCCCGTGCCCATCGCGACCTTGGTGCGCAGCACGAAGGGCACGTCAATGTCGCCGCCGAACATGTGGCGGGCCTTGCCGATCTGGTTGAAGATCTGGTCGGCCGCGACCCACATGAAATCGGGGTACATGAATTCGACGACGGGCTTGTAGCGGCCGTCCATTGCCAAACCGCCGCCCAGGCCGGCGAAGGCGTTCTCGGAAATCGGGGTGCCCAGTACGCGGTCGGGGTACTTGTCCTTCAGGCCGCGAGTCGCACCGTTGGTGCCGCCCTTCAGGCGGTGCACGTCTTCGCCCAGCACGACCACGCCGCCATCGGTTTCCATGCGGCGGTCCAGCACGTCGGCGACGGCATCGACGAACTTGCGCTCGACCTTGTCGCCGGTGTAATCAGCCACGTCCTCGTAGCGCAGGCCGGCCAATTCAGCGCCATCGCTGCGCAGGCCCACGTCGCGGAAGTCGGGGCTGGGCCACAGGTCGGCGCGCACGCGGCGCTTGCCGCCTTCGGCGGCTTCGGTCAGGCGGCCGCAGACGTCTTTCATGACGTCCTTGCAGCGCTGGCGCAGCGCGTCCACTTCCGCTTGCGTGATCAGCGCGCGTCCGATCATCTCGGAAGCGATCTTGTCCAGCGGATCGCGGCGGCGCCATTGCGCCTCTTCGTCCTTCGTGCGGTAGCCGAAGGCGCTGCCGGGGAAGGGACCGTTCTGGTGGAAGAAGCGGTATACGTCCACTTCCACGATGGTCGGGCCGTTGCCGGCGCGCATGTGCGCCACCGCTTCCGACATGGCCAGGTGCACGGCCAGCGGGTCCATGCCGTCCACCTTCCACGACGGGATGTTGAACGCCAGGCCGCGGGCCGACAGGCGCGGTTCGGCGGTGGACTCTTCCACCGTGGTCGACACGGCGTAGCGGTTGTTCTCGATGAAGAAGCACAGCGGCGTCTTCCACGCGGCGGTCAGGTTCATCGTTTCCAGCACGGACCCGATGTTCACGGCGCCGTCGCCGAAGTAGGTCACCGCCACGCGGTCGGTGCCGGCGTGCTTGTGCGCCCAGCCGGCGCCGGCGGCCAGCGGCACGCCGCCGCCCACGATGGCGTTGGTGCCGAGCGCGCCCGCTTCCAGCCAGCGCAAGTGCATGCTGCCTCCACGGCCGCGGCAATAGCCCTGGGCCAGGCCCATGATCTCGGCCAGCGTCTTTTGCAGGACTTCGTCGATGGCGGGGGTGAGCGGGTTGCGCGGGTCCAGGCCCAGCGGGGCGACGTGCTGCAGCGCCTTGGCCAGGAACTGGTGGTGGCCGCGGTGCGACCCGTTGATCTGGTCGCCGGCGCCCAAGGCCAGCACCGAACCTACGGCGCCGCCTTCCTGGCCCACGGACGAGTGCGCGGGGCCGTGCACCAGGCCTTCGGCGGCCAGGTCCAGCACGGCCTCTTCAAAGGCGCGAATCCAGTGCAACTGGGTGAGCATGGTGCCCAGCAGGGCGGGGTCCGCCTGCTGCCAATCCTTTGCCTCGACCGTCAGTTGCCGCCAGGGCGCTTGGGGCTCAAGCGGTTGGTAGGTGGCCATGAGTGAATCTCCAGAATGTTTTTAAGCGTCGGTGCGGTTAGAGGTAGCTGTAGCGGCTCCAGCCGCCGTCGGCCACCAGGGTGTGTCCGGTGATGTAGGCGGCCTGGCGCGACGCCAGGAAGACCGCCAGGTCGGCCATTTCGGCCGGCTGCGCCATGCGGCGCAGCGGGGTGCGCTGTTTCAGGCGCTCGGGGTCCAGTCGGCCGCGCGCAGCCAGGTCGCGCACCAGGTCGGTCTCGACATAGCCGGGCGCCAGCGCATTGACGCGCACGCCCATCGGGCCCCATTCCACCGCCAGCGTTTCGGTCAGCAGCACCACGGCGCCTTTGGTCGCGCAGTAGGCGGCGCGGTCGGGCGCGGCCACCACGCCATACATCGAGGCCAGGTTGATGATGCTGCCCGAGCCTGCCGGCACCATGCGGCGGCCGGCGGCCTGCGCGCACAGGAAGACGCCGGTCAGGTTGATGTCGACCGCGCGGCGCCACTCGTCCACGGTCACTTCCAGCGTGGGCTTGTTGGCCGAGATGCCGGCGTTGTTGACCAGCACGTCGATGCGGCCCCAGGCCTGTTCCACCCGGGCGAAGGCGCGTTCGACGGCGTCGGCGTCGGTGACGGAAGCCTGCACCGCGATGGCTTCGCCGCCGTCGGATGTCAGCTCGGCCACGGCGGCGTCCAGGGCGGTGGCGTCCATGTCCAGCAGCGCGACGCGCGCGCCTTGGCGCACGAAAGCCTGCGCCGTGGAAAAGCCGATGCCTTTGGCGCCGCCGGTGATCACGACGGTCTGGCCGCGCAGGTCGCTATGGATGACTTCAGTAGGGTTGTCCAAGGTATTTGCCTGTAAGGGGGTTTGCGTGACGGCGCGTCAGACGGCCAGCCATTCCTGCACAACGTCCTGGCGCTCATGCAGCTGCGCGGGCGGTCCTTCGAATACGATGCGGCCGTGGCCCATGACGCTGACGCGCGTCGACACCTTCAGCGCGATGGTCAGCTTCTGTTCCACCAGCACCACCGAGACGCCGCGTTTATGGATGTCGCGGATCACGTCCGCAATCACTTCCACGATCTTCGGGGCCAGCCCTTCGGTGGGCTCGTCGATCAGCATGACCTTGGGGTTGCCCAATAGCGATCGGCACATGGTCAGCATCTGCTGTTCGCCGCCGGACAGGTTGCCGGCGCGGGTATTGCTGCGCTCCTTCAAGCGCGGGAAGTAGTCGAACATCTGCGCGACCGTCCAGTAGGGCGCGTCGTCGCGCTTGGGCTGTTCGCCCATGCGCAGGTTCTCGTCCACGGTCAGGTTGGCGAAGACTTCGCGTTCTTCGGGCACGAAGCCCAGTCCGGCGCGCGCGATCTCGAAGGGGCGCTTGTTGGTGATGTCGCGCCCTTCGATGGCGATGCGCCCGCCGGTCACGTCCACCAGGCCCATGATGCTTTTCATGGTGGTGGAGCGGCCTGCGCCGTTGCGGCCCAACAGGCTGACGACTTCGCCGCGCCCGATGGACAGGTCGATGCCATGCAGGATGTGGCTCTTGCCGTAGTGCGCGTGCACGCCTTGCAGGCTGAGCAGGGGGGATTGCGTCGTCATACCGTTTCCTCTCCCAGATAGGCTTCGCGCACGCGGGCATCGCCGCGGATGTCCGCGGGCGTGCCTGTGGCCAGGATTTCGCCGTACACCAGCACGCTGATGCGGTCGGCCAGCGAGAACACCACCTGCATGTCGTGTTCGACGATCAGCAGGGTGCAATCGCGCGTCACTTCCTTGATGAGTTCGACCGTGTAGTCGACCTCGTGCTGCGACATGCCGGCCATCGGCTCGTCCAGCAGGATGACCTTGGGGCGCGAGGCAAGCGTCATGCCGATTTCCAGCGAGCGCTGCTCGGAGTAGTTCAAGTCGCCCGCGGCCGTGTCCTGCTTGGCGGTCAGGCGCACTTTCTCCAGCAGGCGGTCCACGTCTTCATTGACGGCGCGGTTGCGCGCGATGGGGCGCCAGAAGTTGTAGACCAGCCCGTGCATACGCAGCACGGCCAGGCGCAGGTTTTCGCGAACCGACAGGCGTGGGAATACGTTCGTGATCTGGAACGAGCGCGCCAGCCCCAGCCGGTTGATGGCTTCAGGCGCCAGGCCGCCAATGGAACGCGAACGCAGGCTGATGTCGCCCGAGGTCGGCGCGAACGAGCCCGACATCAGGTGGAACAAGGTGGACTTGCCGGCGCCGTTGGGGCCGATGACCGCGTGTCGTTCGCCGGCTTCGATCGCCAGGTTCACGCCGCGGATGATCTGCGCTTCGCCAAAGGACTTGCGCACGTCAGTCAGGGTCAGGATGTCGTGGGTCATTTTGCGGGCTCCAGCACAGGGGCGGCGTCGCCGTCATCGCGCCACAGGGCCAGCGCCCAGCGGCAGGCCGCCAGGCCCACGGTAAACAGCGCCAGCGGGATCAGCCAGGTGGACAGCGCCAGCGGCGCCCATTCCTGGCCGAAAAGGGCAATGGCGGGCCAGCCGGCCTCCGGGTTCATGGCCAGCAGTGCGCGGTAATCGCGGGCGAACATGCGTTGCAGCATCTCGACCGAGAACACGGTGGCGGCGGTCAGGAGCAGGCCGGCGGTCACCGACAACGCGGCGCGCGGCAGCCAGTTGGCCAACCCCCGCTCGCGCAGCGACTTGGCCGCGCGCTGCACCAGGCCCACCAGGCCGTCCGGCACGAACAGCATGACCAGTACGAACAGGACACCCTGGTACAACAGCCACGACCGCGTGATGTCGGCCAGCGTCTGCGACAGGAAGGTCAGGATGGAAGCGCCCAGCACGGGGCCCAGGAAGGCGTTGACGCCGCCGATGTAGGCGAACAGCACCGCGTCGGTGGACAGCTTGACCTCGAACAGCACGTAGTTGCCGGCTTCGATGTTCAAGGCCTGCAGGCCGCCCGCGATGCCGGCGAACATGGCCGACAGCGCAAACACCATCGTCTTCAACGCATGCGGGCGGTAGCCCAGGTAGCGCAACCGATTGGCGTTTTCACGCAGGCCCAGCGTCAGCCGGCCTAGCGGCGTGCGGGTCAGGCCGTACAAGGCCGCCAGCGAAATCAGCACCCAGGCCAGCACCAGGAAGTACACCTCGATGTCGGAACCGAAGGTGAAGCCCCAGGCCGGCATGCGCATGGCCGACACGCCGGCCTCGCCGCCGAACACGCCTTTCAGGTGCGGCGCCAGCGCGTGCAGCAATTCCGCCAAGGCCAGCGTGATCATCGAAAAGTACACGCCGGAACGCATGGTGGCGAACCAGCCGGCGACGAGACCGAACAGCAGGCCGGCCACGCCGCCCGCCAGCGGCATCAGGGGCGTGGGCAAGAGGCCCGCGCCGCCCAGCGCATTCATGGCGTGGATGGTGGCGAACGTGCCGACGCCGAAGTACGCGGCATGGCCGAAGGACAGCATGCCGCCCTGGCCCGCCAGCAGGTTGAAGGCGCAAGCGAAGAGCGCGGCGATCAGCATCTGCACCGCGGCCACGAGCTGGCCCGGGGGCAGCAGCCAGGGCAGCGCGCACAGCACGCCCACGCAGACGAGCAACAGCAGGGCGCCCGAGACGTTACGGGTTTGGCTCATGCCTGTTCTCCCTTCAGGCCGGACGGCTTGACCAGCAGCACGACCAGCATCAGCAGGAAGGGCAAGGTGGCCGCCAGGCTGGATATCTTCACGGTCATCAGGCCGCCCACGCTTTCGGCCCACTCGCCCGCGCCGAACAGGCCGAACAAGGAAGCCAGGCTGGCGTCGATGCCCACCGAAAACGAGCTGATCAGGCCGATCAGCAGCGACGCGATCATCGCGCCTTCAAGCGAACCCAGGCCGCCCACGACCACCACCACGAACACCAGCACGCCCAGTTCCAGCGCCATGTTGGGATTGGTGGTGTAGAAGGCGCCTGCCACGGCGCCCGCCAGGCCGGCCATCGCCGCGCCCACGCCGAACACGCTCATGAAGACGAGCGGCACGTTGTGGCCCAGCGCTTCGGCCATGCGCGGGCGGTAGATGGCCGAACGCACCACGATGCCCACACGAGTGCGCGACAGCAGCAGGTAGATCACGGCGAACATCGCCAGCGACACGCCGCCCATCAACAGGCGGTAGAAGGGGTAGTCCGCGTCGAACACGCGGAAGGCCGCAAAGTTCAGGAACTGCGGCACGCGGTAGTCCACGGGGAAGTCGCCGTAGAACAGCTTGATCAGCTCGGCCACGATGAACGCCAGGCCGAACGTCACCAGCAGTTCCTGCGCGTGGCCGAACTTGTGAACGCGGCGCAGGAAGAAGCGTTCGACGCCCATGCCCAGCACGCCCGCGATGATCGTGGCCAGCACCAGCGCCGTCCAGAACCCCGTGACGGGCGTCAGTGTGTAGGCGGCATACGCGCCGATCATGTAGAACGAGGCGTGCGCGAAGTTCAGCACGCCCATCATTCCGAAAATCAAAGTCAGGCCTGCCGACACCATGAATAGCAGCAGGCCGTAAATCACGCCGTTCAACAGCGAGACGGTAAAGAATTCCATGTCCGCTCCATAATTCTTGCGCTAAGACGCGAGGCGTCCTGCGAGCGATTGCGCACGTTGTTTTTCCGGCCCGCGCCGGGAGTTCGCTTGTTCTTGCGGTGGCGATGATGGGTTGCGCGCGTTCGATGCTGGCGTTCGCTTTTGGGGACCTGCCGCGCTCCACCCATGCTACGAAGCGGGGTACGCATCCGTAGGATGGGTGGAGCGCGCGACAATCACGCCGCGCGCGCTGCCGTCCAGCGCGCGCAACCCATCAGTCCGGCCGCTGCATCTCGCACGTTGCCTGCACCGGCGCCGACACGTCCGCCGCTGCCAGCACCTTCACCGGCTCGAAGCCCATGTCGGTGCCGTCGGCCTTGTACTTGGCGCTCTTGCTCACCTTGGACACGACCATCGGCAGTTGCACCTGGTGGTCTTCGGCGCGCATCGTGTAGGTGCCCAGCGACGAGGTGTAGGTGACCTTTTCCAACGCCTTCGCCAGCGCCGGCACAGACAGCTTGCCGTCCTGCGGCGGCACCTGCTTGAGCGCTTCGCCCAGGAAGCGCACGCCGATGACGGTTTGCGGTTCCGTATAGCTGGGGTAGTGGCCGGTCTTGGCCTTGTAGTCTTCGGCGAACTTGGCGCCTTCGTCGCCCGCGGCTTCGATGTTGTACGGGTGCGCGATGTAGTGGCCCAGCGCGACTTCGCCCGCGTTGGCCAGGTTGCCCACCTGGTCCAGGAACACGGTGGCAAAGCGCACCTTCAGGCCGGCGGCCTGCGTGGCCTTCATCAGCAACAGCAGGTCGTTGGACCAGTTGCCCGTGATGACGGTGTCGGGCGTGGCCGAGCGGATGCGCGCGACGTAGGGCGCGAAGTCCTGGATCTTGTTGACTTCATGCAGCGTCTTGCCCACCACTTCATAGCCGTACTGCTTGGCGAAGCGCTCGGTGGCGCCTTCCATGTCCTGGCCCCAGGAATAGTTCTGGTTGATGGCGTACACGCGTTTGCCCAGCGTGCCGTCGGCCGACATCACCGAGGCCAGCGACTTCACGCGCAGGTCGGCGTTGGTGGTGAAGCGGAAGTGGTAGAAATGGCACTTCTGGCCCGTCAGTTCCAGCGCCTCGCCGCCCACGTTCAGGAAGACGACTTCCTTGCCCGGGTTGCGCAGGTTGTGCTTGCGCACGTCTTCGGTCAGCTGGCCCGAGATCGCGGACGACGAGCCCTGCACCAGGACCTGCACGCCTTCGGCAGCGGCGGCGCGGAAGCGGTCGGACGCGCCCACGGGGCCGCCCTGGTTGTCGAATTCGACCAGTTCCAGCGGCTGGCCGTTCCAGCCGCCGGCGGCGTTGATGCGGTCCAGTTCGTACTTGACCGCAGCGCGGAACATCAGGCCGGTCGAGGCCTGCGGGCCCGACAGCGTTTCGATCAGACCGATCTTGACGGGTGCGGCGTGCGCCGATGCGGCAATGCCGGCCAGGCACAGCAGGCCGGTGGTGAAAGCCAATTTCATGCGTGTCTCCTCCGTGGGACGGGAGTGGTGAGTCCGTGAATCAAGCAAGCGCGCTTTGTTGCGGCTCTTCTACGCCCAGAAAGCGGGCAATTTCGGTGAGTTGTCCTTCCAGCATGTACAGACCCGGATGCGTGCGGCAGCCTTGCGCGGCGGCGGCACGCAGCAAGGGGGTGTCGACGCGGCTCATCACGGCGTCGGCCACGACGGTGCCGGGGGCCAGGGCGTCCAGGGGGAAGGGCAGGGGATCGGTGTCTTGCAGGCCCAGCGAGGTCGCGTTGATGGCGATGTCGCAGGGTTCGGGCGCGGAATCCGCCACGCGGATGTCCAGGTCGGGGTGTTGACCGGCCAGATGGGCGGCGAAGGCGCGCGCCTTGTCGGCGGACCGGTTGTACAGGCGCAGGCTGGCGGGGCCGGCGTCGGCCAGGGCACAGGCGATGGCCTTGCCGGCGCCGCCCAGACCGGCCAGGTAGACGTGGCGGCCGGCGGGGTCATGCCCCTGGCTGCGCAAACCGGCCACAAAGCCCAGGCCGTCGAAGTTGCCGCCGGTCAGCACGCCGTCTTGCAGGCGCACGGCATTGACCGCGCCGATCAGCTGGGCTGCCGGGGTCAGGGCGTCGCACAGGGTGGCGGCATGTTCCTTGTGGGGCACCGTGACCACGATGCCGCCCAGGTTGGCCAAGCCGCGCAGGCCGGTGAACAGGCCGGGCAGCGCGTCGGCGGACACGTGGAAGGGCACCATGACGGCGTCGACCGCGCGTTCGCGCAGCAGGGCATTGAGCCGCTGGGGCGTCTTGACGTGCGCGATCGGGTCCGCCGCGATCGCGAATACGGTAGTGCTGCCGGTGATTTCCACCTGGTTGTCCCCTGCCTGTCATGCGGCCTGCGGCCGTGTTTTTCTGACCCTTCTTGCCTGAAAGCGCGACTTGATTTACGCTTTCGGAATAAGTTGTCAGGCAACTTTATTAAGTTGTCCGATAAATCATAGGGCATGCGTTTTTCTCGTGTCAAGCAGCGGATTCAGGAGTTCAATCCAAGAAGCCGCTGGCGCTTGAAAGGCCGCGGGCCCGCCCATAGAGAGCTTTGGAGACAGGATGATTTCGTTCGAAGGACAGGTGGCCGTCATCACCGGCGCAGGCAATGGCATTGGTCTGGCGACCGCGCGGCTGATGGCCGCCCACGGCGCCCGGCTGGTGCTGACCGACATCGACAACGCGCGCCTGGAGGCGATCGCGGCCGAGCTTGATCCCAGCGGCCAGCGGGTCTACACCCACGCGCTGGATGTGTCCGTGTCGCACGACTGCGAACGCGTGTTCGAGTCGGCGGCCAAGCATTTCGGCGGGCTGGATCATCTGATTCACTGCGCCGGCATCTACCCGGAACAACTGGTGAAAGACACCAGCGACGAGGCCTGGCGCACGCTGATGCGCGTGAACCTGGACGGCACGTTCTACGTGTGCCGCGCGGCCCAGCGCCACCTGCGCCACAACGGGTCGATCGTGCTGCTGACGTCCTTGGCCGCCCAGCGCGGCAGCTACGCCCACGCCGCCTATTCGGCGTCCAAGGGCGCCGTGCAGAGCTTTACGCGCAGCCTGGCGCTGGAACTGGCGCCGCAGATCCGCGTGAATGCGGTGGCACCCGGCATCATCGCCACGTCCATGACGCATGACCTGATCGGCCAGAAGGGCGCGCAGTTGCTGGAAAGCACGCCGTTGCGCCGCTTCGGCACGGCCGAGGAAATCGCCGGATCGATCGCGTTCCTGTGTTCGCCGCTGGCGGGCTTCGTGACCGGCGAAGTCATGCAGGTCAACGGCGGCATCTATATCGCTTAAAGTTCAGGACGCCGCCATCACGATCCAACGATTTTCCATGCAGCCTACCCAAGAACAGGACCCGCCGCGCGCTGCGCCCAAGAGTTCGCTTTCCGCGGCCTTGGGCGACGCGCTGGCCGAGCAGATACGCCAGGGCGTGCTTGCCCCCGGCGATCGCCTGCCGACCGAAAAGCAGCTGACCGAAACCTATTCCGTCAGCCGGGCGGTCGTGCGCGAAGCGCTGGCCCGCTTGAAGTCGGAAGGGCTGATCACGTCGCAGCAAGGCAGCGGCGTGTTCGTCGATCCGAACTTCCAGCGCAACGCGTTTCGCATTGCCGCGCCCACGCCGGGCGACAGCCAGGACCTGGAACACATCCTGGAACTGATGCTGTCCATCGAAGTCACCGCCGCGCGCTACGCGGCGCAGCGTCGCACCGAGCAAGACCTGAAGAAGATCCGGCAGGCGCTGGTGGGCATGGAATACGCGCTGATCAACGACAAGCTGGGCGACGAAGAGGACTACCAGTTCCATCAGGCCATCGTGCAGGCCACGCACAACCCGCATCTGGTCGCGTTGAACGACTACCTGGAAGCCAACGTGCGCCGGGTGATCCGCAGCGCGCGCAACAACACGGCGCGCAGGTACGCCGAACGCATGGCCGCCGTGCAGAGCGAGCACCAGGCCATTTTCGCGGCAATCGAAGGGGCGGATCCGGACGCTGCCGGCCAAGCCGCCGAACAGCATCTGCGCAACGCCGCAGACCGGCTGCGCCTCTTCCAGGCTGAACGCCCCGCGCCGGTCTAGCAGGCGGCGGTGCGTCCGCGTGGGCTCAGGCGAAGGTCTGTTCCATTTCGCGGCGGAACTGCACGGCGGTGGAGCGGTCGTCGTACTCCACGTCGCGCCAGCGTATCGCCTGCGACTGGCGCACCGGGTTCTTCAGCTTGACCTGGTGCGACAGGCCCAGCGGCAGATAGCCTTCTTCCACTGAGTCCGGCGCGGGCATCAGCCGGCCGTACACCGTATAGCCGCCTTCGCCGTCCAGCAACTGGCCGGCTTGCAGGTCGCGCTTGGCGGTGGCCACCACGTCGCCGTGCCAGCCGGCGGGCGCGCCCGTGGGCTCGCGCCGCAGTCCGACGCTGGCCACGCTGATGCCCAGCTCCAGCCCGATCAGGTGATAGGGCTTGTACATGGCGGTGAAGTTGCCGCTGGGATCGGTGACCAGCCCGTATTCCTGGAAGCAGCGCCGCACGTAATCGCTGTCGGCGGCCAAGGTCACGTAGACGCCCCAGCGCAAGTCGCGAAACACCGGCCGGCCGTCGCGTTCCAGCGACGAGATCACTTCCACCTGCCCGCGATGGTGCAGAATGCCGCCGTCTTCGCGCGGGCGCAGCACGCGGGCCAGATCGTCCACGCCGCAAGGCGGGAAATGCAGGCCCGAGGGCGACGGCAGCAGGCCCGTGGCGTTGGACACCGCCGCCATCTCGATGGCGCTCTTGGTGCCGTCCAGGAAGCTGTTGAACATCTGCGCGTTGAAGTCGCCCGCGGCCACCATTTCGGCGGTGAAGCCGTAGTAGGGCCAGACGGTATCCGGCGTGGACGTATGGAATTCCGGCAGGTACTTGGTGCCTTTGCCCGCCGCCATCACCTCAAAGCCGGCGGCGCGCGCCCAGTCCACCATTTCGCAGATCAGGGCCGGCTGGTCGCCGTAGGCCAGCGAATACACGATGCCCGCCTCGCGCGCGCGGCGCGCCAGCAACGGGCCGGCCAACGCGTCGGCTTCGACGTTGACCATGATGATGTCTTTGCCGTGTTCGCAGCAGGCCAGCACGTGGCCGATGCCGGCTGCGGCCTGGCCGGTGGCATCGATGACGATGTCGACGTCGGGGCTGGCGATGATGGCGTAGGGGTCGTCGCTGAAAAAGACCTTGCCGTTCTTTAACGCGTCATTGGTGCTGGCGGCGTTCAGCGCGCTGGCCGGCCAGCCCACGCGGGTCAGCGCGGCGCGGGCGCGGGCGGGCGCCAGATCGGCCACCGCAACCAGCCGCATCCCGGGAGTGCGGGGCGCCTGGCTCATGAACATTGCGCCGAACTTTCCGGCGCCCAGCAGTGCAACTCGCAAAGGCTTGTGGTCGGCTTCTCGCTGCTTGAGCAGGCGGTGCAGATTCATGGTGCGGGCTCCTCCGGGGTGGGGGTACAGCCAACACAGAATAGCCCTAAATCATGACCGCTGAACAGGACCCGCGCGGACTCATTCGTCTGCCGTATAGAGCTCGCCCGCCAGCACGTTGCGCCAGTTCGCCCAGGTGATGCGGGCGCGATCGGTGACCTGCCGGTTGTAGGGGGCGTCGAACAGAATGTGTTTCCAGCGCGGCTTGACTGCGCCTTCGATCAAGGGCTTGTCGTCGATCAGCAAATGGCCCTGCACCAGCGTCTTGTCCTTCGTCAGGATCAGCCGGTTGGTGGCCTCGCGCCCCAGGTGCTTTTCCACCCACAGGTACTTTTCGGCCACGCAGTTTTCGAACTGCGACAGGGGCGACGTGCAGATCCGCACGTCCATGCCCAATGCAAGCAGTTCGTGCACGGCGTCCAGCGCGCCGGGCACGGGCGGCAGGTTGCGGATGAACCCCGGGGCGGTGTAGATGGCCTCGGCCATGCCGCGCAGTTCCGGGGCGTAGTCCTCACGGATGTAGAAGGATTTCCGGTCTTCGAACGCGACGGGGGCGATGTCCGGGTGGCGAGCGCGCCAGGCGTCGATGAACGCGTGTTCGAAATCCGCCAGCACGCCGTCTTGGTCCAGCAGGATGATCATGGTGATCCCAGGTCGTTGCAACCGCCTGATTGTGCCAGAGCCGCGCTACCCGCCACCGGGGCGCGACTGCGCGATGACGCGGTAGCGGCTGCCGCCCGACAGGGATTCCGAGGCCACCAGCACCATGCGGTCATAGCGCCAGGACAGCGGCGCCGGCGTCGCGTCAGGGGGCTGGCCGCGTTCGATGTTGCGCAGCAAGGTCACGTGCGGGCGGAAGGGCTGGGGCGGGGCCGCCAGGCCGAATCCGGCCAGCCATTGCCACAGCCCGTCATGCGCGGCCTGCAAGCCGGCGGGCGTATCGCGCGGGCCGGCCCACAGGATGCGTTGGCGGTTGAACACGCCGTAGTGGTCCAGCGCCACCTCGCCCGGGGCCAGCCGGTGGTCGGGCGTGGCGCAGGCCAGCGTGTCTGCCAGCTGCGCCTCCACCGGCCCCAGGAAGGCCAGGGTCAGATGCAGCGTCTCGGTGTGCATGACGCGGCCGCCGCAGGCCAGGCGGGCCTGTTCCGCCCAGCCGGCCAGCGACGCGGCAAGCGGGGGCGACGGCCACAGGGCGAAGAAGAGACGGACGGTGGACATGCGCCGATTGTAGGCGCGGCCTGCGCCCTACGCGTAGTGCTCGTCGCCCAGCAACATGTCTTCGAAGAACGCGCCGAAGCGGCCGGCGGGATCGCGCAAGTGGATCTCCAGGATCCAGCGCATCTCCGACGGCGAGGTGGCCAGGTCCGCCAGCGAACCGGTGTGGATCGCGGCGTGCGGGAAATCGGACACGCGGTGGCCCGGCAGGTCGAAGTTCAGCTCCCATCCCAGCGCGCGCGCCTGGCGGTCGGCGTAAGCGTAGAGCTCCTGCCCGGTCAGCCCGTCGCGGCGCCACACGCCGCGCACGTCGTGGAACAGGGCTTCGGCGTCGCGGGCGCAGCGCGCCTGGTCGGCATTGCCGCCCACGGTGAACGATTTGCCGCCGTCGCCTTCCCAGGCGTCCAGGCGTGGCGCGATGTCCAGGAAGAAGATGTCGTGCTCGCCCAGCACCACGCCGGGTTCGGAAGCCTGGCGCATGGCCTTCATGGTGTTGGCGCCGAAGCGCACGCGCGTCGGGTGCCAACTGAGCGCCATGCCGGCGTCGATCAGCGTTTGCCGGGCCAGTTGCACGGCGTCTTCTTCGACCATGCCGGGCCGGATGCGCGCCGCGACATCGGCGATGGCCTGGCGGGTCTTGTTGCGGGCGGCCAGCATGCCGTCCACGGAAAAGGCGGGGCCGACGCGTTCGCTGGCTAGAGACGGGGGCATCGTCATGGCGGGATCCTTTAGGGGTGATGGGCGCGGCGGCATGCCGGGCCGGACAGGGCAATCTTGCCGGCCCGGCGGGCGATGGGGCGGGGCCGGCGTGGACGGAATCGCGCCAGCGTGGTGCGGCGGGCGGCCAACCGGGCACGCAGGGGTGGTTTCCGGCCGCCATGCCGCGTTTTCAGGCCAGGCTGGTGCGCGGGGCCATGCCGCGGCCGTGGCGGTCGGCTAAGGTAGTGTTTTGTGCGTCCACCGCCGTTCCGCCTGCTAACGATTTCCCATGAAAACCGTCGCTATCGTCGTCTTTCCCGGCGTGCAGTCGCTGGATGTCAGCGGACCGCTGGACGTGTTCGCCGAAGCCAACCGCTTCCTGTTGCCCGCCCAGCATTACCAGCTGGAACTGATCGGCCTGACGCGTGGCACGGTGCCCTGTTCCAACGGCATGGCGCTGCTGCCGCAGCGCCACTACGCGGACGTGGCCGATCCCCCAGACCTGCTGTTGGTGGCGGGCGGGCCGGCCTTGCCCGGGCAGCGCGAACCCGATGATGCCCTGGCCTGGCTGCGCGCGATGTGCCTGCGTGCGCCGCGCTATGGCTCCATCTGCAACGGCACCTTCCTGTTGGCGCGCGCCGGCCTGCTGCAGGACGCCACCGTCACCACGCATTGGAACGATGCGCCGGCGCTGGCGGCGCGCTACCCCGCGCTGCGGGTCGAGGCGGACCGGCTATACGTGCAGGACGGGCGCCTGCATACGTCGGCGGGCGTGACGGCGGGCATCGACCTGGCGCTGTATCTGCTGGCGCAGGACGTCGGGCAGGATGTCGCCCTGAATGTGGCCAAGCGGCTGGTGGTGTTCACGCAGCGCGCGGGCGGGCAATCGCAGTTCAGCCCATTCCTGACGCCGTTCGTGGAAGAGACGTCGGCCGTGGCGCAGGTGCAGCAGCACGTGCTGGGCCACCTGGACGCGGACCTTGGGCTGGATGCGTTGGCGGCCGTGGCCAACATGAGCCGCCGCAACTTTTCGCGGGTCTTCCTGCGCGATGCGGGGGTGACGCCGGCCGAGTTCGTCGAACGCGTGCGGGTGGATGCGGCGCGGGCGCGCCTGGAGCGCGAGGCGCGGCCGCTGAAGACCGTGGCCTACGAATGCGGCTTTCGCGATGCGCGCCATCTGCGCGAAGTGTTCACGCGGCGGCTGGGCGTGTCGCCCAGCCAGTACCGCGCAAGCTTCGGGTTCTAAGGCGGCGCGCGCCTCAGGTGTCGGTGGTTTCCGATTTGCGCAGCCGGCTCAGCGCGGTGTCGAAGCGTTCGACGCCAGGGCGGGCCGGGCGGTCGAAGCGCTCTACGCCTGGGCGCGCGGGCTTGTCGAAACGTTCCACCCCGGGCCGGGTGAAGCGCTCGACGCGCGGCGGGCTTTGCGTCTTGGCCTGCACGCTCTGGGCGGCCGCCTGTTCGCGCTTGGCGATGATTTCTTCGGCGCGTTGATGGTGCGGGGCCATCTTGCGCACCATCACCCGGCCGTCGCGCGGGAAGTAGTTGATGCGGCGGGCGTGCACGTCGCCCAGGTCCTGCGCCTTGACCGGAATGCCTTCGGTCTTCAGGTAGTTCAGGACGAATTCGCCGTTGCGTTCGCCGATGTTCATCTGCTGCATGGCGCTCAGCACCGCGCCGCCGCCGAACACCTTGGCTTCCAGGCGGTCGCGCACGGCGCCCGCCTTCAGCAGTTCGTTGATCAGCACTTCCATCGCGAAGGCGCCATAGCGCATCGTGGCCGAGGCAGGCGACTGCATGTCGCCTTCCGGCAACATGAAATGGTTCATGCCGCCCACGCCGGTGACCGGATCGTGGATGCAGGCGGCGACACACGACCCGAGTACGGTCGAGATCATCAGGTCTTCGTCGGTGACGTAATACTCGTTGGGGAGTACTTTCACCGCCTGACACTGGAACGCGCTATCGAAATAGTGGCGCGTTGCACGGGCTTCAAGACGGGCGACCATGGGACTTAAGGGGCAAGAACAGCGATTGGGACACGAAGGACGGCGCTCGGCAAAACAATGAATGTTTCAAAAAGTGTAAAAAAATGTCGCTTTATTCTTGCATATCCCAGCTTACAACGGGGGAAATGCTTGTAACGGCGACGGTGCGATACGTCCCTGATTTTTAACGCTCTTTCTCGCGGTTTCCTTTTTTGCAGGGTGGACAGCCTGTAGGCCAGGCACCCGCAGGCGCCTGCGGCCGTTCACCCGGACGGCTTGCAATCATCGTACCCGGGCGGATAGCCCGCCTTTCCCCGGATCACGGGGAGGATCGGGCTTCATACGTGGCTTTAGGCGGGGTTTTCAGTGGCGGCGGCCTGCGCCGGTTCCCAAGGCGCGGGGCATCGGGAACCGGGCCGCAACGCGGCAGCGTCAGAAGCGCGTGCTGCGCGTGACCGACCAACGGGCCGACAGCGCGCCCAGGGCGGCCGAGGCTACCACGGCGGTGATCAGCACCGAGGTACCGGGCAGGTGAAGAGCGAATTCCGCGCCGTAGCTGCGGGCCAGCCCCAGCAGGGCGTCGTTCAGCGGCGACAGCGCGATGGCGGCAACCCCGATGGCCAGCAGCGAGGCCACGGCGCCCGACAGCGCGCCCAGATACAGGAATGGCCGGCGCACGAACGATTCGGTGGCGCCTACCAGGCGGGCCACGCCGATTTCCTCGCGCTGGGAGAGCGCCTGCATGCGCACCGTGTTGAACACGGTGGCCAGCACCACGACCGCCACGCAGGCGGCCAGGAATCCCAGGCCGATTCGGGCAAACCGCAAGATGGCTTCCAACCGCTGCACCCAGGCGCTATCGAGCTGCACCAGGTCCACGTGGTTCCATTGCTTCCAGGCGCCCGCCAGCTTGTCCGCGCGCCCGGCCAGATTGTCGCCATCGGCCAGCGTCACGACCACGGCGTCCGGCAGGGGATTGCCCGGCAGCACGGCCAGCGCCTGCTGCCAGGCGGGGTTGGCGCGCAGGTCGGCCAGCGCGGCGTCGCGCCCCACGACACGCGCGGCGCGCACGTCTTGCGAATACTCGTCCTTGATGCGCTTGGCCACGTCGGCGGCGGCGCCGGCCGGGGCATCCACGCGCATGAACACGGTGACTTCGGGCGTCACGGACATCTCGCGCGCCACGGGCTGGACCGACACCAGGATGGCGCTGCCCAGCAAGGGCAGGGCCAGCGCCAGCGCCATGACCAGCAGGTTGGCCAGAGATGAGAACGGCTGCTTGGCCAGGCGGCGCAGGGTGACCATCAGCGCGTAGCGGTGTTGCCGCAACCAGGCGTTCATGCGGACTCTCCCGGATGGCCAAAGCCGGGCTCGGCGCGGCCGCCGCCCGTGCGGGTCGGGGCGGCCTGGCCCTGCCCGGCCTCGGGCGGAGGCGCAGCGCCAGCGGAATCGGCGAACTTGCCCGGGTCGATGCGCAAGGTGCGTGTGGCGTAGCGCGCCATGAGGTCCTGGTCGTGCGAGGCGATCAGCGTCGTCACGCCGACGCGGTTGAAGTCGCGGAACACGTTCATGATGCGTTGCGCGTTGTCGTGGTCAAGGTTGGCGGTGGGTTCGTCCGCGATCAGGATGGCCGGCCGGTTCACGATGGCCCGCGCGATCGCCAGGCGTTGCTGTTCGCCGCCAGACAGTTCGATGGGGTTCAGGTCTTCCTTGCCGGACAGGCCCACCTTGTCGAGCGCGGCGCGGGCACGCGCGGCGGCCGAATCCCAGGGCTGCCCCTGGACGGCCAGCGGCAGCATCACGTTTTCGAACGCGCTTCGATCGAACAACAGGTGGGTGTCTTGCAGGATGACGCCCACGGCGCGGCGCAGATACGGCCGGGCGCGCGCGGGCAGCTTGTCCAGCCGCTGGCCGTTGACCTGGATGGATCCCCGGCTGGCGGGCTCAAGCCCGCCGATCAGCTTGAGCAGCGTGGACTTACCGGCGCCGGACGGCCCCGATACGAAAACGAATTCTCCCGCGCTGACGCGGAAGTTGATGTCGGCCAGAATATTGCGGCCGCGACCATATGATTTGAATACGTGTTGGAATTCGATCATGGCGGCTGTCAGATGAAGCCGCAATAGTAACTCGGGGACAGTAAGGTGGCCTAAGCCTCTTGGTGGGCAGGCTGTGAAAAAGCGTATCCATGTGACCAGTCGGACACGTTTTCGCCAGAACGAAATGAATGCGTCTTGGGACAAATCCGACACGCTAAAACACGTCCCCGTTTTCGTACGAAAACAACGTTTGATTTCGCCAGTGTCCCTATATTTCAAGGGAATTCCCGGATGCGCCGCCTGCTGCGCGGACGCTACCATCCGCCCCATGCGTCGGCCCAACCCGGCCCGCGTACGGCTCGATTTATCCCACACGGAGATCACGATGAAAGTACTGAAACTCGCTGCTATTGGCGCGGCACTGTTTGCTGCATCCGCGGCCGCCAATGCGGGCGCGACCTTCGATAATGTCAAAAAGAAAGGGTTTGTCCAATGCGGCGTGTCGACGGGCATTCCGGGTTTCTCGATCGCCGACAGCAAGGGTGAATACAAGGGCATCGACGTGGACCTGTGCCGCGCCATCGCCTCCACGATGTTCGGCGACGCCACCAAGGTCAAGTTCACTCCGCTGAACACGCAGCAACGCTTCACCGCGCTGCAGTCCGGCGAAGTCGACGTGCTGACCCGCAACACCACCGTGACGCTGACGCGTGACACGACGCTGGGCCTGATCGGCGTGGGCGTGAACTACTACGACTCGCAAGGCGTCATGGTCTCCAAGGACCTGAACGTCAAGAGCGCCAAGGAACTGAACGGCGCCACCATCTGCGTGCAGCCGGGCACCACCACCGAACTGAACCTGGCTGACTGGTTCCGTGGCCAGAAGATCGAATTCAAGCCTGTCGTGATCGACAAGTACGACGAAATCATCCGCGCCTTCTCGGCCGGCCGCTGCGACGCCTTCACGACCGACAAGTCGCAGCTGGCTTCCACGCGTACCACGCTCGAGAACCCGGACAAGTTCATCATCCTGCCGGAAGACTTCTCCAAGGAGCCGCTGGGCCCCATGGTCCGCCAGGGCGACGAGCAATGGTTCAACGTGGTCCGCTGGTCGCTGAACGCCATGCTGGAAGCCGAGGAATACGGCATCACCAAGGCGAACGTCGAAGAAATGACCAAGAGCCCCAACCCGAACATCCAGCGCATCCTGGGCGTGACCCCGGGCATGGGCAAGAACCTGGGCGTGGATGACAAGTGGGCCTACAACATCATCAAGAACGTGGGCAACTACGGTGAAAGCTTCGAAAGCACGCTGGGCAAGAACAGCGCGATGAAGCTGGAACGCGGTCTGAACGCGTCGTACAAGCAGGGCGGTTTGATGTACGGCTGGCCGGTGCGCTAACACACGGCTGCCTGGCAAAACGGAGCCTCGGGCTCCGTTTTGCCTAGCCCGCCATAGAGCGGGCGGCAGGAGTGGGGGGCGTGGCCTTGCCGGCTTTGCCACCCGGTGTACGACTTCTGTAGATTCAACATGACGACTTCCAATAAAAACGCCCCGATTTCGGCGCCCCGCCGGCGGCTGAACTGGAACGACCCCGGCGTGCGCTCCGTGGTCTACCAGGTGCTTGCGCTGGCAGCGGTCGCCTGGGCCGTGTGGTTCCTGGTTTCGAACACGCTTCACAACCTGTCCGTGCGCAACATCGCCACGGGGTTCGGGTTCCTGAACCGCGAAGCCGGGTTCGCGATCGGCGAAACGCCCATCGCCTACACCCCCGCAAACGATTACGGCCGCGCCATCCTGGTGGGCCTGCTCAATACCCTTCGCGTTGCCGTCATCGGCATCGTGCTGGCAACCATCCTCGGCACTCTGATCGGCATCGGCCGCCTGTCCAAGAACTGGCTGGTGGCCAAGATCACCTCGGTATACGTCGAGGTGATGCGCAACGTGCCGCTGCTGTTGCAGCTGTTCTTCTGGTACGCGCTCATCACCGAAAACATGCCGGGTCCGCGTCAGGCGCACAACCCGCTGCCGGGCGTCTTCATTTCCAACCGCGGCCTGAAAGTGCCCGGGCTGGAAGGCAACTCGCTGGACTGGATGCTGGCCGGACTGGGGCTGGCCATCGTGGCCATCATCTTCCTGGGCCATTACGGCAAGAAGCGCCATGAGGCCACGGGCCACATGTTCCCGCTGGGCCGCTGGGCCATCGGCCTCTTGATCGGACTGCCGTTCATCGGCTGGCTGGTCAGCGGCGCGTCGCTGACGCTGGACATGCCGGAATTGAAGGGCTTCAACTTCTCGGGCGGTTTGACGCTGTCGCCGGAATTCGCCGCGTTGCTGGCGGGTCTGGTGATCTACACGTCGGCGTTCATCGCCGAAGTGGTGCGTTCGGGCATCCAGGCCGTGAACAACGGCCAGTGGGAAGCTGCCGGTTCGCTGGGCCTGCGCAGAAAGCAGGTGCTGCGCCTGGTGATCCTGCCGCAGGCGCTGCGCGTGATCATCCCCCCGATGACCAGCCAATACCTGAACCTGACGAAGAACAGTTCGCTGGCGGTCGCCATCGGCTATCCGGACATCGTGTCGGTGGTCAACACCACGCTGAACCAGACGGGCCAGGCGATCGAGGGCATCCTTATCATCATGGGCGCCTACCTCACGGTCAGCCTGTCGATCTCGATATTCATGAACTGGTACAACAAGCGCATCGCGCTGGTGGAGCGTTGAGATGAGCAGCACTACGCATACCCCCAGCGAAGGCCTGCCGCCGCCCAGCACACACGTGGGCGCGTGGCCGTGGCTCAAATCCCGCCTGTTCTCGTCGCCGCTGAACATCCTCATCACGGTACTGCTTGCGTGGTTCCTGTTGATGGCGGTGCCGGCGCTGGTGGAATGGGCATTCATCAAAGCCAACTTCAACGCGACGAGCGCTCAGGAATGCCGTGCTTCGGGCGGCGCCTGCTGGGCGTTCATCATCGAGAAGCACCGGCTGATTCTGTTCGGCACCTATCCGTTCGATGAGCAATGGCGTCCGCTGATCGCCACCATCATCCTGGTGGCGGTGATCGTCTGCAGCGGCATCCGCCGTTTCTGGAACTGGAAGCTGGCCGTCATCTGGACCGTGGGCCTGACCGCCGTGGCGCTCCTGATGTGGGGCGGCGTGTTCGGCCTGACCTATGTGGAAAACGCACGCTGGGGCGGCCTGCCGCTCACGCTGATCCTGTCCACGTTCGGCATCGCCTTCGCGTTCCCCATCGGCGTGCTGCTGGCCCTGGGCCGGCGTTCGAAGATGCCGGCCATCAAGGCGTTGTGCGTCGTGTACATCGAGCTGATTCGCGGCGTGCCGCTGATCAGCCTGCTGTTCATGTCGTCGGTGATGCTGCCCTTGTTCCTGCCGGAAGGCTTTTCCATCGACAAGCTGTTGCGCGCGCAGATCGCCATCATCATGTTCGCCGCGGCCTACATCGCGGAAACGGTGCGCGGCGGCTTGCAGGCCATCCCGAAGGGACAGTACGAAGGCGCGGATTCGCTGGGCCTGAACTACTGGCAGCAGATGCGCAAGATCATCCTGCCGCAGGCGCTGAAGATCGTGATCCCGCCGCTGGTCAGCATTTTCATCGCGCTGTTCAAGGACACGTCGCTGGTGGTGATCATCGGCATCTTCGACCTGACGCTGGCAGCCAAGGCGGCCTTGTCCGACGCGGCATGGCGCGGATTCGGCGTAGAGGCGTATCTCTTCATCTCGCTGATCTACTTCGTGTTCTGCTTTTCCATGTCCAAGTACAGTCAGGCGCTTGAAAAACGTCTTGCGACTGATCACAAACGCTAGCCAATGCCGCGCGTCCGCCGCAAGGCGGGCGCGCACAGCGATATTTACGGGAGTACAGGCATGTCCGATGCCATTATTCGTTTGCAGGACGTGAACAAGTGGTATGGCCAGTTCCACGTGTTGCGCAACATCAACCTGGACGTGGCGCAAGGCGAGCGCATCGTGGTGTGCGGCCCCTCGGGGTCGGGCAAGTCCACGATGATCCGCTGCATCAACCGTCTGGAGGAGCACCAGAAAGGCCACATCATCGTGGACGGCACGGAGCTCACCAATGATCTGAAGCACATCGAGACGATCCGCAAGGACGTGGGCATGGTGTTCCAGCACTTCAACCTGTTCCCGCATCTGACGGTGCTGGAAAACCTGACGCTGGGCCCCATGTGGGTGCTGAAGAAGCCGCGCTCGGAAGCCGAGGCGACGGCCATGAAGTACCTGGAGCGCGTGCGCATTCCGGAACAGGCCAAGAAGTTTCCCGGCCAGTTGTCGGGCGGCCAGCAACAGCGCGTGGCGATCGCCCGTTCGCTGTGCATGAACCCCAAGATCATGCTGTTTGATGAGCCCACGTCGGCGCTTGACCCGGAAATGGTCAAGGAAGTGCTGGACGTGATGGTTAGCCTGGCCCAGGAAAGCGGCATGACGATGATTTGCGTGACCCACGAAATGGGTTTCGCGCGCAAGGTCGCCAACCGTGTGATCTTCATGGACCGCGGCGAGATCATTGAGCAAAACAGCCCCGACGAGTTCTTCGACAACCCGCAGAACGACCGGACCAAGCTCTTCTTGAGCCAGATTTTGCACTGATCGGCTGAAGCCCGCCCGTTCGGCAGACACCCCAAAAGTTGGATTTCGGTCCGGCTTTTGGGGTGTTTTTCATGGACGTTGTTCTGAATGTACCTTTTGAGCGACAATCCGGTATGTTCAGATTTCGAGAAACCGAGGAATTTTCCCGTTGGCTTGAATCATTGCGAGACGCTCGAGCGGGAAGGGTCGTGTATGTACTGCTTTGCGGTGGCGACAAAGGCAGCCAAGCCAGAGACATCGCTCACGCAAAACGCCTCTGGACGCAAATAAAACGGAGTACCGATCATGACGAAATACCGTGACTTCGACGCAGCGAACTATCTGAAAGATGACGAAACGATCGCGCATTATCTTGCGGACGCAGCGGCCGAGGAGGATCCCGATGCGTTTCTTGAGGCGCTGGGCGATGTGGCCCGTGCGCGCGGCATTACCGAAATCTCGCGTGAAACGGGACTCGCGCGGACGAATCTTTACCGAGTGCTCGCCCCGGGAGCGAATCCCAGCTACCACACCTTGCGCAAGGTAATGAACGCGCTTGGCGTGTCCTTGACGGCACTTGTCAAAACCAAACGTGAACCCACTCCCCAGGGATAATGTTGGCAGTATCCCTTTGTTACGTCGATCTGCTCCCTGCGGTATGCTACTGACCGCTATCGATCCGGAGTGAGGAGAACAACATGATGACGAAAACCCCCCGCCGCGCTATGCGCCGCGCACTGCTGCAAGGCGCCGTGGCGCTTGCCGCCACCCTGCCTTTCGGCGCGCCCGCCCTGGCGCAAGCCACTGATTTCCCGACGAAGCCGATCCGCTTCGTCGTGCCTTACCCGCCCGGCGGCCCGCTGGATACCATGGCCCGCATGCTGGCCGAAAAGGTGCGCGGTTCGCTCGGCCAGGCCGTGATCGTGGAAAACCGCTCGGGCGCAGGCGGCAACATTGGCGCCGACCTGGTGGCCAAGGCGCCGGCCGACGGCTACACGCTGGTGATGGGTGCGGTGGCCACGCATGCGATCAACCCCTGGTTGTTCGCCAATCTGCCGTACGACCCGGTGAAGGATTTCGCGCCGGTCACGATCGTGGCCTCGGTGCCGAACGTGCTGGTGATGAACGTGGAGTTCGCCCAGAAGAACAACATCAAGACGCTGGCCGATCTGATCGAGTACGCGAAGAAGAACCCGGGCAAGCTGAACTACGGTTCGGGCGGCAACGGCAGTGCAGGCCATTTGTCGGGCGAGCTGCTGAAGGCGCGCGCGGGCATCAATGTCGAGCACATTCCTTACCAGGGTGCGGCGCCGGCGCAGTTGGCGCTGCTGTCGGGCCAGTCTGATTTCATGTTCGACAATCTGGCGGCTTCGGCGCCGTTGATCAAGGACGGCAAAGTGAAGGCCTTGGCCGTGACCACGGCGAAGCGCTCGTCGTTGCTGGCGGACGTGCCGACGGTCGAGGAGTCGGGGGTCAAGGGATTTGACCTTGGCACCTGGTTCGGAGTGTTCACGACCGGTGGCACGCCGGCGCCTGTGGTGGCGAAGCTGAACAAGGCTTATTCGGAAGCGATGCAGCAGCCGGATGTGAAGCAGCGTCTGTTGACCATGGGGTCGGAGGCGGGGCCGATGACGTCTGAGGCGTTTGCTGAATTCGTTAAGGGTGAGAAGGCGAAGTATCAGGAGATCGTTAAGATTTCTGGGGCTAGTTTGAATTGATTTTGTTTTTTGATGGGTGGGTTGAGTTGAGTTTTTAAGACGCCCGTCGCGTCGGTGGCCCGGGGTGACTCGGGTCAACGATTGCGGTCCGGAGCCTTCGCTCCGGACTGCCCCCTTGTCATCTTCGTCCTCGCCTTCGGCGACTCCTTCAGATTCCCTCGGGCTTATCGACGCCCCTCGCACCCCGGGCCACCGACGCGACGAGCTCTGTCGTCTGCAATCTTCCGTCAGCGGGGGAGGTCTGTTTTTTTATGGTGCTTGTCACCGGTGGTTGGGTGGGGAAGGTCTTGCGGGGCCCGCCCCATGCCGGCCGCGCGGGCGGCCTTGTGGGGCTTACGCGGTGTCTTGCGTCGGGGACTGGTCGCTTCGCGGTGTTGGTGGCGGTTGGGGCCGATGCCGTATCTTGCGCCGGGGCGTTGGTCGTTTCGCGCTACGTGCTTTTTTTGATCGCTTGATCGGTTGATTGGTTGATGTGAGGCGGGGCGGGTTTTTAAGACGCCCGTCGCGTCGGTGGCCCGGGGTGACTCGGGTCAACGATTGCGGTCCGGAGCCTTCGCTCCGGACTTCCCCTTTGTCATCTTCGTCCTCGCCTTCGGCGACTCCTTCAGATTCCCTCGGGCTTATCGACGCCCCTCGCACCCCGGGCCACCGACGCGACGAGCTTTGTCGTCTGCAATCTTCCGTCAGCGGGGGAGGCCTGTTTTTTTGTGGTGCTTGTCATCGGCGGTTGGGTGGGGAGGATCTTGCGAGGCCCGCCCCATGCCGGCCGCGCGGGCGGCCTTGTGGGGCTTACGCGGTGTCTTGCGTCGGGGTGTGGTCGCTTCGCGGTGTTGGTGGCGGTCGGTTGGGTAGTTGGGGGCGTGCGGTGTCTTGCGCCGGGGCGTTGGTCGTTTCGCGCTACGTGCATTTGTAGGATGGGTGGAGCGCGTGGGGTGGTCACTTGTGCGCGGGTGCTTGCCGCGCGTAACCCATCGTCGCTTGCGAAGGCGTGGCCGGATTATGCTGTGGTATTCACGCTTCTCATCCGGGCTTTGATCATGCAATTTTCCGCCGCTATCCCCATTCTGCGAATCTTCTCGGTCGAGAAGGCGCGCGAGTTCTATCTGGATTATCTGGGGTTCTCGTGGGACTGGGAGCATCGCTTCGAGGCCGGGTTTCCCTTGTATGCGCAGGTGCATCGCGGCGACTTGGTCCTGCATTTGAGCGAACACCATGGCGATGCGACGCCGGGGTCGGCGGTGTTTGTGCGGATGCAGGGGGTGGATGCGTATCACGCGGAGCTCACCGCGACGCAGTACGGTTATATGCGGCCGGGCGTGGAAGAGGCGCCTTGGGGGCGGGTGCTGGCGGTTATTGATCCGTTCGGCAACCGCCTGAGCTTTTGCGAAAGCCAGGACTAGGCGCTTTCGCGCCGGTCCTGTTGTGCCGGGTTTTACTGCCCCTTTTTCCTACATCTTGCATTCCGCCGCGTGCACGTCAGTGTGGTCGCGGGCGAGTACCTTTTGGTTCTTGTAGACGAGCTTGCCGTCGGGGCCGGCTTCGATGTGCAGCAGGTACCAGTCCTGGATCGGGTGCTGGTTGGGGCCGAACTTGAATTTGCCGCGCACGGAGGGGAAGTCGGCGCGGCGCAGGGCGGTGCGGAAGTCGTCGGCGCGGCCGGTGACGTCGCCGTTGACGGCTTTGAGCGCCGAGGCGATCAGGTTGGCGGTGTCGTAGGCCTGGGCGGCGTAGGCGGTGGGCGGGCGTTTGTAGGCGTTGGTGAAGGCCTCGACAAAGTGCTTGTTCTGCGCGTTGTCCAGGTCGGCGCTCCACAGTGAGCTCAGATAGAAGCCCTTGCTTGCGGTGCCGGTCGCGGCCAGCATGCGGTCGTCCATCGAGTAGATGGGCGTGATCATGCGAATCTTCTCGGACAGCCCCGAGTTGGCGAACTGCTTGGTCAGGTTGATGCCGGCGCCGCCGGGATGGAATTGGAAGATGGCGTCGGGGTTCAGCGAGCGGATGCGGGCGAGTTCCACCGAGAAGTCGGACTGGTCCAGCTTGGTATAGATTTCTTCGGCGATTTCGCCCTTGTAGGCGCGCTTGAAGCCGGCGACGGCGTCGCGGCCGGCTTGGTAGTTGGGGGCCATGACGACGACGCGCTTGACGCCCAGTTCGTTGGCCGCCATGCCGGCGGTGTCCGCATAGGAGTCGTTCTGGAAGGCCACGGCAAAGTAGTTGGGGTTGCAGGCGCGGCCGGCATAGTTCGAGGGGCCCGCGTTCAGGCTCACGTAGAAGCCGCCGGCGTTCAGCACGGTGGGGCCGACGGCGGCCATGACGTTCGAGAAGTTGACGCCCGTGAAGAGCCGCACGCCGTCCTGCACCATCTTGTCGGCGATCTGCTTGGCGTTGGCGGGCTTGAGCGCATCGTCTTCGACGCGCACGTTGACGGGCACGCCGCCCAGCTTGCCGCCGCCTTCTTTCACGGCCAGCATGAAAGCGTCGCGCTCGTCCTCGCCGATGTAGCCGGCGGGGGTGGAAAGCGTGCCGATGAAACCGATGTCCACCGGCTTTTGCTGCGCGGCGGCCGCGGAGGCCGCCAACGCCAGCAGGAGGGCGGCGGTGCCGCGGATGGGGGTCTTCTTCATGTTGTCTCCTCTTGTGCTCTTGTTATGTCGCCGCGAGGCAGTTTTCCACCTTCCAACCGTACAACCACTGCAACGCGTCGTAGAACTGGGACTGGCTGCGGCCGGTCCACAGTTGGTTGCGCACGGTGCGTTCCACGCCCCGCGCGTGATACAGGCGGCCCATCTCCCGGGTGGACCAGACCACGCGAGCGCTGCGCGGGATGCGGACCGATTCATACAGGCGGAAGGCTCCCTCCAGATCGTGGCCGCAGTGGCGAACGGCTTCGCCCAGCGTCACGGCGTCTTCCAGCGCCATGCAGGCGCCCTGGGCCATGTATTGCGTCATGGGGTGGGCGGCGTCGCCCACCAGCGTCACGCGACCCTGGCCCCAGTGCTCGACGGGTTCGCGGTCGGCGGTGGCCCAGCGCTTCCACGACGTGGGGCGGTCCAGCATCTGGTGGGGGCGCGGATGGATGCCCTGGAAGTACGACAGCACCTCTTCCTTGCTGCCTTCGCGCACGCCCCATTCTTCTTGTTCGCGGCTGTGAAACGTGACGACCAGGTTGTATTGCTGGCCGCCGCGCAAGGGGTAGTGCACCAGGTGGCAGTGCGGACCGGCCCACAGCACGGGTGCGTTGATGCGCAGTTCTTCGGGCATGTTGTCGCGTTCGACGACCGCCCGGTAGACGACGTGGCCGGTCACGCGTGCGGGGTCGCCGACCGTGCGTTCACGGATCACCGACTTGACGCCGTCCGCGCCCACGATGGCGTCCGCCCGGTAGCGGTTGCCGTCCGTGTCCACGACCTCGACGCCGCTGCTGTCTTGCGACATGCCGGCGATCTGGGTAGACGTGCGAAAGCGGATCAGCGGGTTCTGCTGCACGGCTTCCAGGATGGACAGGTGGATGTCTGCGCGATGGATCACGGCATACGGGCCGCCGAAGCGCGCGCGGAACGCGTCGCCCGTGTCGATGCGCACCACTTCCCGGGCATCGACTGCGTCCATCATGATGATGTGATCGGTGAAGACCGCGCGGGTGCGCGCGGTCTGGCCCACGCCCAGGGCGTCCAGTGCGGCGAAGGCGTTCGGGCCCAATTGGATCCCCGCGCCGATCTCGCCAATATGCGCGGCCTGTTCCAGCAGTTGCACCGCGATGCCTTGGCGGGTCAGCGCCAGCGCGGCGGCCAGGCCGCCGATGCCGCCGCCCACCACGATGACGGACCGGGCCGGTTGAGTGCTTGTCTTGGACGTGTTCATGATTGTTGTCCGCGCCCCGTCATTCCTGGCCGCCAAGGAAGGCGCCTTGGCGTGTCAACTGGGCCTGCAAGGCGGAAACGGGCACATCGGCAGGCGCGATGCCGGCGCGCAGCGCCATGGCCGCGGCCGTGCCTGCGGCTTCGCCCATCACGAAACAGCTGCCGCTGACGCGCGCGGCCGACTGGCCCTCGTGCGTCATCGAGGCGCAGCGGCCGGCCACCAGCACGTTGTCGGCCACGCCGGGGCCGCGCTTGGGGACCATCATCCGGAACGGCAGCTGGTTGTAGCCCCGCGATTCGGGAATGGGTGGCCACATCCATTGCACGTCACCCGCCGTGTGCATTTCCAAGGGCCAGCCATTCACGCCGATGCTGTCTTCGAAATCGGCGCAGCCCAGCACGTGTTCCTTGGTCAATACCGCTTCGCCCACGATGCGGCGCGTTTCACGGATGCCGAGTTGCGGGGCGATGTCCAGTACATACGCGTTCTCAAAGCCCGGCACCTTGGCGCGCAGGAAGCCCAGGTATTGCATGATCTGTCGGCGGCCTTCCAGCTCTCCGGCGGACAGCGACCCGGCATGGGTGCCATCGGCCGCGCTGCCGTCGGCGTTGGCCAGCTGCGTGACGTTCACGCGCCATTCGTAATCGTGCTTTTGCGGACGCACGATGGCGCCCCGGCGGGGGAACGTGAATTCGCCGCTGGCCGCGGCCTGGTCCATCAGGAGGGGGATGGTCTTCCAGGCTTCTTGTGCGCGCGCGCCGTCCACGTTGCCCACCTTGAACATGAGGGTGGGGTAGAGCATGTGGCCGCGTTCGTCGCCTTTTTCGAACGGCAACCCGCCCCATTGCGCGATGTCGGCATCGCCCGAGCAGTCGATGAACACGCGAGCGCGCACGGCGCAGCGGCCCGACTTGGTCTCCAGGAACAAGGCGTCCACGCGGCCGTCCTCGGCGCGTGCAAGGCCAGTGGCCAGGGCATGGAACAGCACGTGGGCCCCGCTGTCCTGCACCAGGCCGTCGGCCGCGCACTTGAACGCCGAGATGTCGTAGGCCTGGGCGTGGATCTTGCCCAGGATCAGATGCGGATCATTCAGCCCGTCCATGGCGCGCATGCGGTCCAGCAGGTCGTCGGTCATGCCGTGCACGACCTGGCGGATGTCGCCGTGGATGTTGGCGTGCAGCCCGCAGAAGTTCGACACGCCTGCCGCCGTGCCCATGCCGCCCAGGAAGCCGTAGCGTTCCACCAGCAATACGCTGGCGCCATTGCGGGCGGCGCTGGTGGCGGCCAGCACGCCGGCCGGGCCGCCGCCCAGCACCACGACGTCGTACTCGCCGTAGAGCGGGACCTGGCGGGCGGGTTCGTTGATCAGCATCAGATTCTCCTTGCTTGTCGTGCGTGTCACTGGCCTTTGATCCCCAGCTTCTTGATCAGGGGTTCCCAGCGCTTGAGCTCGTCATCCATGTAGGCGCGGAACTCGGCAGGCGTGCTGCCGACGGGGTCCATGAACTGCGCTTGCAGGCGCTTGGCCACCTCGGGGTCGCGGATTGCCTGGATCAGCGCGTCGGACAGTTTCTTCTGGATGTCGGCCGGTACCTTGGACGACACCACGAAGCCGATCCACGCGGATCCCTCGATGCCCGGCACGCCTACTTCGGCCAAGGTCGGGATATCGGGCAGCAGCGCCGAGCGTTTGGACGACGTGACTGCCAAGGCCTTCAGCCGGCCGTCTTTCACCATCGGCATGACGGCAATGGGCGGCAGCGCCGCGAATTGCGTGTCGCCCGACAGCAACGAGGTCAGGGCGGCGGGCGATGAGGGGTAAGGCACATGCGTGGCGCGCGCGCCGATCTGCTGCAGCAGCAATTCGACGGCCAGGTGGGACACCGTGCCCGCGCCCGGCGAGGGGAAGTTGTACTTGTCCGGGTTCTGCTTCAGCGCATCCAGTAATTGGCTGACGTTGCCGATGCCGGCGGAGGCGGGTACGACCAGCACGTTGGGCTGGTGCACGGCCAGCGTCAGGGGCGACAGGTCGGTCGCCGGCGCGTACGGCAGCTTGTCGAACAGCAACGTGTTGTTCACCAGCGGGCCGGTGATGGACACGCCGAAGGTGTAGCCGTCGGGCTTGGCGTTGGCGATGGCGAAGGTGCCGATATTGCCGCTGGCGCCGGGCTTGTTTTCAATGACGATGGTCTGGCCCAGGATGGCGCCGGCCTTTTCGCCGACGATGCGGGCGACCTGGTCGGGGCTGGAACCGGGACCGAAGGGCACGATGGCCTTGAGCGGTTGCGTGGGCCAGGCGTCGGCGGCCTGGGCTGCCGCCAGCGGCGCGGCCACGGCCAGCGCCAGCATCAGGGCGCGCGCCGCCGCGTGGCGGGCCAGCGTCAGCGGACGGGACTTATTCATGCGTGTCTCCCACGTCTTTCATGGTGGCGAAATAGGTTTGCTCGTTGGCGATGAAGGCGGCGACCATCGCCCGGTAGGTGGCGTCCACCACCTGCTCAAGATTGGCGAAACCGCGGTTGTGGCGTTCGGCCAGCGCGCGGGCCTTGTCGAACACCTGGGCCTGGCGCGCGGGCGCGCTGACCTGGAAGGCGTCGCGCTTGAAGCGCGCCGCGTCCTTGACGTACATGGCGCGCTCGGCAATCAGGCGCACGATCTCGTCGTCCAGCCGGTCGATGTTGGCGCGCACGTCGGCCAGGTTGGCGCATAGGGGCCGATAGGCCGGATCGGTGTATTCGCGCAGCGGCGCGCCGTGGGTGTCGGGTTCTTGCATGGGCGTCGTCATTGGGTGTAGTCGGGCTGGCGCGCGGGCGCGGCGGCCTGGAACGCGGGCTGCGCGTTGCAGTGGTCGAAGATCCGCAGGATGCGGGGGTAGGCAGACAGGTCGCAGCCCATGCGCTGCGCGTTGGCCACTTGCGGCACCAGGCAGCAATCCGCAAGCGTGGGTGCGTCGCCAAAGCAGTACGCGCCGTGTCCGTGGCGCGCCAGCAGTGCCTCGACGGCGGTCAGGCCTTCGCGGATCCAGTGGTGGTACCAGGCGGTCTTCTGCTCATCCGTGGCCCCCAGCACGTCCTGCAAATAACGCAGGATGCGCATGTTGTTCACGGGATGGATGTCGCAGGAAATGGCGTCGGACAGTTCCAGCACGCGGGCGCGCGCCAGCGTATCGGCCGGGATCAGGCGGGGCTCGGGATGCGTGGCATCCAGGTAGTCGACGATGGCGAGCGATTGCGACAACTGCGTGTCGCCATCGACCAGCAGCGGCACGCCCGCCGACGGGTTCTTGGCCACATAATCCGCGGCGCGCTGCTCCTGCTTGCGCAGGTTCACGGGCAGGTATTCGTAAGGCAGGCCTTTGAGCGCCAGCGCGATGCGCACGCGGTAGGACGTGGAGCTATTGAAGAAGCTGTGGAGTTGCATGCGGGTTCCTGGAAGGTCAGACCATGCGTACGCTGAGCGTGCCCAGGCCGTCGACGCCGCCGACCATCGTGTCGCCGCGCACGACGGGGCCCACGCCTTCCGGCGTGCCGGTGTAGATCAGGTCGCCCGCTTCCAGGCGGAAGTACTTGGACAGGTAGGCGATGGTCTCGGCGACGGACCAGATCAGCTTGCCGATGTCGCTGCGTTGCTTGTCCGCGCCATTGACCTGTAGCCAGATGGCGGCCTGGCCGATGCCGTCGACCGACGCGGCCGGGTGCAGCGGCCCGATGGGCGCGCTCTGGTCGAAAGCCTTGCCCAGTTCCCACGGGCGGCCGGCTTCGCGCATTTTCATCTGCAGGTCGCGCCGCGTCATGTCCAGGCCCACGGCGTAGCCCCAGACGTGCTGCAACGCGTTATCCACCGTGATGTTGGCGCCGCCCTTGCCGATGGCCGCGACCAGTTCAATCTCGTAATGCAGGTTGGCGGTCTCGGGCGGGTAGGGCAGGTCCAGCGTCTGGCCGTCGGCCACCGGAACGACGGCGTCGGCGGGCTTGCAGAAGAAGAACGGCGGTTCGCGGTCGGGATCGAAGCCCATTTCCCGGGCATGGGCGGCGTAGTTGCGGCCCACGCAGTAAACGCGGCGAACCGGGAAGGCGTCCTGGCTGCCGGCGATGGGCACGGCGACGGGGGCGGCGGGAGCAAACACGAAAGGCATGAATCACCCTTGAAAGAGGGAAGGAAAGCGAAAAGTGGCGGGGGCCCGCGGGCTCAGGCGATGCGTTCTTCGCGCCACAGGCCCAGCGCGTCCTGCACCGGGCGGTCGGAATAGCTGAAGAGCGTGGCGTCTTCCAGCGCGGCCAGTTGCACGGGCAGCCAGGAGGGGGCCACGAAGACGTCGCGTGGACCGAAGTGGAATTCCTGGTCGCCGATGCGCGCCGTGCCACGGCCTTCCACCACGCTGTAGACGGTGGAGTCGGTGCTGCGATAGGTCTTGCCCTGGAAGCCGGCGGGCAGCAGCTGCATGAAGGTCGCCATCGTCGGCATCGGGTAGCCGCCCGTGGCCGGATTCAGGTAGCGCAGCTTCACGCCGTCCCAGGGGTCCAGTTCACCGTGGCGGTACAGCGCGTCCAGCGCTTCGCGGCTGCGTTCGTACGGGTAGTTGAAGATGGGCGACGTGCCGCTCGCCGCCTGATGGCGCACCGGCGCCATGTTGTGGCCGAAGCGGGCCATGCTGTCGCCTTCGGGCCGCGTGACGGGCTGGGTGGCTTGCGGGTAGTTCTCGGCAAAGCCGGCGTCCAGGAAGCGCAGCAGCGGAATGTCCAGGCCGTCCAGCCACACCACGGGTTCCCCGCCCTCGGTGGTTTCGGCGTTGCCGTGGTCGTGCCAGGTCCAGGACGGCGTGATGATGAAGTCGCCGGGGTGCATGGTGGTGCGCTCGCCATTGACGGCCGTATAGGCGCCGCGTCCTTCCACGATGAAGCGCAGCGCGGACTGCGTGTGGCGGTGGCTGGGCGCGATTTCGCCGGGCAGGATCAGTTGCAGGCCGGCATACAGGCTTTGGGTGATGCTGGCTTGTCCCGGCAGGCCGGGGTTCTCCAGGATCAGGACGCGGCGCACGGCTTCTTCGGCCGTGATCAGAGATCCCGACGCCATGACGTCGTCGCGCACGTCGTCGTATTTCCAGAGGGCAGGCACGCAGCGCGGGGCAGGCTGGCGGGGCACCAGGTTGTGCAGCGACTCCCACAGGGGAGCCATGTGCTTTTTGGCGATGCGCGCGTAATAGGCGGCGCGATCTGCGGCACGGTCGGCGGCATGATCGGCGCCGGCGGGGTGGCCGTCGGGCATGGTTGTCTCCAGTATGTCCGGCTGATGCCGGCTTCTACGGGTGGCCGCCGCGTGGTTCGCGGCTGGTCCGGATATGGAGACGATTATGCGTAAGCAGCTATGTGTTTAATAATGAAATTATCTTATTATCCATACGAATAACAATATACATACGAGACAACCTCCTCTCGACGAGGACCCGCATGGACTGGACCCACCGCCTGCGGCTGCGCAATCTGAAGATGCTGCTGAGCCTGGCGCAGACCCGCAACATCAGCCATTCGGCCGCGATGCTCAACACCACGCAGCCGGGTTTGTCGAAGTGGCTGAAAGACCTGGAAGACGATATCGGCCTGCCGCTGTTCGAGCGCCATGCGCGCGGCCTGCGGCCCACCCCGCACGGCGACGTGCTGATCGCCCACGCCCAGCGCGTGGAATCGCAGCTGGACCGCGCCAGCGCCGACATGGCCGCGTTGCGTGAAGGCGGCGGCGGCCGGGTGGTGATCGGCGCGTCCGGCGCGTCGGCGTCAGATACGGTGCCGCTGGCGGTGATGAAGCTGCTGGAACGCATGCCGCAGGCGCGCGTGAAGCTGGTGGAGGGCACGACGGACCGCCTCCTGGCGCAACTGGCCCAAGGCGACCTGGACATCGTGGTGGGCCGCTCGGCGCCCGAGCATCACGACCCGGCGATCCGCTTCGAGGCGCTGTACCTGGAACCCATTCATCTGGTGGCGCGCCCGCGCCATCCGCTCTTCTCTATCGAGCAGCCCAGCTGGCAGGACCTGCTGTCTTACCGGTGGATCCTGTGGCCCAAGGGCACGCCCATCCGCAACGCGGTGGACGCCGCGTTGGCGGCCGCCGGGCAGGCGCCGCCGCCGGACCATGTGGAGTCGAACTCGGTGACGATCAACCTGACGCTGATCAACAACAGCGACATGATCGGCGTGGCCTCGCACCGCGCGGCGCTGCGGTTTTCGCAGATGCGGGCGATGCGGATCATCCCGGTGCGCTTGTCCGGTTTCGGCTCGGTGGCGATGTATTGGCGCGAAGACGCCTTCAGGCCGCTGGCGGTGCAGGAAGCGATGGCAGCCTTGCGCAATACGGTGGCGGAACATGCGCCGGGCGTGACGAGGCTGTGATGCCATCCTCCGGCGCGGGCCTGAATGCGTTGATCGCGCAGTGCCGCCGGGTGGAGGCTGCGCTGGCCGGAAGCCCGGACCCGTCCGCGTCCGTGGCCATGCATCGGTTCGTGGCCGACATGGACGCCCGTCGGATCCCGCCGGGGATGTGGTCGCCGTTGGCGTTGTCAGTACTGGTGATGACGGGCGGGTTGGGCGTCGGCATCGAAGTGCTTAGCCTGGTGCTGCGCGCCGTGGGCTCGGCCTGGGCGGCGTTCGCGCTGGTGGCGGTGTGCGCGGGGACGGCGCTGGCGTTGTCGATCGCGGTGGTGATGCTGATGGCGGGACGGTCGGCGGGGCTGGTGATCGTGAAGTGGCTGGCGATCGGGTTGGTGACCGTGGGCGGTCTCGGCGTGATTGCGTGGACGCAGGGGGATGTGAGGGCAGTGGGGCCTGTCGTGGCGTTGCTGGGGGGGTTAGGGGCCTGGTTGGTGGCCAATAGTGGGGGATTTTTTGTGTTTGTGGGGTATCGGGTGGCGCGGCGGTATCTGGATCTTCGGGGGTAGGTTTTGGGTACTTGAGGCGCCCGGCGCGGCGGTGGCCTGCGGTGCGCGGGTCAACGATTGCGGTCCGGAGCCTTCGCTCCGGACTTCCCCGTCGTCATCTTCGTTGTTGCCTGCGGCAACTGCCTTCAGATTCCCTCGGGCGCATCGACTCCCCGCGCACCGCAGGCCACCGCCGCGCCGGGCTCGGTCAGCTGCCATTTACTGGTTGCCGGGGAGAGCGGGGTGCTTGCGGTTCCTGGTACCGGCGGGGTGGGGTGGAGGGTCTTGCGGGGCCCGCCGCCCGGCCGGCCGCGCGGGCGGCCTTCGGGGGCTTACGCGGTGTCTTGCGTCGACGGGTGATGCTGCGCGTGTGGGTGCACTTCGCTGCGCGTTCGTAGGATGGGTGGAGTGCGCGCCTGTCTGCCTACGAACACGGATGCATGCCGCACGTAACCCATCGTCGATGCACGGCGACGCCGGCGCTTCGCATGTAACCCATCGTCGATGCATGGCGATGCCGGTGCTTCGACGATGGGTTACGCGCGATGGGCGGTCGCGCACCGGTGTAGCGCATTGCGCGCTACACCCATCCTACTTGGCTGCTACCGTTTCCGGCGGGACGGGGTTTTCCCAGCCGCCGCCGATGGCGCGGATCAGTTCCACGGCGGATCTTGCCTGCTCGCCGCTCAGCTGCACGGCCACGCGTTGTTGCAGCAGGACGCTGCGGTCGGCTTCGATCACGTCCAGATAGCTGATCGAGCCTTCGCGGTATTGCGTGTGCGACAGCTTGGCGGCGCGGGCCGAGGCTTCGACGGCGGCGTCTTGGGCCTTGGTCTGGTCTGCCAGGATGCGCAGGTTGGCCAGGTTGTCTTCGACTTCGCGGAAGGCGTTCAGCACGGTTTGGCGGTAGACGGCGACGTCTTCCTCGTAGACGGCGCGGGCGCGGTCCAGGCCGGCTTGGCGGCGGCCGCCGTCGAAGATAGGCATGGACAGCGCGGCGCCGACCAGCGGGCCCAGCAGGAACGTGCGGCTGGACCACTGGAAGAGGTTGCCCAGGTCGGACGACTCATAACCAAAGGCACCGGTGATGTCCAGGCGCGGGAAGAACGCGGACTTGGCGGCGCCGACGCGCGAGTTGGCGGCGGCCATGGCGCGTTCGGCGGCGGCGATGTCGGGGCGGCGTTCCAGCAGCGTGGACGGCAGGCCGGCCGGAATCGACAGCGCGACCTTCTGGATGGGCTGCGGCGGCATCGTGAAGTCGGACGGGGCGCGGCCCAGCAGCACGGCCAGCGCGTGTTCGGTCGTGGCGCGGCGGCGGTCGATGCCGAGTGCTTCCGATTGCGCGGAGGCAAGTTCGGCCTTGGCGCGCGCCAGGTCCAGTTCGCTGATGTCGCCGGCGTCGTAGCGGCGCTGGATCAGTTGCAGGGTGTCCGTGCGCAGCTTGACCGTCTGGTTGTACAGCTGCGATTCGGCGTCCTGTTCGCGCACCAGGAAGTACGTGGTGGCCACGTCGGCCTGCAAGGCCAGCAGCACCGAACGGTACAGCGCTTCGCTTTGCTGGGCGTCGGCGGTGGCGGCGTCGGCGGTGGATGCCACGCGGCCGAACAGGTCCGCTTCATACGACACCGCGCCTTGGGCGCGCCACGTCGTCACCGGGCTGGTGGACGTGCCGTCGGGCAAGCCTTGCGAGACGGCCGACGGGCGTTGGCGGTTGGGGCCGAAGGCCGCATCCAGCGAGGGGAAGAAGCCGGCGCGGGCCTCGCGCTGCAGGGCACGCGACTGCGCCAGACGGGCCGCAGCGGCCTGCAGGTTCTGGTTGGCGTGTTGCGCTTCGTCTTCCAGCTGGTTCAGGCCTTCATCGCCGAATACCTTCCACCAGGCGCCGCGCAGCGCGTCTTCCGACGGCTCGGCGGGCTTCCAGGTGCCGGCTTCGGAAGCGGGCAGGGCGGCTTCCTTGAATGCCGCCGGCGCGGCGGCAGACGGTTTTTCGTAAGTGGGGCCCACCGCGCAGCCGGCCAGCACGAGCAGGACGGCAAGCAAGGCGGAACCGCGGGTCAGTCTTTGGATCATGATGAATTCTCTTTGGCGCGCGCCCCGCCTGCTTGGGCGGGACGCGCTGGCTTCTCTTTCGTCTGCCGGCTTTACGCGTGAGTCTGCGTGGCAGGCGGTGCGTGCGGGTCGATGTGCGGCGCGCACTCCGGCGCTTCATGCGGGGCCGCCGAGTGCAGCGGCTTGCCGCCCAGCGAACGCAGCAGCACGTAGAACACCGGCGTCAGGAACAGGCCGAACAAGGTCACGCCCAACATCCCGAAGAACACGGCCACCCCCATGGCATGGCGCATTTCGGAACCGGCGCCAGACGACAGCACCAGCGGCACCACACCCATGATGAACGCGATGGAGGTCATCAGAATCGGGCGCAGACGCAGGCGGCTGGCCTCGATGGCGGCTTCCAGCGGCGTGCGGCCGCTCATCTCAAGTTCGCGGGCGAATTCCACGATCAGAATCGCGTTCTTCGCGGACAAGCCCACCAGCACCATCAAGCCGATCTGCGTGAAGATGTTGTTGTCGTTGCCCGTCAGGTAGACGCCCGTCAGCGCAGCCAGGATGCTCATCGGCACGATCAGGATCACGGCCAGCGGCAGCGTCAGGCTTTCATACAGCGCGGCCAGCACCAGGAACACCAGCAGCACGCTGATGGGGAACACCCACAAGCCGGCATTGCCCGCCAGGATCTGCTGATACGTCAGGTCGGTCCATTCAAACTTCACCCCGCGCGGCAGCGTTTCGGCGGCGACGCGCTCGGCCGCGGCTTGCGCCTGGTCGGACGAGAAGCCTGGGGCCGGGCCGCCGTTGATGTCGGCAGCGGTGTAGCCGTTGTAGCGCACCACCATTTCAGGCCCGAAGGTCTGCTTGACGGTCACCAGCGACGACAGCGGCACCATGTCGCCCGCGGCATTGCGGGTCTTCAGCTGCAGGATGTCGTCGGCATGCGCTCGGAACGGCGCATCGGCTTGTGCGCGCACCTGGAACACCCGGCCGAAGCGGTTGAAGTCGTTCACATACATCGAACCCAGGTAGATCTGCATGGTGTCGAAGACTTCGGTCACCGGCACGCCCAACTGCTTGGCCTTCACGCGGTCCAGGTCGACATCCAGCTGCGGCACGTTGATCTCGTAGCTGGAGAACGACGGGCCCAGTTCAGGCGTCTGGCGCGCTTTTTCCAGGAAGGCCTGCTTGGCCTTGTCCAGTTCGGCATAGCCGAGTGCGGCACGGTCTTCCAGTTGCAGCTTGAAGCCGCCCAGCGTGCCCAGGCCCATCACGGGCGGGGGCGGGAACACGGCGATGAACGAATCCTGGATCGTTGCGAACTTCTGGTTCAGCGACGCCGCGATGGCGTTGCCCGAGAGCGCGGCGCCCTTGCGTTCACCAAAGGGCTTGAGCGTCACGAACACGATGCCGGCGCTGGAGCTGTTGGTGAAGCCGTTGATCGACAGGCCCGGGAACGCGATGGCGGATTGCACGCCGGGTTCCTTCAGGGCGATGTCGCTCATGCGGCGGATCACCGCTTCCGTGCGGTCCAGCGAGGCGCCGTTGGGCAACTGCGTGAAGCCAATCAGGTACTGCTTGTCTTGCGCCGGCACGAAACCGCCAGGCACCAGGTACGACACGCCGATGGTCGCAGCCACCAGCACCGCGTACACGCCCATCGCGCCGGCCTTGCGGCGGATCACGCCAGACACGCCCGAGCCGTAGGACTCGGAGGCGCGGCCGAACATGTTGTTGAACCAGTTGAAGAAGCGGCCGAAGACGCGGTTCATGCCACGGGTCAGCCAGTCCTGCTTGTCGTGATGGCTCTTGAGCAGCAGGGCCGACAGGGCGGGCGACAGGGTCAGCGAGTTGAAGGCCGAGATCACCGTCGAAATGGCGATGGTCATGGCGAACTGCTTGTAGAACTGGCCGGTCAGGCCCGTCATGAAGGCCAGCGGCACGAACACGGCGCACAGCGTCAGCGCGATGGCGATGATGGGGCCGCTCACTTCGCGCATGGCTCGGTAGGTCGCGTCGCGTGGACTCAAGCCCGCCGCGATGTTGCGCTCGACGTTTTCCACCACCACGATGGCGTCATCCACCACGATCCCGATGGCAAGCACCATCCCGAACAGCGACAGGGCGTTGATGGAATAGCCGAACACCAGCAGCAGCGCGAACGTGCCCACGATGGAAACCGGCACCGCCAGCAGCGGGATGATGGACGCGCGCCAGGTCTGCAGGAACAGAATCACCACCAGCACCACCAGCGCAATGGCTTCCAGCAGCGTGTGCACCACGGCTTCGATACTGGACCGCACGAACTGCGTGGGGTCGTATTCGATGCGGTATTCCACGCCCGGCGGGAAGTCCTGCTCCAGTTCGGCCATCGCGGCGCGCACCTTGCTCGAGACGTCCAGCGCGTTGGCGCCCGGCGATTGCATGATGCCCATGCCCACCGCCTGCTTGTTGTCCAGGAGCGAGCGCAGACCGTATTCCTGCGCGTCCAGCTCCACGCGGGCGACGTCGGACAAGTGCGTCACGGCGCCGTCGGGCGAGGTCTTCAGGATGATGTCGCGGAACTCTTCTTCGCTTTGCAGGCGGCCGCGCGCATTCACGTTCAGCTGCAGCGGCACGTCGCCTTGCGTGGGCGATGCGCCGATCACGCCGGCGGCGACCTGCACGTTCTGTTCGCGGATGGCGGCGACCACTTCGGATGCGGTCATGCCGCGCTGGGCGACCTTTTGCGGGTCCAGCCAGACGCGCATCGAATAGTTGCCCGAGCCCCACACCGTCACTTCGCCCACGCCCGTGATGCGGGCCAGGCGGTCCTTGACGTTAAGGATCGCGTAGTTGCGCAGGTAGGTGATGTCGTAGCGGTCATTGGGCGAGATCAAGTGCACGACCAGCGTCAGCGTGGGCGAGCTCTTGGCGGTGGTCACGCCCAGGCGCTGCACATCCGGCGGCAGGCGCGGCAGCGCTTGCGACACGCGGTTCTGCACCAGCTGCTGCGCCTTGTCCGGGTCCACGCCCAGCTTGAAGTTGACCGTCAGCGTCAGGTTGCCGTCGCTGTTGGCCTGCGACTGCATGTACAGCATGTCTTCCACGCCGTTGATGGATTCTTCCAGCGGCGAGGCGACGGTTTCGGCGATGACCTTGGGGTTGGCGCCCGGATACTGCGCGCGCACCACCACCGACGGCGGCACGACTTCCGGGTATTCGGAAATGGGCAGCTGGAACATGGCCAACAGGCCCGCCAGCAGCACCAGGATGGACAACACGCCGGCGAAAATCGGCCGGTCGATGAAGAACTTTGAGATATTCATGAACGTTCTCTGTAGACGCGCAGGCCTTACTTCAGATCGGCTGCGGCGGTCTTGACCGGAGCGGCCTTGGCGGCAACCATGGGCACGACGGTCGGAGCCACGGCGTCGCCGGGGCGGATGCGTTGCAGGCCGTTGACGACGATGCGCTCACCGGCGGCAAGCCCCGAGTCCACGACGCGCAGGCCTTCCTGGTTGGCGCCCAGCTTCACTTGGCGGTAGATGGCGTGGTTCTTGTCGTCCAGCACCAGCACGTAGCGCTTGTCCTGGTCGGTGCCGATGGCGCGTTCGTCGATCAGCACGGCCGAACGCGGGTCGCTGCCGCCCAGGCGCACGCGGGCATACAGGCCGGGCAGGAGCGAACCGTCGGCGTTGTCGAACTCGGCGCGCACGCGGATCGTGCCGGAGGTGGCGTCCAGGCGGTTGTCGACCGACTGCACGTAACCGGTGCGCGAATAGCCGTCCTCGTTGGCCAGGCCCAGTTCGACCGGGACCGAGCCTGCCTTGCCGTTGCGGGCCGGGTTCACATACTTGAGGAAGGTTTGTTCGTCCACGTCGAACGATGCGTACATCTTCGACACCGACACCAGCGTCGTCAGCGGCACCGACGTGGCGCCGGCGGCGACCACGTTGCCCACGGTGACTTCGGCGCGTGACACGCGGCCGGCCACCGGCGCTTCAATGCGCGTGTAGCCCAGGTTCAGCTTGGCGTAGTCCAGGGCGGCTTGCGCGCCCTGCAGGTTGGCGGCGGCTTCGCGCGAGGCGTTCTGCTTTTCCTCGAAGTCGCGGCGGGCGATGGCGTTGTCCGTCAGGAGGCGCTGGCCGCGGGCCAGTTCCGTGGCGGTGTACGACGCGCGGGCCTTGGCGGCCGTCAGGGCGGCGGCGGCGCGGTCCACTTCGGCCGCGTACGGGCGCGGGTCGATGGTGAAGAGCACGTCGCCCTTCTTGACGATGCTGCCGTCCTGGAAGTGCACGGCCGTCAGGGTGCCGGACACCAGCGGGCGGATGTCGACGCGGTCGATGGCTTCCAGGCGGCCGGAATAGCGCTGCCAGTCCACGATGGTCTTGCTGACGACTTCAGCCACCTCGACGGGCGTGGCGGCGGGGGCGCCTTGGGCCATGGCGACATTGCCGCCGGCAGGTCCCCGGGTCAGGGCATAGCCGCCTCCGGCCGCGAGTACGGCTGCAAAGACGACGAGCATAGCGATACGATTGCGCGAAACCATGATGTTTCCTTGAGTGGTATAGGGGCGAAAGCGCGCTTGTTTGAGCCTGGGGCGGAGGCGGCTCCGGCAGTCCGGGGCATGGCAGTCCTTAGCGTCCGCTGGATATATGCATATGCTGCAATGCAACATGCAACAGGGTTGCGTTTCCTAGGCAGGGCGCCTTGGCGGGGCGGGATCACTGCGGTGTCGGAAGCTGAGGATTGACATGCCCTGTGGAGGCGCCGGGAGGCAAGGGCACTTCAAGATGGTTTGCATTCTGAGTGTTTTGCGGGGCCGGATAAACCTTTCTATTCCGGCAACACTGTTCGACAGAAATGACTAATCGGCGGCGAAATCGGGTTATGCTCCGTTCACCCCGACTTATTTGCCCAAAAGGACACCGTCGCCATGGACCGTTTTCAGGCTATGCAGGTGTTTGTGCGCGTCGTGGACGCCAATAGCTTCACCCGGGCGGCCGACAGCCTTTCGCTTCCGCGCACCACCGTCACCACCATCATCCAGAACCTCGAACGCCTTCTGGGCGTGCGCCTGCTCAACCGCACCACGCGCCGTATCGGCCTGACGCCGGACGGCGCGGGCTATTACCAGCATTGCGTGCGCATCCTGGCGGACGTCGAAGAGACCGAGGCCTGTTTCCAGGAAGCGGCGCTGCGCCTGAAGGGGCGGCTGCGCATCGACGTCCCGACCTGCATCGGGCGGCTGATTCTGATCCCCTCATTGTGTGATTTCCACGACAAATACCCCGACGTCGAGCTGGTGCTTGGCCTGGGCGACCGCCCTGTGGATATGGTGCAAGAGGCCGTGGACTGCGTGATCCGCGCCGGCGAACTGGAAGATTCCAGCCTGGTCGCGCGCCGCATCGGCACGCTGCAGACGGTCACCTGCGCTTCGCCCACCTATATTGCCCGCCACGGCATGCCGCAAACGATCGAATCGTTGCGCGATCACCACGCGGTGCATTACTTCATGAGCCGCACGGGCCGCAACTGCGCCTGGGACTTCAAGGTAGACGGCAAGCACCAGGAAGTGGACATGAAGGGGACGGTGGCCGTGAACGAAGCCGGCGCCTACCTGGATTGCGGTTTGAAAGGGTTCGGCCTGATACAAGTCGCCCGCTATATGGCCTTGCCGCACCTGCAGTCCGGCGAACTGATCGAAATCCTGCCGCAATGGAAGCCCAGCTCCACGGCAATCTCGGTGCTGTATCCGCAAAGCCGCCAGTTGTCGCCCAAGGTGCGCGCCTTCACCGACTGGGTGGCGGAATTGTTCGCCGGCTGCCCGTTGCTGAGCGGCCGCGACGAAACCGATCCCGCCATCGGCAGCTGCGGCGTGTATCAGCGCCAGTTGGGCATGCCCAGCGCGATGACCCTGGGTCAACCCCAGCTCCAGCCCCAGCCAGGCATGGAACCCGCCTTGCTCCAGACGGCGCCGCCGCGCCGCCGCAGCGCGCGCGAAGAGGCGGCCGAATACGCGCTGTAAGCGTGTGAGGGGGCGGGCCAGCCGGCCCGCCACGCCGGGAAACCACGGGAAACCCCGTAGTAAATACAGGGCTTGCGTCCCTCGTATTTCATGAAACGTCTGTATAGTCCGACAGTCAAAGCCTACAACGCCCTTACTGTCGATCCGCTCTATGCAGCCTGTTCTACCCGCTTACCTGATCGCCCGTTGGCTGCTGCTGCTTGTCTTGTTGGCAGGGGTTTACTTCCTTAGCGGCTTCCTCGTTCCCGCGCTTGCGGCACTGATCATCGGCTTGGCCAGCTGGCCTTTGTACCAGCGCCTGGTCGTGCGTTGCGGCGGCCGCACGGCAGTGGCCGCGTCGCTGGCGCTGCTGATGGTGATCGTCGTGCTGATCGTGCCGATGAGCCTGGCGCTGTCGTACGCCATCAAGGAAGCCAGCACCTTCTTCGCCTGGGCCATCGCGGCCAACCGCCACGGCGTGGCCGTGCCCAACTGGATCACGTCGATGCCGGTGGTGGGCGAACGGCTGGGGCAATACTGGGAATCGTATATTGGCCAGCCCCATGCGCTGGGCGCGCTGGTCGAAGCCGTCAGCGGCGAACACCTGGGCAATATCTACCGCATGGTGCTGGCGGCCACGGGCAACGTGTTCCAGCTGCTGCTGACCGTGCTGTTCATGCTGATCACCCTGTTCTTCGTCTATAAGGACGGCATCCGCATGGTGGCCCAGCTGGACGTGCTGGGCGAACGCATCCTGCCGGCGCGCTGGCAGCGCTTTTCGCGCGTGGTGCCGGCCACCATCAACTCCACCGTCACGGGCATGGGTCTGATCGCCCTGGGCGAGGGCCTGGTGCTGGGCATCGCGTACTGGGTGGCGGGCGTGCCGTCGCCCGTGCTGCTGGGCGTGGTCACGGGTTTCATGGCGTTGATCCCCGGCGGCGCGCCGCTGTCGTTCACCTTGGTGTCGCTGTACCTGGTGGGCTCTGGCCACCTGGTCGCGGGTATCGCGCTGATGGTCTGGGGCAGCGTCGAACTCTTCATCGTCGACAAGACCCTGCGCCCGCGCCTGGTGGGGGGGCCGGTCAAGCTGCCGTTCCTGCCGACTTTCTTTGGCCTGGTGGGCGGCGTGAAGACCATGGGCATCGTGGGGTTGTTCGTCGGCCCCGTGCTGATGGCCTTGCTGGTGGCGGTATGGCGCGAATGGGTGCATCACGAAGTGCAGGAGCGCGACGCTGCGCGCCTGCATCCCCCCATTGTTCCGCCGGTTGAAAAAACACCTACCGCCTGACGCCGGCGCGCCCGGCGCTTTGGTAATCTAGCCATCCCCGCGTATACCGGCGTTTGACCGGTACGCGCCTGCCCCGCACGCAGACGCTTCGCAACCGCCGCGGGGTGTGAGGATCGAGATGTCCGGGTTACTGCCTGATGATCAGATAGCCGTCCTGCGCAAGCAGGGGTTTGTGGTGGCGCGCCAATTCGTTGGCGCGGACCAGGTGGCGGCGCTGCGCGCGCTGGCCGAACGCCATTTGCATGAGCACGTGGCCCCCATCGAATACGAAGCCGATCTGCGCTACCCCGGCGCGCCGGAGTCGCGCGCCGCCGAAGGCGGGCTGACGGTGCGCCGCCTGCTTAGCGCCTATGCGCGCGATCCGCTGTTTGCCCAATGGGCGACCGACCCGCGCATCGGCCAATGGCTGGCCAGCTACTTCGGCGAACCCGCCGTGCTGTCCACGGTGCACCACAACTGCGTGATGACCAAGCATCCGGCCTACGGCAGCTTGACGGGCTGGCATCAGGACATCCGGTATTGGTCGTTTTCCGATACCGACCTGGTGTCCTGTTGGCTTGCCCTGGGGCCGGAAAAGCGCGAGAACGGCGGGCTGTCTTTCATCCCGGGTTCGCATGCGGCGGCATTCACGCCCGATCAGTTCGACGACAAGAAATTCTTCCGCGACGACGCGCCGCAAAACGCCGAATGGATCGCACAGGCGGTCTGCCCGGAACTCGAGGCCGGCGACGTGGTGTTCTTCCATTGCCGCACACTGCACGCGGCGCAGGGCAATCGCAGCGACCGCGTGAAGCTGTCGGTGGTGCACACCTATCACCCGCAATCGTGCCATCCGCTGCCGGGCACGCGATCGGCCTCGCAGCCGGGCGTGCCTTTGGGAAAACCGGTTGCCGAAAGCGCTTAAAGTAATTGATATTTGCTATTAATAATTGAATTACAATTAAAGTAAGCGCACTACGCGACGATGGGCCGGCAAATTCCCACGTCGCGATGATTCTTGCGCGGCATCCCTAGAACTCAATAGGCTGTTCCCTGTGCGCAAATCCACCCCCGACGACACGGAAAACCCGCAGGCGCCGACCGAGACCCGGTCTTCGCTGTTTGTCGGTTCCACTGAAAAAGCCTTTCAGGTGCTGCACGCGTTCGACGGTTCGAAACGCCACATGACGCTGGCCGATATCGCGCGCGCTTCCGGCCTGGACCGCAGCGCGACGCAGCGCCTGGTCTACACGCTGGAGACGCTGGGTTATCTTCGCCGCATCCCCGAAACGCGCAACTACGGCCTGACGCCGAAGGTGCTGCAGTTCTCGTACAACTACGTGCGCGCGAACGAGTTGATCGACAAGGCGTCGCCGTATCTGCTGGACATCAGCCGGACGCTGGGCGAAACGACGAACCTGCAGGAACTGGACGGCCACGAGATCGTTTTCGTGGCGCGCTTTCCGGGCCACCATCTGGTGAATGTGGACATCGCCGTGGGCAGCCGCCTGCCGGCATTCTTCACGGCGTCGGGGACGGCGATTCTGTCCCGGCTGTCAGACGAACACCGGCGGGAGATCCTGGCGCAGACGCGGCTGGAAGCGATTACGCCGTATACCGAAGTGAACCCCGAGAAGCTGCTGGACCGCGTGCAACGCGTGGCCGAGAAAGGCTACGCGATCATCGTGAACGAGACCGTGTTGGGGGATATTTCGGTGGCTGCGCCGGTTATCGATCATCGTGGATTGGCCGTGGCGGCAATCAATATTTCCGTGCCGACAACGCGGTGGACCGTGGCGAGGGTAGAAGCAGAACTGGCGCCGCATGTGCAGGTGGCGGCAACTTCGATTTCTAAGTCCAAGTTTTCTGCTTATTCGAGGTAGGGGCGGGGGGGGGCTGGTCGGGGCTTCGTGGGTATGTCTCGATGGAGTTTCGTCGGTGTGTCCTGATGGAGCTTCGTCTGTGCGTCTCGATGGGGCTTCGTGGGTCGCCCGTCGGCGGGGTCGGGCTGATGACGCGCGCCCACGATTGCGGTCCGGAGCCTTCGCTCCGGACTTCCCCGTTGTCATCCTCGTCCGCCTGCGGCTCCCTTCGGATTCCCTCGGGCGCATCAAGGTTGCGCGCCATCAGCCCGATCCCGCCGACGGGCTGGCGCTGTCTTGGTTCGATGCGCTGCCAGGATTTTGTTTACTGACGAGATTTGCGTGGCCCGCCGATTGCGGCCGCGCGGGCGGCGCGCAGTCGGCTTACGCGTCACTGGTGCGTCGTGGCGGTGGTCGCTTGCGCGGGGGTGGGGAGGGGTTTGCTAAGGGTCTCGCAGTCACTGGGTGAGGGGTGGAGCGACGGGTGGCGCGCGGCAAACAGCGGCGTGCTGATCGAGACCCGTACGCGCGCCACCCGTCTAATAGGAAGACCGTCGTGGGTTCCACACTGTCGCTTGTCTGACGAGCCGAGTGGTATTTGTTTTTTCGTGCTCGATGGGTGGGCGGGGCAAACCTGATGTAGGACGGCGACGTCCGCCGCGCGCAACTCATCTGGCGGCACGTGACGATGATCGGCTACGTTTGGGCCTTATGCTTGTGTCTACCTGGACTCGCGTTCGTAGGATGGGTGGAGCGCGGCAAAGCCGATGTTAGAACGCACATGTCCATCGCGCGCAACCCATCTGGTGGCATGCGAAGACGATGGGTTACGTGCGGCAAACGTTCGTGTGCTTGGGCCCACCGGAACGCACTCCACCCATCCTACGTAGTTAACAACGCGACGCATCGTACGAAGACAAACAACACCCCCCACACGCGAAGCGACACCCCACACGACGCAAGACGCCGCGTAAGCTCCCAAAGGCCGCCCGCGCGGCCGGCCGGGAGCGGGCACCGCAAGATTCTCCACCACCCAACACGGGTGGAGAGAACCCTAAGCACACCGTCCTACCCAGCCGACGTGAGATTGCCATTGCCAGAGCCCGGCGTGGTGGTCCCCTGGGGTGTGCGGGGAGTCGATAAGCCCGAGGGAATCTGAAGGAACTGCCGCAGGCAGTGACGAAGATGACGATGGGGGGGCCGCCGAGGCGAGTCCGGAGCGAAGGCTCCGGACCGCAATCGTTGACCCGCACACCCCAGGGGACCACCACGACGGGCGTCTAAAGAACCACCAACCAAAAAAAGAAAAAGGACCGCAAAAAAGCGATCCTTCCCCAAAACCCAAAACCCAAAACCCAAAAACCTAGCCCTAAACCACCCCCTCAAACTCCGCCAGCAACGGCGCCAACTCCGCCCGCAAAGCCGCCTGTAAGTTGTCTGCCGGCGCCACCAAGGGATCCAGGACTTCAGGCGCATTCACGCCGATCAAATCCATGACCGACTTCATCGGACCCGGATTCGTTTCCGCAAACGCCAGATTCATCAGCGGAATCAAACGGCGATGCAACGCCATAGACTCTCGCGTGCGTCCTTCGGCCGCCAACGCGTAAACCTTCCGCCACGCCGTCGGCAGCAGGCTTGCCGTCACCACGATGCCGCCGCGCGCGCCGGCAGCCAGATGCACCGGCAGCAGCGTGTCTTCGCCGCTGAACACCGCAAACGATTCGTCCACGCCCGCCACCGTACGCAAGAAATGGTACATGTCGGTATTGCAGGCCTTCATCCCGATGATGTTCTCGTGGCGCGACAACTCGTGCAGCACTTCCGGGGCGATCGCGATGCGCGTGCGGTAAGGGATCTCGTAGATCATCACGGGCAGCGGCGAGGCGTCTGCGTAGCGCAGGAAGTAGTCGCGGATGCCGGCTTGCGTCGGGGTCGTGTAGTAGGGGGTCAACACCATCAGCGCGTCGGCGCCTGCGTCGGCGAATTCCTGGCCGGCCTGCAGGGCGTCGTGAAAGCCGGGGTCCAGTACGCCGGGGATCACCGGCACGCGGCCTTCGATGGCTTCTACCGTCAGCTTGCACATGCGGATGCGTTCGGCGCGGGGCAGTGCGCCGTATTCGCCGGTGCCGCCCAACGGCACGATGCCGTCGATGCCTTGCTTGAGCAGGTAGGCGATCAGCGCGCGGGCCGCCGGGACGTTGATGGTGTCGTCCGCGTTGACCGGGGTCGGGATGGCGGGGAAGACACCGCGAAGATGGGTTGCGTTCAGCATGTTGCGAATCCTAAGAGGTAAAACAAGCGCGCATGGATCAGTTGGCCAGGCTGCGGCGGCGCAGCCGGTCGGCCAGCCAGATCAGCGCGGCAATGAAGATGAAGAGGCAAGTGGAGACGGCGGCGATCACCGGTGAAATCTGCAGCGTCACTTCGTCCCAGAACTGCTTGGGCAAGGTGGCGTTCAGCCCGCCCGAGGCGAACAGCGCAATCGTCAGCTCATCGAACGAGGTCGCGAATGCGAACAGGAACGACGACATCAGGCCGGCACCCAGGATGGGGAAGGTCACGAAGCGCAGCGTGGCCCAAGGGCCTGCGCCCAGGCTTTGCGCGGCCAGGTCCAGGCGCGTGTCGTAGTTGCGCAGCACCGCCATCATGGTGATCACCACGTACGGCACGGCAACGACCGTATGCGCCAGGATCAGGCCGATGGTGGAACCCACCAGGCCCACGCGGGCGAAGAAATAGAACATGCCCACGGCGATGATCATGCGCGGCACGACAATCGGCGACAGCACGAAAGCCAGCATCGCTGACTTGCCGCGCATGTTGGCGCGCACCAGCAGGAAGGCGGCGGGCGTGCCGATCAGCATGGCCAGCAGGCCGGTGCCCACGCCCACGATCAACGAACGGGTGATCGCCTGCATCCACACGGGCGAGGTGAACATCTGTTCGTACCACTGCAGCGAAAAGCCCTTGGGCGGCCACGTCAGGCCGGAGCCCGAATCGAACGACAGCGGGATCATCAAGAACGCGGGGGCGCTCAGAAAGGCCAGTACGCCCAGCACGATCCACCACAAGGTGCGCGACTGGCCGGTGCCCGACACCGAGCGGCGCAGACGCTTGGGCAGCAGCGCGAACAGCGCGTCGGACACGTTGGCCAGCACGGTCAGTACCGCATCGCCCGCGCGGCGCGACAGGCTTTCGCGGCCGGAAGTGCGTACGCGGGTGGACGCGCCGCCCGTCATGGTCGACAGGCCCAGCACCTTGTCGTAAATGGCGAAGACCACCAGCACCACCACCAGCAGCAGCACCGACACCGCGCCGGCGAACTCCCAGTTCATGGTCTGCTGGACCTGGTCGATGATGATCTGCGTGATCATCGTTTCCTTGCGTCCGCCCAGCAGCGCGGGCGTGATGAAGAAGCCGATGGCCGTCACGAACACCATGATGGCGGCGGCCGCCACACCGGGCATCGACAGCGGAAAATAGATCTTCCAGAAGGCCGTGCCGGGGCGCGCGCCCAGCGTGGACGCGGCGCGCGGCAGGTTGCGGTCGATGTTCTCCATGACGGACAGCATCGTCAGCACCGCCAGTGGCATCAGCGCATGCACCATGCCCACCAGCACGCTGCCGAAGTTGTAGAGCAGGTTGGCCGGCGCATCCAGGATGCCAAGCGCCTGCAGCAGCTGGTTGACCACGCCGTTGCGGCCCAGCAGCACGACCCAGGCGAAAGTGCGCACCAGGAAACTGGTCCAGAACGACAGCAGCACCCAGAACAGCAGCGAGGTCTTGCGTTTGGCCGACAGGCTGGAGATCAGGTAGGCCACGGGGTAGCCCGCCACTACCGAGAAGAACGTCGTCCACAACGAGATCTTCAACGTGATCAGCAGCACGTTCACGTAGACCGACGATTCGAACAGCCGGTGGTATTGCGTCAGGGTAAAACCCTGGTCGCCGACGAAGCTCAACAGCAGCAACTGGCCGACCGGGTAGATCAGCAGCACCAGCAGCAGCACAACCAGCGGGGCCGCCATCAGGAAATGGCGGCGGCCCGGGCTCATGCGCTTGCGGGGATTGGCAAGGGTTGTCATGCGTTCACTCCGCAATGGCCACCGCGTCTGCGGCTTGCCAACTGACCGTCAGCGGCTGGCCGATCGCGTACTGCTCGGCCTCGCGCTGCGTGGGGTAAGCCACGACGATCGGCGCGGCATCCGCCACGCCGGAATCCAGGTACAGCTTGGTCAGGCTGCCCGTCACCATCACGTCCAGCAGCTTGCCGGTCAGGCCCGGGCCGGTGGTGCCCACGCGCAAGTTCTGCGGGCGCAGCATCACCGTGACTTTTTGGCCGGCCTGGATGGGGGCGCCGTTGGACAGCGCCTGCCCGGTCACGCCCTGATGGGCCAGCTTGACCGTCAGCGTCTCGCCGTCCACCGACGCGACTTCGCCCTGCAGCAGGTTCGACTCGCCCAGGAAATCGGCGACGAACAGCGTGCGGGGGCGGAAGTACAGATCAGCCGGCGTGCCCAGCTGTTCGATCGCGCCGCCGTTCATCAGGCAGATGCGGTCGGACATGGTCATGGCTTCTTCCTGGTCGTGCGTCACGTACACGATGGTGGTGCCCAGTTCACGGTGGATACGTTTGATCTCAAGCTGCATCTGGTCGCGCAGCTTCTTGTCCAGTGCGCCCAGCGGTTCATCCATCAGGATGATGGCCGGGCGGTAGACCATGCAGCGCGCAAGCGCAATGCGCTGCTGCTGGCCGCCGGAGAGTTCGCGCGGCAGGCGCGTCGCCACATGCGGCAGGCGCACCATCTCCAGCGCTTCGTGCGCGCGGCGGCGCGCTTCGGCCGCCGGCACCTTGCGCATCTTCAAGGGGAACGCGATGTTCTCCTCGATGCTCATGTGCGGGAACAGCGCATAGTTCTGGAACACCATGCCGATATCCCGTTCATACGGCGCGCCGTAGGTGACATCGGCGCCGTCGATCAAGACGCGGCCCTCGTCGGGCTGCGCCAGGCCGGCGATCAGGCTCAGCAGGGTGGTCTTGCCGGAGCCGGACGGACCCAGCAGGGTCAGGAATTCGCCGCGGGCGACGTCCAGGTGCGTGGGCGCCAGGGCGACGAAGTCGCCGTAGCGTTTGCCCAGGCCCGAGATTTGCAGATTGGAAGAAGACATGGTGTTCATTCAGAAAAGAATTACTTCAGGACCCAGCCGTTGAAGCGCTCGAGCACGTCGCGTTGCTTGTCCAGCCAGTACGCCGCGTTGATGTGCAGGCCGGTCTTGATGTTGTCGGGGTGGGTCGGGCAATTGCGCGCCACGTCGGCCTTGATGTAGTCGAAGGCAGCGGGTTGCGTCACGCCGGCGGCAAAGAATTCAACCAATGCAGCCTGCCGCTTGGGGTCGGACGCGAACTTGATGAATTCGCGGCAGGCGTCGGCGTTGGGCGTGCCTTTCAGGATGGACCAGTTGTCGCAGCCCCAGATGTTCTGGTCCCAGACGATCTGCACCGGCGCGCCGTTGGCAATCGCCGATTGCGCGCGCGACACCCAGGTGGCGATCATGTCGACTTCGCCCGAGCCCAGCATCTGTTCGACCTGGGCGCCCGTGTTCCACCACACGTCCACCGACGGCTTGACCTTGTCCAGGCTGGCCAGCGCGCGGTCGATGTCGCACGGGTAGACCTTGTCCGTCGGCACGCCGTCGGCCATCAGCGCTTCTTCGATGGTGTCAAACGGGTGCTTGCGCAGGCCGCGGCGGCCGGGGATGTCCTTCACGTTCCAGAAGTCGGCCCATGACGCCGGGGCGCGGCGGCCCTTGAACGCGTCGGTGCGGTAGGCCAGCACGGTGGTGTAGACGTTGTTGCCCACCCCGTACGGCGACATGTATTGCTTGGGAATGGTGGCCACGACGGGATCGGATTCCAGGCCGTGCTTTTCCAGGTACACCTTGCCGCCTTCGGTCAGCATCAGGATGGCGGGCTGGCTGATCTTGGCCATGTCCCAGGTGTAGTTGCCGGTGTCCACCATGCTGCGGATCTGCGCGGTGGGCTCGGCGTTGGCCTGCACGCCCACGACCTGGATGCCGGTGGCTTCCGTGAACGGCTTGTAGAACACGGCGCCATACGCCTTGCTGTAGATGCCGCCGTCGTCGCGCACGACGATGCGCTTGGACGCCGCACGCGACGGCGTCCAGATCATGGGCATGGCCAGCGCGGCGGCGCCGGCGGCAACGGTTTTCAGCGCGCTGCGGCGCGAAGCGTTGTGGGAGGTCGATTTCATGGAAGACTCCTGCGGGTCGGGTCAGGGACTACGGATCAAGAACGACGGCTCAAGGCAGCAAGCGGCCGGGGTTGAAAAGGTTGGCGGGATCGAAGGTGGATTTCAAGGCGCGCATCATCGCCAGTTCGACGGGCGACTTGTAGTGCGCCATTTCGGCCAGCGACGTGCGGCCCACGCCATGTTCGGCGCTGAAGGTGCCGCCCAGCGCGTCCGCCACGTCGTTGACGGCGCGCCGGATGTCGGCCGCCATCGTGTCGCGGTCGGGCAGGGCGTTCCAGGCGTCGAACGTGAAGAACGGAATGAAGTGCACGTTGCCGTCGCCCAGGTGGGCCACGATCAGCACGGGCAGGCCGGGCACCAGGCGGCGCACGGCCGCCGTGGCTTCATCGATGAAACGCGGCACGCTGGAGACTGGCACCGCGCTGTCGGTGGTCAGGCCCACGCCCGCCTTCTTGTTGCCTTCGGACACGCTGTGGCGCACTTCCCAGAGCGCGGCGCGCTGCGTGTCGTTGCTGGCCACGACGGCATCGTGCAGCAGGCCAAGCTCAGACGCTTGTTCCAGGATCTGCTGCAGCAGGTCTTGCAGTTCGGCGCCGTTGCCGGTGTCGGACAGTTCCACCAGCACGTGCCAGGGATGCGCGCCGGCCAGCGGATTCTTGCGGCCCGGCACGTGCGCCATCACGATGTCCAGCTGGTTGCTGTCGATCATTTCAAAGGCCGACAGGCGCGAACCGCACGCGCGTTGGAACAGGCCCAGGATCTCGCGTGCGGCCTGCGGGCTGTCCGGTGCCATCCAGGCCACGGCGTGCGCCGTGGGCAGCGGGTGCAGCTTCAGCACGGCGGCGGTGACGATGCCCATCGTGCCTTCGGCGCCGATGAACAGGTGTTTAAGGTCGAAACCGGTGTTGTTCTTGCGCAGCGCCGTCAGGCCATTCCAGATGGTGCCGTCGGGCAGCACCACTTCCAGGCCCAGGATGTTGTCGCGCGTGTTGCCATAGCGCAGCACGCCCGTTCCGCCGGCGTTGGTGGCGATGGTGCCGCCGATCTGGCACGAGCCTTCGGCGCCCAGGCTGATGGGGTACAGGCGGCCTTCGGCGGCCGCCGCGTCGTGCACCGTGGCCAGCACGCAGCCTGCTTCGACTTCCATGGAGTTGTTGGCGGCATCGACCCGGCGGACCCGCCGCATGCGCGCCAGGTTCACGATGACGGGCGGCTTGCCGGCGGCGTCGGGCACGGCTCCGCCGCACAGGCTGGTGTTGCCGCCCTGCGGCAGCACCGGTGTGGCGTGCGCGTTGCACAGCCGGACGATGTCGGCGACCTGCTGCGTGTTGCCCGGCAGGGCGACGCACAGCGCCGGGCCCTTGTACCGGCCGCGCCAGTCTTCGGTGTAGCCGGCGGTGTCGGCGTCGGAATGAAGGATGGCGTCCGCGCCCAGGGCCTGGGTCAACGCGTCTAGCAGGGTGATGCCGTTGGTCATGTCTGTGGTCCCGAATGGGGCTCGGAGTTCGACGGAAGTCCGAGCGCATTGAGGCACAGCATACGATTACTTAAATCGCTTTTCGATTTGAATAATCGTATTTCAATTGATTCTAGGGTATGTACTAGGAGTGAATCCGTCCGATAACGGGCGTCCCTTGCGGCGGACGGATTGTTGTGATCCCCGCAAACCCGCATTCTGCCAAGCTTTGCTGGCCGAGGCTTGTCGCGCGTCCACCCCTTGCCACGCTGAATTCGCCCCTAGTGGCTGTCCCGGATTGCGGTTTTCAAAATGATCGAAATACAATCATATCGTGTGAAATGCAATTCTATTCGGCCCCCGCAAATCAAGGAAGGACATGCTTCCCAGCGTGATGGATTACCGGCGGCAGGCGCAAAGGCGGCTGCCCCGGCTGGCGTTTGATTACCTGGAGGGCGGAGCGGAAGACGGCCTGACCCTTGCCCGCAACCGGGCGGCCTACGCCGACCTGGAATTCCGCCCCGACGTGCTGGTGGACGTGACGGATTGCCGCCTGGACGCCACGGTGCTGGGGGCCTCAGCCGCCATGCCCGCCATCGTGGGGCCGACGGGCCTGAATGGGCTCTTCTGGCCGCAAGCCGACGTGCATCTGGCGCGCGCCGCGCATCAGGCGGGTGTGCCGTTCGTGCTGTCCACCGCGTCGACCTCGTTGCTGGAAGACGTACGCGCCGCCACGCCCGGTGAATTGTGGCTGCAGCTGTATGTGCAGCGCGACCGCCGCATCGCTGAACACCTGATGGACCGCGCCTGGCAGAACGGCTACACCGTGCTGTTCCTGACCGTGGACGTACCGGTGCATGGCAACCGCGATCACGACAAGCGCAATGGATTCAAGCTGCCGCTGCGGCCGTCGCGCCAACTGCTGCTGGATCTGGCGGCGCATCCGGGCTGGTGCTGGCAAATGTTGCGCCACGGCGGGCCGCAGTTGAAGAACCTGGCCGTCAGTTCCAACGCGCGTGAGAACATCACTGAACAGGCCTCTGCGCTAAGCCGGCAGATGGACCTGGCGCTGAGCTGGAACGACGTGGCCTGGCTGCGCCGCCACTGGCGCGGCCGTATCGTGATCAAGGGTATCCAGGGCCTGGCCGACGCGCGGCGCGCGCAGGCGCACGGCGTGGACGGCATCGTGCTGTCCAACCACGGCGGCCGTCAGCTGGAAAGCGCGCCGTGCCCGCTGGAAGTGCTGCCCGAGGTCGCCGCGGAACTCGGGCAGTCGCTAGAGATCCTGGTGGACGGCGGCGTGCGCCGCGGCAGCGATATCGCCAAGGCGGTGGCGCTGGGTGCGCGCGCCGTGCTGCTGGGCCGAGCGCCGCTGTATGGCCTGGCGGGGCGCGGACCGGCCGGGGCGAACGAAGTCCTGGCCATCCTGCGCACCGAGCTCGACAATACCCTCAGGCTGCTGGGCCGTAACCGCATCGGCGCGCTGGACGCCGCAGCGGTGCGAAAGCGCTGAACCCGTCTTGCCACCCTTTTTTTTGGAAGCACAGCAACATGCGAGAAAAGATCGTTTTCATCGGCGGCGGCAATATGGCCTCCGCCATCATCGACGGCCTGCTGCGCCAGGGCCGCGAACTGTCCGACTTCCTCGTGATCGAGCCCTATGCGCCGACGCGCGACGCGCTGTTCGCGCGCGGCCTGAACTGCCGCGAAAGCGTCGGTCCGGAAATCGCCGATGCCGCCTTGTGCGTGCTGGCCACCAAGCCGCAGGCTTTGCGCGAGGCTTGCGGCCCGGTGCATCAGCATCTGTCGGCAGCGGCCACCGTGGTCAGCATCGCCGCGGGGGTTGAACTGGCATCGCTGTCGGAATGGCTGGGCGGCCATGCGCGCATCGTGCGCGCCATGCCGAACACACCCGCCAAGGTGGGGCTGGGCATGACGGGGCTTTACGCCACGCCGGCCTGCAGCGACGCCGAACGCGGCCAGGTGGATGCCTTGTTCGCCGCGGTGGGCGAACGTATCTGGGTAGACAGCGAAGCCATGATCGACGCGGTGACCGCGGTGACGGGAAGCGGCCCCGGCTACGTCTTCTACTTCATGGCCGCCTTGGAAAAAGGCGCGGTGGAGCTTGGCTTTTCCGCGACCGATGCGCGCCGGCTGGCCGTGTCCGCGTTTCGCGGCGCGGCAGGGTTGGCCGCCAGCGAGGACGTGCCGCTGACCGAACTGCAGGACCGCGTCACATCCAAGGGCGGCACCACCTACGCCGCGTTGTCGCATATGCGCGAGGCCGGTGTCGCAGACGCGATCACGCAGGCGGCGCACAAGGCCGAACAGCGCGCACGCGAACTGTCGGCGGGATAGTCCGGCTCGCGCGCCGGCGCCTCGCTGCTGTGCGTCGGTTCATTGCCGGCGGCCCAGCCACCCCAGCAGCACGACCGACGCCGCAATCGCCGCCACGTTGAACTGCATGGCCGACGCGAATGCCTGGGCATAGCGCTCGGGAGCACTGGCGTCGGCATGCGCGTGCAGCGCGCCGCCGAACAGCATGCCCGCCGCCGACACGCCTAACGCGGCGCCCACCTGCTGCAAGGTCGACACCACGCCTGCCGCCATGCCGGCCTGGCGGTCTTCAACCAGGCCCAGCACCAGATTCACCAGCGGCGTATTGACCGCGCCTTGCGCCGCGCCCAGCCAGACCAGCGCCGGCACCAGCGACCACGGCGCCAAGGCCGCGCCTGCCGTGCCCACGTGCACCATCAGCACGGCCGTGGCCCCGCCATACAACAGCGCCGCCAGCGCGATGGCGCCCGTGCCAAAGCGCGCCACCAGCCGCGGCGCAACCATCGACCCCGCCACGAAGCCCACGCTGGCCGGCGCGAAAATCAGGCCAGCGGTCAGCGCATCCAGGCCGAAGCCGGTCTGCACCAGCAGGGCATAGCACAGGAACATCGCGCTGGCGGTCGAGAAGACGAACATCACCAGCAGGCAGCCGGCCGCAAAGCGCGGTTGCGCCAGCAAAGCCATGTCGACCAGCGGCGCGCCGCCGTTGGCCCGCACGCGGCGCTGCAGGCGCACGAACAGCGCCAGCAATACGGCCGATGCGCCACCGCAAGCGATTGTCCAGATCGGCCACTGCCGCGCCGGTCCTTCGATCAATGCCAGCAACAGCAAGGCCAACCCCGTGCCCACCATTGCCGCGCCGGGCCAGTCCATTGCCGTGGCCGACGCCTCGCGGGACTCGGGAATGTGGCGAGCCAAGCGCCACGCCAACAGGCCCAGCGGCACGTTGATCAGGAAAATGGTGCGCCACGCCAGGCCGAACACGTCCGCATGCACGATCCAGCCGCCCAGCACCTGCCCGGCGATGGCCGCCAGCCCCAGCGTCATGCCCATCAAACCGAACGCGCGCCGCCGCGCATGGCCTTCGTAGCTGACGCGGATCAGCGCATACACCTGCGGGAACAACATGGCGGCCGCGATCCCTTGCAAGATGCGCGCGCCGATCAGCGTATCGGCCGTGGGAGCCAGCCCGCAAAGCGCGGACGCCGACGCAAAGCCGGCCATGCCCAGCATGAACAAGCGGCGGCGCCCGTGGCGGTCGCCCAAGCGGCTGCCGGCGATCAGCAGCACGCCATACGCCAATTCGTAGGCGACGATGATGAAGTTGATCTGCGCAAAGCTGGCCGACAACGTGGTCTGCATGCTTGGGATGGCGACGTTCACCACGAACAGGTCGAAGATCGTGATGAAGCCGCCCGACAGCAGCACGGCCAGGCCCAGCGCGCTGAGCGCGGGGGCGTCGGGGGCGCGGGGGGCGCAAGGGGAAGGCAGGGTGGTCGAGGTCATGAATACGCCATCGGAAACAGGATTGGCGGTATTCTGGGTGGACCTTCAGCCTTATACAATTTAGCTGTTTATGCTATTACTGCTTGCAATAGCCTGCCCGCCAGGATGCCTATTCTCGTGATGACTGACGCTCCCATCCCCCAGCGCCTGGACCGCACGCGGGCGGACCTGTCCGAATTCCTGCGCCTGCGTCGTGAACGCCTCAGCCCGACGGCGCTGGGCCTGCCCGCCGGCGGCCGCCGCCGAACGCCCGGACTGCGCCGCGAGGAAGTTGCCGCGTTGGCGGGCGTGGGCCTGGCCTGGTACACGTGGTTCGAACAGGGCCGCAACATCAGCGTGTCGGCCACCTTCCTGGAAAACCTGGCGCGCGTACTGAGACTGGATCCCGCCGAACGCCGCCACCTGTATCTGCTGGCCCATCAACGCCCGCCTGCCGAGCCGGGCCGCACCGTGTGCACCGTGCCGCCACAGGTGCGCCGACTGATGGACGACTTGCTCGCCCGGCCGGCCTACATCCTGAACCTGCGTTGGGACGTCGTGGTGTGGAACGCCGCCGCCGAGCACGTCTTCGGCTTCTCGGCGCAAGCGCCCGGCCGCCGTAACCTACTGTGGATGCTGTTCGTGGCGCCCGCGATGCGGCAGGTGTTCGTCGACTGGCAAGCGCAAGCGCCCGCCATGCTGTCCACCTTCCGTCGCGATTTCGCCAGCGCGGCGGGCGTGCCCGACATCGCCGAACTGGTCGACGAACTGGAACGTGTGTCGCCGGATTTCAAGGCCTGGTGGCGCGAACACGATGTGCACGGCACGTGCATGGGTGTGCGCAAGCTTCATATCGAACCGCTGGGAGAGGTGGCCTTCGAGCACGCGACCTTGTCCGTGGACGAAAGCCGCCATTTGCGGCTGGTGGTGTACGCGCCGGCGCCTGACGAACCGCGGGCAGAGGATTTTGCGCGGTGGGTGCAGGGGCGTACGACGCCAACAGAGACCGCGCATTGCGAGTAAGGTACGCAGTAGAGGCCTTTGATTGCCGGCACGTCGGCCTGTGCCACCAGCGGGAACCCGTCCATCATGAAGATCCTTCGCTCAACCGTAAGACCCGTCCTTGCCGCGGTCGCGTGCGCGTCGATTGCCGCCTGCGCGAACAATCCGCCCCGGCAAACCGATATGGACTATCGCAGCCGGCCATCTTCCACGACGCAGCGCGCAAACACCCCGCCCGGGTCTTCGGATCAGCGCTTGACCATACAGTCCGGCGAAGGCGAAAAACTGAATCTTCCGTGGTTCGTCCGGGATACGCAGGAGTGGATCAACAGCAACTGACGCCGGAACAGGCAGTGCCATGCATTGCCCGGCTCAGTCCCGCACTCAGTCAGGCTTCCCGTCATGGTCTCCTAGCGGCCGGGCAGGCCAGTCCACCCAGCGATTAGCACGCGTACGCTCGTACGCGTCATTAAGCGGGAAACGCACGCGATTGTCATCGCGGGTAGGTTCGCCGATGACCATCAGCCGCACAGCGTCCTGCGTATTGTTGATGAAGGTGTGGCAGATGCCGGTTCCCGCAGGAAACGCGACGGCGTCCCCTTCCGCAAGGGGATGCAGCACACCATCGATCCACACGTCGGGCTTGCCCTCAAGCACGTACACAAACTCCTGTTCGGTACTTTCCGCGTGTGGATAAGACGTCCGCCGGCCAGGCAACAGCCTGACGTGATGAATGCCGATACGGGTAATCCCAAGTGCTACCGCAAGCGGCGCATCCAGCGCCATCGGCTCGGTATCGCCCTGATAGGAATGCGCATCGGGTTCTTCAAGTTCAGTCCAATGCTTGATGAAATTCGGTCGGTTCATCGGCTGTCCTCCTTTAAGGCTGTTCCAATGGCCATACCTCTACAACACCGTGCGCAATCGCGCAGGGAGTGCGTGACACCATGTCAATCGCCTCGGCCAGGTCAGCCGCCTCGATGATGGAAAAGCCAGCCACTGGCAAGGGCGCGCGCATATAGGGCGCATTCGTCGTTTCGACGCCGGCAGCGTCATGATTGCGTACCTGCACCGGGGCGCCTGCGATGCCCATCAACACGCCGTCTTGTTTCAATCGCGCGTCGTGCGCATGCGCAGCATCGCGGAGGGGGGCTGCCGTACGGTCGTAACCCGCCTGGTCTCCATATCCGATCGTCACGAACTTTGGCATGGGGAGTCTCCTGAGAAGGCGTGCTTCGTTAAGGTATCAGACTGCATACAGCATCATGAATTGCAGTCTGACAACGTCAGGTCGGAGAATTCGACCCGATTGCGTCCCGCCGCCTTTCCTCTGTAGAGCGCCGCGTCGGCTTGTCGAAGCGCATCCTCCAGGCCATGGGCGCCATGGAAGGGGGGCGAAATTCCAATGGTGATCGTACAGCGCAGGGAACTACTAGAACCCGTCACGTTGATGCCTTGGCTTTCAATGCGGGTACGTAGGCGCTCTGCCAAGGTGATTACCGTGTCACCGTCCGCCTCCAGGAAGATTGCCACGAATTCCTCTCCCCCGATACGACCCGTCAAGTCGCCACGACGAACGGTGGAGCGAAGTAGTTCCGCCACTTGGCATATGACTTCATCCCCGGCCTGGTGGCCGTAGGTGTCATTGATCCGCTTGAAATGGTCGACATCCAACAGCAGCAAGCGAACGGGCGCGGAATGCCGAGAATCGAAATACCGTTTAAGCGCATCCAGAAGCCCTCTGCGATTAAGCAGGTCTGTCATCGGATCACGCGCCGCCATGTTGCGCAGACTATCCGTCAGCCGCCGCAGTACCAGCCAGACAATGGAGGGCGGCACGATGGTAGCCAGAGTCGACATGTAGATGTAGAAGATCATTTGAAAGCGGCTGTCCATGTGCAGCGCATCCAAACCGTCATCTACGATTTTCAAGAACTTCAGCGCATTGAGAACACAGATCCCGCCAATCAGAAGCGCAAAGAAAACCATCTCTCCGTACAAGTCTTTTGCGAAAGTGCGCACACCGTAGATCACGGTGATGGTCATTGCAAAGAAAAGCAGGCTCGCCGTCGCCGCAAGCATTGCGTAACGCGCTGTAGGCCCTGCGTTCCATTGCACCAATAATTGCGCAATGCCATAGGCCACGGAAAAAATGATCAATGGACGCCACAATGGAACTTGACGCCCAAAAAAGCGCATGGCGCCAAGCCAGTAGGCGATGGGGGCAGCCAGCGTGAGGGTGTGGTTGATGACGCTCATCACGCTCCACGCCGGTCCCCCCTCAAGCAGTTGCAGGATGTAGGCCAACGCCAGCAGAAGATTGCCTACCGCAAAAAAATCCATCCCCATCCGGTTGCCGGGCAAGCGACGACTGATAAGCAAAAACATGACCGAAAAGCACAACAGGTGTGCACACAGCATGGCGACGAGCGTGGAGGCAACCATAAATGGAAACGAGGAGAGGGAGGGAGAAACTCCTACATTGGTAATGCTAGGACGTAGGCAGCGACATTAACTGGGGAAACTCGATCCAGGTCAAGTGCCGCGTGCGAGTTGCCGAGCGCCGTGATCCATTCAGGCTGCTGGCTTTGGAACGTGCTCTAGAACATTTTCATCGCAGGCCTCGCGCGTCGAGCCATCTCTGCATCATCGTGATTTCGCCCTCCTGGGCCCGGATCACGTCTTCGGCAAGTGCGCGAACGATCGGGTCCTTGCCATACCGAAGCGCCACTTCCGCCATGTCTATGGCGCCTTGGTGGTGGGGGATCATGCCACGCATGAAGTCCACGTCGGCGTCGCCTGTGGCGTCGGCCATCATGTCCTTGTGCATGCGTTCATTGACGCGGCGGTAGGCCTCAGAGGCCTCGCTACTGCCAAGTGAAGCCGTGGTGGTCGCTTCGTGGGGATGGGGGGCTGAGTTGGGTGTTTTCTGCATGATGGCTCCGAGTGCTTCAGGGGGAGTGGACGGCTCGGTATGTGCCGCCCTGGAACGACGGGATCAATCTATTCCTTGCAATGGTTGAAAGGTCAACACCCTTCTCGGACGCCTACGAATGCCTTGACCTTCCCACCATTGCAATACCTAGCCTTTCCGAAAAATGCTGCAGAGACGCTTCGGAAAGGCCGACGCCCTGCTGCGCTGAAGGGGTTTTTTCATGCGTCGAAAATTCAAGATTGCCGTGTTGGCGGGTGTCATCGCGGCGGCCGGCACCATCGCGTTTGTTCCCAGGGAGGTCTCAGGTAACGAAGGTAAGGCGTCGGCGCCCGCGGCGCCGCAGGTGCCTGTCGCGGAGGTCATCGTGCGCACGATCGCGCCGTCGACTGATTTCACGGGATTCCTGGCGGCTCCCAAGACGGTCGAGCTGCGCTCACGTGTTGGCGGGGCCATCGATGCGGTCAGCGTTCCTGAAGGCAGCCTGGTACGAAAGGGGCAGCAGCTGTTCCAGATCGACCCGCGTCCCTTTCAAGTCGCGCTGGATACCGCCACGGCACAATTGCGCCAGGCGGAGGCGTTGGCCGGACAGGCCCAGGCGGACTTCGACCGGGCCCATCGGCTGGTGTCCACCGGCGCGGTCTCGCGCAAAAGCTACGACGATGCCGTGTCGGCGCGCAACGCCAGCCAAGCCCAGGTGCAGGTGGCCAAGGCGGCCATCGCCGCGGCGCGGCTTGATCTCTCGTACGCGCGCATCACCGCGCCGATATCCGGGCGCGTCGACCGGGTGCTAGTGACCGAAGGCAATCTGGTCAGCGGCGGCGCGGCGGGGGCTGCCACGCTGCTGACCACGATCGTGTCGATCGACCCCGTGCACGTCTACTTCGACATCGACGAGGCAACCTACCTCAACGCGGTCAGGCACGCCCGGCCCGACGCCGGCGGCGGCAAGCCGGCGCTGCCAGTCGCCGTGGGGCTGACCACGGATCGGGGCTTTCCGTATTCGGGCACGCTCGACTTCGTCGCCAACCAGATCGATCGCAGCACCGGCACCATCCGCGCCCGCGCCGTGATCCCGAACCCCGATGGCCAATTGGCGCCGGGCCTTTTCGCCCGAGCCAGACTGGCGACCGGCGGCGAGCGCCCGGCCATCCTGGTGGACGATCAGGCCGTTGGCACGGACCAAGGGAAGAATTATGTGCTGGTCGTCGGCAAGGACAATTTGGCCCAATACCGCGCGGTAGAGCTGGGCCAGATGGAGGAAGGGCTGCGTGTCATCAATACCGGCTTGCAAGGCGGCGACCGGATCGTCATCAAGGGCCTGGTGCGCCCCGGCATGGCGGTCACGCCCCGCGTGGTTCCCATGCAGCAGGCTGCCGCCTCGGAGGCGCGCCAATGAAGTTCCCTCACTTCTTCATCGCGCGGCCGATCTTCGCTATCGTCCTGTCCCTGCTCATGCTGCTGGCCGGCGCCATCGCCTTCTGGCAATTGCCGCTGAGCGAATACCCCGCCGTCACGCCGCCCACGGTGCAGGTGACGGCAAGCTACCCCGGCGCCAACCCTGAGGTTATCGCCGACACCGTTGCCGCTCCGCTAGAACAAGTGATCAACGGCGTCGAGGGAATGCTCTACATGAATTCCCAGATGGCGACCGATGGCCGGATGGTGCTCACCATCGCGTTCAAGCAGGGCACGGATCCCGACATGGCGCAGATCCAGGTGCAGAACCGGGTCTCGCGCGCTTTGCCGCGTCTGCCCGAGGAAGTGCAGCGCATCGGGGTCGTCACGCAGAAGACGTCTCCGGACGTGCTGATGGTTGTGCACATCGTCTCGCCCGATAAGCGGTACGACCCGCTTTATCTGTCCAACTTCGCCATCCGGCAGGTGCGCGACGAACTCGCGCGCCTGCCTGGCGTCGGCGATGTCCTGGTCTGGGGCGCCGGAGAATACTCCATGCGGGTGTGGCTGGATCCGTCCAAGGTCTCCACGCGGGGATTGACTGCCAGCGACGTGGTCGTGGCCCTGCGCGAGCAGAACGTGCAGGTCGCCGCCGGATCCGTGGGGCAGCAACCCGATACGTCGGCCGCTTTCCAGGTGACCGTCAATACGCTTGGCCGTCTGGCCAGCGTGGAACAGTTCGGTGAAATCGTCGTGAAAACTGGCGCCGATGGCCAAGTCACCCGCCTTCGCGACGTCGCCCGCGTGTCCCTGGGCGCCGACGCCTATACCCTGCGCAGCCTGATCGATGGCGAATCGGCCCCTGCCTTGCAGATCATCCAGAGCCCTGGCGCCAACGCCATTGATGTTTCCAATGCCGTCCGCGCCAAGATGGAAACGCTTCAGCAGGGCTTCCCGCAGGACATCGCGTACCGGATCGCCTATGACCCCACGGTCTTCGTGCGCGCTTCGCTGCAGTCCGTGGCCGTCACGCTGCTGGAGGCCATCGCCCTGGTCGTCATCGTCGTCGTGCTGTTCCTGCAGACCTGGCGCGCCTCGATCATTCCGCTGGTGGCCGTGCCGGTGTCGCTGGTGGGCACCTTCGCCGTGATGCACATGTTTGGCTTCTCGCTGAACACGCTGTCTCTCTTCGGCCTTGTGCTATCGATAGGCATCGTGGTGGACGACGCCATCGTGGTGGTCGAGAACGTGGAACGCCATATGGCGCTGGGCGAGCCGCCAAAGGAAGCCGCGCGCAAAGCCATGGATGAGGTGACCGGGCCGATTCTGGCCATTACCTCCGTGCTGGCGGCCGTGTTCATCCCCTCGGCGTTCCTCTCTGGCCTGCAAGGCGAGTTCTATCGCCAGTTCGCCCTGACGATCGCTATCTCGACCGTGCTGTCGGCCATCAATTCGCTCACGCTGTCCCCGGCGCTTGCCGCCATTCTGCTCAAGCCGCATCACGAGGCCGCCAAATCCGATTGGCTCACGCGCCTGATGGGAAGCGTGTTTGGCGGATTCTTCCGACGTTTCAACCGCTTCTTCGACAAGGCGTCGAACTCCTACGTCGGGGCCGTGCGCCGCGCGGTGCGCGGCAGCGCCATCGTCCTGCTGCTGTATGCCGGCTTCGTGGGCCTGACCTGGCTGGGCTTCAATCAGGTGCCCAATGGCTTCGTGCCGGCCCAGGACAAGTACTTCCTGGTCGGTATCGCCCAGTTGCCAAGCGGCGCATCGCTGGACCGCACCGAGGCCGTCGTGAAAGAGATGTCCCGGATCGCACTGGCCGAGCCCGGGGTGGAAAGCGTGGTGGCCTTCCCGGGCCTGTCGGTGAATGGCCCGGTGAATGTGCCGAACTCGGCGCTGATGTTCGCCATGCTCAAGCCGTTCGACGAGCGCCAAGACGCCTCGCTGACGGCCAACGCCATCGCAGGAAAGCTGATGGGCAAGTTCAGCCAGATCCCGGACGGCTTCGTCGGCATCTTCCCGCCGCCGCCGGTGCCGGGCCTGGGCGCCATGGGCGGCTTCAAGCTGCAGATCGAGGATCGGGCGGGATTGGGCTTCGAAGCGCTGGCGCAGGCGCAGGGCGAGATCATGGGCAAGGCCATGCAGGCGCCCGAACTGGCGAACATGCTTGCCAGCTTCCAGACCAATGCCCCGCAGCTGGGGGTGGAAGTCGACCGCGTGAAGGCCAAGTCCTTGGGCGTGTCGCTGACCGACGTATTCGAGACGCTGCAGATCAATTTGGGGTCGCTCTACGTCAACGACTTCAATCGCTTCGGGCGCACCTATCGGGTCATGGCCCAGGCTGACGCGCCGTTTCGCATGCAGGCCGAGGACATCGGCCTGCTCAAGGTGCGCAACGCGGCTGGCGACATGATTCCGCTGAGTGCCTTCGTGACGATAACGCGCGGGTCAGGCCCCGATCGAATCGTCCACTACAACGGCTTTCCCTCCGCGGACATCAGCGGGGGGCCGGCGCCGGGCTATTCATCGGGCCAGGCCACGGACGCGATCGAGAAGATCGTAAGCGAGACCCTGCCGGAAGGGATGGCGCACGAGTGGACGGATCTGGTCTTCCAGGAAAAGCAGGCGGGCAATTCGGCGCTGTACATCTTCCCGCTCGCAGTGCTATTGGCCTTCCTGATCCTGGCGGCCCAATACAACAGTTGGTCGCTGCCGTTCTCGGTGCTGTTGATTGCACCCATGGCGCTGCTTTCGGCGATTGCCGGCGTCTGGGTTTCCGGTGGCGACAACAACATCTTCACGCAAATCGGATTCGTGGTGCTGGTCGGCCTGGCTGCCAAGAACGCGATCTTGATCGTCGAGTTCGCCCGCGCCAAGGAAATCGAAGGCGCTGACCCGCTGGCGGCGGTCCTCGAAGCGGCGCGGTTGCGGCTGCGTCCCATCCTGATGACCTCGTTCGCCTTCATCGCCGGCGTGGTGCCGCTGGTGCTGGCCACCGGCGCTGGCGCCGAGATGCGCCACGCCATGGGCATCGCGGTGTTCGCCGGCATGCTGGGCGTGACGCTGTTCGGCCTGCTGCTCACGCCTGTGTTCTATGTCGTCGTGCGCAAGCTCGCCCTGCGCCGCGCCGCCCCTGAAACCCGCACCGGGGCAAGCGACCAGCGCGCCTGATGGCTAGGAAATACTGACATGAAGACATTTTTCACACGCTCCCGCCAGGCCCGGCCGCTGGCACCGCTCGCCCTGGCAGCCGCCCTCGCCGGATGTTCGCTGGCGCCCACGCATGAGCGCCCGACGGTGCCGATCGAAGCGGCCTATCCATCGGGAGCCGCTTACGACGCTGCCGCCTCCGCAAAGCCTGGCGATGTGGTCGTCGCTGACATCGGGTGGCGGGATTTTTTCCTCGATCCGCTATTGCAGCAATTGATCGGTATCTCGTTGAGCAACAACCAGGATCTGCGCAAAGCCGCGCTCAACGTCGAAGCGGCGCAGGCGATGTACCGCATCCAGCGCGCCGAGATGCTGCCTGACCTGGACGCGTCCGCCAGCGCCGCGTCCGAACGCGTGCCGGCCGACCTTGACGCCATGGGTGCTGCCCGCGTCAGCCGGCGCTACGAAGTGGCGGGCGTGAGCGCCGCCTGGGAGCTGGACCTCTGGGGCCGCATCCGCAGCCTCAGCGACCAGGCCCTGGCCTCCTATCTGGCCCTGGCCGACATCCGCATCGCCACGCAAATGAGCCTGGTGTCCGAAGTGGCCAATGCCTACCTCACGCTACGTGCCGATCAGGAGTTGCTGCGCCTGACGAACGACACGCTGGCCACGCAGAAGCGTTCTTACGAACTGACGGCCCGGCTGGTCCAGGCCGGCCATTCCACGCAACTTGACCTGCGCCTTGCGGAGATTACGCTGCGCAATGCCGAGACCAATCATGCCGCCTACACGCGGCAGGCAGCCAGGGACCGCAATGCGCTCGTGCTGTTGATGGGGCAACCGCTGACGCCCGAGCTATCGCGACAACTTGACGAGGCGACCACGCTACCCGATGGCATCGTGCCGACCGACCTGCCTGGCGGGTTGCCATCGGAACTACTCGCGCGTCGTCCCGACATTCGCGCGGCAGAGCAGAGGCTGCGCGGCGCAAACGCCAATATCGGCGCCGCGCGCGCTGCCTTCTTCCCCACGATCAGCCTGACGGGGTCGGCGGGGACGGCAAGCGCTTCACTGGACGGACTCTTTGGATCGGGCTCGGATACCTGGAGCTTTTTGCCGCAGATTACGGTGCCCATCTTCCGCGGAGGTGCCTTGAAGGCGAACCTGGACGTGGCGCACGTGCAAAAACGCATCGAGATCGCCAACTACGAAAAGGCGGTGCAGACAGCCTTTCGCGAGGTGGCCGACGGGCTGGCGGGCAAGCGCACTCTCGAGGCGCAGATTCACTCCGAACAACTCTCGGTGGCCGCCAGCCGCGACGCCTACCAACTGGCGGCGCAGCGCTTTGAAGAAGGGGTGGATGACTACCTGACGCTGCTCGAAGCGCACCGCTCCCTATACCGCACGGAGCAGGCCCTGGTGCGGACGCGCCTGACGCGGCTGAACAATCTTATCGATCTATACAAGGCCCTGGGAGGGGGCTGGAAAGAAGATACCAGGCAGTCGACGGGTGCATAGAGCGCTGCCCCGGCCGGCAGGAAAATTCCCCACGCGGCGCAATGTCTCATTATTCACGCCCATCCGTCTCACCTCGGCGCATTTGACGTTTCCCGTCCATCCCCGCAGTGTAAATTCGCCCACGATTTCCTTCGTACGACGCCTGGGTAAACCAAGCGCCCTGCGAGGGAATGTCCAGCAATTTCACTGACGGTATCGATGTATATGCTTCGCACAATACGCAGTAAGGCAGCCCGCGTTTCTCTTGCTCTCTTGGGCATGACCCACGCGATGTCGTACGCGGCAGAGGGCGCAGCAGACCCGGCGGTTACGGACCCCCACTTCGAGTTGGCGCCGGGCTATATCCCCAAAGAGAACCTGCCCAACAGCCTTGATCTGCTTGGACCGCCACCTGCTGCGGACAGCGCCGCGTTCGCGCGTGACGAAGAGGCACGGAAAGCAACCATCCCGCTACGCGGTGGCGCGCGCGCCGCGCAAGCCCGCCTGGACGCAGACCTGCAGTTTCCGCAGCCGGCCAAGAATTTCTCGTGCGCGATGGGCGTGGACATCACCGAGGCGCAAACGCCGCACCTGTATCGCTTGATGCAGAAGGTGCTGACCGATGCAGGCCTGTCTACCTATGGCGTCAAGAATACCTATAACCGGGTTCGCCCGTTTGTCGTCCACAACGAAGGAACGTGTTTCCCCGAGCAGGAAACGTTGCTGCGCACGGATGGCTCATACCCGTCTGGCCATACGGCGGCGGGCTGGGCCTGGGCCTTGGTCCTGGCCGAAATCAATCCTGATCGCGCCAACACAATATTCAAGCGCGGCCTGGCGTTCGGGCAAAGCCGGGTCGTCTGCAATGCGCATTGGCAAAGCGACGTGGACGCCGGCCGCACGATGGGCGCAGCAACGGTCGCCCTGTTGCATAACGATGACGAGTTTCGTGCCGATCTGGCTGCGGCTCGCAAGGAAGTGGAAGCCGCCAAGGCCAAGCACGCGGCGCCCAGCGTCGAATGCAAGGCAGAGGAAGCTGCGCTGTCCGAACAGTGAAGCCGCCTTCGATCCGCTTACGAACTCCAAAGACGCCGCCTCATCGAGTCACCATGAAACTCTGTTTTACGCCGCTTATCCTGTTGAGCGCGCTGGCCGGGACCTGCAACGTATCCTTTGCTGACAGCACGCTGCCGATCAGCCCGCTTCTGCAGAAGGATTCTGGCGATGCTGCTGCCGATACGTGGCGGGTCAGCGTGAGCCCCTATGTCTGGGCGTCTGGAATCAAGGGCAAGGTCGGCCAGTTTGGGCAGCCGCCGGCAAAGTTGAATTCCAGTTTCAGCGACATTGTGAGCGAGACGGATCTGGCCTTCATGGGCGCTGCCGAGGCGCGTTACCAGCGATTCAGCCTGGTGGCAGACGTCATGTACGGGCAGCTCTCCGGCGGCGGCAGCACCCAGTACGGCGTGCTGAGTCGAAAGGTCGATATTTCCTCCAAGACATTCACCGGGTTTTTGGGCGCGGGTTACAGCGTGCTTGAAAGCGACCGAGGGCACCTTGACGTGATTGGCGGCGGGCGGCTCTGGCACGCCAGCACCACGATTTCGTTGAAAGGCGGGGTGCTTGGCGGCACGCGTCGAAGCGACAGCGCAACGTGGATTGATGCGGTTGCCGGCGTGCGCGGCCAATACGCCTTGAACGATCACTGGTATCTGACCGGCTGGGGCGTGATCGGCGCCGGACAAGCCCGGCTGGACTGGGACGCCACGGCCGCAATTGGCTATCAGTTCAAGTCCAATCTGTCGGCAGTGCTGGGCTACCGCGCGCTGGGCGTCAATTTCAATCGGAACGGCTTCGTCTACAACGTCGTTCAGCAGGGGCCCATCGTGGGCCTGGCTTACCAGTTCTGAAGCGCAGGCGCCTTACGCGACGTTGGGCCGATGGCTGTGCGCGGCGAAATGGGTCGATAGAAAATTGTCGTTGTCCAGCGGCGACGCCGCGTGGGGGCCTTGGCCGCTGGCGTCTTCAGGGGCCAAGCCAAAGCGCGCAAGAAATGCCTGGCGAAAGCGCCCCATATTGCGAAAGCCGAAGTCAGCGGCGATCTGGCTCATCGGTCGCGCGGGGCGCCGTGGATCGACGAGGAAGGCGTAGGCCGCGTCCAGGCGTCGTGTCTTGATCACCTGGGCGATGCCGCCCAGGTCGGAAAATACGCGATACAGATGGGCGCGCGAGACTCTGAATCGTTGCACTAGCAGGTCCGGGCCCAGCGCGGGATCCGCAAGGTGGCGATCAATATAGGCAAGGGCTCGCGCCCGCATTGCCTGACCCAGCACGGATTGCGGGCCATCGTCGAGGGGCGCCGTGTTCGACAGGCCTGCCGAGAGCAGCGTGGTAAGGGCTTCTTGTGCCGCGCCGTCCTCACTGGTGGACAGCTGGCCTGCCACCGCGTGGAAACCGCGAAGGTAGTCCGCAAGCAGGCGCGTCATCGGAAGCCCGGGGTCAAGGACGAATCCGTGCACGTCGCGGGGCCCCAGCAGCTTATCGATGCCGGCGCGGGGGATGGTCGTCGCCAACCGTTCGCCGGCGTCCACGCTGCAGGCATAAGGGCGGGCCAGGTCGATGATGCAGATCCCCCCGGGGGCCGCCACGACGTCGCGGCCGTCAAAGTCGCCGTGGATGGAACCCGCCGCCACGACATGAACAAGGTAATGATCAAGTCCGGTGCGGGCAATCGTGGCCTTGTCCCGCTTGTAGCGCTGCGCATTGAAGGTCGTTGAGCCCAGCGTCAACCCGCCCAGGTGGCGAATCCGCATGGTGCCTTCCAACGTTGCCGCGCCGGTTGTCGGATCGAGCGTCGTATCGCAGAACGGGCGCGTGACTTCACGCCAGTATTCGTCACGAAGAGAATGCTCTATTGCGTCGGTGGAGATGAACGTTTCTGAGCATGTCATGTTGACGTCTCGCCTTAAGTCGCAAGCCCGTGGCCGGCCGAAGGGCCAGTGTACCCGCGTCCATGTTGCACAAACTCGGGTGCCGGCATGGGCTGCGCGACCGAACTGAGGGTTAGGGCTGCGGCTTGGGGTCCGGAAAGTGCCACTTGCCGTTCAGGATTTCATCGCTGGGCTGATACAGCCTGACCGTATAGTTCCAACCCGGCGTGGTGGGCAGGCAATTGGCGATCTTCCCGTCGCATCCGCCGAACTGGATGTCGATCGATCCGTCAGCCTTTTTTTGCGCGGTGAGGTTGTTCAACGAATAGGCGTCGTACGGGTTCTTCTGGAAGTAGCCGTCCGCGTTGTACACGCTGACCGACCAGAAGCTCTTCACCGGGACTTCCTTTACGTTCAGCCGATAGACGGTTTTTCCATCGTTCTTGGGCGCCACGCCGGTAAGGTAGATGGCGTCCTTGGCGGGATTTCCACCCCAACCCGTGGCGGTGCCAATCAAGTGCTGGATGGGGTCGACCGTGCCCTTCGGGCCAAAGGCCTGGTTGTAGTTGGGGACCGTCTCGCCAAGCACCAGCAGGGCGTCGCGCATCTTTTTCTGGCTGGCCTGATCCCACTTCGGCACGACGAATTCTCCCGCCTTGGCCTGGCTGACCTTGATGGCATCCTGCAGGGCGTGCACCTGCTCAAGATCCTTCTTGTCTGCGGGGTCGACCAGCGTGCGGATCGCGACAAAGACATAGCGCGTACCGATGTCCGCCTTGCTCAGGGTATGGGCGCCGGCACCGTAGAAAACGGCGGGTACGTAATGGTCTTCATCGACGATCTGCATCGACATGAATCGTGCACCGGCTTCGGGTAGCGTGATCGTGACGGGGCCTGCATCCAGATCGAACACGGCTTCGGAGTAGAGCGTGTCGCGATTCATGCGGATGACATTCTGTGCGTCGATGGCAACCGGTGCGCGGCTGTGGATAAAGCGTCCGACACCTCCATCCGCCACCATTTTTCCCATGTAGAGATCGGACTCGGCACGGACAAAGTTGTCGACGCCAACCGGTGTCGTCGCATCGGGGGATTGCGCATGCGCAGTGCCAAACGTTGCGAGCGTCAGGGCGACGATGCGGGACACGGATGAAAATGACATGTAGGCCTCTTGATCGATTGAAAGTGACTTCATACCCCGGCTTCACGTAGGCTCCGCCCTTTCCGAAGCCGCTACGCATTCCGGGATGCACCTACGATCTTTGCCTTCAGGAGATGGCCCGGCGCGGCAACCTGCGAACGCTCGAGCCGCCCGAGTCGCCTCGAGTGAAATCGTTGGCGAATTTACACTGGGCCTCATGGCAGAAGCCGCATTACCGGGCGAGGCGAGACAAATCGGCCTGAATAATGAGACATTGCGCCGGATCACGGCAGGGGGATTCGAACGCGGCGCCTGACGGCAGCAGGCTTGTGCCAGCCGCCGCCGTCAGGCGTATGATTTCAGGCAGAGGATCAGTCCCGGCCTGGCCCGGGCCGTAGCCCGCGTGCCAGCTTTGCATGTCACTGCTTCGCGTCGTTCGTCCCGCTCCGCGCGCGGAAGGGCGTAAAGGCGTCGCGCCATGGACCATCTACTGCTTGCTGCCTGCCCGAATGACCCCGGCGGTAAGGGGTCGGGGATCGCTGCCCGGTTATTGCCGCGTGATCACGATCTCAAGGTATTCACTGGGCACCACCATCCCGGCGTCGCCAGAGCGATTGAACCGGTCTATTTGCGCTATCAGATCGCTTTCCAGGGCGGCTTGCGCCGCAGGTTCCAACGCAGCAAACGCTTTAAGAAGCGGCCCGTAATAGGTCTTGAAGACCTGCAGCCAATGTTCGGGCGAACGATAGCGGAACACGAAGTGGCGGGGTTCGGCCTGGATGGCGGAGGCGTGGCTTCCGAACATCTCGTCGATGCGCGCCCGGGTGCCCCACAGCGCGGGCGATTTGACGCCGGCCGGCGGGGGCAGGTGCTTGCCGATGGTCTTGAAGATTTGGCCGATGAAGCCCTCGGGCGTCCAGTTGGCCATGCCGATCTTGCCACCGGGGCGGCAGACGCGGACCAGTTCGGCGGCGGCCTTGTCGTGATCGGCCGTGAACATCACGCCGAAGGTGGAAACGACGGCGTCGAAGCTGGCGGGTGCAAAGGGCAGGGCCTCGGCATCGGCTTCCTGGAATTCGATCTTCAGTCGTTCGGCCGCGGCGCGTTCACGGGCGCGTCCCAGCAGCGCGGGCACGTAGTCGGTGGCGACCACCTCGCACCAGCGGCGGGCCGCGGCCAGCGAGGCATTGCCGTTGCCGGCTGCGACATCAAGCACTTTCTGTCCGGCGCGGACGTCGAGGGATTCGCACAGCTGCTCGCCGACGATCTGCAGCGTGGTGCCGACGACGGCATAGTCTCCGGAAGACCAGGTGGCTTGCTGGCGGGTCTTCAGGGCGGCCAGATCGGGCTGCGCGGCGGCTTGAGGTTGCGCAACGGCGGTGGCGGATATGGACATGGTCTGTCTCCATTAGTACGGGGGGGAAGCGTCGGCGGACATCGCCGGCGCCGAGCGGCATCGCAGACAAGTGCGCGAAGGCAGGTGCGTGTCGTGCGATCCGGAGTCAACCGTAGTTCCCGTGCGTGGAGCGGACCGTGGTAGCCGGCGTGGAATCTGCGGCGGCAAGGCATCCGGATTTTCCCCAGGATGCCGCCGCCATTCGTATCCACATGCTTGGGTCGATGGAGATCTTGCGGGGGAACGCCGCCTTGGCGTTGCCACCCTCGCGCAAGCTCCGCGCATTGATCGCCTATCTTGCGCTTGCTCCGCATGCCGTGACGCGCACGCATCTGTGCGAGCTGCTTTGGGACGTTCCGAACGATCCCCGCGGCGAACTGCGCTGGTGTCTCAGCAAGGCAAGAAGCTTGCTTGACGAGCCCGACCGCCGACGAATTCAGGCAACGCCAGAGACGGTGACGCTCGATTTGCACGACTGCCTTGTCGACGTCCTGGATATCGAGCAGGCGATGCGGCAGGGGATCAGCAGCGTGGGCGTGGATAGGCTGCGCCGGCTGGCGGCGCTATTCGCGGGCGAGTTCCTGGATGGCCTGCAGCTCAGGGCGTGCCCGGTCTTCGACAGCTGGATGGTGGCGCAACGGCGGCGATTGAGAGCCTGCCAGGCGGTGGTGCTGGAGCACCTGGCCGCGTGCCTGCCAACCGAGTCCGACGAGCGCTACGGCTGCCTGGACAATTGGTTGCGGCTTGCTCCTTACGACCGGCGCGCGCACGCGTTGATGCTGCAGTCGCTAAGCGACCGGGGGCGGCTTCGCGAGGGAGAAGAACACCTGGCTGCCGCGATACGCGCCTTCGAGGACGAGGGGCTGGATTGGCGGCCCCTGCGCGATGCCTGGCGGCAGCTTCGGCTATCGCCCGGCGGCCCGCCGGAACCGGCGGCTGACGCCGCGAAGGCGCCGATTGCCGACTCGTCCGACGGCGGCAGGGAAAGAACCGGACGGGCCTCGATCGCGGTCATGCCATTTACGAACGCCGCGGCGCGCAGCGGCGTGCGGGGCGGGTTGGGGGACGGGCTGGCCTACGACATCATCACCCGGTTGGCCAAGCTGCGCAGCCTGTTCGTCATCGCGCAGGGGACGGTATTCGCCCTGGACCAGCGCAGCGTGGGGCCGGAAGAGGCCGGCCGGACGCTGAATGTGGACTTCGTGGTGAGCGGCTCGCTGCGCCGGCACGCCAAGCGGATCATCGTGGACGTGGCCCTCGTTGAATCGCGGACGGCGCGCATCGTGTGGGCAGAGACCTTCGACCATGCGCTGGACGACGCATTCCTCGCGCTGGACGAGATCGGCAACCGGATCGTCGCGTCAATCGAAATCGAGGTCGAATCCGCCGAGCGCAACCGGGCCATTCTCACGCCGCCGAATTCGTTGGACGCGTGGTCGGCCCATCACCGTGGCCTGTGGCACATGTACCGGTTCAACCAGGCGGACAACGCGCTGGCGCGGCATTTTTTCCAGATGGCGGTGCGGCTGGACCCCACGTATTCCCGGGCCTACGCGGGGCTGTCGTTTACCCACTGGCAGGACGCGTTCCAGCGCTGGGGCGAGCAGCAGCCCGCGATGGACCTCGCGTTCAAGACCGCCGGTCAAGGCCTGATCGCCGACGACCGCGACCCCGCGGCACATTGGGCCATGGGCCGCGCACTGTGGCTGCGCGGCACTCAGGACCCATCGCTGGCGGAATTACAGCGTGCCGTCGATCTGAGCCCCAATTTCGCCCTGGGGCATTACTCGTTGGGGTTTGTCCATTGCCAATCAGGGGACGCCCTGGCGGCCATCGGGTCGGCGGACCATTCGCGCCATCTGAGTCCCTTCGACCCCCTGATGTTCGGCATGCTGGCCGTCCGCGCGCTGGCGCTGGTCCGGTTGGGACGGATCGAGGAGGCTGCCGACTGGGCGCTCAAGGCCGCGATGCGTCCCACTGCCCACGTGCACATCCTGGCGATCGCCGCCCATTGCCTGGCCATCGCTGACCGGGTGGACGAAGCGCTGGGCTTCCTGCCGTTGATCCGCAAGTCGCATCCCGCCTACCGCGTGGGTGACCTCCTGGCTGCGTTCCGCCTGACGCCCGAGGTGCAAGCCTTGTTCAGAGAGGGCGCCAGGCGGATCGGGTTGGAGTGACGCCCGATGCGGGGCGGGTGGAACGCCACGCTTGACGTCTGGTTTTTTGCGGGTGTATCGTAAGATATATATCTAAAGATACATCTTAAGAGCGAATCCATGCGCCATTCCCATTTTCACCATGAGCATCACGGCCACCACGGCCACCACGGCCACCATGGGCATCACGCCCACCATCCCCATCACCCCCGCCATGCCGCCTCTAGCGGCGACTGGTTCTCGGGTCCGCCCGACGGCCGGGGCGACGCTGACGGTTTCGGCGGCGACGGGCGCGGGTTCACGCGGGGACGCCGCGTGTCGGCCGACGACCTGCAGCTGATGCTGCTGGGCCTGCTTGAGCAAAGCCCGAGCCACGGCTATGAACTCATCAAGGCGCTGGGCACGCTCAGCAACGGCTTCTATACGCCCAGCCCGGGCATGGTCTACCCCGCGTTGACCTATCTGGAAGAGCTGGGCTACGCCACGGTGGAACAAGAGGGCGCCAAGAAGCGCTATCACCTGGCGGAGCCGGGCAAGGCGCATCTGGAAGCGAACCGTAGCCGCCTGACCCTGATGTTCAATCGTTTCAAACACATTGCCCGCAAGATGGACTGGATGCGCCAGGCCTGGAGCGGCGAGCCCCGCAGCCTGGGCCCTGAAGGCGAAGACGTGCGTACCGGCTGGCTGCCGGAGTTCGTCGAGGCACGCCAGGCCATCCGGCAGGCGCTGCTGGACCGCACCGACGCATCGCCCACCGAGCAACGGCGCATCGCCGCCATCCTGGCGCGTGCCACCGACGAGATCAACGGCAAGCCCTGTGCTTGACCTGTTCCCCTGACACTGGAGTTTTAATGACCCGTAGCGATTTGAACGTGGAGCGCGTGCGCCACAACCTGAAGATGCGCGTGCTGACCGTTGCGCGCATCGAGCGCGTTGCCGGCCTGCTGGCCCGCATCACCTTCACCGGCGACGACCTCGCGGACTTCGTGTCCGCGTCGTTTGACGACCATGTGAAGCTCTTTTTCCCCGCCGACCCGACGCAGCCGCTGGCATTGCCCACCGTCGGCCCGGATGGCGTCAAGTCCCCGGAAGGCGCGCCCAAGCCCGCCGCGCGCGACTACACCCCCCGCAGTTTCGATGCGGCACGCCGCGAGCTTGTCATTGAATTCGTGCTGCACGGCGATGGCCCTGCGTCCACCTGGGCCGAGCAGGCCGCGCCCGGCCAGACGCTGGGCATCGGCGGCCCGCGCGGTTCTTTCGTGGTGCCCAAGGGGTTTGATTGGCATGTGCTGATCGGCGACGAAACGGCGCTGCCCGCCATCGCCCGCCGCCTCGAGGAACTGCCCGCCGCCGCGCAGGCGTTCGTCATGATCGAGGTGCCGTCCGCCGCCAACCAGATCCCGCTGCCCTCGGCTGCGCAGACGTCCGTGCGCTGGCTGCATCGCGATGGCACGGCGCCAGGCTACAGCACCTTGTTGCTGGAAGCGGCGCGGGAACTGACCTTGCCGCCCGGCGAAGGCTATGTGTGGGTGGCGGCCGAATCCGCCGTGGCCAAGGCCGTGCGTGAAATCATGGTGTCGCAGCATGGCACCGACAAGGCCCGCATTCGCGCAGCCAGCTATTGGAAGCGCGGCGCCGTGGCCGTGCACGAGTCGCACGAAGACTAAGCGCCGTGGGGCGCCGGTTCTAGGCGCGGCCGCCGGCCAGCCGAAGCAGGTTTTCCACCTTGCCGCCCGGCCTGTCCTGACGCACCGCCAGCCCCAACACCGCGCGCGGCCAGTCCAGCGCGAAAGGGCGGTAGACCACGCCGTCGGGGCGCAGGTGGCGCAATGACGCCGGCACCACCGCCACGCCCATGCCTGCCGCCACCAGGTTCACCGCCGACGACAGCTGCGGCGCGCGTTGGCCGATCAGCGGATTCAGGCCGTGCTGCCGGCACGCCGCCATGATGTCCGCGCTAAGCCCGTAACCCGACTTGCGCGAATACAGGATGAAGCGTTCCTGCGTCAGGTCCGCGGGCGCCAGCCGCTTCTTTCGCGCCAGCGCATGGCCCAGCGGCAGGGCCACCACCAGCGGCTCTTCCGCCAATTGCGTGAACGTCAACCCACCATCCAGCGCAAACGGCGGGCGCACGAAGGCGGCGTCGATCGTGCCTTCGCGCAGCTGCGCCACCAGCGTCTCGCTATCGCCTTGCGACAGGGTCATTTCCACATCGGGATACTGTTGCCGGTATTGGCGGATCAGCTCCGTCACGACACCGTTGAACGACGCGGATTCGGTGAAGCCCAAGGTCAGTTCTCCGACCTCGCCACGCGCGGCGCGTTGCGCCGTCTGCACGGCAGCCTGCGCGCGTTGCAGGATGTCTTGCGCGCACACCAGGAATGCGCGGCCGGCGTCGTTCAGCGCGACGCCGCGGCCCGTGCGGTCAAACAGCGGCGTGCCGACCTCTTGCTCCAGTTGGCGGATCTGCTGGCTGAGCGGGGGCTGCGCCATGCCCAGCAGTTCGGCCGCACGCGTGAAATGCTGCGCCTCGGCGGTCACGACGAAATAGCGCAAATGGCGCAGTTCCATATTGATACCTGAAAAGTACTGATTATCAATTTTCCATATATTGGACATTCTATTGCGGCCAGCCGATGATGCATACATCGACGCATCTTCATCAAGGAACCGCCATGAATGCTCCCGTCAAACCCAGCACCCTGTTGCGCCAGCACCTGGCCCGCGACATCGTCGTGGCGCCCGGCGCCTATGACGGCATGTCGGCCCGGCTGGTGGCCGCCGCGGGTTTCAACGCCGTCTACGCCAGTGGCGGCGCCATCGCGCGTGCGGCAGGCTATCCGGATATCGGCCTCTTGAGCTTCACCGAAGTGATGGACCGGGTCGAGAAGATCGTCGACGCCAGCGGCCTGCCGGTCGTGGCGGACGCGGACACCGGTTTCGGCGGATCGGCCAACGTGGAACGCACCGTGCGCATCATGGAGCGCGCGGGTGTCGCCGCCTTCCATATCGAAGACCAGTCCTTTCCCAAGCGCTGCGGCCATCTGGACGACAAGAGCCTGGTGGACACGGACGAGATGTGCCGCAAGGTGCACATCGCGCGCCAGACGTTGTCGGACGCCGACGCACTGGTCATCGCGCGCACGGATGCGATTGCGGTGGAAGGGTTTGATGCGGCGATTGCGCGTGCCGAACGCTACGTGAAAGCGGGCGCGGACATGGTGTTCGTGGAAGCGCCCGAAACGCTGGAGCAGATCCGCGCCATCGCCGATCGCCTGCCGGGCCTGAAGCTCATCAACATGTTCTATGGCGGCAAGACGCCGCTGGTGCCGCTGCCCGACCTGGCCGCGATGGGCTATCGCCTGGCCATCATTCCGTCGGACCTGCAGCGCGCCGCCATCCATGCCATGCAGGCCACGCTGGCCGCCATCAAGCAGACCGGCGACAGCAGCGCGCTGGCCGATCGCCTGACGAGCTTCAAGGAACGCGAAGCCATCGTGCAGACCCAGCGCTACCTGGCGCTGGACGCGCAATAGGCGTCCAGCGGCAAGACGGCTTAGCGGCGGCAGCGCGCCGGCAAGGACAGCGGCCACAGGCGCTGGCCGGCGCTGCCGTACAGCGTGCGCATGCCGCACACCATTTCGACGCGCGCCAGCGCGTTGCCGGCGGGGTCGATGATCTTCGACAGCTCCATCGTGGAGACCACCGCACGCTGGTCCGCAAACGGCGTGACTGCGTTGTAGTCGGTCGGGATGACGAACTTGCCCGCGCCGTCCACGTAGCCGAAGTTGCGCTCCGTGCGGGCGGGCGCCAGGCCGTCATGCAAGGCGCCCAGCGCGTCGAACGCGGGGCCGTTCAACGCGCCCTTGCCGTCGACGGCACGCACTGCGCTGGTGGACAGTTGCGTGACCGCGCGGCCTTCCGAATAGGCGGATCCCGTGCCTTCCACCTTGATGCGCGCCTTGCCGTCCAGGCCCACGTAGTCCGTCATGGCCTTGCCGTTGGCAACATAGTGGCGAAGCAGCAAGGCTGAGCCCTGCGGCCAGCGCCAGTCGCCGGCGGGCAGGGTGGCGATGGTCTTGCCCGTGGTGTCGATCAGACGCGTGCTTGCGTCATCCGCGGCCAGCGCGCGGGCGGGCGAGCCTTGGAAGACCGAGCCGACCGCCGCCATGGGGCCGATCTGCCATGCGCCCTGGGCATCCAGATAGCCATAGCGCACGGCCCGGCGGATCTCCAGCCAGTCGCCAATGCGGGAATAGGTGGCGTCTTGCAGGTCCTGCACGCCGGAGCCGTCGGCCGCTACGATCCAGCGGTGGTTTTCGCCCGCGGCGGTAATGGAGCCTCCCTCCTCGGCGGATACCTGCAGAAGGCGTTGGAACGACGTCAGCGCGCGGCCCTGGGCATTGAAGACGGCGGCGGGGCGTTCGTAGTCTTCACCCTGCCCGCCGGCCTGCATCACCCGCCACAGCTTGTCATTGACGCGCGCGATGCCGTAATGGCTTGCCGGCAAGACCCATTGCCCCTGCTGGTCGATCACGCCCACGCGATCCGCGCCCAGTGACGCCACCGCCTGGCCGTTCTGGAAGTGGCCGATCTTGCGGAAGGCGGGCGCGGCCAGTTCCTTCTTGGCCACAAAGTCGTACAGGCCCCACAGGGCGTCGGCGCCGGCGGTCTTCAGGTATCGGACCACGCCCGGCGCCACGATTTCCGTCTGGAAAACGTCGGGCAGGTCGTAGGTCTTGCCGTCGCGGTCGATCATCCGGTTGACGCCATCGACGTAAACCAGTGCATAGCCGTGGCGGAAATTGCCGATATGCTGCTGCACCGGCAGGCTCATCGGCCGGCCTTGGGCGTCCAGCAGCTGCAGGCCGCGGTCGGTCTCGGCGGCAAAGCGCAACTGATCGGGTTTCAGGACATCGTCGCCGGCCTCGGGTTCGGGGTCGCTCTCGCGGTCGTCGGCGTCGTCCAGTGCAATCAGGTCCGTCCACGATGGGTCGCTTACCAGCGTGCCGTCGGCCAGCAACAGGCCGGCGCCCGACGGGCCGCATTGGCAATGTGACTGGCCCAGCATGGCCAGCGGCCCGCCCGGCATGTTCAACGGCACGGCCCTCAGTTCCCCGTACTGCGCCGCTTCAACCGCCTCGGGATTGAGCAGTACGTGGCCGTCGGCATCCACCACATTGAGCAATCTGCCTTCTCGCTTCTTGACCCACAGCCTGCCCTCGCGCACTTCCATCGACCCGGCCTCGCGCAGCCAGGCGGGCGCCGTGGCGCCATTGAGCCAGACGCCCTTGGGCGTCAAGAGGCCGGCGGGCGTGCCGGTTTGATCGGAGAACAGCACGAAGCCGTCTTCGTCCCTGGCGGGTGACAACGCGGGGCCCAGCTTGATGGGGGCGGGCTGATCCGGAACCAGGGCCATGAGCGTCTCACCGGAGGGGTAGACGATGGTGTCTTGAAAGCGCTGGGAGGCTTGCGCTTCGTCGGGCTTCATGGTCGTGACTAGCGCGCCCGTCGCGTCCAGCACGGCATAGCCTTTGCGGCGGTCCAGTTCGGCGCTCCAGAACGCACGGCCCACAGGCTGCATGCTGCCGTAGCCCTGGTCCAGTCCGCTTACCTTGCCGTCGGCGCCGATCAGCACGGCGCCATCGCGGCCGAAGGCCACGGCGGGTCTGCCGTCGCGTTGCGTCAGGATGTCTTCGTAGGTGGGTTCGACTACCCAGTTCCAATCGCCGTCCACCACGCCGTAACGGCGTTCGTCGTTGATCGCGATGTAAAGCCCCTGGCCGTAGGCTTGCGTGATGGTGACGCCGGGCTTGGCGAAGCGGCGTTCGCCGTTGATGCCGCGGAATTCCTGCTTGTATTGCACGGCGGCCCGCGCCGGCACGCCGTCGGCCAGGAACAGGTCCTGGATGCCGGCGTCCAGCGGCTCGCCCACGGGTTCGCCCTGGCGGTCGATCAGTTGCTGGCGCCCGTCCAGCGTGGCGACCGCCAAGCCGATCTCGGCGTAGTCCTGGACGCTGTCATACCGCGGCGGCACCGCCATGCGGCCTCGCGTATCGATAAACCCCCATTTGCCTTTCCACTGCACGGCGGCCAGGCCGTGGCGGAAATCGCGCACATCTTCAAAGAGCGGGCGAATGGCCAGTCGGCCGTTCTGGTCCAGAAAGCCCCAGGCATGACGACGCAGCGACTGGTCCATGGGAACGCGGTTGATGTTCTCCAGGGCCGAGGGCAGCAGTACGGCGGCGCGCCCGTCAGACAGGGCGCGGATGCAGCCGTTCGCGTAGGGGCTGACGCCGGAGATGTCGTCGGTGTAGGCGTCGGAGCGGTAGCTGCCTTCGTCCAGGCAATACATGTGGCCGGTCTGCGCATGCGCGGACAGAGAGGCGCCCAGCGCGGCAATGGCGCAGGCGAGTCGGGTGGTGCGGATCACGCGTGACGTCATGGTTATTCTGCTTTGGCGTTGTCGAGGGCGGGGGGCGGCGGGTCCGTGGCTTCAAGGCAGGTCAGCGCCTCGGGGGGCCATGTCTGCTTTTCCTCCGCGTCGAAGATCACCACCTTGTCGCACAGCACGCCGAACGTGGCGGCCGCCTTGCCGCGCGTATCGATGAATTCCACCAGCCCGTCGCGGCGGACCATGGCGCGCCCGTCCTGGAAATCACCGGCCCACGTGAACGCGGGCGGGATCGCATAGCGCCCGGTAAGGTCGATGTAGCCGTACAGCTTGCCGGTGCGTTCCAGGCGACGTGCGCGCGCCAGGCCGTCTTTCATCGGCCCCAGTTCGCTGAAATGCGTGCCCACGACGCGCTTGCCGTCCGCGTTCACGAAGCCCTGCTTGCCGCCGCCGTCGCTGTAGGGCACCACGCCTTCGCTCGCGCGGCTGTACTCCACGGAATAACGGCCCGCAAAGCGCGTGATTTCGCGGCCCTGCAGGTCGGTCATGATGGCGTTGGATTCCGAATCGTCGGAGAACAGCAGGCGCTGCATTGATGCCAACGGGATGCCGTCGCCGCGCTTTTCCAGCACCGTCTTGCCGCTTTGGTCGATCACGCGGTAGCCCGTCGCCAGGTTGACGCGCGCCAGGCCTTCGGGCTGCACGAAGAACGGATTGAATTCGCCATACAAGGCGGGAATCGCCATGTTGCCGCGGGCATCGATCGCGCCCTCCCGTTCGTCATGGCGCACGATGATCCAGTCGCCGTATTGCTCTTTGCTCTCGGGCTTGCCGTCCGACAGGCGGGTGGCGTGGCCTTGCGCGTCGAACAGCACGGCGCTGCCGTCGGCCACTTCGCCGATATAGCGTCCGTCCTTGATCTTGGCGGGTTTGCCGTAGATGGTGTCGCTGGCCTTGCCCGTGCGCAGGTTGACCATTCGGTATGGGCTGTCCGAGTAACGGTTGGCGCTGGCCTTGGCCTCGGGGTCGTCCACCAGCGTGATGCCGTTGCCCAGGTAATCCATCCTGTAGGCGCTTTCGTGCGTGGGGCGCACAATCCACTGGCCTTCGCGGTTGACGATGCCCCAGCGGCCGTCAGCCTGGACGCGGGCCCAATCGTCTTCGAATTCCTCGATCTGTTCGTAATCCGGTTTCAGCGCCGGCGCGCCCAGGCGGATGTTCCAGAGGCCCCAGCGGCGCGCGCGGTTTTCATCAGGCGCGCGGTAGAACAGCAGTTCGCCGTCCAGCCGGCCGGAGTCGGCCGCGACGGCTTCGGGGATCGGCACGGTCTTGCCGCGCGCATCGATCAAGATGGCATCGTCGCGCTGCATCCCCGGCTTGCGTGCCCACGTGTAGGGGCCGCTGAAGTTGCGGATACCGCTGAACTGGGGCCGCACGGCCCAATTCCCCTTGCCGTCGATGGCACCGAATTTGCCGCCGGTGGTCCGCACGATCAGCGGCATCGTCACGTTGTAGGTCTCGATGGCATCCCATTCCGGATTCGAGACGATTTTGCCGTCGGCCGTCAGGATGGACGGCGGTTGCTGATAGTCCCCGGTGCGCAGCAGCGCCAAGGGCATGCCGGTTGCCGCCTGTCCGCGTAACGCCGACTTGCCGGGCGAGAAGGCGCTGATCTGCAACTCGGCCAATTGCGCGGTCGTGGCCGCATCAAGCAGCGGCTTGCCGTCCGGGCCGTAGACCTGGACCAGGACTTCAGGGCCTGCGGGCGCCATGGACGTCGTCTGATCGTCGTCTTCGACCAAGAGTGGCGACACGGTCGCGTCGGCGGCGGCCACAGAGGCCACGTCTGCCACCGAGGCGGATTCTGCGGCGGCGGTGGCATCAGGAGCCGGCGTCGCGACGTCCGTCATGACGGTCGCGGCGGCATCGGCGACCGGCTCCGCGCTGGGGACATTGCCGGCGGCGTCGGCTGCTTCGGCAACGGTCGCGGCGTCGGCGGCCTCGGCTTCTTCCGGGGCGGCTTCTTTCACGGCGTCCGACAGGCCCGTCGCATGGGTATCGGACTGCGCGGCATCGCCCTCGGGCGCTGCCGCCGGCGCGGCCGAGGCGCCGTAGACCCAGGCGCGCCCCTGATTGATCTCGACGCGGCCATCGCGCAACGCCAATTTCTCAATCTTCCCGCCCGGGCTGATCAGCAGCGTCAAGGTCGTATCGGGCAGATAGCGCCAGCCATCCCGTTCCTGCAGACCCACATAGGGCTGCGAGAAGGTGTGCAGGGTCTTGAACTTGCCGTCCAGCAAGGCCGCTTTGCCGTTTTCGGGCTTGACCAGCCACAGCCCGGACGCCACCCACTGCACGCGTTCGTACCGCGCCGTCGACAGCGAGTTGCCGCGCGCATCGACAAATTCCCATCGATTGTCGCGGCGCACGGCCAGCACGTCGCCGTCGCGCATCGGCGCTTCCTGCGAACGCAGGACGTCCGGCGGCACCGCCCAACGGCCGTTGTCGTCCAGCAGGCCCCACCAGCCGTTGTAGCGGGTTTCGCGCAACTGGGCGGGTAGATAGCCATCCGTCGGGGCGCCAAGCGTCATCACCCCGGGCGGCAAGGTCGCGGCCTTGCCCGTGGCGATATTGAACAGGCGCGGCGGCGTGGGCACTTCCATCGACGCCAGCTTCTGACCCGGCTGGAAACCCCAGGTGCGCGTGCCCAGTTCGAAGGCCTTGACGACCTTGCCCTGGCGGTCGATCAGCACATCGCGATCGTCCTCTTCGGCCAAGGCGGTGCCTTCGGCGTTAAAACCCGAGGCCATGCCGAAGCGCGGCTTGATGACCCACTGGCCCTTGGTGTCGATATAGCCCCAACGATCGCCCTGGCTGACTGCGGCCAGGCCGTTCTGGAATGGCTTGGCGTCAGAGTAGGCGGGGGCGATGGCCATGCGGCCTTGTTTGTCGATGTAGCCCCAGGTGCCGCTGTCGTCGGCGCGATTTCCGATCAGCACGGCCGCGAAACCTTCGCTGAAGGCCTGGTGGCAATAGGTGTCGGACCCCTGGCCGTAGTAGGTGGTGGTGCACCGGTCAATCCAGGAGTCGGCCTGCGCCGTGCCGGGGATGCCGGGCAAGGCAAACGCCAGGGCCAGCGTCAGGGGCTTGAACGCGGCCCTCATTGTGCGAGGGCGCGGGTCGAAGCCGCGGGTAGGAGTACGCCAAGCCGGACGTGCCACATGTCAGGTGCCTGTCAAAATGATGCGAAGGCAGCACTGTAACCAGCAGTAGCAGTCAATGAAGCGACAAATGTAACGATAGAAAAGAAAACGTTAATACGGCGGGCTAGACGTGCCGCCTCAGAGCATGACCAGCGGGAAGTAGGGCCTAGTTGTGTCAAAATGATGCGTCATTTCAGGGACCCATCAGGCGCATGACCGCCCCAGCCGCGCTATCCCCATCCGCCCTGCCGTCCACCCCCGGACACGATGCCTCGCATCGCGCCGAACTGGCCCGGTTGCTATACCGCCAATCCTACGGCGTGCTGTTCGCCAACTTTGCCATCGTGGTCCCCGTCGCCTATGTGATGCGCGCCAGCGTGCCGGTCTGGCTGTTGGCCGCGTGGGCCGCCGCGTTGTACCTGCTCACCGCCTTGCGGGTGGTCGTGAACCGCCGGTTCCTGCGGCGGCAGGTCGCCTCCGCGGACGTGCCGCGCTGGGTGTCAACGTTCTGCGTGCTGTCATGGCTGTCGGGCCTGTTCTGGGGGCTGGCCGGACTGGCCGCGGTGCTCTCGCACGACGACATGATGCTGGCGTTCGGCTGCGTGATGCTGGCCGGCATGTGCAGCGGCGCGGTGCCGTCGCTGTCGGCCTACCCGCCAGCCTACGTGGGATCTGCGCTGGGCATGCTGGCGCCGTTCACCGTGGCCTGCCTGATCCAGGGCGACGCGCTGCATCTGGTCTACGCCGCTTTCGCGTTCTGCCTGCTGGGCGTGAACATGTATTTCAGCGCCATCACCTACCGCAGCCTGAAGACCACGGTGTCGCTGCGGTTCGAGAACCTGGGCCTGATCGGCGACCTGCAGCGCGAACGCGACCGCGTGGCTGCCGCCGACCAGGCCAAGACGCGCTTCCTGGCGGCCGCCGGGCACGACCTGCGTCAACCGGTCCACGCTTTGAGCCTGTTCACCGACATCCTGGCCAGCCGCGCCCAGCAGGGCGACGCCAGCCCGAAAGACGTGTTGCACGTTGCGCAGCGCCAGCAAACCGTCCTGGCCAGCCTGAACCGTCTGTTGGACGGCTTGCTGGACGTGTCCCGCATGGACGCGCACCTGCTGCGCATCGAGCGCCGCCCCGTCAGCCTGGACGCGCTGTTCGACGAGATCCGGCAGGACTTCGAGCCGCAGGCGCAAGCGCAAGGGTTGCGCCTGTCTGTCCTGCCCACGCAGCTGGTGCTGGAGACCGATCCCACCCTGTTGCGCCGCATCCTGCATAACCTGCTGAGCAACGCGCTGTCGTACACGCCCCGGGGCGGCGTGCTGCTGTGCGCCCGCCCGCAGGCAGGCGGCGCGCTGATTCAGGTGTGGGACACCGGCGTGGGGATCGCGCCGGATGCGCAAGAGGCCGTCTTCAATGAGTTCACGCGCGTGGGCAACGCGCCCGCGGGGCAGGGCCTGGGCTTGGGGTTGGGGCTGGCGATCGTGCGGCGGCTGACGGGGCTGCTGGGTTTTGACATCCAATTGCGGTCCACACCGGGCAAGGGATCGGTGTTTTCGGTCCGCGCGCCTGCGTCCGCGCGGCCCGGTCACATTCCTGCCGAGCATGCAGTGGACAAAAAATAATCAGTTGATGCGCGGACGCGGCTCTTCTGTAATGGACGCCAGGCGCCCTTGATCGCAAGGCGTCGCGCCCGACAGGAGAACCGCCATGCCGTCCCCGCTTGCCCCATCGTCCCCGGATGCCTCGCGGCTGTGGCTGCTGGTGCTTGCAGGCGGCATCGTCATGGGCCTGGCCCTGGGCGTACGCCACGTGCAGGGCCTGTTTCTCTTGCCGGTATCGATGGACCGGGGCTGGAGCCGCGAAACCTTCGCCATGGCGATGGCCATCCAGAACCTGACCTGGGGCATCGCGCAACCCTTCACCGGCATGGTGGCCGACCGCTACGGGTCGGCCAAGGTCATCGTCGTAGGACTCGCGTTCTACGCGCTGGGCCTGGCCGGCATGGCCTACGCCGCGACGCCGGCGGCCTTCCTGCTGACGGCGGGCGTGTGCATCGGCATTGCGCTGTCCGGCACCGCGTTCGCGGTCATCTATGGGGCGCTGAGCCGCCTGGTGCCGCCCGAACGCCGCGGCTGGGCGCTGGGCGTGGCGGGCGCCGTGGGCGGGCTGGGCCAGTTCACCATGGTGCCGGCGGCGCAGTGGCTGATCGCAGGCTGGGGCTGGGTGAACGCCTTGCTGGTGTTCGCATTGCTGCTGGCGATTGTGCTGCCGTTGGCCCGGCCCTTGCGCGAACCGGCCCGTGCCGCGCACGATCCGGCGACGCCGGATGCAGGCCTGTCGCTGCGGGCATCCATCCGTGAAGCCTTCGCGCAGCCCGGGTTCTGGTTGTTGAACCTGGGTTTTCTGGCTTGCGGTTTCCAACTGGCGTTCATCGGCACGCACCTGCCTGCCTACCTGATGGACAAGGGCCTGCGCGCGGCCGACGCCGTGGGGGCGTTGGCGATCATTGCGCTGACCAACGTCGCGGGTACGTATGTCTGCGGCATCCTGGGCGCGCGGCACCGCCGCAAGTACCTGCTGGCCGGCATCTATCTGGTGCGCACCGCCGCCATCGCGCTGTTCCTGTTGCTGCCGCTATCGACCTGGACCGTCTACGCGTTCGCGGCCGTCATGGGCTTCGTGTGGCTGGGCACCGTGCCGCTGACCAACGGGTTGATTGCGCAGGTCTTCGGCGTGCGCTACCTGACCACGCTGTTCGGCTTCGTGTTCTTCGGCCATCAGCTGGGTTCGTTCCTGGGCGTGTGGTTGGGCGGCATCGTGTTCGAAGCCACCCGGTCCTATGACCTGATCTGGATGGGGGCGATGGCGCTGGGCGTCCTGTCGGCCCTGCTGCACTGGCCGATAGACGACCGCGAGCTCACGCGGGCGCGTCCCGTCGCCGCGCCCGGCTGAGGCTACAGGGCGCGGTGCTGCGTGCCCGCGCCCATGGTGATGTGCAGCATGCGACAGGGCTCGATCACCTTGACGGTGTGCCACACGCCTTTCGGGACCACGTACGCGTCGCCGTCCAGCATCTTCACCGTCTGGATGCCCGTCGGCCATTCCAGGTGCAGCTCGGCCGCGCCTGACATCAGGCGCACGATCTCGTCGGCTTCGGGGTGCATCTCCCACTGCGGCCAATCCTTGGAGAAGGCGTATTCGGACACCAGCCAGCCGCGGCCGAAACGGTCCAGCTCATCGGGGGACTGGGACCAGAACGCGTCCCCGCCGTTGACGGTGAAAGCGGTGCCGGTGGCATCCAGCAAGACGTAATGCGACGACAGATCGGTAGCCATGGTGCGCATCCTTGTGTGGGGGGGCTTAAGTTGCGGGTTTGGGGCCATAGTAACGAGGCGGCCTGGATTTGGCCCGGGCTTTTGCGCCGGTTTCAGCGCGTCATCTTGAAGCGATATCATGTCGCCCATCAGCAACCACAACGGGAAAGGCGATGAGCCAGGGGTTCGATGGGGTCAGGCCCGCGTCCGAATCGTCCATCGAGATCGGCTTCTTCTATGACGGCAGGCACTGCGTTGAACGCATCCGGGTCAAGCCCACGGCCGCCAACCTGAAACGGGCCGCCGATCGCCGGGCGGCCATCCTGGAGGCCATCGCGCGCGGCGATTTCGACTACGACGCCGAATTCCCCAAACGCATCACGCCTCCGAAGCCACCACAAGGGTCCGCATGACAAGCAACACGCAGCTGATAGTCAATGATCTGACGCCGCAGGCTTTCTCGGCTTACGGCTGGATGCTGGGCAAGCCCATGCCGGACGGCAATGGCGTGCCGCTGTTCTCCAACCCGGCCACGGATTTCTGGCAGGAACACGTGTTCAACACGGGGGCGGGCGGCGACGCCGAATTGCTGTGGGTCAACTACCGCAGCCCATCCGTGGAAATCGCGAGCCTGGAAAAGCATCTATTGACGCAGCAGGCCATCGTGCCGCTGACTGGCCAGATCATCCAGGTGGTCGCTAAAAGCGCCGCCGACGGCAGCCCGGACCTGGCGACGCTGGCGGCTTTTCGCGTGCCGCAAGGCCAAGGCATCTGCATGCGGCCGGGTTGCTGGCACGCGACCCGCGTCGTCGATGGGGAAGTGACCTGCCTGATGTTGACGCGGCGATCCACCACGGTGGACCTGATCCAGCATCTGACCACCGACGCGCGAGCAACGGAAAGCGCTATCGTGGAGATCCCTTTGCAACGCCTGGAAGACTTGACCGAGGTGGCGCTGGAAGCGGCTACGCAATAACCCGCTTCACAGGCCCTGGGTAGAGGCCGCAGCGATCATTCCGCTTCGCTGCACACCACGCCCAGGCGCTTGAACAGGGGCCATTTGTTGCGGTAGCCATCCGTCCAGCACATGGCGGTAAACGCCGACAGTGGTTCATCCACCGCATGCACCGTGATTTGCGCGGCCGCGGCGTCGTCCTTCGGGCAGAAGGGCTGGCCCGGCGTCGGGTACAGCGCCCCTTCCCAAACAGGGCTGCCGCAGTGTTCGCAGAAATTGGTCCACTGGCCGTTGCGGTCCGGGTTCTGGCGTACGGTGGGCGCCAGCGCCTGCAAGGTTCGCACCACCCGCTTCGACAGGATGCCAACCTGCGACAACAGCGCGGGCCCTTCGATGCGCTGCCATTGCTCCGGGCCGAACAGCCATTCGTGGAATGCCATGGGGTCCAGCCCGGTGCTGTCGCCGTCTTCGTCCAGCTCGAAGTCGGCTTCCGTGCTTTCGTGATCGGGCGGCACTGCCAGCGCGAACACCGGTGTGGATTCGCCGCATTGGGCGCAGCAGTGCGTGGCTTGCAGCACGTAGTACGACGATGCTCGCAGGTTTGCGCCTGATTCGCCGTCGCCACCCGTATTGCTATTCTGCGTATCCATGCCTGAAATGTTGTTCCTGTGCGAACCGGTCCTAGTTGTGGGGTACCGGTTCTTCTTCATCGCCGGGAAATATGCCAGAATCTGTCCCGGAATTTCTGCTTAGCCCGCGACGCTGCCGCCACCAGGGCGTTGCCAACATCCCCAACGTGTTGGAGCCAACCATGCGCGACCGCCAGAGTAGCACTGGATTTTCCACCGCCCTTCGCGGCGTGCCCGCCCGGTGGTTCATGGCGACGCTGCTGGCAGGCGGCTTGGCCGGCTGCAGCTTCACATCGCCGGACGAGGCCACGGGGTCGCAATCGGTCGGCATCCACGGCGTCACCGGGCAGCAGGCGCGCAGCATCGCCCGCGAGGCCTACCTGTACGGCACGCCCATGGTCGCCAGCTACCAGACCATGTACGCGTTCAGCATCGACAAGAACAACCCGCAGTACAAGGGGCCGTTCAACACGGTTAACAACATCGCGCGCGTCTTCACCCCCGAAGACACGGCCTTCGTCACGCCCAACTCAGACACGCCATACTCGTTCGCCATCCTGGACCTGCGCGCCGAACCGGTCGTGATTTCCGTGCCGCCGATGGAAAAGCGCCGGTACTTCGTCCTGCAGCTGATGGACCTGTACACGTACAACTTCGCCTACATCGGCAGCCGCAGCACGGGCAATGGCGGCGGGAATTTCCTGATCGCCGGCCCCCGCTGGACGGGCAAGGTGCCCCCCGGCATCACCAAGGTGATCAAGTCGGAAACCGAACTGGTGAACATGGTGGGCCGCACCCAGATGTTCAACCCGGCCGACCTCGAGAACGTCAAGCGCATCCAGGCCCGCTACAAGATCCAGCCCTTGTCGGCCTTCGCCAAGCGCCCGGCGCCACCCGCGCCGCCGGCCGTCGAGTGGATCCCGCCAGTGCCGCCCGGCGAGATGCGCACGTCGCTGGAGTTCTACAACCAGCTGGCTTTCCTGCTGCAGTTCGCGCCCACGCATCCCACCGAGAAATGGCTGCGCGAACGCTTCGCCAGCATCGGCTTGAAACCGGGCCAACCCTACAAGGCCGACGCCCTGAATCCCGCCTTGCGCCGCGCCCTGCAGGAAGGCATGCACACGGCGCAGAACGACATCGACAAGAACCGTGCCGCGCTCGGCGGCAAGACCGATACGCTGTTCGGCGACCGTAGCAAGCTGAAGAACGACTACCTGACGCGCGCCACCGGCACGCAAGTCGGCATCGGGGCCAACAGCCGCGAAGAGGCGCTGTATCCGGTCCTGGAAAAAGACAGCCGCGGCCAGGAACTGGACGGCAAGTACGCCTATACGCTGCGCTTCGCGCCGCGCAGCCTGCCGCCGGTCAACGCGTTCTGGTCCATGACCATGTACCGGCTGCCCGAACAGTTGCTGGCGCCCAATCCCGTCAACCGCTACCTGATCAACTCGCCCATGCTGCCGTCCCTGAAGAAGGACTCCGATGGCGGGCTTACGCTGTATATCCAGGCGCAATCTCCCGGCAAGGCCAAGGAATCCAACTGGCTGCCCGCGCCGGAAGGCCCGTTCATGGTGACGATGCGGTACTACTGGCCCAAGCCGGAACTGCTGGAAGGCAAGTGGGTGTCGCCGGAAATAGAGCGGGTGCCGCAATAGGCGCATCGGCGCGCACAGCCTAGAATCGGGCTCCGGAGGGCGGCGGGCGCAAATCCGGCCGCCTTTCCCATGGGGAGGAGTCACGGGCATGAAGCGCAACTTCAATATCCACGATCTGCGTATCTTCTATACGGTTGTCATGACCGGGTCGACCCGCCAGGCCGCGCAGGTGATGCACCTGACGCAGCCGGCGATCAGCCATGCGGTCTCGCGCCTGGAAAGCGCCACGGGCGTGCAGCTGTTCGACCGGTCGCACAAGACCTTGCGGCCCACCGAGGCGGGGCAGTACCTGTACACCGAAGCCAAGTTCGTGCTGGACGAGCTGGTGCGCATCGACGAAGCCCTGCACAGCATCGAGCAGTTCGGTGGCCGTGGCTTGCGTATTGCGTCGTCGCCGGCGTTGGCGCTGAGCTATGCGCCTGAGGCCGTCAAGCGCTACCTGGACGAACACGGCAAGCGGCCGTTCTCGGTCGACGTGGAATCGTCGGTGCAGGTAATCAGCGCGGTGGAGACCATGCGGGCAGACTTCGGCCTGGGTGCCGTTGGGCAAGACAGCCCGCGGCTGAACTTCACGCCTTTCCTGCGTACCGATGTCATGGCGATTGCGCACCGGGATCATCCGCTGGCCAAGCGTCGCGTGGTGGCCGTGGCGGATATCGCGCCGGACACCTTCGTCAAGCCGCTGTGGTCCGACTACGTGGTGGCGCAGGGCGACACCGGCGACACCACGCAGCTGGATTTCGCCATGCAGGCGCACATGACCCTGGTGCCGGGCACCGTGCGGGCGATGAAGGGGATCAGTCTGGTCAACGCGCTGTCGGCCTCCGATATCACGCTGGTCTACCCCGATCTGGTGGCGCTGCCGCTGGCGTCGCGGCAGTGGTTTGAATTCGTGCTGATCACCCGTAAGGATGCGCAGAACCAGGAACTGACCGGGCGGCTGCTGGGCGCGTTGCATGCCACCGCCCAGGCGCGCCGCACCGGCGTCTATGCGGACACGATCCAGCTGATCGGCTAGCGCGCCGCACTTTTGACGCGCGTCAGGCGGCCGGCGGTTGCCACGGCAGCGATTGCAGGTCGCCGTCGATGCTGATGGCCTGGCCGCTGACCATCGCGCCGTAAGGGCTGGCCAGGAACAGCGCCATGTTTGCGATATCGGCGGCACGCACGAATTGGCGCAGACTGACGCCGGCCAGTTCCAGCTCGGTTTCTTCCTCGACCGTCAGGCCCATGTTGCGGGCGCGGGCGGCGATCACGCGGTCGATGCGGGGGCCCGCCACCAACCCGGGCAGCAGCGCGTTCACCCGGATGCCATAGCCGCCCAGTTCCACCGCCAGCGACCGCGTCAGCCCGACCACGCCCCATTTGGACGCGGCGTACGGCGTACGCATGGGGATGCCCATGCGGCCGGCCACCGAACTGATGTTGATGATGGCCCCGCCGCCCGCTTGGCGCAGCGCGGGCACCGCATGCCGCACGGTGTGGAATTGCGAGGCCAGGTTGATGTCCAGCGTCGCGCTCAGGTCATCGGGCTGGATGTCGGTGATGCCCGCCGTGGGGCCGGCGATGCCGGCGTTGTTGACCAGCACGTCCAGGCCGCCCAGATGCGCCAGGGCGGTCTCCATGTAGCGATCGATGTCGTCGCGCCGGCTGACGTCGGCATGGAGATTGGCGTGGCGGCTGGACGCAAGCGCGTTCTGGTCCACGTCGCACAGGTGGACGCGGGCGCCGCGGTCGGCAAAGGCGTCGGCCAGGGCCGCGCCGATGCCTGCCGCGCCGGCGGTGATGATGACGCGGCGGCCGCTCAGGTCCACCGGCAGGGCGGTAAGGTCTTGCTGGTTCATGTGGTTTTCCCGGGATGCGTTCGGATCAGGGTTTCATCAGGCGGCAGGTGGATTCCTGCGGCGACGTGTAGATCTGGTCGCCGGGAATCTGCGCGATCAGCTTGTAGTAGTCCCACGGCCCCTTGGATTCGGACGGTTTTTTCACCTGCATCAGGTACATGTCGTGCACCATCAGGCCGTCGGCACGGATGTGCGCGTCCTTGGCGAAGAAGTCGTTCACGGGGTTGGCCTTCAGCCACTTCATGATCGTGTCGCCGTCGGTGGTGCCGGTGGCCTGCACCGCCTTCAGATAGGTGGTCGTCACGGAGTAGTCACCCGCCTGCAGCATGGACGGCTTCTTCTTCATGCGTTCTTCAAAGCGCGCTGCCCACTTTCGCGACGCATCGTCCTGATCCCAGTACCACGCCGTCGTCAGGTACATGTCTTGGGCCGCCGCCAGGCCAAGCGCGTGGATGTCGGTGATCAGCACCAGCAGGCCGGCGATCTTCATTTTGGGCGTCAGGCCGAATTCCGCCGCGGCCTTGACCGCGTTGCTGGTGTCGTTGGCTGAATTGGCCAACCCCAGCACCGTCGCGCCCGATGCCTGCGCCTGCAGGATGAACGACGAGAAGTCCGCCGAGTTCAACGGGTGCCGCACGCGGCCCTTCACCTGGCCGCCATCGGCCTGCACGACCGCCGACGCGTCGCGCTCCAGCGCGTGGCCAAAGGCGTGGTCCACCGTCAGGAAGAACCAGTCCTTGTTGCCTTCCTTCAGCATCGCGCGGGCCGTGCCGCGCGACAGTGACACCGTGTCGTACACGTAATGCACGGTGTAGGGCGTGCATTGCGCATTGGTCAATTCGGAAGCCCCCGCGCTGACGACGAAGAAGGGCGTCTTCTTCTCTTCGGCCACCTTCGCCATCGCAAGCGCGGCCGCGGAGTTGGCGCCGGCGATCAGCATGTCGACGCCTTTCTGGTCCAGCCATTCCCGGGCGCGGGACGAGGCGATGTCGGCGCGGTTCTGGTGGTCGGCCACCAGCACCTCGATCTTCTTGCCCGCCACGGCGCCGCCCATGTCCGCCACCGCCATCTTGATGGCCTCGGCGCCGCCGGGGCCGTCGGCGTCCGCCGACAAGCCCGACATGTCGGTGATGAAGCCGATGCGGATCACGCCGTCATCGGCGCTGGCCGCGCCGCCCAGGCTCAGCAATACGGCGGCCACGGCCGCATTCAAGGTCTTTTTCATGATGTCTCCCCGCGAGGGTTTTGGTGTGGTTCCGGTCACGCGTCAGAACGCGACGTTGTCCCGGCCTTTGAGCTGCAGGATGTCGCGCGCGTCGTCAGGCGTAGCGATGGTGAGCGACAGGTCTTCCAGAATGCGGCGGATGCGCCGCACCTGGTCGGCGTTCGAATGCGCCAGTTCGCCCGGCCCATCCCACAGCGAATCTTCCAGGCCCACGCGCACGTAGCCGCCCATCGTGGCGGCCTGGGTGGCCAGTGGCGTCTGCTTGCGTCCGGCGGCCAGCACCGACCACCGGTAGTCGTCGCCGAACAGGCGGTCGGCCGTGCGGCGCATCATCATCACGTCTTCGGGGTGCGTGCCGATGCCGCCGCGGATGCCGAAGACGGACTGGATGAGGAAGGGCGGCTTCAGCAGGCCCTTGTCCACGAAGTGCGCGGCCGTGTACAGATGGCCGATGTCGTAGCACTCGATCTCGAAACGTGTGCCGTTGTCGTTGCAGGACCTGAGGATGTGCTCGATGTCCTTGAACGTGTTCTTGAAAATCAGGTCGTTGCTGCCTTCCAGATACGGGCGTTCCCAGTCGTGCTTGAATTCCTTGAAGCGTTCCAGCAATTCATACATGCCGAAGTTCATCGACCCCATGTTCAACGATGCCACTTCGGGCTTGAACGTGGTGGCGGGCAGCATGCGTTCGCTGACCGGCAGCACGGGCGAACCGCCGGTGGTGATGTTGATGACCACATCGCTGGCCGCCTTGATGCGCGGCAGGAACTGCGCGTACAGCGCGGGGTCCTGCGTGGGCCGGCCGGTCTGGGGATCGCGCGCATGCAGATGCACGATTGCCGCGCCGGCCTCGGCGGCTTCCAGCGCCGATTGCGCGATCTGGTCGGGCGTCACCGGCAGGTACGGCGACATCGACGGCGTGTGCACCGAGCCGGTAATGGCGCAGGTGATGATCACATTGTTTTTGCGTTTCTTCATGGGCCTTGGACGATTCGTGTTTTCTTATGGGCCCCGGCTGTCTCCTCCGGGTGCGGCCCATTCTGTCGCACGGTCCTGGCCTTGTCACCTGAACAGAAATTATCAACTGATAGGCTTTACGGTGCTGCGGCGCAACGTGGACGCGCCGGGCTGGCGCGGCCCGATAAAATGCCGCCGCCCAGGGCGGGCGGCGGCCGTAATCGAAAACGCACTCAGGTCTGGTCTTTGGTCGGCGACTTGGAGCCGTTCGTCTTGACGGATTCGATGCCTTTGTCTCGCGCCTGGGCCGTCGAATACATTTCGCTGCGCCCGACCGATTCGCCGTTCGCCGCCACCAGCGTGAAGTAGTGCGAGCCGTCTTTCGCCGTCTTGCGCATGTAGCGCGCCTCGTCGGCGGAATATTTCTGCACCGCGGCAATGCCGCCTTCGGCCGAGGCCTTGGTCGTGTATTGCTCGCTGGTCAGGATCACCTCGTGATTACCCGCGTGCAGATTGAACATGAACTGCGTCCCGCTGCGCTTCAGTACAAAGTAACCGCTCATCGTCGTCTCCGTTCTTGTTGAAGGGGTAACGCTTGGGCAACTTGCAACACGCCGGGTGGCGTCTGCCGAGAATACTTGATGCGGGCGACTTTGGAACAGCAGGCTGAAATACAATCGGCCGCTATGTCCGACCGCCCGCTTCCTTCCCCGTCTTCCCCTCAAACGCCCCGCAGCGGATACGTCCTGGCGGTGGACCTGGGCGGTACGCGCTTTCGCGCGGCGCTGGTGGATGAATGCGGCGGCATTGCCCATTCCTGCGCCATCGATAGCCCCGCAGGCGCCGGGCCGCATCCGGGTTGGGACGACATCGACGCCGATGCCTGGTGGCGCGGCCTGCAATCCCTGTCCGACACCTTGGCCACCCAGGCCGGCGTTGCCTTCGACGCCGTGCAGGCGATCGCCATCTGCGGCGTCACGCGCACCCAGGTCTTCGTCGACGCGCAAGGCGCCGCTATCCGCCCGGCCATCACCTGGCGCGACACACGCACTGCCGCGGATGTGGCCGAATGGCTGGCGGCCATGCCGTCCGGCCATCCCGAAAGCCAGCAGATCAACGCCTTCCACCCTTGGGCGCGCCTGGCGTGGCTGCTGCGCGCCGAGGCGCAGCATGCGGCGCGGGTGCGGGTCGTGCTGGAACCCAAGGACTACCTGAACTTCCGCCTGACGGGCACGGCGGCCAGCGATACCGTGTCGATGGCGCGCCTGGCTGCTGCTGCCCGGGGGCACGCGGCCGGGCCTGATCTGCTGACAGCCCTGGGCGCCGATCCCGCCTGGGTGCCCCCCTTGCTGAGCCCCCTGGATATTGTCGGGCCCGTGCAAGCCGGCCTGCCGGGCACTCTGGCCCGTTTGGCGGGCCGCAGCGTCGTCGCCTGCGCGAACGACACCTGGGCTGCGGTGGCCGGCCTGGGCGCGCTGCGCTCGGGCTACGCCTACAACATATCGGGCACCACCGAAGTCTTTGGCGCGGTGGGCGCCGAGCCCGTGCAGGCCCAGGGCCTGATGACCGTGGACTGGGGCAGCGGCCACCACCAGATCGGCGGCCCCGGCCAGAACGGCGCGGACACGGTAGCCTGGCTGCTGCCGCTGCTGGGCCGCCTGGGCGCCGAGGGCATGGCGGGCGTGGGCACCGCGATGGACGCTTTGTTGAATGCGCCGCGCGACCCGCAACCCGCCTTGTTCCTGCCGTACCTGCAGGGCGAGCGCGTCCCGTACTGGGACCCGCACCTGCGCGGGGCATTCCTTGGCCTGAACCGGCGGCATGGCGCAGGCGATCTGGCGTGGGCCGTGCTGGAGGGCGTGGCCTTCCTGAACCGTACCGTCCTGGAGCGCGCCGAGGCCGCCCTAGGCGCGCCGGTGGGGGAAATTCGCTTTGGCGGCGGCGCCGCGTCCAGCCCGCAGTGGTGCCAGGTCAAGGCCGACATCTGCGAACGCGCCGTCGTCGTCGGCCAAGCGGAACAACCCGGTGTCGTCGGTGCGGCCGTAGCCGGCTGGACGGCGCTGGGCCGCTACGGCAGCTTCTCCCAGGCGCAGGACGCGCTGGTCCGCACGGCGCACCGCTACGAACCCCAGGCTGACCGCAGCGCCGCTTACCGTCAGCTATACGCCCAGTTCCGCGCGGCGGAAGCAGCGCTGACGCCGGTGTCGCACGCGCTGGCCGGGATGCGGTTGCCGTAAAAACCCTAGGTGCGCTTGCGCGGCCTGGCAGCCCCTTGCCGCACCGTCGGGGTATAAACTCCTACGCCATCAGGGCGCGAACGCCCGGCAGGCGGTGGATAACCCTTGCACTACAACGAATACCAACGCAGCAAGGGTTGAGTCGATGCGCGGCATCCTGGAAAAGTACGGCACGGCAATCGCGGGATTGGTCCTGGTGGGCTTCTTCGCAATCGCCGCCCCGAATTTCGCGGCACCGAACAATCTGTTGAACATCGCCAAGGAAACCAGCTTCCTGGCCATCATTGCCATCGGCTTCACGCTGGCGCTGGTGACCGCCGAACTGGACCTGTCAGTGGCCGACGTCGCCAGTCTGGCGGCCGTCGTCACCGGCGCCCTGGTGCACACGGGGCAGCCGGTGTTGATCGCCATCGCGGCGGGCCTGGGCGTCGGCCTGCTTTGCGGCCTGGTCAACGGCATCGCCGTCACCCGCCTGCGCGTCCCGTCCTTGATCGCCACCCTAGGCATGGCCGCCATGGCACGCGGCTTCGCCTTCATGCTGACCGACGGCGTGTCCTACGTCGGCCGCTGGCCCGCAACCTTCACGGACCTGGCTCGCGCCAAGCCCTTTGGCATTCCCGCCTTGGTGCTGTGGATGCTGGGCGCGGTGCTGGTCGCCTACTTCCTGATCAAATGGACCCGCACCGGCGCCCGCATGACCGCCACCGGCGAAGCCGGGGAATCCGCGCGGCTGGCCGGCATCAACATCCGCGCCATGAAAAGCATCGGCCTGGCCCTGTCCGGCCTGTGCGCAGGGCTGGCCGCCGTGTTGCTGACATCCAGCCTGTCGTCCGCCGCGCCCAACATGGCCGGCGACTACTTCCTGTACGCGATCGCCGCCGTCTTGCTGGGCATGACCATGTTCAACCCCGGCCACGCCAACATCCCTGGCACGCTCGTCGCTGCGCTGATCCTGAAGGTGCTGGGCAACGGCCTGGTGCTGATGGGCGCGCCGTACTACGTGCAGGACATCGTGCTGGGTTTCATCATGATCGCGTCCGTCGCGGTGTCATCGGCCGTCCTGAAGAAAGCGGCCTTCAAATTCTGATCCGAAGGGGAAACCACCATGACCAAAACCTTGAAGCGCACGCTGCTTGCCAGCGTGTTCGCCCTGCAATCGCTGGTGGCCAGCGCCGCCTACGCCTTTGACGTCGGCATCGTCGCCTTTCAGATGTCGTCCGAAACGCACGCCCGCGTCGCCAACGCCGCGGCCGAAGCCGCCCGCGCCAAAGGCTGGACCGTTACCCAACTGAACGCCGAAGGCTCGCTGCCCAAACTGGCCGAACAGCTGGACACGCTGGTCAACAAAAAGGTCGACGCCATCGTCGTCGCCATGGGCAAACCCGTGGAAACCGACGCCCAGCTGCAAGCCGCCAAAGAGAAGGGCATCCCCGTCGTGGGCGTGATGTCCGGCGCCAGCCCGCACATGCTGTTCGACGTCGAAGTCAATGAATATGCCACCGGCGCGCAGTCGGTGCTGTATCTGCTGGGCAAGATGGGCTACCAGGGCAACATCCTGTCCGCCCGCTTCGACGGCAACTCCGGCACCCGCATCCGCGGCAAGATGCTGGACGCCGTCCTGACGGAAAACACCGCCGTCAAAGACCTGGCCAAGTTCAGCATGGCCCGCACGCAAAGCTGGCGCGACGACGTGCGCAACGGCATGCAGGCCCTGTTCCTGCGCCATCAAGGCCAGTTCAAGGGCGTCTGGGCCTCGTTTGACGGCCAGGCCTACGTCATCGACGACCTGCTGCAATCCCAGGGCATGAAGAAGGGCGACATCACCTTGGTGTCGGTCGACGGCGGCCCGGAAACCTACCGCCGCATCGCCGACCCCAACAGCCTGATCACCGCCACCATGATGATCCCGTTCGAACAGCTGGGCGCAAGCGCCATCGATTCCATCGATCGCATCGTGGTGAAGAAGGAGCCCAAAGAGACCGTCGCCGCCGGCCCGTACCTGTTCATGGATTCGGTGCTGGTCGACGCCACCAACGTCCAGAAATTCCTGCAACCCGCCGCCAAGTAATTGCCGTGACCGCCCTGACCACCATGACCGCCGCGCTGTCACTACGCCAGATCCGCAAGTCCTATGGGGCGGTCGAGGCCCTGAAGGGCGTCGATCTGGACGTGCCCGAAGGCCGCGTCATGGCCATCTGCGGCGACAACGGCGCAGGCAAGTCCACGCTGATCCGCATCATCTCCGGCGCGCAAGAACCCACGGGCGGCGAGCTGAGCCTGAACGGCCAGAAGGTCGTGTTCGGATCCCCTCACGACGCGCTGGTGCAAGGCATCGCGACGATCTATCAGGACCTGGCCCTGGCGCCGCGCCTGTCCATCTGGGAAAACGTCTTCATGGGCGCCGAACTGGTGCGCCGGGTGGGGCCATTCAGCGTCCTGGACAAGCGCCGCATGGCCCTGGACGCACGCGGCTACCTGCAGCGCCTGTCCGTGCCCATTGAAGACATGGACCGCCCGGTCGAACGCATGTCCGGCGGCCAACGCCAGGCCGTCGCCATCGCACGCGCGCTGCGCTGGGACGCGCGCGTCGTCATCATGGATGAACCCACCGCGGCATTGGGCGTCAAGGAAACGGCGCTGGTGCTGAACCTGGTGCGCAAGCTGCGCGAAGAAGGGCGCACCGTCATCCTCATCAGCCACAACATGGCCGACGTGGTGGCGCTGGCGGACCGCGTGGCGATCCTGAAGAGCGGCGTGAAAGTCATCGAACGCGACGTGGCCGGGCTGAATGCAGATGCCCTGGCGCACATGGTGATGACGGGGAAGGAATGAAGAGTGCGGGGCGCGTCCGGCCCTGATTGCACCCAAAAAAAGGCCGCCGCCGGGTTTCCCCTGGCGGCGGCCTTTTTGCATGCAGCAGCGGGACTTAGTCCTTGCGGCTGGTCACTTCAACCAGGTGATAACCGAACTGGGTCTTCACCGGGCCCTGGACCACGCCAACCGGGGCGCTGAACACGACGGTATCGAATTCCTTGACCATCTGGCCCGGGCCGAACGTGCCCAGGTTGCCACCGTCACGGCTCGACGGGCAGCTGGAGTTTTCCTTGGCGACTTGGGCGAAATCAGCGCCGTTTTCAATAGCGGTCTTGAGTTCGTTGCACTTGGCTTCGGTGGAAACGAGGATGTGACGGGCGGAGGCTTGTGCCATGAGGGCTCCTTGCGGGGAATGAATGGGGGAGGGGAGAGTAACGCATTCGGCGTTGCTCGCTACCCTGCAATCATAAACGGGGAATCCGGCCTCTCTGGGCGGGTCTCAGCCTGTTGCCTGTGTTTCTGCCTGATACGGGCAGACCAAGTCCCCCTGGCGTTGCGCCTCCATTAGTCAATGACTAAAATGCAGTCATTGACTAATGGAGGCTTTCGTGGCGACCATGACGATCCGCAACATCGATGACCAGCTCAAGGCCCGGCTCCGGGTGCAGGCGGCGCAGCACGGGCGTTCGATGGAAGACGAGGCCCGCGACATTCTCCGCGCCGCTCTGTCCTCTGAGCCTCCCCGTGGCCTTTCGCTCGTCGGGGCGATCCGGGCGCGTGTCGCGCCGTTGGGAGGGCTTGAGCTGGATCTTCCAGCGCGTGAACCCCTACGCACGCCTCCGGAGCTGGGCGCATGATCCTGCTGGATACGAACGTCATTTCGGAGATTCTTCAGCCAGAGCCCGATCCCCGTGTGGTCGACTGGCTTGAGACGCAGCCGCGAACGGCGCTGTTTACGACGACGATCACCCGTGGCGAATTGCTCCACGGAGTCAGGTTGCTGCCTGAGGGACAGCGCCGGGATGCGCTTCTGCGAGCGGTGCTGGCGATCTTTGCGTCAGATCTGGCGGGGCAGGTTCTCAACTTTGATGGTGAGGCCGCAGATGCGTATGCAGAGATCGCTGCCGAGCGCCGAGCGATGGGCAAGCCGGTTAGCCAGTTTGATGCGATGATCGCTGGGATTGCTCGATCGCGGGGGGCGAGCCTGGCGACACGTAACGTCAAGAATTTTGCCGACTGCGGCATCAACGTGATAGATCCTTGGCGCTATTGACTGGAGATTCCGCAGTGCCCGCCGCCGTCGCTTGATTAATCCGCCAGCCACGGCTTGAAGGGCTCCAAATCCAATCCGCTAGGCACATACCAGACCTTCCTGGTCTTATCCCACTGTGCCCCCAGCGCCTTCACCACGTCCTTGTTCTCATAGGCGACGCGAAGATCCCGGTGACCCACCGCCTGCGCCGGCGCGGCTATATTCCGGCGTAGCGCGGTGTCCGCGCGCTTCTGAATGGCCGCCAGCTGCATCCGTTCAACGAACACGCTACGCCGCGTCGCTTCTTCCGACGAAACCAGCGTCAAGCGCGCTTTCGTCCGTGTCGCCGCGACATAGAACAGATTCTCTTCTTCCCCCAATTCCCGCAGCGGATTCGGAAACTCGCCCGCGTCCAGGAACGGCAGGACGACATGGTCGAATTCCTTGCCCTTCACATTCACGATGCAGTCCATCAACACCGCGTTCTTCCCAGGCCGGGCGCCAACGAACGCTTCCGCCGCGCCAATCCATTCGGAAAACTGGTTCAGCGTCTTTCCCGAGTTTCGCGCCGAGGTGAGGAATCCGCTGACGGACTTGGTGACGACCGAGGCTTCATAGGGGTGGACATACAGGCGCTTGGCCAATTTATCCATATCCATGATGTCGCAGACTTTCTCCAGCGCCGTGTGGGCAGGCGAGTCCACGGACAGGCCGCGCAGGAATGACACGGCATCCGCAATGCGGGTGCGGGCGGAGACGCTGCCTACGCGTTGAATCTGGCCATCGAAAAAGTGCTTCAACGCCGACGGTTCTTTGGCCAGGGTGGATTTGGCCTCGCTTAGCGCTTCCGGGGTCAGCGGAACCTCTGCAAAGGTCGCCAGCGCTTCCACGATGGCCTCTCGCGTAGTCGGCGACGCAACGTGGTGGAAGTCGTCCAGCGCAATGGCGATCATGCCGCGCAGGAACAGAATCTCTTCGCGCAACAGGTAGCTGTTCATCGTCAGCGTGCGGTATTGCAGGCCGGCGTTCATCAGCGCGTTTTCTATTTCGATGGATTGGTGGGCGTCGCGGAACAGGATGCAGCAGTTTTCCAGCTTCTTGCCATCCTGCTTCCATTGAATAACCGCTTTGACGACTTCGGCGCCGCACGCGCCGGGCGTGTTGGCGTAGGTCAGTTCGTGGATATCCGTGCGCACCGGAAGATTTGAATCGACGGGCTTGTGCTTGAACGCTTCCATCGCGTAGGCCAGATGCGGCCCGTGGCGGTACGTCATCGTCAACGGGAAGCTGGCGCAGTCGGGGAAGCTGGAGGCGATGCGATATTGCAGAAACGCTTCGTCCGCGCCCAGGTGTGAATAAATGACTTGGTCCTTGTCGCCCACGCCGACGAAATAGGTGGTGTCCAGGCTGACCAGGGCTTCAACAATGCAGAACGAGGCTTCGTTCATGTCATGCAATTCATCGCACACCACCAGCTTATAGCGGGGCAGGTCGTGGCGGGCGTCGGGGCTGGACCGCAGCAGGCGCGCCAGGTCATAGGTGGCATCGAAAAAGCCGCGGGCGCCCACATAGCCGAACACGTCAACGCGTTGCTTCTCGTATTCGATGGCCCACAGATAGTCCGTCAGCGGCAGCACCAACGTCTCTGCCGCATATTCGGGATCGTCGTCGCCGTCTGGCGCCAGCATCATCGTTGCTTTCAGCTTCAGCAAGTTGTCCAGGAACTGACTGACGGCGGTGTTGTGGGTGCGGATATCCAGCATGTCCGCGTACTGCGGGTGGTTATGCGCCACGTTGTCCAGCACGGACAGCGCATAGCTTTGCTGTTCGCGCGTGGAGGGCAGCCGTTCCGGCTTGGCGTCCTCGATGCGGGACAGGACCTGCTGGGAAAACGTTTCAACCGTTTGGACGGGAATCCGCTTGGCGGTGTTGTAGGCGATGCCTACTTCCACCAAACGCGCCTGCAGGACTTGCCGGGCTTCGTCGGTGAAGGTCAGGGCAAGAATGTCTTCGGGCGCCAGTCCCCTGGCAAGCGACTCCCCGATGCGCAGGGCCAGCGTGGTGGTCTTGGCGGCCCCCGCATTGGCGATCACAAGGCTCGTGCGATTGCGCGAAGCCTGGATCTTTTTCTGTTCTTCGGTGGGAACAAATCCTGCAGGGAAGAACTGGGTGGAAGGGGAGCTTGTCGTCATCTGGGCGGTAAAGGCGCGAGCAGAAATGTCGCTGGAGTCAGCCGCCAGTGTAACGATTCCAAAAGCCGCTCCACCCAATGCAAGCGGCCGGCGGGTGCGCGGGGCACCTGCCGGCCGTTCAGGCTGAAATCCTGCCGCTTAGCGCACCGGCCAGCCGTACATCAGGCCGCCGTCGCGATAAGACGCGTTCAAGCCGCGCGGCAGCTTCAGGGGGCTGCTGGGGCCCAGGTTTTTTTCGAAGCTTTCGCCGTAGTTGCCGATGTGCTTGATGATGTTGTATGCCCACTTGTCATCCACCCCCAGGTTCTTGCCCATGCCCGGGGTCACGCCCAGCAGGCGCTGCACGTTGGGGTTGGTGCTTTTCAGCATCTCGTCCACGTTCTTCGACGTGATGCCGTACTCTTCCGCTTCCAGCATGGCGAACATGGTCCAGCGGACCACGTTGAACCATTGCTCGTCACCCTGGCGCACCATGGGGCCCAGCGGTTCCTTCGAGAAGTTCTCCGGAAGGATGTCGTACTTTTCCGGGTTCTCCAGGTTGGTGCGGGCCGCGGCCAGCTGAGACTTGTCGCCGGTGAACGCGTCGCAGCGTCCCACCGCGAAGGCGCGGATGATCTCGTCCAGGCGTTCGACGACAACCGGCTTGAATACAATGTTCTGCGAGCGGAACCAGTCGGACAGGTTCAGCTCGGTGGTCGTGCCCGGCTGCACGCATACCGTCGCGCCGTCCAGTTCCTTGGCGCTTTTCACGTTCAGGGACTTGTTCACCATGATGCCCTGGCTGTCGTAGTAATTCACGCCGACGCCGATCAGGCCCAGGGTGGTGTCGCGCGTCAACGACAGGGTCGTGTTTCGGGGCAGGACGTCCACTTCACCGGACTGCAGCGCGGTGAAGCGTTGCACGGCGCTGACCGCCATGATCTTGGATTTGGAAGCATCGCCAAACATGGTGATGGCCAGCGCGCGGCACAGGTCGACGTCCAGGCCGATCCAACCGCCCTTGCTGTCGTTCACGGAGAAGCCCGCGACGCCGGTGGAGACGCCGCATTGGACGAAGCCCTTGTTCTTCACGCTGTCGAAAGTCACGCCGGCGTTGGCAGCGGCCCAGGACGAGAGGAATAAGGCGGTGCCTGCCGCAACATGTTTGAGTGCTTTCATGGTGTCTCCGCGCAGAATGCGCATGGTATTCGTCCGCCGGTGGGCGGATGTGCGCGGAATGGTAGCTACGGGGTCGAAACGGGAATATCAGGGAATTCCCGTTAAATCCACTAAGCGGAATTTGCGTCGCAATAACGGCATTCGGCTTCACCGCTTTTACCGGTCGCGGGCTTCCCATCTTGCAGGTCGGTGTGCACGCCATGAAAGCACTCATGCGACAGCCATTGGCTCAGCCGATCGTAGCTTTCCATATTGCTGCGCCAGTTGGGCGCGCACAGGTAGTAGCCAAGGGGACTCTCAAACGTGCGGTCGAAGATGTCGACCAGTTGTCCGGTCGCCAGCTCTTTTTCGATCAGGCAGTGCGGCATCAGCGCGACGCCAAAGCCCGACGAGGCCGCCTGGATAATCATCGAAAACAGATTGAACCCGGGCCCGAATCGTGCGCGGTCATAATCGCCGATATACGTTGAAAACCAGTATTCCCAAGAGAGGGGAATTTCAATGTGCTGCAGCAGCGTGCATCGCTTGATGTCTTCCAGGCTGCTTATCGGATGCTGTTCCAGATATTCCGGTGAGCAGACCAGCCGCGTTTCCCGGCCGGTCAGGTACATGGCGTCCCCGTCATGCCAATCCCCATAGCCATATTGGATTGACGCATCGAAATCCAGTTCGGTGCTTTTGTAATCGGCCACGCTGTAGCGGACGAAATTGATGGAGATGTCCGGGTTGACGTCCCGGAACGTCTTTAACCGGGGAAACAGCCATTGCGCCGCGAAGGTGGGCGCGGCCGATACGTTCAGCGATTTGGCGGACTGCTGCGTGGCCATGACCTGCGACGTGGCGCTTTCCAGCGTGTGCAGCGCGGGCCGGATCAGGCTCAGGTAGGTGGCGCCCATGCGGGTCAGTTGCAGGCCGTTGGTGGCGCGGATGAACAGCGCGTGCCCCAGGTAGCTTTCCAGCGTGGCGATGTGCCGGCTGATGGCGCTTTGCGTGACGAACAACTCTTTGCCCGCCTTCGAAAACGACAGATGACGGGCCGCCGCGGTGAACGCATTCAACTCAGAAAGGGTGGGGCAGCGACGTCTCATAGGGGGTATGAGTAATGCTCATAAGGCTGTTCAATTTTGTGTCGGACGCCTAAGGGGAGACCCGGTATCGGACGTTTGGATTGTACCGGTAGAGTTCGCCATGCTGAATTTCCTGCATGTCGAACGGATAGCGTGATTTATTTATGAAGCCGGTTGTTGTCAAGAATTGCAAGATTTTGAATACCCGATCGCTGGCCCTTGAAGCCGCGGCGAATGTGCTGATCGAAGACGGGATGATCTCCCGCATCAGTGCGGACGATATCGCGGTGCCCGATGCCGAGGTGGTGGACGCCAAGGGCATGACCTTGATGCCCGGCATGATCGATTGCCACGTGCATGTGGTGGCCTCGTCGTTCAATCTGGGCCGTGTGGCGGCCCTGCCGAACGCATTGGCGTTGCTGCGCGCCTTGCCGATCATGCAGGGCATGCTGGACCGGGGCTTTACCTCGGTGCGCGATGCGGGCGGCGCGGACTGGGCGCTGGCGCAGGCGGTGCTGGACGGGGTGATCGACGGGCCACGCCTGTTCTGCTCGGGCAAGGCGCTGTCGCAGACCGGCGGACATGGCGATTTCCGTCAACGCAATGACGAGCTTGATCCTTGCCCGTGCTCGGTCAAGATCGGCAACATCGGCCGGGTGGTGGATGGCGTGGACAACTGCCGCCTGGCGGTGCGCGAAGAAATCCTGAAGGGCGCAACGCAGATCAAGGTCATGGCGTCGGGCGGCGTGGCTTCGCCCAACGATCCGATCCAGAACCTGGGATTCTCCGAGGCGGAACTGATTGCCATCGTGGAAGAGGCCAGCAACGCCAATACGTACGTGATGGCACATGCCTACACGCCGCGCGCGATCTCGCGCGCCGTGCGCTGCGGTGTGCGCACCATCGAACACGGCAACCTGGTCGACCGCGAGGCGGCGCTTGTCATGAAAGAGCATGGCGCCTACATGGTGCCCACGCTGATCACCTATGAAGGCCTGGCCAACGACGGTGAGCGCTATGGCTTGCCGCTGGACTCCGTGAAGAAGATCGCCACGGTGCGCACGCACGGGCTGAAGGCGCTTGAGATCCTGGACGAAGTGGGCGTCAAGATGGGTTACGGCAGCGATCTGCTGGGCGAAACCCACTACATGCAGGCGGACGAGCTGGTGTTGCGCAGCCGCGTGCTGGGCAATGCCAAGGTCATCCAGCAAGCGACGCTGATCGGCGCCGAAATCCTGAACCAGGAAGGCTTGCTGGGCGAGGTCTGCGTAGGGGCCTACGCCGACCTGCTGCTTGTTGACGGCAACCCGCTGGACGACATCGCGCTCTTGACCCAACCCGATTCGATCAAGCTGATCATGAACCGCGGCCTGCTGCACAAGAACGCCTGCTGACGTTCTCTTATTCCCCTTTTCTCCGGAAATCTCCACCATGTATTCCGTATCAGACCGCCTGGAGCGGCTGCCGTTCTCAAGCTTCCATTTCAGGCTGCTGATGATCGGCGGCCTGGGGCTTGCCTTTGAAGCGCTGGACGCCGGCATCATCGCCTTCATCATCCCCTCGCTGCGCGTGCAGTGGGGCCTGTCCACCGGCCAGATCGGCTGGATCGCCAGCAGCACCTACGTGGGCTTCCTGGTCGGCGCGCTGTTCTCGGGGATTCTGGGCGACCGCTACGGCCGCAAGAAGATCATGATGTGGGCGCTGCTGCTGTTCTGCGTGGCGACGTTCTTCAACGCCTTCGCCCGCAACTATCACGAGTTCTACATCCTGCGCATGATCGCGGGTATCGGCATGGGCGCGGAAGGCGCCATCATCGCACCGTACCTGGCGGAGTTCGTCAGCAGCAAGTACCGCGGCCGCTTCACGGGCGCGCTGGCCGGCTTCTTTTCGTTCGGCTTCGTGCTGTCGGCCTTGCTGGGCTATTTCATCGTGCCGTTGAGCGATGACGGCTGGCGCTGGATCATGATCATTGCGTCGGTGCCCGTCGTGTTCCTGCTGTGGTGGCGCAAGTCGCTGTTCGAGTCGCCCCGTTGGCTTGAGCATACCGGGCAGACCGCCGAAGCCGACCGCATCTGCTCGGCGATCGAAGCTGAAGTGCAGCAAAAGCTGGGCCGTCCGCTGCCCACGCCCATCGCCACCCGCAAGGCCGCTTCCGCTGCTGCCGAGCCCCAAGGCGCGATGGCGAAGCTGGCCTCGCTGTTTTCGAAGACGTATCTGGGCACGACCGTGCTGGTCTGGGTGTTCTGGATCACCGTGCTGTTCTGCTACTACGCCTTCCTGGTGTGGATTCCCAGCCTGCTGGTCGAACGCGGCTTCACCATCACCAAGAGCTTCTCGTACACCATCCTGATCTACCTGTCGCAGATTCCGGGCTATTTCTCGGCCGCGTACTTCAACGACAAGATCGGCCGCAAGTACACGATCCTGATCTACATGCTGCTGTCGTGCCTGTCGGCGCTGGGCCTGGCGCTGGCCAGCGGCGAACATCAGATCATCATGTTGAGCATGCTGCTGTCCTTCGGCATGAATGGCGTGATCGCGGGCCAGTACACCTACACGGCTGAAATCTATCCCACGTCGATCCGGGCGACCGGCATGGGCGCGGCCTCCGCCTTCGCACGGATCGGCTCGATCGCCTCGCCGACCATCGTGGGCGTGGCGTATCCGGTGCTGGGCTTCGCGGGGGTGTTCGCGATGATGACGGCCATTCTGCTGGTTGGCGGCCTGGGCATCCTGTTCTTCGGCAAGAACACGCGCGGCGTGGTGCTTGAGGAGATCAACGCATGACGCCGGCATCCGTGTTTTCGCCTTGGGCCGGGTACGCGCGCGCCTTGGGGTTGGCTAGCGGCCGCGAAGCGCAGTGGGACGTGGTGTCCGGATTGCTGGACGCCGCCTTTGGACATCGGCTCTTCACCGCCCTGCTGTATCTGGAGGAACATCGTCTGATGAAGCGGCTGTACACGTCTGACGAGAGCATCAGCCCCTTGGGCGGCTTCAAGGCGACGGGAAACGGTCCGTGGTCGCGCCATGTACTGGAGCAAGGGCGGTTGTACGTGGCCAGTAACGAAGACGATGTGCGGTCGGTGTTTTCCGAAGCGCCGATGCTGATCGACCGCGGCCTGCAATCGGCGCTGAATATTCCGGTGCGCCACGAAGGCCGGGTGATCGGATCGCTGAACCTGCTGGCTGGCCGGCATGCTTATGACGCGGCCGATCAGGACCTGGCGGCGGTGATAGCCGGCTTGTGCGCGCCGGTTTTCCTTGAGGAAATGCGGGCTGCGCAGTCGGCGGCCGCGCAGGTGGACCGGTCTCAGCTCGATAGCGTCTGAGCCGGCTGAGCCAGCACGGCGCGTACCGCGTCGGGCGTGAAGGGCGCTTCATAGAAGCGCCGCCCCGTGGCGTCGAAGAGGGCGTTCGCGATGGCGGCAGGGCCCGGAACGGAGGCGGACTCGCCCGCGCCCATGGGCGGTTCGTCCTGGCGCGGCATCAGCAGCACGTCGATGGGCGGCAAGTCCTTGAAGCCGATGATGGGGTAGCCGCCCCATTCGCGGCTGGCCACGCCCGCGGTATCGAAATCCACTTTTTCCAGCAGGCTGCGGCTTAGCGTCTGGTTCACGTTGCCGTGGATCTGGTGGCGCACGCCGTCGGGGTTGACGATCATGCCCGTGTCTTGGCCGACGACGATGCGCTCGACGGTGATGCGGCCGGTGGCCGGGTCAACGTGCAGGTCGATGACCCACGCCGCCCATGCAGCGCCGAATCCGGGGAACTTGCTGTGCACGTAGCGGGCGTACGCGAGGCCGCGCCCATGTAACTGGCCGTCGGCGTCGGGCGTGCCGCGGCTGCCTGGCGTGAACGGACGCCAGCCTGCCCGCTGGGCCGTGGCGTCGATCAGCGCGACGGCGCGTGCATCATCCAGATGCCGAATGCGGTATTCGACAGGATCCGCGCCGGCGGCGTGGGCGAGTTCGTCGATCATGCATTCATGCGCGAACGAGTTGGGCAGCGCCGACACGCCGCGCAGCCACGATGCGCGCACCAAAGGCGCCATGTCGTGGCAGACGACGCGCCGGTTCTGGTAGCGATAGGGCGGTGCCGCCGTGCGGTCGCCCATTTCCAGTGTGCGCGGTTCGGTAGAGATCGCACCTGTCAGCAGCAGCGCCAGGACGGGCGCGTCATTGGAGGGATATCGCACCGCGAAGTCGTAGGCGAGCAGATCGCCATTGGCATTGATGGCGGCGCCCACGTCCATCAATTGGCCGGTGCCCTTGGGTTCCCACTGATGCTCCTGTTCGCGGGTGAGCTGCACGCGCACCGGCGCGCCCACCGCGATCGACAGCAACGCCGCGTCGGCGCAGACGTCATCGGCGCAATTGCGCCCGTAACAGCCGGCGGCCTCCAGCCGGATCAGTTCTATCTGGCCTTCGCCCAGCTTCAGCAGGCGGTCGAGATCGGTGCGCAGCATGTGCGGATTCTGCGAACCGGTCCAGACCGTCAGGCAGCCGTCGCGAAAGTCGGCGACGGCGCACGAGGGGCCGATGGAGGCATGCATCTGGTAGGGCCAGACGTAGCTGCGGCGCAGGTGCGTGGCGGCGTCGGCACACACGGCGTCGACATCGCCGTCTTCGATCAGCGGCCGGGCGCGCGCGGGCTGGGCGCGGATGGCCTCGGCAAGATTATCCAGGCTGGGCGCGGGCGGCACCGGCTTCCAGCGGACCTTCAGCGCACGCATCGCGGCGATGGCCTGTTCTTCGCGATCCGCCACCACGCCGATGAAGTCGCCCTGCGCCACGACCTGCACGTTACCGGGCAGGTGGGCGACGGATTTCCGATCCACATCAATAAGGCAGCGCCCGATGAAGTCACCGGCGTCGCGTCCCGGGTGGGGCGGGCGGATGACGCGTCCATGGCGCATGCCGGGCACGCGCACGTCATGCACGAAGCTGAGTTCGCCAGCGGCCTTGGCCGGGATATCGACCCGTGCCACGCCTTGCCCGACGATCCGGTAGTCTGCGGCGGGTTTCAGGCGGACGGGCTGGTCGGGGGGCACCAGCGTCAGCCGCGTATGCTGGCCGCGCACCAGCTGGCCGTAGTGCAGTTGACGCGGGTCGCTGTCGTCCCGGGGCCGGATCACGCCGTCGCGCACCTGTAGCGGATCACGCGGCAGGCTCCACTGTTGCGCGGCCATGGCAAGCAGATGCTCGCGGGCCTGAGCGGCGGCGCGTCGCAAGGGAACCGCCGATATCTGGATGCTGGCGCTGGCGATCGTCGGCCCCTGGTTGGGGGCGGCGTGGGTGTGGCCCAGCACCATCTCCAGGCGTGCCATCGGAACATCCAGTTCTTCGGCGACGATCTGGGCCAACGAGGTCTTGAGGCCCGTACCCAAATCCACATGGCCGTTGAAGGCAAGCACGTGCCAGCCGGAAGGGTCTGACCCTTCGGGGGGCAGGCCGCTGCCGCCCAGCACCGCGATGAAGATTTCCGGCGTTGCCTGGACGTAATCGGTCGCGATCCCGGGTTGGCCCGGCGCAGGGCGCGGGGGCGCCGACGGCTCGCGCACGACCAGCAGCGCGTCGGGGTGGGCGAGCAGCGTGCCAACCAATGCTTGAGGCTGAGGCAGGGTCATGGGGCAGAGGGCATTCGGGCCAGGGGAATGATTATGCCGGCATTACCTGGCGCCAGACAGCGGGGTTTGCGCCAGGGCGTCGGTATTGGATATGGCCTGGGCCAGGGGCATGACGGCGGCGTACTTCTGCGCCATGTCGAACAGGTTGGCGTCGTGCGGCCCCAAGGCGCGGTCGCCGCAGCAGTCGGACACGACCAGCGGCCGGAAACCCGCCTGCATCGCGTCGACCACACTGGCCCGCACGCAGCCGCTGGTGACGCAGCCGGCAACCAGCAGGGTCTGCACGCCGCGCTGCGCGAGCCACGGCGCCAGCATGGTGCCGAAGAAGGCGGACGGGGTGCTCTTGCGCACCACGTATTCGCCCGCAGCCGGAGCCAGTTCCGGCACGATGGCGCTGTTCTTGCTGTGTTCCTTCAGGGCCAGCATCGCGGGCACCTTCAGGCAGAAGATGTTGCTGTCGGCGTCGTCGTCGGAAAAGACGATGCGGCTGTGCGCCACCGGCCAGCCCTGTGCGCGGGCGTGCGCCAGCAGGCGGCGGGTCTGCGCGATGGCCTCGGGGATGTTGCCGCCGCCTAGCACCGCCGGATCGGCAAAGCCGTTGACGAAGTCGACGATCAGCAGCCCGAAAGGGGCCTTGAGCGGCAGCGGCGTGCCGAAGCCTTGGCGCGAATAAGCGGAAATATCGCCGGAAGCGCCTTGGGAGGGGATGGTCTGGACGGTTGCGTTCATTTGTCTTCCTTGCGGCGGGCGGCGCGGGCCAATCCCGGTTCGTCCTGCACGACGCCGTTGACTACGACAGGCTGATCATCCAGCGCGACGCTGCAGTGGCGCATCGGGATGTCGATATGGCAGGCGGTATTGCGGCTGCCGCCGGCTTCGTTGTTGGGGCCCATGGACCACAGGAAGTTGCCCTCGAAGGCGCGGGCGTCCATGCCGATGTGGGCTTCCTTGTTGTAGTGGGCCAGCATGGACCACTGCGCGCGCGGTTGCAGGCCCCAGCCGACGTGAGACACCGCATAGGCCTCGGGGTCTTCGTAGGCGGCCATGTATTCCTTGAGGATGTCCGCCTGCAACCCGCCGTTGATGCGCGTGACGTAGCCTTTTTCAATAACGAGCTCGATCGGCTCGGTCACGTAGTCTTTCATGGGCAGCAGGATGTCTCCGCGGTCCAGTATCACGCGCCCTTCGCTTTGGCCTTCGTTGGGCCAGGTCAGCACGAAGCCGCTGGGCCAATGGTCCCAGCGGCCGGGCTGATCGACGAAGCCGTATTCCGAGATCGCCGGAAAATCCCCCAGTTGGCAGCGCAGGTCGGTGCCGGCCTTGGAAGTAATGTGCATCTGGCGCGCCGCCTCGATCTGGCGGGCGGCGGCCTGCACGCGGGTGCGGTCCGCCTTGGTGGGCACCAGCCGGCACAGCACTTCTGGCGGCTCGATCGCCAGCAGGATCTTGGTGCCGGTCTGCAGGATCTCGTGCTGTTCCGGCGAGAACAGCAGCGTCATCAGATCCAGCACCAGATCGCTGGCCGTAAGCGCCGCAATGGCAGCCGGGTTGCCGGTCAGCGGCGTGGTGCCCAGGTAGGCCAGGGCGTCGCGGCTGATCGACTTGTCGGCATTTACGGGCGGCAGGTCCAGCCGGTTGACCCGGGCGCCCATGTCGGTGGCGGCGGCGATGGCGCAGCGCAGGGTTTGCGGATGCGTGTCGGCGCCGGTAAGCACCGTGACAATCTGGCCGGCTTCAAGCCGGGAGAGCGTAAGTACCTGCTTCCAGGCGTGGATCAGATCGATATCGCTGACGGACATGGGGATTCCTTGGGGCGGCAGGTGTGGGGGAAAAGGGGAGGTGCGTCAGTCCACCGGGCGACCGAGAAAGTCGCCGAAAGCGGCGTAGAACCCGGCTTCGTTGTCCCAGGGGATCATGTGACCCGCGCCGGGCACACGCACGTGCTGGGTCTGCGGCGCGAGGGTTTGCCATTCGGCCACGTCGTCGTCGCCCACGACGCCGCCTTTTTCTGCGGTCATCAACAGCAGGGGAAACGCGATGCCGGGCAGGTCGGCGTGGATGTCGTCGCGGCCGAAGTCCTCGAAGCTTTGGACAATGGCGGGTTCGTGGCACGTGTGCAACCACTGGGCGCGCAGTTGGCGCTGCGCTTCGGTCCACGTCGGGCAAAACGCCCGCATGTCTTCGGCGGTCATGCCTCGGGTGGCCTGGCGGATGGAATCCACGTACCAGGCCAGATTGGCGGGGTAGGCGCGGCGGCCGGGGCCGGACACGGGCGGGTCCACGATCACCAGGCGTGCCAGGCCCTGCGGCTGTTGGCGGGCGGCACGAATGGCGATGCGGCCACCCATGGAGTGGCCGACCAGCGCGTAGCGCTCCAGCCCCAACGCCTGGGCAAAGGCCATTACATCGGCCGCTTGCGCGTCCAGGCCGTAGTCCAGGTCGGGCCCGGATGCCGATAGCCCGCGTCCGCGCACGTCCAGCACATAGGTATCGAACTGGCGGCCCAGGTGTTCGGCCACGAAACCCCACGTCACGGCGGGGCTGGTGATGCCGGGGATGACGATGACGGCAAGGCGTTCGGCGCGTTCGCCGGCGTTGCCGCCGTAGCGCAGATAGTGCTGGCGGATGCCGTTGGCGTGGACGTGGCCGCCGTACAGGTAGGTACTGGCAGGGTAAGTGCTGGCTGCGTGGCTCATTGCGGGTTCCTGGAATAGGGGTAGGCGCCGGAGAGCAGGGCACCCGCGCCGGGCACCACGGGGTCCAGGCCAAGCGCTTTGAGGATGGCGTAGGTAGTGGCGATGGAGGCCGTCAGTACGGGCTTGCCCGTTTCGGCTTCGACCTGCGACACGGCGGGCAGCGACGGCATCTGCACGCAGGCGGACAGCACGATCACGTCGGCGTCGGCCACATTCATGCCGGCGACGATGCCGGGCAGGCGGGCGGGATCGTGGCGGCCCACCTCAAGGTTGTCGGGAATTTCCAGGGCACGCCAGTCGACGATCTCGAAGCCTTCGGCGGCGATGTAGTCCATGACCAGTTCGGTCAGCGGCACCATGTAGGGCGCCACCAGCGCAATCTTCTTTGCGCCCATGACGTGCAGCGCGTCAACCAAGGCCCCGGCGCTGGTGATGACGGGCGCGGCCGCGCCGTTTTCGGCGGTGCGTTCAGACAGGCGCTTCTGCGAGACGCGGTGGTAGCCCCGGCCCATCGCCATGATGGCCACCAGGCAGGCGTAGCCCAGCACGTCGACTCGCGCATCGCTGAGCTCCAGCGCGCAGCGGTCGCTCTCGGCATCCATGGCCGCCAGCTCGTCCTTCTGCACCTTCTTCATGCGCATCCGGCTGGAATGGAATGTGAAGCGGTCCTCGGGCCGCAGGAACGAATGCGCCTGCAGCATCGCGGGGACTTCGGTTTCCATGGTCGTGTTGGAACTGGGGACGATCTGGCCGATTCGAAAATTCTTCGTCATGAGGTGCCTTGAAAGGGTGGGACTAGGGTTTCCGATAAATTCAAAAGAAGCGTATACGCTCTATTCTTGCAAAGAGCGAGGCAGATAGCCAACCTGGTTTTCGTAGTGGTTTTCACCTAATGCTGTGAAAAACATGCACTATTTTGGTGATCTGTCTTCGGGTTTACGCGGGTTTTGAAAAATTTGATATCTAAAAATGAAGTGTGTACTTCATAATTTTTCAAATTCCAAGGCCGTGCGCAGGTGTCGCCCTGGCGGTGGCCGGCAACGTGTTCAAGCATCTACTAATCCAGTCATTCACCATCCAGCAAGGAGAAGCCCCGTGTCTACATCCCCCCGTATCGCCATCGTCGGCGCCGGTCTTGGCGGCGCCGCAACCGCCGCGCTGCTGCTCAACGAAGGACTGAACGTCCGCGTCTATGAGCAGGCGCCGGGCTTTTCGCGGCTAGGGGCCGGCATCCATGTGGGGCCCAACGTCATGAAGATCCTGCGTCGCATCGGCGTGGAAGACGCGCTGAACGCCCAGGGCTCCCATCCCGACTACTGGTACAGCCGCCACTGGCAAACGGGCGACATCCTGGCGCAGATTCCGCTGGGCGATTACGCCGTCAAAAACTACGGCGCGTCCTATCTCACGGTGCATCGGGGCGACTTCCACGCCTTGCTGATCGACGCCCTGCCGAAAAGCGCCGTCGTCTACGACAAGTCGTTGACCAAGGTGGAAGACCGGGGTGACGTGGTGGTGATGCACTTTGCCGACGGCACGTCGGAAGAGGCCGACATCGTCATCGGCGCCGACGGCGTGAACTCGCGGATTCGCGAAGAATTGCTGGGGCCGGAACTGCCGAAATACGCGGGGTATCTGGCGCACCGCGCGGTGTTCCCGACGCCGCAGGTCAAGGGCGGCATGTTGCCCTTCGATGCCTGCGTGAAGTGGTGGAGCGATGATCGCCACATGATGACCTACTTCGTGACCGGCAAGGCCGACGAGCTCTACTACGTCACGGGCGTGCCCGTAGAGCACTGGGACTTGAACGACCGCTGGCTGCCCAGCAGCAAGGATGAAATGCGCGAGGCCTTCAGCGGCTGGCACCCCACGGTGCAGGCGCTGATCGACGCCACGGTAGAGGTAACCAAGTGGTCATTGCTGGAGCGAGATCCGCTGCCGCTGTGGAGCCGCGGCCGCCTGGTGCTGCTGGGCGACGCCTGCCATCCGATGAAGCCCCATATGGCACAGGGCGCAGCCATGGCCATTGAAGACGGCGCGATGCTGGCGCGGTGCTTCAAGGAAGTGGGCGTGAATAATCACGAACTGGCGTTTGCGCTGTACGAAGCGAACCGCGCCGAACGCGCCAGCAAGGTGCAGCGCATTTCGCACGACAACACCTGGTTGCGTACCAATGAAGACCCGTCGTGGTGCTTCGGCTACGACGTGTTCAGCGAGCCGCTCGTAGAACCCAAAGCCCGGGCTGCAGCATGAAGGGCGCCGCGACGCCGGGCAACAAAGGGCCCCGGCAAAAGAAGGGACTTGATCCCTGGCCCGCGTAACGGCAACCTTTCACCCTTTCAACTTGTAGCCACGCGCCACGCCCATGGGATCCACAGTCAATCCAAGCAGCGCCCCGCCACCGATCCGTTTGACGGTCAATGGGGGCGTGTACGACGTGCCGGTAGCGCCCGATACGGCGCTGCTGCACGTGCTGCGCAATGACCTTGAGCTGAACGGCCCGAAGTACGGCTGCGGCCTGGGCGAATGCGGTGCGTGCACGGTACTGATCGACGGTGTGGCGGCGCGGTCTTGCGTGATCCCGGTCAGGGCGGCGCAGGGGCGGGCAGTGACCACGCTGGAAGGGCTGGGCACGCGGCAGCAGCCAGGGCCGACGCAACAGGCGTTCATCGACTGCCAGGCGGCGCAGTGCGGCTATTGCCTGAACGGAATGATCATGACGGTGGAGGCCCTGTTGCGCCGCAATCCCTGCCCCACCGAGCAAGCGCTGCGCAGCGAACTGCACCACAACCTGTGCCGCTGCGGCACGCATGTGGAGATCATGCAGGCGGCGTTGCGGGCCGTGCAATTGCGCGCGGCTGCCGTCACGGAAGAGCCCGCCCGATGAGCGCGAACGCTTGCGCGGCGTCGTCGGGTAACGCTGGCCTGCCGGCTGCGCTGCCCGTCGATCTGTTGCACGGCATTGCGCTGCGTCCGCCTGAACTGGCGTGGGACGGGACGCGTTACCGCGGGAGCCAATTGCTGGGCGTGCGCCTGGCCGAGGTTCGAACCCTGGCCGGCGTGGTGGCAACGGTGCAGCACATGCACTTCGTGGGCGTCGTGGCGGTATCGCCGCTGTATGCCCGCCAGGCCGCGGCGGATCTCGCGCCCGTTTGGCAAGCCGCCCATGCGGTCGAGACCCCGCGTTCCGGCCCGCCCGACGCCGATCAGCTCCGCTACGGCCTGCGGCTTCCTTCAGTTGACCCCAGCCCTGGCTCCCGAGTCACCGCATGGAGCCTGAACGGGCATACCAGCGTGTGGCTGCCGGTCTGCACGCAGGCTGTCCAACAGATATTGCGACGTGAGCTGGCTGCCGTGCTGCAACGGCCCGAAGCCACGATACGGCTGATGGTTGTTGGCGCCGATGACGCGCTCGTCGGCCAACAAGATGCGGTGCATCCGCTGGATCTGATGGATGCGGCCGCCGATGCGGCGCTGCTGTCGCAATCGGTCGGCCGGCCGGTCAGCGTGGCCTGCCACACCGAGGCGGCGGATGAGCTGGTGCTGTACGTGCCGCAAGCGGCGGACTCGATCGAGCCCGTTCCAAGTCCGGCCGCGATGGCGCCCGGCGCTGATGGCAATCAGGCTTTGACCACCGTATTTGCGGCCGACGCGCCTTGGGCGATGCGCCCCAGCTTGGCGCGCCTGTTGAGCCAGCCGGCGCAGGCGCGGGCGGCCGCGCAGCCGACAGTGCACGGCGACGTGTCGGTGCAGGCCCGTAATCAGTCATCCGTTCCGCTACGCGCCAGCGTCGACGAGCTGAACGCGGCCCAGGTGTTCGCCCAGGAAAGCCTCTGGCATGAGCAGGCGCTGGTCCGTGATGAAGATCCGCTGGCGTGGCGGTTGCAGCACCTGCCCGAGGGCCAGGGCCGAGCGCTGGCGCAACGGGTCGTGGAGCAGGCGGGGTTGCCTGCGGCAGATGAAGAGGGTGCGCCGCGCCTGGGCATGTTGCGCGGCACGGGCTTCGCCACGGCGCAGGTGCAGTGTGTGGACGAGAGCGGTACGGCCCGCATGGTATGGAGCGCCTGGGTGGCGGAGGTCACCGTCCAGCCTCAAACTGGCCAGGTCGACGTGACACGCGTCGTCGCCGGCCACGATAGCCAACATCTGCATCCGGCGCAGCGCGCGCCGATCCTGCCCGAAATCGAGCAACAGACGCCGCGATTGCTGGCTAACGCCCGCCGCCTGCTGGCGGGCCCGCCAGCATTTGATGACTGGTCAAGCCCCGTTATCAACGCAGCAGACGAACAGACCGGCGCATTGAGTCGACGCGAAGGCGCCAAGGACCTGTCCCGCGTGGATTCCGCCGAAGACGGTCTGGTGACGCAGGGGCAGCTGGGTCTGGATGGCGTCGTAACGCTACCGGCCGCTGCCGCCATCGCCAATGCCATTCAGGACGCAACGGGTGTGCGCCTGCGGCAGGTGCCGTTTGATTCCGAGCAGTTGCGGTTGGCGCTGGCTGACCGCCGTCGCGAGCGTACACGCAATCCGTTGGCGCGCGGCTGGGTGTGGCTGGCCGCAGGCATGGCGGGGCTGGCCGGCATGGCCGCCGCGCTGTGGCCGATGAAGCCGGCGCTGCCGCTGACCGCCGGCCCCGACGTGTCGCTGTATTCAATGCGCGCCATCGAACGCGGGCGCCTGGTGGCGGCCGCGGGCGATTGCGTCGCCTGCCACACCGCGCCGGGCGGCAAATCCAATGCGGGCGGACTGGCGTTGGATACGCCCTTCGGCACGATCTACACCACCAACATCACGCCCGACAACGACACCGGCATTGGGCGTTGGTCGTACACCGCATTCGAGCGCGCCATGCGCCAAGGCGTGCACCAGGACGGGCGGCAGTTGTATCCCGCATTTCCGTACACGGCGTACGCCAAGCTGAGCGATGCGGACATGCAAGCGCTGTACGGCTATCTGATGTCGCAGCCCGCCGTGCGGGCCGAGCCCCCCAAGACGCAGCTGGCATTCCCGTTCAATTTCCGTCCGCTGTTGGCGGGCTGGAATGCGCTGTTCCACGACGCCACGCCTTTCACGCCGGACCCGTCGCGCAGCGCGCAATGGCTGCGCGGCGCCTATCTGGTGCAGGGGGCCGGCCACTGCGCGGCCTGCCACTCGCCGCGCAACCGTCTGGGCGCGGAGAAGACGGGCGAGCACTACCTGGCTGGCGGCGAGGCCGAGGGCTGGACCGCGCCCGCCCTGAACCAGCTGGCCACCGGCGCGCGCGGCTGGACGGCAGATGAACTGTTCCAGTATCTGCGCACGGGATATTCGCCTCGCCACGGCGTGGCGGCCGGGCCGATGGCGCCGGTGATCCACGGCTTGGCCGAACTGCCCGACAGCGACGTGAAGGCCATCACAACCTATTTGCTGGACCTGCCGCAAGCGGCGGGTGCCACGGTCGCCAAGCAGCCCGCGGACGCCATGCCGGCGCCGACGCCCGTTCCCGCTCCCGCATCGCAATCCGAAGCGAGACCCACCGCGCAACCCGTGCCGGCGGCTGCCACGATTCAATACCTCCAGGGCCGGCGCGTGAACGGCGAACGCGTCTATCAGAACGCGTGCGCCGTCTGCCATGAAGCCGGCAGCGGCCCCACGCTGTTCGGCGTGAAGCCCCTGTTGAGCTCGAACACCAATTTGCACGCCGCAACGCCCGACAACCTGATCCAGGTGATCCTCAACGGCATCCAGACCCCGGCCAACGACGAGCTGGGCTACATGCCGGGGTTCAAGGACGCGCTGGACGACAGGCAGATCGCGGATTTGGTGGGCTACTTGCGGGAACGCCATGCGCCAGGCAAAGACCCCTGGCCAGACCCGACGAACACGATTAGCAGGCTGCGCGAGCACGCGGAGCTGAACTAAAGGAAGCGCGGCCACAACGCGTGCAGCAGTTTGTGTTGATCACAACAAGGGGTTTTTCATCTATGTCAGCTTCATTGGTTTCAGTGGACAAGGCCATCCAGGTGGCAGGTGTTGGCAAGTTCCAGTATCGGCTCTTCGTGATATTCGGCCTGGTCTGGATGGCGGATGCCATGCAGGTGCTGTCGATCGGTTTCAGTGCGCCGTCGATCGCCAAGACCTTCGGCATCACCGTGCCGCAGGCATTGCAGAGCGGCACGTTCTTCTTTATCGGCATGTTGATCGGCGCGTTCGTGTTCGGCCGGATGGCCGACCGCATCGGGCGCCGTCCGGTCCTGATGATCGCCGTGGTCATCGACGCCTGCGCCGGCGTGGCATCGGCGTTCGCGCCGGAGTTCACGTGGTTGCTGTTCCTGCGTTTTCTGACGGGCATCGGCGTGGGCGGCACGCTGCCTGTGGACTACACGATGATGGCGGAATTCCTGCCTAGCGACCGTCGCGGCCGCTGGTTGGTGCTGCTGGAATCGTTCTGGGCCGTGGGCACCATTTTCCTGGCGCTGCTGGCGCTGGCCGCAACGTCCTGGGGCGATGACGCCTGGCGCGTGATCTTCTTCGTGACCGGGCTGCCCGCCCTGATCGGCGTGGTGCTGCGCTTCTACATTCCCGAGTCGCCGATGTACTTGAACCGCAACGGCAAATCGGATCAGGCGCGCAAGGTGCTGGAGCGCGTGGCGCGGGTCAACCGCCGCGACGTCGATCTGCCCCACCTGCAGCCGGAAGTGCCGGTGCACAAGTCCATGTTCGCGTTGTTCTCGGCCAGCTACCGCCGCCGCAGCATCGGGCTGTTCCTGGCATGGGCGCTGATCTCCATCGCCTACTACGGCGTCTTCGTCTACCTGCCCGTCAAGCTCAGCACGGAAGGTTTCGCCTTCATGCGCGGCCAGGAATTCCTGGTGCTGCTGGCGCTGGTGCAGTTGCCGGGCTTCGCGCTGTCGGCCTATGGCGTGGAACGCTGGGGCCGCAAGCCCACGCTGGTCGGCTTCCTGATCCTGAGCGCGGTAGGGTGCATGCTGTACAGCCTGGGTACGTCGCCGGCCGTCGTGATCGGTTCCACCTTGCTGATGAGTTTCTCGTTGCTGGGTACGTGGGGCGCCTTGTACGCGTTCACGCCCGAGGTCTACCCGACCGACCTGCGCGCCAGCGGCATGGGGATGGCGGGGGCGGTGGCACGCTTCGGCGGCCTGTTTGCGCCGGCCATCATCGCGCCCATCATGACCAGCCACTTCACGCTGTCGCTGGTCGTGCTGTCCAGCATGCTGGTGGCGGGCGCCGTCGCCATCTGGTCGGTGGACGTGGAGTCGCGCAACCGCGCGCTGGAGTGATCTACGGTTGATGGATCGCCTGGCTGATTGCCAGGCAGAAAGACCAACGGCGACGAACGGCGACCAACGGGCCTTATGCCTGTTCGTCGCCGTTCAGCATTTTGGTCAGCAGGAAATCCAGCGCCAGGCGTTCGGCGGGGTTCAGGTTGCCGTACGTGCTCTCGGTGATCTGCTTGGCGAAGGGCTCCATCTGCGCAACCAGTTCCTGCCCGATGGGCGTCAGATTGATGACGACCTTGCGGCGGTCGATCGGGTCGTGGTCCACCTGGACCAGTTCGCGCTGCTTCAACCGGTCAACCACGCCGCGCACGGTGGCCTGGTCGATGACGGTGGCCTTGACCAGATCAGCCAACGAGCTCGCGCCATTGTCCCGCACCGAACACAGCACGACGAACTGCGCGGCGGTGAGTTGGGAGTCGGGTATGTATTGCTGGAATAGGGCGGTATGCCGCTGATAGACCCGCCGCAGCAGGTGACCTATCTGATCAGAAAACAAATAGCCATCCTTCGTGGACGAGGACTTGCCTTTCATATTGCGCATAAGCCTATCTGAAGTGCTGCGGTGAATATCATGACTTTTGTCAACGGTACACGGTTTGAGCGGCGGTGGGTTTCGTTTGAACCGAAAGTTAGTCCGCCAGCAGCTTCACCGTTTGCGGATTGAACGCACTGAATGCGCCGCCGCAGCCGGCATAAGCGGCTGCCCGCGTCGGGACGCCCGTCGCGCGTATGGCCAGTTGATTGCGAGACTGCCGGACCTCGACAAAACGTTCGCCCTCGACGCTGCCATCCGGCAGGAAATAGAGCTGGACACGCAACAGCGTCGATTCCCCGTCCACAGGCCGAGGCGGCCGGAAGGCCGGAACTTGCAAGGTTGCCGTCTGCCAGGTCTGCGGCGCATCAACCGTCTGCCAACGCACGGTCAGCGGGTGGTCCAGATCCAGGAACGCTCCGCCTACCGGATACGCGAAGTCGTGGCAGGTTGCGGGTAGCGGCGCAACCGACGCGAGTGCGCGGTCGCCGACGTCCAGCGTTCGCCCATTGACCTCTAGTCGAGCAATCCCGTTCGGCGTGTAGTTCTGGGCCTTGAACAACACCAGCCCTTTCAGCTTCTTGCCGTCCAGCTGCTGCTCGGTCATGCCCGCCAGGCGTTGCAGCGCGGGTGCAACTTCCACGTGGTCGGGATAGTGGAAATAGAGATGCCTGAGCATCGTCGCTTCCTTCTTGCCAAGGATCGGAAAGAACGGCGATACGTCGGGGTAGGGCAGACGGGTCAACGGTAGCGAATCCCCGGTTTCACCGGACGCAACACGATAGGTGTAGCGTTCCAGCTTGTCGTTCAAACGCGCGCCCGTGTAAGGAAACGTGCCGGGCGCGCTGGCGTCCGCTTGCGGGTTGGGATAGCGGATGAACGCCGCGAACCGGGCGGGTTCGCTGGCCGCCAGCGGCATATCCGGGCCCGCACCCGAAGAAGTGCTGGCATACGGCTTGGTATCGATCCACAGGTCCTTGCCGCTCAGGTTGATATGCGTTTCGGCAATGGGCGGATGAGCGGCGCTGAACGAATCGTACTTTCCCTGCTCGATGGATTCGCTGATGGGATAAATCATCAAGGCCGCCAAGGTCGGCAGGAAGAGCAGCGCATGCACGCGACCCGGCACCTGCCCGCGGTCGCGCGTCATGTAGGCAAACCAGGTGATCACCAGCACGATCGCAAGCGGCACCCCCACCCAGATCGCCGCCGTGATCAGGGCCACGATGCCCCAGCCCAGGTTCGGGGAGGCCACGGCGATGATGCCCAGCGCGGCAAGCCAGCCCGCCAACGCGATCGAGATAATGATGCCGAAGAGGTAGTGCCGGTAGGTTTTTGTCGTCATCGCGCAGGGTGCGGAATGTCTGGGGCGTGCGCCACATTACGGTACCGGAACTGTACCTGACACGACGATGAGGATGTCCCCGAGGCGGGGAATGGACTGCGATGTCTTCCAGCGACGTGCATGCTGAAAGCAATTTGATGGTGCCCGGGGCCGGAATCGAACCGGCACGCCTTGCGGCGGGGGATTTTGAGTCCCCTGCGTCTACCAATTTCACCACCCGGGCAAGGGGGTCGCGAACACGTCCAGATGACGGCTGCGGGAGAACGAAGACAGCGATTATATGCGGACTTTCGTAAATTGTCAGGCGGCCTGGAATCGGGGCCGTCTGGCCGGGCCGATTCCGGGCGCTGCCCGCAGGCGGCAACCCGGATCGGCCCCTTCCAACACTTACTTCTTTTCGGGCAAGAACCAGTTCATCACCAGGGCACAAATGCCACCGGTGGCCACGCCCGACTCCAGCACGCTTTTGACCGCATGCGGCAGGTGCGACAGGATTTCCGGCACTTGCGACACGCCCAGGCCCAGGGCCAGGGATACGGCGATGATCAGCAGGGCGCGGCGGTCCAGGTGGATGCCGGCCAGGATGTTGATGCCGGAGGCGGCCACGGCGCCGAACATGACCATGGCGGCGCCGCCCAGGACGGGTTCCGGCACGGCTTGCAGCACGCCCGCCACGCCCGGGAACAGGCCCAGCAGGATCAGCATGCCGGCGATCCACACGCCGACGTGGCGGCTGGCGATGCCGGTCAGCTGGATCACGCCGTTGTTCTGCGCGAAGACCGAGCTGGGGAAGGTGTTGAACACGCCGGCCAGGAGCGAGTTCGCGCCGTTCACCAGGACGCCGCCCTTGATGCGCTGCATCCACAGCGGGCCTTCGACGGGCTGCTTGGACACCTTGCTGGTGGCGGTGACGTCGCCGATGGCTTCCAGGGACGTGACCAGGTAGATGATCAGCATCGGCACGAACAGTGCCCACGAGAAGCCCAGGCCGAAGTGCAGCGGCACGGGGATCTGGAAGAGCGCGGCCTCGCGGGCGCCGGTGAAGTCCAGGCGGCCCATGGAGGCGGCGGCGATGTAGCCGACGGCCAGCGCCAGGACGAGCGCGGTGCTGCGGATCCAGACGACCGGCACGCGGTTCAGCAGGATGATGGTGCCTAGCACCAGGCCCGACAGCGTCAGGTTTTCTGCGCTGGCGAAGGTGCCGTTGGCCATGGCGCCGAAGCCGCCGCCCATGCTGATCAGGCCGACCTTGATGAGCGTCAGGCCGATCAGCAGCACGACGATGCCGGTGACGAGCGGGGTGATCAGGCGTTTGACGAAGGGCAGGATGCGGCTGATGCCCATCTCGACGAACGAGCCGGCGATGACGACGCCGAAGATCGCGGCCATGACGGCTTCGACCGGGGTGCCTTGCTTGACCATGACCGAGCCGCCCGCGATCAGCGGTCCGACGAAGTTGAAGCTGGTGCCCTGCACGATGAGCAGGCCCGCGCCCAGCGGGCCGAAGCGCTTGCACTGCACGTAGGTGGCGATGCCGGAGATGACCAGCGACATCGACACGATCAGCGTGGTGTCGCGGCTGCTGACGCCAAGCGCCTGGCAGATCAAGAGACCAGGGGTGACGATGGGGACCAGGATGGCCAGCAGGTGCTGAAGCGCGGCGACGAAGGCGACGGGAGGCGCGGGGCGATCGTCGGGGCCGTAGACCAGGTCATGGCTGGGCGCGTCGTCGGTGGCGCTATGGGGGGCGGGTTGGGAGAGGGAGGCGGGTTGCATGGCGGGAGGCCGGCCAGGTGGGGGTAGGAGGGGAAAGTGCGGGATTTTAGCGGGGAAGGCCCCGGCCCGCCCGGGGGCGGCAGGGGCCCGGCGTTGGGGGCACGCCTGCTTGATAGAATTTCGGGCCGCCAACCGAATGTCGCCGAGGGCCTGCCGGGCCGGAAATTGATGCAGAAACGCACTAGATGGATCGGGATTGTCTTGGCTTTGGTCATCGCCGGTTTGCCAATGTCCCTGCTGATATTCGTGCTGGACGATGATCCGTATGCGGCGGCCGACAAGGGCGAATCGTATCGGGCCAGTATCTACAAGCGTTATCAGGACGTCGTCTACGCCGCCGTGCCCAGCAACGGCTATTACCGGATGGACGAGGCGGATCCGGAAAGCTTCAAGCCGTTCGACACGCCGGTCTACGATGGCCACCAGGCGGCAAAAGACGCCCGTCACGTGTATTGCGGCAACCGAATCCTGCCGGGCATGTTGCCGGCGTCTACGCAATACCTGGGCAACAGCTATTTCGGCGATGGGTCGACGACTTATTATTGCTCGCTGTTTTCCGTGGTGAACCCCGAATTAGGCCCCGTGACCGAAGTCTGGCAGACGATCCTCTTCGGGTTGGGGCGCGGCGCCAAGCCGCAGAATTACCTGTACCCCTTCAAAGCCCTGCCCGCCAGCCCGCAGCCTTATCGGGCGCTGCTGGACCGTGACCTGGCGACCGATGGGACAAAGGTGTTCTACCGCGGCAATGAAGTGCCGCAAGCCAATCCGGATACGTTGCGGCGGTTGCCCGCGTCCCGTGACGGCAGGGAGCTGCTAAGCGACGATTTCTTTGGAGACGGACGCCGGGTCTATTTCCATGAAGCGTTGCTGCCCCTGTCGGACGATCCCGGGCTGCGTGCGTTCATGGTCGGGGACCTGGATCGCGAGCCCTATCTATATGACCCGCGCGACGGCATGGTGTACGTGGGCACCCACGCCTTTGATGCGGCGCACGCCCCGTACCGGCTGCTTAGTGAGGACGGGCAGCACGTGAACCAGGCGCTGTTTGCCGGTCGCGACGGCATTTATTTCTATAACGTCCAAAAGCGGCGGATGGAGCGGGCGGGCGATGATCCGTTCGCCTCCGGCGGGTTTACGGCGCTGTCGCCTTTCGTGTTTTCGGACGGCAAGCAGGTGCTGTTTTTGAAGGGGGCGGAATCCTGGAGTTCTTCCCGGGGCGGCGGCGGGTTGATTTCCCGCTCGACGCTGATCAAGCGTTTGAAGGACGCACCGGGCGGCGAATGGAAAAAGCTGGGCGACGTGTATCACCGGTTCGGTTCGGTCTGGCAGAACGGCGACCAGCGGTATTACCTGGATCAGACGGGCAGCAGCCAACTGGTTTTCAGCCCCATTTACCGGATCATGGATCGCGAAACGGCGGATTTCCTGCTGCGCTCGCAGCAGACGTTGGATATCCGGATGGACGATATCCGCAAACTGATCCGGTCCGGAAAGCTGGCGGCACCGGTCAGCGACGAGGTGCTGGAGGCGAAGGTCCGGTATCGAGGGTTCCTGTCGTGGTTTTGACCCGTCTTGAAAAGTGCCCGATAGCCCCCACAACAGTAGGGTTTCCGGGATGCCGCGCAGCATTGCCGTCCCGGAACCCGTATTGTTATTTGTCCCTAATTTTTTCGACCTTCCCGTAAAACTATGAGCCAAACCGCCACGTCTTCCACGTCCGAAACCCTGGGGTTCCAGGCCGAGGTGAAGCAACTGCTGCACCTGATGATCCATTCGCTGTACAGCAACAAGGAAATCTTCCTGCGCGAGCTGGTGTCGAACGCATCGGACGCCTGCGACAAGCTGCGCTTTGAAGCCATCGACCAGCCCGAGCTGCTGGAAGGCAATGGTGAACTGGCCATTACCGTCAGCTACGACAAGGCCGCCCGCACGATCACGATCTCGGACAACGGGATCGGCCTGTCGCGGGAAGAGGCCGTGTCCAACCTGGGCACGATCGCACGTTCCGGCACGCGGGAATTCTTTTCCCAACTGACGGGCGACAAGCAGAAGGATGCGCAACTGATTGGCCAGTTCGGCGTGGGCTTCTATTCGTCGTTCATCGTGGCGGACAAGGTCACGGTGGTGAGCCGCCGCGCCGGCGCCGCGGACGCGATCCAGTGGGAATCGGACGGGCAGGGCGAATTCACGATTGCCGCCGCCGAGAAGGCCACGCGCGGCACGGACGTGACGCTGCATTTGCGCGCCGACGAAGACGACCTCTTGAACGGCTGGAAGCTGCGCGAGATCCTGCGCCGCTACTCGGACCACATTTCCTTGCCCATCCGCATGGCCAAGGAAGAGTGGGATCAAGAGAAGGGCGAACAGGTCAAGACCGACGAACTGGAAACGGTGAACCAGGCCAATGCGCTGTGGGCCCGCAGCAAGTCGGACGTAACCGAGGAACAGTACCGCGAGTTCTACAAGACGGTGTCGCACGACTACGACGACCCGTTGGCCTGGACGCACAACCGCGTGGAAGGCCGCAGCGAATACACGCAGCTGCTGTATGTGCCCAAGCATGCCCCGATGGACATGTGGGACCGCGACGGCCGCCATGGCGTGAAGCTGTACGTCAAGCGCGTGTTCATCATGGACGACGCCGACCAGCTGCTGCCGTCGTACCTGCGTTTCGTGCGCGGCGTGATCGATTCGGCGGACCTGCCGCTGAACGTGTCGCGTGAAATCCTGCAGGAAAGCCGCGACGTGCGCGCCATCCGCGAAGGTTCCGCCAAGCGCATCCTGTCGCTGCTGGAAGACCTGGCCGAGAACAAGCCGGAAGACTACGCCACGTTCTGGTCGGAATTCGGCCAGGTGTTGAAGGAAGGCGCGGGCGAGGACTCGGCCAATCTGGAGCGCATCGCCAAGCTGATGCGCTTTGCGTCCACGCATTCGGGCGACCAGGCGCAGACGGTGTCGTTCGCCGACTACGTGTCGCGCATGAAGGAAGGCCAGGACAAGATCTACTACGTGACGGCGGATACGTTTGCCGCGGCCAGCAACAGCCCGCATCTGGAGATCTTCCGCAAGAAGGGCATCGAGGTGCTGCTGCTGTCGGACCGCGTGGACGAATGGATGCTGTCCTACCTGCGCGAATTCGACGGCAAGTCGCTGGTGTCGGTGGCCAAGGGCGGCCTGGACCTGGCCGAACTGGCTGACGAAGAAGAGAAGAAGCACCAGGCCGAAGTGGCCGAAGACTTCAAGCCGCTGGTCGAGCGCCTGCAGAAGACCCTGGAAGAGCAGGTCAAGGAAGTGCGCGTGACCTTGCGTCTGGTGGATTCGCCGGCGTGCGTGGTGGTGGGCCAGAACGAACTCAGCCCGCACCTGCTGCGCATGTTGAAGGCCGCCGGCCAGGAAGCGCCCAATGTGAAGCCGGTGCTGGAAATCAATCCGGAACACCCGCTGTTGGCGCGCATCCGCGCAGCGGAAGATGGCGAATTCGACCAATGGGCGCGTCTGCTGCTGGATCAAGCCTTGCTGGCCGAAGGCGCCCAGATCGCGGACCCGGCCGCCTTCGTGAAGCGCTTGAACGCGCTGCTGCTGAAGTAAACGGCAAGCGGAGTGGAGAGAAAAGGGCGCCTGTGAGGGCGCCCTTTTTGTTGGCGTGGAAACTAAAATATTCCCGATCGGTAATTTGTCGCGCCTTGAGGCATGCGATTTGATGAAATCTTCCCGTTCGGGAATATTTCATCGAAATTGATCGATGAAGCGTAATAACTTCCCGATCGGTAATGAAAGTTGGTTTTTCCTCTGAAAGCACCATAAACTTACCGAACGGTAATTCAGGAGAATCCCATGTCCCCGCAAGATGCATCTGATGGCATCCCGGCGATGCCCGTCGCGGTCCACTCTTCGGTCGAGTTAGGCGAACTGGTGAAGGCCGTGAGGCGTTCGCAAGGTTTGCTGCAGACCGACCTGGCCGGCCTGTCAGGCACGGGCAACCGTTTTGTGGTGGATCTGGAACGGGGCAAACCCACCCTGCAATTGCAGAAGGTGTTGGACATGCTGGATCTGCTGGGTCTTGAAGTGCAGGTGGCGCCCAAGCCTGCGAGTCTGCCATGACCGCCGCCGACGCCCTGGACCTGTATCAGGCCGACTGCAAGGTCGGCCGCTTGTTCGACGAACGCCCGCTGCGGTTTGTCTACGACGATGCGTGGTTGAACTCGCCCGGCGCGCGAGCCATCTCGCCAGCCATCGCGCTGAATGGACACGATCACGCGGGTGATGCCGTACATGCCTTCTTCGAAAACCTGCTGCCCGAAGGGCACGTCCGCAAGTTTTTGCAGATCAGCCGCCACGCGACGACAGTATTCGGCTTGTTGCGCAGCGTAGGGGGCGATACCGCCAGCGGACTGACAATACTGCCGCAAGGCGAACAACCGGCTCCTCCACATTACCGGCCTTCGACATGGCAGGAGGTGGCGGCGCGTTTGCGCAATGGGGCGGTGCCGGCGTTGGTGGCCGAGAACGCCGAGGGCGCGCGCATATCGCTGGCAGGCGCACAGGACAAGTTGCTGTTGATGGTGGCGCAGGATGGCTCGCCCGCGCTGCCTGAGGGAACGGCCCCGTCCTCGCATATCCTGAAGCCGGACATCCAGGGCCTGGACGGCGTGTGGGCGTCGGCCCTGAACGAAGCCCTGGTGATGCAACTGGCAGACAAGCTAGGGCTGGGCGTAGCGCAAGCCTGCTATCAGTCCGACACGCGCGCCTGCCTGATAAGGCGCTATGACCGTCTGCCCGACGGGCAAGGCGGGCTGTTGCGCTTGCACCAATTGGATCTGTGCCAATTGGCGGGAAAACCGTCCGATGTAAAGTACGAGGCGGACGGTGGACCGACGCTGGCGGACTGCCGCAAGCTGTTGAAGGCCATGAGCGTAGGCGCAACCGACTTGAAGCGGTTCCTGCAGTGGGTGATTTTCAATCTGTGCGTGGGCAACAACGATAGTCATGCCAAGAATCTGTCCGTGCTGCAGACCGCCGATGGACGTTATCGCCTGGCACCGTTCTACGATCTGATGTGCACGGCGATGTATCCGGGGCTGGCCAAGCATTTCGCGTTCGCCATCGGCGGTGAAATGAAGCCGGGCAATATTGGGCCGGCACAGCTTGACGCGATGGCCCACGACCTGGGCTTTAATCCGCGCTACGTCAGAGCAGTGGCGCGGGCGCTGATGGCCGAACTGCCGGCCGCATTGGATCAGGTGCAGTCATCCCTCCTGGAGCAAGCCGCCGCCGGCACCGAGCGCACGCTGATTGAACGCTTGGGCCGGTGGATCGCGTCCAACACGCGCAAACACGCTAAGCGATGGGAATAAGCACCGCGTCCAGGGCCAGCGCGCCGCTGCCTTCGGGCAAGGCCAGCAGCGGGTTGATCTCGACCGAACTGAAGTCGTTGCGCCGCGCGTAGGCGAAGCGCGACAGCGCGACCAGCGCATCGGCCAGCGCCTCGATATCGCACGGCGGCGTGCCGCGTGCGCCTTGCAGCAACGCATAGCCTTTGATTTCGCGGATCATCGACAGCGCCTGCCGGCGGCCAAACGGCGCCAGGCGGAAGCTGACGTCTTTCAGCACTTCCACGAACACGCCGCCCAGCCCGAACATGACCACCGGCCCGAACACCGGGTCGCAATGCACACCCGCGATGCACTCCACGCCTTTTTTTGCCATCGGCGCGACCAGCACGCCGTCGATGCGCGCGTCGGGGCGGTGGGTACGGACGCTGCCCAGGATGGCGGCATGGGCGCCGCGTACCGCGTCGTCGCCGGACAGGCCCAGCTTCACGCCGCCCACATCGCTCTTGTGAAGGATGTCGGGCGACACCACTTTCAGCACGACCGGGCCACCCATTCCGGCCGCCGCGCGTGCGGCAGCGTCGGCGTCGGCAGCCAGCGTGCAGTCGGGCACCGGCAGGCCGGCTTGGCGAAGCACGTCCATGGCTTGCACTTCGTTGTAGGACGCCAGCAGCGGCGCTGTCGTTTGCGCAGAAGGGATGGCCTGATCCGGGTCGGCATCCGGCTGCGCAGCCAGGCCCGCCACCGCGCCGATCGTACGGATCGCGGCGCTGGGGTCCGTGAATACCAGGGTGCCCAGCTTTTCCAGTTCGCGGCGGCGTTCGGGCGCAAACAGCGCGCTGATGGCCAGCGGCACGTCGGGCCGGCGTGCGCGCATTTCCCGGGCGAAGGTTTCAAAGGTGGGCCATAGGGCCTCGGACGAGCCGGCCGCGGCCAGGAAGACGGCCAACGCGTCATAGCGGCCATCGGCCAGCATGTCTTCGGCGGTGGCCAATAGCAGCCCGGGTTCGGAGACGACCTGGCCGGTGACATCGACCGGGTTGCGGCCACTGGCGAACGGCACCCGTTCCAGCAGCCGGGCCTGGGCGTGGGCGGCGGGTTCGGGCAGCGACAGCCCCGCGTCCTGGGCGTCGTCCGCCATCAGCGCGCCCACGCCGCCGGAGATCGTGAAGATGCCCAGGCGTTTACCTTGGGGCAGTTGCTTCCAGGTGTCCAGCGCATAGCCCAGGTTGAAGAATTCTTCGATGGTGCGGGCGCGCACCGCGCCGTATTGGCGGAACAGGGCGTCATAGACCGCGTCGTCGCCCGCCAGCGCGGCGGTGTGCGAGGCGGCGGCCTGCGCACCGGCCTGGGTGCGGCCGATCTTGGTGACGACGACCGGCTTGCCGGCTTCGCGCGCCGCGGACAGGGCGCGGCGCAGCTTGTCGCCGTCCCGGCAGCCTTCCATGTACGTCATGATGACCCGCGTGTCGGCATCGCGGGCCAGCCATTCAATGCAGTCTGCCACGTCGACATCGGCCTCGTTGCCGGTGCTGATCCAGTGCGACAGCCCTAAGCCCCGGTCGCGCGCCATGCAGTAGGCGTAGGCGCCGAACGCGCCGCTTTGCGACACCATCCCGATGCCGCCGGGGGCGACCGTGCCGTTGGCGGGGGCGGGGGAGAACGTGGCGTAGATGTTGCGCCGGATGTTCATGTAGCCCAGGCAATTGGGGCCCAGCAGCCGGATGCCGCGCTCGCGGGCGATGGCGCATAGCTGTTCTTGCATGGCGACGCCGGCGGCGCCGGTCTCCGAAAACCCGGAGGTGAACACCACGGCACCACCGACCTGGCCGGGCCGTGCCTGTTCCAGCGCTTGCGCGGCCAGCGCCGCAGGTACGGCCAGAATCACCAGATCGGCCTCGCCGTCCAGTGCCGCCAGATCGGGCGCCGCGGGCAAGCCCTGAATGGATTCCACACGCGGGTTGATGGGCAGGATGCGGCCGTCGTAGCCATGCTGGCGCAGCAGGCTGACGGGCATCGCGCCGATCTTGCCGGGCGTGGCGGATGCGCCGACGATGGCGATGCTGCGCGGGTTGAACAAACGGGTCAGCGAGGAATCGGGATTCTGGGTCATGGTCTGGGCAAGAAGGTTCAGCGAACGCAAGCGGGATACGCGTTCAGGAAAAGCGCACAACGCTTCGGCCGGTGCTGCCGCGTTCCAGCATGGCGGCCAGCGCCTGGGGCAGGTCGCGGGGTTCGATCACGCGCGAGGCAAGGTCCAGGCGCGCGGGGCGGTAGTCGGCGGCCAGCTTTTGCCACAGCGCGCGGCGCAGCGGCATCGGGCTGTTGGCGTTGATGCCCAGCAGCTTGACGCCGCGCAGGATGAACGGAATGACCGAGGCGGGCAGGTCGGCCCCACCGGCATTGCCGAAGGCGGCGGCGACCCCGTCGGGCCGCAGGCTGGCCAGGGCGTGGGCCAGCAGTTTGCCGCCCACGGAATCAATGATGCCGGCCCAACGGGCGCTCATCAGCGGCTTCTGCGGACCCGACAGGTCGGGCGGCGCGATGACCTCGGCGGCGCCGAGCGACCGCAGGTAATCGCCGGCCTCCGGTTTGCCGGACATGGCGCACACCGTGTAACCGCGCTGGCTGAGGATGTCGATGGCAATGCTGGCGACGCCGCCCGTGGCGCCCGTCACCAGCACTTCGCCTTGTTCGGGTGTCAGCCCGCAGTGCTCCATCCAGTGCAGCGACAGGGCGGCGGTGTAGCCGGCAGCGCCCAGCACGGCGGCGTCGCGCAAGCTGATGGCGGGTGGCAGGGGCAGTACCCAATCGTGGCGCACGCGTGCGTATTCCGCATAGCCGCCGTCGCAGTCCACGCCGATGCCAAAGCCGTGCACCACGACTTCCTGCCCGGGTGGCAGCGCCGGGTCCGTGGAATGCACGACGGTGCCCGAGAGGTCGATGCCGCCGATGCGCGGATAGTCGCGGACGACGTTGCCGCGCCCGGCTTGCGCCAGCGCATCCTTGTAGTTCAGGCCGGCGTAGGCCACCTTGATCAAGGTATCGCCGGCGGACAGCTGATCTACCGTCAACGTGTCGAAGCGGCCTTGCGGGGCCTCGCCGGCCAGGCCGGCATGCAGGCGATAGGCCTGGAATTCAGGAGTGCTCATGGGGGCTCCAATAGGCGGTCAGGCGTGCGCCAGCAGGCGGCGCGCCAGCGTGGCGCGGTGCAGCTCGTTGGCGCCGTCGTAGATGCGGAACGGGCGCATCTCTTGCCAGATCATGGCCACGGGGGTGTCGTCCGACAGCCCCGACGCGCCCATCATCTGCACCGCACGGTCGGCCACGCGGTTCACGGCTTCGGACACGAAGACCTTGGTCATGGCGCTGTGCTGTTTCACCGACAGCCCTGCGTCCATGCGGCGGGCGCAATCCAGCGTCATCAACCGGCTGGCGTGCAGGTCGATGTGCGAATCCGCCACCATGGCCTGGGTCTGCTGCAGGTCGGCCAGGCGCGAGCCGAAGGATTCACGCTGCACGACGTAGGCCTGCGCGGTGTCCAACGCCCGGCGGGCGCGACCGATGTAGCGCATGCAGTGCGACAGGCGGGCAGGCTCCAGCCGCAATTGCGCGTATTCCAGGCCGCGGCCGGGTTCGCCCAGCACGGCGTCGTCGCCGACTTCGCAGCCGTTCAGTTCGATCTCGGCGTGGCCGCCGATCTGGTAGCCCGTGACCATGCCGATATCGCGCACGACGCGATAGCCCGGGGTGTTGGCAGGCACCACGAACAGGGTGGCGCCCGCGTCCGTTTGCGCCAGCACCAGCGCGAAGTCGGCGCCCACGCCACCGCTGATGAACTGCTTGTGCCCGTTCAGCACCCAGCGCTGCCCGCGCCGTTCGGCGCGGGTGCGCAGCATGGACGGGTCGGAACCGGCGCCCGGCGCGGGCTCGGTCATGGCAAAGCAGGCGCGCTGTTCGGCGCGGACCAGGGGCCGCAGGTAGCGCTCCTGCTGGGCGGGCGTGCCCAGGCGCAGCAGCGTCAGCATGTTGGGTTGATCGGGGGCGGCGCAGTTCAGGGCGGCAGGCCCCAGGAACCCGCGCCCGGCCGCCTCCAGCACCTGGGCCAGCGCACTCCAGCCCAGGCCCAGCCCGCCCCATTCGAGGGGCAGTTGCGGCGCATACAGGCCCGCTTGGCGCGCCTGGTCGCGCAGGCGCGCCACGCATCGGTCCAAGGCGGCGACGTCCCGCGCGATGGCAGGATATTCCGCGGGGATGGCGACCTCGTCCACGAAGCGGCGCACGCGTTCGCACAGGTCTGCGATGGCGTCGGTGTCAGGGGTTTGATCCGCGGGCATGGCGGTTGGGTTGGCGGGGCTCATTGGATCTTGGTCCCGGTGGACTGCACCAGCTTGCCCCACCACACGGTTTCGTCGGCGATCTGCTTGGCGAATTCGGCGGGCGAGCTACCCAAGGGCTCTGCGCCCAGTTCCTGGAAGCGGGTGCGCAGTTGCGGATCCTGCAAGGCCTTGACCACAGCGGCGTGCAGGCGGTCGACCACGGCCGGGGGCGTGCCCGCCGGCGACATCAGGCCTTTCCAGGCCATCACCACGAATCCCGTCTGGCCGGCTTCGTCGAACGTGGGGATATCGGGGGCGGCGGAAGCGCGCTGGTCGCTGGGCACGGCCAAGGCGCGGATCGTGCCCGCCTTCACCTGCGGCAGCAGCGCCGGCATGTTGTCGATCATGAAGTCGATATGGCCGGCTACCAGGTCAGTGACGGCCGGGCCCGTGCCCTTGTAGGGCACATGCTCGGCTTGCAGGCCGGCCTGTTGCTTCAGCAGTTCTCCGGCCAGTTGCGCGGGAGATCCGTTGCCGGGCGAACCGAAAGACAGTTTGCCGGGATTGGCGCGGGCATATTGCAGGAATTCCTGCAGGGTCTTGGCGGGCAAAGACTTCGTCACCACCATCAGGTTGTGCTCTTTTTCGATGCAGGTGATGGCGGTCAGGTCCTTGGCCGGATTGAACGGCATGTTGGCGTACAGGCTGGGATTGATGACGGTGGGGCCGGCCGCGGCCAGCAGCAACGTGTAGCCGTCGGGGGCGGACCGGGCGACGAAGTCTCCGCCGATGTTGCCGCCGGCCCCCGGCTTGTTTTCAACGATGACGGGCTGGCCCAGGATGGGGTGCAGCGCTTCGGCCAGCAACCGCCCCAGGATGTCGGTCGAGCCGCCGGGAGCGAACGGAATGATCAATCGGACGGGCTTGTCGGGATAGGCGGCCGCGGCCTGTGGCGCGACCGCGGTGAACGCCAGCGCGGCCGCCGTGGCGGCGATCCATTTGGGCAGGTGCTTGTGCAGCATGTCAGTCTCTCCTTTGGTTCAAGGCCTGTTTCGAAGTACAGGCCCGGTGGGCCGCAGGCTTCTACTGGCTGCGGTCCCGGGTTCGCCCAAGCCTAGCGGCCGGGCGTGTAACCTGCCTGGGTCAGCGTATGGCGGGCGATGGTCAGTTGATGGATCTGGCTCGTGCCTTCGTACAGGCGGAACAGGCGCACGTCGCGATAGAAGCGTTCAATGCCCTGGTCGGCGATGTAGCCGTACCCGCCATGCATTTGCACGCAGCGGTCCGCCACGCGCCCGCACATTTCCGACGCGAAGTATTTGCAGATCGAGGCGTTTAGCGTCACGTCCTGGCCGGCGTCGCGTTCGCGCGCGGTTTGCAGCACCAGCGCCAATGCCGCCTGGATTTCCGTCTGGCAGTCGGCCAGCATCGCCTGGATCAACTGGAAGTCCATCAGCGGCTTGCCGAACTGCTGGCGCTCGGCCACGAAGCGCATGGTGTCGTCCAGCATGCGGATGGCCGGGCCAATGCACAGCGCGGCCAGATGGATGCGTTGCTTGTTCAGGACTTTCATGGCCGTCTTGAAGCCCATGCCTGCCTGGCCGCCGATGATGTTGGCGGCGGGCACGCGGCAGTTGTCGAAATGGACGGACGACACGGGCGACCCGGCCTGGCCCATCTTGTCGTAGGGCTGGCCGGTGGACAGCCCGGGCGTGCCGCGTTCCACGATGAAGGCCGAGATCCCCTTGGCGCCGGGCGCATCGGGATCGGTGCGCGCCATGACGGTGAACAGACCGGCCAGCGGTGCATTGGTGATGAAGCACTTTTCGCCGTTCAACACGAAGCTGTCGCCATCGCGCACGGCGGTCGTGCGTAGCGCCGTGGCGTCGGATCCCGCCTGCGGTTCGGTCAGCGCGAAGCATCCCGTCAATTCGCCGGACGCCATCCGGGGCAGGTAGCGTTCCTTCTGCTGCTCGGTGCCGTCGGCCACCAGGGCCTCGGAACCGATGCCGGTATTGGTGCCGACCCGCGCGCGGAATGCCACGGAGCATTGCGACAGTTCGATCGCGGCCCGGATCAGTTCTTCGGTGCTCATGCCCGCGCCGCCGTAGGCCTCGGGGATCGAGTAGCCGAACATGCCCTGGGCGGCCATGGCGCGCACCAGATCGTCGGGCACCTCGTCCAGGCGGGCCACTTCGGCTTCGCGGGGCACGAGCTGTTCGCGGACAAAGCGTCGCAGCGATTCCAGGAAGGCGGGGAAGCCGTCAGGGTCTCTGATCATGAAACGTCTCCATTTTTCTAGTTGCGGCGCCTGCCGGAGTGGGATATCTGGTCCGGGGCGACTGATGATTCAGGCTAGCAAAGCGCCGCCCAATGCGAGACAAGTGTTTCGCTATCTTGAACGTGTGGCGCGCCGGAACCGCGTGGCCTTGCTCTATCATCGGCATCAGGGCCCCGCGCATCCGACGCGGCGCCGACTTCCGAATTGCGACCATGACCACGCCTCTGGGCGGCCGCCACCCTGACCCCGCATTCGCCACCACGCTGGCCCATGGGCTGTCGCTGTTGCAGACCTTCCGGCATGGCGAACCGGCGCTCAGCAACCGCGAACTGTCCGACCGCACCGGCCTGTCCAAGGCGACGATCTCGCGGCTGACCTCGACGCTGGTGCAACGCGGCCTGCTGCGCTACGACAGCAGTCTGCGCCGCTACCGGCTGGGCACGGCGCTGTTGTCGTTGAGCTACCCGCTGCTGGCCAGCATCAAGCTGCGGCAACTGGCGCGGCCCCTGATGACCCGGTTGGCGAATTCGGCAGGCGGTTCGGCGTCGCTGGGCATGCACCATGGCATGCACATGGTGTATCTGGAGACCTGCCGCGGCCATGACGCCGTGGCGTTCCGCCCCGATATCGGCGCCATGCTGCCCCTGCTGCAGTCCGCCATGGGACGCGCCTGGCTGGCGCAGGCCGACGCCGGGCAGGCCGAGTCGCTGATGGAGGCATCGCGCCAGCAGGACCCTGCGGCGTGGCAGCGCAATGTGGCCGGCTGGGAGCAGGCGCGCCGCGACTACGCCCTGCATGGCTATTGCCTGGCCGAGGGTGACTGGCACACCGATGTGCACGCCGTGGCCGTGCCCATGCGCCGGCGCGTGGACGGGCAAATATTCGTCTTCAACTGCGGCGTGCCCGTGCGGCGGCTGCGTGGGGGGGATTTGCGCCGGCGCATCGCGCCGCGCCTCGTCAGCCTGGTGGCGCGGGTGGAAAAAATGCTGGAGCGTCAGGATGGCGCCTGACCGCGATCGCGACTTTGCGACCACCTTGGCGCACGGCATCGATATTCTGGCGTGTTTCCGGGCGGATCGTCCCGAACTGGCCAACAAGGATTTCGCGCTGCAGACCGGCTTGTCCAAGAGCGCGGTGGCGCGCTTGACGCACACGCTGGTGGAATTGGGTTTCCTGCAGCGGTCGGGGCCGCCTGTCCGGTATCGGCTGGGAGCGTCGGTGCTGGCGCTGAGCTACCCCTTGCTGGCCAGCATGCAGATCCGCCAACTGGCGCGGCCGTTGATGAAGCAATTGGCCGACCACGCCTGTGGCGCGGTGTCCTTGGTGGTGCGCGACCGCCTGCAGATGGTGTTCGTGGAAACCGCCCGATCCAACGACGCCTTGCAGACGCGTCCGGACATCGGCGGATCGTTGCCGCTCTTGGCCAGCGCCGCCGGCAAGGCCTGGTTGTGCCGGGCGCCGGATAGCGAGCGGGCGGCCGTGCTGAACCAGTTGCGCGTAGCCGACGCCGGTCACTACGCCCAGCATTTCCCCAGCCTGGAGACTGCTGCCCTCGATCTGGAGCGCAAGGGCTATTGCGGCAACAACATGCAGTGGCGCCCGGACGCCTTCGGCTTTGCAGCGCCGCTATGCCGCCCCTACCAGTCGCTGTTGTACGTATTCAACTGCGGGGTGCCGTCAGGCGATGGCCCCTACCGGGAACGCGCGGCGGACATCGGGCCCCGATTGGTGGCTCTGGCGCGGGAAACGGAGCAGTTGCTGGGGCTTTCCTGACTGGATTCGTGACCCCAAGTCAAAAGTGTTTACCCGTCAGACGGCTTTTTCCGCAAGGATGCAGCCGTCATACTGCACGCCTGTCTCCCCGATATGCCCGCCAATTCTGGCCGGCCACGCCCCAGGGACACCCTGCCGGCGCGATCGAACCCAAGGAACCTGCATGAACCCGCAAGATACCCAACCGGTGAAAGCCGGCCTGCCGTTGTTGGCGCTCGCCGTCGGTGCGTTTGGCATCGGCGTGACCGAGTTTTCCCCCATGGGCCTGCTGCCCGTCATCGCCGAGGGCGTGAACGTGTCCATTCCCAGCGCGGGCATGCTGATCAGCGCCTACGCGATCGGCGTGATGGTCGGCGCGCCGCTGATGACCTTGGCGTTTTCGCGCTGGTCGCGGCGCAAGGCGCTGATCCTGCTGATGGCGATCTTCACCATCGGCAATATCCTGTCCGCCCTGTCCCCGAATTACACGACGCTGCTGCTGGCGCGTCTGGTCACCAGCCTGAACCATGGCGCCTTCTTCGGCCTGGGCTCGCTGGTGGCGGCCAGCGTGGTGCCGCGCCATAAGCAGGCGAGTGCGGTGGCGACCATGTTCATGGGCCTGACCATCGCCAACGTGGGCGGCGTGCCCGCCGCGACGTGGCTGGGACAGGTAATCGGCTGGCGCATGTCGTTTGCGGCCACCGCCGTGCTGGGCCTGATCGCCATGCTGTCTCTGTGGTTCGCGTTGCCGGCGGGTGAAGCCGGACGCCGTCCCAACGTGCGCCATGAGCTGGCCGTGCTGAAGAGCCCCGTCGTGCTGCTGGCGCTGTTGACCACGGTGCTGGGCGCAGGCGCCATGTTCACGCTGTACACCTATATCGCCCCGACCCTGGCGGACATCACCGGCGCATCGCCCGCCTTCATTACCGGCATGCTGGTGCTGATTGGCCTGGGCTTCACGCTGGGTAACGGCCTGGGCGGCCGCATGGCCGACCGCTCGCTGGACGGCACGTTGATCACGTTCCTGGTGATCGTCATCATCGACCTGCTGGCGTTCCCGTGGATCGGTTCCACCCCTGTCGGCGCGGCGATTTCGTTGCTGATCTTCGGTGTGGCCACCTTCGCCGTGGTGCCGCCGCTGCAAATGGGCGTGATGCGTGCCGCGACCGATGCGCCGGGCTTGGCCTCGTCGGTGAACGTGGGTGCCTTCAACCTGGGCAATGCGGTCGGCGCCGCAGCGGGTGGCGCGGTGATTTCGGCCGGCATGGGTTATGCCGCCGTGCCGATCGCCGGTGCCGTCATCGCCGTGGCTGGTCTGGTGCTGGTGCTGGTGCAGCGCGCCGCCAATCAGCGCCGCAGGCTGGCCGTGCAGGGCTGCTGAGCCCTGCGCGGATTGCCGGCCCGGGTCGACCGGGCCGGTTTTTTTTGTCTAGAAATCGAATGACGCCACCAGCTCGTAAGTCCGCCCGGGCGCGACCAGGACCTGCCCGGTGTCGCGTCCGCCGTAGTATGCATACAGCTTGTCCGTCAGGTTGCGCACTCGGAATGTCAGCAGGGCGGGCCGGATCCGGTAGCTCACGGCCGCATCCACGGTGGTGTAGCCGTTTATGCGGATCTGGTTGGCGCGGTCGGTGTAGATCTTGCCGGTGTGGTTCAGGCCGACGAACAGATTCATCGGCACGTCCTTGAAGCGATAGTTGGCGTACAGATTGAGGATGCGCTCGGGCACGTTTGGCGGCGTTTTGCCGATGCGCGACGTGCCATCGCCTTCGATCAGGGAATCGTAGCGGGCATTCAACATGGCGACGTTGCCCGACAGTGTGAACTGGGGCGTGACGCGCCAGTCGGCCGAGAGCTCCACGCCGCGTGAAGATTGCTTGCCGTTGTTCACCGTCAGGGCGGCGTTGGCCGGGTCGCGCGAGAGCACGTTGTCCAACGTGATGTGATAGACGGCCGCCGTCCACTCCACATTGTCCAGGCTTTGCTTGAAGCCCAGTTCCCATTGCTCGCCCTTGGACAGCGGGAAGTCCGCATTGGACTGTGACAGCAGGAACAGCGAGCCCACGGGCAGCGTGGCGTTGGTGTATTGCGCGTAGACCGACGACGAGGGCGTCAGGTCCACCACCGTGCCCAGGCGCGCGGAGCTGGCGGAGTACCGCGTGCCGAATTCGCTGCGCGTGCCGGCGTTCAGGTCGGTCACGCTGCGGTCCACGCGGATTCGGTCGTACCGGTAGCCGGCCACGACGGTCCACGGGTCGGCAAGCTTGAGCGAATCTTCCAGGAACAGCGCCGCACCCCGCACGTCCGTCGAAAAGTCGGTGCGATTGCCGGGGCCGCTCATCAATGCGGGGTCGTCGTTGTAGTAGCCCACATCCGGCTGGCGCAGTGAGACGCGCAGCGCGTCGCCCGTGGCGGCGGCCCTGTTCGAGAAGCGCCGTTCGCTATCCAGGCGGGTCTTGCTGAGTTCGCCGCCAATCACGAATTTGTTCTGCAAGCCGGCGATCTGGCCGGCGTGCGTCGCGTCGAAGCGGTCGATCATGTAGCGTTGATTGTGAGTGATCGTCGTCTGGTCGCGATCCACCCACGACGGCGCGCGGAACACGGCGGACTCAGAGTTCTTCCACAGGCGGTCGACCTTGTTCACCGCGAATTCGTTGCGCAGGCTCCAGGCCGGGGTCAGGTTGTGGGTGACCCGCGCCCGCAGCCAGTAGGCCTCCGCTTCGTTTCTATCATCCAGCACGTTGTAGTTGTTGCGCACGAGGTCCCGGTCCAGTACGCGGCCGTCGGGCGTGCTGACGACGCCGGTGGGCGATGTGGCGACGCTGCGCGGAACAAGCGGCGTGCCCCAGTAGGCGTGCCCGGTATCGCGGGAATAGTCGAATGATAAGTCCAGGCGGGTGGCAGGGGCCACGTCGAAGGCGACGCCCGTGGTCAGATGGTCCAGCTTGTTGGTGTTGCGTTCGATGGTGCCGACTTGGGTCTGGTTATGGCTGTAGTCGATGCGGTAGGCGCCGGTCTCGCCAAAATTGTCGCCCAGGCCGATGCCGGTGCGCGTGGTGCCATAGCTACCATAAGACACCATCGCTTCGCGGCCGGGGTTGTCGCGGTCGGGACGCTTGGTCTGGAAATTGACGATGCCACCGATGGCGCTGTCGCCCTGCAGCACGGACGCCGGGCCTTTCAGCACTTCGATGCGTTGGTAGTTCCAGGTGTCCTGGACGCGGTTGGTCGAGCCGGCGCCGGACATGCGCAGGCCGTCGTACAGGTAAAGGATGTCGGTAAAGCCACGCGAAGACAGCGTGGTGGGCGACGAAGGCGGGCCGCCGCCCGCCATGCCGGTCGCGCCGCGCAACGCTTCGCTCAGCGTGCTGGCGCCGCGTTGACGCATCGCTTCCTGCGAGACGATTTCCACTGACGCAGGGGTTTCACGCAGCGTCAGGCCCAGACGCGACGCCGTGCCGCTTTTGGCGTTCAACCCCAGGCCTTCCGTGTCGCCGGCGGCTTCGACGCGGATGGCCGGCAGCTCATTGTCTTCTTCCTGCGCTTGAACGGCAGGCACGGCTGCGCACGCCGCGATCGCGGCGGCGGATACGACTTTCCTCATGATCTTTCCCGATGGACTTGATGAGTGATGGGTAAACGTAGGGAGTCAGGCGACGCGGTAACGGCGCAACCGCCACGCCGCAAGACCAAGCAGAAGCAAGGCAGGCGCCAGCAGTTGCAGCAGCGCCCGCAGCGCCTGCGTGCGGACGGCGCCGCGGTTTTCCTCTTGCCAATGGAACACCGGCATGGCCGAAAAATCCGCGGCGGTGATGGCGCGTCCGTGTTCGATGCGCGGCAGGAAAAACGCCTTCCAGGCCTGGTGATAGGTGTCGATCTGCACCATGAAATGGGCGTGCCTGCGCTGCCCGGTGCCCGCCAGCGCGGTGATCCCTTCATAGGCCACCGCCGCGGGGGACAACACGCTGTAGCGCGCCACCAGTGCTTGCTGGCGTTTAAGCTGCGCCTCGAAGCGCGCAAGTTCCGGCGCCATGGTGTCGTCCACCTGGCGTTCTACCCGAGCCTGCCCCAAGGGGCGTCCGCTGATGTGGATGCTGCCGTCGCGGGGCATCAGCGCATCGGGCTTGTCCATGTGTTCGTAGTCGGAGGACAGCAGCGCTGCATTGGCATGCATGGCCTCGGCGGTCGCCACGCGGGTGCGCGTGGCCAATTCGGCGCGCGACGGGGCAGGGCTGGCGAACGCGGCCGCGATGTTCAGCAGCACAGGCGTCACCAGAACCAGCGCGACCCACCCCACCATCAGCATCATGGCATTGGCCGCGGACGATTTGCCGAAGGCGTTGACTGCGACAACCGCAGAGAACCAGAACAACGCATAGGCGCCGACCAACAGTACCCACCAGAGCGTGGCGTCGGCCGCCTGCAAAACCTGGGGGCGGGCGATCAGCAACACGGCAAGCGGCGTCAGTACGGCCGCACCCAATAGCACGGCCGCTCGCACCGCGATCTTGCCCGCGATCAGCGTGGCCAGGGCCAGCGGTTGCGATAGCAGCAGCCGTAGCGTGCCGTCTTCCCTTTCGCCGGACAGCAGGTTGTAGCCCAACGCAAAGATCAGCAGCGGCAGCAGGTACACCACGACGAACGCCAGGTCGAAGTGCCCGCTGAGCAGATGCCACGGGTTTTCGATGTCGTTGTTATGGATGAAGTTGACTTTGCTTTGATAGGTCACGCGAAACTGGGACGGGAACAGGTCCGTCTGCCCCAACGCCACGGGTGCCATGGCGACGCTGGGCATGATGGCGTAGTGCGCGCCCAGGCCACCGCCCATGTTGGCCGGGCTGGCGGGGTTGCCGAACGGGGTTGGCGTTTCGATGCCGGCCATGATGCGGTTCAACTGCACCAGCTGTTCGCCGCGTGCCTGGGTATCGGCGTTTGTCAGCGCCGTCTGCGCGTTGTCGCGCAGGGACGTCTGCAGCAAACCGTTGAAGACGGCGTAGCCGACCAGCAGCAGGAACAGGCCGCCGGCGATCCATAGCAGGCGCTCTTTCGCCATCAAGCGCAGTTCATGCCGGACGATCAGCCGGAAACGGGGAAACTGGAAAGCGTGCACCGGAGAGGCTCCTACAGGGGTTGCTGCCGGGCCACGGCGCGCCACGCAAAGGCCATGCTCAGCAGCAGGCTGAAGCACAGCATCAGCAGGCCCATGGCGCCGCGCTGCAACGCCCAGCCGGCCGTCGGCGTTTGGTACTGGAATTCAGGTACGCGCGCCCAGAGTTCGGGATCGGCCTGATACGAAAAGTGCGCGTGGTCTTGGGTATCTGCGTGCTGCACAAGGTCTTGGCTGACGATGTCCTGGATGACGCGCCGCTGCTGTTCGGCGGCCACGGTGAAGTTCCGGTGGTGCGCGAAGTCGGTGCCGGCCATGGCGGCCGAGAACGCGCGGATGGCCAGCATGGGCATTAGCCATCCCGCGCCTTCCTGCACCGTCTGCTGTCGTTCCCACGTATCCCACAATCCGCCGAAATGGCGGTCGTAGACGGCATAGCTGGACTGATCATCCAGCTTCAGGGCCAGGCCCCATTTATTCAGCGGCACATCGCGGCTCCAGCGTTCAGTGGTGCCGAAAGCCTGCATCCAGACGCGGTCGGACGTCGCTTTCAGGTCGGTGTTCAGCGCCTGGTTGAATTCCAGCCGCGTTGGGCTGGGATACAGGGCACGCGACAGCTCGGCCATCACGCGGGGCGCCACGACGGTGTTGGCGATCCAGACGGCCAGCAGAAGCGTGATGGCGATGCGGGAGGAACGGGCCGCGGCCGACATGCCCAGGGTGATGAAGACGAAGGCCGCCAGATACAGCGCATACCCGGACGCCAGTGCCGCGAACCGCCACAACGCATCGGCACGCCCGCCGGCGATCCAGACCGCGCCTGCCGCGACCAGCGCCGCGGGCGCCAGCAACAGTCCCAGGCTCATGCCCAGCGCCGCCGCCTTGCCCCACAACAGGCGCCAGGGAGCAACGCCCAGGCTCAGCGTCTGGCGCAGGATGCCCTGTTCGCGTTCGCCAGAAAAGGCGTTGAATCCCAAAACGATGACCAGCAGCGGCCCCAGCGCTTGCAAGATCCACGCGGCCGACAGGTCGCCAAAGCGCTGCAGCCCCGTGGCGTCCTGCGCGGGCCGGAACTTGACTTCACTTTGGCGATGAGCCTGCAGCCACACCGTGCTGCCGATGTACGGGTTGATGCCGGGGTCCAGCAAGGACAGCGCCGCCTCGGGCTTGAAGACGTGCATGCCCTGATGCGCCGCGTCATGCGGATGGCGTGCGCCTTGGCGCAACCAGTCGCGGTAGTCGGCATTCTGCGCGGCGGCCTGTTCGGCGCGCGCGTCCTGCTGGTGCGAATAGCCCACGGCCAGCGCCGTCAGCAGCAGCAGGGCCACGATGCCACCCGCCCAGTAAAGCCGGCCGTCGCGCAGGCGTTCGCGCAGATCCTTGAGCGCGATCAGCAGGATCATGCGTCGGCCCTCATGTGGTCCAGGTACAGGGCCTGCAGGTCGGTCGCGGCGATCTGCCGGCTGTCCAGGCTGTCGACCAGCTGGCCACGCTTCATGATGCCGACGCGGGTCGCCGTCTGCCGGGCGTGGAACAGGTCGTGCGTGGTGGCCAGGATGGCCACGCCGGATTCGCTGGCCCGCTGCAGCAGCCGGGTGAATTCGGCTGCTGCCGACGGATCCAATCCAGAGGTCGGTTCGTCCAGCAGCAGAGCGCGGGCGTTCTTGGCCAGCGCCACCGCGATCCAGACCTTCTGGCGCATGCCTTTGGAATACGCCGCGACGCGCTTGTCCGCCGCGGCGGCGTCCAGCCCGACCTCCTCCAGCAGCGCCATCAGGCGCTCGCGCGGCAGGACGCGCCCCAACGCCAGCGCGGCGAAGTAGCTCAGGTTCTCCAGCCCGGTCAGCGTGCCGTAGAGGTTTACCTGTTCCGGGATGTATGCCACGTGCTGCTTGGTGGCCAGGGGCTCGCGCACCACGTCCAGGCCATGGATCAGCGCCTGCCCGCCGTCAGGCTGAATGAAGTTCAGAAACAGGTTGATGGTAGTGGTCTTGCCGGCGCCATTGGCGCCCAGCAAGCAATAGATCTCGCCCGGTTCGATGCACAGATGCAGCGGATGCAGCGCGATCTGGTCGCCGTAGCGTTTGGTCAGGCCGATGGCTTCGAGCACTACGGGTCCTTCTTCGTTCAGGGGTGTCAATAATAGTATGTTATATCATAACTAAAAAGGGCGAATCTGCGGCGATACGTGGCGGCGCTTGAGCCGCCGCATTGGGATCGCCTGGTAATGCCGTCTGACATCGCCTTCCCGGATCAGAGAGCGTGAAGGTTTTCCCTAGGTTGTGCTCGTCAGTCTCTTGTCTAGTCTTGTATAGACAAGAGGCCTTGTGCTGCGCGCCCTGTAGACGGCGGCATCCGGGGGGCTCTTGCAACAGCCAGACTCAAGGGGAACCCGTGGGAAGAACTGCCGCAGCTAGCGCCAGCCAGCGCGCCCGGCCAATACCGGAAAGCCGGGCCGGAAACCGTCGGGTGATCGTGGGTGCCAGTCTTGGCAATGGGTTGGAGATATTCGACTTCACGGTGTATAGCTTTTTCGCCAGCGTGATCGGAAAGCTGTACTTTCCCAGCGACTCGGCCTATGGCTCGCTGTTGATGGCCGTGGCGGTCTTCGGCGTGGGCTTCGTCATGCGGCCGCTGGGCAGCATGGTGCTCGGGGCCTATGCGGACCGCAAAGGAAGAAAGGCCGCGATGCTGGCGACCATCATGCTGATGGGGGCAGGCACGGCCCTGATCGCGTTTGCCCCCACTCATGCGCAGATCGGCGTGTTCGCGCCAGGCTTGATCATCGCGGGACGCCTGCTGCAAGGGTTCGCAGCCGGCGGAGAGGTCGGGGCGGCCACCACGCTTCTGCTGGAATCCGCTGGCGCCAACCAGCGTGGATTTTTTGTCAGCTGGCAGTCCATCAGCCAGGGCATCGCCGCGTTGCTGGGCGCGTCATCGGGCTTGCTGCTGACCTCGGTGCTGCCGGAAGACGCGCTGTATTCCTGGGGGTGGCGCGTGCCCTTCGTCCTGGGCCTTCTGATCATCCCGGTCGGCGTCTACATCCGGCGCAACATCCACGAGACTTACGTCGGCGACGAGGACGCCTCCAAGGGCAAGGCCCCCGTCCGGGCGATGCTGTCGAACCACACACGCGATCTGGTGCTGGGCATTCTGATGATCATGTCTGGCACGGTGATGGTGTACGTCGTGCTGTTCTACATGCCGACATACATGATGCAGACCCACCACATTGCGGCGCCCACCTCCTATCTGTTCAGTTGCCTGGCGGCGATCGTGCAGGTGGTGTCGGTCTATGGCGCGGGACGATACGTTGACCGGGTCAAGAACAGCAAGAAGGCCATGATCGTTTCAATCCTGATCGGCATGGCGATGGCCTATCCCACCTTCCGCTTGCTGGCGCTTCCCGGCTATCTGTGGCTGGCTGTCATATTCCGCATGCTGCTCATCGTGGCCCTTGGCGTGAACATGCTGACCAGCACCATGTTGATCGTTCAAGCGCTGCCGCGCGCCGTGCGGGCCACGGGCATGGCCATGATCTATGCGTTCGGCGTCACGATCTTTGGCGGATCCGCGCAACTGGTCGTCACATGGCTGTTGAAGGCGACGGGAAACGCCATGGCGCCCGCCTGGTACGTGATCGGCATGCTGGCTGTCAGCCTTGCCGCCACCTGCATGTTCAAGGAACGCCGTGGCGAATAGCCACAGGGAAAAGGCCGCATGAGGAGACCGACGGCATGAAAGACCTGCATCGAAAAATTGTTCCCGGGTTGCTGGATTCGTTCGAAGACATCAAGCGCATCCGCCGGGACATCCACCGGCATCCTGAACTGGGCTATCAAGAGCAACGCACCAGCGCGATCGTGGCGGACTACCTGGAGCGCTGGGGCTACCGGGTGCGGCGCGGGGTGGGGGGAACCGGTGTGGTGGGCACACTGCAGGCGGGGGACGGCAATCGGTCGATCGGGCTGCGCGCGGACATGGACGCCCTGCCCATCAGCGAAGCCAGCGGGCAATCTCATTCCAGCGTGCACGAAGGCGTCATGCACGCCTGCGGCCACGACGGCCACACGGCGACGCTGCTGGCCGCGGCCAAGCACCTGGCAGCCACTCGTGCGTTTTCCGGCACGTTGAATCTGATCTTCCAGCCCGCCGAGGAAGGCGGCGCCGGCGCGTTGGCGATGCTGAACGACGGGCTCTTCGATCACGCGCCTTGCGATTCCGTGTACGCCCTGCACAACTATCCGACGCCAACGCTGAAGTTCGGGCAGATGGCCATCGGCACGGGGGCGATCATGGCCTCGGTCGACAGCCTGATCGTGGTCGTCAGCGGCAGGGGCGGACACGCGGCCTCGCCGGAGTTCACGTGCGACCCCATCGTGGCCGGCGCGGCCATCGTTCAGGTGCTGCAGACGATCGTCTCGCGCAATGTCAGCCCTTACCGCTGCGCGGTCGTCAGCGTCACCAGTATTCACGCGGGCGGCGCGTTCAACGTGATTCCAGGCGAGCTCGAGATGAAGCTCTCGGTCAGGACTTACGACGAAGCGCTACGCAGCCAGGTGCTGGCCCGCATCCACGATATCGTCCAAGCCCAGGCCGCCAGCTTCGGCGCCAATGCGCGCGTGGTTGAGGCGGCGGCGCGCTATCCGGTGCTGGTGAATGCGGAAACGGCGGCACAAGCGGCCCGTGAGGTCGCCACGCGGCACTTCGGCAAGGACTACGTGGTGGTGGACCATCCGCCAATTCTGGCGGCAGACGATTTCGCGTTCATGGCGCAGAAAGTGCCGGGTTGCTATATCAATATCGGGGCGGGCGAAGGGCCCGCGCTTCACAACGCCCGATACGATTTCAACGACGACCTGATCCTGGTCGGCGGCAGTTTCTGGGTGCATCTGGCGCAAACGCTGTTGCGCTAGGGGAAGGCGGGCCCGGGTGCCAGGCCCGGGCCGCGGGATCAAGCCTCGATCCGCTCCACTTTCCCCACCAGCAGGATGTACGACAGCGCGCCCAGCAAAGCCAGCGACGACACGTACACGATGGCCGGCGCGAAGCTGTCTTTCGACACCAGGAAGCCGATCACGATCGGCGTGCAGATCGACGACAGGTTGCCGACGAAGTTGAAGACGCCACCAGTCAGGCCCAAGAGGCGCACCGGGGCCAGCGTCGACACCAGCGACCACGTGATCGACGCCAGTCCGTTGCCGAAGAAGGCGACAGCCAGGAAGAAGATCACCCACGGCGTGGAATCGGTGAAGTTGGCGCCGATCATCGACGTCGAGATCAATAGGCCCAGGATGATGGGCAGCTTGCGCGCCAGGCCAACGGTGGCGCCGCGGCGGATCAGGAAGTCGGACAGCACGCCTGAGCACAGCACGCCCACAAACGCCGCCAGGAAAGGCACCGACGCCAGGAAGCCCGATTTGATGAAATCCATGCCGCGGTACTTCACCAGATAGGTGGGGAACCACGTCAGGAAGAACCACAGCGTGGACGTCAGGCAGAACTGGCCCAGGTACACGCCCCAGAGCTTGCGCTTGGTCATCACCAGCGCCAGGTCATTCCAGTCGAACGGCGCCTTCTTGGCTTTGACGTTGCGGTCCAGGTCGATGACGCCGCCGCCTTTCTGGATCAGTTCAAGCTCGGCCGCGTTGGCGCCTTTGAACTGGCGCGGTTCGCGGTAGATCAGGTACCACAGCACGCCCCAGACGATGCCCAGCAAGCCGGTGCTGACAAACACCATGTGCCAGCCGTAGTGGTGCTGCAGCCAGGCCAGCACGGGCGTCAGGAACGCCAGGCCGACGAACTGGCCCGACGTATAGAAGCCGATGGCGGTGGCGCGTTCCTTTTCCGGGAACCAGGTGGTGACGACACGGTTGTTGATCGGGTAAGCGGGCGCTTCCAGCGCGCCGACTGCCAGGCGCAGCACGAACAGGATGACGAAGCTGCCGGCGAATCCCATGAAGAAGGTGGCGGCCGACCACAGGATCAGCGCCGCGGCGTACAGCACGCGGGGCGACACGCGGTCCACCAGCCAGCCGCCGGGGATCTGCATGGCGGCGTAGGTCCAGCCGAAGGCGGACAGGATCAGGCCTTCATGCACCGTGTCCAGGCCGAACTCGTCCTTGAGCGCGGGCGCGGCGATGGACAGGTTGCTGCGGTCCAGGTAGTTGATGACGACGGTGATGAACAGCATCACCATGATGAGGTAGCGGCTGCGGGTAGGCCGCTGGGCGCTTTGCAGGCCCGCGTGGGTGGCGGTGGACAAGGTTGTCTCCTCTCTCTTTTATCCGATTACCACTCGGCGAAGCTGCCGTCGGCATGGCGCCAGATCGGGTTGCGCCAGCGGTGGCCCACGGCGGCGCGTTCCTTCACGTATTCCTCGTTGACCTCGATGCCCAGGCCAGGGCCTTGGGGAATCGCGACCATGCCGTCTTCGTACGCGAACACTTCGCGGTTGCTGACGTAGTCCAACAGATCGTTGGCGGCGTTGTAGTGGATACCCAGGCTCTGTTCCTGGATGAACGCGTTGTAGCAGCCCGCATCGATCTGCAGGCAGGTGGCCAGCGCGATCGGGCCCAGCGGGCAGTGCAGCGCCAACGCTACGTCATAGGCTTCGGCCATGGCGGCAATCTTGCGGGTTTCGGTGATGCCGCCGGCGTGCGAGGGGTCGGGCTGGATGATGTCCACGTAGCCTTCGGACAGCACGCGCTTGAAGTCCCAGCGCGAGAACAGGCGTTCGCCCAGCGCGATCGGGGTGGACGTCAGCGGGGCCAGCTCCTTCAGCGCTTCATAGTGTTCGCTCAGCACGGGCTCTTCGATGAACATCAGCTTGAACGGGTCCAGCTCTTTCATCAGCACCTTCGCCATGGGCTTGTGGACGCGGCCGTGGAAGTCCACGCCGATGCCCACGTTGGGGCCCACGGCGTCGCGCACGGCGGCCACGTTCGCGAGGCACTTCTCGACCTTGTCGAACGAGTCGATGTATTGCAGTTCTTCGGTGCCGTTCATCTTCACGGCGGTAAAGCCGCGGTCCACTGCGCTCTTGGCGGCGGCGGCGGTGTCGGCCGGGCGGTCACCACCGATCCACGAATACACGCGGATGCGGTCGCGCACGTTGCCGCCCAAGAGTTGCGACACCGGCACGCCCAGGTGCTTGCCCTTGATGTCCCACAGCGCCTGGTCGATGCCGGCCAGCGCGCTCATGTGGATGGCGCCGCCGCGGTAGAAGCCGCCGCGGTACAGCACCGTCCAGTGGTCTTCGATGTTGCGCGGGTCTTTGCCGATCAGGTAGTCGGACAGTTCTTCCACGGCGGCAGCCACCGAGTGGGCGCGGCCTTCGACGACGGGTTCACCCCAGCCGACGATGCCTTCGTCCGTTTCGATTTTCAGGAAGCACCACCGGGGCGGCACGATGTAGGTAGTGAGCTTGGTGATCTTCATGCTTGGGTCTCCTGGACGGGATAGGCGCGTTGCCAGGCCGCGATGAATGCGCGGGCGTTCTGGCCGACTTCGGTGGCCGACAGGCCGGGTTTGTATAAGGCGGAGCCCAGGCCGAAGCCGCTGGCGCCCGCCTGGGCATAGATGGAAAGGTTGTCGGGCGTGATGCCGCCGACGGGCACCAGCGCGATGGGCGGGCGCATCACGGCGCGCCAGGCCTTCAGCACGATGGGGCCCAGCTGTTCGGCGGGGAACATCTTCAGCACGTCGGCGCCGGCGGCCAGTGCGGCGAAGGCTTCCGTGGGGGTGGCGACGCCGGGGCAAGACGCCAGGCCCAGCTGCTTGGCGGCGCGGATCACCGCGGCGTCGCTGTGAGGCATGACGATCAGTTCGCCGCCCGCATCCTGGACGCGGGCGCAGTCGTCGGGATTCAGCACCGTGCCGGCGCCGATCAGGCAGTCGGTGGGCAGGGCAGCGCGCATCGCACGGATGCTGGCAAGCGGGTCCGGCGAATTCAGCGGCACTTCGATCAGGCGGAAGCCCGCGTCGTAGAGCGCGTTGCCGACGGCCTCGGCTTCGGCGGGCTTGATGCCGCGCAGGATGGCGATCAGGCCACAGTGGGCCATGGCGGTTTGCAGACCAGGGTGGTTCATGTTGGGTTCCTAGACGGATGCCGAAGAAGGGGTTTCTGCTGCGACCAGTCCGGCACAGACGGCCAGATGCCACAGGCCGCGCTCGGTGGCGTTCTGCGCTTGTTCAGGTGTGCCCAGGCCGTAGTGCTGCATGGCCAGGATGTAGCGCTGGCACAAGGCGGGTTCGCCGCACAGCACGATGCGGGGCGGCTCGCCTTGCTGGCGCAGCATCTCGGCCAGCGCGGCGACTTCGTGGCCGATCAACAGGCCCGACAGGTAGTCGGCTTGCGAGGCGGACGGCAGTTCGCCGGTCAGGCCGAGGGCGCGCGTGCTGAAGATGGTGGACAGCACGCCGGCGCGTCCTGCGGGGGCGCCGGCGACTTTCAGGCCGCGCTCGAAGGCGGCCATGTCGGCGGCGGGCGCTTCACTCATGGTGCGCCCCAGGATGGTGTGGCCGCGCAGCGCGGCGTAGACCTCGCCGGTCATGAAGGTGTCGAAATGCGTGACGCGGCCACGGCGGGCGTTGACCCATTTGGAATGCGTGCCGGGCAGGCCGATCAGGACGCTGTCGGCCGCGTGCGGGTCGGAAGTGCGTGCCTGGTCGAACATCACGCCGAAGACTTGCGTCTCTTCGCCGCGCATGACGTTGGGTAGCCCATGGCGCTGGATCAGGCCAGGCACGATGTGCACCGGGGTCGCGTTGCCGCGTTCGACTTTCGTCAGCAGCGTGCCGATGCGTTCCAGGTCGACGGGCACATCCAGATAAGCCGCTTCTTTCCAGCCTTGCGCGCTGCCCACCATGCCGCAGGCGATCACCGGCAACGCCGGTTCGGCGCGCAGCCAGTCGCCGCAGGCTTGCTCGAACGCCAGGTCGAAACCGGATAGCGCGGTGCTGGCGGCGCCGTCCTGCAAGGGCTGCGGCAGGCGCATGATGCCCCAGGGAAGATGGCGGGTGTCCAGGGTGTTGCCCCGGGCGTCCAGGCGGTAGGCGCGCAACGATGAGGTGCCCCAGTCCAGCGCGATAAGCGCCGCGCGGGCGGGCGATCCGGTAGTCATCTGATCTGTCTCGTCTCTGCCCGCAACGCCGGGTGCCGGGGCCGCGCGGGGAGGGCGCGGTGGGGGCGGGCGTTGCAGACCTTGTTGTCGGACGCGCCAGCCGCAAGAACGCAGACGGCGCGGTTTGCGAAAAATTCTAGATCAGCGCTTGAAAAATCTCAAAATATAGAATTAAATCCCACATACAGGGAACAAATGCAGATCAACCAGCGCACTCCCTGCCACGTATACCCCGCCTTTTCGACGTTTCATGACTGCTACCGCCCTGACTTCCGCACGCTCCCCCTCGCTGGACCCCGATGGCGCCGCTCCGGCCGGCACGCAGACCCTGATGCGCGGCCTGGCCGTGGTGCAGGCCGTTGCCGATGGCGCGCGCGACTTGAAAGAGATCTGCGCCCGTATCGGTGTCGCGCGCAGCACCACGCACCGGCTGGCCAGTTGCCTGGTGCAGGAGCGCTATCTGCGTGCCCTGCCGGGCGTGGGCTACGTGTTGGGTCCCAAGCTGATCGAACTGGGCTTTCAGGCGCGCGAGGCGTTTCCGATGGCCACGCTGGCCCGGCCGTACCTGGATAGCCTGGCCGAGCTGACGGGCGACACCATCCACCTGGCCGTGCGCGACAACGACGAAGTGCTGTACCTGGAGAAGATCCCCGGCAAGAAGGGGCTGGAGATGCGTTCGCGGGTGGGCCACCGCATGCCGCTGGCCGCCACGGGCGTGGGCAAGGCGTTGCTGCTGGACACCGAAGAACCGCAATGGAAGGCGCTGCACCGCATCGGCGCGCCGGTCTCGTCGCGCGCGCCCGGCGGGCAGCAGAGCTGGGAGGCGTTCCGCGACCGCATGCGCGAGTACGCCGCACAAGGCTATGCGTTCGACCTGGAAGACAACGAACCCTCGATCCGCTGCGTGGCCGCGCCCGTGCGCGACGCGTCCAGCGGCATCGTGGCGGCCATCAGCGTGTCCAGCACTGTGCCGTACATGTCGCTGGAACGCATGCACGACATGGTCGCGGTGGTGCAGGGGGCCGCAGCGGAGATCTCTGCGGAGATGGGGTGGAAGGTGGAGCGCGGCTGACGTGGTCTAGCGGGCCGGGGCCAGCGGCGGCAACGGCAGCAGTTGCGGCGCGATGCCAGCAATGACCATTTCAAGTTGCGCCACCAGCGCCTGCGCGGCGGGCGACAGCGAACGGTCGCGCCGATGCAGCAGGCCGATGTACCGGCGTGCCGAGGCGTCGCCCAGCGGGGTGCAGCGCAGGCCCGTCAGGTTCAGTTCGGGCAGGGCCAGCCGGGGCAACACGCTGACGCCTAGCCCCTGGCGCACCATGCCGGCGGCCGTGCCCATGTTCGTGACGTCGTAGCGCAGTGCCGTGGCCGGCGCGCCGACTTCGTCCTGCACCGCGCGGTCGAATTGCTGGCGCGCATTGGACCCCTGCGACAACAGGATCAAGTCATAGCGCAGCACGTCGCGCCACTGCAGCGTGCGCCGCTGCTTGCCCAGCGGATGGCCTGCGGGGTAGATCGCGCAAAAACAATCTTCGGTCAGCGGCGTGAAGGTCAGGTCGGGCGCCGGTTCGGCCAAGGCGCCTACCGCGAATTCGATCTGGTTAGTACGCAGCAGGGCCACCAGCTCGTCGTTGTGCGCTTCCACCACGCGTACCTTCAAGGCCGGATGGGCCTTGCGCAACGCACCTACGGCGGCGGGCAGCAGCGTTAGCGCGGTCGACGGCAGGGCGCCCAGCGCGACGTTGCCCCGGCGCATGGCGGCCAGGTCGGCCAGGCCGCGGTACGCCTCTTCCAGGTCGGCGATGGGGCGCTGTACGCGGGAATGGAAATCCTGTCCGGCAGAGGTCAGGCTGATGCTGCGCGTGGTGCGCTCGAACAGGCGCAGGCCCAGCACGTCCTCCAGGTCCTGGATCAAGGCGGTGAACGACGGTTGCGTCACGCCCAGCTGATTGGCGGCATGCGTGAACGAGCCGCTGTCCACCGCCAGCAGGAAGGCCTTGAGCGGTCGGTATTTGATATTCATAGCCATAAGCTAAGAATAGGACAGAAATATCGATTTGTGTCTAAGAATCGTCCAGACCATGATGGCGCCTACCGATGAACCTCCCGGATTCGAGAGACGCCATGGACGCATCTAGCCATAAGCCATTCCGATTGGGCGCCAACTGGCGCCGCAGCCAAGACGGCGACGCCGTCATCACCTCCATCAACCCGGCCGACGGCAGCATTGCCGGCATCGTCACTCGCGCCTTGCCGCAAGACGTGGATACGGCCGTCAACATTGCGCAGGACGCCTTCTTGCACCAGCCGTGGCGCCAGCTGCGTCCAGACCAGCGCGCGGCCACCTTGTACGAGATCGGGCGTCGCCTGTCGGCCGAACGCGAACCGCTGGCGCGGCTGCAGATGCAAGACAGCGGCAAGCCCTGGAAAGAATGCCTGAACATGGTGGACAGCGCGGCGGGCCACTTCCGCTATTACGCGGCCGTGTGCGAGACCTGGCAGAACGAAATGACCTCGCCGCGCGGCGAGTACTTTTCGATGGCGCTGGCGGAGCCGTTCGGGGTGGTCGCGGCGATCACACCGTGGAATTCGCCCATCATGAACGAGGCCCAGAAGGCCGCGCCGGCCTTGGCCGCAGGCAACGCTGTGTTGATCAAGCCGTCTGAAGAGACCCCCCAGTTGGCGTTGGAACTGGCGCGCATCTGCTCGGAGGCCGGCCTGCCCGATGGCCTGCTGACCGTATTGCCGGGCCACGGCGAAGACGTAGGCGCGGCGCTGGTCAAGCATCCCGGCGTACGTATGGTGTCTTTCACCGGCGGAACGGAAACCGGACGCGCCATCGGCGGCATTGCCGGCCAGCGCCTGATCCCGGTGGGCTTGGAGCTGGGCGGCAAATCACCGCACATCGTGTTCGACGACGCGGACCTGGACCGCGCCGTGGCGGGCGTGATTTCGGGGATCTTCGGGTCGGCCGGGCAGAGCTGCGTCGCCGGGTCCCGCCTGTTCGTGCAGAAATCCATCTACAAGCGCTTCATGGAAACGCTGGTGGCGCGCACGGCGCAAGTGCGCGTTGGCCTGCCCGACGATCCCGCGACCCAGATGGGGCCGCTGGTGTCCCGGGCGCATCGCGACAAGGTCGCAGGCTATGTGGACATCGGCCGCGCTGAAGGCGGTCGCGTGCTGGTCGGCGGCGCGGCGCCGGCGCAGCCGGAATTGGCCAATGGCTGGTTCTACCTGCCGACGGTGATCGACGGCCTGGGCAACCAGGCGCGCGTCTGTCAGGAAGAGATCTTCGGGCCGGTACTGGTGGCGCTGCCCTTCGATGACGAAGACGACGTGATCGGCCAGGCCAACGACACGCGCTTTGGTCTGGCGGCCGGCATGTGGACGGGCGACTACGCCCGCGCCTGGCGCGTGGCGCGCGAGATCGAGGCCGGCTCCGTCTGGATCAACACCTACAAGCAATCGCATATCGCAACGCCGTTCGGCGGCTTCAAGGCTAGCGGCATCGGACGCGAAAAAGGCCTGCACGGCCTGCGTCTCTACAGCCAGGTCAAGAGCCTGTACTGGGGCATGCACGACAAACCCATGGGACTGTAAACCACATGACGACAGACAAGAAAAGCGCGGCACTGCCGCTGAACGAATCCCGCATCCTGATCGCCGGCGCGGCCAGCCTGGTGGGCTCACACACCGCCGATGCGCTGCTCGCCGCCGGCGTGCGCGAAGTGATCCTGCTGGACAACTTTGCATTCGGAACGCCCGAGGCCATCGCACATCTGCAAGACAATCCGCGCGTGAAAGTCGTGCGCGGAGACTTGATGCGCCTGCCGGATTTGCTGACCGCGACCGAAGGCGTGGACGGCGTGCTGCATCTGGCGGCCTACATGACGCTGGGTTTTTCCCAGACCCCGTGGCAAGCGGTCGACGTGAATATCCGCGGCGCGCAGAACATGCTGGAAGCCTGCCGCGCGAACAAAGTGAAGAAGATCGTCTTCGCGTCGTCCAATGCGGTCTACGGCTACGGCACCGGCATCGCGGGCGCGCTGGTGGAAGACGGCCCCTTTCATTCCGTGGGCGCGCCACCTGCCGCCATCCTGTACGGCGCCTCCAAGATCATGGGCGAACAGCTGTGCCGGCAGTATTACCAGAAGGCGGGGCTGGACTACGTGGTGCTGCGGTATTCCACGGTGTACGGCGAACGCCAGCACTACCGCGCGGCCAACTCCCTGTACATCATGGAAACCTATGACCGCGTGCGCAAGGGCGAACGGCCGATACTGCCCGGCGACGGCACGGACACCAAACATTTCGTGCATGTGTCGGACGTGGCGCGGGCCAACGTGGCCGCGTTGCAGAGCGCGGCCACCGACGTGGCGGTGAACGTGTCGGGCCCCGCGCCGATTACCACCGGCGAACTGGTGCGGCTGGTACTGGACTATTGCAATAGCGACCTGCAACCCGAGATCAAGCCGGACCCGCCGGGCACGGTGCGCCTGACCTCCGGCGGCGCGTTCCACATTCCGCATGACCTGGCCGGGCAGCACATCGGCTGGGAGCCCAAGGTGGGCATGGCGGAAGGCGTGGCCCGCCTGCTGGCATGGCGCGAGGCGCAGGCGGCCGCTTGAGCCGCCGCGGTACTTAAAACACGAATAACGAGGAGACAACCATGTTCTTGATACGCAAGGCGGCCGCTTGCGCCGCGCTGACCCTGACCGGCCTGTGCGCCGCATTGCCGGCGTGGGCCTGGCCCGACCATCCGATCGAGCTGATTGTCGGGTTCGCCCCGGGCGGCGGCACGGACCTGACGGCCCGTTCGCTCGCGGTGTTCCTGGAGAAGGAGCTGGGCGCGACGGTGGTGGTGCAGAACAAGCCGGGCGCATCCAGCGCCATCGCCTTGTCCTATGTGGCGCGCGCCAAGCCCGACGGCTACACGCTGGCCATGACGAACATGCCGGGGCTGGTGTCCCTGCCCATCGAGCGCAAGGCGGGCTTTGCCACCGACGATTTCACGTATCTGGCCAATCTGGTGCGCGACCCCAGCGCGTTCAGCGTCGCCAGCAATAGTCCTTATCAAACCCTGGAATCCCTGATCGCCGCTGCCCGCGAAAAGCCCGGTTCGATCAGCTATGGATCCACCGGAGTCGGCACCGACGATCACTTGGCGCTTGTGCTGTTCCAGTCGTTGACGGGGACCCGGCTGAACCACGTGCCCTATAACGGCGCTGGGCCGCTGCGCAGTTCAGTGCTGGGTGGGCACACCGTCATCGGCGGGTTGAACCTGGGCGAGGTCATGCCGTATCACGGCAAGAACATGCGCGTCTTGGCGCAGGCCAGCGACAAGCGGTCGCCGTTGGGCCCCGACGTGCCGACGTTCAAGGAATTGGGCGTGGACCTGGTGTTCGCGTCCGAGCGCGGCATCGTCGCGCCGAAGGGCCTGCCGCCCGAGGTCTCCGACAGGCTGCGCCGCGCGTTGGGCAAGGTCGCCGCCAACCCGCATTTCCAAGCCCAAATGAAGCAGCAATTCACCGAGATGGACTACGTGGATGGCCCGCAATGGCAAGAGCGGCTGAAGGGCGACGACGCGCGCCTGCGGCAGATCTGGGCGCAGACGCCCTGGGTCGAATAGGGCCGGTTATTCCAGCGGCAGTGTCAGCACGCCCTGCGGGGCGGGGCGCATCATCACACGCCGGTACCAGGCGGATAGTGCCGGCGTGTCCGGGCGTTCGATCGGCAGGGCCAGCCAGCGGTGCGCGGAAGTCACCAGCGCGATGTCGCCGATGGTCAGGTGGCGGCCGGCGATGAATTCACGGCCCTGCAGGGCTTGATCCAGGATCAGCGCGCGGGCGTTGGACCGTTTCACCGAGTTTTCAATCGCGGCGCGGTCGCGTTTGTCTTCCGGCGTGCGGATCAAGCCCAGGAAGGCCGGCGCCATCGCGCCCTGCCATTCGGTCGTCTGCCAATCCATCCAGCGGTCGGCGTCCGCGCGCATACACGCGTCTTCCGGCCACAAGGTGCCCGCGCCATAGCGTGCGGCCAGGTAGCGGACGATGGCATTGGATTCCCACAGCACGAAGCCGCCGTCATCGATGACGGGCACGGTGCGGTTGGGATTCAGCTTGGCGAATTCCGGTGTGTCCACCACGCCGAACGGCCCGCCGGCCTGGATGAAGGTGTGCGGCAGCGCCAGCTCGCGCACGGCCAGCATCACTTTCTGCACGTTGACGGAAGTCAGGCGTCCCCAGATCTTCAACATATCCAGTCCTTGAGTTGTGTCAGGCGGGCGGCAATTGCCGCCGCGCAAAGCCGCTGTCGCGCGAAAAGCGCGTCCAGTTGAATGCGGGCCCCGGATCGGTCTTGCGGCCCGGGGCAATGTGTTCGTGGCCCCAGGCCGCGGCCAGGGGATAGCGCGTGCGCAGCACCGGCGTCAGCTTGCGCAGCGCCAGGTACTGCTCGTCGGCGTAGGGCAGCGTGTCGGTGCCTTCCAGTTCGATGCCGATGGAGAAGTCATTGCAGCGTTCACGTCCGCCAAAGCGCGACACGCCGGCGTGCCACGCGCGCTGCTCGGTAGATACGAACTGGATGATGCGCCCGTCGCGGCGGATGAAGAAGTGGGCCGACACGCGCAAGCCGCGCAGGCGTTCCAGCCAGGGGTGCGAGGAATAGTCCAGCGTGTTCAGGAACAGCCCGGCAACCTCGGGGCCGCCGAACCGGCCGGGCGGCAGGCTGATGTTGTGCAGCACCAAGAGCGAGACCTGCGCGCCAGCGGGGCGCGCGTCGCGGTTGGGCGAAGGCAGAAGGGTGACGCCCGGGGCCGGCGCCAGCCAGCCATGTCGATCCAGAAGCAGAGCCATGGGAGAGAGCATGCGTGGTGAATCCAACAGGCATTATGCCGTGGTCGCCGCAGCCTCCCAAATCAGCACTTGCGCGGCGCGTGAACCCCATCGCGCCGCGTTGGTTACTTCTTTGCGGGTCCCAGCCTTGCATGTTCCGTGCTGCACCAGGTCAGCCCGTTCTGCAGCACGGCCTCGGAGCGCGGCAGGTGGATGCCGCAGTGCGCGCAGCGCACCATGGACTCCGGAGCCGCCGGCGCAGGCTGGCTGCGGCGTGCGCTGTTCTGCGCGCCTGCCTGCTTTGCCGCCGCCATGCGGGCGGCGATGCGGGCTACGAACAGCACCGCAATGATCAGAACCACCCAAAACAGCAACTTGCCCACGTCAGCCTCGATGCAAAATCATTTCCAGCACGAACCGGCTGCCGGTGTACGCCAAAATCAGGAAACCAAAGCCCGTCAGTGTCCAGCGCAGGGCCACGCGGCCGCGCCAGCCCCAGATGTGCCGGCCCGCCAGCAGCACGCCGAACGTCAGCCAGGACAGCAGGGTGAAGACGGTCTTGTGGTCAAAGGGCAGGATCTTGCCGGTCAGCTTCATGGACGCGACCGACCCGGATCCCACGGCGAGCGTCAGCACGATGAAACCGATCCAGATGATACGGAACAGCAGTTGTTCCTGCACCAGCAGCGGGGGCTGGGAGTCCAGCACGCGGCCGATGATGCTGCGTTCGGTGGGCGCGTCCAGCGGGCGGTGCAGATGGCGGTCAAGCAGGGCCATCATCATGGCGTGCAGGGCGGCGATGGTGATCAGGCCGTAGGCGGCCAGGGCGATCAGCAGGTGGACACGCAGCCAGGCGTCGTCGGCGTGGGGCACGAATTGCCCCTGCGGGAACAGCGCGGCCAGGGCGCTGGCGATGGCGGCGGCGGGCAAAAGCAGCAATTGCAGGCCGTCGATACGCACCAGCAGGCTTTCCAGCCAGAAGACCACCATGCCCAGCCAGATGGCCGCCGACAGGGCAAGTGCCCACCCAATGAACAGATGCTGGGCGCCCAGCATGGCTTGTTGCAGGCCGATTCCATGGAGAACCAGGGCCCCCAGCAGGCACAGACGGGCGATTCTGCCCGTCTTTTCCACTTCCCCGGCGCCGGCCAGTCGGATCCAAAGTGACCCTCCTAGCACTGCGTACGCCAAGGCAGCCGCTGTGTGAAATACAATGCCTAGTGACATAGAAACCGTTGTCTGGATGGGGCCTTGGGGTGCATGTCACCCGAAAGCGCAGAATCCGCGCCTGCGGCCACCGTTCAATCAACTAGTTTAAGCGGAAACGCCTCTCATGCTCGATAACCTAACTACACGCCTATCGCGCGTCGTCAAGACGCTGCGCGGTGAAGCCCGCCTTACCGAGGCCAACACCCAGGAGATGCTGCGCGAAGTGCGCATGGCGCTGCTGGAAGCCGACGTGGCGCTGCCCGTCGTGCGCGAGTTCGTCGCCCGCGTGAAGGACAAGGCGCTGGGCGAAGAAGTCGCCGGCAGCCTCAGCCCCGGCCAGGCCCTGGTGGGCGTCGTCCACAAGGAACTGACCGCCTTGATGGGCGGCGACCTGGGCGCGGATTCCAACGAATTGTCGCTGGCCGTGCAGCCGCCCGCCGTCATCCTGATGGCCGGCTTGCAAGGCGCGGGTAAAACCACCACCACCGGCAAGCTGGCCCGCTGGCTGTCCGAAGGCCAACACACGCAGCACGGCCGCAAGACCGGCAAGAAGAAAGTGTTGGTGGTGTCTGCCGACGTCTACCGTCCCGCGGCTATCGACCAGCTAAAGAGCGTGGCGGCGCAGGTCGGCGTGGATTTCCTGCCCTCCGACCCCAGCCAGAAGCCTGAAGACATCGCGCGCGGCGCGGTGGACCATGCCAAGCGGCATCACTACGACGTGCTGATCCTGGACACGGCCGGCCGCCTGGGCATCGACGAAGCCATGATGCGCGAAATCCGCGCCCTGCATGACTTGGTCAAGCCGGTTGAAACGCTGTTCGTGGTGGACGCCATGCAGGGCCAGGACGCGGTCAACACCGCACGCGCCTTCGCCGATGCGCTGCCGCTGACCGGCGTGGTGCTGACCAAGCTGGACGGCGACGCCCGCGGCGGCGCGGCGCTCTCGGTGCGCCACGTCACCGGCAAGCCGCTGAAGTTCGTCGGCGTGTCGGAAAAGCTGGATGGCCTTGAGCCCTTCTACCCCGACCGCATGGCACAACGCGTGCTGGGCATGGGCGATATCGTCTCGCTCGTTGAACAGGCGCAGAAGAACATCGACATCGCCGAAGCTCAGAAGCTGGCGGCGAAGATCAAGTCGGGCAACAAGTTCGACCTGAACGACTTCCGCGACCAGCTCGGCCAGGTGAAGAAGCTGGGCGACATGGGTTCGCTGCTTGAAAAGCTGCCCGCCCAGTTCCAGCAGGCCGCCGGCCAGCTGCAAGGCGGCCAGGCTGAAAAGCAGTTGCGCCGCACGGAAGGCATCCTGAATTCCATGACGGCCGCCGAACGCGCCAAGCCCGAACTGATCAAGGCCTCGCGCAAGCGCCGCATCGCAACGGGCTCCGGCGTGCCGGTGCAAGAGGTCAACCGCCTGCTGGCCCAGTTCGAACAGATGCAAGGCATGATGAAGCAGATGAAGAAGGGCGGCATGGCAAAGATGATGCGCGCCATGGGCGGCATGAAGGGCTTTGGGCGTTTCGGAATGAAGTAAAAAAATGGCCAGACGTTGCGTCTGGCCAAGCAATCGCGGCAGGCAGGGGGCGCCTCGCCGCGACACAAGCCGGAAAACGCATGGGTGTTCTCCGGGTTGTTGGATTCTCGTCGCGGCTTACGCCAAGGGCGGGATGCGCAGCACCTGGCCCGGGTAGATCTTGTCGGGGCTGGTCAGCATCGGCTTGTTGGCTTCGAAGATCAGCGAGTTCTTGGCGCCTTGGCCCTTGCCGTATTGCGCCTCGGCGATCTTCCACAGGTTGTCGCCCTTTTGCACCGTGTACATCTTGGCTTCGGGCGTGGCCTGCTTCACTTTCAACTGATTGTCCACCGCGGCCACGCCGACGGTGTTGCCCAGCGCCAGGGAGATCTTCTCGGCCGCTTCGGTGCTGAGGGCTTCGCCCGCCACCGTGACCTTGTCGCCATCCACCGTGATTTGCAGGCCGTCCGCGTTCAGGCCGTGCTTATCCAGCTCTTTCTTCAACTCGTCTGCCGTCGCGGCCTTGGCCTCGCTGGCGCCGAAGAGCTTTTCCCCAACGTCCTTGATGAAATTGAGCAGACCCATAGTGTTTCCTTTATCTATGTTGCGGTGAGAAAACGAGAAGTGCTTTCAGGGCGCGCGGCCCACGAACATCTTGCGCACGATCCCGACGATCAGGGTAAGCACGGCGCCACCGACGCCACCACCCACCACGTCACCGGCGATCGTTGAAAGATCCAATCCGGTATTGCTTGCCGTTGCCGCCGCTCCCGCGCCGGCGGTGATCATGGGCGCCAGCCAGGAACCGCCCGCCAGGCCGCCGATGGCCCCTGCGATGGTGTTGCCGAGTGGGCCAAGATTGAACTGCTGGAGCATTTTCCCCAGTCCATTGCCACCGGCTGCGCCAGCGACAAGCTGGATGAGAAGATTGATGATGACCGCGGTGTTCATGATGCCTCCTTGCCCCGTGGGGCGATGTGCAACGCTAGAACAACAGCAAGACAACGTAACGACGCCAGCAGCAACGATTATTACTCGCAGACTTGCCGCCAGACGAGGGGTTAACGTGTAACAGGTTGCTAGTACCGCGGCAGACTACGCAAGAATGCTCGTCAGTTTGCAGGCGGCGTAGCGCGGCAGGCGCAAACCCTATCAGGCGCATGGTGCCGTGCGTCAGAACCTGATGGAAAACGCATAAGCAAAAGGGCCGCTGATCAAGCGGCCCTTCATCTTGAAAATGCCTGTTTGCGGCGCAATAAGTGCGGCGCAAACAAATCGCGAAATCAGCCGCCGCCCACCGCGACGACAATCTCGATCTGGTCGCCGTCGGTCAGCGTGGTCTGTTCGTGCTGGCTCTTGGGCACGATCTCGCCATTACGCTCTACCGCCACGCGCTTGCCCGCGTAGCCCAGCGTTTGCAGCAGTTCGATGACGGTGGTGTCCAGCGGGAACTCCCGCGCGTCGCCATTCAGGGTGATGTGCATATCGGGTCTCCTCACTGTTTCGCGTAGGCGTCGGTGGCGGCGATCAGGCGCGCCAAGGTGCCGGGCTCGTCGAAGGCGTGGCCGGCGTCGGGCACCAGATGGAATTCAGCTTCCGGCCAGGCGCGATGCAGGTCCCACGCGGTGCGCGCGGGCGTGCAGACGTCGTAGCGGCCTTGCACGATGGTGCCGGGGATGCCGCGCAGCTTGTGGGCGTCGCGGATCAACTGGCCTTCTTCCATGAAGCCGGCGTTCACGAAATAGTGGTTCTCGATGCGGGCAAAGGCCAGCGCGGCGCGGTCGGCGGCGTGGCTTTGCTGATGGCGCGGGCTGGGCAGCAGCGTGATCGTGCTGTCTTCCCACTTGCTCCATGCCTTGGCGGCGCGCAGCTGCTCGGCGGCGTCGTCGCCCGTCAGGCGCTTGTGGTACGCCGCCACCAGGTCGCCGCGTTCGGCTTCGGGGATGGGCGCCAGATATTCTTCCCAGCGGTCCGGGAACAGCCACGACGCGCCTTCCTGGTAGAACCACTGGATTTCCGCGCGGCGCAGGCCGAAGATGCCGCGCACCACCAATTCGCTCACGTGCGACGGGTGCGTTTCGGCGTAAGCCAGCGCCAAGGTCGACCCCCAGGACCCACCGAACACCAGCCACTTGTCCGCGCCCATGATCTCGGTGCGCAGGCGCTCGATATCGGACACCAGGTGCCAGGTCGTGTTGTTGTCCAGGCTGGCGTGCGGCTTGGAACGGCCGCAACCGCGCTGATCGAACAGCAGCACGTTGTAGCGCTGCGGATCGAACAATTGGCGATGCACCGGCGAACAACCGCTGCCCGGGCCGCCATGCAGGAAGACGGCGGGCTTGCCGTTCGGATTGCCCGACATTTCCCAATAGATCTGGTGGCCGTCGCCGGTATCCAGGATGCCATGGCGGTAGGGTTCGATTGGCGGGTAGAGCATTAGGCGACTCGCTTGAAGATCAGGTCCCAGACGCCGTGGCCCAGACGCAGGCCGCGGTTCTCGAATTTGGTCAGGGGGCGGTAATCAGGGCGGGGCGCATAGCCGTCCGCCGTGTTGGCCAGCAGCGGTTCGCCGCTAAGCACTTCCAGCATCTGCACCGCGTAGTCTTCCCAGTCGGTGGCGCAGTGGATGTAGCCACCCGGTGCGATGCGGCTGGCCAGCAGCGACACGAACGCGGGCTGCAGCAGGCGGCGCTTGTGATGGCGCTTCTTGGGCCACGGGTCCGGGAAGTACACATGCACGCCGGCCAGCGAATCCGGGGCGATCATGTCGCGCACGACTTCAACGGCGTCGTGCTGGATGATGCGCAGGTTCGGGATGCTGGAATCTTCAATGCGGCGCAGCAGCGAGCCCACACCGGCGTTGAATACTTCGACGCCCAGGAAGTTGTCGTCCGGACGGGCCAGCGCGATCTTCTCCGTGGTCTCACCCATGCCGAAGCCGATCTCCAACACCGTCGGCGCCTGCCGGCCGAAAGCGGCGGCGGGGTCCAGGCGGCGGGGCGCGTACGGAATGGACCACTGGCCCATCAGGCGCTCCAGCGCGGCCAACTGGCCCTGGGTGATGTGGCCGCGGCGATGCACGAAGCTGCGGATGTGCGTGGCGCCCGGACTGTTCGGGGCGTGGGCGGTGCTGGCCAGCGCAGCCTGGGTTTCCGGGGAAACGGGGGCTTGCGCAGCGGCGGGCGCGGCGGAGTCGGCGGTCGTGTCGGGGGTGTTCACGGGGGGCGTCGCGGGCTTGTCCGCGGGGTTGTTCGTATTCATAGCCCCGAATTGTAGTGGCAGGTGTGGTGGGGCGGAGTCGGCCGGATGGACTAAATTGGGGACGCATTTATGCCGAGGCTGCCGGAAGGCGCGGCAGGGAGGACAAAAATCCCCCTGGAATCCAAAAAAAGGCGCGCTATAATCGTCGGCTCTGCCCCGGCCCTGCGCCGCGGCACGACACCCGAGCGGGTGTAGTTCAATGGTAGAACGGCAGCTTCCCAAGCTTCATACGAGGGTTCGATTCCCTTCACCCGCTCCACTTCGATTCTTCACGAACCGCCACCGCACACCGGTGATCGTCGCAAGCCATTCCCACATTTCTGACCTGCCCGACCGGCGTGACTTCATTGCCTTCACATTGACGCGCGTGCCTGTTTCGCCGCCGGCGCTGCCGCCTGCGCGGTATCAGCACTGTCGGCGGCCTTCGCCGAGCGTTTCTTCAATTCCAGGATGACTTGGCCGCCCGACAGGATGTCGGTCTGGACGGCGACCCTCGCTGCCTGGCTATCGCGATTGCGCATCGCCGCCAGCAGGGAATAGTGACCGTCGATCATGTCGCGCCCACCTGCCGTATAGCACTGGGCGATCAACGGTCCCATCTTCAACCATAGACGTTCCAGGATGCTTAAGAGCACCGGCATGTTGGCGATCCGACAGTACTCAAAATGGAAGTGCTGGTTCAGGCTGATGGCCGCCAGGACGTCGCCGGCTGCCAAGGCCTGTTCGTTCTGCTCGATCAGCGCCTCCATGCGCGCAATGTCTTCGGCGGTGGCGACTTCGGCGGCCCGCGCAGCGGCCATGCCTTCGAGCTCAAGGCGGATGTCGCGGATTTCCAGGTATTCGGGCAGGGTGACTTCGGCCACCCGGATATCGCGCGCGCTACGCATGGTCAGCGCGCCATCCTGCACCAGGCGCAGCACGCCGTCGCGCACGGGGGTGATGCTGGTGCCTAGCTCTGCGGCTAGCTCCCGGATACGCAGCCGGTCTCCCGGCCGTAGCTGGCCCTCCATCAGGGCGCTGCAGATTCTGGTGTAGACCCGCTTGCCCATGCTTTCGTACTGCATGGCGGAAAAGCGGGCTTCTGTTTGCGGCGGCAGCAATGTCGCAGGCGCGTCGGCGTTAGGGTCGGAATGCGGGCTTGCGCTCGGATGATGCATCAAAGTACGTGCCAAGAGTCTGAAGATCGCCACAGAGACGTTGGTCCGGGCGGGCGGATGGCGGGCTTGCTGCCCACTCCCTACTTTATCAGCCTTATAGGCGAAACCGGCATTCGAGGGCGGTTTCCCGGAATATTGCCGTCTTCGGGATTACACCGATATCGGGGTTTTTGTATCTTGATGCATGATGCATCAAATATCTAAATCGGGATGTGTCGTGATGCTGTCGAATGCCGCCACCGGCTTGGAAGAACCGGTGGACGCCCTGCTGGTGAATTCGCCGCCGCCGATCCGGCTCAAGGATGCGGAACGCGTCGCCAGGGCCTGCTACCCCGGTTATGCGCAGTGCGCCCCGTTGTCGGGCGAGCGCGACATGAATTTCCGGATCAGCCGGGCGGACGGCGAGTCGCTGACGCTGAAGTTCATCAATGGCGCGGAAAGCCTGGACGAAACGCGCATGCAGATTGCGGTGCTGAAGCATCTGGAAGCGCGCAGTCACGGCATGGGCTCGGTGCGGGCGCCGCATCACCAGCCTGCCGACGCGGCAAGGCTGACAGAGGACTACCCGGATATCAGGCCGGGGTGCGGGGATGGCTCAGCGTCGCAGGACTGGCTGGATTTTCATGTGCCGGACGTTGCTGAACCTGTGCGGGTGCGCGCCTATGGCTACCTGCCTGGCCGGGCGGGAACGGCCATGTCGGCCGCGCCGCAGTCCTGGTACGCCGTGGGCAGGGCGGCCGGGCAACTGGATGGGCAGCTTGCTGACTTCGAACATCCGGCGGCGCATCGCCTTTTCCTGTGGGATGCCTGCCAGGTGGCGCGCGTGCGGCCGATGCTGGGGGCAGTCGAGTCCGCGGACGAACGGGCGCGCATCGCTGCCTATCTGGACGTGTTCGAGCTGGACGTCATGCCTGCGCTGGCCGCGCTACCCAGCCAGATCATCCACAACGATCTGTCGCCCAGCAACATTCTGGTCGATGCGGCGGGCTCGGATCTGGCGGGCATCCTGGACTTCGGCGATATGGTCCACGCGCCGCGGATCGCCGAGATCGCCATTGCCGCGTCCTACCAGATGACGGCTGCCGGCAATCCCCTGGACGTGCTGTCGGCCGTCGTGGCGGGTTACGAGTCGGTGTCTGCGCTGACGCCGCAAGAGCGGCGCCATGTGCTGGACCTGGTGCTGGCCCGGCTGGTGCAGCGCATGGCGATTCCGTCCTGGCGCGCTTTGCGCTTTCCCGGTAATGGCGCCTACATCCTGCGCAGCCGGGCGGCGGCGACGGCGTTGTTCAACGAGCTGTACGACGAATGGAGCCGGGGCGCCCGTTGAGCGCGTCCTGCATGGAACTGCGCGACGCCGCGTACGAATCGAACCAAGGACATGCGATGACAGTAAACCGCAACGAAGCGCATCAAGACTTGTTGGCGCGGCGCAAGGCGCTGGGGCCGGCTTACCGGTTGTTCTACGAAGAACCGGTGGAACTGGTGCGCGGCGAGGGCGTGTGGCTGTACGACGCCTCGGGGCGTCGCTATCTGGACGCCTACAACAACGTACCCGTGGTCGGGCACGCCAATCCCGCCGTGGTGCAAGCGCTGTCGCGTCAGGCATCCAAGCTCAACACGCATACGCGGTATCTCCACGAAGGCGTGGTTAATTTCGCCGAGCGTTTGCTGGCGCTGTTTCCGGATGCGCTGGACACCGCCATGTTCACCTGCACGGGCAGCGAGGCCAATGATCTGGCGCTGCGCATCGCTTTCGAAGCGACGGGGCGCCGGGGCGTGATCGTTACCGAGAATGCCTATCACGGCGTGACGATGGCGCTGGCCGATGTGTCGCCTTCGCTGCGTCCTGTCGGGGCGCACGTCCGGACGATACCGGCGCCTTGCCTTCTGAAGGGAACGCCGCACGAGGTCGCGGCGAAGTTCGCCGCCTGCGTGGATGCTGCGGCCGACGAGCTGGAAGCCGCCGGCACGCCAGTGGCCGCGCTGATGGTCGACACCGTGTTCGCCAGCGACGGCATGTACGCCGATCCCGGCGAAGCGCTGACGTTGGCGGCCGAGCGCGTGCGCGCCCGCGGCGGCCTGTTCATCGCCGACGAAGTGCAAGGCGGCTTTGCCCGGATGGGCGCCAACTGGTGGGCTTTTCAGCGCGATAGCGTGATCCCGGACATGGTGTCCATGGGCAAGCCCATGGGCAACGGCCATCCGATCGGCGGCCTGGTCGTGCAGTCGCGCCTGGCAGAGGTCTTCGGCCGGCAATGCCGCTATTTCAATACTTTCGGGGGCAACACCGTGTCGTCGGCCGTCGGCCTGGCAGTGCTGGACGAGCTGGCGCGCATGGATGCGCCAGCCCACGTCGAGCGCACCGGCCAGGTCATGGCGCAAGCGCTGGACGAGCTGGCGCAGCGCCACGATTGCCTGGGGGCAGTGCGCGGGCAGGGCCTGTATTGGGGCGTCGACATCGTCGCGCCTGACGGGGATGCGGCGAGTGCCGCCCGCCTGACCCAACGAATCGTCAATGGGTTGCGCCAGTCTGGCGTGCTGCTCGGCACGGCCGGCCGGCATGCTTCGACGCTCAAGATCCGCCCGCCGCTTGTGTTCCAGCCCGAGCATGCCGGCCTTCTGGCCGCTGCCCTGGATGAGCAGTGCCGCACGGCGATGCGCTGAGCCACCAACAAGATAACTAGACGCTTCATAAGAAGACCGGTCCCACCCCACCACGTCGAACAAGCAAGGGAATCATCATGCGCAACACTATGTTCTTCAGAAAAACGGCACTGCATGTCCTGCTGGCAGGCGCAGCCGCTCTCGGCGCAGGCGCGTCGGCCATGGCGCAGACGCATGGCGGCACGCTCAACGTCATCCTGAATCCCGAGCCTCCCGTCCTGATGCTGGGCCTGAACCAGCAGACGCCTACCCAAATCGTCGGCGGCAAGATCTACGAGAGCCTGCTGACCTATGATTTCAAGCTTAATCCACAGGCCAGCCTTGCCAAGTCGTGGAGCGTATCGCCCGATGGCCTGACCTATACCTTCGAGCTGCAGGAAGGCGTGACCTGGCACGACGGCAAGCCGTTCGGCGCCGACGATGTGCTGTTCTCGCTCAAGGAATACCTGCCCGAGGTGCATGCGCGCGCCCGCAACAACCTCAGCCATGTGGCGAATATCGAGAAGACCGGGCCGCTCACCGTCGTCATCACGCTTAAAGAGCCGTACTCACCATTCATCAATGCCTTTGAAGTGTCGTCCGCGCCCATCGTGCCGGCGCACATATACAAGGGCACCGATTTCCGCAACAACCCCGCCAACCAGACGCCGATCGGCACCGGGCCGTTCAAGTTCAAGGAATGGCAGCGCGGCCGCTTCGTGCTGCTGGAGCGCAACGACAAATACTGGCGTCCCAACCTGCCGTACCTGGACAAGATCTACTTCCAGGTGATTCCGGACGCCAACTCGCGCCTGGTCGCGCTGGAAAGCGGCTCGGTGCAGGTCGCCAGTTTTGGCGACATCGATTTCGCCTTCCTGCCGCAGATCAAGGCCAACCCGCAGTTGGAGATCACGACCCAAGGGTACGAGTTCACTGGCTCGCACGCCGCGATCGAGCTTAACCATCGCGCCAAACCGCTGGATGACGCGCGTTTCCGCCAGGCCATCCAGTACGCCATTGACCGCAAGTTCATCGCCGAGCGCATTTTCTTCGGCGCTGCGCGCCCGGCCACGGGCCCGGTGTCGTCGGTCACGCGTTTCTACGACGACAAGCTGCCGCGCTATGACTACGACCCGAAGAAGGCTATTGCGCTGCTCGACGAAATGGGCCTGAAGCCGGATGCCAGCGGCAAGCGGGCCAGCATCAAACTGCTGGGCTTGCCCTATGGCGATACCTGGAACAAGGTGTCCGAGTACGTCAAGAGTTCGCTGTCCAAAGTCGGGGTGGACGTGGTGCTGGAAAACACCGACGCGGGCAGCTGGGCGCGTCGCTACTCCAACTGGGAGTTCGATTCGGTGGTCGAGTACCTGTACCAGTATTCGGATCCGGCGCTGGGCGTGGATCGCACCTACCGGTCAGACAATATCCACAAGGGCGGCTACGGCACCAACACATCGGGCTATGTGAACAAGGACGTGGACGCCGCGCTGATCGCCGCCGCGAAGGAAGTCGACCCGGTCAAGCGCCAGCAGCTGTACTCGCAGGCCTACGGCCAGGTCGCCAAGGATGCGCCGACCGCCTGGTTGGTCGAGCTGGCGTTCCCCACAATCACCAATAAGAAGGTCAAGAACGTGACGACGTCCGCCATCGGTGTGGCGGAAAGCTTCGCGACGACCTACATCGAGAAGTAAGAGGGAGAACGGATGATGAGGTGGCTGCGGCCCTTACTTTCCGTGCTGGGCAAGTCGGTCACGGTGCTGGTTGCAGTCGCCGTCATCAACTTCGCCCTGGTGCACATGGCGCCCGGCGACCCGGTCAGCGTGCTGGCTGGCGAAGCCGGGTCGTCCGACGCGAAGTTCCTGGAACAGCTGCGCCAGGAGTTCAAGCTCGATCAACCCCTGGTGGTGCAACTGGGGAGCTATCTGCAATCCATCGCCACGCTGGACCTGGGCTACAGCTACCGGCAGCAACGCCCCGTGTGGGACATGATTGCCGACCGCTTGCCGGCCACGCTGGTGCTGGCGATCCCCGCTTTCCTCATCGCCCTGCTGGGAGGGATCCTGCTGGGGGCACTGGCCAGCCGTTACCGCGGATCATGGCTGGATTCGGTCATCACCGCGGCATCGCTGGCGTTCTACGCGACGCCGATCTTCTGGGTCGGATTGCTGCTGGTGCTGGGATTCTCGGTCAGCCTGGGCTGGCTGCCCGCGTTCGGCTACGAGACGATGGGTTCGTCGCTGACCGGCGTGCCGCGAATGCTGGACATTGCCAAGCACGCCCTCTTGCCCATCGTCACCCTGGCGGGCTTCAACCTGGCGGTCTACACCCGTCTGGCGCGGGCCTCCATGAACGAGATCCAGGGCGCCGATTTCGTCAAGACGGCGTGGGCCAAGGGCCTGTCTTCGGGCCGGGTGGTGTGGGTGCACCAGCTGCGCAACGCCGTGCTGCCCGTCATCACACTGGCCGGCATGCAGGCGGGTCAACTGATCGGCGGCTCGGTGCTGGTGGAAACGGTGTTCGCCTGGCCGGGTATTGGCCGGCTGGCTTTCGACGCGCTGCAGCAGCGCGACTATCCCGTCCTGCTTGGGGTGTTTTTCTGCACATCGGTGGTGGTGGTGGCGTTCAACCTGTTGACCGACCTGATCTACCGCGTCGTCGATCCTCGCATGCAGAGTCAATCATGAAGTCATTGATCAAGCGATATTTCAGCAATGCTGGCGCGGTGGTGGGGCTGGTCTGCCTGGCAGCCATCGTGCTGATGGCCCTGGGCGCTCAGTGGCTCTATCCGATCAACCCTTGGGACGCTACTGAAGCGCCGTTCCTGCATCCGTTCGAGCAGGCCGGCGCCTGGTTGGGGGCGGACTCCATGGGGCGCAACATCGCAGCGGGCATCGTGCATGGCGCGCAGGCCTCGCTGCTGGTGGGCGTGGTGGCGACCGTGGTCGCGGTGTTCATCGGCATGCTGGTGGGCGTGCCGGCGGGCTACCTGGGCGGGCGCTGGGACGAGCTCCTGATGCGCGTGACCGAGATCTTCCAGACCATTCCCAGCTTTTTGTTCGCCATTGTGCTGGTGGCGATCTTCCAGCCGTCTTTCGGTTCGGTGATTACTGCCGTGGCGCTGGTGAGCTGGCCGCCGATCGCCCGGTTGGTGCGCGCCGAGTTCATGCGGGTCAAGTCCAGCGAGTTCGTCGAGGCCGCCACGGTGCAGGGCTATTCGCGCACGCACATCGTGTTTGCCGAAATCCTGCCTAACTGCGTGTCGCCGCTGATCGTGATGGCTTCGCTGATGGTGGCCAACGCCATTCTGCTGGAGAGCGCGATCAGCTTCCTGGGCCTGGGCGATCCCAACCTGATGACCTGGGGCTACATGGTGGGCGCGTCGCGCACGTTTCTGCGCCTGGCTTGGTGGATGTGCCTGTTCCCGGGCGTGGCGATCTTCGTCACCGTGCTGGCGGTCAACCTGATGGGAGAGGGGCTCAATGATGCGCTCAATCCCCGTCTCCATCGCAAGGGGTGAGCCGTGGCGTCGTTGCTTCAGATTGAAAACCTGTCGATCTCGCTGCCGGCCGGCGGAGACCGCGCGTTTGCGGTGGAAGGCGTGAGCCTTGCCCTGAACCCGCGCGAAATCGTCTGCGTTGTGGGCGAGTCCGGGTCGGGTAAGTCCACGTTGGCGCATGCCGTCCTGGGCCTATTGCCGCGCGGCCTGCGGATCGCCGGCGGTGATATCCGGCTGGGAGAACTGCAACTGGCCGGCATGCCCCTGGGCGAGCTGCGTAAAGTGCGGGGCAAGCGCATCGCCATGGTGTTCCAGGAACCGCTCAGCGCGCTCAATCCGCTGATGCGCTGCGGACGCCAGATCGGCGAAATGTTGCGTACGCACGGCATGCGCCATGCCGCACAGGTGAATGCGCGTGTCGCCGAGCTGCTGACTTCGGTCGGCTTGCCGGATCATGCCCGCATTGCCGATTCCTATCCTTACCAATTGTCGGGCGGACAACGCCAGCGTGTCATGATCGCCATGGCCCTGGCGCTGGAGCCGGACATCCTGATCGCCGACGAGCCGACCACGGCGCTGGACGTCACCACCCAGGCGCAGATCCTGGCCCTGATCAAGGACATCCAGCAACGCAAGGGCCTGGCCGTGCTGTTCATTACGCACGACTTTGGCGTGGTGTCCGAAATTGCCGACCGCATCGTCGTGATGCAGGGCGGCCGCGTGATCGAGTCGGGCTCGGCGCAGCAGGTGCTGCGCGATCCCCAGGAGGCATACACGCAGTCGCTGCTGGCGGCCGTGCCGTCGTTCCGGCCACCGCCCGCCGGCGAGGTTCAGCCGGACGCCTTGCTTACGGTGAAGAACTTGCGCAAGACGTACGTGCGCAAGGGAAAGTGGTTCGGTCCGGCCCAGCAGTTCCCGGCGGTCAAGGGCGTGTCGTTCGACATCCGGCGCGGCGAGACGGTGGGGCTGGTGGGCGAGTCCGGTTCGGGCAAGTCGACCATCGGCCGCATGCTGGCGGGTCTGGTTTCTGTCGACGATGGCGAGGTGCGATTGCGCGGGGCCGACATGCTGGCGGAGGGCGCGTTCGCCGATCCGGCGCGGCGCCGTTCGGTGCAGATGATCTTCCAGGACCCGTATGGGTCGCTAAACCCCCGCCATACCGTGGCGCGCATCCTGACCGGAGGCATGCGCCGGCATGGCATGTCGGCCAGCGCGGCCATGGACAGGGCGCGCGAATTGATGCAATTGGTCAAGCTGGACCCGTCCGCGCTGGATCGTTATCCCCACGAATTTTCGGGCGGCCAGCGCCAACGCCTGGGCTTTGCCCGCGCCATCGCAGTGACGCCGGAACTGATCGTGGCGGACGAACCTGTGTCGGCGTTGGACGTCTCGGTGCAGGACCAGGTGCTGGCCATGCTGCGCCAACTCAAGCAAGAGCTGCATCTTTCCATGCTCTTCATCACGCATGATCTGCGCGTGGCCTCCCAGCTGTGCGACCGCGTCATCGTGCTCAAGCATGGCGAAATCGTCGAGCAGGGCCTGACTGCCCAGGTCTTGGAAAACCCGCAGCACGAATACACCCGCGAGCTGATTGCCGCGGTGCCCGGAAGAAGCTGGAAATAAACACACCCACACGCTTTATAGGATCGCGCAGTGAAAGCATTCATCTCCCCGACCCATGACGTGCCCTGGCCTGGCAACGCCATGATCCGTGGGCTGCTCAAACAGCACCACGATCGCGCCGAACGCAGCATCGAAATCCTTGCCGCGCTGAAGGATGACCTGCGCCTGGATTGCCAATTCGTGCAACGCGCAGCCGAACGTCCCGTGGAATTGTTCGAAGTCCACGCCCCGGACTATCTGCATTATCTGGAGACCGCCTGGGACGAATGGTCCAAGGCGCCGGATGCGTCTTTCGAAGTGCGGCCCTACATCACGACGAATCGCTATTTCCCGACGTTGCGCACGCAGATTCCGGTGACGCTCGCCGGCCGCTATCTGGGCGATGGCGGCTCGCCATTGGTCCAGGACGCCTGGGTCAACATGAACGGCAGCGTCGACGCCGCGGTGGCGGCTGCCGACGCGATCATCGGAGGCGAACGCAGCGCCTACGCGCTGCTGCGGCCCGCCGGCCATCACGCCATGCGCGATCTGGCGATGGGCGGCTGCCACATCGCGAATACGGCGATCGCCGCGCAGCGTCTGGCCAAGCGTTTTGGCCGCGTGGCCGTGCTGGATATCGACGTGCACCATGGCAACGGCACGCAGCAGATCTTCTACGACCGCGACGACGTGCTGACCGTGTCGCTGCACGGAAAGCCCGAAACGCTGTTTCCGTTCATCTGCGGCTATGCCGACGAGATTGGAAGCGGCGCCGGCGAGGGCTACAACTGCAATCTGCCCATGGAGGGCGGCACGGCGATCAGCGGTTACCTTGAGCA